>JABAOH010000666.1_pt2 | contig 469015 bp, 537 predicted proteins | sample 7062181 | NCBI WGS metagenome assembly JABAOH01 (sample SAMN14538630, study PRJNA623070) | marine sediment metagenome | biome: marine biome [ENVO:00000428]; feature: marine pelagic biome [ENVO:01000023]; material: deep marine sediment [ENVO:00002113]; isolation source: pool of 5 deep marine...
GTAAAATTTTCGTGTGAATTCTAATTCATTATATATTTTTTATTATATATTTAATTTTAGTTATTTTTTTATTATTTGATTTTATATATAATTTTTTATTATTATTTAAAAATTGTTATTTAAAAAATTATATATTTTAATTAAACCACCAAAAGATATAAATACTCGGAATATCAAAAATACATTGGGTAATATGGTATCGACGGACACTGCTCTGGCAAAGCTTTTTCTGAGGCTTAAACCAGTGAAAATAATGCAGAGTTTGAAGAGTGGCCCAAGATATGCAACTCAAGTTTCGAAAGAGGTGGACTGTACATATTCCCATACAGTAAAACTTCTAGACGACTTCAAAAAACTGGGACTGGTGTCCTTTAAAAAGCAAGGCAGAATAAAAATCATAGAATTAACAGAGGATGGATCTGATCTGGCTCACTCCATTGAAGGGGTTTTGATCAAACTTTCTAGAATCAGAGAAAACAACGAAAAGAAGAAAAAATAACCTAAAGTGTCGTTAAATAGTGACAGAAAGACTATATTTTCATTACTTTAGAATACTCTTGACTAGTTATCTAGGGTATTTGGCTCCTATATATAAATATATGGTGAAGAGCGACATATTTAAGCCAGAAAACCATACTATTTTTAATCATCTGTCGTTAATAGGTGATGGAATGGATATCAAGACATGGGTAATAGGGAAGGTTGACTTGAATGAATTATCATGGGAGGAGTTTCTAGATCTAGTATTTCCGAGGCAGAAAAAAACCAAGGAATGCGCAGATAAAATCTTGAGATACCTCAAGAATAAACCAGCAACTATCAATGAAATAATAGAGAATGAAAAACTGGTTAGAGGTACTGCTTATGATGCTTTTAAAATGATGAAGAGGTTTGGTCTAATATCAAGAAAGGACAAGTATTCACCATTAGTTCTATCAGAACAATTTTCTAATGCTCTAGAAAGGCTCTCAAAATACTGGAAAACGTGGGTTAAAACGGGCTCTTCAGCTAAGTAAACTAATATCGAAAAATGTAGGTTAAATAATAAAAAACTACTGTAAAAAGAGGCCTTTTTTGAATAAAATTATATAATAGATAAAATAAATTTTAATGATATAAAATTATCATAATAATAAAATTATATATAATTTTTTATAATATTTTTTAAAAAAAAAATCTATTATATTATTTAATATATATATTATTTTTATCATTAATAAGTCTCACCTCAAAGTGAGAGTTCATTTTGAATGGGAGAACTGAAATTGGATGGGTCAAAGGGGACCTAAAAACGATGGAAAGGTGGTTTAAAGGGCAAAAACGGGTTTTTAAGAAAGGTCTTCAAAAATTTTATAAAACTTTATTACTAAAATAAACAAAATTAAAAGAAGTGGTGGGACATGGAACGCACAATTGTGATAATAAAACCAGACGGTGTCAAAAGGAATCTAATAGGCGAAATTATTAAAAGATTCGAAAGTGAAGGTTTGAAAGTAGTAGCAATAAAAATGGTGACCGCATCGAAAAGGCTCATATCAAAACATTATCCTGAGTCTATGGCTATTGGGTTGGGCAAGAAAGCAGAACGCGGTGGGACAAGAGTAGATAACTATGAAAAAATGGGCAAAAATGTTCTCGAATGGTTAAGGACTTATTTAACAGAAGGCCCTGTTGTTCCTATGATTTTAGAAGGAAAAGATACGAGGAGAAAAGTGAGGGAAATTGTTGGTTATACAGATCCCCCGGTTGCGAAAAAAGGGACTATCAGAGGCGACTTGGGTATTGATTCAATTAAAAAAGCGAATAGAGAGAAGAGAGCAACAAGGAACCTTGTACATGTATGTGATCCAGAAAATTTTGAAAAAGAATTGAAACTTTGGTTTAAACCTGACGAGACTCCAAAAGAGTGAGATTATTTTTCTTCCTTTAAGAAACAAGTATTAAGACCCGGCATTTTTTCTTTTGCTAACAGTGCTAAAGCCGCGCCACCTGCAGTTATGACTTTGCCACCTCTTTGAGTAAAATAGTGATAAATACCGTGGTCTTGGAATAAGGCAGCAGAAGAGTGGCCACCAAGATTTACTGTGTCAGGAGCAGCTGCTAGCCTCAGTAATTTCAGAGTGTTATCAAATCCTTTTTCGAAAACCCCCATTACACCGGCAAAAACAGTTCTCCCGTTTATGTTTTTAGCATAGTAGTTTAATGTCTCTGGTCCAATATCCATTATAACACGATTGGAAGAACGTAATCGTCCTCTAACCACAATACTACCATCGTTCATTATAAAATCTAACGGGTAAAAGATTTTCTCCCTGAATTTATCGAGCAGTCTGGTTGCATTTTCGATTTCTGATGATTTCATTAATTTTTTATTCTCTTCATTAAACTCTAAACCATCAGCATAAGCAATATACTGTCCTATTAAACCGCCAGTCAAAAACCTCGCACCAGGATATTCAAGTATTTTTTCTAGGTAATTCAACTTCTCGAATTTTTTTCCACCGATGAAAAAAGTAACATCTTTTCCATTTTTCAAATCGTCCATCAGTTCTTGTATGGTTTTCAGTTCAGATTCAAGAAGTAGACCAAAGTAAAAGGGTATTATTTTCGTCAATGCGACAACGCTTAGTTGACATCTATGACAAACGGAAAGGCCGTCATTGACAAACACATCTACCTCATTTTGGTAGAATTGGCTGATTTGGGATTCAGTCATTTCGTTTAATCTGGTACAATGGGAGCAGTTGCTATTACAAGAATGAAGGGCCTCAAACTTCGTTTCATGTGGATGGTCCCTTATGTTTCTAATCATCAAGGCTTCTCCTAATTTTAACCCGTTGATTACTTCCCCAACTTTTTCTCCTATAACTTGGTCTATATATCTCACTTTGACCCCAGAAATTTCCTCCATTTTTTTTGCGATTGGCTCAAGATTGGGGATGAACTCGTTGTCTCCTTTTCTTCCTTGATGTGTGATTATAATGGGTATAGCTCCGGCATCGACGTATTTTTTCAGTGTCTGGCCATGAGCAAAAAGTTTGTATGAATCTAAATCCAGGTTTCCATTAACAATTGCACTATTAGTATCGATTCGTAGGAAAACTCTTTTTTCATTGATTTCATCCAAATGCTCGCTTATGAACAATTTTCTCCTTTTTATTTCTTGTAGATAGTTAGTCATCAACACACCGGGAAACATGATTCAAGTTTCTTTTTTGTGTCCTTTAAATTAAGAGATCGATTGGTTCGTTCAATCGAGTCCTGTGAGTCTTCATAACCCAAAGATGCTCTGATCGCGTCTAAGTTCTCTGGGACAACGTCTGCCTCCTGATGGACATAGACGGAAAATAGGAGTATATCATCATGGAGATGAACAGTTTTCTCTAAAATGGCGATTTGGTATAAGTTTTTCCTCTCGTTGGCTTCCATTACCTGAGCTGCTGTCGGGACTTCCTTTCCTCCTATAACGACCATCCTTGGGTCTTCATGAAACGCATTTATAATTTTTTCTCTGGATGGAAAACTACCAAACGCGATGACGCTGTGCATGTGCATCAACGTGATCGGGACTATCACTCCATATGTTATCAGTTTACCATCCAACCTAGAATCGGCAGAAATTACATCTTCTACATGATGAGATGGGATTCCAGTAGGTATGTAATCGTTTATCGGACCAGACCTTGGTTCTGGTGGGTCTGCACCTCTTCTTGTCAAGTTTACAACTACTTTCTTTACGTCAGAGACACTCTGTACGATGTTTAGGTATCTCAACATACCAGTAGTGTTACAGGAGGGTATTCTTATAAACCTTTCTCCGATTGCATCCTTGTAATTTATATAGGCGTTAAAAGTAACATTGGCTATTGAGGCCTTTTCCCCTCCTTGAAAGAGTACGTGCAGATCGTTCTTTCTCGAGTAGAGTCTATCTCTATTGGCTAGGCCCACTTTTTTAGGAGTGCAGTCTACTATTAGATCTGTCTCATTGATTAAATCCAGAATCGTTCCTTTTGGTTCAATTTTCGCATCCGTGAAGATTTTTTTAATCGTTTCGAACTGTTCTTTCTCGTTCAAGCCATATTCTCTTAAACCATAGAAAATAGGGGTGTTAATCGCAGAACGTATTTTCCAGGAAGGACTTATATCGGCGACCCCAACTAGCTTCATGTCATCTTGTTTGGTAACAGCGGATGCAACCCTTCTACCAATAGTACCGAAACCGTTGATTCCGACTTTAAACATGGGTGTTCCTCACAGTAAAAGTAATTGATATATTTCCATGTTTAATTATAAAAAGTTTTGTGTAAACAAGAGAACAGTCATCTAAGCTTCTCTAAACCGTAAATTATCAGACTAAAGGCTATAAAAACGGCTATTATTCTGCCAAAAATAGTTTGACTCATCCAATTAACCAGATCATCCAAAGAACCCATTGGTTTGCCGAGAAAAACCATTATTAAAATCGAAATACCAGACCCAAGATAGATAAGCATTTTTACTAATTTTGATAAATATACAAGATCTCTGTAAAGTCTAGATTCTTTGAATAAGTCTTCCAAGAATTTTTCTATCCTCCTGTGGAGTTTTTCTTCTGTTAATTTGGACATGGCATCTACTTTTTTATAATATGAGTTTTATTCGTTAAATTGTTATTCAACTTCAAGTTTAGGCATTACTATTCCATTATCGATTGTTCCTAAGATTTCAGCTTTTCCATCTAAAAAATACTTTCCGGTTAAAGCGCATGTAACAGCATCTAACTCATGATCACCCATATCTTTCTTTAGGCCTTTAATTCCAATTCCTTTTAAGCCATTCATGAGTCTTCCAAGTCCTCTTTGCTTTCTAGGAATATTCCATACGTCTTGAGCGGCTCCAGGATAAACTTCTATGACTTTAAATCCCCTATCCTCTAGAATTTTTTTTAATTTAATACCTCTTTTAGTTAACTTTCTCATCGGTCCAAGAGTTATGGGAAAAAACTTTATTCCTCTTTTCAAGAGTTCTTTGTCACAGACTCTAAGATGAACATCAGTCCTCTCTTCGATGGTCTTTCTACCTGGTGGTAAACTTAGAGGTGCATCTATGGTAATTATTTTTGGTTTTAATTTTTTGATCTCTTGAATGATTTCTTTGTCTGAATAAAGTAACTTGGTTTCAACTTTCATTTCCTTAAGGGTACAAACCCCAGAAGGTCGAGTTTCCACAGCAGCTAAATCTAAACCAACTACTATCATTTGAACACTCCTATGGTCTAGTTGTGATTATTGGTTTATCCTGAACGATAATAGTCTCTTCTGTTTGCGCCACTGATTTGAACGATTTTTCTCGCAAAGGTGGATATTCTCGTAGAGCCCCTCTATCCACAAGTTCCTTGAGAGCGAGATGTAGTCTGACAGAACTGCCAACATTCTTCAGCCATCTTCTGGCAAAAGGTAGAGTTTTATATTCATCGAATATCAATTCAAGTATCTTTCTAGATTCGTTAAGTCTAACTGGTTTCGGTTGTAAGAACATGTATATCAAAGTTGGGGAAGATTCTTTAACTAAACCTTCACCATCAGTAGTGAAGACTTCCATACCCAAGACTTGGTCTTCTCTTATTTCTTCATTTGATGGTTTATGACCATTGGGGATAGATAAACCACCGTGTTGTATATATTGCTCGACAGAATGGCCGGCTAAGTTTCTTATTGGATTGAAACCACGACTTGTTACTACATCATCGACTAATTTGGACATCTCTCCGACAGTTTTACCAGGTCTTATCTCCTTTATGAATTGTTCCAGAGCATCCTCTGATGCTTCTATGAGCGGATGGGATTCTTCACCGAGTTTAACTGAAAATGCCGTGTCTCCGATGTAACCATCTTCATGAACACCAATATCAATCTTGACTAGGTCCTCTTCCTCAAAAGTGAGAGTATCATTGATGTTAGGGGTATAATGAGCAGCAATATCGTTGATCGATATATTAACTGGGAATGCTATGCCAGCTTTCCTATCTTTGATTAATTTTTCGATCTTTTCTGCCAAATCTAAGAGCTTTACTCCGGGTTTCAGCTCTTTTCTGGCCAAATCCTTAGCTTCTTGGCATATCTTACCCGCTTTCCAGTATTTCTCCAATATTTCCTTTTCCATTCACAAAACCATTTTAAGTAATATCAACAATATTTGTTATTAAATTATAAAATCATAAGGTATTAACATGGTGATTTGGGAATATTTTACTCTGACGAACGTATTAAAAGTGATTTTAATCATCACGACTGCTTACATTGCGTCCAAGATACTTGAACTCGGTTTTATTAAATCACTACAGAAGAAGAAAAAAGAAAGGAATGTGATCATTCCTTTGAAAAGAATAACTTCGATAATAATCTATATCATTGCATTCATCTCCATCCTTCTGGTTTTTAACATAGACGTAACTGCTGCGGCCGCTGGTTTAGGTATAGGTGCGATAGTAATAGGTTTTGGTCTCAAAGACATCGTATCAAACTGGATATCCGGTATCATAATAATAACTGGAAGTGTTTACAGGATTGACGATGTGATAAGAATCGGTAATATAACAGGACAGGTAACAGACATAACTCTTAGGTCAACAAGACTGAAAACTTACGACAGGAATGAAGTTATAATTCCTAATTCCGCAATGATAACTGATAGGATAATCAACCTTACTGCAGGTAGGAAAGAATTGATATCATCGATTAATTTCTTGATAGATTATACATGTAGCACGAGCGAAGCGAAAAAAATCATCGAAGATATTTTGAAGAAAGATAAGGATGTGACTGTGGATGAAGAGAGAAAGAGGGAGATCAGGTTTATTGTAAGAATTACAGAATGGACCACGAAAATAGAAGTTTTATTCTGGATTAATAGGCCGTGGGATGAAGAATTCATAAAATCGAGGATTACTGAAGCTGTTAAGAAGGAATTCGAAAGAAAGGGAATACTGCCACCACTACCATCTAATCTAAGAAGGGTTCGTTTAAAACCCAGGAAATAAACTTAATATTTAAACTCCAGGAAAACGATTAACTATATATGCACTGTACATGTACACCATGGAAGAAGATGAATAAGGAAGAAAAAATAGCATATGCCCACCATAAGATCATGAAAGGTTTAGGAATTTTTCTCTTTGGAATAATATGGATGTATTTTTCATCCTTTTACACTGATGTGTGGGGTGCGTTCCCACCAACATTAGCAATAATAGGGCTATTGCTGGTATTGCTTGGATTATTCAAAAAATCTTCGGTCTAGAATCTTCTAACATTAAGAATCTTAGATTTTCTTATTGTGATTTAAATAGTTTTGAAGCCTTTGATCTAGTTATTTCTTAAACCACTTACCTAATCTCGCTTGGATTTTACCGGATAATACTTGTTGTTCTGTTATTCCTAAAGCACTCAATACACGCATTGCTGCTGGTAAGACTTGGTGATTTATATAATACTCTGGATCATATTCGCCTTCTTTAACATCATCTAGAGGTTCGGCTCTATCTGATATACTCCCTGATCTTTTTGTTATTATGTATTCGACTATCATCCCCTCCCCCACGGGTCTACCCCTATCTTTCATTTTTCTAGCAACTTTTACGTGGGGTCCTATGGCTTCATATTCAGACAAGGGTTTTACTAGTTGGGTGTGAATTGTTAATTCCTCTAATGTGGCTTTTTTCTCGTTCAATCTTTTGATCATATCTCTCACAAGTTTAGTCGCTTTGTCTGGATCCTTTTCCTGGAGTATTATTCTCAAGACTTTATGTTGTATGTCTTTTGCTAAATCACACCAATCTCTTCTAACTGTTTCAAATCCTCTTATCTCAAGGTTGCCTTGTTTGTCTATTAATGCGTATCTTTTCTTTGCTCCTCTCTTCACTCCTTTAATTGTTACGAAAATTCCGCCCTCGTAAATTCCCCTGAATTCAAGTTGTATCATTCCTGGTAATTGCTCGTTAATCTTTTTCAAAAAATTCTCTGATCTCTTCATCAGTTGTGATTTTTTGATTCCGGGCATCGTTATGAAGACGCTGTCCGTATCTCCATATATAACTTCAAACCCTTCCTTTTCAATCATGTCTATACTTTTCTTAATATAGAACCTTCCCCATGCGGCAGCTGTAGCGGCACATTCATAACAATACCATTTAGCACCAAAGTATCCCATGTATCCGTAGATAGAATTTGCGATTATCTTCAATGCATATTGCATATTATCAAGATATTTAAACTCCAGAGAATCCTTCTCTAATTTCTTCATCTTGTTTTTAATCTCGAACCGTTTCATTATTATATCGTCCAGGTTTCTTGGGATGAAACCTTTGGATTTTTTACAGAAATGGTGTTTTAATTCTGGGGGACTGTTCTTCTTACATCCCTTGTGTTTACAATTTATTGTGCCTGGGGAAATGTTGTGAGTGACTATTATCGTTGGGTACAGACTTCTAAAATCGAAGACTATTATGTCAGAGTGTATGCCTTTCTTAGGTTCGATGACAAAACCTCCTATATATACAGGTCTAATTCTTCTTTTCATTATTTCATCTTGTTTGGGGCTGTTCGGTATTATGGTATTTTGTTTGAACGCTTCTCTCATTAGATACGCTTCGTCTAATTGTGAGTAGAAATATCTGCCAGCATCGAATGGAATTGTTCCTGTCAACTTTGATAAGGCAAAGACTTGTGGCAATAACTGCTCTGCGAGTTTTAACGTTAACCGGGAATCCCAAAGACAATAATCTGCCAATTCTTCTAAACCATCTTTACTTCCGAAGGATTCTTTAATCTTCTGCCATTTCAAGTCTCTCTTTTTTAATCCTAACAGTTCTTCTGCCACTGCATCTAGGGTTAAGACTTCTGTTTTCATGGATGTGGATAGAATGTGATCTATGAAGTTGAACAGATCGATATGAACTCTTCCTCTAATTTTTGTCGAGGATATTCTACCCCTTCTTACTAATCTTATGTTCGAACTGTCTCTTCCTATTTTTATGTTTATTTTGTGTTTTTCTGAAGAAGTCTTAATTTTCGGAAAGTCGAAACCATCTCCGTTGAAAGTGACTATAAAATCTGGGTCTTGTTCGTTTATGGTTTGGATGAATTTTTCTAAGAGTGCTTTTTCATCTGGTACTGTTTCTGTTGATTTGGCTTTTCCTCCCCAAGTTGTCAATACTTTCTTGAAACCAGTGTTAGTAGCAAGAGAAATCATTATTATTTTTTCTTCCCCGTCTTGTTCTATCATTTCGATATCAAAAGCCAGAATCTTTAGTTTGGGTTCTTTTTTCAGGTTGATTGGTTTTATTTTTTTGGCTTGAATGACTTCTTTAGTTTCTGTTCCTTCGACTTGGGTCCATTTCATTGGTTTTATTTTTTTGTCAATTAGATATCTTTGATAGAACGAGATTGTATATTCATATTCCTCTTTGTTTTCGGACCATTTTTTTACTGTATTTCTTATGTTGTAGATGTCTCTTGGGGTTTCAACTACGATTTTCAGAAGTTTCTTTTTCTCGCCGAAGAGTTCTTTTTCAACTGTTTCTACTTTTAGAATTTTGCCTTCTCTGAAATCATGGTCAAGGAGTTTTCTCTTATACTTGCTAAGTCTCCCATCTTTGGGTTCAACATAGAAATAAGGCTTAAAATTTGAATCTAGAACAAGGATTGTTTTACCTTTCTCGTTTTTGCAGAAAAGTCTAACTATTCCTTTTCCATTTTCGATTAAATGATCGACATCAAAAACTAGCAGATTCATGATTCATTCTTGTAATTTTAGGTTTAAATTTTATCTGATAAGTTTTAGTCGAAGAGACCAAGATGTGTTATTGGTTCCAATATAATAAATTTTTATTTTTAAATGCCCCAATCAAAGATATGACAACTAAAAAACACTTTACGGCTGAAGAAGCCAAAAAAATTGGTGAGCAATTAGGAATAGATTGGAGTAAGTTTGATGTCGAGCAATTCAGAATGGGAATGGATGTGGAATTAGAACATGGAAAGCATGATCCAAAAACTGATGTTTCGGGAGATGACCCCCTCATTACTGGTAAAATAGCTTTAGCGCACCTAAATGAATTTCCTGATTACTACACAAGACTGGAGAAGATGGAAAGGGAAGCAGAAGTATTTCATAAGAAGGAATAGATTATGAAGACAGAGAGGACGGGTAAATTAATCAATAAGTTTAATCGAAATATGAACTCCTTGAGGAATAGCAACTCTCAGGACTTGTCTCAAAGCCCTATCATCAGCCTGTAAATCAATCAATCTCTTATGAATCCTTAACTCCCACCTGTCAAATGAAGTGTTACCATGACCTGTCCCATCCCCACATGGTGTCTTCATCGGTGCAACTCTCAATTTCTTAGTTGGTAAAGGAATCGGTCCTTTATAGTCAATACCAAACTTTTTTGCAATTCCAATTATCTCTACACAAATCTCATCCAACTGTTTGGGGTCTCTCCCTGAGAGTTTTATTCTGGCTATTTGCATTTAATCACTTACCTATAATCAGAAGTGAGACATTTAAATATTTTTGTAGAGGAGCTCCATTAACTAAGTACCTTCCTTCCAGTCAGATAAATACTTCTTCTGTTTTTCTGTCAACCTATCTATTTCAACTCCCATCGATTTTAACTTAAGTGACGCGACTTTATCATCGATCTCTTTTGGTACGTTGTAGACATCCGGTTTTAAATTTTTATGATTCTTAACCAGATATTCCGCGCATAAAGCATGATCGGCAAAAGACATATCCATTACATCGGGGGGGTGACCTTCTGCGGCAACAAGATTGATTATCCTCCCCTCGCCGAGTAAATATATCTTTTTTCCATTCTCCAAAGTGTATTCTTTAACGTGTTTCCTAATCTCTCTCTTGCTCTTTGAAAGGTTCTCCAAATCTTGTAAGTTTATCTCAACATTAAAATGACCTGTATTACCAATGATAGCTCCGTCTTTCATCAATTCCATGTGTTCTTTTGTTATGATATCCCTATCTCCAGTAATGGTGATGAAGATATCACCTAACTCAGCCGCTTGTTTTAACGGCATAACTCTGAATCCATCCATAACAGCTTGTAGAGCTTTAACTGGGTCGACTTCTGTGACTATTACGTTCGCTCCCATTCCTCTGGCTCTGTTTGATAGACCATAACCACATCGCCCATAACCGCATACAACAAAAGTCTTTCCTGCAATCATCATGCTGGTCGCTCTTAATATTCCATCGATCGTTGATTGTCCGGTTCCATAAATGTTGTCAAACATTCCTTTAGTTGGTGTGTCGTTTATCGCAAACATCGGGTATTTTAATACACCGTCTTCGGCCATGGCTCTTAATCTTATAACACCAGTAGTGGTTTCTTCTTGACCGCCAAAAACATTATTGATCAAATCTTGTCTTTTGGTGTGGATTGTATTAACCAAATCTCCACCATCATCTAATGTAACATTTGGCTTGAAATCTAGAACTTGATTCATACACCAATAATATTCTTCGTCATTCACTCCAGACCATGCGAAAACATTTATTCCTTCCTCGACCAAAGCAGCAGCAACATCATCTTGTGTAGACAAAGGATTTGCTGCAGCTAAAGCAACAGTGGCTCCTCCAGCCTTCAAAGTCTTCATAAGAACTGCAGTCTCTTTAGTAACATGAAGAGCAACACTAATCGTCAAACCTTTAAATGGTTTCGTCTTCTCAAATTCTTCTCTTATTTTCATCAGAACGGGCATCCTGCTTTCAGCCCAAGCTATCTGAAACTTACCTTTTTCTGCGAGTGACATGTTCTTGACTTTGTATTTCATTAAATTTCTCCTAGATAACTATTGTTTAATAAATTTATGATTTATCATTTGAAAGATTTTGTCAGAAGATTCTTTTATACTTAACTGGTGGGAATCTATTATCAATTCGGGTTTATCAGATTCTTCATAAGGAACATCGATCCCTATCATTCTCCCAATACCACGAGTCTTTTTTCCAGTTTTTAGTCTCTCCATCGCTTTTTTATACAGATTACTCACGACTAAATCGTCCTTTCTTTGTGATTCCCTCTCAATACAAGTTCCTAGAGGGCATTTGATATAGACTTCAGCAAAGTTAGGTATTAACTCTCTTGCCAATTCTCTCCAAGCTTTTTTATGACCAGTAGCGTCTATTATCACATTGACTCCATGATCGGTTAGAAATTTTCCAATCAGGACTAAAGCTCTGTAAGCATGGTCTCTCTCTTCTTTTGTATACTTTCTTTTGGGTGTTAAGATTTCTCTAATCGCATCCATTCGTAAGTATTCAACCTTCACGTTTTGTTGTCCTAATCTTCTCAACACTTCTTTTGTTCTTTCAGTCTTTCCAGAGCCAGGTAAACCAGTTATCCAAACGACCCACCCATTCATAAAATCACTTCAGAACAGATTTGATTTTTTCGTAAACCTCCAAATCGGGAGCAACGATTACGCTGTTATCGATATTGAATTCAATTTTCATATCAACAAAATCCTTTCCTTCAATAGTTTTCATCACTCCCCCCGCTTCTCTTAATATTAATTGGCCTGCTGCACCATCTATTGTTCTTTTACCATTCAACCAAAAATAACCATCCACAGCTCCCTCAGCAACAAAACATATTCCTAGACATGCAGATCCTAGCATCCTAACAAAAGGGAAATTATCACCAAAGTCAATTAAACGTCTAAAATTTTCCTTCCTGTTCTTAACCACATCAATTAAAACGCATCCTGTCCTTTCTTTAGTTACTTGAATTCTTTCATTATTTTTGAAAGCTCCTTTATCCCTTACCGCATAAAAAAAATCCCCGTTTATCATGTTTCCGATATAACCCACTTCTATTCCTTTCATTATTTCTGTTAAATCCCCAATAGCTATAGAGGTTGAAATGATTGGTAAACCGAACCTCATGTTATTCGAGCCATCAATAGGATCAACAACAACGATGACTTCTGGTTCTTCGCCAAAAGTTTTTATCCCCGCCTCTTCTGTCATCAACTTAAAACTTCTTCCCGTGGATTTAAACTCATCAATTATTAGTTTTTCGATGATATCATCCAAAAGTAAGGTCTTATCTCCACCATAACCGAGACTCACGACCCTTTTCCTCTCATCTTTCTTAAGGTATTTTTGAGATTCAGTAAAAACCCTTCCTCCAATATCTTTACACAAGTCTAACCAATATTCATTATCCATATCAATCCTTTAAATATGAGTTAACTTTTTTAATGTTAAATTCATCCTCGTTAAGGATGTTCTTTATAAAATTAATCATTTTTCTTTTTGAGTCATTCAACGATTGTATTCTTTCTCCACTAAAGCCATGTTTTTTCAACCAATCTGCATTATAGAATAGTGGATGGATGCAAACCAATGCTCTGAAAGCATAGAACAAAGGTGAGACTTTAAACATATTTGGATCATCCCTTTTTTTGAAGTACTCCATGAAGAATAGTTCCAAAAGATCCTTGAAAGGGGGTTTGTATTCACCGAAAGCCAGAACAGAATAATTGATGATATTCGATGTTAAACATGTGGTATCATCTGCTGGTTCTCCATATCTGAACCTGCTCCTGTCGAGTAAAACGAGTCTCTCTCCATCGAACCAGATGTTACCTGGGTAGAAGTCGCCATGAATAACTGTCAATCTTTCATGATTGTATTTTATTTTTTTCCACCATTCGACCATTTTCTTTACTATCTCAACTAAATCTTTGTTCGATACAAAATCGAGTTTTTTTGGGAAAGTATCGATAACCCCCATAGTCAACTCACCATGACCAACAAAATCCCTTACAACTCTTTTGTATAAAGATTCTCTGTTATCACCGTTATATTTAAAGGAATGGATTTTAGCTAGATAGTTTGCCAATAGTTTGATCTTTTTTTCATCATTCTCTAACAAGCTCATTCTGTTCGTCATTTTATCCAAATCTATCCAGTATTCTGTGCCCTTAGCTTCTTCTAATATTATGAAGAAGTCCTTGGGCTTTCCAACAGATAGGAATGAGCCATCATCCTGTATCGAACCAACATCTATAGCTTTGATGTGACCGGGTAAAAGCTTGTAATCGAGTAAGGATCTTATCATGACATTAGCCCTATCCGAAGGGTAATCATGACCGAAACCTTGACCGATCAGGGTTTTTAAAATGTATCGTTTTTCTTGGTTTTCTTTATCCTTTGTTTTGATTAGAAATCCTTCGCCATGAAAGCCTGCTCCTAGTTTTTCTATACTCGTGACTATGACATCTGAACTGAAAACCCTTGAAAGATAGCCCTTTAAAGCTTCTTTATCTATCTCCATCATCCTAACCATACATTTATAAAAATTATTTAATCAATAAATACTTGGTTATATGGAGAAATTCAACTGCTGGCTCCCTACATGGGGCGAATTGCATGAGAATATTAGAGATATCGCTAATAAGATAAAAGAAGATAATTTTCGACCAGACATAGTAGTTGCTCTATCAAGAGGGGGGTTCGTGCCTGCTAGGGTTATTTGCGATTTGATGATAATTAAGGATTTAGTTTCAGTAAAAGTTGATCATTGGGGCGTAACTGCCGCTCAAGATGGTAAGGCACATTTAAGATATCCTATTGATGTCGACCTGACTGGAAAAAAAGTCTTGATCGTTGATGATATCACAGATAGTGGAGAGAGCATGATTCTTGCAAAGGAATTCGTGAAAAAACTAAACCCTAAAGAAGTGCGAACGGCTGCAATATTTCACTTTAAACATTCAAAATTTGTTCCAGATTATTACAGTAGGGAACTAGTTAATTGGGTTTGGGTTATGTGGCCTTGGAATTATATTGAGGACATGTGTAACATCACTCCGAAAGTATTAGACGAAAGTGAGGGTTCTTCTATAGGACAAATAAAGGAAAGGTTAAAAGAAAGGTTCAAGATCGATATAACAGAACAACAGATAATAGGTATAATGGGTGAACTTGTCGCAAGGAAAGTCGCTGTAGAAAATGGTATTGGTTGGATAAAGAACAAAATAGATTAAACTTTTGCGTTTTTTAGAGCATCTTTACATGAACAATTTCTCTCTTCAGGAATGTTTTTTATGGTCTCTGTCAATATCAGTTTCACTTTGTCCTGACTTTCTTTCATGACCCTAATTACTTCTTCAATATTCACAGGTTTTTCTGCCCAAACATCGTAATCTGTTATAGTAGCTATTATCGCAAGGCATATCTCTTTTTCTCTTGCTAATATTGCTTCTGGCACGCCTGTCATCCCAATTAATTCGGCGAAATTCCTGAACATTCTGCTCTCTGCTCTGGTGGAAAATCTAGGACCTTCGATGCAAAGGTAAGTTCCTTTCTTATGATGTGATATTCCCAATTTCTCGCATGATTCTATAAGAATTTCCCTTAATTCTGGGCAGAATGGATCAGCTGAAGAGATATGGGTTACATCTCCAGTATCATAGAAGGTTGTTCTTGTTTTTTTGAAGTCGATGAATTGATCGGGGATTACGATTTCTCCTGGTTTATATTCTTCTTTCAAAGAACCAGTAGCGCAAGAAGCTAAAATTCTGGTTACATCCAGTTTTTCAAAACCAGATACGTTTGCCCTGAAGTTTATATCATGTGGTGGTATTTTATGGTCTTTCCCATGTCTTGGAAGGAATGCAATCTTCTTACCCTGGAATTCGCCGATAATATAATAATCAGAAGGTTCTCCATGAGGAATGTTAATCCTAATTCTTTTAATATTATTGAACATCCCAGGATCGTAGATGCCCGTACCTCCAATAATACCGATGTTGGCCCTCATAGTTTAAAAATTAACAGTTAAAGTTAAATGCTATTCGATTATTTCAAGGATGCCGCCTTTTTATGGATCTTTAATGCCAATTCTCCAGCTTCTTTCATGGTTTTACCCAAGGAAATAAACCCATAGTTTTTAATCACGATGAAATTGTTGTTACCGAGTACACTCAAGACTTCATTGGCTAGTTCGATAGTTCCAGGTGGTATTTCTTCTTCTGTCTCAACTATTTTCAATTGCTTTGCGTGTTTTATGATTGAGTCGTCTTTACCACAAAAAATAGCGTTCACTTCAAACCTTGTATTATAAATTAAGTAATGCATCACGGCTTCAGCAGATGGTTCTGAAATTCCTTCGACAAACAAAGAATTATTATAAACATCATAATTCGACATTCTAACAAAACAATCGTTGCTTAAGCTATCTTTCAACTTGTTTCCAGTTATTATGGATTCGTCTTCTGTTCTGAAACTAAGACCCAAAGAATTATTATCGAGTTTTATAAGTTTTCTCTTGAGGAATTGATTACACCAGTTTTTTAAATCTTTGATGCCCTTGTCGTCAGGGATTTCTTCAGAAACGAAGCTTGTTTTGAACTTTGTTACTTGCTTTAAAACCACTGAATCACTGAATAAAATTTGAACATAAAGGGATTTATATTTCTATTCCGTAGAAATTTATTTTTGTGGTTCTATTACTACTTTGATCGATTCCTTGGCATCAGCAACAATCTGAAACCCTTTACTAATCTCTGTCAAGCTTAATCTATGAGTTATCATATCATGTATATTCACTTTGCGAGAACTAATCAATTCTATGGCTTCTTTTATGTCCTTAGGAGCAGCGGCATATGTTGTTGTTAAAGTTATCTGATCACTCCAAAACTCATTAAATGGTAGTGGAACATCAATGTCAGGATCAGTTGGCGCAAAATATAGAATAATGCCTCCCTTATCGACAGATTTTAATGCTTGTTTAATAGCTGGCAAAGCTCCCGTACAAACTATAACGCGATCCGCCAATCTCCCTTTATTGAGTTCTTTAACACGATTAGGTACGTCTTCTTTAGCATTTATCACTTCGTCCGCTCCAAATCTCTTCGCCGCATCTATTCGATATTCATTTATATCGGTCGCAATTATCTTTCTTGTCCCGAGGGTATTAGCAAGTTGTATGTGTAGTAATCCAGAAATACCACTACCTATCACAAGAACCGTATTGTTCGGTTTCACGTTTGCTCTTTTCTGACCTCTTACAACACAAGCTAAAGGCTCGATGAAAGTTCCATCTTCAAACGATATTTCATCTGGTAACAGAAATGTTCCTAATTCTACATTTATCTTTGGCACTCGAATGAATTCAGAAAATCCGCCAGGATCAAAGTTAGTGTTATGCAAAGTCTCACAAACAGTATGATGGCCGTTCAAACAATAATAACATTCATTGCAAGGAACATGATGTGATACAAAGACTCTGTCCCCAATCTTGAAATTTTTTACATTCTCTCCAATTTCAATTATCTCTCCAGTCATCTCATGACCTAGAACTCTTGGTGCCCTTTTAATACGATACCATTCCATAACGTCGCTACCGCAGATACCGCAAGCCATTGACTTTACCAATAACTCATCAGGACCAATTTTCGGTTTTGGCATTTCCTCTATTCTAATGTCTTTATTGTTGTAATACATCGCCACTCGCATAGAATCAGCAATTATTTTTCTTTTTTAAGACTCTCGAACAAATCATTTGCTTCTTTTGCAGTAGCGTTCTCATGAATGATTGACCTCAATGCCTTAATCATCGCAACTGGATGTTCATTTTTCCAAATATTTCTTCCCAAGTTTACACCAATCGCACCCTTTTGAAGACCATCATAGACGAATTCAAACACTTCAAGTTCTGTGTCCACTTTAGGTCCTCCTGCCATAACAACTGGGACAGGACATCCTTCCACAACCTTTTCAAAGTTCTCACACCAGTAAGTCTTAACTGCTCTTGCACCAAGTTCAGCAGCAATCCGACAGCATAGAGCGAGATAACGAGCTGTTCTCTTCTCCATTTCCTTTCCAACGGCAGTTACAGCCATGACTGGAATCCCGTATTCTTCAGCTTCATTAACAAGTTTACCAAGGTTTAATAGGGTTTGGTGTTCATATTTGCTACCAATAAAAACGGATAGACCAACAGCGGATACATTAAGTCTAAGAGCTTCTTTTATAGAAGTGGTAATTCCTTCGTTAGCTAAATCTTCTCCAACCATGCTGGTTCCACCAGATACTCTTAAGATAATTGGTTTCGAATTATTCGAGTCTATACAATTACGTAAAACGCCTCTTGTAACAAAAAGGGCATCACAATAAGGAAGGAGTGGTTTGACAGTTTCACCAGGCTTTTCTAATTTTGTTGTAGGTCCTTGAAAATATCCATGATCTATGGGTAACCACAAACAATGACCGTCTGGTATCAATCGTGACAGACGATTCTTTATTCCCCAATCCATCTCAATCCCTCCTTATTTGAATAAATCTTTAATATTAAAAGGTTTTATAATCCCTCTTTCAGTTATTATCCCAGTTATATATTTAGCCGGCGTGACATCAAAAGCAGGATTTCTCGCATGGGAATTCGCAGGTGAAATTCTGATTTTTTTCAAAGCATCCTCAGAAAACCCCCACATGTTCTTTACTTCCTCCTCATTCCTTTCCTCGATTTTAATGTTATTCCCGAACTCTAAGTCAATATCAATCGTACTCAAAGGTGCAGCAACATAGAAGGGTATACCATTCTCCTTTGCTAAAACAGCCTTTTCATAAGTTCCAATCTTGTTTGCAACCGATCCATTTGCTATTATCCTGTCAGCCCCGACTATACAGATGTTTATTTCTTTTTTCTGCATATAGTATCCGGCAGCATTATCAGCTATTATAGCATGGGGTATATTCTCTTGTAATAATTCCCAGGCAGTTAATCTTGAACCTTGACATCTTGGTCTTGTCTCATCAACAAAAACAAAGATTTTTTTCCCTGAACTATGAGCAGACCGAATTGGTGCTAAAGCCGTTCCATAATCGACTGTTGCTAAGGCTCCAGCATTGCAATGAGTTAATATCTTATCTCCATCCTTTATGAGTCCATTCCCATAATCCCCTATCTTTTTACATGTTTCCACATCTTCATTGGCTATTTTTTCTGCCTCTTGTTTTGCCAATGAGATTTTTTCTTGAATTGATTTTCCCTTTTCAATGACTTTCAGCATCTTGTCGATTGCCCAAAAAAGATTATAGGCAGTTGGTCTTGTATTTCTCAAAATATTAGCAGCATTTCCGACGTAATTATCAAAATCATTTTCAGGAGCTTCGAGACAAGCCTGTACCACCCCATAAGCCGCAGTAGCGCCTATGGCTGGGGCTCCTCTAACTATCATCGTCTTAATAGCTTCTGCCGTCTTTTTATGATCTAAAGAGTCGTAAATCTCAAATTTATGTGGTAATTTAGGCTGATCAATCAACTTCACTGTTTTTCCTTCCATCCAAACAGTTCTAAATTCTTTTATTTCATCAGAGATTTTTACTCTCATTGAACCAAATTAGACAGTTTAATCTTTAAAAAATTAATTGACCTCTAATTAATCGTGTTACGATCAGAGGTTGGATAAATTACAAGAATGCGACGTGAGCTTTTAGAGTTAACCATCAAACACTACAAAAAAGATGACTTAGATCTCATATAATAAGAAAGGGGGGAAGGGTTATTTCGCCTTCTTAGTTTCCTTTGGTTTTTTGGTCTCTGCCTTCTTAACATCTAAGACTATTCCAGCAGCCACAGTAGTTCCCATATCCCTAATAGCAAACCTTGCTAATTGTGGTATATCTGCTTGTTTTTCAACAACCATAGGTTTTGTTGGTACTACTCTAATCTTCGCAGCATCACCAGTTTTTATGAAATCTGGTTTTTCCTTTACAGTGGCTCCAGTCTTTGGATCGACTTTTGCGATTATCTCTTCAACCTTGCATGCAATAGATGCTGTTCCTAAGTGGAATACAGGCGTGTATCCTACTGTTATGACAGTTGGGTGTTGCAACACAATTATCTGGGCTGTGAATTCCTTGGCCACAGTGGGTGGGTTCTTCACATGACCTGCAACATCTCCTCTTTTAATATCACCTTTTCCAACACCACGAACATTGAAACCTATGTTATCTCCTGGTGTAGCCTGAGGTTGTTTCTTATGAAACATTTCTATAGTTTTAATTTCACCTTTTGCTCCAGAGGGTTGAAAAATTAGAGTATCTCCTTCTTTTACAATTCCTGTTTCAACTCTTCCTACCGGCACTGTCCCTACTCCTGTAATCGTGTAGACATCTTGGATAGGAAGTCTCAATGGTTTATCGGTTGGTTGTTTGGGTGGTTTAATCGTTGCGTCCATAGCCTCGACTAATGTTGGACCCTTATACCAAGCCATTTTATCGGATTTCTTGAATACGTTATCGCCATGTAACCCTGAGACAGGGACAAAAGGTATTTCATCAGTTTTAAAACCAATCGAAGTTAAAAGTTTCTTGGTTTCAGTAACTACTTCGTCGTATCTCTTTTGATCGAATTTATTTGTATCCATTTTGTTAACAGCCACGACGAGTTGATTAATTCCCATAACTTTCATCAAGAACGCATGTTCTTTTGTTTGCTCTTGTACACCTTCACCAGGTTTACCAGAAACAACAAATATTGCCGCATCGGCCTGTGAAGTTCCAGTAATCATGTTCTTAACAAAGTCCCTATGGCCTGGACAATCTATGATAGTATAGAAATATCTCTTAGTTTGGAATGGTCTATGCATGATATCGATGGTAAGACCTCTTTCCCTCTCTTCTTTCAAACTATCCATAACATAAGCAAATTCCCAAGTTTCTTTTTTCAATTCCTTAGCTGTATCCTTCAACTTTCTTAATTGATCGTCTCTTATCGCACCGGAATCGTATAATAGTCTCCCGATTAAAGTAGATTTCCCATGGTCTACGTGACCGGCAGTGATTATGTTGATCTTTGGTAATTCTGCCATTTCTACACCTCCTCAAACACTATTTATTATTCAATCACACTTTTAAATATATTTATTCTGGTTTAGGTACTTGCTCACTCAAACCCTTTCTCTTCCTGATTTTAAGTATCGTTTTATCCTGTAAATCAGTTGGTAACTTTTCAAATATAACATCTATTAAACTATAAAAACCTTTTCCCCCTGTAGCAGATTTTAAAGCGGAGTTAAAACCGAACATTTCTGAAACTGGTATTTTTGCTTGGATTATCGTCGCGCCTCTCTCATCTCTCATATCCAATATTTTACCACGTCTATTTTGAACTTCTTTTATTGCCCCACCCATTACTTCTGTTGGTGTATCTATTCTGATGATTTGTTTAGGTTCGAGAAGTGCTGGATCCGCTCTGAGCATGGCAGTTCTTATTCCATACCTTATCGCAGGGAGAACTTGGCCCGGACCCCTATGAACAGGGTCTTCGTGCAACTCAGCATCCATTAAAACCATTTTCAACCCAACGCATGGCTCCCTTGACAGGGGCCCTTCATCCATTCTCTTAATAAAACCTTCCTTAAGCATCTCCATGACTTCATTCAAATATTGCACACCTTTTGTCTGATCGAGGAGCATATTTTTGTTATAAATCAATTTGAGTTTCTTTATTTCATCTACAGGCATACCCAAATCTGACAGTTTTTTCTGTAGTTGTAGATTCTTCTTCTTCAACTCGATGTTCGATGGGATTTGGTCTGCTTTCATTGCCTCTAGAACTTTTTTTTCTAAAGGTTCCACGAATATGAAGAACTTATTGTGTTTGTTCGGGGATTTGCCCTCAACTACAGATGATTTTTTGCCGATGGTTTCTCTGTAAACAACGATTGGTGGAGAGGCATCGAATTCTATACCCTGTTCTTTCAGTTTTCTCTCGACTTTAGCATCTAGATGTAGCTCACCTAAACCTGAAACTAAGTATTCACCTGTTTCTTCATTTATCTTTACCATAATCGTCGTATCTTCTCTACCTAGTTTCTTGAGGAAGTTTATTAATTTCATCAAATCTTTTGGGTCTTTTGGTTCTAAGGATTTCGTTACAACTGGTTCAAAGATGTGTTTTATTTCTTCGAAAGGTTCTATTAAGTGTTCTGGATCACAGATGGTTTCACCGGAGAAAGCATCTGTTAAACCCACAAGACCAACGATATTACCTGCCAGGACTTCATCTACTTGAATCCTTTGTGGGCCTTTGTAGACACTGACTTGTTGGATCCTATTTTTTCTGTGTTGGGCCACAAGGTAGACTTCATCTCCTTGTTTCATCTTTCCAGATAATATTCTTGCACATGACACAAAACCGGCATGAGGATCAGGGACCATCTTTGTCACGACAGCCGCCAAATGACCTTTCTCATTTACGAGCATCATATCTTTTCCAATCGGCGATTCGGGGTCACCTCTCCAAATCTTAGGAACACGATATTTCTGTGCCTCTATGGGTGAAGGTAAATGCTTGATGATTATATCAAGAATGACGTTGTAGAGGGGAGCTTTCTTTGCCAATTCATCTTCTTTGTCCTGTTCCGTTAAGTCTATAATGTCCTTGAAAGTGATACCACTCTTTTTCATATATGGGATAGAAATGGCCCATTTTCTCAATGCTGAGCCGAAGGTGACAGAACCGTCATTAACATTAACAATCCATTTATTCTTGAACTGTTCTTCCACATATTTCTGTATCAAAATATTAACTTCTCTGATTATGTTTGTAAATCTCTCTTGCATCTGTTCTGGTGATAGTTTTAATTCTCTTATTAATCTGTCGGACTTGTTGATGAATAGGATTGGTTTAACTCTCTCTTTCAAGCTCTGTCTCAAAACCGTTTCTGTCTGTGGCATAACTCCTTCCACAGCATCCACTAAGACAATCGCGCCATCAACGGCTCTCATAGCTCTTGTTACATCCCCTCCAAAGTCTACATGCCCAGGAGTATCGATGAGATTGACCAGGAAATCTTCTCCTTGATAGTTGTGAACCATGCTTGCGTTAGCGGACCAAATAGTTATTCCTCTCTGTTGTTCTTGCTCATCGAAATCGAGGAAGAGTTTTCTGCCTGCTAGTTCTTTTGAAATCATCCCTGCTCCGGCCAGGAGATGATCCGAGAATGTTGTTTTACCATGATCGATGTGTGCAATTGTTCCGATATTCCTTATATGGTCGGGTTTATACATCAATTTCTTAATTTTCTCTATTATGTTTTTTTCTGCCATGCATACCACTAAAATAAAATACTATGAATTTGAAAAGAAATTAATTTAAAGGTTACATATAATGGTTAGGTTGAAATGAGAAAAGGGTATAGAGCTGAATATAAAGCGAAGAAAGAACTCATCCAGAAATATGGTGAGAGTAATGTCCTGAAAGTCGCTATTGGTGGTGCAGTGGATTTTTTGGTTTTGAATCCTAACAAAAATAGAATTGAAAAAATAGTCGAAGTTAAAGAATGTCACAAAAATAAATACTATCCTACTTCTAGAGAAAGGATGCAGTTTGAGAGATTAAAAGAAATTGGGAGAAAACATTCGATCAAAGCCGAATTATGGATCAAACATCCCAGAAACAACTTCATTAAGAAAAAGATAATCTAATTTAACTGTTTCTTCCCATAATAATCTCATGGTAATAGGCGTAGTAATCGGAATCATAATCTTGGCTGTTGTCATTTTTGTTGCAATAAGGATAGTGAAGAATATCCTTCTTGGAGTTGCTTTGATAGTTATAATACTGCTAGCCTCCTTTCTCATTCTTGGTTCAATCCCAAGCTTGAGATCAATCCCTGTAATAGGACCAAGACTGCCAAGGGTTCCAAGTAGTTTGGGAGATGTGATCTCAATAATCAAAAAAATCTTCTATGAAATCGAAATCATAGATGTTTCTAGAGGTTCGAAAAATCAAATTCTTATAACCATAAAAAACACTGGGAGGATGGTAGCATCGAACTTTACAGTATTCATAGATGACAAAAAGACTGAGATAACGAACAAGCCGGAAGATCCCCTAAGATCGGGTGAAATAACCACGATACAAACTGATTGGGAAAAGGATTACAGTGAGATTTTGGTTCAAAGTTTAAGAGTTAATGCTACTTATGCAGAATGATTATCTCGCCCCACCGGCCTCTCTTTCTATTCTTTCTTTTTCTTTTATGGCTGCCGATTTTGATGGATCATTTTTATAAGCAAAAAATATCTCATCTACTAATGCGTCGGCCATAGAAATCTTCTTCCCAAAAGATTTCCTGTAGGCAGATTGAGTGATAACAGTCAAAGCCTTGTCAACCCTTCTTTGAGGTGAAGTACAAACAGCTTTTCTAACCATTATACCACCCATCTGATAAGATGTTATCTCTTCTCTTAAAGCGGCGTTCTCTATAGCCCCGGCAAGAACTTCAATTGGGTTTTTATTAGTCCTTTTTTCCAACTTCTCAAATACTTCCTTAATTATTTTCAGGATAGTTTGTGTTTTTCCAGTATTCCTTCCAGAACTCAAAAGATGTTTTTTACCTCTATGTCCAGAAACCATTAATTTGTTCACTAGTCTTTCGACGATGTTCATCTTGGATTTATGGAATTTACGTTGACTAAACTTACCACCAGTCTTGGGTATGATACAAGGTTTCAAGTTTATGTAAGGCTTGAGTCCCAAATCCTTGATTTCTATTGCATCAAAACTCCACCTGTTAAAAAGTTTTAATTCTGACATACATATCACGCATCATCTTGCAGGTTTCTGCTTCTTTCCTGATAAAATCTCTGAAAGAGCAACTCCATTAACAGCAACAACTTTAAACTTGATTCCCCACTGACTACCAATGGGGCCGCGTTGACTACCGCCAACTCCTTCTATCAACACTTCATCATGTTCATTAATATGATCTATCGCCCCTGTACCTGGAACAAAGGCGGTGACCTGAATGTTGTTTTTTATCAACTGTACACGGACAGCTTTAATCATACCAGAATGTGGTTGTTTTTGTTCAATTTGTCTTTTATCGATAACTATTCCTCTTCCTCTAGGAGAACCTTCTAAAGGGTCTTTTTTGGACAGCTGAAGCTGTCTACGCATATACCTGACATCTTTCCACTTCTGTCTCTTTCTTTTTTTTCTAAGCCCCCTGGCTGAAAATTCTCCTCTTGCCATCATTTCACCTGTATGTCCGATATGTTATGAACTCTCTTCAATATCTCCTTATATATTTTTATCTTTTCCCCTCCCCTGCCAATAACGAAACCTTTATCTTTTCTGCCAACTTTTATTTCAACCTTTATCATGCCATTATCATTTATAATGTTAACTTCCTTGCATTGAGGAATTAAATTCTTAACAAATTTCTTTGGGTCTTTAGAATACTCAAAAACCTTTACTTTCTTACCAACGACCTTTTCGACATTTTTAATAGAGCTTCCATTCTTGCCTATGGCCAATCCTATTTTACCTTCCTCAACGATAAAATAGACTACACCATTGTCCGTAAAACAATCTCTAACAGGAGCGTTGGTCATGTTTTCGAACAAAGTCAAAAGTCTTATCGTTTCTGTGTTGAATGTTATCGTCATTTCTTTCCTCTTTTTATTGCTAATACACTAACTGAAAATGGTTTACCACACAACAAACCCAAACCAATACTATCTTTTGGATATTCTTTTACTTGAACTTTAGATATTTTAGCATTGAGTTCTATCATCTTTTTTTTATCACTTGGGATGTTAGCAGCAAAAATTACAAGTTCTGGATGAGTATTCTTTAATGATTTGATGACAGTCTTGTAACCGATTATGATTTTTTTCTGTTTAATTTTTTCCTTGATTAATTTTGTTAGTTCCATTATTCCTCGCCTATTTTTGCAATCAACTCGAACATGCCTGTTCCAACTGGAACTTGCTGGTTCACCATGACGTTATCGAATATTGCATTAAAATTATCCTCTTCGTGTCTTACTGAAGCTTTCACAAGATGCTTTATCGTTTCTTCAAACCCCGCTCTCGTCAGGATGGATGGTTTCATTCCTGCAATTCCATATCTACCGATAGGTTTAATTTCACCAGAAAAAGTCATTATATCTGACACCAACATTGTATGTCTATAATCTATATCTAAACCTTGTTGTTCCATCGTGCTGTTAGTTTCTTTTATTATAGCATTCCTTACTGCTTCTATACCGAGCACTTTGGCCAATTCATAAAAGTTATTCGTGTAACTCCTCATTATATCGATCTCATTAAAGTCTACTATCTTTACGAAATTAGAACCAAAAGTTTTAATAACCCAGTCATCCCCTTCTTTCATGACTAGACTGTTTTTTATGTCTGGTATACCAGAAACACATGCATCCAATAATTTTTTCTTTATCTTCTGTAAATCCTTAATAGTGAATTCTTTTTCCTTTGATCCAACCGTTATCTTACTGTCTTTGCCTTTGATATTCAATCTCTTGAATTTCTTTTTCAACTTCAGGATTATTTCCTTAAATTCAGATTTATTTATCCTATTGAGCGAGATTTTTATTTTTTTATTAGTTAAATCCAAGGAAATTGTTTTAATAAAAGACCTCAATTTTCTTTCAGTTATTTTTTCGGCTAGACTCTCGCTGTTCGATTTATTGTTAAACTTTTTCTTCAGATAAAGTGTCATCATTGGTGTTGATGGTTCTTTTTTGGCGTCAAAAATTTCTATTAATCTTGGGAGACCTAGAGTAACCTGAACGCCAACCGATCCTGCAAAATGGAATGTACGCATGGTCATCTGTGTTGCAGGTTCAGAAATAGATTGCGCAGATACAATCCCGGCTGCCTCTCCAGGCTCAAATAAACTATTAGAATAATTTTTTTTAATCGAATCTATGAGCTTCTTTTTTTTATTTGGGGTGAATTTTCTTTGTTTACAAACCCTTTCTATCTCATCCAATATTCTTTTAGGTAAACTAACATTATATTGTATCTGCAATTTTTCCGACATCTATTCCACCTTTTTGTATTTTTGATGGATCCAAACCATCTTCACCTGGAATGAATTCTATGATCTTCTTTCCGCTATCTCTAACCGTTCCGTCATACTCAATTTTTAAATCTTGTAATGCTCCAATCAATCTTCTCTCTAAGTAACCACTATGTCTTGTTTTTAAGGATTTATCCATGAGTCCTTCTCTACTGTTCATGGCATCGAAAAAGAATTCAAATGGGTCTAAACCACCCTTGTAACCATTTTTAACGAAACCTTTAGATTCTAGACTTATATCACCTCTTTTGAAATGAGGAAATGTCCTATTATGATAACCTATCTTTATTCTCTGGCCTTTGATAGTTTCCTGACCAATAGTGGCTGCACACTGGACTAGATTGATCATGCTACCCCTTGCACCACTCTTTGCCATTATCACAGTGTTGTTTTTAATTATATTTTTTTCAATATTATCAGCGATCTTATTAAGACAATCAGCCAATTTTTTCTGAATCATGGTTTCTAAACTTTCTCGCGGTGTTCTTCCGATGAGTACTTTTATCTTTCCTTTTCTGAAATCTCTGATTGTTCTATCCACATCCCTTCTGGCATCTTCTATCAATTTGTCTATTCTTTTCTTTGTTTTATCGTCCAGATCTTGATCGGATATCGAGACCGAAAACCCGTATTTTGTCAGGAACAGGAGTGCAAGTCTCGTAATGTTGTATAAGAATTTTTGAGTAAATTTATGACCATATTCTTTATCCAATTTGTCCAGCATTTTACCACTGAATGCAGCAACGCTTTTCTTATCTATCGTTCCAGAAATAAGTTTTCCATTCTTCACGACAACGTAAGCATCATACTGACATTTTTCTTTTAAACACTTACTGCAACCCATACAACATTCGGCTTTGTATTCTATGTTAAAAGTCGGGGGCAAAAACATACTGAAAACTTCTTTTCCAGTGAATTTCCCTTTCTTTGGAATTTCTATATCAGGATCAAATGATCGTATCAATTCTATGACTTCTTTTCTTGAAAGTTCATAGTTACCATTAGTCAATATATAAAGAGACGTTATGTGATCTTTTCCACATCCTATGATCGGACCACTAAACCTAGGGCTCCTTATATGGTTCGGCACATCCATTAAGAGTTCTGTCTCAGTCTTGGCTTCCTCTCCCTGTGGAACATGCAAATTCATTTCATCCCCATCAAAGTCGGCATTATATGGGGGGCAGACAACTAGATTGAGTCTGAATGTCTTGTGTGGCATTACCCTTACTCTATGACCCATCATACTCATCCTATGGAGAGAAGGTTGTCTGTTAAATAGGGCCCAATCACCATCTTCGAGTTGTTTTTCCACAGTGAAACCGGGCTCAATCTCTTTCAATATCTCTTCTTTATTTCCTTCAGAAATTTTCTTTTTTCTACCGTCAGGTCTTATCACATAGTTTACAGTTGGCCAATTGGGAAATCTTTCGATCAATGATTTTATATAACCCATGTTCCGTTCATTGACGACAAGAGAAGTTGTTAATTCTTTTGCTATGGATAATGGAACGCCTACTTCGTTTATATCGATCAGAGGATCAGGACTTATTACGGTTCTTGCTGAATAATTTACTCTTTTACCGATTAAGTTATGTCTAAACCTTCCTTCCTTTGTTTTTAGCCTTTGAGTCAAAGTTTTTAAGATTCTTCCAGACCTATGTCTTGCAGGAGGAACTCCAGAAATTTCATTGTTTATATAGGTAGCAACATGATACTGCACCAACTCCCATAAATCCTGTATGATAAACTCGGGCGCCCCTAAGTCTATATTTTCTGACAATCTTTTATTTATTCTGACTATATCGACAAGTTTGTGAGTCAAATCATCTTCAGATCTTTCACCAGTTTCAAGTGTAATAGAAGGTCTGACTGTAACGGGTGGTATGGGTAATAAAGTTATTATAAAGAGTTCCGGTCTCACCTTTAGACCCAAATAAATTAGATCTGGTTTAGATATTTTTTCAAATCTTTCTCTTACTTGTATAGGACTAAGAGTTGTACCATTCTCAACATAAGTCGTTGGTTTCAAGAATTTGATCTTTTTTTGCGATGTGCCACAATATGGACATTTAGTTTTGACTAGTGCTTTTAGTCTCTTAAAAGATTTTTTACTACTCTTGAATTTCTCTATACCTGTTTCGTCCAACAAAATTCTCCCACATTTCGAACAAGTTGTCTTAAGGATGTTATAAATCAACTTCGCATAATGAACATGAACTATAGGTCTTGTTAATTCCAAATGACCAAAATGGCCTAGGCATTCTCCGACTGAACCACCACATGTTCTACATCTTAAACCAGGATCGATAACACCCAGCCTAGGATCCATTAAACCCCCCTCTATTGGGTATCCTTCTTGATCGTACAGGTCAGTCTTATTAATCTTAGCAGCAGACATCTTCCTTATGATGCTTGGAGATAAAACATCGAATATTATTTTGTCCAACATTTTTATTCCTCTTTAACAACCATCTTTGGGTATATCAGCATGCTCTTGAGTTCATCTAACAACAGTTTGAACGCATACGCTATTTTTAAATTCAGGACTTTTGAACCGCCACAAACTGGACAGATTTTCTTGTTTTTTACTCTATCATGAATTGCCACTAGACCACAATCCTTGCATACTGGTATAGTAGTCTTATCGGAATCAAACCTTTCTTTCAAAACTAAAGAAGCGCCTTGTGCAATCAAACAATCTTTTTCCATTTCCCCCAACCTCAGACCACCCTTCTTTGATTTTCCTTCGGTCGGTTGTTTTGTTAATAAAGTTACGGGGCCTTTTGATCTGGCATGTATTTTATTCGACACCAAGTGATCTAGTTTTTGATAGAAAGCGCTACCAACAAATATCAGTCCTTTGAATTTCTTTCCTGTCTCACCGTCATACAAAGTCTCTTTACCATCATTCCTGAAACCACATTCTTCAAGAGATTCTCTCAATTCTGTCTCTGATAGTGGATGAAAACCAGAACTTGTAAAGGTTTTTCCTTTTAAAGTAGAAAATTTCCCGGCTAAAATTTCTAATAATTGACCCATCGTCATTCTAGATGGAATACCATGTGGGTTGAATATTATATCTGGAACGACGCCATCTTCGTTGAATGGCAGGTCTTCCTGGGGTATGATCAGACCTATGACACCTTTTTGCCCGTGCCTGCTAGCAAATTTATCCCCGATTTCAGGTCTTTTAAGATCTCTGACCAAGGTCTTAACTAGTTTGTTACCATCACTACTCTCTGTCACAAAAACCCTATCCACGATACCTTCCTCTCCATGCCTCAATTTCACGGATGTTTCTCTGATGTTCTCCAAACCTGTGATGAATTGATCTAAACTACCTAAGAATCTTAGAGGTGAAACTTTTCCAATTAGTACATCATCAGATTTTACTTCTGTTTCAGGATTGATGATACCGTCTTCTGGAAGGTGTTTGTATGCTTCCTCACCAGGATAACCTCTTATTCCGGGTTCAGGAACCCCGATTACATCTTCCTGCCCACCCATGTACCTCTTTTTTTCTGCTTCATATGACCTAAACATGTAGGACCAGAATAGACCTCTCTCGATAGATGATTTGTTAATCACTATTGCATCGTCCATGTTGTAACCTTGATATGACATGATACCAACGACAACGTTTTGACCTCCTGAATGATTCTCTTCTTTGAGTACATCGGTCACATGTGTCTTAACCAAGGGAAGTTGTGGATAGACTAAGATGTTTGATTTCGTATCGATTCTCATAGCATAATTTATAGCATACAGCCCTATTGCTTGACCAACCATTTTGGCCCCAAAATTGACTCTATCACCCCTATCGAATTCAGGAAATGGTACTAAAGATGTCGCTAGACCCAGTATAACCACAGGGTCCAGTTCTAAGTGTGTATGTTCTTGTGTTAAATCCTCTGGTTTTAATGCGATATATGCATTTTCTTCTTCTTCTGCGTCTAAATACTCTATTATACCATTTTTGATTAAATCTGACCAAAGCATCTTTTTTTGTTTTATCTTTTCTAAATGTTCTCTGGTTAATTTGGGTTTTCCTTTTTCAACCAGTATCAATGGTCTTCTTGCTCTCCCAGAATCGGTCAGTATTCTAACCAGATTTAAATGTTCTAAATAGGCAACGTTTATTTGATCAGATATTTGATTCTTTCTTCTCTTCTCTTTTATTATCTTGACTAGTTTTTCTGCTTCATCGGTAGTTCCGATAAATTTTCCATCTAAAAAAATATCAGTCATTGTTTTACACCTTTTGCTATTAGATTGAATATGGGTTTCTTCTCCTTCTCTAGTGTACCCTTAGTTATCTGAGTCATCACAGAAAGGTATTTTCTCAAACCGATAGTTGCACCTTCTGGTGTTTGGGATGGATCGATCCTCCCCCAATGAGTTGGATGCAATTCTCTTGCCTTGAAATGTTCTTGAGTAGACGTTAAAGGTGAGAGAATATTTCTCATATGAGATAGAGTTTTTATGTAACTGCTCCTTTCCAATCTTTGTGAAACTCCAGTTCTTCCACCGACCCAAGATCCTATAGCCAATGCAGATATTATCTGATTGGTCAAAACATTTGCTTCAACTATTGCCGGTAGGGGTGGGAACCTGCCCCTTTTAGTCAATTTTTGATAATTGTAAGTGATTCTTGTAATTAGGCCCCATTTTCCTAACAAAATGGACCTAAACAATATTTCTAACAAATCACCTGATAGTCGCAATCTTTTGTTTGCATAGTGATCTAAATCGTCCTCAGGGATTTTATTCAAGCGAAAACGCAAGAGTTTGTTAACAGCTTTTGAGATAAATATTGCTTTATCGAGTCTGTTTGTCTTTTCTTGTCCTAAATGTGGTAGTAAATATCTATCGATTAACCTCGTTACTCTTTCCCTTCTGTATGCAGCTTGGGGAATTCTAATACGTCTACCTATCTCGTCTATAGCTTCTTTTGCTGTGGTCGATTCGGTTTCGAACAAGTTAGGGTAGAATTCTTCTTGTATTTCTGGATCAGGCGATATAGCAGTTATTATGTTCTTATCAGATTCTAAACCAAGAGCTTTTAGTAGAACGACTATAGGCAAATTGTTTATGTTAGCAAAATTTATTCTAATGATGCCGTCAGTCTTTCTCTCAATAATATGCCTTTGTATGTAGCCATCCTTTTCTGAGTGTATTCGGGCTGTTTCTGTTATGTTTGAGATACTGGATTTTTCAACTATCACCCTGTTCGGTGCGATTTCCTCAATTAGAACCAACACTCTTTCGGTCCCTTTTATTATGAAGTAACCGCCTGGGTCATCAGGACTTTCGCCGGCTTCTATTAGCTCTCTATCTGTCATCGTTGAAAGCGGACACATTTTTGATTTTAACATTATTGGTAAATCTCCGAAGTTAACCCATATCGTTTCACTTTCAATTCCATTCAAAATCGGTGTCATTTCAACATACATTGGAGAAGCATAAGTTAAGTTTCTGATTCTTGCCTCTGATGGTAGAATATTTCTAACTGAACCATCAGCCTCTTTGACAGAAGGTGGTGCGAGTTTAAACCTTCCTAGTTTTATCTTAAATTCTCCCAGATCTGGGACTTCAGGTTTTATTTCTTTAATTTGCTTTATTATTCGGGGGATTCTATTATCTATGAAATCGTTGAATGAGTCTACCTGAAACTTAACAAAGCCCTGATCCTCGGCGAATGATTTTAACAATAGGTTGAAACCGTTCATTCTTTAACCTTCTACAATGACCCTATAATAGGTTGATTCTCCAGTGACATCGTTCTTTCTTATTATTTTTACTAAATTTCCAGGTTTTGCCTTTAGTAATTTAATTGCTGGATCTGATTTGAATATTTTTGGAAATTGGTTTAATTTCTTAATCCCGTACATCTTCATAACTTTAGTTTTTTGTTCTTCATTTAGAATCGTGTGTTTAGGAACTAACTCATGGTTTAATATGTTTATTTTAGCTTTCAAGATATCACCTTACGCCCTGAAGGGGATTCGAACCCCTGTCCCGGGAGTGACAGTCCCGGATTCTACAGTTAAAACTTTGATAGACCGGACTACACCATCAGGGCAATTGCAGAAAATATACAATAAAAGATTACTAAATTTGGGGTGGGGGAGGTCTTCGATCAATAATATATCACCATTAAATAGGTTGGCAACGCACTGGACTTCCCATCCAAGGATAGTACAGTCCAGATCACTGGAGAGCTTAACTTCCGTGTTCGGAATGGGAACGGGTGTTTCCTCTCCGTTTTGGTCGTCAACCCATAAATTATTTTGCGGGTCGCTATATAAATTTAACAATATTCTCAATGTTTAGTCCTAAAGGTTTAAATATCTTACGTTAATCCCCGGAGCCGGATTCGAACCAGCAACCTATCGGTTTCTATCGAACGATTGCTAATGATCAAGCACCAAAGTACTCGACTACAGCCGATCGCTCTACCGTTGAGCTATCCGGGGCTATTTTATAGAAATAGTAGAAAGATTATTTAACTTTTCCCACGATAGTAATAGTCTTCGAGGGTATTCTTTTTTTCTTTCCTTTCTTAGTTTCAAACGTGAAAAGGGCTTTGGGCAGTTTAAGTCCCCCAGCTATATCTATAACAGGTTTCATTTTGTAGGTTAAAATCCTTTCTTCTTTGGGCTTGATCTGTTTTATATTCCAAGTCAACTCAGTCCCTTTGGATTTTCTGACTATTTTGGGTTCTAACGTTTCAAATTTTTTGACGACTGAAGCAAGAGGTGGAACGATATCTTTCACTATCACATTCTTTAGGGTTTTTCTCCCTTTGTTCTTCAAGGTTAATGATATTGTGATCTCTTGTTTTTCTGCTAAAAATCCGATATAACTCTTTGCGATTATTGGTCTAAATAATAACCAGACCACCCATATTACGGCGATGATTAAAATACAGGCAGTTATGACAATGTTTGTGAAACGCAATTGATATTTTATAGTAACTGATTGACCAGGTTTTAATTCGGCGATCAACCATTTATAGATAACTCTGTTTTCTATTTCTTCTCGCGAAACAGGCTCGATCTCTGGATAGAAGAAATTTTTAGAAATGGCTGGCATGGATTCTGTAACATAAAAGTCCTTCTCCACATAGTTCCCATTGTTAATTATTCTTATAGCAATTTCACTATACAAAATGCTATTCTTTGTTTCTTTCTCCTCATCTATTTTGTGAACAGTTTCTATTTTAAAGGTTGTTTTTCTCTCGTCCAAAATTTTATTCAACATATTCCTCGCTACAACTTTAATCTCGTAGTTACCTGGCTCATTCGTGTTTTTTACTTCGAATCTATAGGTCAATCTTTTTGTAGATTTGGGTTCTATCGTGATAGATTCACCAGATTTTTGAACAATTAGATTGTCCTTTAGGATTTCAGTTGTGACAGAGGTTTCCAGAGGATTTTTTTTGTTTAAGTTAATTAACGTCGGTTCGATTATAATCGCATCACCCATGCTGAAGGTTTGTTTTTCTAACGCGATATCAGAGATGAAAATATCTGATCCTCTCAAAACATCTAAGTATATATCCTTCGATTCTGTGATGTCGGAATTAAGCGAGAGTACTGAGAACGTGAGTACATGGGTCCCTGTTTCTGCATCTCTAGGTGGTTCAATCTTTAGAGTTATATCTGTCGTCTCTCCTGCATCAAGATTGATCCAAGGTACATCTAAAGTTGTCCAGATACTTGGTCCTCCCCAGAGAGAGAAATAAAATGTGTCTTCAACACCCCTATTATTCGTCACTAATATGTTTAGAGTATTGGTTTGTCCGGCATAAACAGTAATTGATTTTTCAGGACTAGTTATCAATATTTCCTCTGCATGAACAGAAATTAATAACAGCGTGAAAACAAAAATTGAGATAAAAATAGTTTTGACTTTCATCTATTATTACACCTATTATAATTTTCTTTTGTAATATAAAATTAACTCTTGAATTATTTCTCCTTTTCGGATAATCTTTTCTTTATTTTTTCTATGTGTTTTTCTAAGGGTTCTAATTTATATTGCCAGTCAGGTCCATAGTCATGAATCCATGAAAATGCTTTACCGTATTTATCTATGGATGTGATGTTTTCGAATGGTATTCTTGGGGTTTTAGTTGGTTTTTCATGTTCTATGGGAAAGCCTACAGTAATTAGTCCGACGGGTCTAAGTTTTTGTGGTATATTCAAAACCCTTCTTACTTGCTCATCCTCAAAAGTGACAACCCAACATGTCCCAAGCCCTAAAGAATGCGCTGTCAATAACACGTTTTCTATAGCAGCGGCTGTATCTTGGATACAATAGAGAGATTTACCACGTTCGCCGTATCTCTCAGCACATTTTTTTGGGTCTGCACATACGACAATAACAACTGGTGCTTCTTTAATATGTCTTTGCCTCAGGGAGGCCTCATAAAGTTCTTTTTTTATCCCAACATCTTTAACTACGATAAACTCCCATGGTTGTAAGTTGCCAGCAGTAGGAGCTCTCACAGCAGCTTCTAACAGCTGACCTATCAATTCGTTCGGTACGTCTTTTTTTTCATAATTCCTTACAGACCTTCTAGTCACAATACATTCAAAAACTTCCATGCTGGACACCTATAATCATTTTGTGATATTAAGATATTAAATCTTAAAACAGAAACTAAATTAGTATGAAGTACTCGATCTTGGCCAAAACGTATGAAGAACTCGAGAAGGAACCTGGAAAATTGAAGAAAGTGGATATTCTTTCAAACCTTTTATCAAAGACTCCTACCGAATTTTTACTAAAGGTTGTCATACTCGCTTCTGGCAAAGTGTTTCCAGCATATTCTGAGTTTAAAACGGGAGTAGCTACCAAGATGATGATAAAGGCTATAGCAAAAGCTACTGGAATCTCTCCAAACGAAGTCGTGAAAAAATTCAAACAATCTGGTGATTTGGGTTTAGTGGCAGAAAAATGTGTTAAGTCAAAAAGGCAGAAAGTCTTTTTCAAAAAGACTCTAACCATTCAACTCGTGTTTGATAACATACAGAAACTAGCCAGTTTAACTGGTGCCGGGTCGCAAGGAAAAAAACTTAATTTAATAGCAGAATTGCTAGTCTCATCAGAACCGATTGAAGCCAGGTACATAGTAAGAACTATAATAGAAACTATGAGAATTGGTGTAGCAGAAGGCATAATACGCGATTCTATAGCCAAAACTTTTAATATTGATGCTAAAACAGTTGAGAATGCTTGGTTCTTGAGAGGGGATTATGGAGAAATAGCAAGAATAGCAAAGGAAAGGGGAGAACATGGACTTAAACGCGTAAAGATTGAGCTCGGAAAACCAATTATCATAATGCTTGGAGAGAAATCTCCGACACTCAAAGAAGCTCTCGAAAAGTACGAACATCCCATCCTCGAGTACAAATACGATGGTATGAGGACACAGATACATAAAAAAAATGATAAATTTTGGATATTCACGAGGAGGTTAGAAAATATTACGAATCGGTTTCCTGATTTACTAAAATTTGCAAAAGATGGAATTAAAGCAAATGAATGTATTATTGAAGGTGAAGCTGTGGGGTTCGACCCAAAAACTGGAAACCCGATACCTTTTCAGAAATTATCAAGAAGGATTCAGAGAAAATACGATATTGACATGATGGTGAAAAAAATTCCTGTTAGAATATTTTTGTTTGATATTGTCCATTTAAACGGTAAAACTATATTTAATGAACCTTATTCAGAAAGAAGAAAGAAGTTGAAAAAATGTATTAAAGTAATACCAAAAAGATTTGAATTGGTACACAGTTTAATAACAAAAGATTTAAGGAAGGCAGATAAATTCTACAAAGCGTCTTTGAAAGAAAAACAAGAGGGAGTAATGGTAAAAAATCTTGATGCTAAATACCAACCTGGAAGGAGAGTTGGTTATTGGCTTAAAGTCAAGCCGGTCATGGAAACTCTCGAATTGGTTATTGTTGGGGCGGAGTGGGGAAAAGGCAAAAGATCTAATTGGCTGAGTTCATTTACTCTTGCTTGTAGAGATCCTGATACGGGAAATTTTTTGTCTGTCGGAAAACTTGGTACGGGGCTAACCGATGAACAATTTCAAGAATTTACAGAGAAGTTAAAAGATTTGATAGCTAGTGAGAAAGGAACGGAATTGAAAATCAAACCAGATTTTGTGGTAGAAGTTGAATATGAAGAAATCCAAAAATCTCCGAAGTACAGATCCGGTTATGCCTTAAGATTTCCCAGATTGCAAAAAATACGTGAAGATAGACGACCTGAAGATTGTGATACAATAGGTAGGGTAATGGAGTTATTCAAATCACAAGGAAGGGTTGGATAAGTCTGTAAGAAGATAAAAAATTCTATAATCTCGGGTAGAAAGAAATTTTAGCCTAAATTTTAGCCAAAAATATTAATGTTTATAAGCCCAACCACTATTAAGTAATTAAGGGTATGGTAGGGATGATAGGGTCATCTGAGTTAATGGATGCTTTAAAGGGAATTGGGCTCAACTTGTATGAAAGGAAGCTTTGGGCCGCTCTTCTGGCAAAAGGAACTGCTACTGCTGGTGAGTTATCTGGAATAGCAAACGTGCCTAGATCAAGAACATACGACGTCCTGCAAACTTTAGCAGATAAAGGTTTTGTTATTATTCAAACTTCCAAGCCTTTGAGATACGTCGCGACCCCACCAGTTGAGGCCTTGGAGAAGGCAAAGAAAAGATTAAGAGAAAAATACAAAGAGATGGAAAATAAGATCGATAAATTGAAGGGTTCTGTTTTAATCAAGGAACTAAACAATTTGCATGAACAAGGACTAAAACTAGTTCTACCCGAAGAGATGACAGGTGCTTTAAAGGGAAAATATTCAGTACTTCAACAGATGGATTCGATGTTCAGGAATGCTTCTTCATCAGTTAACATTGTAACAACACCTGCTGGATTGAACGATCTATTCGAGAACCACATAAGCATATTGAAGAAACTCAACGAAAAGGGAGTTAAAATAAAGATAGCGACTAAGACTGATAAAAGAACCAGTGATGCCATAAAAGCGTTATCTGGTGTTGCAGAAGTGAGAAACATTACTACCGATGAACTGCCACTTTCAGGAAGATTCTATGTGGTTGATGGACAACAGATGATGATGGGTTTGTCAGATCCAGAACTAGTACACTCATCTCAGGATATGATGTTTTGGACAAAATCCGAACACGCAGCAAAGAACATGATCAATCCATTATTTAACATGATTTGGCAGAAATCTAAGAAAATAAAAAAATAATTAAGTCCAAGCAACAAACTGTGGTCTTTTTGTCAGATGTTTAGGTAGAGTGAGCTTCCTAAAGGGTTTATCATTAGTTTGTTTTTTAACCATCTTTATGAACTCTTCTAATTTCATTTTCTTTACTTTTCCACTTTCTCTTATCCTGACTGGTAATAACCCCGATTTTATTTCTCTTTCACCAACAACGATCGAGTAAGGCAACCAATCGACTTCTGCATCTCTTATCTTCTTCTCAACTGATTTATTTCTGTCATCAAAATCTACTCTGATGTTTTCTTTTTCTATTTTTTTCATCAATTCTACTGCTTTTTTTATGTATTTATCAGAAACAGGAATTACCCTAGCTTGGATTGGTGATAACCATAAGGGTAGGATTGGGTTCTTCCCTTCTTTAATTTCTTTTGCTGCTCTTTCTAGTAAAGCATACATGACTCGACATATGGCACCACTAGGACTTTGATGCAATATTATGACTGGCTTCTTCTTATCATCTTTATCAACAAAGTAAATGCCATAGTTATCTCCGTTTTCCACGTCTATTTGATCTGTTGCTAGTGCAGATGCCTTGTTCAAGTTATCAACATAGTTCAATTCATATTTCATGATGAAATAGAAAAACTTCTTATCCCACATCTCAACCAAAGCCGGTTTACCATATTTTTTCACTAAAGAAACGACAAAATCTTTATTCTTATTCCAGAAATCTTTTACAACTCTGATACCTAACTCAAAGTCTTCTGGGATATCAAAACCAAATCCTTCTTTCACTTTCAGTGCTAGTTGAAATCTCTTCCTCATTTCTTGCATAGCCTGTGGCACATCAGAACAGAAAGCATGACAATCTGGCATGATAAAACTTCTGAGTCTTCTAAGTCCAACTAACTCACCACGCTTTTCTAATCTGAAAGCATACTTAGCTACTTCATACAGCCAAAGTGGTAAGTTCTTGTAAGATATGACTGCATCATGTGCCATTATGAATTGACCGAAACATGCAGAGAATCTTAAAAATAATCTCTTCTTGTACGATTCTACTATGTACTGTCTTGCCGGAAACCTGTTCAAGTATTTTACCATAACAGGATGTTCTAAATCATACATGATTGGAGTTTCTACTTTCATTGCCCCTTCTTCGATGACATTTGAATCAGTCCAGTCTTGGATTAAGGCTCTCATCAATTCTCCTTTTGGATAATATCTCATGTTACCAGGGTCACTTGCACTCTCGTAATCGGCTAATTCTAGTTTTCTCATTAAATCTACATGCGGTGGTTGTTCTTTCACTTCTCTACTCTTTGCCATTTCATGGATCGCGAATTTTTTCAAGTTCTCAAATTTTTTCCAATCAAATTTCTTTTCAGCAATGATTTGATCATTTTTAATATTCAATGGGATCAAGACCCCCTTTGGGGTCAAAACAAACCAAGATGATTTTATTTTTTTCTCAGCCTCTAATGCTTTAGAAACTTCTTCCTCTTTTTCTCCTTTTCCTACAAGAATTTCTTTAAAAGATTCTGCAAGAGGGTGACCCATACAATGCAATGAGAATTCTTTGTACCATCCAAAAGGTGAGACATGAACCGGAAGTTTCTGTTGTTTAGCTTCGTCCACCATTTCTTTTAATGCTCTATCCGCAAGATAAGGACTGGCCAGATCAGAACTAAGATGGGCATAAGGATAAATGACAACATTCTTGGCTTTGACTTCATCAAATTGGTGCCTAATTTCTTTTATAGATTTTTTAACAACTTCTTTTAGATGTTTTTCATCTCTGCCTTCAGCACAGGAAAAGGCAATTAATACATTATCTATTTTTACTTCTTTTTTTTCAATATCCTCTATGTATTTCAATGCCTTCCTGGTTGGTTTGTACTTAAGAAATTCTGAATGGATTAAGAGCATTCTCATATCAACCACCGAAACTTGATAATGTGATTCAACTTTTATAAATTTAGTGAAATGAGATATAATAATTAGGTGGTTCTTATCAAACAAGTTGAATTAGTTAATTTTGAAAGTTTTGACGAAAGAGTTTTAACAAAAGTGAGAGATGTGTCGCAGCCATTGCTTGACAAGTACAATAGGATGTTTGGAGAGGAATATGTGAAAGAATTCAAGTTGGTTGTTGATACTATCAGAAAAAAGAGGGAAAAATACCTGTATGAAGTCATTGGAACCCTAAATACGACTAAAGGGTATTTTAGGAGCAAAGAAACTGGATGGAAAATTATGGACATAGTTGAAAAAGTGATCGATGAACTAGAGAGAATGGTCACGGAAAAGAAGGAAAGAGGGAAATCGAAAAGAAGGAAACCAGCAAATGCTTAAATAATAGAATCTTTACTTTTTTTCGTTAGAGCCCTGTGGTGTAGTGGTCAAGCATATCGGGCTTTGGACCCGCAGACGCAGGTTCGAATCCTGCCGGGGCTATTCTGTGATTTCATGCCAACTGAAAAAGAAGTTTGGGAAACGATAGCAGATTCTTGGACAAATCTCCGGGTTAAACCAGAAAAAGAAGTTATTAAGTTTTCAAAAAGAATAAATTCTGGACCGATCCTTGATATTGGTTGTGGTAATGGTCGAAATAATATACCTTTTCTTGAAAAAAAATTGAAATGTATCGAACTGGATTTTTCGAAAAGTATGATTAGAGAGGCAAAAAAATTCTTGAAAAGAAGAGGTTTTAACGCCAATTTTATCGTGGCGAATGCAACTAACCTTCCTTTCAAATCAAAAATATTTTCAACAATAATTTTTGTTAGAGCCTTACCCCATGTGAAAACAAGGGAGGAAAGATTAGAAGCCCTTAGTGAGATCAAAAGGGTGGGTAAAAAAATCATCATTAGTTGTTGGTATAAATGGGATAGAAAATTGTTCTGGGTTGTACTAAAGCATTTGTTTTCTAGTGACATATACGTTGATTGGAATTATCATGGAAAAATCTATAAAAGATTTCATCATCTATACACAAAGAAAGAGTTGAAACGAGACTTAAAAGAAGTGAGTTTTAAAAACTTTAAAATGTGGGATGATAAAAGAGGTAATATCTGGTGTAAAATATGAAAGATATTTTGAATCTAATCTATGAATTTGGCCAATTAAAAAGAACTAAAAGAAGTGGATGGTGGGACGCCGGGATAAAAGATCCAGAAAGCGTTGCCGAACACACAGCAAGGGCTTGTTTTCTTGGTTATATACTGGCAAAATTAGAGAATGTTGATTCTGAAAAGGTCTTGTTAATGATTTTATCACATGATTTTCCAGAAGCTAGAGTAAATGATCAAGGTAAGGTCGCTGTAAGGTACATCGATATAAAGCCTGGTGAAAAAGAAGCTTTGAAAGACCAAGTTAAGAAACTTCCAAAAAATATTCGAAATGAATTATTGGCATTGCATCAAGAGTTTGAAGAGAGAAAAACAAAAGAAGCTATAGTTGCTAAAGATGTCGATTATCTGGAATGCGCAATACAGGCAAAGGAGTACATGGATATAGGATACAAAAAAGCCGAGAATTGGATTGATAATGTTGGCAAAGTTCTAAAAACAAAATCCGCCAAAGAAATTTTTAAATTTATTAAAAAATCCGATTCGTTGGGTTGGTGGAAAGGTTTAAAGAGATTGCCAAAAAGATAGAACTTGTTGGTTTTATGAAATGTTCTTTCTGTCGTAACAAATCAGTGTATTTTCGAAGGAATGAGGGACATCATTATTGTAAAGATCATTTTATCAAAAATATTGAAAAAAGAGTAAAGAGAACGATAAGAGTTAACAAACTAATAGAAAATGTGGACAGAATTGCTGTAGCTGTTTCTGGTGGAAAAGATTCAGCCAATACTCTTTTTCTATTGAATAAAATATTCAAGAGTAATCCAAAGATAAAATTGCTCGCAATAACCCTTGATGAAGGAATAAGAGGATATAGAGATAAGAGTGTGAAAAAAAGTGAGATCTTCTGCAAAAAAATTGGAGTGAAACAATACGTCTTTACACTAAAGAAAGAATTTGGTTTCACAATCGATAAATTATCGAAAAAAATGGATTCCGGTTACTGTGGAAGTTGTGGTCTGTTAAGGAGATACTTGCTAAATAAAAAAGCAAGAGAGTTGAAAATGACAAAACTTGCTACAGGTCATAATTTAGATGATGAATGCCAGAGTATATTAATGAACGTTTTAAAGGGGGATCTGTTGAGATTGGTTAGAGGCGGTTCAATGCCTATGCTAACAAGACACGAAAAATTTATCCCGAGAATAAAACCTCTAATAACAATTCCCGAAAATGAATCAGAGTTGTATGCAAGATTAAACAATATACCGTTCCATCCAAAAAGTTGTATTTATTCCATAGATAATCCACTGCGTGGACAAACAAGGAAATTTTTAAACAATCTAGAAAAAACATCACCGGGCATAAAATACAGTCTTTATGAGAGTGCGGTTAAAATAACACCGTTTATCAGAACAAAATTCAAATCAGGAAAAATCAGGTTTTGTAAAGAATGTGGAGAACCGAGCAGCCAAGGAGTATGCAAAGTATGTGAATTGTTAAAGAGTGTAGAGTGAGTTTTTAATCTATTTACTGCTACTCTGAATTTCTTCAATCTTACTTTCTAAGAACACAATTCTATTTTGCAAGAATTTTAGCTGTTTCACACTCTTAGCCCTAAACAATTTACTCTTCGTGTCGAATAATTCCTCTTGATAAAACCTTAAACGGTGCATTTCACGTCCATTCATACTATCACATTATTTACTCGTCAGTAGTATATTAATGTTACTACTATCTGATAGAAAATCTATATTTAAAGATTTCTATAGTAAATCGTATAAGTAAGTGTGAAATATGGAAAAAAAGGAGATTTGTAGAGAAATAATCGAGATTTTGGTGAGAAGTAGGAGTTTGGATCATAAAAAAATGGATAGAGTGATCAAAAAACGGTGTAAAAAATATAATTTAAAAGAATTGCCCACAAAAGTAGAAATTCTAAGTTTTTGTAAAAAAGATGAGAGAGAAAAACTTGAAATTCTTTTAAGAACAAAACCATCTCGAACAATATCAGGAGTCTCAGTAATAACCGTTGTAGCAAAACCTGCTCCTTGTCCTGGGACATGTATTTACTGTCCTAGAGGAAGGGATGCCCCACAAAGTTACACCGGACTTGAACCAGCAATACAAAGGGGGATAAGAAATGATTATGATCCGTTCCGTCAAACAAAAGATAGATTAAATCAATATGTTCTAACAGGTCATCCCTCGGATAAGATAGAAGTTATAATTTTAGGCGGCACTTTTCTAGCTTTGGACAAGAGCTATCAAGATTGGTTTGTTAAAAAAGTATTCGATGGTCTTAACGGAAAAGAAAGTGGGGGTTTAGAAGTTGCGCAAAGATTGAACGAAGGTGCCGAACACAGATGCACTGGATTGACGATCGAAACAAGAGCAGATTACTGTTTCGAAGCACACATCGACCAAATGCTAAAATTAGGCACAACTAGAGCAGAAATAGGCGTACAATCGATTTACCCAGAAGTTTTGAAAAAAGTAAGACGTGGACATACTGTTGATGACGTAATAAAGGCCACACAGTTAGCAAAGGATTCTGGGTTGAAATGTACGTATCATGTAATGCCTGGTCTTTTTGTTGATTTTAAGAAGGATTTAGGACAGTTTAAGATTCTTTTTAATGATGGTGGGTTTAGACCAGACTCGTTAAAAATTTACCCGGCCCTTGTTATTAAAGGAACTGAATTGTATGATTTATGGAAAGGAAAAAAATATCAACCCCTGTCAACAGAAGAAGGTGTTAAACTCATTTCAGAGGCAATGAAATATATACCGAAATACTGTCGGGTTATTAGAGTTCAGCGTGATATCCCGAGTAATAAAGTTGTTGCCGGTATAAAGAAAAGTAATTTGAGAGAATTGATTGAAAGGGAAAGTGAGAGAAAAGGAATAAAAATTAAGGAGATAAGATACAGGGAAGTGGGGCATAGAGTCGAGAAAGGAATAATACTTGATATTAATCATGTCAAACCGTTCAGATTGGATTACTATGCTTCCAGGGGGAAGGAAATTTTTTTGAGTTTTGAAGATGAAAAGAATGATGTTTTAATCGGGTTTCTAAGATTGAGAATCCCTTTCAAACCCTTTAGACCAGAAATTAATAAAAAGACTGCTCTAATAAGAGAACTGCATGTTTATGGGCAGGCCGTACCGATAGGGTCCAGTTTAGCAGAAGCATGGCAACATAGAGGTTTTGGAAAAAAACTACTTCAGAAAGCTGAAAAAATAGCTAAGAATGAGTTTGATATGAAAAAAATTATTATTACCAGCGGTGTTGGTGTTAAATCATATTATAAAAAATTTGGCTACAGAAAGGATGGTCCATTCGTTTCGAAATTACTTGACTAAGATTTTGTGCGTTTCCTTAAAACATTTTGGTGCAATTATTCCTTTGCACGCATCAAGACATATAGCTACTTTAGGTGCAACTTTTGTATATTCAGTCTCATCTTTAACTCTCATTTTAACAATATAATCCCACTCTCCTACTAAGAAAAATACCTCCTGGATTTCAGGTATTTCAGCTAGCTTCTTTCCGATTATGTCTAAATCTTCTATCTTTTTGAATTTCTTTCCTCCAAACTTAAATGCTACAACAGGTCTTCCTATTTTTTTTGCATCTAAAATAGCTGAAAAGCCTCTGATGACTCCTAATTTCTTGAACTTATCTATTTTTGTTTTGACTGTAGAAGTTGGTAATCCGAGTTTGTGAGCTAATTTAGTTACTCTTGGTACACAAGCATCTTCTTCTTGAATCAGATTGAGCAATTTCTTATCTTCTGGTTTTAATTTAATTTCCATTATATCTACCTCCGGATGTTATACGTTTTGTATTATATAAAAATATAAATACTTGTTATAAATTACGTATTTCATGCGGTTTTCTAATAAAAAATGCTAGGATTTTTTGTAAATTTCGTAGAAAAGTTTATCTGGAGTATAAGGTCTTTTAGCATTAGAATGTGATAACATGTGTCGTTTAGACATAATGTGTGATGAGAAGTGTAAAGAGATGATTATCTTAGAATATATGCTTAGTGAAAACCCATATGGATTACTGTATCCTATGATACGTCATAATGAGGATGCCAGAGAAGTTGTAAATCCAGAAAAGATACAAGAGCATCATGAAATTTGTAGAAGTTATATTAAAAAATTGCAAAGGGGGAATGAAGTTTTTGAATTTTTGGAATATTTGGGTAATGGTAAACCAGGGGGTGAAATATGTTTGCTTACCCACGAATATGCTATGTTATTGCTTCAGGAAGACTATTTTGGAGCAGAAAGGATGGAAAGGAAGATTAGAAGTATGTGTAGGAAAAAATCATCATCTGGTGTATTGCATGAAAAATAAAAAATCGACTGAATGGAATAAAATATACAAAAAGTTAGGAGTTGTTCAAAAAGAATCCCGTGATTCTGTAAAAGCGCTCGTTCCATTATTTAAAAAAGAAAAGGTTAGAAAAATTTTAGATTTAGGTTGTGGAAGTGGCAGACATACTATTTTTTTAGCTCAACAAGATTTCTTGGTTGTTGGTTCTGATAACGCACAATCAGCACTAGATATAACTCAAAAAATTGCAAAAGAAGTTGGAATCGATATTTTATTACTTCAAAATGATATGGCATCTATCCCTAGTCCGAATGAACATTTTGATGCTATCATATGTTATGATGTGATTCAACATGGTTTGTTAAAGAATACTAAAAAAATCATAGATGAAATGGAACGTGTTTTAAAAAAAAATGGCTTAATTTTTGTTGGTGTAGTTTCCAGAAAACATTACTCTTATGGGATAGGTAAAGAAATAGAACCAGGGACGTTTGTTGGTATGAAAGATAAATTGGATGGTCATATACCACATCATTTCTTTGCTGAATCTGAGATAAGAGATCTTTTTTCTGATTTTGATATAATTGAACTAAAAGAAAATATTTGCCCAAGCGAATTAGATCCGGGTAAAATGGGTGGGGAATGGCTTCTTATAGCCAGAAAAAAGAGATGAAATTGCCTTTCGAAAGTTTTATAATCCAAATAGAAAATATAACATATGTTCAAAAATTATAAGAAAGTCCTGGACAGAGTTTTAGACGAAATTAGACCAAATTCGATAGAAAAAAATAGGTTAGGATTCTTGAGTCAGAAAGTTCTACAAATAGCCGTGAATGAGGCCGCGAAATATAAAGCAAGGCCAATATTAGCTGGTTCGATAACAAGGAATACTTGGTTGACAACAAAGAAAGAGTTTGATGTTTTCATAATATTTCCTAAGACATTGAGTGTTGAAAAGTTGGAGAAATTAGGTTTGAAGATTGGCAAGACCATAATAAAGAAACTCAACGGTGAATGGGTAATAGAATATGCCCAACACCCTTATGTCAGAGGTAAAGTACATGGAACTGAGATTGACATCGTTCCTTGCTACAAGATGGAATGTGGTGAGAAGATAAAATCTGCAGTTGATAGGACTCCCTTCCATGTTGAGTACTTGAACAAAAATCTACCTAGAGAATTATCAGATGATGTTAGATTGTTGAAACAATTTTGTGGTGTGAATAAGATCTATGGGGCCGATGCCAAAACAGAAGGTTTCTCAGGCTATGTTTGTGAACTTCTCGTCATGTATTATGGTAGTTTTATCGATGTTTTGAAAAATGCTGCTGAATGGAAGCCAGGAGTAGTGATTGATCCCGAGAAATTCTATAGACAAGAAGATCATCCTTATTTAAGAAGAGAATTAAAAAGACAGGTTCTAATTTTGATCGATCCCACCGACAAAACTAGGAATGCTGCTGCAGCAATTTCAGCCAATAGTTTTTATAAACTCAGAAAAAAAGCAAAAGAATTTTTGAATAAACCATCTAAAGAAGCATTCTTTGAAAAGAAATTAAAGCCAATAACCGAAAATGATCTGATTATGGCACAGATGAAAAGAAGGACTGAATTACTTTTAATCGTTTTTAAACCACCTCAAGTTGTTCCTGATATTTTATGGCCTCAACTTAGAAGATTTGCAGAAAGATTAGAGAGCATGCAAAAAGAAGACGAGTTTATAATATTGAGGAAGGGTATCTACACTAATGAAAAGGATCTGGCAGTTATATTGTTAGAAATGGAAGTTTCGAAGTTGCCTTATGTGAATAAAAAAATTGGTCCATTAGTTTTTGATTTGGATGATTCAGCAAGATTTATTAGAAAATATGAGAAAACGGCGTTGAAGGGACCTTTTATCGAGAATAATTTTTGGTGTGTAGAAGTTGAGAGAAGGTTTACGACAGCTAGAGAAAAATTAATTAATAGTTTAACCGAGAAGGAAAAATTTTTGGAAGAAAGAGGTGTTCCAAACCATATAGCGAAACAAATTGCGAAGAAGTTTGATGTGGTTTGTGAGACTGATAACATTATGAATTTAATTAAAAAGGATGAGAATTTTGGGATATTTTTGAGGAAATATTTTGAGAAAGAGAGTTTAATATGATAATTCGACCACCTGCAGTAGCAGGAATGTTCTATAATCTTAATTCAGAAATGCTTAGAAAACAGATTAAAAGTTGTTTCGACCATAAACTGGGCCCTAAAAAAATCAAAGAAGAAAAATTCATTGCCACTGTAGTCCCTCATGCAGGTTATCCTTATTCTGGCCCTGTAGCTGCATGGTCTTACTCAAAAATCCAAAAATGTAACTACGTCATATTAGGTCCTAATCATCGTGTTTTTGGTTCGAGGTTTGGGGTGATGAAAGAAGGTGTTTGGAAAACCCCTTTAGGTCCAGCAAACATAGACGATAAAGTTGCATCTAAATTAATTGATAGTTCGCCTTTGCTGGAATATGATATCTTATCACATGAACCAGAACACTCGATAGAAGTTCAGTTGCCATTTCTACAATATAGATTCGAGGAAGATTTTAAGTTCATTCCCATTTCTGTGATTAACGAGCATCCAAGTTTTGATTTCCTTGAAGAATGTAAAATTATCGGAAAGGCAATAGCAGGTGTAATCAAAAAAGAAAAGAAAAAATGGGTAATAATAGCAAGTTCAGATTTTTCACATTACATTCCATATGAAAATGCTCATTCTATCGATAACTATGTCATAGATGCCATATTGAGATTAAATGAAAAAGACTTTTTTTTGAGATTACAAGAAAGGAATGCTTCTGTTTGCGGTTTTGGACCCATAGCTGTTGCTATGATTGCTTCAAAAGAGATGGGTGCAAAAAAAAGTGAGTTGTTAAAATATGCCACATCAGGAGACATTACTGGTGATAAAGGGTCCGTTGTCGGGTACGGAAGTATTATTTTAAGATAATCATTCTTGATAGGATGTTCCCGTAATGTTTTCTAAATCCTGTATCGCTTCTGTTCTACTTTCTTCAGATACATTTAATGCTGGTTGAATTTGTTCAGCTACTTCTGGCTGTCTGACAGCCAAGTTCTTCATAATTGCCGATTGTTTGGCTGCAGATTCAGTGAGTGTCTCTAGAACAGGTATAACATTACTCTCTCTTTGTTTTGCTATTTCAATTTCATTTTTTGCTTGAGTCATTTCATCCTGATAATCCTTTATAATACCAGCAACCAATCCAGATTTTCCTTCCCCAACGATTTGTTTTGTTTCTTCTAATCTTTCTTCAGCATGCTGAATGTGTAATTGAGCACGTTGTAAACTGTCAGTGGCTAATAAAAATCGGAAATCCTCGATCATTCTCTTTGACGTGTAGAATGGACTACCTGGGATTGCGTCGACAGAAAGAAAATACCAACTACTAACAAAGCTAAGGAATGTAACCAAAAAGATAAAACTCCATCTGTAAGACGCAGGATGAAGTATTTTTTGAGCTGGTTTAGTCAATTTGTAATAAATCCATTTTCTACCAGGACGTTCAACCCGCTCTACGAGATCAGTATTCCTCAATATGTCTAGATGTTCGGAAACAGTTGTCACATGTTTGCCCAATTTTCGTGATAATTCGGATGCTGTCATTGGTCTTTTTTCAAGACTTTTAAGAATATTTGCTCTAGTATCGACTGTTAATGTTTTCATTAAATTTTTTGATACTTTCAACTCTTCTTCTTCCATGATTATCTGTTATTTAGCATGAATTTAAAGCTTATAAAGATTTAGGGTGAAGGCCATAAATTTCCCTAACCATTAAAAAACGTTGATTTCCCAATCCTTCTCAGGTGATGAAATGAAAAAAATAGCAGTAGTAATAGCTATTCTGCTATGTAGCTTGGGTGCTACAGGAATGGTATTAGCGCAACAAGTGCAAGAGATAGAATCAGTGGCAGAACCAGCATGTATCTGGTCATGGGGGAATGGCTGTATTATACCTCCAAGACCTAGACCACCTATCCCACCAATACCACCTAGACCACAACCAAATATTCAAATAGCAAGAGGGGTTGCAGTGAATAAACACTATCTGACAACCGAACCAGCTTTATTCTTTATCTACAGATACAACTACTGGGATACAAAGATGTATCTAATCGTTGATGGAGAATTCTACAGAATGAAACAGATAGAAAGTAGGTATGATTGGCATACTAGAACAAGAATGTTTAAGTATAGAGCTGATGACGGTAGCGTGATGGTACTAACGGCACAGGAATACTCTGGAATGGTGAGTGTTTCAGCAACATTCAAGGATTATATCATAACCTTTGAACCGATAGGATATACTGGAGGACGTCCAGAACCGATCATCCAGGAAACAGAAATTATACCAGTTTTTAAAGAGTTAACCCAAGATATGGGAGCAGGAATCAATGCTGAAAGCCTCCTCTCACAAGCAAAGCCAATAGCAGAATGGTCAGGGAAGTAAAAATAAAGGTGACCCAAAACCATACCCTTCTTTTTATTTCTTTTTTAACGATAATTAATTATGGAAATTAAAAAAATACTGAAATATACATTGTTGAATGCGATACAACATGATGGGAAGGCTGATGTACAGGCTGTTTTGGGTAAGATAATTTCTGAAGATCCAAAAGTGAGAGATAAGATTAAAAAAATTATTCCTGAGATTAAGAAAACTGTCACGGAAATAAATTCATTGCCCTTAAATAAACAAAAGGATAGGTTTAAAAAACTAGGTTTTGAGATTGAAAAGAAGGAAATTGAGGAAGAAAAAGAATTACCTCCATTACCAAACCTTAAAAAATACAAAAAAATTATAATGAGGATGGCCCCATTTCCTTCTGGCCCCTTACACATAGGTAATGCCAGAATGGCATTGTTGAACGATGAATATGTAAAACAACAAAAAGGCAAGCTCCTTCTAGTAATAGACGATACTATTGGATCTGAAGCAAAAATACCAACAAAAGAAGCTTACAAACTAGTAACAGAAGGTTTGAAATGGCTCGGCGTAAAATGGCATAAGATAATCTACAAATCAGATAGGATGAAATTGTTCTACAAATGGGCCGAGGAGTTAATAGAAAGAGGGCATGCGTATGTTTGTGAATGCCCTAAAGATGTCTTAAGAAAAAACAGGGAGAAGGGTTTGGAGTGTAGATGTAGAAAACAGGACCCGAAAACAAATCTAGAAAAATGGAAAAAAATGTTGAAGGGTGGTTATGAAAGTGGACAGGCAACGGTTAGACTAAAAACCGATATGAAACACTCTAATCCAGCTTTCAGGGATAGGGTCCTATTGAGAATATCTGACAGGAAACATCCCAGGGTTGAAAAAAAATACCACGTCTGGCCGATGTTGGAATACTCATGGGCTATAGATGATCATTTCCTTGGTATCACACATGTTCTTAGAGGAAAAGATTTGGTCATGGAAGATATGATGGAAGAATTTATATGGGATAAATTAGGATGGGAACATCCAGAATTCATACATCACGGTATGTTGAGATTTGAGGGTCTGAAATTAAGCAAAACTCAAGCCAGAATGCTCATTAAAAAGGGTATATACACCGGCTGGGATGACCCAAGAACCTGGAGTTTGCAATCATTCAAGAAAAGGGGAATTTCACCTGAGGCTATAAGAAACTTTATATTAGATTTTGGTTTGAGTTTAAATGACGTGACAGTACCAGTTGAGATTCTTTATAGTGAGAATAGGAAATTGATTGACTCAAAAGTAAACAGGTATTTTGCAGTAATGGACCCAGTTCAAATTAAAGTAGTGAATGCTCCAAAAATGAAGAAAGTGAGAGTTCATCTTCATCCAGACTTCCCAAGAAGAGGTTTTAGAGAGATTCCAGTCAATATTAATAAAATCTTCATTTCAAGAAGGGATTTTGAGAAATTAAAGGACAAGGAGATTCGATTAATAGGATTATGTAATATTAAATTGGATAAAAAAGCTGAGTTCACTGGTAAAGGAGTGAGGTCGGAAATGCAAAAAATTCAGTGGGTTTCTGAAAAAAATGTTCCGATGAAGATTATTATGGAAGATAATAACATAGTGAAATGCATCGGAGAACCAGAAATTAAGAAATTAAAACCAAATACTGGGTTACAATTGATCAGGTTTGGTTTCTGTAGGATCGATCAAACAAAACCAAAACTGATTTTATATTTCACGCACAAGTAAACTTTATAAATTTTAAATACTTGTTTTGTTTAGCATTAAATGAAGATTGATCCGTAACCGGAGGTGAAATTCGATGGCTGAATTTGAAATACCTAAAGATTTGGTCGATAAAGTTTTACAGGCTTTAGAAGTAGCTAAAAACACCGGAAAGGTGAAGAAAGGGACTAACGAAACGACAAAAGTTATAGAACGGGGAAAAGCAAAGTTAGTCGTTATCGCAAAAGATGTGGAACCAAAAGAAATTGTCATGCATTTGCCTGTTTTATGTGAAGAAAAAAAATGTGAGTACGTATACATACCCTCTAAGGAAGAATTGGGTAGGGCTATAGGTATAAACGTTAGCACGGCTTCTGCTTGTATAGTTGAATCAGGTGAGGCTAAAGCTCTTGTAGAAGACATCATCAAGAAAATTAAAGATATTAAGAAAAGTTGATTGAATGGTGGGGGATGCAGTACCAGCAGAAGTGGTTCAATTACTTGGTCGAACAGGCGTGAGAGGAGTTATGAGAGTCAGGTGTAGGGTATTAGAGGGGAATGATAAAGGGAAGATATTAACGAGAAACGTTTTTGGCCCCATAAGAAAGGGCGATATACTAATGTTAAGAGAAACTGAGATGGAAACTGTTGGAAAGATGGAAGGTAGATAGATTTGGCTAAATGTTCTTTTTGTGGTTCTAAATTAACACTAGGTACAGGAAAGATGCTAGTTTTGAAAACCGGTGCTACTAGGTACTTTTGTTCCAAGAAATGTGAAAAGAACTGGAAGATGGGTAGAGACCCTAAAAAGATCAGATGGACCGAAATCTTTAGGAAAGAAAAATAATCGGTCTTACTGATGAGAACTGAGATTGAAATCGATACTAGGGATATTGTCAAGATTGTAAAAAATATCAATAGTCATTTGAATCAAGAAATATTGATAGAGGACCTTTTGTTAGAATTGTTGAAGAAGGGGGTTGCTTCATCAGATTACTTATTTATTATTTTATCAAAACTTCAAGAAAGAAAGTTGATTGATGGTAAACATGGGACACTTTTTATCAGTGAAAGGGTAGAGGATGGGTTGCTGAATGAGTTTAAAAATAAAGTATTGTATGAAGTTTCTAGAAAACGAAGAGTTTTTGTTACTCCTTTAGAAGTCGGTAAGTTTTATCAGTGTCCTAGAAGGTTCTACCTAGAAAAGGTAGTTTTATCCAGACAATTCAAAAGAGAGCGTGGGAGGGTTTGGGATGGAGAGGTATTACATCTAGCGGTCAAAATGTTCATCGATAACATTGATAAAAAAGATATGGATGGATTTATAACAGAGATAGCCAAAACCAGTATGAAAAAATATGATGGGAAAACAATGATAACAGAAAAATCGATCATAGATTTTTTAATAAAATTACATGACCTGATTAAAGAAGAGAATTTTGATTTTTTGATTTCCGAGAGAACTTTGTTATCCTTAAAAAGAGGGGTGATGGGTACACCCGATATTATAGCCAAGAATAAAAATGGTGAATTTGTTCCAATAGATATAAAATTGGGTAGGATAGATAGAAGAGGAGTGAAGAAGGAGCATTTACTCCAGAATGTCGGAGAGGCTTTGTTGGTCGAAGATTTCTTGAGAAAAAAAATAAATAGTACATATTTAGTCTACTTCCAAGCGAGTTCAGCGATTAAAACCAAGTTGACAGATGGGATGAAAAAAGAATTTATGTTGCTTAAAAAAGAATTAGAAAGAACGTCTACAAAAAAAATCATACCACATATGAGCAGACTGGAAAATGCAGAAGCAAGGTTTTGTAGGGGGTGTCATGTGAAACCTGCGTGTGAAAATATTGAAGAATTGGTTAGGATGAAGGGCCGATAGATCAGTGGTAGATCGCCGCCTTGGCATGGCGGAGGCCAGGGGTTCAAGTCCCCTTCGGTCCATTTTTAATGTTTAAAAACTTTTATGTTTAAAATAACAACACTGTGATTGAATGACGGAACAAGTAAAAGGAATCGTAAGAATAGCAGGAGCCGATGTTAAAGGTGAGACTCAACTATTCACATCTCTACAGAAGATAAAGGGGGTTGGTGGGAGTCTGGCCAATGCTGTATGTAGAGTTCATGGTTTTGATCGCAACAGGAAAATCGGTACATTAACTGATAGTGAAATAAAGAAGATTGAAGAAACTTTGAAGGATCCAACTAAGTTTGGTATACCTTCCTGGACATTCAACAGAAGAAAAGACTTGGAAAGTGGTGAGAACAAACACATGGTCGGACCAGATTTAAAGTTCACGCAAGAACAAGACGTTAAAAGGATGATAAGAATAAAATCTTACAAGGGAGTTAGACATATGTTCGGTCTTCCTGTTAGAGGACAAAGGACTAGAAGCTCTTTTAGAAAAGGAAGGACTGTTGGTGTTGTAAGGAAGAAAGTCATGCCTGCAAAGAAGAAGTGATGAAATGAGAAAAATAAAGAAAAAGTTGAAAAAACCAAGAGCGCCATGGAACAAGGAAAGGATGGGAAAAGAAAATCAATTAATGAAAATTTATGGTTTAAGGAGAAAGAGAGAGATTTGGAAGGTCGAGTCAACACTAAGGTCTTTTAGAAGAAGAGCTAGAGATTTAGCTGCTAAAAAAGACAAAGACGAGGAGAAAATACTGTTGGATAAACTCCAAAAATTGGGTTTGTTGGGCAAAGATGCTAGTTTGGATGATGTCTTAAGACTTACTGTCGAGAACATACTAGACAGGAGACTACAAACTTTTGTTTTCAAGAGCGACTTAGCCAACAAACCAAAACATGCCAGACAATTGATAACCCATGGGCATATAGCTGTCGATGGTAGAAAAACCATCTATCCTAGTTTTTTTATAACCCGAGATTTGGAGAAGAAGATTTCATTCTATAGATCTCCGACAAAGATAAAAAAACCTAAGTCCAGTAGTTGATTGCATGGTAAAAAAACCTAAAAAATCAATGAAAGGAAAAAAATATGAAATTAAGGCTATAAAGAAAGGGACTTGGGGTATAGCTTATATTTTTGCAAGCGTGAACAGTACTATTGTTCATATAACAGATATCACTGGAGCAGAAACCATAGCCAGGTATTCTAGTGGTATGATGACGGACAAGGATAGGGAGGGTGGAAGCCCTTTTCCAGCAATGCGGGCAGCTAGACGTGCAGCAGATGATGCTCTAGAAAAGGGTATAATCGGAGTCAACATAAAAGTAAGGGGAAAAGGAGGTCATCATAAGAAAGCGCCAGGTGCAGGTGCACAACCAGCAATCCGTGCTCTGGCAAGAAGTGGTTTGAGGATTGGAATAATTGAAGATGTTACACCCGTTCCAACAGACGGCACAAAAAGAAAGGGTGGGAGAAGAGGTAGAAGGGTCTAAAAACTTAAAATGTATACAAAACAAAATGTTAAGTTATCTGGTGATGAATTGAAAGTTAAGGTTCTGAAAAAGAACGATGAAAAAATTAAATTAATGATTGAGGATATCAACCCGGCTTTAGCAGGCGAATTAAGACGAATAATGATGTCAGAAATTCCGACCCTTGCAATAGAATGGGTTGATTTCGTTAAGAATGATAGTGTCCTTTGGGATGAAATCGTAGCAAGTAGGCTTGGTTTGATACCATTAGTTTTCAGACTAAAATCATACAAACTCAAGAAAGATTGTAAATGTGATGGGAAGGGTTGCACGCACTGTCAAGTAACTCTATCTCTCGTTAAAAAAGGTCCCTGTGTTGTTTACTCAAAGGATTTAATTCCCTCTGACAAAAAAGTAAAGCCAGCTTATGATAAAATCCCAATAGCTGAATTGACAAAAGACCAAGAATTAAAATTCGAGGCGATAGCTGAACTTGGTTTAGGGAAGAATCACGCTAAGTGGCAAGCTGCTGTGGTGGGTTACAGGGCCATACCAAAGATAACTATAGGTAGGGGTAGCAATATGAAGGAATGTGCAGACAGATGTCCTAAAAAAGTTTTTTCTTTCAGGAACAAGAAGTTGAAGATCGCTAAACCTTTGGAATGTAACCTGTGCATGACTTGTGTGGAATTATCGAAGGGCGCGATAGAAGTTGCAACAGATGAAAAAGATTTCTTGTTCAAATTAGAAACTGCTTGTGGTTTAAAATCAAAAGAAATCGTTATGAAATCGATAGAGATCTTAAATTATAAGCTTGAAGAATTCTCGAAAGATTTAAGAAAGTTAAAATAACTCATTCTACAATAATTTAATTAAAGCAGGGGTTGCCAAGTCTGGTCAAAGGCGCAGGATCTATCGATGCGAAACTCAGATGCGAGACTTAAGAATGACTTGGGAAATCCTGTCCGTTAGTCGGTTCCTGGGTTCAAATCCCAGCCCCTGCATGTCATCTATATTTAGAATCTGTGTGATATTATCCTAAATCGGCCAGTTAAACTATGAATCAGAGATTAAATGTATGTAAGACCCGAATCAGATAGATTTTTGTTCTTTTAAGAGGAAGATTATTACATGACAATCAAAATTTTTATAACTGGCGGGACAATTGATAATCTTGACATAAACAAACCAAAAACTGATGAATCGGAGTTCAAAGAAACTCAGGTACCAAAAATATTAAAACAAGCAAGAATAACTTTACCAGTTGAAACTGAAAAATTGATGCTTAAGGATAGTAGAGAGTTAACAAACAAAGATAGAGAATTAATTCTTAAAAAATGTCAAGAGTGCAAAGAAGAAAAAATAATAATAACTCATGGTACATTTACCATGCCAGAAACAGCGAGACTCTTAGGGAAAAAAATAGAGAATAAAACAATTGTCTTAACAGGTTCTGCTATACCTTTTAATGAGAAAAATTCTGATGCACTTTTTAACTTAGGTTGTGCAATTTCAGCCGTTCAAGCCCTGCCTAAAGGCGTTTATGTAACAATGAATGGTAAAATCTTCTCTTGGGATAATGTAACGAAGAATCTAAAAACTGGTGAATTTGAGTTATTAAGAATCAGATAGATTTTTGTCATTGGGAAATATAATTCACCGAAATTTTAAAGGCTTTGTAAATTCAAAAACCAATCATGGCAAAAGAAACTATAGAAGTAATTGAAATTGCTTTTATTTCAGGATTGACTTCACTTTTTATAATAGCAATTAATTCAGATCTTAGTATTTTTGACATTCTTTTTGATGTTGACAATTTAGTATTTAAAATTTTGTTACCAGCTTTTAGTATTGCTAGTTTAGTTGCATTCTTTCATTGGTTAATCTTCATTAGATTCCTAAAACGTTAATGTTATGAACTTTGGTTAGAAAATGGAAGAAGAACTAGCAGATTCTAAATATAGATAGAAGACACAGCCCCTGCATTCAAATTTTGTTCCGCTTGTAGAAGAAAACAAGACTAATGGAGGACATTGGTATTAACATAAAATAGATTATGATCTGACCTATGAATGGTACGAAAGTTAAGGCTAAAGAAACCCCTGTATAGAAAACTAACAAACCAAAAACATCTGAATAGTTCTTCTTTGTAATGCTGATGCTCCTTTGGATTGTTTCGATTGGTCCTAAGTCATCGACCACTATGCCAGAATAAGAGAAAGAGAAAAAAACCATAATCAGTAAGGAGAGGATAAAACCTACTACAGAACCTATCACGGGGAATATTATACCTAAAGCGCCGATAAAGATGAATATCAAAATCAGAGCTATCAAACAAACAATTATCGATGTTATTATTCCAATTATCCCGAGTTCTTTCCCCGCACTAAACATTGTTTTATATTCAGTCGTTCCTCTTAAAGCTTCGGCTGCCATACTGAACAAACCAGTAATAAACAGTGCCCCAAGTAACATAGCTACTAAGTAAAATATCAACGAAATGCTAAGACCCATGAATAAAGGAAAAACTGATACGATTCTCGATATCGTTATTTCTGGGCCCCTTAATTCTGCAAAAGAAGAAATACCCATAGTAGTAAAGATGATTCCGGTTCCAATTCCAATTAGAATACCAACTATTATCAAAGCTATTAGCCCGGCGATGATAAAACTCATAAAATTAGTTTTATAAGTTTGCCAACCCCTTTTAATGTATTCAAAAACCATCTCTCATCTTTAATAAAATTCAATTTAAAATAAATAAGTATCCGAAGTTGATAGGATGATAAACTTAGAAATCATATCAATAGTAGTATTTTTTGCTATAATAGCGATCTTAGCTTACCGTGACAGAAAAAACATAGAATTCAAGTATGGGCTCATGACTAGGAGGACTAAAAGAGGAAAGAGGTTGATCTATCAATTTGCAGAAAAACACAGAAGAAAATTGCAGTTATTGGGTAATGTTGGAGTTGTTGTAGGTATCTGTGTAGCGATTTATGGGTTTTCGACCCTATTTCTGTCATTCTACAATATTTTATTCAAACCAGAACAAGTACAACAAGCTTTTGCTATGGTCTTACCGAGTGTTACTGGTATAGAATATCCTGGGTTTGCAATAGGTGTTCCATTCTGGTATTGGGTTATAGGTATTTTTTCGGTTTTGATGGCACATGAACCAATGCATGGATTGTTGGCGAGAGCTGAAAAAGTTACGATCAAATCTTTTGGTGTACTTTTACTAATCGCTTTGCCGGGTGCCTTTGTTGAGCCGGATGAAAACCAAATCAAAAAACTACCCGTGCTCAAAAAAATGAGAATATATGCTGCAGGTAGTTTTGGTAATCTTATTCTAGCAGCAATTCTGGCACTCATACTTTTTCTCGGTTTAGATCCGATATTCTTTAGGGGGGCTGTAGCATATGGTTATCTGAATTATACAGAGTATAATCTGACTGAGCCGTTTCCAGCAGAGAAGCTGAATATGACTGGAGCTATACTATCCATTGATAATATAAACACAGAGGGTATGGAAGATTTGCAAAGGATTATGTCGGATAAACTTCCAGGACAAACTATTCTGATTGAAACTACGAAAGGTGAATATCAATTAACATTAACAAAAGACCCGAACAATGAGACGATGGGGTATATAGGAATTTTTGTTGGCGATAGTAAGGTTCTAAAAGACGAATACAGGGATGATCCAACACTTTCTCCAATCCTTCGCAACACAACTGAACTTTTGGTTTGGGTTTTATTCTTGAACGTAGGAATTGGAACAGCGAACTTGTTGCCGATTAAACCGTTGGATGGTGGGTTGATGCTTGAAGCAACAATAAAAAAATTCTTAAAAAAGAAAAAAGTCGATATGATAGTAAAAATAGTATCTTTTTTCACTCTATTTCTAATCTTAGCAGCTTTGTTCGGTCCTAGTCTCATTAGTTATTTAGGATGATCTTTCAACTCTCCTTATCTCGAAGGTCCTTATAGGATAAATTTTACTTCCTTCGTTAATTAAAGAATGTTTAAAATTATCGTTTATAGTCTTTTCAATAAACTCATCCAGTTTATTTGTTTCGACGTTTTTTTTCATCTTTTCCTCCACAAATTTCTTCAACTCAATTTCGACGCTTTTTTTCATTTTCTTACTCGTTATAGTCACTGTTTTTACTCTAAGTTTGACTTTATCAGAAGTAGTCAAATCCTGGATAGTGTCTATTTTCTTTATACCGTATCTAATCATTCTTGAGATATAGTCCCTCAAACATTCGAGCCCAGCAAATTCGGTGTACGCCTTTTCCCCTTTTATTTCCTTGACTTTAAAATGAAATTTAATATAATACTTGCTCAAGTCATCAATTAGATTTATAATGTGTACATCGATTTTTCTACCGACCAAAGTCTTCGGGTCCCCGACAGGGGTTACACCAATTTCTTTTTCTTTGAACAATTTCGGTGCTATCAACACATACCATTCTTTTCCTCTCAGTTTTTTAGCCATGGTCATCACTTCTGTACGAGTAGTTTTGCTTTTTCAGGTGAATAACGCCAATCTGCCGGAAGCATTCTTTCTTTCACATAATACTTGGCCAATCTTCTAATCTTAGATTCGAGTAATTCTAACCCTCGCTTTGATGTATAATCCTTTTTGTTCTTCTCTAAGTGATTCCTCAGGTTGACGGCCTGTTTTAATAGGTTAAATAAATCTTCTGGTAACTCGGGGTATAGATTATTCTCTCTCATTATCTCAGAGATAGTTTTGTCTGTGATCTTCTCTACTGATGGGATGCCGAATTGATCACGGAGTATTGATCCTATCATAGGAGCAGAGTTTCCTTCTTTTGCTAATTTTATGACCAGTTTTTCTACTTCATTCTTTTTATACCTAACCCATTTTGGTGGCGTCTTTCTGGATGGTTTTTTTGATCCGGCTTTTCCTCTTCTTCTAGCGTGTATTCTTGCCACTCATTCACCCTGTAATTCCTTGAACAACCAAACGAATATCAAAGCGACAGTAGCCAGAAAAGAAATCAAGCTACCTAGCATGGCCAATATAGCCGGTATACCTTTAGTACTGATGACGGTTAAACCTATTCCTGCAGAAAGCATGATAGCTCCGACTATTAAAATCAGTATACAATACCCTTCTATTTTTTCATAAAGGGTTTTACCCTTGAACATACCTAAAAACTTCATGTTCAACACCTTTCTATTTCAAATAAATATACTTTACGATTTTATTAAAAATATTTAAAATCATCTTTCCATGTATCTGGCTCGTTTTTCTATCTCTGAAACTCTGTTTAAGACAGTGTTTGCCTTCGAATACTCTTTTTTGTAACCTTTAATAACGTTTCCCCAACAAATATCAAGAATCTGGTGGTGAGTAGATTTAAATGCTTCATGTATAAGTCTCAAATCCGTGCCTTGATCTTCAATTTTTCTTGAGAAGAAACCTAATCCAAAATCTATGAAATATATTTTATTATCTTTCAAAATCATGTTGGACGTAGTTAAGTCGCCATGAATTATGCCGGCGATATGAAGTTTTCCTATCAATCCTCCAATTTCAAAACAAATCTTTTCAACAGATTTTTTTTCGGATTTGTTCAGTAGTTCTTTGATCCTTTCTCCCTCTATGAATTCCATCGTAATTTTGTAATTTTTTTTATCCACATTCAGTATTTTTGGTGTTAGTATTCCATTTCTTCTCGCTTCGGATAGAAGATTGGATTCTTGGGATGTTCTAGATTTCCTTATTTTTTCATCTATTTGTGAGATTCTGTAATCCTTCTTGATCCTATCTTTAATCAAAATTTTTTGATTGTATTTTTTTGACAAAAATAGTTTTGCCTCTGCACCCTGTTTAATGAGCTTCATAAAACCACATTTTATTCGTAAGATTTAAAAGAAGTATAGATTATAAATTAGAAGTATATGTGTTTTTTTCATGAGTGTAAAGACTGTAAAGAATACAGCAAATGCCCCTTTCTTTCTGCAATTGTACAACGCAGTTATGCTAATAGGAGGTTGGACGCCATTTATAAGAAATTGGATAAAATCGAAGAATTGTTGAAGATTCTGGCTGGAAAAAGTTAGAATATATTTTTTTGATGTTAATACCTTATTATGGAACCCGAGATTATTTTCTTAAAATACGCATTTCCATGTTCATTCATTCTTCTATCAAGAGGTGAGATTAGCCAAAGGGAACACAGACTATTATATAAATCAGCGAAAGAAGAGGAGTTGTATCTCCCTGTCGAGAGGATTGAAAAAATATTTTGGCGGGCCCTTGAGTTTGTAGGTTCTATATTCAATTTAAATTCAGTTCAGAGATATTGGTGGTTTGATCATAACAAATACTTGAAATCTAAGAAGTTCAAGGGTATTGAGGATGAACTCATGAAAGAATGTTTTGTAATTCCTTGTAGAGTGGTATCAATATCAGGAAGTAAAGTGAGGGTAAAATCACCATTTCTTGATAAAATTATGGAATTGAAAACTGATTTTGTTGATGTCAGGCTTGGTGACAAAGTAACTAAACATTACGATTACATAAGTGAAAAAATACCAGAAAGTTTGTATTTTAAAATCAAGGAAAGTTTAAAAAAGCTTGGTTTTTAATAAGTCTCAAGGATAATATGAAGGCTATAGCATTGATCCCAGCATATAACGAGGAGAAAACAATAAAGAAAGTGATTTCTAAGGTCGAGGATGTTGGTTTGGTTCCCATCGTTATTGATGATGGGTCAACTGATAGAACATATGAAACCGTAAAGAAGATGGATATAGTAGTTATTAGACATAGTGAGAATAAAGGTAAGGGTGAAGCTCTTAAAACTGGTTTTAATTTTATCTTGAAGAATCTTCCTGGAGTGATGAATGTTGTGATAATGGATGCCGATATGCAATATTCGCCTAGAGACGGTATTGAAATTTTAGAGCCATTGATAAAAGGTGAAGCAGATTTTGTGATGGGATGCAGAGATTGGAATACTGTTCCTTATGCGAACAGAATTGGAAACTTTGGTTGGAGAATTCTATTCAATCTATTCTTTGGGACTGACTTTAGAGATACGAACTGCGGGTTCATAGCATTGAATAAAAGAGCTATGAAAAAAATTGGGGAGGTTTATGGTGGGTACATAATTGAAAATTCGATGCTCATTCGTGCTCTAAAGAAAAAATTAAGAGTGAGACAGGTTCCAGTTAATGTAAAATATGGTCGAAGGCGCGTACCAAAGTTTGCGAGAATGTTCTTTGGAATTTTAATTTTCATTTTAATAGAAGGTTTTAAGTATAGATTGAGGAAAATTTAAAGATGTTTGTTTTTAATAAAGTAGTTATCGGGAAGGTAGCTCAGCCTGGGAGAGCGCTCGGCTGAAGACCGAGTTGTCGCGTGTTCAAATCACGCCCTTCCCATCCTTTTTTATTTCTAGAACCGAATCTATTCTTGGTGAGATTATAAAAATTAAGATAGTTCCCCTTGGTGAAGTCGATAAAAAAATTCTGGAAAGAATCATTGAAGAATTGAAGGTCAGATACCGTATGGTAGGAGAAGTTACACGCACGGAAAAATTACCAAAATCAACATTTAATAAATTCCGTAACCAGTATCGTTCAGATGAATTGTTAAACTTTCTAGAGAAACATTTTGAAGGTAGAATCCTCGGAATAACAAAGGAGGACATGTATACACAAGGTTTAAACTTTATTTTCGGTCAGGCTAAAATGAAGGGAAGGGTTGCTCTACTATCGATATGCAGACTGAATCCGATCTTCTTCCATCAGCCGGAGGATGAAGGATTGTTCGAAAAAAGAATTATGAAAGAAGCCGTTCACGAAGTGGGTCACATGCTGGGCTTAGGGCATTGTAATAAGAGACATTGTGTAATGAGTTTTTCTAACACTGTTGGTCAAGTGGACAAAAAAACTAAGTACTTATGTGATATGTGTAAACTACAGTTGGGTCTGTGAAAGGTTTAAATAGACTGAGTTATTACTGATTAACATGTTTGAAGGCGAACTCTTAGAGCATCGTGTAGTCATCTGGGATAAGAAGGTCTTCAATGAACTACAAGAATCGGGATTTGGAAAGATTGTAGAAGACCGTCTAGAATTGTCTCTAGCCGAGGCAATGTTCTTAATCGAGAAGAAAAAATTAAAAGTGAGGGTTAAGGGCAAGAAAAGAGCTATGAAAAAAGGGGATTTCTATGATTATGCAACGAAAAATGAAAAAAACTTTCATGCAAGGTTCATCGTATATTCTGATTTAAGAGAAAGAGGTTTTGTTGTTAAGACGGGGTTTAAGTTTGGTTGTGACTTCAGGGTTTATGCGAGGGGAGTTAAGATTAAGAAGGGACCTAAAGCAGCTCATGAGCATACAAAATGGGTTGTGCATGCCATACCAGAAGAATTTTCATGTTCTTTTCCTGAATTATCAAGGGCCGTGAGACTTGCTCAAAACATCAGAACAGAAATGATATGGGCTGTCGTTGATAGTGAAGATGATGTGACTTATTACGGTATAAAAAGAATTACTCCTTAAAATCTATCTGATTCAGCTAAAAATTAATAAATTCTAAACCTTAGTATTGCCCCTAAACCGCCCATTCTATGAAACTGTTCGCCAAGATCATGAGTTCTAGATACAATTTCCACTACGCCTTTTTTCTTTTCTACTTGTCTAGCCAGTTGGCTAACTTCTTCTTTTCTTATGTTTTCCTCAGAAATTATCAAAACCTTTACAGCACCGACATTATCTGCTTCTTTTATTTGCTCCAAACCGTAAACAGATATGCCATCATCTTTGTTCAAGTGAGTAAAGAATTCCTGGATGGTTTGACTTTCTTTTACTATTTCACTTTCTTTTATCACTTTTTCCAATGTTCCTCGTTTCAATATTTCATTAATCCCAGATTCCGTTGCTGAAGAGACGCTATCAGTTATTAATTTATCTTTGATATCAGGATAATTGTCTTGAATAATTTTTTGTACATGCTCTTTGGCAAACCCAGGACCAGCTAAAATTATTTTTTTAACATCAGAAAACTTATTTATTTCACTTGCCACTTTTTTATAGAATTCGGGTAGTCTTTCTTCTTCTTGTCTTGAATATGGGTTATGGAGTTCTAAGATGACCTCGACACCACTCCTCTTCAATAGAGCAAAGGTCGATAGTGTTGAATCTGTTACAACAATGAGGATATCCGGGACTCTGGTCTGTGCTTTGTTTAATTTATCTTTTTGATATGGCTTCCATTCTTCTTTATAAATAGTTAATATTGTACCGAGTTCGGCTTCAATGGTATGATATGAACCCAAATGCGCGTCCTCTGGTCCTTCTTTTATCTTTCCGGTTAAACGCAATTTATTGGTATATTTTTGAAATTCCATCTTTTCGATTTCAATCCTGAGAACCATTGGTTTTCTGTCTGTTTTTATCTTCTTACCTTCCCTTTCCATGAATACGCTTCTCAATGTTCTTGATTTGACATGATCCCCTACTTCTAATAAATTTTCTAAATACCATAAATCATCATTTATATCAATCTTGATTGTTACAAAGCCCTTCTTGAAATTTGCCTTCAGGATTTTCATATCGTTCCTAAATTTTATGTAATTTTTAAAGATTAAATTGAGTGATAAAGGATTTTAGTATAAAAACCCAATAATTCTTTGTATGCCACGACTAAAAGGACAGGGTAAGTTGGATGAGTTTGCGTTTGTCCTTCTTGCAGGATTAGTTATAATGGTCGTAATGCTACTAATCTGGGGGGTTCCAGGACCAACTGAAATTCCAACTGTAAATCCGACTTCTAAAACGTTAAATATAGAAAGGGGGGAATCGGACGACTTCATCCTTGAAATAAACGTCACCTCAAAACTCGTCACTCTAACTGCAAGAGGCACCATAGCAGATTGGATAAAATTCAGCAATAATGAATTTGAATCTCAAGGTTTAGCAAACGTTGAAGTTACGGTTAAAGTTCCTAGCGGTGCCGATGAAAGAGAACACTTCGGAACTATAATTGTTGAATCTCAAGAGGGCGGGGAAGTTACTGTTCCTTTGACTATAAAAGTAAAGGCCCCGACGGATGAAGGAATGAAAGAAGTGTCGCGTACTGTTTATGTTGGCGATTTCATCGTTAGTTATGTCCAAGGAACCGAAACCGTTAAGACTGAGAGGGATATTGAAGTTAAAAAAACTACCATAAGTGCTGATATAGAGCGCGATATGGATTTGGTTACTGAAGGTTCGTTGATCTTGAATATTTTCTACACGAATAACGAAGGAAATTTGGTAGTGAAATTCAATAATGAAGTTGTGCATGATGAAAACACTATGCCTGGCGAGTTAGTCATACCATTGAGTAAGAACCAGTTGAAATCCTACAACGTAATAGAAATCAGCACAACAACCACTTGGTGGAAATTCTGGACTGATAGTGTTTATCGAATAGAAAAAATGGAATTGAGAATCGGTTACTTTGGTGATACTGAGAGGAAAGAAAATTTTGAAGTTTATCCTGATGAACTCACGAATTTTAAAGAAGGGTTCGTTACCTTCTATGTCGACAATTATGAGGGCCCAGGACATTTAAAAGTCGAAATCAATGGTTACAGTTTGTATGAGGGGAGACGACGTGGGTCATTTGATCTGAGTTTTGATTTTGCAGAAGTTGGTTTAACCAGAGGTATGAATACAATATCTTTCTCAACAGAAAAAGAAACGAGTTATGAAATTGAAAGGGCCAAGATAATAATAGTCCATGAAGAACCCGAAGATTAAACAGAGGCAAATAACCTTAAAAATCCTCTAATTCCTGTTGCTGCTCCCAAGATACCTATTATGAGTTTTATGTAGTTGTTGAATTCCTTGTCTTCGGAGTATTTATCCAAGGTGAATAGAATTACGACTAAGGCTATGAATTTTAGGATGACGAAAGAAAACGGAGTACCGAATAGGTTAATCAAGTATGTTGGCACAACATGTTGTTCATAGTAGTTGAAGTAGTTCATAGCAACAAATGTTGTATTTGCATCGAGCATATGAAGTCCTGTTGCGATTTTATTTTCTTTCAACCATGGAATGATTTTTAAAAGGATTAACCATGGAACAAAGAAAAGTATTACATAAAAAACACCTAAAAAATTCTTGTATTTTATAATGCCTAGAATGGGGGATGTTAGTAATAGGCCTACTATGAACATGGTTTTGAAATAGGGAATGTTTTTCTTTTTTTCTAAAAACAACGAGATAAAAAGTGTTGTAATTGTTACCCCAAATATCAGAAAATAAATGCCAGGGGTTATGAATAGGCGTCCTTGTAAGATACCAGAATCCTCTAAAATTCTCATAGAAGTGCCAAGCAGGACAAAGGGTGATACGGCTAATGCTAGTCTTTTGTCGAAATTTACTTTCAACTTCTTCAATAACTTGAAGATTAAAATAACGAATACGATTAAAATGATGGAATAGACTGTTGTATTGATAGGATTGTAACCACCTCTTTTTAGGAAATATTGATAGAACCAATCTTCAGGTAGCATAAAAAAATATTATTTAATCAGATATAAATCCTCTGAGGAAAAAATTGAAATTAAGTGTTTTTATGGTTAAAGCCTCCAAAAGATTCTGGGAAATAGATTTTTTGCGTGGACTTGCGATAATCATGATGATAATCTTTCATATTTTTTATGATTTGAATTATTTTGGGGTAGAAAAAATTAATCTCGGGATAGGATTTTGGTTGGTATTTGAACGTATTATTGTAACCACTTTCATTCTATTAGTTGGGATATCGTTAACACTCAGTTACTCAAGAATAAAAAAACGTAAAAGAGGCTGGAAATTATTTCAGAAGTATCTTTTTAGGGGATTGAAAATATTCAGTTGGGGATTAATAATTACTCTTATAACTTGGTTATTCCTGAAAAGAGGGTTCATCATATTTGGTGTACTGCATTCTATCGGAGTTTCTATAATCCTGGCTTACCCATTTTTAAAATCTCGATTCTTGAATTTGTTGTTAGCGATTGTTTTCATACTGGTTGGGATGTACATAGCAAATTTTTTTGTCGATACTTATTGGTTTATATGGCTTGGTCTGAAGCCATACTACTTTTACACAGTTGACTATTTGCCGATTTTTCCATGGTTTGGTGTGGTCTTATTTGGTTTGTTCTTAGGGAACTTATTATATCCAAACGGCAAAAGAAGATTAAAAATAAGCGATTTTTCTAGATTTTCGCTTGTAAAATTATTTTGTTTCTTGGGAAGGAATTCATTGTTAATTTATCTGATTCACCAACCAATATTAGTGATTTTTCTGTATCTTTTTGTTTTATGAGTGTTCTAGAAATTAAAGAAAGATTTAATAAGCAAAATAGACAAATTATGATATAGATAAATATGAATAAGAAAGCTTTGATACCTTTAAGTCTCTTGGTAATCGTAGCGACACTAGCTGGTTGTCCAGAATTACCAGGTGGGGACAGATTAACAGGAAGCAACGGCATAATCATAAAAGACTTAGGTTTCGATTATTCACCAATATACGCAGATGAACAAGTTGGACTGAGTATGGAAGTTCAAAACGTTGGAGGAGAAATAGGAGAAGTCCAAGGAATACTAATATTTGGTGCAGATATAGCAGACGGTTGTGGTAGCGAAGGAGACCTGCAATGGTGTACAGATGATGATACTTCGCTAACGCTGACAGATGAACTAATACCACCAGACCCAAGCACAGGAATGGAGGGTGATTTCGCTTATTATGATTGGCTTATGGAATCGCCAACAGGAGTAAAAGCGCCTACTACATATACTTTCGAGATAAGACTTGATTACGGTTATTCAACAGTATATACAGGAACTATGTTATTGGTTGAACAAGATTATTTGACAACGCTCGCACCAGAAGATAGAGAACAATTAATAAAAGCTGGTGGTGTTGTGGATGCATTCACCACGGCTGGACCATTATCAATAACTGCAGCAAGTGGTAGACACTTCATCTTTAGATCAGGATCGACTCCAGACGCTAGAGATATAAAATTCAGAGTAACAAACGTGGGAAGCGGATTCCCATACGATGGGGATAAAACCGATGATAATCTATACACAGTACGCATAACCGATTCAATTGGAGTAACAGACTGTGATTCAACTAAAACATTGAGCAGAGGAAAAACTGCTGTAATAACATGTAATTACGATCCTTCAGGGGAAACCTTCACGAATAAACTAGAGAAACAAATCCAGATAACGTTGGAATACGAATACTATGTTGATAGTGCCGCATCAATAACAGTAAACCCTGTATTCGATTAAAACCAAGAGATTGAGTAGAACTAAGAAATTTTTACAGATTTTTTTCTTTATTTTCTTACTTTTTAAAGGAACAGAATTTTATATGGGTCCAGAGAGAGTCGAACTCTCGTCCCTACCGTTCTCCTAAACTTGTGAGGGTAGTGTCCTAACCGTTAGACTATGGACCCTTGAAATCGGCCAGTTTTTTCTGTGAGTGTAATTTTATGTTTTTTTGCTCTTCTTGAAGTTTTTTGAATTCTAACTCATCAAAGATTGGTGTACCATAAACCCCGTCATAACCTGGCAAGACTTTTATTCTGCCTTGTCTGTTTTTGATTATCGCATCGACAAGTTGTTTTCTTGTTATTCTTTCTAAATCTTCCCTGGGAACATCTAGTAAAATATTAAATTCGTTATTGAACCTTTCAATCAGTTTGTTGTATTCTAACCAAACAGTTTTCGAATAGAGTGTATTTATTTTGAATGAGGTTTTAATCAATTCTGAAAGGGGGATTAAATTTTTGAATGGTATGGCATTCTTTGGAGTAAATCCTTCTTCTCTATCTGCCAGTTCTTCAACTCTTTCTTCTACTCCAATAGTCATCTTCCTTTTACACTTAGGACAAATACCATTAATTTTCAATGATTGTTTGGGAGATAGTCTTGTGTTACAATTTCTGTGTCCTGTCCAATGGTATTTTCCATAGGCAGGATCAACTTCAACCGTAAATAAAAATCCATCTTTATTTTTCTTTTTAACCGCATCTAGGATTTTCCAGAAAGTGAGTTCTTTCAAATCAAAAACATTACATTCTCTTCCTAATCTCCAAGGCCAAGGGCTGTGACAGTCAGAATTAGACATCAGGGTGAATCTATCCAAAGAGGATAACCTCCAATTCATTCTAGGATCACTAGACAAACCTGTTTCTAAAGCATGAATGTGCTTAGTCTGATCCTGATAACACTCTTCGACATTATCGAATCCTGATTTACTCCCAAAAACTGAAAACCATGGTGTCCAGATATGCGCAGGAACTATCAGAGTGCCTTTATAGGTTTTAATCAACAATTCCACGAGTTCAGAACTAGTTCTCCCATTCAAAAGAAGTCTACCATCTATTCCTAAATCTGCTCCCAGTTTTTTTAGTTCTTCATTGATTTGGTCTACTATATCGAAACTAGGGACATGAATGACATGATGTATTTTTTTAATTTTATTATCTTGTGAATAAATCGTGCTGACTTCTGTCGTCAACATAAAATTCATATTGTCATAAACATACAACCCAGTATCTTCAACAGGCTGTAATTTCTGTTTTAATTCTTTTAACCATTCAGGGTGTGTAAAGTCACCGGTTCCAATCAGATTCAATCCTTTCAATTTTCCATACTCAGTCAAATGTTCAATATCCATGTCCTTACTAGTCGCTCGAGCATATTTACTGTGTATGTGTAAGTCAGCAAATACTTTCATAGAAAGGTGTTTGTTTTGGAAATTTTTATTCTTACTTCATGTCACGAATTCCTTCTGGAGTTATCTTGAATACACATTCTCCAGGCGGTAGGTTGGGTGAGTCCATCATCTTTGCTATCCTTTTCTCTCCACTGGATTTCCTCAGATAAACCCGATAAGTTGCTTGATGGGCTAGAACATGTCCGCCAATGGGTCTGGTTGGGTCGCCAAAAAGAATGGCGGGATTGGCTAAAACTTGGTTCGTCACAAAAACAGCAATGTTATGTGAATCGGCTAAACGTTGTAAATTATGTAGTAATCTGTTTAACTTCTGTTGTCTTGGTGCCAATTCTCCCCTACCAACATAATCTGCCCTGAAGTGAGATGTGAGAGAATCTATGATGAGTAACTTTATCTTTTTTTCTTGTATCATTTCACCCGATTTTTCTACAAGGAAGATTTCATGATCAGAGTTGTAAGCTCTTGCCACGAAGATTTTTTTAAGTGCTTTTTCTGGGTCTATACCTTTTGCTTCTGCGACTTGTTTTAATCTTTCAGGTCTGAATGTGGCCTCAGTATCTATAAACAAACAATTCCCATTAAGACCTCCTTCTTCAAAAGGAAGCTGAACATTAATCGCCAATTGGAATCCTATCTGTGATTTACCCGACCCAAAAGCTCCATATGCTTCGGTAATAGCTTGGGTTTCTATTCCTCCACCCAATAATTCATCCAATGCTTTACTGCCAGTAGATATCTTGCCTACTTTTTTTCTCTGTTCCCATACTTTATCTGCTGATGTGTAACCCATTTTAAGCATCTGTCTTACGTTATTTATTATCTTTCCTGCGGTGGTCTGTCCTATTTCTAAGATGCGGGCGAGTTCACCAGGAGAAGCAACGGCTATAGACATAGGGTCTGTAAAGCCTAGTTCTGTAAGCTTATCAGCAAGTTTAGGGCCTACACCTGGTATATCTTCAAGATTAAAATCTTTTTTCTTCAACTAACCACCTGTGTTAATGATTTTATTTCATTTATAAGTCTTTTACTCTCTTTCTCTATATCCAATTCTTCAACTTCGTTGACTATCATTTCCAGAGTATCGAATATTTTGTTTCTTTGAATCCTACCCCTCACAATGATTTCATTACCAAGAGTGTTTTCTTTTATCAGATTGATGGCTTCATCTTGAGAGATTTTCAATAGTGTTTCTGGTTCTAACCCAGTAACAATTTTGGCTTGGTCTCTGAAAAACACAGATCTTATACTAGCAGTTCCATCATCGATAACACCAGAAATTATCATATTATTTTCTGGTTTGACTTTACCATGTTCAGGGCATTTATATCCTTTTTTTGTTTTCTCGACTTTTACCCTGCATTCAGGACAGGTCAGGAAAACTGGATTGACATTGAATACTTGAACTATATTCCCTTTCATCTCAAAGTTGCCTTCTTTCGCTTCTTTTATCAAAATCCTTTTTAATCTGGTTCCAACTATTTGACGTGGGAACGATTCATCATCTTCAATCTTTTCAATTTTGGATAATCTCGATAGTCTAATCTCAATACCACCAAACACATTGTCCTTTGCAAAAGCATTCTTTATATGGATTACATCTCCTCCGTTCAACTTCCCTTCATCCAACATGTTGATTTGTTTATCCCATAAGGGGATTCGGACTTCACCTGTTCCATCAGCTATGATGAGATTGCAAACTCTTCCTTTTTTTCCATCTTTTCTCTCGAATTCTCTTATGTCCGAAATATTAATGATCCTGCCTTTGATGTTGATGCTTCGCATCCCATCGACAATGTCTTTTATTTTCAATTCTCTCTTATCCGGTATCAAAATACTGACACCAAGATCTCGGGCGACAAGGTGAGCTGCCCCCTCCATCGATACTAACCCAGACAATTCTTCGTGTTTATTCTTAACTTTCTCGTACAGTTGCTTTCGGGAGAATTTAGTGTTCTTTTCCATCTCTGATAGTATATCTTCTAGAGAAAGCATGAAATCACTATAAAGTATGTGAGCAAAAATAGAAATAATTGAAAGCCTATTCCATCCTCTTCTTCGCCATTCTGATGTCCGCAGCTACTATAGTTTTTCTTCCGGCATGCTTGGCTAAGGCCAATGCTTCAGCAGATAAATCGTGCGTGTAATCTGCTAAAACCTGAGAGAATTCCTTTACTGCAGATTTAGAGACTCTTCTAGCTCCGGCTTTCCTCAAGATGCGTTCCAAAGGAGCTAATGGTATATCTTTTTTCGGTGGTTTTGCCATGAATTAACACCTCTGAATATTTTTACGGGAAAAGGAACTATTTAAAGTTTTTTCTAATGATTTAAAGGAAATTTTGAACTTATTAATCAAAATTGACCTTGTAAAGTTTTATTTCTGGATTAGAATAGACTAATTCAAAATGCTCTAGACCTCTACCATCGTAGAAAAACGTCTTAGTGAAGACGCTATCTTTAATCGTAGGAGCAAAATAAATTAAATTTCTGAGACTCGGGTCAACCCAAACCAATCCATCTATTCTCTCTAGATCAATCGATGAGTCTGACAAATCTATGTCACGCATTTCGTTATCAGAGAAAAATGTTAGATGATTGATTAGATATTGATTGTTGTAGACTGGTAGTAGATAATTTTGTTGCTGGACTAGTGATATCGTTAATCCAGAATAGTCATAAATGTAGATTGGATTTCCTTGATCATCCTGCTTCATATCTTTTAAACTAAATATCCAGGGACACCATACCCAAACGCCCTTTCCTTGATCAGCAAATTCCCCGCATGGTATCTGATCTCCCTCTGATTTTGGCGTGGCAGCACAACAAACTCCTGGGTTTTTCTGGAAATCAGCGCCTGATTTGATTGGTGCTTTATAACCACCAAAATAATTCATCCAAGTAAATTTTCCGATTAAATCATTACTCGAAATGAAATACATTTCTGAATTTGGTTCGCATGCTTCTTCTGGAACTATATCGCCGAAACTCTGTTTAATTTCTTCGCATTGTTCTGGTGTCAGTCCCATGTATTTTTTCAAAATATCTATTGCTTCGGATTCATCATCTGTTGACATTATTCTACCCATATTCTGGATCCTGATGTTATGGTCATAAGGAATACAATGTTGGCGTGGGCAGTGGGCACCATCAGCCATAACTCTTAGACCAGTATAACCTGTAATTATATGTCCGGGGTCCCACCAAGTTGAAACTATAGCATCTTCGTCAGCATTGTTTTTTAGCCAATCTAACATATCAACCCAGTTGCCGCTAACTTCCATCCCTATCATTGCATTACCGATCTGCAAACCGTTCGATATTTCCATCAACAAAAACAAACCGATTAATCCAAAAATAGTTGCAGTAATTGCCTTTGGGGGATTTAAGTTATGTGTTAAGTCAACCAGATTACCTACCACAAAACCTGCAGCTGCAGAAGTTGCAGCAGCGAACAACAAAGAAAACCTTACACCGTGTATAATTAAATAGAAAGTGGCGGCGAGCCATAGAAAGGCAAATAATTCTCCTAAAGTAATTTTTTGTTTTTTCAAATATTTTATGATAATTATAATTGGTAAAAAAATAGCAAAATAAATGGACATACCTGTTCTAGCCGCAACAGCATGAAAACCTCCTTGCGTAAATATGTTTATGGGTTGTAATTCTGCTATTGAAACATTAACTATCATTAATCCTCCGAGTAGCCAGTCGAATGCGTTACTTAAAGTAGTTATAGGATCCGGTCTTCCAGATATTATAGCTAACAGACTAGAACCTACAAAAATTATTATAAGGGTTAAAAAATATGGTTTGAATTTTTTAAAATTCTCTTTTATAATCCCTAAAAAACTTGATTTTTTGTTTGGGGAAAAAAGTGAGAGGATAACAGATCCAACAAAATATACAATCAAAAACAGAACTAACATGTAAAGAATATACCATGATTGCGCCCACGAAAATGCAAAAAACCACAGGATAAATATAGATAGTGTATAACTGAATATCGTTCTTTTTTGTAATGCATAAAGAATTGAAAAGGTTGACGCAAATGTGAAGAAAACAACTAATGCATCGGTATCCATATAACCAGCCATTGAAACCCCTATCAAAGTTGGTGTCAAAACGGAAAATAAGGCCGTGACTAATCCACCCCACTTATTTGTGATTATTTTTCCTGTTAAGTAGGCCGGTACTGCAATTAACCCAGATATTATGGCTGGTGACCATATTCCAAACTTCATGAAGTCGATTGAGAAAAAGAATGAAAACATTTTATAAGATATTGCAACTATATATTCCCAACCAAACGGGTCCATCATTGGCCTACCAGGAGGAGAAAAACTCAAAAGGTCCCATTTCACTAATTGAAAATTATTATCCAAAAGGTATTTGGTATGTCTATAATACCACCAAGGATCATAATCTAACATAATTTCTATGTCAGCAGTTGACAATCTAATATAAATCCCTAAATAAACTATTGCGAGTAGTATTAGGAGATGTAAATTATTCTTGAATAAGTCAATTGTTTTTTTTACGAATTTCATGATTTAGCCTGTATTAATTTGAATTCATATATCTGTATTTTTACATAAAAACATTAAATCTCTACCCATTATTTTTATAAAAGGTATCCTACTCATTATCATGTCGATATTAAATGCTCTATTTTTGGATTTTAAATAGAAAAATATGATTGAAAGATAATGTGTTATGCTTTTAGTGTCATATATTTTAAAAAATTGATTAATTAATTTCTTCCATTCGAAGATTGATTTTCTGTGATAATGAGATGGGTCTTTATAAAAAAACTTTTCTCTTAGATATTCCACGCTCATAGGAGTGAAGTTCGGTACGGTTAATAGAATAAATCCATCAGGTTTAAGAATTCTTTTTAATTCAAACAAAGTAAATTTATTATTTTTTATGTGTTCTAAAACTTCAGAACAGAGTATAAAATCGAAAAAAGAATCGGGAAAATCTAATTTTTTCGTTAAATTCATTTTTTTTATTATTACATTGTTAAATTTTTTTAATCTATTTTTAGCAATTTTACAGCCCGATTCACTGGAATCAATACCGTAAATTTTTTCTGCAAACGAAGCAAAATGAGGCAAATAGATACCATTCCCACAACCAGCATCCAATATTTTTTTAGGTTTAATTTTTTTAATGGTTTTAATTATAGCAAGAAAACGAAATTTATCGATTCTATTAAAATAATTTCTATCCATGGTTTCAAAATAAACTGTGTTATAAAATGAATTTTTTGTTAAATCCATTGAATCACTTATGATTAATATGGCTAGTTAAAGTTTTTAGCACATTTTTTAATGAGTTCAATTTTTCTCCCCAACTAAAACACATGCGGAACATGAGTAAGGGAAAACTTTTTCAAAAAGATAATCAATTTGAGGTGCCAAGAGTGACAGCACAGGACCAAAAATTCCATATGATATTTTAAAGTTTGGAGCACAAACTTCTGGAGGTATTATACTAGAAAATAATGTTTTTTTAACACTAAACCCGGCCTGTTTGAATTCTTTAATATAAAAGATGATACTGAAAGCTTTAGATGGTAAACCAGAATGTTCTATTAAAGAATTTTTAAAGAAAATGTTTGCAAGTTTTCTTGTGAGACAATTTTCATTTGGTTCAACGATTCCAATTGATTTTTTTGTTACTTTTTTAACTTCTAAAAGACTTCTAAGTAAACTATTTGAATGATGTAGAGCATCATACGAAAAGACAATATCGAAAATTTTAGGTTTAAAAGGTAGGTTTTCCATATCTCCAACTATAAATTTCGCATTTAATTTTTTTCTTTTAAATCTTCTTTTGGCTAATTTTATCAGCCTAGATGAAACTTCAATACCAAAAACATTCGCACCTTCAAGTGCGGCCCATTCACAATCCATACCTGCACCGCATCCAATACTCAAAATTGATTTATTCTTTATTTCGCCGATTATAGACAATAACGCGTCAAATTTTCTTTTCCTTACAGAATGTTCCAACCGAGTTAATGGCTTGTTTTCTTCATAAAATTCTTGCTCTGATGTCATTTTTGCATAAGATTCTCTATCTGCATCTCTGTAATTGACCATTTTAAACACAATTCTTTTTGTTGTAATAGTTCTTAAAAATATAAATTAATTAAATCTTATGAGAATTTGTCTAGTAAATGAATTTTTTGAACCCCATATTACAGGCGGAACAGAACTCTTTTTAGACCATCTTGTAGACTACTTATCGTCTAGAGGGTTCAGAATAGACATAATTACCGGTCTATTCAAGGGAGATAAGGAGTATGAACATGATAAAAATATATCTATCCATAGAATAAATTCTTCACCTATATCCATTGGACATTTCAAACAATTGCCCGGGGTGACATTGCCTTTTAATTTTTTTAATTTTGCATTGCAGAAAAGACTGATAAAAATAATGAGAAAATGTGATTGTGTTCACATAAACAACCTATACCATCTCTCATTTTCACCTATTCAATTGGCTAATAGATTGGGTAAATTTGTTTTACTCGATGTTCATGATTATTGGCCGGTTTGTTTTAAAAAAAATTTATTTTATCTCAATAAAAATTTCTGCGGGAAAAAGTCATCATTTAAATGCATAAAATGTTTAATGTCCACCAATGCTATTTCCACGATATCTTACCCTTTTTTAAGCTCTTTAGTCATTTCTGAGTATTTTTTGAGAAACAGGTCTCTCCAACTCGATGATATAATAACCCATTCAAGATTTATGGGTGAAATTATAGAAAGAGAATTTAAAGTCAAACCTAAAGTGATAAACTACCCCTATTTTGGTAAAAAAATTATAAACAAACGAAGAGTAATCAAAGATCAAATAAATTTATTATTTATTGGTAGGGTCGAAGTGTTAAAAGGTGCTCATTTTCTTCTTCCAATAGCGAAAATCTTAAAAAATAAAGGAATCTCTTATAATATTAATGTAATTGGTTCGGGCAATATAATTAATGAATTAAAATCTCAATCGGAACGGGCGGGGTTAAACATAAAATTCTATGGATTTGTCGGCCACATGTCCCAAAAATTCATTAATATTATGAAAGAATCGCACATTCTATTAGCACCTTCTTTATGGCACGAGCCATTTGGTATTGTGATACTGGAAGCGATGGGGTTTGGTATTCCAGTGATTACAAGTAACAGAGGCGGAATAAAGGAAATAGTAAAACAGAATGATGTTGGAGTCATTGTTCCTCCTAACCCTAAAAACATTGCGAAAAAGGTAGAATTGTTTGTCAATGATCATAAAATGTATAAGAAATTTTCTTCAAACGCAATAAAAAATATTAAAAGATACAGACCGGAAAGAGTGTTTAAGAAATATGAAAAAATATTTGAAAAATCGTGTAATTAATAAATTTTTATATTTAAAATATGAAGTGATTTTGTGGGAACGAAAGAAATAACGATTGAAATAAAAAGACCGGTAATTATTATCTTATTAGTGCTTCTTTCGATTATTTTAATTCTAGAATTACAGGTTACATTTCCTTCACCAATTGTTTTTGGTGATGAAGGATTTCACACAGGAATGGCTAGATATATTTCAGATCAAAAAGATTATCCAGTTTGGCAACCTTTTGAGGGGGAGACAAAACTACTTAAAATCGGGTTTAAAAGACCACCTCTGTGGAATTTATCAGAGGGGGGTTTTTATCTTATATTTGGGTTCAACGAAGCCATAGTTAAATTTTTAACCCCATTCATTGCGGTAATATTAACTGGTTTAAGTGTTTTTCTCTTGGGTAAAAAAATCTATGATGAAAATGTAGGTTTTTTCACAGCTATAATTACAGTAACAATACCTTCATTCGTAACATATTCTGTTTTATTTTATACAGATGCTATGTTTGTTTTTTATCTTTCCATGTTCATATTGACATTCTTTTTAAGCATAAAAACAGGAAATAAAAAATATTGGTTTTTGAGTGGTATTTTTGCTGGTTTTAGCTTCTTGACAAAAACCCCGGGATTTGTTGTTTTTCCTTTAATTGGTCTTGGATTTCTATATCAGATCTATAAACAAAAGGGTATAGTCAGTTTATTAAAAAATTATTCTATTCTAGTATTGTTTTTGTTTCTAATCATCGGTCCATTTTTTTTGAGAAATTATGTATATTATAACACCCCATCATGTGATTTGCCATTTTTGAACACAGATGGTTGTTCTGTAACATTTGATTATGAAAACAGAGTGGAGATGGCAGGGGAGCTGGAACAGACGGGAACTGCTGTAAATATTTTTGAGATGGGTGTCTTGAATTATTTTAATTTCGCATACGGCAACATCTGGTTCGTTGTTTTCGGATTTATATCAGGTTTGATAATTATCTTTTCAAGAAAAAAAGAGAGTGATATATTAATCATTTTAGTAATATTATCATTCTTACCCATAATTTATTTAGGTTCTGGCGGAAGGTCGGAAGATGCTGCAAGATATACACTCGGACTGGTTCCAATAATTGCTTTGAGTGGTGGGATATATCTTACGATGATTTATAATTTTGTGAAAAAATACCAGAAATACTTGGCTATGATTATTTTTATTTTCATTATTGTTTATAGTTTGTTTGGGTCTAGATTCTTAGATATTAGAGGTAATGGTGAATTTAGAGGTAATGGTATAATTGATAAACTTTTTGGATATGATGTTGTACAAAATAACCAATTAGTTCATATCTCCGGTTTAAAGGATATAAAACAGTTTTCTCCATCTTTTTTGGAAGCATGTGATTTTATAAAGAAAAACGTTAATGAAGATGCTTCAATAATGACTATATGGATTCATCATAGTTCCTATAATTGTGAAAGGAATATCGCTGGTTTTCATAACCTACCTGATTTGAGTGACATAGTACTGAGTAGTGATTTGAATTTGGCAGTTTCACGGCTAGAAGCTCATGGTATAACCCACATTTTCATACAGAAATTTAGTCTCAGTTCTGACAGCGTGGCAGAAAAATATCCTATTAGTTTTGTTCAATTTCTAGAAAACAATCCCGATAATTTTGAAAAAATATATGAAAATGGGCCCGCATTAGAACAGTGCTTACAAGCAGGCGGTTGCGATGGAAATATTCTATATGAAGTGAAATATTAATTTGAAAAGTTTTTTTATTTAAAATTTTAATAGTTGGGGTGTGAACCGTGGGGTTGAGAAAAAAAACAATCTTATTTGTATTGTCTCTTTGTGTTCTCATCAAATTCATATTCGCTTTTCCATTAGACAATTCATTATTACCAAGTGGGACAGACACAAGCTCGCATTTGTTTAAAACTTGGTATATTACTTTGAAGGGAATTACAAAATGGAATTATTACTGGTATGGGGGTTATCCTTTTCTAAGATACTATCCTCCAATATCATACATAATCCCAGGGTTTCTGGGTAAATTTACCGGGCATTTATTTGCGTATAAATTGATAAACAATATTTTCCTCGTATTAGCTCCAATTGTATTTTTATATTTTTTAAAAGAATTCAAATTACCTGCAAGGAAAACTGTAATGGCATTGGTTTTTTTCTCATTCATGCCAATTTTTTCCTACTATTTAGTCGATGGAAGATACCCGACATTAGTTAATCTAGTGTTTGCCTTATTGACATGGATATTTTTAAAAAGGGTGGTTGATGGAAAAAATATTTTAATAAACATTTTTTTAACAGCGGTTTTCTTGAGTATTTCTGTATTAACACATCATATGACGAGTTTTATTTTTTTGCTGATATCATTTGGTTGGGCTATTATATATCGCATGAATATGAAAACTTTTTATAAGCTCTTCATGATAATGATTTGTACTTTGCTTCTCGTCAGTTGGTGGGTTTTCCCATTTCTCTTAGAAACCTTAGGTACAGAGGGGAGTACTAACTACAGTAGACTTTTAGAGAAAAATCCAATAAATATTGCTGGAGGTTTTTCAACAGCCCTATTTAATTTAAATCTTTTCTCGATTAGTTTTGGATCAGAATTGGCAATAATCGTAGGCGTATTAATTGTTATTTTATGTTTCTTATCTTTGTTCACGTTAAAGGATAAAATTACTAGAAATTTTATTGTAGTAATTATAATTATAGCTTTCATCTTGTTTTTTATTCGTTATAAAAGAGCTCTGATTTTTCTTCCAATTCCTTTAAGTATATTAGTGGCACAGGGTATTTTTGTATTGAAAAAAAATATTATGAAATTTATTATTCTGATATTCTTTGCACTACTAATTATGAGTTACTTATCTATTAAACCACAAGCGTTCCAATATCCAGAACTCCCAGATATACCAAAAGATGGAAGAGTATTATTCTTGCCGTTGGGAGGGGAATTGGAAAACAATGGGAAAATAAATAAATATCTATATTCTGTCGCACTTTCTCCTATGAATGGAAATGAAAATTTATATGGCTGGTTTATTGAATCGCAGAGTATTGGCGAAGGTGCAACTAAAAAATCAAATTATTATAATTCAATCGCTCAACCATTGATGATCGGACCAGATGAATACTATAAATTGCTCTATGATGGTTTTACAAATTATGTGGTTGTTAATAAAAACTATCATGAACTCTTGGAGTATTTCAATTCAAGCAATAAGTTCCGCATCAGAGAAACTACTAAAAATTTTGTACTTTTCGAAATAAAACCCAAATCAAGTTATATAGAAATTAATGGAAGGGTTATTGATTCCAATATTACAAAATTAAATGACAAAATAATTATAGAATGTTCATGCGAACCTGGACTAACCACAATAAAAGAAAGTTACCATGGGAATTGGATAGGAACCATGAACAATAGGATGGTAACATTAGAACCGTCAGAAAATGGTTTCATTAACGTTAATGTAGAAGAAAAAGAAGAATGTATTATAGAACTATCTTTTGAGAATCCAAAATATTATTTAATTTTCACGATCATGTCGATGGCAAGTTGGATTGGCATACTCAGTTATCTAATCATTGGAAATATAATTCTTTCTAATAAAATTAGAAAGTGATAAACAATATTCAGTCATAAATGGGATCTTTTTACCAAAAAATTCCAAAAGTTCAACATCCTCGACCCTATAAAAACGAATGAAGAGTAGTATAATCAAGTACAATAAACCAATAGGGATTGAAATTAATACGAGAGTGAATATACTCTGAACGAACGGTTGAATGAAATATAAAATTGAAGCTATCAATAGAGAAGAGAATAATACTTTAAAGATATCATTGACAAAAAACTTTGGTTTCAGATATTTCTTTATGAAAAATAAGTTTAAAATAAAAAGTAAAGTCATCGAGGTGAGATACCCTATTGAGAGCCCGATTGCAGAAAGATAATATGTCAGCGGTATGGAAATCAAAATGAACATTATTGTCGTTATAACTATTGTATTCCTTTGTATTTGGGGCTTACCAACGGCATAAAGTGTCATATGAAATAGTGTACTTAAACCAACTAATATGGCGGCAGGAATTAAAATGGGAAAATAGATGGTAGCAGATACATAATCTGAGCTTGAAAATAGCAATACAGCATATTTTGAAAAAATAAGAAAGAGGGCTGAAATTGGTAAAATCAAAAATACCGAATATCTGGAAACTATGGCAACTAAGTAACCTTGTCTTTTTTTTGTATTTTGATTAACAGACAATCCAGATATTATCGGAAACAATGCATGGGTTAAAACAGTGGGAAGAACACTAATCATACTAGATAGTGTAAAGGCCACAGCAAAAATACCTGTGACTTCAGGGGTTTTTATCACGGTTAATATAATGTATTGTCCATAACCCAATAATACTGATGTTATTGATGTAATAAAGGCTGGAAAGGCGTAATAAAATAATTTATTATGAGTTGATGAGACGTGATTGTTTTTAAAGTAATTCAAATCCAACCTCAAAACAAAAATGATAAAGTAACTAATGATAAATCCAATTATAGGACTTAGATAATATCTAAAACCAATAAATATGAGTAATGAAGTAACCAAAACTTTTGCAAAAAATCCAATAGCATCAGTAACAAAATATTTCTTCATCAGTTGAAATCCACTCAGGATCGATGCAAAAAAATTAGATATTGTGAGTAAAATTACGGATGGTATAATTATCAAAAAAAGATCGTATGGTAATTTTAGAAACTGTGATAATTGATTAGAAAAAATAAATAATATAAAGGATGTTACCAGGATGGGTAAGAAAAGAAGTCTGAAAGAAAATTTAATATAATAATGAGCTGTGCTTTTTTTCTTTTTCCCAAGAAATTCTGGTATTAATTTGGTTAGTGCTATATTGATTCCTAAGATGGTGAATGTTGAAACTATAATAATAAAGTTAACAGTCGTCGTAACATACCCATATTCTGTAGCAGATAGATTTTTTGCTAAAATAAACCAGAATAAAAAAGAAAGAAATGTTACTGCGATCCAATCAAAGAATAAATAAATTGTATTCGATATTAATTTCGCTTTTATCGGCATAAAATCATGTTTTGATAGAGAAGCTTAAATAAATAGCTTAACATAACAAATGATGTTTTATATGAAAGGAATGAAATTCTGGATATTTCTATTTTTCATAAGTTTTATTTTTATTCAATCAGTCATCCCTCAAAATTATACTTTTAATGCAGATGAAGGAACACACGCTCTCATAGGTTTATTTTATAAAGATTTCTTGATTAATATTGGCAATTTTAATTCATTCGATGATATTACAAAATTTGCAGTAAATTATATAGTAAAATATCCAAAATTGTCTGCCCATTATCCCCCACTATATCATTGGTTGCTTGCTGGTGTTTTTTTCATATCGGAATCTTTGTTTTTGGTAAGAATTTTCAATATAATCTTGACAATTGTTACTACCTATGTAGTATATAAATTATGTTTCAAAGTGAGTAAAAATAATAAAATTGCACTAATAAGTTTGTTGTTTTTCCTCTCCTTCAGTATCATTTTCTTTTATACTGACAAGGTGATGATAGATAATTTACAAATTTTAACTTTTTCATTAGGATTGATTTATTATTTCAAAATAAAGGGAAAAAGAGTTATTTCAATTGGCAATGTTCTTATTCTTGGCATAATTCTTACACTAGCATTTTTAACTAAGTTTTTCTCGTTGTTTCTTCCACTGATAATTCTGATTGATGCTCTTTTCACCAAAAGAAATATAATCAAATATATTGTTGCATCGGGGTTAATTTCTCTTTTACTTATTTCCCCCTATATTTACTTATACATAAAATTTGGTTTCTATAAACTTGCAGCCAATGTCGCATTAAACCCACAAATTGTTAATGTTGAGGGGGGTTTTGCAGGATTTTTCAATTTTTTTGGATTTGAATATTTAAATTTTCACGGAACATCCAAAATTGACTATTTCAACTTCTTCAAAATCTTTGGCATATTCATAGGACCTTTGGTAGTGATTTCAACTTTTTGGTATGTGTGGGAAAATAGGAGAAATTTATTCATTGTAAGTTGGATTGTATTGCCATTGATTTTATTTCTATTTTTCTTTGTAGATGTAGAACTAAGATTTTTGTATGTAGTTATGCCGTTGTTTTCTTTAGCATGCGGAACATTTATTTATAAATTAATAAAAAGGTATTCTGGAAAAAAAATTATTTTTCTAATAGCTGCTATTGTTATTTCGCAAATTGCTGTCAATGTTTATATAAAATTTAAAGAACCGCTCTACCCTATAGAAGATGTAATTAAAAATGTAAAACATGGGGGGAATGTTCTTATAATGCAAGAAATGCCATTAGATAGGGGCGTTTATTCCTCCGTTTATGTTTTATACAGTCGTTTGATTGAAACAGACGGAAAAATAATAAGACCATGCATTTTGCAGACAGAGAGCTTATCAGAGAAATTTATCGATGAGATGGGGATACAATATATTATAGATAACAATAAAACATTGAATAAAGATACTCAAAAAATTCTAAGTCTCGAGCTTTTATATGAAAAGGGGGTAGATAGCTCATCGATAAGAGTTTTTAAAAGAGATGATTATATATCAGTAGATTGTAATTTTATTTGTGTTTTAGATGAGAAGGTTTGCAAGAACCAAAACCTTTTTGATATAGCTTCATTAATCGAACTCCATTAATTGATTGAGGGGGAAAAAATGAATAAATTTTCCATAGTGATTCCGGCACATAATGAGGAAGAAAATTTACCTACTCTTCTGAGTGAATTGAAAAAATTATATAAGAAGTGTGAAATCATAGTTGTAGATGATGGCTCCACGGATAAGACCTCTGAAATAGTCAGGAGGTTTGGTGTAAATTTATTGAAAAATAAGGAAAAGGGTGGAAAGGGGGCTGCTCTAAGAAAAGGGTTTTCCAACGCAACGAATAGCATAATTGTGATGATGGATGCAGATCTTTCCCATAGACCAGAAGATATAGCATCTCTAATAAAACCTTTAAAAAATGAAAAGGTAGGTTTGGTAATAGGTTCTAGGGGTTTGGGTGGGAGTGAGGAATATAGTTTTTTTAAATCGATTGGTAATAATGTTCTAACAAAGATCTGTAATTTTTTTCTAGGAACTCAATTATATGATGCTTTAAATGGGTATAAAGTTTTTAGAAAGATATTATCAGGAGGTTTAAAATGTAATGGTTTTGAAATAGAAATTGAATTGATTGCAAATTGTATAAAAAATAAATATAAGATTGTAGAAGTACCAAGTGTTGAGAGAGAAAGAACGCATGGGAAGTCGAAATTAAATTCTTTAATCGATGGCTGGAAATTTTTTAAACAAATTATAATTGAGTGGAAGGGGTTAAGTTTTAATTAAAATTTCTTGAATAAATATCTAAATACACCATCCAATACCCCAAACACCACAACTAAGTTCCTTAAAAATAGGATGCAAGGGGACAATAATACAATTTTCTTTTCTTTTTTCCGAAGGAAATTAATGAAGTCGAGATTAAACAATAAGGCTATAACAAAAAATGAAACGAAAAATAACAGAATTGAAAGGATAAAATTATGATAGAAAATGAATAAACCGAAAGTAATCAATAAAATTAAACCGGAGATAAAAATTTGAGGTAACAGCAATTTTGATGTATAACTATCTGCCGATAATATTTTTTCTTTATGTTTTGACCAATACAACAAATTTCTCCATACTGCCCTTTGATATTTTTGTTTCAGATATCTCCAAAGAGTATCTGGATGTGGATGATAAACGAAAGCTTTTGGTTGAAAAATCATTTTTAAACCTGCTTTTGCAATTCTGAAAGATAATTCAGGGTCCTCTCCTGATGATGTTTTAAACTTGGTATCAAACCCACCAAATTTAGCAAAAACATCTTTCTTATACGCTGCACTGAAAGTTCCTATAAAATCGATGTATTTTTGTTTTTTCATTTTTTCATGTCTTTGTTCAATCTCGTAGCCAGAAAATTTTGCCATGAATTTATTACTGTTTGAGGTTTTGTAGGTGCCAGATACCCCAACTATATCAGGGGTTTTAAAGGGTTCCACCATATTTTTTATCCAATTCTTACTAGGCACACAATCTGCATCTGTAAAAATTATTATGTTGCCTTTAGATTTTTTTGCTCCGAAATTTCTAGCTTTGGCTGGTCCACTGTGTTTTATTTTTACCATTTTTACTGGATATTTAGATACGACAGAACAAGTATTATCTTTGGAGCCATCATCGATTATTATTATCTCATATTTCTTTTTAGGGTAATTTTGTTTTAATAGGGCTTCTATTGTTTTACCAATAGTTTTTTCAGCGTTATAAGCGGGTATTATTATCGATATCAAATGGACCACATTATTTTGATGGGTTTTTTGGAAAAAATAGGTATTTATAGAAAGTTTTAAGGGACATGAGATTTCGTTTTGCTTCATCAAAACTAGTGATAGTCTGTAAGAATTTTTGCCAGATATATTTGCGTCTTATATAAAATTCTTTCAGAGCTTGGTCACATAATTTATCTGCTTCTTCTGCAGGCAACCCTGGAATGTTCACGTTGCATTTATGCAAACCATTCCCATCTAATAAGTCTGAATAATTTTTAGATTTTAGATAACCATTCTTTTCTGCCCATTCCCATAATTCTGTGCCTGGATAAGCGTATAATGGATAAACCTGCAATGTGTCTGGATTAAGCTCTTTTGCAAATTCTATAGTATTTCTTATAGTTTCTCTCGTATCACCAGGTAAACCAATCATTATACAACCATTAACCAAAAGATCAGCCTTTCTAGTATCCTTCATAAACTGAATTTGACGTTCTTTTGTAGTTCTTTTGTGTACATTATCAAGAACCTTTTGGGTAGGACTCTCAAATCCAACACAAAGTAATCTACAACCTGCTTCTTTCATTTTTTTTAGTACGTCAAATTCTGTATCAACTCTGACGTTGCACGACCAAGATAGTTTTATTCCTCTCTTTATCATCAGTTCACAAAGTTCTATGGTTCGTTTTTTAGAAACGGGGAAAGTATCGTCCTCAATCATAACTTCTTTTACTTCTGGTAATTCATTTTGTATAAATTCAAATTCTTCTACTACATTTTCTATTGATCTGAATCTGTAAGATTTTTTAAATGGAATATTACAAAAGGAGCAGTTATTTGGACAACCACGTGCGGTTAAGATTGTGACTTGCGGGTACTTTAATGATGCATAGAAATAATCCTTAATGTTTAGGTGTTTTTTATAGACTTTCGATACAAAAGGTAGTTCATCTAAATTCTTTTTCAATTCCCGGTCTTTATTATGGACTATTTTACCGTCTTCTCTGAACGATAATCCTGGGATAGTTTTCAGAGATTTATTTGCCTCAAGGATTTTTGCTAAGTCTAAAACAGTGTAATCAAACTCCCCTCGGCAAATTGAATCTATAGATTTAGACAAGCCAAAGGTCTCGTTTGGTACTCTTGATGGATGTGTGTTAACTAGTGTTATATGTGTCGATGGTAATGTTTTCTTAATTTTTGTCGCAACCTCTATATCATTGTAAATGCTTGGTGTGCTTGTGTCTAGGATGGTTAGGTCGGGTTTAAAGTGTTGAACAAATTTTATTGTATCCGCATGGGACCAATTTTTTGCAACCGCGTCTATCAATTCTACTTTAAAACCATTTTTATCCAAAACACCTGTAGCATATGCTAAATAGTATGGATAATAAAAGGTTCTACCCTTTGTTACGCAGGGCGATCTGCTCTGTCTTGAGTATTTAGGTAAAAAAGGTGGGTTTAAACATAATATTTTCATTTTATTATCTCCTCGATTCATTTTTGCAGTGTTTTTTCTATAATTGACTGATTTAATTAACATTTGATAACAATTTTATAATTATTTATTAAGATTTAGAAGCCTTCTCAAAGACTTCTAACATTTGTTTCGCTGCCGCTTCCCAAGTATAATGCTCTGCTTTTTTTCTTGCTTTTTTACCTATTCTCTTTCTTTCATGATCACTTTGGATTAAATAATTCAACTTCTCTGAGATTTCGCCTGAGTCTGTAGGATCTTTGAGATGTAACCCATCTTTGCCGTCATTTATCAATTCAGCAGCGCCCGCTAACTTACTGGTAACTACTGGAAGACCAGATGCCATTGCTTCAACAATAACTATACCAAATGGTTCATATCTAGTTGGTAGAATGAACATATCACTTGCGGCAAAATATTTTTCAATTTCTGGTGTAATACCTATCCAGATTACTTTGTCATCTAAACCCAGTTTATGGATTATATCGACATATGGTTGTTTATTCGGATCATCTCTACCTATAATTAATAACCTGTAATTTTTTGTTTCTAGATTTGGTAATGCCTCTATCGTATATTTTAATCCTTTCCTTACGAATGGATTACCTGCAAAAACTAAAACCATTTCATCCCCACTGATACCGTGTCTTTCTCTAATTTCAGCAAAATATTTTGGTCTGTTTTCAGGTGTGAAATTCTTGGTATTTACGCCATTATAAATTATGTTAATTCTATCTTCTGGTAAATGATAGTAATGTAGAACTTCATTTTTAATCGACTGGGATATTGCTATAACTTGTTTAGCTCTCCTAATATTGTGTTTTTCCATTAGAGGTAGAAATCTATCGCCATTTGGAACTGGTATGTGGTTTTTATCTCTATAATCATTCCAATTTCTGTAAACAAATTGCATTTCGGCTACATCAGGTGAAAAGTACCTAGTTGGTTGGGCAAGAGTAACATCAAACGTATGAAATTTTTCTACAAGAGTACTGATTGTCATGAATGAAGCTTCCCAAATATAAAAATTGGATGTGAATGTAGGAATTTTATGAATAATTACTCTAGGGTCAAGAGGGTCCCAATCATTTGTGAAAATATGTAATTCATTTTTTTTAACAAAATGCTTGCTAGTTTCTACTACATACCTCGATGAACCAATATTTTTACAGGTTCTGATTATTATACCAATTTTCATGATATCTGACCATCTTTAAAGTAATTTTTTTTCTTTATACCATTTGATTGTTCTTTCTAACCCATCTTTTAGTGAGAATGGTGGTATGTAATTCAATTCATTTTTTGCTTTAGAAATATCACAAATATACAAGTCATTTGTCGTCCATTTGATTGTTCTACGTGAAATATATGGCCTCCCCGTACCTCGAACACGGAAAGGTGGAAACGGAAATATATTACTTAGAATCTCACATGACAAACCAATGGAATAACCAACTGGTCTGGGCAAATAAATAATTTTTAAATCGACACCCATTACTTCGCCGGTTTTTTTAACAACATCCTTGATACGATAAGAACCCTCTGAAATAAAATAGATCTCACCGGGTATCCCTCTTTCACCGGCAAGATACATTCCATAGGCCTGATTTTTTACATAGCAAAACTCAAAAAGACTATTACCACTTCCAAAAATTGGGAATATGCCCCTTTTTACTGTTCTGAAAAATCTTACGAGAAGTGGATTTCTATCTCCATAAATCATAGGCGGTCTTACAATCACAACAGGCAAACCATATTTTTGATAATAATATAACGAAATGGCTTCACCACCAAGTTTGCTTTGCCCATATATACAAACAGGACTTGGGGGTTTTTTTTCAGTCACAGGTTTTCCGTCTAAAGAAGGGCCGCAAGATTCAATTGTGCTTGTATAAACAAATCTTTTTACTCTATTTTTCAAACAAACATCAAGTAAATTTTTTGTTCCAAGGACGTTGACGTCAAAATAAATTTTTCTCGGTAGGCCTTCATATGTGTGGGCGATAGCAGCCAAGTGATAAACCATATCAATGTCTGTCACGGCATTTTCAAGGGATTTCTTATCAAGCAAATTTCCATAAATGATTTCTGCACCCAAATTTTTCATATTTTGAAGTGTTTCTGGATTTGTAGAAGATTTATAGGCTGGATGTATTTCTCCTTTTCTAACTAAAATCCGAACATCATATTTTTTTTCGATTAATAAATCAACGAGATGGCTCCCTATAAATCCAGTTCCGCCTGTAACAAGTATTTTCATAAAAAGTAATTGAACGTAATTAATTTAAATCTTAATTGGATTATGGGAAACGATTGATTTTTTGGTGCAAATTGCAAAAATATCATTGCATAAAAAATATTTTAACGGTGTTTTAAAAATTGGTGATTTCTCAATTAATCCAATTACCTTATATTTTTTCTTTGGCGTAGTTACAAATTCTACCCATATTTTTGAATCAAAATCTTTTAGTAAACATTTAAGACTTAATATACTTTGTTCGTTTACATGCATTTTTTTATCGTGAAGGCTTCTTGGGTCAGATGGCAACCATTTCCGTTCCTTTAATAAAGTATAAAGTCTTTTTAACAAATAAGTATATTTGTAGACCCAGATGTTGGGGGATGTATGAATAATAAATCTTCCATCTTTTTTTAGAATCTTTTTTATATTTTTTAAAAGTCTAAGTATCTCCCAATTATGAAGATGTTCAATGATATCAAACATTAACACTCTATCAAAAATATTACTCTTAAAGGCAAGCCGTTTTGCATCCATTTTTACGATAAAGATATTTTTTCTATATTTTTTATCTAAATTTTTGATAGTTTTTTTTGTTAATTTCAAAGCATCATGAGAATAATCTATAGCAAAAACATTGCAACCATTCAACGCGCAATTTAATGCAATCTCCCCTCTACCACAGCCGATATCTAAGACATTCATTTGTTTTTTAATATCGGCAATTTCAAAACATCTTTTCAGTCTTCTATACAAAATAAATCCTTTGGTTCTTTTGTATAATCCAGAACCGAGACAACCAGTTAGAAAATATAGTTTAGTATAGAGTTCAGGTTGAACTGATTTTAGATTTTTTCTTGACATAAAATTACCAAAATTATTCATTGTTTAAACATTTTTCTAATATACCTAAGAGTTTCAGGCCAATTATGTATAAGTTTTCTTAAAAAACTAGGATTGAAAACAAATTTAGGGTTTAATTTTTTAATAGTAACATTATAGTTTTTCCTTAGTTCTTCTTCTCTAAATTTATCATACCACTGTTTAAATCTTTTTTTGGTAATTTTTTCTGTCATCACAAGATTAGGTTTATAACCATCCAAGATAAATTGAGAAAAATCTAAATTATTAATGTCATCTGAAACTATGCCTTTCTGTTTCGCATGATCCCATATTCGAGTCCCTGGAAATGGGGTCAATTGGTGGATATAAGACTCATCCAAATTTTTATTAGAAAACAAATCAAATGTTTGTTGTAAATCTTCATCTGTTTCATGAGGTGAACCGATAACAAAATTACCCATTGTTTTTATTCCTAGTTCCTTACACGCTTTTATTGCTCTTTTATTATCCTCAACTGTTACTGTCGGCCCTTTTAGATATTCCAGAATTCTTTCTGAACCCGATTCTAGGCCAAAACCAACAGCAGTAACATTCATGTCTTTTAAAAGTCTAGCAATATGTTTATTAACTAAATTAGCTCTAGCAAAAACCCAAAACTTTACTTTTTCATTTATTTTTTTATCCTTTACTAATTTTACTATTTTTTCTAATCTTTGCTTTCCTACGACAAACAAATCATCCCAAATTATTATTCCATCTAATTTATAGGTCGATATAAGAAATTCTATCTCTTCAACAACATATTCTGGTGTAAAACATCTAAATTTTCTCCAAAATAATGAAGGTGAGCAGAATGCACAGTCATATGGGCAGCCCCTAGAAGTTAACATGTTAGAATAAATACCCAATTCACTGAATGCGCCTTTCCTTGGAACCAGGTAATATTTCTTCATTTTTAATAAATCTCTAGCTGGGAACGGAATTTTGTCTAGGGGGGTTATGAGTGGTCTGGGTTCTGTCATTTGCAAAGTATTTTTTTTATCTCTGTAAACTATTCCTTTAATTGATTTGAGTTTTTTAGGATTGAAGCCGCCTTCCTTTTCAAAAATATTAATTAATTCTAGTGTAGTTTGTTCACCCTCACCGATAACGCCAATATCAAAGTTCAAATTCAAGAAATTTTTGGGCATTGAAGAAATATGTGGTCCGCCAAGAAGAAGTGGTATATCAAATTCTTTTTTAACGATATCAGCCATAGTATTAATTTCATCAAAATTTAAGAACATGGCATAAATACCAACTAAATCTGGTTTTTCTTTTTTTATTTTTTTAATTGGATCCTCTTTATCGATTATTATTGTATTATCGAAATTACCATATTGTCTTAGGTAAGAGGCTATGTAGGCTAGACCTAGAGGTGGGTCAAAAAGCTTTGGATATGGATAAACAAGAGCAAGCTTCATGATAATTCTATCCCATGGGTTAGATAATAAAATATTTTTGTAATGAATCTTCTTGTCAATATATATTTTAAATGTTTAGGTTTCAATGAAAGTGTGTGAATTGGATTAATCCTATCTCTTTTATTTGCTAAAGTTTGTTTCATTTTGAAAAACCATTGTTCAAATTTTTTCTTGGACACTGTATCATTTAAAAGTAGGCTTGGCTTGTATTTCAAAACCATTAATTGTTCAAAATCAAAATTAATGTCATCTGAAACTATGCCTTTCTGTTTCGCATGATCCCATATTCGAGTCCCTGGAAATGGGGTCAATTGACAGACAAACCCTCTTTGAAGATTGTTATCTTTCATTAGATTGAGTGTCTGTTCCATGTCTTTCTCAGTTTCGTTTGGTGTTCCTGCTATGAAACTTGCTACAGTTTTAAATCCATATTGTCTTGAAATTTGTAAAGCCCTTCTATTTTGCTCGACTGTTACTGTTCCTCCCTTTAGATATTTCAGAATTCTTTCTGAACCCGATTCTAGGCCAAATTCAACAACAGTAACATTCATTTTTTTTAATGCTTTACAAATTTCGTGGTCCATCAAATTAGCTCTTCCTTTTATATAGAATTCGGTTTCTATTCCCTCTTTTTTAACCAAATCGGCTATTTGTTTTGTTCTGGTCTTATTTACAACAAACAAATCATCAAAAATCAGAATACCATCTAATTTATATTTTTCAAGTAGTAATCGCATTTCCTCGACAACATACTCAGCTGAATGAAATCTAGTGATTTTCCAGAATTTTGATGGAGAGCAGAAGATACAGTTATATGGACAGCCTCTTGAAGTCAGGATGCCAGCATATATACCAAATTTCCTGAAAGTAGTAAGTCTTAAAGTCAAGTAATATTTCTTCATTTTTAATAAATCTCTAGCTGGGAACGGAATTTTGTCTAGGGGGGTTANNAAAATATTAATTAATTCTAGTGTAGTTTGTTCACCCTCACCGATAACGCCAATATCAAAGTTTGATGGAATGAAATGATTGGTCATGAGAGAAATATGTTGGCCGCCGATTATTACTGGGAGATTAAATTCTTCTTTGATTTTTTTAGCTAAGCTATTGGCCTTAGGGAATTCATGAGTTAAAGAAGAAATACCAACTAAATCTGGTTTTTCTTTTTTTATTTTTTTAATTGGATCCTCTTTATCGATTATTATTGTATTATCGAAATTACCATATTGTCTTAGGTAAGAGGCTATGTAGGCTAGACCTAGAGGTGGGTCACTTTCCATATCAGCCAGAGATATTAGCGCCAATTTCATTTTTTTCCCACTCTTTCAATCTTTTATTAATCAAATTTAAAATTTTAGATTTTTTATTTTCTCGTTTTTTTACTTTAATTTTTTTTGCTCTCTTGATTGCATTTTCTAAATTGTTAATATCATAAACCGGTATAATCAGTTCTTGTTTCTCCATTTCTTTTGTTATCTGCATTTGATGGTCATCACTATGTTCATTCAACTCCTTTCTTCTAGGTACAACTATTGGGATTTTACCGAATGACAAAGCGTCCATTATAGAACCTACTCCGCCGTGAGTAATCATTATAGAACTATTCCTGATGTATCTTTTCATCCTGTTGAATGGTATAAAATCATGACATTCAGCACCTTTAACTCCATATTTAGTATATCCTAATTGGATAATAGTTTTTTCTTTAATTTTTTTTTCTTGTATTAATTTTTCTATTTCCTTCACTAATCTAAAAAAATTCCTTTCGTGCGTACCTAAACTAACTATTATCATAGCAAACTGCCTGCGTAAATTGCCCTTTTTCCATATCTTCTTCTTAGTTTGGGCCATTGAACTATGAATAGATCAGTAAAATTATATAATATTTTTCCAGTAGAAGATGGGTTATAAATTCTTGAAAAACTTTCTATGAAAATAATTTTTGAGTTAAAAAATAATTTGGCAAAAAGACAAACTGGGACAGCAACACCAGCTCCTGTTGTTATCACTATATCTGGTTTTTCTTTATTTAATATATCCAGGAATTTTGGTGCGAAGATAACATATTTTATCGGGTCTCTTTTTGGATTTTCAATCAAATAGGTTTTCAATCCTTTCAATAGATTTTTTAGGGGAGTTTTCTCAAAAGTAATTACAAAAACTTCATGACATTTTAAAATAGGTAATAATTTTAAACATTGAATCAAGTGCCCGCCTGCACTAGATACGATGCAGATTTTCATAAATTTAATTGTTTAAAGTTAAAGTTATAAAGTTGATAAAATAGTATTTTAGGGAAGTTATTGGTGAGTAATTTGTGTGGTATCAGTGGAATAGTAGGGATGTCTGATCAAAAATTAATTAAAAAAATGTGTAACGTGATTCAACATAGAGGACCCGATGATCATGGTTATTTTATTGATGACGAAATTTGTTTGGGTAATAGACGTTTAAGTATTATTGACATAGCTGAGGGACATCAACCAATACATAATGAGGATGGATCCATATGGATAACTTACAATGGCGAAATCTATAATTTTTTAGATTTAAAGGATGATCTGGAAAAGAAAGGTCATAGATTCTATACAAATTGTGATACAGAAGCAATTATTCATTGTTATGAAGAATATGGGGATGATTGCCCGAAGAAGTTAAGAGGTATGTTTGTATTTGCTATCTGGGACGGGAAAGGGAAAAAACTTTTCATAGCAAGGGGTAGACTTGGTAAAAAACCCTTGTATTATACAATCGTTGATGGGAATTTTATTTTTGGTTCTGAAATTAAATCGATCCTACAATATAGGGGCGTAAAAAGAGAAGTGAACCCACGGGCTTTACATCATTTTCTAACTCTGCAATACGTTCCAGGGCCCGATACTATGTTTAAAAACATATTCAAATTACCTCAAGGATGTACCTTAAAGTATCAAAATGGCAAAATAAAGATTTCAAAGTATTGGGACATAGATATGAGAATTTCTGAAAAAGGTGGGGAAAAATATTATTCGAAAAAAATATTAAATTTGTTCAAAGAATCTGTAAAAATAAGATTAATGAGTGAGGTACCTTTAGGTGTTTATCTTTCTGGTGGAATTGATTCAAGTGCAATTGTTGGAGTTATGAGTAGTCTTATTGAAGAATCAGTGAAAACTTTTACAGTAGGGTTTGGTCATCCGACGGATGAGTTCAAATATGCAAAAATTGTTGCCGATGGGTTCAACACCGATCATAAAGAATTGACAGTTAAAGCAAAATCAGTAGAAACCTTGCCTAAAGTTATATGGCATTTTGATGAGCCAGTAGCTGATCCTGCCGCTGTGCCAACTTTTCTAATGTCCCAAGCGACAAAAAAATATGTAACTGTTATCCTAGTTGGTGAGGGCGGAGACGAAGTATTCGCCGGGTATCCAAAGTACAGAATTATGCGAAATTTGAAAGATTATAAAAAAGTAGTCCCAAAGACTTTAAGAGGACAATTTAGCTCGAAAACTTTGACATTTTTGGCAAAAACATTACCAGACTCTAAAACTAAAAAATATATAGATTTTGCGGCCGGATTTATTCCAAGTTGGGAGAATGATGCTGAATCCTACATAAAAATATGCTCGCCTGGGTTTAACGAAGAAGAAAAGAAGGAATTATATTCAGAAACGTTCAAAGAAAAAATGAAAAATGAAAATACTGTTAACATTTTTAAACCATATTTTGAAAGAAACATTGATTTTGTGAATAAAATGGTTGCATTTGATATGAAAGTTTGGATGTGTGATAGATTGTTAATGAAAGTTGATAAAATGACAATGGCTTTTTCTATTGAAGCAAGAGCTCCATTTTTAGATCAAATTTTAGTTAATTTTTCTAATAGAATGCCTATGAATTTACGAATAGGAAAGTATATTCTTAAAAAGGCTATGGGTGGAATACTCCCAAAAGAAATTTTAGAACGGAGAAAACATGCATTTGCTGTGCCACTTAGCACTTGGTTTGATAAAGAATTAAAGGATTTGGCCTCAGATATTTTAACAAAATTCCACAGGGGTGAGTATTTTAGGAAAAAATATATAGATGACCACATTCTAAGGAATACGAAAAAATTGATGCATGACCATCAAATCTGGAATTTATTGAATTTTGAAATATGGTATAAAATATTCATTGAAGGGGATAACTTAACTAAACCTCGATTATCATTAGATAAGTTGATGGGATGAAAGTTGCTCATGTACGATTAAAATTTTTGAGAATTACTGAAACTTTTATTTACGAAGAAATTAAGAATTTAAAAAAACATGAACCAATAGTTTTTTGTATAAAAACTGAAAATCTTGATAAATTCCCATTTGATAACATCAGGAGTTTGTCAAACCTAAATCCGTTCTATTATTTATTCAATGCGGCTAGCTGGCTCTGGTTCAAGAGATGTTTATATTTTGAGAATTTAATCAAAAGTGAGGGTATAAAACTTTTACATGCCCAATATGGGAGGGAAGGATTGTTCTCTATTTTTTTAAAGGAAAAAACTGGTACCCCATTGATTACAAATTTTAGAGGATGGGATGCTTCCACGATACCAACACAGAATCCAGGAATATATGATAAATTGTTTAAACATGGAGATTTATTCTTGGTTCGATCAAACGATATGAAGAAGGATTTAGTAAAATTCGGGTGCCCAGAAAACAAAATAATAATACATCACTCAGCGATAAATCTCGATAAATTTGAATTTAAACCCAGAAAACCAGTTGACAAAAATGAAAAGATTAAAATTCTTTTAATTGGAAGGTTTGTGGAAACTAAAGGCATTCCATATGCTTTGAAGGCTGTGGCAAAGGTTAAGAAAAAACATAAAGATATTGTATTCAACATAATCGGCGACGGGAATCTAAGACCAGAAATTGAAAAATTAATAAAAAAATTAGGTTTAACAAATGAAGTTGAGTTATTAGGTTTTGTAGCACATGAAAGGGTTATAAAGGAAATTCAAAATTCGCACATATTCATTTCACCATCTATCACTGACAGGGGGGGAGAGAAAGAGGGGACGGTAAATACATTTGCTGAAGCCCAGGCTACCGGCATGCCAACCATAGGGACATATCATGCTGGTATACCAGAAGTAGTTTTGCATGAAAAAACAGGTTTTCTAGTCAAAGAAAAAGATTCTAACGATTTAGCTAAAAAATTAGAATACTTAATAGAACATCAGGATTTGTGGAAGAAATTAGGGAAGACGGGAAGAAAACATGTGGAAAAGGAATTCAATATTAAAATTCAAACAAAAAAATTAGAAAAAATTTATGATAGTTTTAGATAGCTAGAGTTTTTCTCATGAGTTTTTTTCTCACCAAAAGATTCATTCTAGGTAATGACATTCTAAAGTCACATACCTTACACTGTAGTCCTTTGAGATCGCCATTTAAATGTCTTATTCGAAGTTCTTTTAATTTTTTTCCATGCCAAATATTGTATATAGTTTCTTTTTTGGTATCCCCGACTATCAATTCTTTGTTCCAGTCGACACAACAAACAGAAACTTCACCGTCCCAGTTGATAGCTAGATTATTGAACGGGGCGAGGCAAGGATGGATTTTCTTTGAAACTTTAACCGGGTTGATATTCCTATCTTTAACTGATTGCGCCCAAGTTATATAAGCTCTAACAGGAACCGAGTCGGCGATAGGTTTCCATTTCTTGATAAAATCGTTTATCTCTTTTTTAGTCTCTTTCATATAGATAATCTTTAGTTTTACCATTGGCCCAGTTAAACCCTGTTCATTTCTCAATTCTATAAACCTTTTTACATTTTTTTCTATGATTTCGAAATTGGAAGCAGGAACGCCTTTCAATTTTTCAAAATTCTCTGGTGTAACAGCATCTAAACTGATAACCAATTCATCTAAACCAGATTTTAATATTTGTAAAGATTTTTTTTCATTAAGAAGAATTCCATTGGTAGCGATTGCTACTTTTTTAGAAATTTCTTTTTCTTTAGCATATTTGATCATTTTGGTTAGATTTGGAGCTAAAAGAGGCTCACCATCTTTATGCAAGAAGAGTTCAAATAGTTTATCATAGTTCACACATTCATTTATGATTTTTTTAAAAAGATTGAATTCCATGAAACCGATTTTTTTCCTACTCTTTCTCCTTGGGCAAAAGATACATTTTATATTGCAAGAATTTGTAGATTCGACAAAAAGAACTGTGGGAAATACAAAAGATACATTGTAATGGTTTTCAATATTTAGATATCTGTAAAGTTTGTATGGAAAGAAAAATTTTCTTAAAAAATCGTTGGTTCTTTCAAAAAATATCATCCTTTGAATGGATTTTTCCTTCAACAACTTTAATTTTTGATTAGTCATGAAATATTCATCCATTGTTTTAAATTATGATAAAAATATATAGATGACGCTAAAGGGTGGGATAATATTCTTTTCCATAGATGTAATGAAAGTAAATGTCTAGCTTTGAAATCAATGGTGAAATTTAAGTTGTCAACTTCCTTCTTGATCATATAATAAATCTCTTCAAATTCATCTCTTTTCATTGTTGTTTTCATATAGATCATGTCATTTAAGTTTGCTGGCATAGTATTCAAGACGCTGAAATCCATATCATCATTCACAAACCCTTTATCTTTTGCCCAACTCCAAAGTCTTGAACCCGGTAAAGGAGTCAAAACACATAAATCAATCGTATCCATGGGGTTATTTCTAATAAATTTTAAAGTTTTTAACATGTCTTCTTTAGTTTCTATTGGAGAACCGAGGATAAAACATCCATGAACTGCAAAACCAAATTTTTTGGCATTTTTTAATGCTTTTTTACTCTGTTCAACAGTGACGTTTCCATCTTTCAGATAACTTAAAACCTTTTGAGAGGCAGATTCGAATCCAAGACTCAAATCAGTTACTCCTATTTCTCTCATAATTTTACATCTCTCTTCATCTGCAACCAGCTGGACTCTCGTGTAACATCTGAAATTAAGTTTATCCTTCAGACCTCTTTCTTTCATCAATCTTACGATTTCTCTCATTCTATCGGTATCCCCTGCGAACAAATCGTCGAAAATAAGGATCCCTTCTACTCTATATTTATCAACTAACATCTCCATTTCATCAACAACATATCTTGCAGAATTATATCTAATCCTGTTCCAAAAATGAGAGGATGAGCAAAAAACACATTTAAAAGGACATCCTCTACTTGTAAACATATGAGTGCCGCGAGATAATTTTTTATCTGAAACGCTTCTTCTCGGAGCTAAGTATGATTTCATATTGAACAGGTCTCTTGCTGGAGGGGGTATCTTATCTAAAGGTCGGATCAGTGGTCGTTTCTGGTTGACAATAACTTTACCGCTATTATGGAAGGCAATCCCTGGTACATGTTTTAATCCAGATAATCTCTGTTTCTTTAAAAATAGTTTCATCAACTCCAAAAGAGTTTGTTCGCTTTCGCCAATAGTACAAACATCAAATGGTTCAGGTAGGGTATGGGGTATTTGGGAGATATGTTGACCTCCAGCTATCACAGGAATTTTCAAATTTGATTTTATTTGTTCAGCTAGTTTTTTCGCAACTAAAACATCCATTGTACAATAACCAATACCAACGATATCTGGCCGTAATTTTTTAATAGCCTCAAAATAATTTTTGGGTTTATCAATTATGAAGATATCATGGAAATCTAGATATTTCATTAAATAAGAGGCGAGATATGCAATTCCAAGTGGGGGATGACCACCACTACCGCTCCTGAAAGTTTCTATATTCGTTAAAACTAATCTAGTCATTTTACTCCCTGAAGAATTTAAAATATTTAGATAAATTCCAATATCTTTTTAGTAAAACAAAAATATTAGAGGTAATCGTTGGTATTGCAATACATTGTGTCCAGCAATTTGGACATTTTCCATCCTTTACAAATCTTCTTGCTTGTATCATGGGCTCAGATCTCCAAATTTTTTTTAAATCAAAATCAAAATCTCTTAGATTACCAAGACTCTTAGTCCAACTCATGCAAGGATAAACATTCCAATATGGATCTATATAAGAGAAAGAAAAAGCGGCCGCACATGGAAAGACTTGAGTACATGGATTTTTAAGATATTTTATCAAACCTTGATAGAAAATGTCAGATTTTAGATTTCCATACTTATTCAGAACTTTCTTTAATTGTTCAGATATTTGGATGAAGGTATTTGGTATTTCATCTGATTTTGTATTTTCAAAATAATAGGAGGATGGTTGGGCTAACCTGAAAGTTATTTGTTCCGGTCTTAAACCAAATGAAACAAAATGGTCAAAAAACTGGGGGAATTCTATATAATTACTTTGAGTTATTGTATGTGAAATAGAAGTTTCAAAGAAATCATACTTCTCAGTTTGAGCCATAGACCATTTCAAAAGTTTGATTGATTTCTTAAAATTCCCTTCTGAACCTCTTAAATAGTCATGGGTTTTTTCCAGACCATCAATTGAGATTGAAAAATTGTGTGGAATGTCTCCAGAAAGATCATTTAATATTTTGGATTCTTCAAGTTTTATCTTGTCCGTCAGAATTCCATTTGTTGTTATCTCTGTGTTATAGCCCTTCCCATCAAGAAAAATTATCATATCATGTAAATCGTTTCTTAAAAATGGTTCACCACCTGTTAGAGAAATTTTTATTAGAAAGTCATTTTTATTGACGAATTGAATAAATTCGTCAGTTGTCATCTCATCCTTTATTTTTTTTGGATTTTTTTTATATTTTTTCCAGACGCCACACATCCTACAATGGGAATTGCACATATATGTCGTCGCAATCATGGCATTACTGGGTAGTATATTGGGAAGCCCAAGACTCTTAGAAAATCCTAATTTAGCTGAATGCGTCAATTGTTTCATTATTTTTTTAATGAAGAATTTCTTATGTCTCATTCGATCATTGATTATACTAAAATAATGTTCACAAATTTAGGTTATGGCGGAAATAACCATAAATATCTTATCTTTCGAATACAGATTTAAATTATGGTGAAAAACAAAAAGTTATGGAGTTTATTGATAATAATATTTTTATTACAAGTTTTAACCTATCCCTCCATTCATCATATAATTGATGAAGAAATATATTTGGATACAGCCAAAAAAATCTGTAATGGGAATTTTTCTGATTTTTTCGGTTTTATACCAGGAAGAGATTATACGCACAACACGCCTTTATATCAGACGATCCTCTGCGTTACTTCGTTCGCTCATAAATTTAACATAGAAAGAGCTGAAATTGTCACATATCTTTTCTTCATTTCATTAATTATCGGTTGGTATTATTCGATTCCAAAGAAATGGAAGGTTGATAGACATAAATTTGTGTTGCTTTTATTCGCAAACAGTTTATTATGGATATACTCTTTCCGAGTTTTGCTGGATGTTCCACTTGCTTTCTTTCTTTCATTGGGCATATTTAACTTATATTTATTTTTTGAACACAATCAAAAAAAGAATTATTATCTGGGTTTTTTATTCACATCATTGGCTTTATTCACAAAAGAAAGTGCAATCCTTTTCCTTCCTATATTTCTAATCTATTTCTTATTTAAGAAAGAGAAAAATGTGAGAAAGTGGTTTTTATTATTATTACCATTGATCCCATTCATTGTTTTTAGTAGTTTTCAATACCTTAGTGGGTTTCCTGTATTTAGACAATTCACTGATGTGGCTTTAAAATCCACTACTACTCACACATATTATTATTTAATACCTTATTCCAAGCTACCGACAGGAATTTTTATGGTCGGTGTATTCGGACCCGGTGTTGTTTCAATCATTCTTATGTTAAAAAATTTACACAAGAAGAGCAGCGATGTAAAAAATTTTCTTACATTCTTTTTAATATTTTATATATTCTGGGAAGTAGTTTTTGATTTTTTAATGTTTGCAAATTTGCCTCGATATCACACTTCTTTAATACCATTTATTACATTAATCATTTCAATGGCGGCTGATGAGAAAAAGAATTTTAAACGCATATACTATTTGACTTTGATTTACATGATAATCACTGGGTTTTTAACTGCATATTATTTTCATATAGAAACGGTAGAGATTTGGAGGGTATCACTAATAGAATTTTTCAATGTTATTATTTGACCTGAATCTATAGATATTTCGGGTCTCTATGTATATGTAGTCTATGAGCCATATAATTGACAAGAACTTTGAAAATCCTTAATCCATAAGTCCAGGGGTTTAAATAGGATATTTCTTCCGCATAACGAGTAGGCGATGCTATTTCTTTTATTTTTAAGTTTTTCAACTTACATTGTATAAGGATTTCGGAGTCGAATTCATATTTATCAGAGTTTAAATCAAAACGTATACTTTCCAGAGCCTTTCTGGAATAGACTCTGTATCCAGTATGAAATTCTGAAATGTTTGTTCTGAGCACCAAATTTTCGATGAAAGTTAAAAATCTATTACCGATGAATCTAGTTAATGGCATACCGCCTTCTAGCATTTTACCATGCAAAGCCCTGGAGCCTAAAACTATATCTGCATTTCCATTTTCAATCGGTTTTTTTACTTTTGGTAAGTCTTCTGGGGCATATTGACCATCGGCATGAATGAGTGCAATTATATCAGCTCCGTCTTTGAGCGCCTCTTTGAACCCCGTCTTCTGTGCGCCACCATATCCTTTGTTTTTTTTATGTTCCACTAATTTTATTTTATGTTTTTTTACTATTTCTGATGTTCTGTCCTTGCTACCATCATTAACAACGATTATTTTATCATAGGAATTTTTGGGCATTCTTTCAAAAACACTTTCTATCGTTTTTTCGGCGTTAAAGGCGGGTATTACAATAACCGTTTTCATTAATAGCACCCCCGTAAAAAATCATTACTATTTTATATAACTTTAAGAGTTATTAATTTACCATCTCGTTCTTATGAAAGTTTTTAAATCAGTAAGTATATTTCCTTTAGTGAGTCTTTTTAAAATATAACTCGGCCTCAAATAAAAATCACGATAAGCTCTATCGTAATATTCATCGATGGTCCACCAATCTAGATTTGGGTGATCAAAAACCTTGGGTCCTTTTTTATGAAAAATAAACTTTTTCCAGTTTGTTATTTTTATCCTACATTCATTCCTCCATTTATTATACAGAGGTGTACCGGGGAGTGGGGTACAAACAGCAAATTTAGCTATATCTGGGTCTAACTCTTTTGCAAAATCAATCGTTTTTTGCATAGTTTTTTTAGTATCCCATGGGAGCGCAAGCATGAAGAAAGCTTCAGTATCAAAACCAATATTTTTAGCCATTTTAAATACACTTCTTATCTGATTTAGTTTTATTCCCTTTCCAATCATATTCAGTATTTTTTGATCTCCAGATTCAACGCCAAATGCAAGCCAATAACAGCCTGAAGAATACATTTTTTCTAACAGTTCTCTATCGATCCTATCAATTCTGATTCCGTTTGGTAGAGCCCAGAGAAAATTTAAATTTTCCTTTTTAATTTCATCGCATATTTTTTTGGCCCTTTCAATATCATTAGAAAATGTATCATCAATGAAATGAATTTCTTTAAACCCGATGTCCAACATATACTTTATTTCTGTAACAACTCTTTGCGGAGATTTAACTCTGAATGTTCTACCGAATATATTTTTGTTACAGTAAACACAACCATACGGACAGCCCCTACTAGTTTCCATAGGGCCGACTGGTTTTTTCCTACAATAACTGGAAGGCATATCATATTTTTCTTTTTCTATTAAATCCCAGGTAGGTAGAGGGAGGATGTCTAAATCTTGTATAAATTCTCGTCTTTGTGTACAAATCGTTTTTTTATTTTCTTTGAAACAAATGCCTCTGACTGAATTTAACTTATTTTTTTTACATATAATATCTGAAATAGTAAAATCGCCCTCTCCAAAAACAATAACATCCAGAAGTGAGTGTTTAATTGTGGTTATAGGTTCTGCTGATGCATGAGGACCACCGCCTACAAGAAGTATGTCTTTATCATATTCCTTCACAAAATGGCATATATCTAACATCGATGAATAAAGAGGGGTTGTGAAAGTTATCCCCACAATTTGTGGTTGAAAATTTTTAAGAACTGTCTTTAATTCTTTTTTTTGATTTTTAGCCAATTGCAAATCAATAATTTTTACTTTAGTTTTTTTGTTTCTTATAGAAGCGGCAAGTGTAACAAGATTTAATGGTGGGTATTCGGGCGCTACTGCTTTAACCTTAGCGCTTTGATAAACTCCCAAAGATGCTGGATTTATTAACAACACTTTGTCTTCTTTATTGGTACCCATAGTCGCAACCATTTGAAATCTACAATTCAGTTAAATTAGCAAACATTATTGTTATATCTGATATATCCGAACACTTTTATCATTATTTTTAAATTCTTTTATCATATCATAGCCAGAAACAATTTTCAATACATCGTCGGGCCAATTTCCATATGATTCAACAATAACAAGATCAACGTTTGTAATATCGTCAACAGATGGTGGATAGAAAATTTTTATGTTATTTTTATCCCATTGTCTACCTCCAACATTAACTTCTAAAGTAGCTGGTGCAACAAGTGGATATGAAGCCATGATCTTTGAATTTTTATAGTTTTTTATAACAAAATCTAGGGTTTGGGTTTCGACATTGACAATATCTATATAGTCTAGACTTAGTTCTCCACTTCTTAAAGAAGTTAACTCCGGGGGTTTAAAGATAATTGAATGGAAAACCGGGTCTTGAATAAATCCCTTTATACCCCAATTCCATCTGTAAGATGAGATAAATAATATTATTACAAAAAATAAAAAAATATTTTTTTTATTCTTGAATAACACATCTATTGAATGAGCGCTAATAAGAAAAATTATTGGATGTATTGGTAGAAGGTATTTTGGTAATAGAAATGTAGGTGCGAATGAAAAAAACGCAATGAAAACCGCAATTAATAAGAATAAGATGGCATTCTTTCTAAAATTCTTAAATGGTTTTTTAAAAAATAATAAAATTATTGGTACAGTTAAAATCCAATGGTAATTCCAGAAAAATGTTTGATAAACATTAGCAAATAATTTTTTTAATGAAAATAGAGGATCAAAACTCAATAAATAATGTTCGGTACTCGTCATGAAAAAGAATTCCCATAAAAAGAAGAGGAGTATTGGTGACGCATATAGTATCACATTTTTAATTTTTTCTCTCTTAATCAATTTGAACAGAATAATAGTACCTATTATGAGTATTCCTGGTTCTTTTGTTAAGACTAGAATACTTGAACTAATCAAATAACCTATCAGGTTCTTTTTGAATAAAAAATATAGAACTACAACAGTCATAGCTGTGAGTGGTACTTCGTAGAGTGCTTGGCCGCTTAGCGAAAAATACATAGGGGAGAAGAGTAATAATATGGATGCTACAACACCGACTTCTCTATTATACAAATTTTTACCTAGAAGGTATGTAAAATAACATGCGATGAAAGAGAAAACAATTATGATTATATGCGAAATAAGAGGTGATTCGCCAAATAAAATATAGTTCAAAGAAAAAATCCAATTCAACAAAGGGACATGGAGTACTGGTGAAGGGGTGGGTAAAGAGAACCAACCATATATGCTATAGTACTTGGAATGAGCCACAAAGACTGCTTCATCCCAATGATAATCAAGATAGATAGTTGGTAATTTTAATAGAAAAACCGAAAAGAACAATATTATTAAAAAATTTCTATCAAAATTCTTTGTTAATTTCCTAATGTTGATATGAAAGTTCATCATAATCCGAGTTTTAATTTAAAAATAAATACCAGTGTCCTAAATCCTTCTTTTATCCTAGCTTTTGATTTACCAGCTTTTCTTTTATGAAATATAATTGGTACTTCAGTCGCTTTTAACCCTGCTTTTTTTCCTTTGTATAAAATTTCCATATTTATTTTATAACCAAGTGGGTTAAGTTGTAATCTGTTATACACATCTTTTTTTATCGCTGCGAATCCGGACATAGAATCTTTTATATCGATATTGAGAATAGAAGAAGTTAACACACGAAAAATTTTACTAATATATACTCTATGTCTTTTGTCTTCTGTCACACCACCTGGTATGAATCTAGAACCAATAACGATATCATACCCATTAATCTTCTCTATCAATTCTGGTATATGTTTTGGATCATGAGAGAAATCCCCATCAATGGTGACTATTATGTCGCCAGAGGCATGTACTAGTCCTTCTATTATGGCTTTACCTAAACCATCCGACTTTTGAATAATGAGTTTCGCATTCCATATCTTTGGTTTGACATCACTCTTATCGATTACAATGATCTCATGCTCAAAGTTTTTTAATGTCTTGTGTACTTCTTCTATAAATTCATTTATCAATGGCTCGTTCTTCGTCGGTATTAAGACAGAAATTTCCATAAAATAAATTTAATCGAAAAAGTTAAAAAGGCTTTTATTAGCCTTAACCCAGTCCAAAAGATTTTTCACGCCTGTTCTAGGTGGAGTTTTTGGCTCCCAACCGAATTCAGTCGATTTTTTTATGTCAGAAATATATACTTTTTGGTCTGCTGGTCTCCAATCATCGAATGTGTATTTAGGATTCAAATCAAAATCTTTTAACAAATCTAATAGTTCTAGGAGTGACATCGTATTCTTTGCGCCGCCACCGATATTGTAAACCTTTCCTTTCGTTTTTTCTATTTTTTGACAGGCTAATTCAAATGCCGTAACTAAATCGTCGATAAAAAGAACGTCTCTAACTTGCTTTCCATTTCCATACATCACTATCGGTTTTTTAAAAAATGAAGAAATAACAAAATGAGCGACCCAGCCTTGATCTTCATTACCAAATTGTCTTGTACCATAAATACAGGACATCCTGAAAGTTACAGTTCTCAACCCATATATAGTAAAAAAATCTCTGACATAGATATCAGCAGTATATTTCGAAGAACCATAAGGTGTATGTTCATCAGCATCCGTGGGGAAATCTTCTGGGATACCATTCCTATATTCGGGACCAACAAATTCATACCTCTTTTCTTTTTCGATTAATGGGATTTTATTAACGTTATTTCCATATACCTTGTTGGTAGATGTAAAAACAATTATAGGGTCTAAGCCACTTTTTCTTACAGCCTCCAAAACGTTAAAAGTTCCTAAGGCATTTGTTTCAAAATCCTCTCTCGGATTTTTTACTGATGCGGTAACTGCAACTTGACCGGCGGTGTGGAATATTAAGTCTTTGTTTTTAGTAGCAGCGATTACAGCATCGAAATTTCTTATATCGTCCTTTATGAATTCAAGTCCAGTCTTATAGTTAAATCTCAACCATTCAAGATTTTTTTCCGTTCCTTTTCGTGAGAGGTTATCAAAAACTGTTACTTCATACCCATTTTTCAAAAAGTGGTCTGCTAAGTTAGAGCCGACAAAACCCGCCCCACCGGTTATTAATACTTTTTGGGTCATCTAACCAACTAGATACTTTTTTCTTTCTTTCTCAGCTTCTTCAAACCTGTCAACTGCTGTTTGTGTTTGACTCCATTCTATCATTTTTTTAAAGCCCTCTTCTAAGGATGTTTTAGCTGTGAACCCTAGCTCTTTCTTTATTTTTGATACATCCCCAAAAGCATGTCTTATATCACCAGCTCTAAATTCTTCAGTTATTTGGGGCTCTACATTACTATTATGAAGTTTAATGAGAATTTCAGCGATTTCAAAAATGCTGCTTGAGTTACCGGTGCCTACATTAAATGAATTAATACCATTGAATTTTTCTAAACAAACAAGATTTGCTTCGGCCACATCCTTCACATAAATAAAATCTCTTGTTTGCTTTCCATCTTCATATATTGTTGGTGGGTTGTTATTTTTTATTCTCGAAGAGAAGATCGCACACACTCCAGTGTAGGGGTTACTTAAACTTTGTCTCGGCCCAAAAACGTTGAAGTAACGTAATGCCGCAGTAGGGATATTTAAAGTGGCCGCATAATTTAACGACATTTTTTCTTGGTCATATTTTGATAAGGCATAAGTTGATAGATTTAAAGGTGGTTTATCTTCTTTTGTTGGAATTGGTTTAACAGGTTCATCGCAGGTTGGGCAATGAATTTCCCAGTCTTTTTTTTCTAGTTGTTGTTTTGGTCTCAAGCCAGGATAAACTATTCCACAATTTTTGCATTCATAAACGCCTTCACCATATATACTCATTGAACTTGCAACGATTATTTTCTGGATCTTTTTTCTTAATTCCGGGTTTTTCAATAATGCTTCATATAGTTTTGCTGTACCGAGTGTATTAACGTCCAAATAACGAACAGGTTGATACATAGATTGTCCTACACCAACCATTGCTGCAAGGTGGATGATAGCATCTATATCTTTCAAAACATTGTTCCAGGTGTCTGAGTTAGTAATATCGCCGAGAACGAATTTTGCTTTTGAGTTCAGATAATCCGGTTTTTGGTTGCCATGTACCTGGGACTCAAGATTATCTAGGATGACCACATCAAATCCTTTTTCAACCAGCAAGTCAACAGTGTGACTACCGATAAAACCAGCTCCACCAGTTACTAAAACTTTCATTTCTTAACTTCACCTTTAAACCATTCGATGGTTTCTTCCAAACCCTTCATAAAATTTATTCTTGGTTCCCAATCAAGAGTCTTATTTGCTTTTGTGATGTCCGGTCTTCTTCTTGTAGGATCGTCTTTCGGTAATGGTTTGAATATTATTTCAGAATTGCTTTTTGTGATGTTTTTTATTAATCCGGCGACGCTCAATATTGTTCTTTCATCAACATTACCTAAGTTAATAACTTCACCGGATAAATCGTCTTTGAACATTAACTCCATTAGACCATCTATCATATCTGAAATATAACAGAACGATCTTGTTTGCTTTCCATCTCCATAAACAGTTATTGGTTTTCCTGTTAAAGATTGGACAACGAAATTTGGTATGGCTCTTCCATCATTGGTCCTCATTCTAGGTCCGAAAGTGTTAAAAATTCTAGCAATTCTAACATCCAAACCATACTTTCTAAAAAAGTTCATTGTTAAATTTTCTGCGAAACGTTTCGAAACATCGTAACAACTTCTTATTCCTATCGGATTGACGTTCCCCCAGTAATCTTCTTTCTGTGGATGAATCGAAGGTTCGCCATAGACTTCCGATGTCGAGGCAAGTAAAAACCTAGATTTATTTTTTTTAGCTAGGTTGAGCATGTTGAAAGTGCCCAATGAGTTTGCCATCGATGTTTCTATGGGAAGTTTTTGATAATCGATGGGACTTGCCGGGCTTGCCAAATGAAAGATTAGGTCGGTTTCTAATTCAATCGGTTTTGTCACATCATGCCTGACCAATTTAAACATAGAATTTTGAAGTAAATGTTTTATATTAGATTCCTTACCCGTGGAGAAATTATCTAAACATATCACATTGTGTCCTTTATCCAAAAGTTCTTCGCATAAGAAAGAACCGATAAAACCAGCTCCACCAGTTACGAGTATTCTCATTTCAAGTTACCCAAAGTTATCTTTCATTTTCAAAGTTATTCTTCATTTTATTTGCCATTTCTTCTCTTTCTCTAATCATCCGTTCAATATCAGAGGTATCCAGCATATACTTTTTAATTTGAAAGACTGTTCTCCATTTTCCTATGTCTATGTATTTTCCGTCAGTCAAAAACATACCATATACTTTCTCGCCGTTTTTCACAGCCAAATCAATGCTATCGGCAATCCATACCTCGCCCATCGTTCCAGGAGAAGTCTTCTCGATAAAATCGAATATTTTCGGTTCAAAAACATACAAACCACATAAAGCATAGTACCCGCCGTCAACTTCATACTCTTTTACTTGTTCAGGGTTTGGTTTCTCAATTAATTTTTCGACAATACCATAATTGTCCCCGATTTTTCTTAATTTGACAATACCATACCCTGTAGGATCTTTTACTTTAAAAAGTAGAACAGTTGCTATTGGTCTTTTCTCTTCATGCAATTTAATGATCTTCAATATTTCGCTCTTTGGTTCAATGAAAGAGTCGCCAAGCAATGTTACAAAGGGTTCTTTTATCCAATTTTTTCCTTGGAGTATTGCATGCCCTAATCCCCTTCTTTCGGTTTGGTAAATATATGCGACATTCACACCAAAAACAGAGCCATCACCTATGTAATCCATTAATGCACCTTTTTGGAAACCAACAATAACAAAAATATCTTTGATTCCGCCCTCCCTTAAGTTATCTATCGAATGTTCGATCACAGATTTGCCCAATATTGGGTACATCTCTTTCGGTACGGCCCTGGAAAAGGGATACATCCTAGTGCCACTACCAGCAGCCGGTATCAACCCAACAAATCTTGTTTTTTTCATGTTAAACCATAACCTATTGCTTTATAGGTAAAACCTAATTGTTTCATTTTTTCTGGATCAAAAACTCTCCTTCCGTCGACAACTATCGGTGTCTTCATGAGGTTTAAAAAATCTTTCGGTTCTAATTGTTTTATTTCTTTCCATCCAGTTAACACAAAACAAACGTCCGAGTCTTTTATACATTCTAAAGGCGAGTCGGTATAAGTTATATTTGGTAATATTTTTTTCATGTTTTCTGTTGCCTGTGGGTCATAAGCCTTAATTTTTGTATCATGTTTTTTTAATTCGTGGATGAGTTTTATCGAAGGCGCTTCCCTTATATCATCAGTATTTGGTTTAAAAGCCAGACCGAGTATTGAAATAGTTTTTCCATTTAATCCACCAGCCATTTTTAAGGCTTCTATAGGCTGTTGTTTATTAACTTCTTCAGCTGCCTTCAGTAGTCTGGGGATATAACCACTCTTTTCTGATGCGGCGATAAGAGCTTTAACATCTTTAGGGAAACAACTACCACCATAACCAACTCCAAACCTCAAAAATCTGGGGTTTATTCTGCGATCTAGACCAATAGCATACGCGACTTCGTTCGCGTCAACTCCATTTCTTTGACAGATGTTTGCAATTTCATTGATGAACGATATTTTAGTAGCTAAAAATGCATTTTGAGCGTATTTTATCATTTCCGCAGTTCTTAAGTTTGTTTTGATTCTGTGAACCTTTTCATCCCATGGTTCGTAGATTTTTTCTAATAAGTCGCCGGATTTTTTATCGATAGCACCAATTACTATTTTATCCGTGTTCAGGAAATCTTCGATGGCAGAACCCTCTCTTAAGAATTCTGGGTTCATACATAAACCAAAATCCTGTCCAGCTTTCTTACCTGAGTATTTTTCAAGGATAGGACGGGCAATGTCTCCAGTGGTACCAGGTACTACTGTGCTCTTAATCGTAACGACATGATAGTTTTCCAGTGATTTTATGTAACGCCCAAGGTCTTCGGAAGCCTTCTCAATGAATTTTAAGTCGATAGAACCATCTTCATTAGAAGGTGTGGGTACGCAAATAAAACTGATGTCTGTTTGAATTTTTTTAGAATAAAAATCTTCTGCCAAGAGTGCTTTTAATCTGCCTTTTTCAATGTTATTTTTTAGTAATTCGTCCAAGCCTGGCTCAAAAATGGGGGAAGTTGCATTGTTAATTAGATTAATTTTTTTAGGGTCGATATCGACGCAGTATACTTCGTGGCCCATCTCAGCAAAACACGTTCCAGTCACTAAACCAACATATCCGGAACCCAAAACACATATCTTCATTCGCATCTATTAGAATATCGACGATAAACTTAAAAAGTTTATTAAATTTGTGGTCAAAAGTTATTTATGCATAGGATCTGGAGGGATAAAAAAATGAGTATTTTGATGTTAGTATCACTCAGTGTAATAATGGGTGTTATTGCACAATTGTCAATGAAAAGGGGTATGAATACGATTGGGGTCGTGAGTCTAAAAGATATTTTTTCTGATAAAGTTTTTTCAATAGTATTCCAGAAATATGTTTTAGTCGGTATTGTTTTGTATGTCTTGGCTTCTTTGGTTTGGTTAGTTATCTTATCGCAGGCGGAATTAAGTTTTGTGTACCCATTAATCTCGATAGGTTACATAGCGACCGCTATTTTAAGTTGGCTTTTATTTAAAGAAAATTTAACATTGGTTCGGTTTTTCGGTATACTCTTAATTTGCGGTGGTGTTTATCTGATCGCCTTGAAAGTTTAATTTTTTAATCTTTACTACTAAAAATCATTTATGTTGAAAAATTACGTTTCAGGTCTTTGTGGATTAAGTGTAGTAGGTGGTGCGGGAAAGAGATTAAGACCTTTCACGATTGATCGACCCAAAGCGATGCTTCCCGTAGGTATAGAAAAGAAGCCGATGTTAGAATTTGTGATAACTCCTTGGGTCAGACTGGGTATAAAGAAATATGTTTTCTGTACAGGATACAAAAGCGAAACGATAGAAAATCATTTTGGGGATGGGAAGAATTTTGATATAAAAATAAACTATTCTAGAGAAAAAACTAATTTAGAAACTGGCGGCGCCATAAAGAACGCCATAAGTAATAACATCCTAAATAAAAATGGTCCGGTAGTTGTTTTTTATTGCGATGACTTAATAAGACTAAACGCGTTTGATTTAATTAAAATGCATATAAACGGCGTTAAACATGGGTTTAAAGCTACTATAGTCACGGTTAATAAATTCAAAACAAACTATGGTATTGTTGAAACAAAACTATTAAAGAATGGTTTGAAAAAAGTAACCGACTTCAAAGAAAAACCTTTAATCGAAAAAAACGCTAATGTTGGGTTGTATTGTTTTGAACCAGACGTTTTAGAATTGATTGATAGACATCAGCCACCTTTCAAGCTAGAAAGAGTAATACTTCCCGAATTGGTCGAGAGGGGTTGGTTGATGATGCATGAAATATCATGGAAGGACTGGATACCAGTTAATACAGATAAAGAATATGAACAGGCTATGAAAGCTGATTTAAAGAATTTCTACTCAGTGGTTTAAAGAAATAGTAGTACACCAAAGAGTATCTGAATAAGAATTAATATTATTGTAACCTGTCTTTCTGTCAACTCGCCAAAATTCATGATAATGTGTGTCCAAGAATAGATCTTTTTTCCATATGGGGGATTTAATTTACCATCTTTTCTCAGTTTACCAAGACATGAGGCAGTAAACTTTGACCTTAATTTCAATAAAAATTCAATTATGAACGGTGCCATCATTATTATTCCGGCCCTTTCCATGTTTCCCACAATAACTCCAGCAGCAACGACTGCTCCTAAACAATATGTAAGACTATCGCCGGGTAGAATTTTTGCTGGGAACCAATTGAATTTTAAAAAACCGATCAGTGCACCTAGAGCAGAAAAAAAGATGGCGCCTGAAATTATTTCACCATGATACAAAGCATATATTCCTAGAAATAAACAGTATATGATTCCCATCCCTGCTTCAGAACCGTTAAATCCTCCCAGTAAATTGATGGCGTTTGCAGCGAAAACAACACCGAGTGGTATCAAGAACAGGGGATAGAGTACCCCAAAATTTATCGGACCGATCAAAGGCAAACCCATACTTGTTTCCCCAGCACTTACAACCATCAATGGAATTGCTGCTGGTATAGCAAACAGTGGTTTCTGCCATTTTCTCAAACCTTTTCTTATTTTTCTTGAACCTGCGACTACATCGCTGCTATTCAAATCATCAAAAAAACCTATAATGGTTATCAAAAATATCGTTAAGACAGAGGCGAATAAGAAAACCATTTGATTTGTCGGCTCGATAAATGTCGTTTTAAAAATGAAGGTTTGAGCAGCTATAAAAACCATTAGCCCCATTACCAGGGAAAGGCAAACTGGTATACCACCGCTGTTAGCGCGTTTAGGTTTTTGTTTTTTATGCAGATCTAGTGCTATTATGCTATTCCTCTTAAAAAATGATATCATGTATTTGGTTAAATACCATGATGTAATTAATGAAACTATGAGCGGGAGAGCTATATTATAAAGAAGTGAGAGGATGAAGACTGATTCCAACATATTCATCAAAAGAAAGATTTGTTATTCGATTATTTATTTCTAGCATAGTACCCATGCAAATTTAAATTTTCAAATTATTAACATAAAGAACATGACAATGATGAAGAATTTTGGTTTAATGGCTTTGGTTTTTCTTGTTCTAATTGGTTTAGCCCTCATAATATATCCAGAATTCACAAAACCAGTAGGCGTAATTATTGCCTCCGTGGATGTTGACAGTCCATGCGAAGATATAATGACTGTTGGTTCCACCATCACAGGAGTTGGGAATAAAATTGTAAAAACCCCGAATGAGTTTGCTGAACTAACAAAAAATCTAGAAGGTGTAGTCACATTCATAATCAACGGCAACCCCAGGAGCTGTAATATACAAAAAGAGTCATTATTGGGTGTAACAGTTACAGACGCCGGAGATGGTGGGATAAAACTAGGGATCGATTTGTGGGGTGGAATATATTATTTATTCGGATCAGAAGAATTGTCTCAAGATTTAATAGATAACATAAGGCAAAGATCAGAAAGATATGGTTTGTCGAATATAAAAATTCAATCATACAACGATACTTTCGTTAAAATAATAACTGGTTCTGACGAGGAGAGTTATGTAAATCTTCTAATTGAACAGGGAAAATTAGAGGGGAGAGTAATGGAAACGATCGATTTTAGTGAAACGACAACAAAATTTATGTTCAACGACAACTCCTATGAGGTATCTTTGAAAAACGGGGAATCTGTTACAATAAATGGATCGATTTATGAAGTTGGAGGTGATTTCGAATTGGATGGTGTGGGTATTGTGGTTGAAAACATTTCAAGGAACACGACCACGTTGTCCATAAAGATATTCGATGATAAAGATCTGACTCTCATTCAAAATTCTAGGTTGGGCCCTAGTAGAATAACAAAACAAAATGGTGGATATGTTTTTGTAGTCCCAGTCGAGCTATCTGATGAAGCTAGCGAAGATTACGAAAAGGCGACAAAAAACCTTGAAGTCTTGGTAAACCCGACAACCAGTGAGAGTTACTCAAAATATCCAATTAGTATTTTTATCGATGGTAAACAGTTCATTGACATACCTATGCTCAGCGAGGATATGGGTGTAAAAAAGGACGATCTCATTCTATGGGGTTATTCAACAAATATTGAAGAAGCAACCAGAAACATGGTAAGATTAAAGACAATTATAGAAATGAAGAGTTTACCTGGAGAGCTAACATTCGCGGAACGGGGATCTTCCAGGTCCACTTATGGTGAGTTTTTGACTACTCTGTTGTTGTTTATTGTATTGATTGTGTCTGTTATCACGATTGTGTTGTTTTTTGTTAAATTCAAAAAAAGTGGTATAACATCTTTACCATTAATCCTAATGGTTTTAAGTGGGCTTGTATTAATTTTTGGGGTGCTTTCAACAAGTTGGTTTGCATTGGTGATTTTTTCCATAGGCTTTATGGTGATCTTTACGAAAAGGATGGTCTATAATTGGAAGTGTTGGGTTGGGGTTTTCTTCTTTTTCGTATTGACGATTGGAATGGCCATGAGTAAATGGGGCAGTGGTTGGATATTGGATACTCCATTTGTCATAGGATTAATGGTGGTGGTGTTAATTAGTTTCGGTCAGAATATTCTTTTAGGAATGAGAATTTTAACGAAGGGGGAATCCTATAGCTCGACCGATTATAAAAACACGACAATGAAAATCTGGCTATTTTCAACTATCTTTGCATTTGCTTTAATAGTGTTATATTTTCTTTTAAACTACATCGACTTCATATCTGCAAACTTTATTATGGCTGTTTCGATTGGTTTATGGACTAATCTTAGTTTAATAACAGCAGTTTATACTGACATGACTAAAAAATTCATTAAATGATTATTTTTTTAGTTGCATTATTGTTTTAGCAACATCACCATCATTTTGTTGTAAAAGCTCTTTTATTTTGTTACTATCATCAACACCGGTCTGTTCCATAATTAACTTCACATCTTCATCAGTGAATGTTTTTTGCTTCACGCTACCTGATACTTGGAATACAATTTGGCCCTTCATCGTTGTTCTTATGACTTGTGGGTTATCGATGGTTATGTCACCGGAATCAGTTTTTATAATGACTTGATTTGCAGGTACATTGTCCATCTTCATACCGAGTTTCTTCAACATTTTTTGCATCTTTTCTGGATCCATGCTCGGAAACATACTTTTTATTTGATTGAGGGAAATTTAAATAGTTACTGATATGTAACGTGATTTTTTGTTAAAATGTGTTAAAAACATGAACTTCATGTGACCCCCTGATTTCCTATGGAAAATCGATGTCCCAAGCAACATCGATTTTGTGAATTTCACGCCTCTTCATTTCTAATGGAAATGAAATTCAGCCTATTTCATACACGGAAGGGGCGGTTTAAAGTTGGGTTTTAACTATTTCCTTTGGAGTTTTAAAAGGGGAATAAAGCCTTGATTTTTTTGACCCTTTGTAAAAAACTATTTCCCCGTTACAAAAATTACACTTCCCCGACAGTGGGGGCCTTCTAAAGATGTTATTACAATTGCTACAGATAAACCCATCAATCTCAGTTAGTTTATCTTCAAAAACCGTGTTCTTTCTGGTTTCTTCTTTCATGGCTTCAAAGAGACCAAGCTGTTTCCCTCCGCCCATCAAATCTGATCTATTAACACCTAAAGCTTCGAAGACTCTTTCGAGTGGTGGAAATAATTGACTTTCAATATAATATTTTGAATCTATTTTCAGTCCATATTTTTTTATGTACTCTGGATCTTCGGCCCTTTTTGAGATCATCTGTAAACCTTTGGTTATGACAAACCCGACTCTGTCACCAACAGTAGGAGCGGTTGCAGGGTCTCTCGCTTGCATTTTTTTAACCAATTCAATGTGTGGTTGGATGCCTTTGTAACTCTTTAATGATTTGGAAATGCTTTTCGTTATCACTAATTTGTCTATGTCTATTTTCCCGGTTTTTATTTGCTCGATTTTATCTTTTACTACCTTAACCGATTCCTTTATATTCTGTTTTTTAAGAATGGTCTCCAAAACTTCTCCTAACGTTTCTGAAACCAAATCACACCAATCCCTTCGAACAGTCTCGACGCCTTTAGTAATTATAGACTCTTCCCAACCACCGTCCATAGGTTCAAAATTCCATCCAGCATATCTTTTCTTTGAAAGGATCAACGACGTCTTGAATATACTTTCAACTTTCAACTCAAGAATATGATGAATTTCATCATTTATTAGTTCGCATATTTGTTCGCCTATTTTAAATGCCTCTTGAACATCCGTAGTTTTTAGACCCACCATCACAGAATCTGTGTCTGCATACACGACTTTGTAGGGTGTTTTTTGTTCAACTGTTTGTTTAGTCTTCTGAATCATTTCTCTTCCTGTGCTAGTTATGGCATTAGCTATTTCTAGGATGTACAGTTTTGCACGTATATAACCCAAATGACCATAGAAGGCATTGGCAACTGTTTTAAAGGCATACTGTTTGGCATACAGATATCTTTTTTTCTCTGGTTTTTTAGCGCGTTTCATATCAGTTTTTATTTTCCTTCTGGTATCAAGCAAATATTTTAATATCTGGGGTATGATGCCTTTTTTTATTTTGGGCGAGACAAATTTTACACCGTTTGGTGTCTCCAGGTATTCTAATTTTTGCGGGTCCTCAATTAATGTTGTGGGGCATATATTGAATGATCTTATAATGCTTGGGTACATGCTCCTGAAATCCAAATAAGCTATACATTTATTATGAAACCCGACCTCTGGACTTAACACGAAGGCGCCCTTCAATCCCTTTTTTCTTCTTTCTAGATTTCTCCGAGAAACCACATGCAGGTCAGGTCTGCACGGTATTAGATAATTTTTTCTATTGAATTCGCGTAATAAGATGTTTTCTATCCTAGTCGATTCGCCTCCATCTATAGCATCCTGAACAAGTATTCCAGAGACTTTAGATATTTCCAGAAACTTGTCTAACATTCCTTCCTTGAAGAGAATATCCATTGGTAATCTTGCATCCTTTCTGCTGTAATCAAGAAGTTTTTTTAGTCGTTTTCCGTTATCTTCCCAGTGAGTTTTTATTTCGCTGTGCGTGACATCGATTTTACCATCACCGAGAACAAGTTTAGAAATGTCACCTAATCCATATCGTTTTAGGCCTCTGAAAAGGCCGAATTTTAAGGTTGCTTCTTTTACTAAATCATAAACGTCCACTACAACGCGGCCCGCAACAGTGTTTCTGAATCTGTTTGTTATTTTTCTCGAAAAAAGTGGTTTTTGATTACATCTTCCGATAGTCCTTGGTAAACCATTTTTTCTCAATCTTGTTTCGATATATGGAAGGTCAAAATTGTTTATGTTATAACCCAAAATAATATCAGGATCAAACCTGTCAATGGTTTTTAAAAATTCGGTCAACATCTCTTTCTCATTGAAAAATCCTAGTGTATCAGCGTCAGACTCTCTTAATCTTTTTGCTGATAAAACCATGGAATTTTTTCCATTAAATGCTGGATAGAAATACATACTGATAATTATTATTGGGTCCTTTTCGGCATCTGGTAGTCTTGTCTCGGATGGGACAATCTCGATATCAAAACTCATATACCTAAACTTCATATGTTCATCTTTTTCCAATTCCTGGAATTTTTTAGCGGTGATTTTTATGTCAGTCTTAACAGTGTTGGTGTTAGTTCCGTCGCCCACAACATGATACCATTTCATACCTGAGATGTTTTTATCGGCCATAAAACGATACCTGAATAATATGTCTGCCTCAAAAACCTGCTTCACTGTCCTTTTTTCTGCCTTTAGGCTGTCCCTTATGAAAGGTGTTTTTGCGGGGTTATTCAGTGTTATTTTGAAGAGAGTGATTGGTTTGTCGCTGTATCCTACTGGCAGATATTTTTTTTCAGATTCTACTTTAACAACCAAATCGTTAAATCTTTCTTTTAGAATTTTTTTTAGTTCGGATTCTTTTCCTTCAACGGGCAGGACATAGAAATAGGGTAAGAAGCCCTCATGAAAAACCGTAACGGATTTGTTTTTATCGGTTCTTCCAAAAAAACGTAGGGTTGGTTTAGAATCAGATATTATATAATCGGCATCTAGAATCTGAAAGTTTAGTTCCATGGATTAACAATTGTGAGTTAAACTTTTTATTTAATTATTGTTTGGAGTATATACTTTAATCCAAGGGTGATTTTTGACAGCAGAAAACTTTTTTTATGAAAAATTTTTCTCTTATTTTTTTACATTGTACACCGATCACATCATCCAATGATGTTTCTTTTAATTCATTTTTTATACCCCCATCAAAGTATAGACTTGTCTCGCCTGTTGGGTCCTCGATCAATATAGAATCGTCGTTTTTTTTCCTTACAAGACCGATAATCGAGAAGATCATGGTTCTGGGAGTAATTTTATTAATTGATATTAGTTTTTTCGATGGCATTTGTTTTAATAGCGACGATTTGTTTTTTTCATAGCGCGCAGAAAGCCTATTCACATAATCACCCACACAAACCACTGTCTTTCTAAAATCATCCGCCCCCTTTCTCTCTGTGTTTGCGGGTTTATTTTTGGTCTCCATCAAAATTTTTTTTATATGTTGCTCAGTTATTATGAATGGGCGTGGTTTTGTTTTTTTTAAATCTGGTATAATTCTTTTTGGGTCCTCGGGAACCAGTTTTAAGGCACTTTTTGATATTTGAAAGCCATTCTCCAGAAAAAGTTTCACAATTTCTTCTTCATCCATATTAATCATTATCTAATCAATAAATTTGAGTTGAGGATGTCTTTTATTTTTTTTCTCGCCTTGTCCGAAATATTAAGTTTTATTTCTCTTGTTCTCCCGTATCTGCCCAGAGATATTATTTTGGCGTTGATCACACCCATCATATCCAATTCAGACAATAAGTCGGAAATTCTACGTTGTGTTAGTGGATGGAGCCCGCATGCTTTGCATTTTTCCTCATAAACAGAATAAACATCACCGGTCTGGATATTTTTTTGTTCGTCTTCATCCAAGAGTATCACTGATAAGAGGATGAGTTTTGTTTGTTTTGGTAGGGATTTTACAAATTCAATGACACGATCGTAATCAATTTTTTCTAACGCCAAGTCAACGTGCTTCTCTGAAATTTTTTTATCGCCCCGGCGCTCTGCTATTTCCCCAGAAACCCTTAACAGGTCCAAAGCCCTTCTGGCGTCACCGTGCTCTTGCGCTGCCAAGGCGGCGCATTTTGGTATGACTTCTCCTGAGGGAACATTGGGTCGAAAACCCAGGATGCTTCTTTGTTTTAAAATGTCCCGAAGCTCCAGGGCGTTATATGGCGGGAATAAAATTTCTTCCTCACCCAAAGAGCTTTTTACTCTAGGATCGAGAATGTCTATAAAATTCAAATCATTCGTTATGCCTATTATTGATACCTTGGCTTTTTTCAAGTCTTGGTTAATCCTAGTGAAATTGTATAAAAAATCGTCACCCACTTTTTTAACTAAGGAATCAATCTCATCGAGAATGACTATTACCACCCATGCCCTCGAATCTAATAAATTAAAAAAGGTGTTATAAACCCTTTCTGTTGGTAGGCCTGTCGTCGGAACTTCCTGGCCCAATAGGCGCGAGAGCTCGGCTAAAAGTCTGTATTCTGTGTCGGCTATTTTTTTCATCTTACAATTTATGTAAATAACCTTAACCGGCTGGTCTGTTTTGTTAGATGTTTTTTCCAACTCATCTCCAACAAATCTAGAGACGAGTGTCTTGCCGGTGCCGGTCATACCATATATAAAGATGTTCGATGGCCTCCCGCCACGCAGAGATGGGGCTAAGACCGATGCTAGGTTGCTGATTTGTTCGTCCCTGTGTGGTATGTTTTCCGGCGTGAAGTTGGATGCCAGAGCACCCCTGTCTTTAAAAATCGCAACCTTCTTTTCCACAAATTCTTGAAAAATGGTTTGAACTGAACGCGGCATGACAATAAATTTACTCCTATTGAAATAAAGCCTTTTCTATTGGAGAATATATAAAGCCCCTCACCCCATCATTTCCCATGAAAAAAATATAATAAAATATTTAATATATAACACTGTTATATTATATTTGTTTTTTAACTAAAATGAAAAAACGTCCTCTACACGAAATAAACGGGTCACTCTGTGAGACTCAAAACCTTACCACTAACAACACCATTGTTAATAGTCACATGACCCAAATGTCCTTCTGGGAAGCGGCCCGAATTGATTAAAAAAGTCTTTTCTAGTTTATCAGTTCCTCTGGCTTCATGTATGTGCGCGGATATCGCTAATACAGGATGATGTTTCTCTATAAAAGACCTCACGGCGCCGGAGCCAACATGCACGCCAGACTGAACAACATCAGTTTTTGTTCCATGCGGCGGAGAGTGCGTCACCTGTACTTTATATTTTGCCTTCTCAACATCTTTGTACGCGTTCTCTAGTCCTAGTCTAACTTCTTCCTCAGTCGGTTCAATGTTTGTTTCAAAAGGGGTCTTTGCTCCGCCATAACCAAAAAAACCAAAATCACCCACCACCTTTCCTCGCCCGTGGACTGATATATTTTCACTCTCAAAAATTTTAACGATGTTTTTTGGATCCACGTTTCCTGGTACGGCCATAACCGGAATTTTTAACGACTTTAATTCACTGATAATTAATTTTGCAATTTCTTCTTGGGTGAACCCCTTCGGCGTGTTCGTGTCTGTAAAATCCCCTGGGCCCACGATCACATCAAAATTCAGTTCCTTTATTTTATCGAGGAGAGCCAACAAATTTTCCACGTCCCCATGTATATCAGAAACGATAGCTATGTCCATGAAAGCACCCTAAAACCACACTCTTAAGTAACTTATTTATTCTGGGCGTTATTATAAATATTATAGTTGAATAAATTATACGGGATATCTATGGCAGTCGGTATACTCATAAAAGATATAATGACAAAACCAGCCATTAAAATAGAATATAACAAGACGGTTCAACAAGCAGCAAAGGAGATGGCAAAGCACAGAGTCGGTTCAATCATCGTAATAAAAAATAAAAACCCGATAGGCATAATCACAGAAACCGATTTGAACAAAAAAGTTGTGGCCCCGGCCAAGGATCCTAGAAAGTTGAAGATAGTAGACATAATGTCTTCGCCGGTTGTTTTTTCGCACCCGAGTGAGGATGTAGTGACAGCCGTTGAAAAAATGGAAAGACACAAAGTAAAAAGGCTGCCGGTCATCAGCAGGGGAAAGATAGTAGGTATTATAACCAATACAGACATTGCCAGGGCTTCACCAGAGATGATAGATATCTTAAACTTCAGATTAAAGATGAGATCAAAAGAGCCATCGATAAAAGAAACGTCCACGTCTGGCTTATGTGAAGTATGCGGCGGGTATTCTAACAACCTTAAGTTCACCGATGACCAGTGGGTGTGTGAAAACTGCAGGGAAGGATAATAGACATATTTAAATACCTTTTCCTTTATAGATATTGTTGATTTTATGCTCATTCCTCACTGTCCGGAGAGATTACTAGGGTTAGTAAGAGACTCCACTATAATCGTTGAAGGCAAGAGAGACAAAAAAGCATTGTCAGCACTTGGCATCGAAAATATTTTGGAAATATCTGGAGCATCTATGGAAACTTTCATAAAAAAACTTGACAGGAATAAAAGATATATTATTTTAACCGATTATGACAGTGCGGGTGAAAAAAAATATAAAGAAATTTGTAAAATTTTACAAAAACTTAAATTCAAACTCGATCTTAGGTTTAGGCGACTTATCAAGTCTTCCTTTGGAATAACTAAGATCGAAGAGTTAATTAAATTTTCAAAAATTAAGGAGGATGTTTATCATGGGAAAATTAGCACAATCAACAATAAAATATTTAATAGAAGCAGATTTTTCCGCAAATGGTGTAGTAGAGAAACCAGACGTAATTGGAGCGATATTTGGTCAGACTGAAGGTCTTCTTGGTCAAGATTTAGATTTGAGGGAACTCCAACGTTCTGGAAGAATTGGCCGTATTGAAGTAGTATTGAAGACAGGGAAGGGTAAAACAAAAGGTAAGATTTCTATCCCATCCAGTTTAGATGGTTCCGAGACCGCACTGATAGCTGCGGCCGTTGAAACAATCGAAAGGATAGGACCATGCGAATCATCGATAAAAATAATATCTGTTAAGGACATAAGGGCCTTAAAACGTGAATATGTAGTCAACAGAGCAAAAAAAATTTTATCCAAACTTCTTGATGAAGAACTACCAAGTACTACAGAACTGACTGAAAATATAAAAGAATCTGTCAGGACATCTGAGATAACAGAGTATAAGGGGTTACCATGTGGTGCTGATGTTCCCGATTCTAACGATATTATAATCGTTGAAGGCAGGGCAGACGTGTTGAATCTCTTAAAAAATGGTATAAAAAATTCGATAGCTATGGGTGGAACAAAAATCCCTAAAGCGATAATTGATTTAACCAAAGACAAAACCACGACTGTCTTTTTAGATGGGGACAGGGGCGGCGATCTGATTTTAAAAGAAATTTTACAATTGACTAACATAGATTACGTTGCTCGCGCGCCCGATGAAAAAGAGGTCGAGGAACTAACTAAAAAAGAAATATTCAAATCATTGAGAAGCAAGACTACGTTAGAACAGTCCGGACCCGAACCAAAACAAGAAGACCTGCCGGTTAAAACAAAGAAAAAAATAGGTGAAGTCTTGGAAAAAATGATCGGAACAAGAGCTGCATACATTTTCGATGATTCAATGAAATTACAGGGAAAGATTCCCCTAACCCAATTTTCAGAAGGCAACAAAAGACTAGATAATGCGAGGATCGTAGTAATTGATGGTACGATAAGCGGCGATATTCTTAACATAGCCGAGTCACACAATATAGGTTTCCTTGCCGCAGCTACTTCTGAGAAAAGACTAAAACCCCGTTTGCTAAAAATATACACAAAAAAAGATCTTCTAGATTAAATTTCACTTCAGATGCGAATCATATATGGTCTTGTAAATTGGACCAGACCTAGTTAGTTTGCTTTCCGCTATAGAAACAGCATCCACCTGGAACTCACCAATTTTTACATCTTCATTGGTTTCTATAAATTTTTGCAATTCCTTCTTATCGAGCACATTTTTTATTCTACAGAGTGTTATTTTTTGTTCTAAATAATACTTCCCCCCGATCAAACTGGTGACACTTTCAATTAAATTAGCGATTTTTTCGCCATCTTTTACTTTTAACCCAATCACCCGCGCATAGTTCTTACTCGGTATTACTTTCAACTCCTCTATTTTCACATTGAACTTATCAATATCTTTTACACTATCATCCAATTTGTTTTTCAAATCCGACAATTCATTCTCGTTGATTTCTCCCAAGAAAGTTATAGTAAAATGTAGGTTATCTGTTTCTACAAATTTTGCTTTCATGGGCAGATTTATCATCTTCTGTTGAAAATTTTTTATTTTTTCCTTAAGTTCATCTGGAATCCAGACACACATGAACAGTCTCATATCTTCACGTCCTTATAATAAAACCTTCACGTTTTAATATTAATTATTTATTTCTTATGAACTATTTATGAACTATACGTGAAATTTATGTCAACTAATCGTTATGAATATTATTCCGAATTTGGATGGTCTTCAAACCCCTTTACATTAACTATTTCCCCATCCTTAATGGTCGGTTACTCAGAACAATGTGACTCCCTGTTAACACATGTCTTTAATCTCCATAAATTCGCTTCTGTTATCGGTCCCACTGGCTCAGGAAAAACTACCATGCTACTCTGGCTTCGCTCTCATCTTATGGCGCATAAAAATTTCTTACCATACTATATTCCTAAACCCCCGAGATCATCTAAAAATCTAATTAATTTGTTCAAATCCATTGTAGGGTTTAATTTCTTAGATAAAATTCGTTCTAGAGATTTGTCTTTATTCAGCTTATCTCGGCATGTATACCGTAAGCTGAGAAAAAAACACTTGGTTTTGCTGATCGACGAGGCGCATGAAGCCTCTATCACAAACCTAGAATGGATCAGAACATTAAGCGATTCAATACCTAATATGACTGTAATACTTGCTGCACTCCCAGTGTTCGAAAAAAAAATTGAAACTAGGCTCCCAACGCTTTTCATGCGGGTAACCACAAAAACCTATCTAAATAGTCTATCTAAACCCGAAGTAGAATCGTTGATCTTGAAAAGAATTGAGAACGTTGATGGCACGGGTTTAAACCCATTCATACCCAGTTCTATTGATCGTATATACGAGGTCACTGGTGGTTTTCCACGTGAAATCATCAAAATGTGTGACAAATTGATCAAAGAGGCTGCGCTAAAAAACATAACAACAATCTCTGCTAACTTTATAGATAAGGTCATCCAACCGACTTCTGAACCACAGCCTGTGGAATTGCAGGCCGCATTATCTAAAAAACAAAAACAAATTTTAGAAATTTTGAATGAAAACCCAAATCTAACGCCCTCTTCATTGACAGAGCATCTTGATGTATCATCATACAAAAGCAAGAACAACGCTATAAGGTCTATAAATAACATACTAAAAAGGCTGTTACGCGATGACTTGATCCAGAGAAAAAAACTGGGCAATACGTATGTTTACTCCCTGTCTCCTAAATCCAAAACCATATTTACTGAAGCCTAACCAATAACTAAAAACCGTTAAGCATAAATTGATTAAATATAATATACTATTAGGTGACTTTATGGTAGAAACTAGAGTTAGAGCCAAGGACATTGTTAAGAAAACTGTAATAAGCGAAGAGACTGGAAGGAAGTTCGGTGTTGTTGGAAACATCGATTTCATAACTGAGAGCGGCGAACTCTTAAACTTGATCGTTACTGGCGTGACTACCCATCTACGAGAATTAAATCTCAAAAGCGATGAGAAAGGCAGGTATCTAATCCCTTTCAGTGCCGTTAAGTCTATTGGCGACTTTGTAATCATCAGTGAAAACGAATTAGTGTAGTTTTTTACAATATTTACTAATTTTATTTAATACTAAAAATTTTACTTAAATTTTTACTTAAATATTTAAGTATAAGTTTTCTACTATTTATTATGGGAATAAAAACACTATTAAGTAAATTACTAAAAAAGGATTCTGACCAGATCACACCTATACCAGTGTATAGGTTGGAGACGCCGGATAAAATTCTTGAAACAAAAATACAACCAGTTAAAATCCCCACTACCTTTGATATTAGCGAAAGACTCGTTCATTTATCTCGAGATATCTCTGAATTGAAAAATGAAATGGTTTCTAGATCGTGGTTTAAAACCGAATTCGAAGATGTTAGTCCATCTCTGGTTGATAAACTAAATGAAATTACTGATGAACTTAAGTTATTACATAATAATTTTACTAATTTTAGTAAACTACTATCTTCCAGATTAAGTAATTTTAGTAAAGATGTCGCCATACCCGACTTCACAGACATAGACCATTTTAGCGCACACTCAAACACTGCTGAAGTTATCCACAAAGTAATCAAATCTAACAAAAAAATCAGATACAGGGATATAATCAAACACGTTCCTGTGTCCGATCCAACCCTCTCAAAATATTTGAAAATCTTAGTCCATGACAAAAAGATTCGTAGAAAAAGGGTTGGGAAAGCAGTCTTTTATGAGGCAGCTTAAGCCATTTTGAGTTCTTTTAATATCATCTCACTAGAGATAGGACCTTCACGTATTAACTTCACGTTTTTCCCATTTGTTAAATCAATGCATGTTGATGGTTTGTTCTTTGGAAGATCCCCACAATCTAATATCAAATCTACTTTACCCTCAAAAATATCGATAATCTTCTTTATTTCATAGATAGGTGGCTGCTCAGAAATGTTCGCACTCGTTGTTGTTACAGGAAGTTTAAACAGTTTTACTAATAATGAAGCAACTGGGTTATTTGATACCCGGAATGACACCCCATCATGGTTTGAATCGGAAATGGGCATCTTCTTCTTTACTACTATACTTAGCGGGCCAGGCATGAATTTTTTTACTAACTTCTCCATCCCTTCTGTTACTACCCCATATTTTTTAATCATGTTCAAATCCGAAACTAGGATTGGTATAGGTTTTGAAGTATCACGACCTTTTATTTCGTAAATTTTTTCTATACTTTTTGGGTTTGTAGCATCTGCACCTATCCCATAACAAGTCTCAGTCGGGTATATTATTAAACCGCCCCTTTTCATTATTTTAACCGCTTTTTTGAGGACTTTCACGTCTGGCTTCTTAACTTCTACACGTAATATTTCTGTCTTCATTTCAACCACGTAATATCCACATCATCTGTTCTCCAAGATTTTATGAAGTCTGTATCCCCTATTTTCATTTTTTGTCTAGACTTGAATGCTAGAATACCATTCCATGCAATCATCACACCATTATCACCCGCATATTTCATTGGAACTGAATAAGATTTTGCTTCACGTCCTCTACACATTACCTTCATCATGTCTTGTAAACGTTGCGATGCAGCTACGCCACCTACCAACAACACTTCTTGCTTGTTTGTATGTGCTAAAGCTCGTTCTGTCACTTCTGTTAACATCGAGAAAACAGTTTCTTGAAAACTATAAGCTACATCCTCTTTTTTTACACCGTCCTTACACAATCTTTTACATTGAGTTACTATACCTGTGAAAGACAAATCCATGCCTTTGACCACGTAAGGCAAATCAACCCAACTTCCTTTCTTTGCCAATTTTTCTATTTTTGGTCCGCCAGGCATTTCTAAACCAATCTTTCTCGCTAGAACATCGAATGCATTCCCAACAGGAATATCTTCCGTTTCTCCAAATATTCTGTATCTTTTTCCGACATAAGCAATGATCTGTGTATTACCACCAGAACAATAAACTACTACTGGATCTTTACACTTGGTCATTAACTTTCCTATTTCAATATGTCCAATACAATGGTTTACTCCGATCAATGGTTTTTTGTGTTTCAAACTCAGATAACGTGCTATGCTTGCGCCAACGTGTAAACAGTTTGGCAATCCTGGCCCCATCGAGAAGGAGATAATATCGATATCATTTATCTTAACTTTTTTTAACGCATTTTTTACAACATTCGTTGCATTTTCTGTATGGAACTGAGCTGCTTCTCTAGGGTGTATTCCCTTTCCTAAAGGCGGTTTATAGACAGATCTCCCGTCGAATAGGACCTTTCCTTCATCGTCTATAATCCCTATTGCGAATGTATGGGCTGTTGTTTCTATTCCTAGACATTTCATTCTATCGCCTATAGACTTCATTTATCATATTTGTCATAATATTAAGTTTTTTTAATAGCTCTTCGTCAGATAAGTCTTTTACGTCGTTTTTTAGCCGAATTAAGAGCAATGGTAATCTAAAACTCTCAAAATCACTACCTTTTTTAATGTCTAAGACAGGTTCTAGCTTTCTTATTGCTCTGGAGACGGCCATGTGGTTTATCTGCAGAAGACGGGACATCTCTCTTATGCTCAATCTTGCGTCTGGGCGTTTGGATAGTTCCCTCAGTAGCTTTAAGACCATTAGAGTGTACTTATTTTGCCTTTTAGACGGTTTTTTCCTTTTCATGTAAACTCTCACCGTGTGATATTGTTACGACTGGAACAAATAAGGATTTTTAGGTTTAAATAATTTTTGAAAATCAGATAGATTAATCATAAAAGTTTCAATTTTTTCAGAAATTGACTAGCGTCAATATCATATAGTCCAGAAGTATTTCGTATTCTACCCCGAATTCTTTTCTTTGTTAAATGCGAAGGATAAGCATACGTTCCTTCCGTTGCCAAACTCCCCAATACAGTAGCTAAAAATCCCGCTTCCCATTCCGATAATTTCCTTGAATATTTCATACAATAACCAGCACACCATAAATCTCCTGCTCCTAATGAATTGACAAAATTTTCAGGTTCGACTGCCTTGAACCTTAATTCTTCATCTCGTGTTAGAATAAAGCTGCCTCTCTCACCCATCGTAATTGCAACTGTTTTTACGTCATAACTACTTGCGATTCCATTAGCAACTCTCGATAATTCATTTTCTTGAAGGCTTATTTTCTCTATCGGTTCGTCGATATTTGGATTCAGAATTATTTTTGCTTCACCTTCATTCACTTTCAAGAAGTCTAATTTGTTGTAGACTTTTTGTGTAACATTGCTCATCGCTTTTAACTTTTCGACAGAAGCCTGTCGAATGTTATTGTCAAGCCCTACAGGAACCCCTAATCTATAAGCTTCTTCTATGGTTTTAAGAGTCAGATCAAGATAAGGAGTTTCAAAGACTGTTGCGAAAGATTGGTAGAAAAGGATGGCCGTTTGTGGTAGTATCGGAGTGATGTCTTTTGGTGGGGTGCTCATTAATTCCTCGGCATTCTGTTTTCTCTGTATTTTTGGTCTTTGTGGGTCAGTAACATTTATTTCATACAATCTCGATTCAGCACTCTCTACTTTTAGAATATATGACTCGTCTACATGCAGTTTCTTTAATGGTCTTTCAACATGCTTGACATATTTATCATCACCTATCTTAGCAACTGGAGTAATCGTATTAGGTTCGACCAGTTTAACCAAAGTTCTACAGAAATTAGCTATTCCGCCTGGTTTGTAACCTATAATTTTTCTATGCCTTACTATGCGATCTACCGTTAAGTTACCAACAGGAACACGTCTATATTGCATAATCATGCAATAAATCTTAAACTTAAATAATTGATTTTTATGTTTGATAGTTTTTTCTGGATAGAAGAAAAAAACCCTTCCAATCAACCCAAATCAGGATAGATTTTTATTCTGAAAAGAGAAATATTGATTATGGAATGGAAGGAATTTTTGAAACCAGATTGGAAAAAACTAATAGTTTTCTTTGTTTTAATTTTTATAATTTTAAATGAAGATTGGATAACTATTTCATTAGAAGGAACTCTGGTGATTTGGATATATAATATTTTTTATATCTTTCACCCTTTTTTCAGGACCTTTAAATTATGTTATTCAGGTTCCTCTTTATGTCACAAAATGTTTGAAGATATACTTGGTCCATTAGTAGCAATCACTAAGTTTCTTGATTTTTTATATCTTTATTTAATATCCTGTCTAATAATCTGGATTTACGATAAGTACAAGAAGAAAAAGAAATGAAAGAATCAGATAGATTTAAACCTCAACATCCATCAACCCCACCAACGCAAAGAGCACAAAACCCAAAAATTAACACCCATCCTTGAACCTATGTTAATCCTCATTTCAGTCATTTTTATTTTTTTAAATCAATACAAGATTCTATGGAAAACGAAATCATAGAAAAAGCATTGGAATTATCTAAAATCAGTTCATTAAACCCAATGCAAACTTTAGCCATAAAAAAGGGCTTAATAAAAGGTAAAAATCTCGTTGTTGCAGCACCCACAGCTTCTGGCAAAACCCTTCTGTGCGAATTAGCTGCCCTAAACCTTTTCAGGAATAAAAAAACTAAGATGATTTACATGGGACCTCTAGTCGCTCTAGTCTCAGAAAAATACCAATCCTTCAAAGAAAAATACTCGAAATTAGGAGTGAGAGTCGCTATGTCTGTCGGCGACTACGACTCAACCAGTCAATGGTTAGCAGATTACGACTGGATACTCACTTCGAACGAAAAATGCGACTCCCTCATGCGACATAACGTAGGCTGGATCCGAGACGTTGGTCTAATAGTCGTAGATGAAATACACATGCTTCAAGACCCTTCTCGTGGACCGACACTAGAAGTCACTTTAACAAGACTAAGAGAAACCGTTCCAAACGCCCAAATCCTAGCTTTGTCCGCAACCATAAACAACGTGAAAGAATTAGGGGAATGGTTAAACGCAGAAACAGTCATTTCAGATTATAGACCAGTTGAATTGCGTGAGGGCATCTATCTTGACTCAAAAATCCAGTTCTTCGGTAACAACCCTTACGATCTCAACCCAGTCTTAGACCCAGAACCAGCAATACTACAGAACACGATAAACATGAGAAAACAGGCTTTGTACTTCGTAGCGACGAGAAAATACACAGAATCTTTAGCCGAAAACCTAGGAAAGTTCAACCAAAATTTCTTACAAAAGAATGAGAAAAGACAACTGGCAAAACTTTCAGAAGAAGTGAAGACTGTCCTAGAAATACCGACAAAACAATGCAGGAAGTTAGCTGACTGTATAAAGAATGGCATCGCATTCCATCATGCCGGTTTACTGTACAAACAAAAGAAACTGATCGAGGATAATTTCCGTCAAGGATTATTAAGATGCATAATCTCGACTCCAACCTTAGCTTATGGTGTAAACCTTCCAGCATTCAGAGTCATCATCCGTGACTTGAGACGTTACTATTCAGGTTATGGCTCTAGGTTTATCCCAGTCTTAGAATACAAACAGTTTGCTGGTAGAGGCGGAAGACCAGATTATGATGAATGGGGCGAATCAGTTATCATAGCAAAGTCAGAAGACGAGGCACAAGAGCTAACAGACAAATACATCTTGGGTGAACCAGAAGAAATCAGTTCCAAACTAGCTTTTGATCCTGTCTTGAGGATGCAAACACTCGCTTTGATAGCATCTAGTTTTGTGAAGACTGAAGACGCTTTAATGAAATTCTTTGAAAAGACTTTTTTCGCTTACCAGTATGGAGACGCTTCTGAGATCAACTCGAAGTTAGAGGAAATCCTGGAGATGTTAGTCGAATTCAAATTCATTACTAGAAAAGATGATAAACTCAAACCGACCAGAATCGGTAAAAGAGTCTCAGAATTATACATCGACCCGTTCACTGCGCATCACATCATCGGATGTCTTGGAAGGGCTATGAAAACCAAACCAAACATATTCAGTTATTTGCACATGATAACCAACACTCTTGAAATGAGACCCTTACTGTCTGTTAGGAATAAAGACTTTGAAGAGATTAACGATGTCATTGCCACTAAAAAATTCTTAGAAAAAGTCCCAAAAGACTGGGAGTTGGAATTTGACAACTTTCTAAAATCTGTGAAAACGACTTTGATGTTTCAAGGATGGGTGGATGAACAGACAGAAGATCAGATATTAGCTAAATTCAGGGTCGCACCAGGAGAATTATGGTCGAGGTTGCATAATGCTGATTGGTTGTTGTATGCCTCGCAGGAACTCGCACTTTTGCTAAGGTATAAAAAACTATTGAGCGACTTAAGAAAAACCAGGGTCAGGACTAAATATGGTGCTAAAGAAGAATTGATACCTCTTGTACGATTACAACAAATAGGTCGTGTACGCGCCAGAAAATTGTTCAACGCAGGACTGAAAAGAATCTCAGATTTAAAGAAAACGCCATTATCGCGTTTGGAGAGAATCTTAGGGCCCAAAGTTGCAGCAACAGTAAAAAAACAATTAGGGGAAAAGGTTAAAAGTGTTAAAGAAGAGAAACAAGTAACGTTAACGGGTACGATAAAATGAATTGGAATAAAAAAATAGTCAAGTATTATGATTACACTTTGCCGTTCTACAAAAAATTTTGGTACAAGGATTCAGATAGTTATGCGATACATTATGGATTATGGGAAAGTGATACAAAAACCCTTGATGAAGCATTGATCAACACAAATAAGTTTCTAGCAAAAATAGTAGGGATAAAATCGAGTAACATCATTTTGGATGCTGGTTGTGGAGTAGGTGGAAGCTCAATTTGGATTGCAAAAAATTTCGGGGCCCATGTTGTTGGAATTACACTGAGTAAAAAACAAGTTGAAACCGCAAATAATTTAGCTCTAAGTAAAAAAGTTGACCATCTTGTGAAATTTTATGTGAGAGATTTCCTAGATACAAAATTTCCTAACAGCTCATTTGATATTGTTTGGGCCATAGAAAGTGTCTGCCATGCCGAAAATAAAAAAGATTTTTTGAAAGAATCTTACAGATTACTTAAACATGGGGGAAAAATTATAGTAGCTGATGGATTTTTAAAAAGACCTGCACAAAATGATAAGGAAAGGCAAATAATAAAGGATTTTTGTGATGGTCTCGCACTCCCAAATTTAGAAAAAATTGACACTTTTAAAAAATCTTTAAAAGAAGTTGGGTTTACAAACATAAAATTTTGGGACAAAACAAAAGAAACTCTACCATCTTCAAAAAAATTATGTAGGATGTGTAGAATTGCTTATCCGATTTCTAAGGTTGCTGAAAAACTGAAAATTACTTCAAATATATTGACAAAAAATTGTCTGGCTGGAATTGTTCAGTATGAAGCTGTAAAAATTAAATTGCTTGGGTATGGAATTTTCTATGCGGAAAAATGATAATTCTTTGACTGTTAATAAATATTAGGGGGTAGTAGTCTAGTTTGGTAGGACCCAGGCTTAAGATTTGCCGAACGGGTCTTGGAGAAATAGCCTGTAACCCGAGTTCAAATCTCGGCTACCCCATTCTAGGATCTGATAACCAGATAGATTTTTGTTCCCTAATCCTTAATTTAAATAATTATTATCCACACTTTTTGATGGGCAGTAGCAGACCTAACGAGAAATTGTCAAGGGTCTTTTCCTATATGTGTAATAAGTACGATCCATTAATCTTTTTTTTCTCAATATTCCATCCTCTTCCAATTTACCTAATAAAGTAGATGAATCAGGTTTAGTCAATGTGTATTCCCATTTCCCTTCAGTGAAACTTGTTAAGCGTTCTATAATATCTCCTCTTTCATATAGCCCTACGGAAATCATAGTTTTATCTAGAAAAATTTCAAGATCATTATACATTTTTTCTTTTTCAGAGAGTGGTTTTTCAATCGGCTCAATTTTTGAGGGTTTTAATGTTGGTCTAGAAATTATTGATATTGAAGTTTTTGGTTTCTCTTTTCTAATTACTGGTTCAACTTTTATTTTTTTACGTCTGGGTTTTCTTTTAGGTTTACGTTTTGATTTTATTTTTTGTAACAAAAGCTCTACTTCATCTTCATGATCTTTAGTATACCAAACAGATCCTTTGTGTGACCTATTCTCTCCAATTAGACCAGCTTCTTGCAGTCTATTTAAAAAAACACGAACGTCAACAACGCTTCTTTTTGTCTCATCTGCCACTTGTTTTGTCCTCATCGCTCTCTCTTTGAGTAACTTGTGAACATTTTCACATTTGGGTCCGAGAGATTTTAAAGTTACTACATCAGGATCGTCTTTATCCGTATAATAAACATTCCAATTCTTTGATTTCTTGACTTTTAAAAAATCATATTCAACTAACTCTCCTAGCACTCTAAGCACGCTCGACTTAAATCTTTTGTTTAGACGCTGGGCCAACTCCGATGTGGTTTTACACCCTTCCTTTTCTACTATTTGTGTTATTTCAAAAGCATCCGAACCAAGCGATCTTATCATGGCTTCTCGCTTATGTCGAGGTTTTACATACAAGTATTCATCACGGGCACTCCTATCTCTTTTTTCATCTTTTTTTGAAAGACCCCGATATATTAATCCTTTACTTAAAAGAAATCTTGCAATTCCTTGCACATACCTCTCATACATTCCCAATTCTTCTGCTATTTTGTTTGGTGACAATGGTTTTTTCTTTAAGAGTTCGTACACTTTTTTTCTAGAATCACTCAACGTATATATTGTTGCAAGTCTTTCATTCTTCCCTGAAGGAACAAAATAATAAGATCCCCTTCCCCTCATATTTTTTATTGTTCCTTCTTCAAGCAATGATTTTACGATTTCCCACAATCTCCATTTTTCTAGTCCTGTCTCGTCGATAATCTTTTCTAATTTAACTGGAATTCGGGTAACTCTAACTATCTGTCCTTTGTAATCAGATATATATTCAGATGCATATTTAGGAAATGCTATGGGTTTAAATGGACGTACAGATTCTTTTAGGAAATTAAATGGAATATCCATAGCTTCTTGCAAACCGAGTAACTCAGGGTAACTGGTTTTTTCAAACAGGTATTTATCACCATCTAATTCTGTCAAACCAATGTCTCTCATCTCTGATAAAACTCTTTCTACACTGTCTTTATCCGATACTGTTGTGAAATTGAGCAAGTCTGTTAAACTGAAACTATATTTTTCCACTCCTTCAAGAGACGCAAATTTCTTGAGATGATCTATTACCTCTCGTCTTGCTCTTTCATATTCTTCAAGTTGAGGTGGCAGATACCATTTGCTGATCTTACCCGAACCATAATGTCTCACGAGTCCCCGTTCCTCTAGACCTTTAAGCAATTTTGAAAGAATAAACCCACTTGTTTCAAAACCTACCTTCTTTAATTCTGATACAAGAGTGGAAGTAGGAAAGCTCGACCTTTCGAGTAATTCAAATATCTTAGCAACTCGTCCTCCCGTTTCTTTTATGGCTCTTAGTTCTCTATCTTTCAATACTTCAATTCCTTGTTCTGGTCTAACAAAGTATATTTGCTTGGGGTGTTCTCCGAGTTGTTGATATAACAACCGATGTTTTCTCAATCGACCCAGAGTATAAACAACTTTTACTTCTGGGATTTTCAATAAAACTGATAGTTCTTTCAATCCACTTGGGGATTTATTCAAAATGTCGTATGCTTCTCTTTGTTTTGGTTTTAAACATAGAAGTCTAGCTAATCTTCTATTTTCTTCAGATGGGACATAGTAAAACCTACTATAACCCGAGTATTTTTCCAATCCCTCCCCTTTAACTAAGGCATTCACACAGCTTCTAGCAACCTTATTCTTAAGTCTAGATCCTTCTATTATTTGATGCATATTTTTTGGAGAATTCCTACATAGTTCTCTAATAAGTTTTAAATTTTTTTTTCGTTTGAATCTCCATGACATTAATCTTTCGTTTTCTGGGTTCGTAGAATAAACTTCTCTAGAATCTGTTTCATGATACTCTATCAATAAACCTCTTTCTCTGATTTCGTTTAATCCCCCTTGAATTTTTTCATATGAGAGTCCTGGATAGGATAATAATTCTTCGGTTGTTTTTGGTGATTCAAACAATATTTCAAATATCCCCTTTGCTGGATCAGGCAGACTACCTATTATTTCTCGTATTCCATACGGAGGGGTATTATTTAAACCCTGAACTGTGATGGGTTTCATGAAATTAAAGATTGAAACTTACTTTTTTAAAGAGATCCAAAATATCTGGAATAGTGAAGAAGTATTGGAAATGGGAATTAGATAGATTTTTGTTCAAATCTCGGCTACCCCACTAATATGCGATTATATGTTTTATTTTTTTTGGTATCTTTTGTACACCTTCTCCACGAAAGTGCCGACCACTATTCCTATAATCGCACCGGCAAAAACATCTTCAATTCTATGAAAACCCAACGCGACTCGGGACGTCGCGACTAAGCCAGTCAATATCAAAAAGACTATCCCTAATTTTTTATTCTTATAATGGAACATCAGAACACTAGTCGCAGCAAAAATAACTGTAGCATGGCCACTCGGGAAAGAAAATCCAGTAGGGCATGTAGGCAATCCAATACAAGGACGGGGTATCCCAAAAATTATTTTTAATACATAGCTTATACCATAGCCTATTATTACAGCAGGTAAGACCAAGAGGACAAACCATGTTATATATTTCCTATGTTTTTTTGGGGCTACAAAAAATAGGATCAATGCTACTAGAGTTGCACCAGCCCAGAATTGCAGGCCACCGAAAATAGTGATAAATTCCCAAAACATTGTATATAATTTTTATTATACTATTAAAAATACTTAGAATGTTTTTCTAGCGAATGTTAACCATCCAGTATGTATGACCCCAGAAACTTCTGGCAGAGTATGCCTCCCAACTCTCCATTCCCTGACTATGTTCTCAACAGTTTTTATTTGAGTGAAATCCAACCTGTCCATCTCTCCCCTCACAGAAATGACTTGTTCGATGTAAGGAGAATAAACTGCCAACCACCCGCCAGGTTTCAAAGCCCGAAACGCGTTTTCAACAACCTTTTCCGCACCCTTCATATCAAGGGTAATGAGATCAACTTTTTTTTCTTTAATTCCTTCAAAAATATCCTTTTCTTTCACGACTATGTTCCTTAATCCAGACAATTTCACATTTTTTCTGACAAGCTTGGCAAAGTCAGATCTTTTTTCATAAGTTACGACCTTTCCCTTTCTACAATAGTATGCCAAGAAAATACAAAGAAAACCAGACCCAGAACCAGCATCAACGATGAGACTATCTGGAGAAATGCCAGTGTATCCCAATATCAACGAAACATCTTTGGGAGTAACTATCTGAGGTAATCGTTTCAGTTTTTTCAACAAATCTAGTATGTTTTTCTTTCTTTCCATCGATCCACTACTTTTACATCGATTTCAAGACTTTTATCCTTTCTTTTATCGGTGGATGTGTTGCGTATAAAGAATCAAGACTGCTCTTATTTGGGTCAGCAAAGAACAAGTGTGAAACCGCTTCACTGACTTTCATCTTGCCCGTGTTCACTCTCATTATTTTTTCTAGTGCTGAAGCCAAGCCTGCCGGATAACGAGTTAATTTGACGGATGACGCATCGGCCAAAAATTCTCTCTTTCTTGATATTGCGAACTGGACTAGCCTCACGATTATCGGGGCAAATATCGCTAAAATCAAACCCACCAATATCAACATCCCGCCTTTGTCACCATCCTTTTTCCCACCAAACCTGAACGTCCTTAAAAACATATGACTGATTATAGCGACTAATCCTACAAGAACTGCAACTAATGTTGCGAACCTTATGTCATAGTTTTTTATATGGGAGAGTTCATGCCCTATGACACCTTCGATCTCGTCCCTCTTCAGATTCTTCAACAAACCCGTGGTAACAGCCACGCTCGCATGTTCTGGGTCTTTTCCAGTAGCAAATGCATTGATGTCATCACTTTCAATGACGTAAATTTTGGGTTTAGGTATACCACCTGCTATGGATAGTCCTTCGACAGCGTTTATCAAATGAATGTATCTTCTATCACCCTCTTTCACTGGCTTTGCCTTAGTTGCTGCTAGAACCACTCTATCGCCGTAATTGTAAGAACCATATGTGTACACGAAGACTATGACCATACTGAATATTAAAAAAACTATTGACAATTCTGGGACAAAAATTTGGCCCATCACATAGATAAAAACAACTAAAAAAGAAAAGACTAGAACCCCGAGTAAAGCAGAGTTACGTCTATTTTTAGCTATTTGGTCATGAAAACTGATTTTTTTCATCTAGAACTTCACTTTTACTGGTTTTCTTTCAACTTCTTTTATCTCAAAGAACTCCCTTTCCTTTCCTTTGCCAGCCATCCCTGCGAACCATTTACCTGGTACGGTTGTTATCGTGTTGTTGAAACCTAGGACTGAATCGTTGTAGAATTGTCTGGAATATGCCACTTTATTCTCTATTCCTTCCAACTGCTCTTGCAATAGTTTGAAGTTTTCAGTCGCTCTCAACTTTGGATAGTTTTCAGCTATGGCAAAAATTGTTTTTAACGCTTTTGTCAATTCTCCGTCTGCTTTAGCTTTAGCTTCCATACTACCCGCTTTCATCATGTTTTCTCTCGCCTTTGTCACCATCTTTATAGCGTCTTTCTCATGTTTCATATAACCCCTCACAGTCTCGACTAGGTTTGGAACTAGATCTGCTCTCTTCTTCAACTGTACGTCTATCTGTGACCACGCGTTATCGATTCTGTTGGAAAGTACTATTATCTTATTGTAGTAGGATACAATTATCCCGATCGCTATCAGGACTACAACCCCCAAAATAATTAAAAACCAAACCAATATATCACCCCTACTATTTTATTAAAACTATACTTTAAGAACTTTTAAATAACTTTAAATTCTTTTGAGACCTCTAATTAATCATGAATCCCATACAAATTTCAATAGGGATAATCTTGATAGCAGTTCTTTTGGGCGGCATCTGGAGTCTAACTAGGGGTATAAAAGAGTGTGAAACAGATGAAGACTGTGTTCCTGCACAGCCACTGTTAGGGGCAAGGTATTTATGCGAGAATGGTGTTTGTAAAACAAAACCTTTCGGGAACCCAGTATACTGTGAATCAGACGAGGATTGCACCGATGCTACTTGTTGTCATCCAACTGCATGTGTTAACAAAGAATATCGACCCGACTGTAAAGCTGTATCCTGTACCGCAGAATGCGAACCAAACACTATGGATTGTGGTCAGGGTAGATGTATCTGCTTGGATAACACTTGTCAGGTCGAATGGTTGTAGAACAATTTAAAAGTTTTTCTTCCCCAAAAAATCAGTTTTTAAAAAATCATATTTCCATATCCAAATCAGTTTATAAATAAGGACCGATTTTTTAACTAGAGTGCGTGCCTTCGAACTTCTTAAGCGACCCCAGGGATTGGGGTCTTGGCACTCTTTTTATCTTCTCGGGTGTATTTTTTCAATTTTCTCAGAAGTTTTACGGTCGTTGAGATAACCAAACCAAATAGAGTAGTATATACAAAAAAAAGCATCATCTCCTTCATTAGTCTACCAGGACTCATTATCCCAACGAGTCCCATGAATTTTATAAAATTATAGGATACGTAAAAAATCCCGCCTATACATGAGAGAATGACTAAAATCAATATTTTGTTTATTAAGTCCATAACAATTATTTATTTTTTCCATTTAAGCAATCTACTGAATCTACCCTTCTTCGATGCTTTCAATTCCTGCCTGCATTTTTTACAGAGAGGTGCCCTAAAACCCAACCAAGTGACTCTAATCAATCTTCCCACCTTCTTAATTGGGTGCCCACACTTAGAACATTTCTTCTGCATCAGTTAAATTTTGCCTTTCTGTTAAAAAATACTTAACTTTTTTATCTTTCAACCCAGTATTTATAAACCTTACGGTCAAAACAATATTAAATGAAAGCTCACATCGTCCATAACTTGATCGGAGTATTTGGACTTGATGCAAACGGGAAATTGATAGATTACATTCTATTTCCAAAGGATACAAATCTCATAATTCAGAGTATTAGCGAGACTGATTTAATTCCTGAAGAAAAAAAACTTATAGACAAATTAAAGAAAAAAAACTACACTGATTTAACTTCCTCTAAGAAGAACGATGCTTTCCATTTCGATACTGAAGGAATAGGAGAAAAACTGTTGAGAGAAAATTTGAGATCTATAATCAAGGAAATTCATTTTTCTGATGCAGATTTAAACGAGCAATTAACTGAGGTTGGAATTGAATTAACTAAGAGAAGGATAAAAAAAGCAGTGAAGAAAGACAAAATAATAATACAGACTGTTGATGCAATCGATGAGATAGACAAATCACTCAATATTTTCACGGCTAGGTTAAGGGAGTGGTATGGCATGCATTTCCCGGAGATGGAGAGAGACGTGGAAAAACATGAAAGATTCGTGAAAATTGTTTCCGAATACGGTCTGAGAAAAAATATGGATGAAAAAGAACTAAAACAGATTGCCAGAACTAGTATGGGTATAGATCTATCAGAAAAAGATGAGGCAATCTTGAAAGAATATGCCACTGAAATAAAAGGACTCTATAAATTAAGAGAACATATGGAAAAATACGTGGATAACGTTTTGAAAGAAATTGCTCCAAATCTGCGGGAGATAGCTGGAAGCCTTCTGGCAGCCAGATTAATCGCGCTAACAGGTGGTTTGGAAAAACTAGCAAAGAAACCATCCTCCACAATACAATTGCTTGGGGCCGAAAAAGCACTTTTCAGGTTTTTACATGGAAGGGGCCGATCACCAAAATATGGGTTGCTGTTCACACACCAATTAATACAGAATGCACCTCTCAAAAAAAGAGGAAAAGTCGCTAGAATTTTAGCATCTAAACTCAGTATTGCCGCTAAGATGGATTTCTACGGTAAAAAGATAAAATCATCTAAATTAAAGAGAGACCTTGATGAGCGAATTAAAAAAATAATGGGATCTTAAATGACTCAAGTTAAATCACACAAAAATTTTGAAAATCTATTCTGGATCGACAATAAACTTTGTACTAAAAATTTGACTCCAGGCCAAAAGGTATACGATGAAAAATTGATTAAATCAAAACAAGGAGAATTCAGGGAATGGGATGCTCATAGAAGTAAACCAGCTGCAGCCATATATAAAAATCTTCATCAATTTCCATTAAAAAAAGGTATGAAAATACTCTACTTGGGTGTGGCTTCTGGGACCACTTGCTCCCATTTTTCTGATATTATTGGTAAGGAAGGAATAATTTATGGTATAGAAATAGGTGAAAGGGTCTTAAGGGACTTAATACCCGTGGCAGAAAAAAGAAAGAATATAGTTCCCCTATTGGCAGATGCGAGGAAACCAGAAGAATATCCTTGGGTCGAACAAGTCGATCTTATATACGCCGATGTAGCAGTAAAAGAGCAATCTAAGATATTAATCAGGAACGCGAGAATGTTCTTGAAACCGAAGGGTTTTGGTATGATAGCGATAAAATCGAGAAGCATCGATGTGACTCAAAACCCAAAGATTATTTACAAAGAGCAGCGAAAAATCCTAGAAAGTTTTTTCAATATAATTGATTTCGTAACCCTCAACCCCTATGAGAGAGACCATGGCTACTTCGTGTTAAAGAGAAAATGATTAACTAAGTTGTCGGTTTAATCCAGCCTAATATATAATTTCCTTTCACAATGTTTACTCTCCATTTAAAAACGTCTCTGTCTTTGATCAGACTTATCTCTAAAGTTTTTAGTTTTTCCATACAACTACCTCTATACACGGAACTTTACTGTATGATAATCCGAAAATTCGGGTAATCTTTTAATTTCTTTCAGATGATAATCCTCATTTTCCAGAAAACTCTCTTGACAGGTTCTACAAAAAATTCGCCAACTCCCAAAACCATCTATGAATTTTATAATACGCGGTGAATGACATTTAAAACATCGCATTTTTATCAATCCAAATATACCAATCAAAAAAGTAGTAGTTTTGGGAAGAGTAAAGTTGTGATGAAAACCCGATTATTAGTCGAGAAATTAGCTCTTGCGCCCTATTGAGTTCAAAAATTCCTTTTCAAATTCATACACGTCATTCAAGCCTAATATCACTCCTATCGCTGATTTGTGTCCCCCGCCCTTAATCGATGGTATCTTTTTCTTTATTTTTTCGATGATGGATACTAGGTTTTCATTTCTACGTTCTTGTTCTAACCTTATGCTGATTTTTGACTTCCTCCCACCATATCCTTTGTTTATTACATACACAATCCAGTCTGGATATTTTTGCCTTACTTTGTCGGCAATAAAAGAAGTCAACCCTTTCAATTTCACATGGGGTTGTTCGTATATTATCACTTTCTGTTCTTTATGGAATCTACCGTTTCCTTCCACATCTTTTATGTAATTCTGGGTTTCATACGCCACTTTATCATAAAACCTTCTCAGTGCGAGTGAATGTTGTGTTAATCCATTGACGAATTTATCCGGCCTGTTTTTACATTCCACAAGGGCAAGAACAGCAGTCTTAGCTCCCTCGATACCCTTTAACATTCTCCCGGATCTAACCATATCACAGAGTTCACCAAAGAAAGATTTTTCAAGACTTTCCTGGTCGATTTTTCTAATTTTCACCAATTCTGGAGTTTCTTTTTTGATTTCTTCGAACACATCTTTACATAGATTGACTCGATGATCTTCAGTTATTCCTATTCCAGCAACCCATGCAACTTTTTCAGAAGGAAGCAATTTCTTTAAAATCTTATAGACAACGTAGCATGTTGGGAAAACTTTTTCATCATCCTCTTCAAAAAGATGTTGGTTGAGATAAGGCATGTCTCTTCTGGATTCGATTCCAGTAAAAATATGATGATCTAAAACAAAACCCCTCAAATATCCCATATCTTTCGGATCTGCGCTCGCATCAAAAGCAAATACAAAACTAGGATTAAAACCTTCTATTTTAGTCAAAAGTTTTTTGTTGATGTTCTCTACTCCAGTGATAGGGAACAGAATCGGATAATCATCGATTAAACCATGGATTAGAATTGAAAACAAAGCAGCAGAGCAACAACCGTCAGAATCATCGTGATGAATCAAACAGATTTTATCAGATTTCTTAATATTCTTTATTATACCTTCTGCCCGACCAATCAAATCACTTAAGTTTTTCAGCTTTTTCACCCAACCTTCTCAAATCTTCTTCAGTCAGGAACACTATCTGATGATCCACCTTTTTTTTAACATTATGGTAATACTCGATGACAGAAACTAAGGAATCTAATTGATGAAATATAACAGCCTCAAAGCTTCTGGGTGGCGTCGGCCCAGCTTCTCCAAAATGTGAAGCCACAATATGAATAACTTCTTCAGGGAAATCATGAGCATAAAGTTCTGCCACCGCTAGCATTGTATGGTCCAACATTATACCTGTTGGTTCAAGTTCACCGCTCTTATCTCTCTTATATTCGAAAACTTTCATTAGATCGTGGACTATAGATGCAGCTATTAAGAAATCTTTGTTCACCTTCAAACTATAATTTTTTTTGAATGTATCAGCAGTCTTTATACACAATTCAGTCAAAGCCACTGTATGTTCGATCACATCCCTTTCTATCGGTCCCATGCCTGAAGTTGGTATGACGAACATACTACCAGCAGTCTTTAGTTTTTCTTTCGGGTATTTTTTGAAATCTTTGCTCGATAGTCTCAGGTCTTTCAAAAAATCTACTACTTTTTTTCTCAGGCTCTTATTTTTAATTTCTTGAGCCAGTTTTAACAATATTTTCATTTTATCTAACCGAACAAACTCGCCAAACCACCGGCAGCTTCTTCAGCCTTCTTAGCTTCGTCCTCAGGGCTCTCTTCCTTTTTTCCCTCAGCTTTCTCTTCTTTTGCAGCTGGTGCTGTTGCAACTGGAGCAGCTGGAACTGCTGCTTGTTTTATAACTTCTTCTATTTTAACGCCTTCCAATGAACTAACCAATGCCTTCACTTTGGCATCGTCGGCCTTTGCGCCACTCGCTGTCAATACTTTTTTGACGTTTTCTTCACTTATCTTTTTTCCGGCCGAATGCAACAACAAAGCTGTATATATGTATTCCAATTTATACACCTCCTAAATTTTCAGTTTTGCTTTTAACATTTTTGCTTCGCCATTAGCTTTATTCATCAAATCCTTAACAACTCCTTTATCCAAAATCTCAGCATTAATGCCTAAATTCATACCATTTTGATAACCCTTTAATATTAAAATCTTTATGGACTCTTTGTTTGGATAGTGAATGTTAACAGATAGGTTTAGAGCATGAGCATGGGCTTTACTCAATTCTTGCATGAAAGCTTCTTCATCCACGTCTAGTACTTCTTTGCTGTATATGATCCCATCTTCCCAAACAGCCAAGACATTTATTCCGATCTCCATCGGTTGGATGTCCAACTTCTTCAAGATGTTAGCGAGTTGTGGAGAAATCACATCGTCCTTTTTTGCCACGACAGTATCTTGTCTGACATGTATTTTTCCCTCCTTGACCATCGCGGGTATTTTAGCCCTTTGGAACTCGCCTATTGCCGGTCCTGCCATAAGAGTAGTTGGTCCAGCAGGAACCATTATCTCACCGGTTGCTATATCGTTCGGTTTGGCATAGCCGGGTGATTTTCTCTTCTTTAAATTTTTGAAGAGTTTGAAAGCATCGATATTACTTAAAATCAATGTTGGCTCTTTTGCATCAAGTTCACTCAATTTCTGAATGTCTTTCTTTTTCTTGACATTTTTTAAGGCTAACAGAAGTACACTCTTCTTACACATTTTTATTAGAGCATCTTTTCTCATATTTTTTTTGATAGCCTGGAGTTGTCTGGATGGCATTTTAAATAAATCTATCATCCCTACTACAGGATACTTCTCTATAAGTTCCTTTATTTCTACAACTTCCTGTTTCTTCTTTTCGCTAACCATCTTAACCAATCTCCATCTTCACAGGATGTCCCATCGTTGTTTTTAAGTAAACACTTTTTATGTTGTCCTTCCCTCTTGGAAGCCTCTTCCCTAAATGCGCGAGCAATGCTTTAACATTCTCTTCTATATCTTTGTCATCCATTTTTTCCGATCCTACCATCGTATGGATTATCGGCTGTTTAGTAAGTGTGATTTTTATACTCTTTTTCGTTCCTTCTATGATTCTGCTTACATCACCAGCGACCGGTTTTGGCATCATACCTCTAGGTGCAAGGAATTTTCCTAAATGCTTTCCGACAACAGGCATTAGTTTTGGTTCAGACAAGAAAAAGTCCGTTTCTTTTATAATTTTCTTCAACTTCTTTTTCTTCTTTCCCAGGTCTTCTATTTCAGTCCCTTTAATTATCTTACATCCTTCGACCTTTTTCGCAGAGTCTGAGAACAATGTTATAGAAGCTTTTTTCCCAGGCCCCTTTGGTAGAACAAAATGTTCATCTATTTTATTTTCCGCCTTTTTGAGGTCCAATTCTTTCAAATTTATGATAAGGTCAAAAGTCTGATTAAAGTTTCTTTTTTTCGATTCTCTTACTTTTTTTATGCTATCAAGGATTGCCATTTTTCTCCCTCCTGCTAACGCAGTATTATCGGGAATTTAATGAATGTTATAATTCAACATTTAAAAAGCTTACGTTCCCCGCGGCTTTGAATATTTTACAGTTTTTACAAAGCACAGAATTATTATGATGACCACCAACACAAAAATGACCGCTACCAGAGAAAACATCGTTACCCTTCCCATACTAAGTTCTTCCTCCCCAACCACCCTGAACAAACCGCTACCAGCAACAACAACACCATTATAACTCGCTCTCGCGAAGAGCACATACCCACCTGGTCTTATCTCAAATGGCACATCTAAACTTCTCACAACGGAAACTTGCATTTCAACAGCTAGGGTTGTATTTTTGTTTACTATCTCATTTCCTTGTATGTCTTCAATTCCATATTCAACAACAACATCTACCTGCCCAATCTTCTTGAGGTTGTATAACGTCAATTGGACCAATATTTCTTCTCCTGGTGTAACCTCTTTATATCTAGTAGGTATTTCGATGTCCACGCCGAACAACTCTTCTTTAGGTGATAGCGTTAGTATTACCGCTACAAACCTGCCTCTATAAACCCAAAACCCAGCGGCTATGATTAAAATAGATATAATAATGCAAATGCATCTAAGTTTTAGTTTCAATGATTCCCTTATCACAATTAAGATAGTCGATTTATCAATATAAAATTATCATCTAGATTTTTTGTTCAAAACTGTTTTCCGCCCTTCACTCAAATGTTAATATTATTTATTCCATGAAACAAAATGTAAATACAGATAACATGAAAAAAGGAATATCACCTTTGTTAGCTACTGTCATACTAATTGCGCTCACTTTAGCTGTGGCTGCTTTGTTGGGTAGCTGGTTCACTTCTGTTACAAGAATACAAACCGGGATAATAGAAGAAGATATAGCGACACAAATTAACTGTACTGGTGCGCTCTTAGAAATATCAGATGTTTCTTGTTCCAACGACACTCAAAGAATACAAGTTACAATAACTAACCTTGGAAATAATATAGAATTATATAACTTTTCAACCCTTGTTACGCTCAACGACACTTTCTATTTGAATGGCACTGGGGGACCCAATTCAACCAACCCATTAAACCCAGGCGAGCAGGCCATCCTAGACTATTTTTGTAGCAACACTCAATATTGTATCGACGATGTTGCAGTCACAAGAGTTCGTGTTAGTTCTCATAATTGCCCACAATCATACGCAGAAAAAACCTTTTCGGATGAGACCTGTTAATCTTTCTTCGTTTCCTTATCAAGTTTTAATATCACTTCGCCCAACAGTTTGAATTTGGTGTTTAATTTGTTGTCCATTTCTAGGACCTTTCTAACCACATCCCTATATTTTTTTTCTTGTTCTTGTTTATACTGACCCAACTCGCTTTCTAGTTTTGACAAGTCCGATGTAATTTTTCCCTGTGAAGTCTCGATTTTTTTAATAAACACTTCTAACGGTGTCAGATCGATTTTTTCCATTATATCCATAATCTTCCTCAAGGATTTTTTGTTTGAATCGAAGGAATAGGCTAGGAAACCAACCAGAGTGAACAAAGCCAAGTAAATTATCGCCTCGGAAATTCCATATTCCAATGGTTTGAATAGAAATAAGATGAATGTTAAAACCCAGATTAACCAGAAGATTTTCATGGAAACACTTGTTACTTAATAGTGAGAAAAAACTTAAGTAGTTAATTTCAGTAGTTCCGAAAGTAAAAAAATCAACCAGATATTTTACTGTCATATTTTCCTTCATCAATCTCTTTCAAAACTTCTTTAGGATTTTTGTTCTCAACGGTTATCGGCATACTCACACATGCAGCCACTATTTCTTTTACAGCCCCCTTCATGTTTTTTGCGAGTAAAGTCTCTCTCTTCATCTTAGCGATTTTCACGCATTGATCCACAGTTAAATTTCCAACAATCACCCTCTCTTTCGGCTCCTCTTCTTCCTTCTCCTCTTTAGTTCCCTCCTCTTGCTTCTCCTTGTCTGTTTCTTCAGGCGTAGCCTCTTCTTCCTTCTCCTCTTTAACTTCCTTTTTCCTCTCGGTTTTTTTCTCCCCCTTCTCAACCTTTTCTCCCTCTGCTTCCTCTTCCTTCTTTTCAGCCGCTATCTTTTTCAAACCCAATTCCTTTCTGATCAAAGAAGAAACAGGCGGAGTACCAATCTCAATCTTGTATTCTTTGGTTGCATCATCTATGATAATCTTCACAGGAACCTTCATACCTTCATAATCCTTTGTCTTCTCGTTAATGTCTTGTATGACTTTACCGATGTTAACTTTGAACTGTGCTAGACTCGGTCCCAATGGCGGAGCAGGCGTCGCCTTTCCACCATCAACCAACGCGTTAACAATTTTCTGTCCCATTCACCCAGCCTTCTTTATCACTTTAACTAAACCAGCATTCACAGTAACAGGGATAGGAACAGTGACTTCTATCAATTCCATCGTAACCTCGTTCTTCATAACATCAAACCTAGTAACCTTCCCTTTCTCACCTTTGAATGGCCCACCTATAACTTCTACTATATCACCCTCGTTTATCTTTATCTCAACTTTCTTCGGTTCCAAAAACTTTTTTATGTCAGAAATAGGTATAGGGTTTTTTAATAGTCCTCTGGCATGCGGTATCTCTTTTATCAGGTTTTCTATATCTTTCAATTCACCTTCTATGAAAATATATCCTTTTATCTCTTCTGGCCTGACCAAGGCCTTTATTTCTAAATCTCTTGCTTTGATTTTTCCTGCCATAGCTTCAATGACAACATTCTCCCTACCAATGATAGTTTTTACTGCATACGTTTTGATATCGTGCTGTTCTGCTACTACTGCTTCGTCCATTTAAGCCCCACCCAAAACAGATATTATGTAAAAAATAAAACCGATGAGTCCTATGAGGAGGATACCAATACCGCAAATCCTGGCAGTATCTTTCAACTCTTTGGCATCGGGTTTTCTGGCTATCATCAAGACTCGCTTATACCTTTTCAATGTTTCTCGGATGTTTATTTTCATTCTAACCTACCTAGAATTTTATTCTTCATACTAAATATAATTTAAATAATAAAAAGGAATCTAAACGAATTCGATGCCTAACTGCTCTTCGATCTCTTTTTTCTTCGGTGTGAACAGTTTTTCTGCTATTACTTCATCTGTTTCCCTGACACCAGTTATTATCACTAAGACCTTTACTGTGTCCTTCAAGTCCTTTTCGACCTGTGCCCCCCAGATAATCTTAGCGTCTGGAGACAATCTACTGGAAACAGCTTCTACTATTTCTTGTGCTTCCCTTACTGTTATATCTGGTCCACCAGTTACGTTGATTAACGCACCATCTGCACCATCTATGTCTAGGCTCAATAATGGGTTTGTCAATGCTTTCTCTACAGCTTCTATGGCTCTGTTCTCTGTGTCAGATTCGCCCATACCGATCATCGCTAACCCACCGTTTGACATGACTGCCCTCACATCTGCCAGATCCAAGTTAATGAGGCCTGGTTTTGTTATCAGTTCAGTTATTCCTTTCACTGAATTAACTAAAATCTCGTCAGCCACTTTGAAGGCCGTTGCTAAACTAACGTCAGGAACTATTTCTAACAGTTTATCATTCGGCACGACAATGATCGTATCTACGACCTTTCTCAGGTTTTCTAATCCTTCCTTAGCATTCTTCATTCTCTGTTGACCTTCCATCGAGAATGGAAGAGTTACTATAGCTATCGTTAAGGCACCGAGTTTCTTTGATGTTTCTGCGATTATAGGACTAGAACCAGTTCCTGTTCCCCCACCAAGACCGCAAGTGACAAATATTAAATCACTGCCTTCGAGGGTTTTTTTGATATCATCCTTACTTTCTTTCGCAGATTCCGATCCTATTTTCGGATCACCACCGGCTCCTAAACCACCAGTGATTTCTTTACCGATTAAAACCTTCAAATCAGCATCAGAATATAAAAGATCTTGAGCATCTGTATTAATGGCTACAGTCTCTGCTCCCACGATTCCGACTTCCATCATCCTAGTAACAGTGTTGTTTCCCGCCCCGCCAGCTCCAACGACTCTAATACCCGCTTTCTTCGCTTCCAGAAGTCTTTTTAATTCCATATCGATTTCATGGGCTTTCCTTCCTTCTCGCTTCTTAGTCATTGGTTGCACAGCCATAAACTTACCTCCAGTTATTATCATTCAGTCATTACAACTATAAAATCTAAGAACAGTTAAACTTAAATGCTTATTTTTTTTCGGGTTCGAAACTTAAGTCTTTTTTACTTGGCCAATTTATAGGATAAAAATTCTATTTTAGTTTTTCTGATTTAAACTCCTCGATGAAACGGACTTTCTTGATATTTTTTATCCATTTGATTATGTTATCCGCAATAATCTTTTTGATTGTTTTTGGTATGTCCTTTTTCTCATCTATTTTTATTTCCAGAATTTCTTTGTCGCTTCTCACGTTTATTTCATTTTTTTCAAACTTCAGAAACAATTCCAATACTGCCATTATTTTTTCTTTGGCGTTAACTATCTTCCCCTTGACTTCGATTTCGTACTCTAATGTTTTACCAGCTAAAGGATGGTTGAAATCGGCTCGTACCCTACCACCTGACACAGATAAAACCCTCCCCCTCATACCACCCTCAACGATTGGCATTCCAGGGAATGGATCTATATCACGTTTCTTAAATTCTGATAATGGAATCAGACGTATCAATTCAGACTTTCTTTCACCAAGGGCATCTTCAGGGTTTATTCTTATTTTTTTCTTTTGCCCAACCTTCATTTCCAACAGTTTATTCTCTAAACCTTTTACGACATGATGTGCTCCTAGTATGACTGGAACAGGACCGTATTTGAAATTAGAATTATAAATATTGTTTTCTTTGGCGATGCTTTCTTTCGTCAAGTCAAAGATCTCACCGCTTTCACTTATTCTACCGACATAATCTATGCGGATGAAGTCCCCTTCTTTCATAATTTTGCCTTAGTTAAGTTTTATACCGAAACTTAAAGAAGTTTCTATGAAATATAAAATTGTTACTACCATTAAGTATTTATCTTTTAATTAAGAACAATTTTGTCAGGTGATATGGTGCTGTTTGGCGAGGATAGAGATTGGAAAGAACTCATGTGCGAAGATGCTCAAGTCGAACTTGCTGACTTAATAGAGAAAGCCAAGAAACATAGATGCGCATACATGCAAGCGGATGACGTGAAAGTGGCACAGGTTTGGTGTGCATTGACAGAACTTTCTAGACAATTGAAAGGTTTTGAGGGTAGACTAGCAAGAGTCGAGGTAATATTGAAGAGTTTCGCAGACGTCGGTGAAATAGCCAAGAGAGAAGCTTTAAGAGAAAGAATGGGTGACATGTTCAAACCAAAGACGAGCAGAGAAAGAGAGCAAGTCGAGAAAATTGTAGATTCTTTGATGGAATTTTGAGTTCTTCAAAAGCTGAAGAAATAATGAAGCTTTGATTTAGTTATTCGAAGATAATACTTTATTTAAAATGTAATCATTATTTCTTATTCTATGCTCAAACCAATTAAACAATTATTATCTGAAGAATTGAAAGACAAACTTTCAAAGAAAGAATTGCTTCTGCTCCCATCGAGTTATCAGAAAATCGGCGATATCGTCATCCTAAACCTAAAAAAAGAACTGTGTGAGTACGACGAATTAATCAGTAAAATTGTATTGGAAAAGATACCCAACACCAAATCAATTTTTAAAAGAGCAGGTTTTATAGAAACTCAACTCAGAACACCACGAATCAAATTAATCGCAGGTATTAACAAAACTGTTACAACCCATAAAGAGCACGGTATCGTTTACAAACTAGATGTCAAAAACATAATGTTCTCAAAAGGCAATTTAAACGAGAGAAAAAGAATAATAAAACAAATCAAGAAAGGAGAAACTGTATTAGATATGTTCGCTGGAATAGGCTATTTTTGTCTTGGGATCGCTAAGTTCTCTGAAGCTAAGAAAATTTATGCTATAGAAATTAACCCAAAATCTTATGAGCATCTTCTTGAAAACATAAGACTTAACAAAGTTGGAAGTAAAGTAGTTCCTATCTTAGGTGACTGTGCTATTGAAATATCTAAACTCGGTAGAATTGCAGACAGAATTATCATGGGCTTATTACCGAGTTGCAAGCAATACCTAAAAAATGCTATGAAAGTTGTTAAACCCGATGGAGTAATTCATTATCATGGGATCGCCAAAGAAGAAGAGAAAAAACTTTTTGGAGAAGTTAAAACAGCTGCCGAAATAGGAGGACGTAAAGTAAAATTAATCAAAAAAACCAAAGTCAAATCATATGCCCCCAAAATTTACCATTTTGTTCTGGATTGCAAAGTTATATAAAGTTAAACCCTTAGAGTAAAGTTGATAAAATGTTAAAAACTGCGGTTAAGGCTGCCAAAGAGGCCGGGGAAATAATAATCAAATCTATGGAAAATAGAAAGATGATCGGCCACAAAAGTGCTGTTAACATACTGACAGACACTGATTTGAAGGCTGAAAAAAAGATATTGTCTATAATCAAAAAAAGATTTCCTACCCACGGGTTCTTGACTGAAGAAGGTCTCAGCAAAAAAACAACTTCAGATCATTTGTGGGTTATAGACCCGCTCGATGGAACGACCAACTTCTTTTTTTCCTTCCCTCACTTCAGCGTTTCTATAGCACATCTTTTTAAAGGCGAAGTGGATTTAGGAGTTGTTTATGACCCAGTAAGAAAAGAATTATTCCATGCTGAAAAAGGTAAAGGCGCATTTCTTAATAACAAAAGAATAGCCATTTCAGATACAACTAAATTGTCCGATGCCCTACTGATCTCAGGATTTGCTTACGAAAGGGGAGAAATAATGAAGAAAAATCTAGAGAATATAGAGAAAATTTTTAATGCAGGTGCCCAAGGAATAAGAAGAACTGGTTCAGCTGCTTTAGATTTATGTTACGTCGCATCTGGGAGGGTTGACAGTTTTTGGGAATCTGGTCTTAGACCATGGGATATTGCCGCAGGATCTTTGATTGTCACAGAAGCTGGGGGCAAGATGACAGGAATAAAAGGAGAAAAATATCATCTGATGACAGTAGATATTATTGCATCCAATTCTAAAATCCATGATCAAATGCTTAAAATTCTAAGGTAAGAACTTCTTCTTCTTAATCTTCATCGGTAAATAAACCTCAGTCATGAACTTCAAACCACGACCAGAAAGAGCTTCCAACTCTGCCTTCATCTTTCTCTGTACCATTAATTTTAATTCCTTCTGCCAGGCAGGATGCTTAAACCACTTATACTTCAACATCTCCTTCGCCCTCTTTATGTCCACGTCCCTTGCCTTGATAGTGAAATTCTTCAGATCAAACTCATCGATATCGCTTATAGTCAAGCCGATGAACTTTGCGTTTGGGCATCCAAGCCTTTCTGAGATATGTGCCAAGCTTATACTACCATACTTTATAACCGAGTAAATATACCACCCATAAGAATCAGCATCTGTAAAAACGTAAACAGGTAATTTATAGTCTGTCGACAACCTTTGGATCAGTCTTCTAGGTCCTCTTGCCGCCTGGCCTTGTGTGGTCACGAGTATACAATTCTGTTTCCTCCAGAACTTATCTTCATGCAATCTTTCAAATGCCGCGTTTTTTTCTATAACTAGAATATACTTTGCATTAACACTCTTGATCTCTATATCTTCGACGTTACTTGGTATGGCCCAACCCCCGGATCCTAGTTTCGAGAAATTAATTATATCCCCCCTATCTTTTACAACCACATTACCAACAACACGTCCTCTAACATCGGCATTGAGATGTAGTTGTTCTCTTAACATGTCTAGCATAACTTCTAAATCTACTATGATAGGGTCACTCTCTCGCTGTTCCTCAAACGTATTCTCATCTGATTCAGGTAGAGTCCTTTTCAAAGCATAATATAAATCCCTCAAACTTGTGTGTAAGTTCTGATCCTGTAAGTCTTTACAGAAGGCAGCTACCAACAGGGTCTGCATAAATTTTTTTGCATGAGCAACATTGAACAAAAATCTTTTTGATGCCTTATCACCCAACTTGAGCATTTTTGTATTATCATCATAAATCACGTTAGATAGTGAACGGATAGGAATGTCTATGTCAGGGTTTTTCTTCGTGTTGATATCCTTTAGTACGTCTTGACCTAACCCTTCAAGTTTTTCCTTTACCTTCCTTACCTTCTTTACCATCTAAAACCACTCCAACACTTTTTTTCATGATATCTTTTAAATTCTTTAAAATCGGTTCAGGCTTCTTTGCCGTTAATTTACCAACAGCATTAGCAACTTCTGGTAAATACCTATCGAAGATTTGTCTTCTCCTCTGTTGCATTTCAATCCTTCTCTTCCCGGAAACATGACGCTGCATCCTCCTACCGAGTTCCTGTAAAGCGAGTTTGATTTCTTTGATTATTATGGGATAGGATGATATGGCCTGTTTACTCTCTGAAACAAAAGGTACCCACACAGAAGCGAAATGAACAAGAATAACAGCGGGGCCGGTTGGCATCGACCTTCCAGATTTTTGTAAACCATATCTTCTCCAGTCTGTTCCTAACACGGCTTTTGTTATTGCACAATCTCCTTCCTGATAAAGTAATGGAACTCTGTTCGTTATTCTAAATAAATCAATTTGTGAATCTGGTGACAATTCCCCACCATAAGCAACCGCACATTCAACTTGGAATGGGTTCCCTCTGTAAACTGCTGGCGGTCTTGTTATTGCGGCATAGAACTCAGCTTTGAATTCCTTTTTCAAACCCTTTATCAACAGGTCTTCACCTAAGGGCGAAAGACAGTCTAAAGGTGGCCTCATCAATTTCACTTTTTTAATTGCTTTGAAGATCTTTTCTGTGTCAGTTATCTCCAGTCTTTTCGGGCTGATCTTAGGATCCACACCAGCGAGTCTGCATATTTCTTTTGCTGAACCAGACCCAACTCTTGAAAAGTCATTTGTTAAGAATGAAGCTATAGTTCTTGATTTTGTTGCCTTAATCATTCTCCTGAAAATACCTAATTCCACGCCATGTGGATGTGGCATAATTTCTTTCGGGAGCGGCGGTAATTCATTTGCTCCCCGGGAAAATTTCAGTTTCCCATTCGGTCCATCGAACATTATATCTGCGAACGGATTACCAATTGCAACCTGTTTCATGTATTCTGTTATACCACGTTTACTCTCCACGTATCTACCTTCCACTTCTGTTTCTATCTTTAATCCATGCCAGAGTTTTTTATCTTCTATTAACCTATGGGATACAATCTCGGGCTCGTTCTTTTTCACGTCTATCATCAGTTCATAATAAGATGTTTTTCCGTTGCCAGTGCTAGAAATAATGTTTGTGGGTTTCCCTGTCGTCAATTGACTGTAGAGTATAGCTCCAGAACCACCAATACCTTGTTGTCCACGGGATTGACGAAGCCTAAAGAATTTAGACCCGTATAATAGTTTTCCTAAAGCAAGAGGAATCTGTTTGTCAACCATACCTGGTCCATTATCCTTAACTACGACTCTAAATTTGTTTGGACCGTTTTCTTTGATTTCGACCCATATTCTAGGCAGAACCCTGGCTTCTTCAGCAGCATCTAAACTATTATCCACCAATTCTTTAATCACAGTTAACAATGCTCTAGTAGGATTATCATATCCTAGAAGATGCCTATTCTTCTCAAAAAACTCAGAAACCGATATTTCCCTCTGATCTTTTGCCAGTTCTTTCGCGGTCTTTCCTGCGATGTTCTTTTCATCTGCCATAAACATCACTTCTTTGCTTGACGCTCCAACCATCTGTAAAGCGTCTGGTGAGTGCAACCTTGAATTAGTTTCGCTATTGCTTCTCTAGCTATATTAATTTTGTCCCATTTACCTATTATACCTACTGTTTTACCGAAAATAGATATTTTAACATCTGCGTATTTTTCTATATATTTCTTGGTTTTTCCACCAGTCCCTATGATTCTACCCTTTAAACTTTTTAACCGCTCCTTTGATTTTGTAAAATCTGGCAGGTTGATTATCTCCAAACCGTATTCATCTTCCAAGAGGTAAAAACAATCATCTAAATCAAAACCTCGGCCAAACGCCTTGATTACATTCTTTGCCTGGAATACGTTCAAACTTTCACCCTCGATCGATACTTCATCATTCAATTCTACCTTAGTAGACGTGAATTCCTCGATTTTTTTCCTTAAATTTTCATATTTCTTTAAGATGTCCTTTCTTTTTTGAGGAATTAATATAAAATCTTTCATTTCCTGACCTTTTTTTCTATAACACTCTTTAATTCCTCAAAAACCTCTTCTGGCTGTTTTAAATGTAGGTTTAGTTTAGAAAAATAACTATTTATATTTTTTACGTCCCTTTTCAGCAGTTCTAGGGCCATTTGGTTATTGGCGGTCGTACCATGACTGAAGTCTATGAAGTAGGGTTTATTCCACAGGAGTATGTTGTATGCACTCAAATCACCATGCACTAAACCGCTCTTGGTCAGTTTTTTTAAATCTCTGATTACGTCTTTGTAGACTGGTGACGCATCTTCTAATATCACATCTATTAACCTAGGAGCGGGTGTCCCATTCTCTCCGATGAGACCCATTATCAAAATGTTTTCTCGAGAGGTTATTGGTTCGGGACAATTGGCGCCAGCTTTAACAGCAATCTTCAGATTCTTAAATTCCCTCTTACACCATAGATTGACTATAGTCCTTTTCCTCTTCTTCAAGCCCTTGAACCTTGGGTCTCCTATTAGATACTTCCACATTTTTTTGAAATCACAGGCTTCAGTTCGGTAAACCTTTATAGCAACCCACTCCTTTCTCGGTGTTAAACCCGACAGGATTACGGATTCTTTCCCTTCCTTTACCAAAGATTCGACCGTAATCTTCGTCTTGTTCAACAACTTATACAAAACCAAGAGTGTATGTTCGTCGAAGACGCCATGAACTGTCTTAAATTCCTTGTAATATTCTCTTTTCCGTTTTCTTTTTAATACCATAAACATCAAAATTAGGATGAAATAGTTTACTCAATAGAGATGTTCTTTAAACGGCCTTTCTTTTGTAACCACTTAGCCTGCGTTTTTGTGTATCTCCAAACTACATCTGCCCTCCTATCCGACATCACTTTCCAAGGCTGTATTAAAATTATATCTCCAACTCTGATCCAAACCCTTTTTCTCAATTTTCCAGGAATTCTGACGATTCTTTCTTTTCCATCGTCGCATTGGACACGTAGTTTGTCTGAACCAAGCATCAACTCGACTATACCGAGTAGCTCGCCTTCCTTCGGGAGCCTGATTCGTGCTATCTCTTCTTCAGCGGTCAGTTCCTTTCTCCCGCCCTTTTTATAACTCTTTCTAAATGCCAGACCATCACCTAATTATACTGTAAAAGTTGAAGATTTAAAAATTAATTTAAACTCTTAATATTATGAAGATTTGGGTTTTGAGACTTGGGCATAGAAGAGGACGCGACCCAAGATTGACTACACATGTAGTGTTAACAGCTAGAGCTTTAGGATGTGATGGAATCATACTTAGTGGCGAAAAAGACGATTCTATCATAGAAAATATTAATGAAGTGGTTAAAGATTGGGGTAATCATTTTGAAGTGAGATATGAAAAGAACTGGAGAAAAATCATAAACAACTGGAAAGGAAAGACTGTTCATCTCACTATGTATGGTTTACCGACGCAAGATAAAATCGATGAAATAAGAAAATTAAAAAACTTACTTGTTGTAGTTGGTTCTGAAAAGGTTCCTAGTGAGGTTTATCATTTAGTTGATTTTAATGTTGCAATTACCAATCAACCACACAGTGAAGTTGCAAGTTTGGCTGTTTTTTTAGACAAATTATTCGAAGGCAAAGAATTAGGAAAAAAATTCAAGAATGCAAGAATAAAGATAATTCCCCAGAAAAATGGAAAGAAAACAATAAATCTATAATTTCTTACCTAGTTGTCATTAACACAACTCTACTTGGTTCAAACTCGTCCTCTATTTCATAACCCGTATACTCAGATAATTTTTTTGCGAATTCCACCACATCTTCGTGAAAAGGCATTGAATCCATGGGCAATCTTTTTTGTGATTCACCAACCCACATATAACCCTTTGGTTCAACAAAATCTGGTTCTACCTTCAAGATTAATTTAGCATATTTCTCAGGATTTTTCATATTCAACCCTTTAACCAGAGTTATCCTGACAACTTTTCTACAATTAAAACTTTTCATCAATTCTAAACTTTCATTCATTCTTTTCCAACCATCTTTAACTAGAGGATGATCAACTTTCATATAAGTCTCTTTATCTGGGGCACAAAGAGAAATGTAAAGGTTTGTTGGTTCAACCTCTAGTTTCTTTAATTTTTCTGGCGATGTACCTTTGGTCACCAGAAACGTTGAAAATTTTCTTCTGTGGAATTCTTTCAACAGTTCAGAGATTTTTGGATACAGCATGCTATCGCCGACCAAACTTAGAGCAGCATTGGTTGGGTTTTGTGCTTCTTCCCATTTCTTTCTATCGACTTTAAGATTTCCTTTGAATCCAGTCAACAACAATCTTTGAGCATTGACCAACTCATCTATTATCTCAGAAGGTTCGTCTATCGCTTTCGCATTCATATCTTTTTCAAAAACGGGATGGAATGTTCGCCAGCAATAAACACATCTGTTCAAACATGATAAACTAACAGAGCATTGTAAACATCTGTGACTTTCGATTCCATACCATTTCTGTTTGAAACAAACTCTATCACGCCTTAAACTTTCTCTAGTCCATCTACAGATCTTAACAGCTGAGTGTTGATGTTTACCTACTATTCTGTAACCCTGTTTGTAGTACAGGTCCAAGAAATTTTTAGGGATTTGCATAATCAATACTTCAAGCCAAAAATTAAAAATCTTTCTAATAGGATTAAATCTCTTCTTTTATAACTCCAACTTCTATTGTCTCTGTTTCACTGACGCAATTTGATTTCACTGTTACATCTAGATTATACTTGCCTTCCATCCCAAGGCCAGGGCTGACATACACGAATAAAGATTTCGCTTCTTCTGATCTGAGTGTGAAGGAATCTGGTTTTACTACTGCCCATTCTGGTCCCAACAAAGAAACTTGATATTTATCGCCAAAGCTGCCAGCATTCACAACTCGGAATCTGATTAATTCCCCCTTACCAACAACAGCATCAACTTCATCCTCGTCCGCAAACAGTATGAGTGAATAACCTTCACAATCCTCTTTGACGAAGAATGTATCTGAAAAATTTATTGCAAATCCAGCGACTATGGTTATTATGGCTATGAGAGTGAGCAAGAATGCCAGGAAGCTATTCAATCTCATTCAACAATCACCTAGAATGTGGAAAGAAGCACATAGATTAAGTTTAATATTCCTATGATTAAACCAGTGACGACAATGAAGAAACCTAGGCCAGATTTCACTTTTGCCTCTGCGGCAACGGCAAGAAACATGAAGAAACTTGCCAGTAGGAGAATTTTAGCTATCAGAAAATTCACCTCATCACGATCAAGTAAATGATGATGAGGATGATTATGACAACGATTATTGCGATTAACAAGGATCGGATTGCCCTGTTTTCATAGATTATGTCTATTATGCTTCCAGTAGGTAGCCAAGGAGTAGTTGTTGTCTCTTCCTCAGGAGTAGTTGTAGTTTCTTCTGGAGGGGCTGTTGTGGTTTCCTCGACTGTAGTAGTCTCTTCCTCAGGGGTAGTAGTCGTTTCTTCTTCTACAGTAGTAGTCGTCTCTTCTTCCACGGTTGTTGTCGGGACTTCTTCTTTTGCCAAGACCTCAATCGTCAGTTCTTCCGTGTCTTCACTCTTGGCCGATCTTGCAGTTAATTCTGCAGTTTGGGTCCCTATTACCCCAAACTCAGGACTGTAGTAAGCATAAACATTCTCTTCCTGCTCTGATTCGAGGGTTATTTTCCCAGGTCTTATAGCGGCCCATATCACATCAGAAATTATATCGAATGTATCAGTAAGGGTTCCAGTATTCTTGATAGTTCCCTTGACCAACATTCCTTTACCACTTTCAATTTCAATTTCATTCTTTTCTAGTGTCAATTCAACGCCGTAACATTTCTCGACCACAAAAGTTATTATGCCTTCTTTAGTTACGACATCAGATGCTACAATGAAAGAAATCTCATAAGTTCCTACTTCTTCCTTGAAGAACTCCAATTCTATTCTCCTAAACTCTTCTGGAGCAAGAGAAACAGTCATCTCATAATCTAAATCTTCTATCGTTAACGTATAACTATCATTCTTCAACCCGATGTTTTTAATCATCATCTCAAAAGCCTTTGCCTCCCCGCCACATGCTTTTACTTCTTCAGGGAAAGTAACCTCAACATCATAACATTTTGTTACTTCTATGGTACTTTCAGCTGAGGCCCGAGCATAACTCGTGGCCGACTTAGCTTCTAACATAAGACCGTAGTTACCATAATCCACACCTACTGGTAATAGCGTGATAGTTACTTCCTTTTCTTCTTCAGGTTCTAGAGTAAAACTCTCTTCTGGGAATGTTACAAAATCTCCAGCGTCTCCTGAGGCTGTCAAATAAACTTCTTCAGTATGTTCACCTGTATTCTTGACGGTAGCCGTCATTTCGTTCTCTTCACCTAGGCAAACCTTAAGGCTTTCAGGCATCTCCAATTCCAATATGTGATCGGGTATAACGTTTAATGTGAAGTTTATAGAAGTTCCTGACCCATCTGTAACAATTAACGTGCCCTCAAACAAACCGTACTTTTCCTCGTAACAGTTAGGCGTTATGAACAAGTATATTTTTTCTGACCCTCCTGCTTCCAGGGTGGTCGTATCACTTGATAACGTGAACCAACCTTCAGGTATCCCCTCGATATCGAAAAAATAAGTGTCTTCCAATTCACCCATATTTTTAACTTCTATATCATAAGCTGCTATACCACATGGCGCTGCATCAATCGCCTTTGGTGTTATATCAACAGATACTTCATAGTCCGCAGCAAGAGACACTGGGATGAGTAAAAGAACAGCAAAAAATACGAAGGATAAAAATTTCCTATCCATCATTATCAAGAATATATGTGGGCGTCAAAGAATTTAACCGTTTTTTAGAAACATTTATATTCTTAACGGAACTCAGATAGAAAAAAAATTAATAGAAAACATAAAACGTCAGATTTTATAAATTAATTCAACAGTATAATGGATTAAGCCTCGGTGGCTCAGCCCGGTAGAGCGGCTGGCTTGTATTGATCCGATCACGAGTGACCAGCATGTCGGGGGTTCAAATCCCTCCCGAGGCTTAGGCTCGAACATGATTGAAAAACATTTTAATAAAGACCTAGAACCATTTACAGAAAAAATTAAAGGAACGATTTTTGAAGCGTATAAGAATGATGTTGGAAACGGGGACATTACCACTGAAGCCGTAATTAAACCCATGATAATCAAAGCTGTGATAAAATCCAAAGAAGGTGGTATCTTGGCAGGAGTTTACGAGGTTCGTTATCTTTTTGAAAAATTAGACGTTAAGATAAAACCATTCTTCAATGATGGTGATGAAATCAAAAAAGGTTCTATTATTATGGAAATAGAAGGAGACATCAAAAAAATACTACAAGCCGAGAGGACTGTTCTTAATTTCATATCAAGATTGAGTGGTGTGGCCACGGCGACTAATCAAATAACCAAAAAAACAAGATTAAAGGTCGCGGCAACAAGAAAAACGATTCTACCTTTTAATGATAAACGGGCAGTAGTCTTGGGTGGTGGTTATACGCATAGATTAGGACTATTCGATCAGTACTTGATAAAAGACAACCATATCACAGCAGTACAAAAAGAATTGAATTGTAGTCGCATTGATGCTATCAAGGAATGTATAAGAAGAGTGAAAAAAATCAACAGAAAAAATATAGCAATAGAGATTGAAGTGGAAAATTTTGCTGAAGCGATGGCGGCGGCAGGAGAAAGACCTGATATAATCATGCTCGATAACATGAAGATTGATGATATAAAAAGAGTTGTAAAGAAACTCCGGAACTCCGGAATCATTCTAGAAGTTTCAGGTGGCATAACATCGGAGAATATAAGAAAAATCGAAGGTATAGGAGTTGATGTGGTTTCATCTGGTCATATTACATATTCATTTAAACCTTTGGAAATGGGTCTAGAGGTTCTGATATGAACCTAAATTTAATCAAAAAAATCAACGAGTTGAAGAAAAAAAAGAATGCCACCATCCTCGTCCATAACTATCAGAAACCGGAAATTTACAGGATAGCTGATTTTATCGGAGATTCCCTTGAATTGAGTAAAAAAGCAGTCGAGACAGACTCTGATATAATCGTGTTTTGTGGCGTTGATTTCATGGCGGAGTCAGCAAAGATACTGAATCCTGAAAAAAAGGTCTTAATCCCAGTCAGAAATGCCCTATGTCCTATGGCAGGTATGGTCAACAGAAAAGAGTTATTGGATTTAAAAAAACAATATTCTGGAGCGGCCGTAGTTTCTTATGTTAATACTAGAGCAGAAACCAAGGCAGAATCAGACATATGTTGCACTTCTGCCAATGCAGTTAATGTGGTTAATTCATTATCTAACGAACAAATAATATTTGTCCCAGACGAAAATCTAGCGAATTACGTTCAATCCAAGACTGATAAAAAAATAATTCCTTGGAAAGGGTTTTGTTATGTTCATGCCAAAGTTACTGCAAAACAGGTTTTAGAAGCGAAAAAAAATCATCCAGATGCCAAAGTCTTAGTTCACCCTGAATGTAATATGGATGTCATAAGATTGGCAGATTATGTCTGCAGCACCAGTCAAATGTTATACCGTGCCAAGGAGGATGATGCAAAAAAATTCATAGCAGTTACTGAGAATGGCATGGTAGAAAGGTTGAAACTAGAAACACCTGATAAAGAGTTCTACATGATTGGTACCACTTGTGTTCAGATGAAAAAGAATACACTTGCTTTAGTTTTAAAATCTCTCCAAAAAGAAAACTATCCAGTTAACATAAATAAGGAAGTAATGAAAAAAGCGAGAATGGCTTTAGATAGAATGCTCAGTCTATAAAAAAATTAATTTAAATCCTTCAAATCATTCTTATTTTAAGTGATTTTATGGGAAGGGGTTCAGGTTATGGTAAAGTCATACTCTTCGGAGAACATTTTGTAGTTCATGGTGTTCCTGGTATTGTGTCAGCGATGGGCGCTACTTGTGATGCTGAAGTCAAGAAGGTCAATAGACTCGGCATCAATATAAGAGATGAAAGAAAGGGCTCGAAGGATTATGCTGAGAAGAAGAAAATTCAACAAAAAGAATCGATCGATAGAATGCTTGAGGCGATGGGGTTGGAGAGAAATATTTCTATGGAGATCTGGTTGGGTGGTAATCTTCCTGGTTTTAGTGGTATTGGGGCCTCTGCTGCAAGTAGCGTAGCAATAGCAAGAGCAATATCAGAAGAGTTCGGATTAAACTTATCCGATAATAGGATTAACGAAGCTGCATATGAAGCTGAGAAAGCGTATGCTGGCACGCCCTCGGGAATAGATAACACTGCTGCTACCTTTGGGGGTTTGATTTGGTTCGAGAAAAATTTAACTGGTGGGCCCAACAAGATAGAGAGGTTGAACATAGAAAAACCAGTCGAGATCATAATGGCCAATTCTGGCATAGTCGCAGATACCAAAGAAATGGTTTTAGGTGTGGCAGAAAGAAAGAAAAAACATCCTGAAATTTACGGTCGACTTTTTAAAGAATATGAAGAATTGTCCTATAAAGCAAGAAAAGCTCTAGAAGATTTTGATTTGAGGCGAGTCGGGGAATTGATGAACGACAACCACCGTCTGTTACAGGGAATAGAAGTGTCTTGTAAAGAATTAGATTATTTAGTTGACCTTGCAAGAAGGAATGGTGCTTATGGAGCAAAGTTGACTGGTGGTGGTGGTGGTGGTTGCATGGTTGCTTTAACCCCTGGAAAAGAATTACAGGAGAGAGTTGCAGGAACAATAGAAAAAGAAGGTTTCAGAATTCTGAAGACAAAAGTCGGTGTAAAGAAATAACTCTGTCGAGACACAACCTTAACCAATAAGTGTAATTATTAGGATTTTTTTCTGCATCCCTTTTTAGTTTTTTTAAATCAATCCATCTCCATTCATCAACTTCTTCTGGATTTGGAATGGGTTTTCCATCAAAATTCCCAAAAAAGACATGGTCATATTCATGCTCGAAAAGCCCGTTATCGAATTTTACCTTATATGTGAATGTGAACATTTTTCTGACTTCACAATCGAATCCCATCTCCTCCTTTAATCTTCTGTGTACAGCCTGTTCTAGAGTCTCGTCGGGTCTTTGATGACTACAGCAAGTGTTCGTCCATAAACCAGCAGAATGATATTTTGTTCTCGCCCTCCTCTGGAGAAGTAATTCACCCTTAGAATTAAAAACAAATAAAGAAAAACATCTATGAAGGTTTCCTTCCCGATGTGTTTTTATTTTCTCCCCTTTCCCAATTACATTATCGTTCTTGTCGACCAACAATATGTACTCAGGCATTCTATCACTTGTAGACTATGTTCAAATCAAGTAAATTTAAAAGTTTTATTATTTCACAATAGATGTATTTTTAAATAATTACGTCTTATATACAACACTGTGGTTTAATGGATAAAAATGAAGAAATCATCGAGAAACTGATGAAAGGAGAGATCAAATTACGTGAAGTCGAAAAATTTACGGATAACGACAGTAATGTGGCTACGAACATCAGAAGAAGATATCTTGAAAAGAAATACAACATCGACCTAAAAAATATTGGCGGCAGCAGCATAGATTTCAACGATGCTTTTAACAGGAACATCGAGAACCCGATCGGATCAACTCAACTTCCTTTAGGTTTTGCGGGCGAATTAAATGTTAATGGAAATTATGCTAAGGGCGATTATCCCATATTATTGGCAACGACTGAAGGCCGTCTAGTCGCTGGAATGTCCCGGGGCATAAAACTATTCAATGAAGTTGGTGGCATAACCACGACTATTATAAAAGAAGGAATGGCTCGAGCCCCGGTTGTAAGAGTAAAATCTGCCAGAGAAGCCATCAAACTAATAAACTGGATTCATAGTAAAGATGCCTTAAATTTCTTCAAAAACGAGTTTCAAAAATCTGCCAAGTACGCCAAACTAAAAGAAGTTAAAGCTTATACTGCCGGCAGATACGTTCACATAAGATTTAAATCGGGCACAGGGGCGGCAATGGGAATGAACATGGTAACGATCGCATCCCGAAAAACCATTGATTCCATGATATCTAAAGTGAAACAAGATTTAGGATTAGATGTTATTTTTATCACTTCGAGTGGTAATTTATGCACTGATAAAAAACCTGCATATATAGATATATTAGAAGGACGAGGTGTTTCTGTTATCGCTGAAGCAACGATCCCAAAAAAACTTCTCGAGGAAAATTTCAGGGTAACACCAGAAAAGGTATCGGAGCTATGCAGGGTAAAATGTCTTCAGGGCTCAGCCCTGGCAGGTTCACATGGTTTAAACGCTCATATCGCTAATGTGTTGGCTGCTATGTACATTGCGCATGGTCAAGATCCTGCCCAAATAGTAGAAGGTTCTCAAGCCATTACTGATGCTGTAGTCGTTGACGGAGATTTGTATGTTTCCTGTTTTCTTCCTGCATTAGAAGTAGGGACTTATGGCGGCGGTACGAAGAGAGAAACGCAGCAAGAAGCCTTGAGATTAATGGGATTATACGGGGAAGGAGACGATGAAGGTAAAACCAGATTGGCGTTTGCAGAGGTTGTTGCTGCGGCATGTCTTACATCAGAGGTTAATTTACTAGCTATAGAGTCTGCTGGCGAGTTAGCCTTCACTCATGGAACTTTGAAAAGAGGATAAGATGAAAGTAGTCGTTGCTATTACTGGTGCATCTGGTTCTACGGTAGGCTTAAAGTTAATAGAAGAACTGAAAAAAAAGAAAATAGAAGTTATAACCCTCGTTTCAGAATATGGAAAAAAAGTAATGAAAGAAGAGACTAACAAAAAAATCAAACCAGATTATGAAGAAGATGATTTGTTCGCTCCAATAGCAAGCAGTTCACAAAAAATCGATGCTTTCATTGTTTGCCCTTGTTCTATGAAAACCTTGTCCGCAGTAGCGAATGGCTATTCAAACAATCTGATAACTAGAGTTGCTGATGTTTGTTTGAGAATGAGAAAAAAATTGATACTATGCGTGAGAGAAACTCCCTATAGTTCAATCCACATAGAAAACATGAAAAAAGTCACTCTGGCCGGAGGTATAGTAATGCCTTTGAACGTGGCCTATTACTTCAAACCTAAAACACTTCAAGACGTGACAAACTTTTTTGTCGGCAAAATTTTCGATTTGTTGGATATTGATCATAATCTATACAAGAGGTGGAAAGGATGAGTGTTAGAGATTTTGTAGATCAACTCGATAGAGAAGGTATGTTGACTAGAATAAAGAAAGAAGTATCAACCGAGTATGAGATAGCTGCAGTCATAGCTGCAATGAATGAAAAGCCTGTATTTTTTGAGAATGTTAAAGAATCAGAAATACCAGTCGTAAGCGGATTGGTATCATCGATGGATTTAATAACTAAAGCATTGAATGTAGAGAAAAATAGAGTAATACAAAAATTATCCGAAGCCATGAACAATCCTGTAAAACCTGAAGTTGTTGGTGAGGGGCCATGCCAAGAAGTAGTAGAAGAAGATGTTGATTTAACAAAACTTCCCATAATGCGATTCACAGAAAAAGATGGCGGTAAATACGTGACTTCTGCCATTGCTATAATTAAAGATCCTGAACTCGGAAGAAACACATGCTTTCATCGCCTTATGTTGATCGACAAGAATAAGTTTGTCGCAAGAATTGTCGAAAACAGAGGAACCCATAACGCACTCCAAAAAACTGGGGGAGAATTAGACATAGCCTTTTGCTTTGGTAATCCCACATCAGTTTTATTATCTGCAGCAACTTCCTTAGCTCCTGGTGTGGATGAATTGGGAATGGCCAACGCATTACAAAGACTAGAATTAGTTAAGTGTAAGACTATAGACGTTGAAGTTCCAAAAGATTGTGAAATAGTTTTGGAAGGTAGAATAACTAAACAAATGACAACAGAAGGACCATTCTTGGATTTGACAGGAATAGTCGATAAAGCAAGACAACAACCAATTGTTGAGATAAAATGCATAACTCACAGAAAAGATCCTATTTTCCAAACGATACTTGCTGGTAAGAATGAACATAAATTCCTGATGGGATTTCCAAGAACTCCGACTATCTTCAATGAAGTTAACAAAGTATGTGAGTGTAAAGATGTTTACATAACACCTGGTGGTTGCAGCTGGCTTCATGCTGTCGTACAAATAAACAAGAAAAATCCCGACGATGGAAAAAAAGCAATAGAGGCCGCTTTCAAAGGACATACATCTTTGAAACATTGCGTGATCGTGGATGAAGACATAAATATATATGATCCACACGATGTTGAGTGGGCCATTGCAACTAGATTCCAGGCACACAGAGATGCTGTAATATTGCAAGATCAACGAGGTTCATCTCTTGACCCTTCTGGAGATTTGAGTGAAGGAAAGAAAGCAAGGACAACTAAGATGGGTTTGGACGCAACAATCCCTGAAACAGGAACTGGTAAAGGATTTGAAAAACAAAACTATAGAAAAGTCAATTTAGATGATTATACGTGATGTCATGTACCTGACAAAAGAAGAAGAAAGAATGTTGGACGGGGAATATGGGAATGCAGTAAAAAAATCTATGGAGATACTCACAGCTTTAGGCGATATTTACGGTGCTCAAAACCTGATAAAGGTTGGGTCAGTTCAAATTGCAGGCGTTTCTTATCATAATCTTGGGGATGCCGGATTAGAATTCTTGGATGAACTTGCGAAAGACGGTAGAGTTAGAGTTATCACGACTTTGAATCCTGCAGGAATGGATTTAGAGAATTGGAGAAACCTTGGGATATCAGAAGAATTCGCAAAAAAACAGAAACTTGTGATAGAAGCCTTCAGAAAAATGGGTATAATAGTTTCTTGTACTTGCACACCTTACCTTATAGGTAACTTACCAAGATACAGAGAACATATCGCATGGGCTGAATCTTCTGCAGTTACGTTTGCTAATTCTGTAATCGGGGCGATGACTAACAGGGAAGGTGGGCCCTCAGCTTTGGCTGCTGCTTTTATCGGTAAAACGCCGATGTACGGGTTGCATCTAGAAAAAAACAGAATTCCAGATATTCATGTTGAAGTTAACACAGAGTTAAAAAAATTTTCTGACTGGGGAGCCCTTGGACATTGCATCGGAAAAAATGCCAACAATAAGATACCTTACATAACTGGGATAAAAGAAGCAGGGCTGGAAGAACTAAAATCATTCTGTGCTTCTGTGGTAACATATGGCTCCAAACCATTATTTTATATCAAAGGAATAACTCCGGGCTCTGAAAAACATGAAACACCAAAAGAAAAAATTACTGTTACTAAAGAAGACATAAAAAAAGCTTACGATGAAATCAACGACGATATAGATACTATAGAATTTGTATGCGTGGGCTGTCCACATTCTTCAATCAAAGAGATTTCACAAGTTGCAGGACTTTTGAAAGACAAAAAAGTATCACCTGACGTCGAGTTCTGGGTAGCGACTTCAAGACCCGTCAAACACTTGTCTGATATAAGAGGTTACACAAAAATAATTGAAGATGCTGGTGGGAAATTTGCTTGTGATACTTGTCTAGCAGTCGCCCCATTGAAAGGGAGGTTTAAATCTGTCGCTACAACTTCTGCTAAAGGATGTTATTATTCCCGAGGAAAAAACAACATGTTGACGAAACTCGGTAATTTAGAAGAATGTATTAATGCTGCGGTGAGTGGAAAATGGAGCTGAAAGGAAGAATTATTTCAAAAGGAGTAGCAGAGGGAAATGCTTTAGTCACTAATCAGCCTATATCTTTCTACGGTGGTGTTGACCCAGATAGCGGAATGATTGTAGAGAAGGGGCATGAATTGGAAGGTAAAGAAATCAAAGAAAAAATACTAATTTTCCCGAACGGTAAGGGATCTACTGTTGGCTCCTACACACTTTATAGATTAAAGAAGAACGGATTAGCTCCTGCAGGAATGATAAACAAGGAATGTGAAACTGTAGTTGCTGTTGGAGCAATTATCTCAGAAATACCTTGTGTTGATAAAATCGACATTTCGAAAATTAAAACAGGAGATACAGTTAGGATAGAGAACGATGTTGTTAAGATAAAGATATGAAATTAATTTAAGTTTATCTAATTTTAATCTTTAACTGGTTGAAATGACTGAATTGATACTCGTCAAATTTGGGGGTTCGGTTATAACCGATAAAAGTAAACCCTTCACTGAAGATATTAACACGATAAAAAGACTAGCCAAGGAAATACATGAAGCAAGAAAAGAAAGAAAATTCAGACTTATTGTTGGGCATGGTGGCGGTTCCTATCCTCATACACCAGCTTCTGAATTCAGGACGAAAGATGGGATAATAGATCATCGGAGTTATGAAGGCATAGCTAAAGTTCAAGATGCTGCATCGAGGTTAAATAGGATAATAGTGGGGGAATTATTGAATGCTGGCGAGAATGCAATGTCAATTCAATTATCAAGTTGTAGCGTTTGTGAGAACGGAAAGATAAAAGAAATGTTCTTAGAGCCAATCAAAAGATTGCTAGATCTAGATATGATACCCGTCCCTTATGGGGATGTTGGTTTAGACAGGAACAAAGGTTGTTGTATAATATCAACCGAAAGGATTTTTGATTACTTAGCAAGGAATCTTACTAGGATTGGCGAGGAATACAAAATCTCAAGGATAATAATGTGTGCAAGGGTTAAAGGAGTTTTTACTGACAATCCTGATGTGAATTCCTATGCAGAATTGTTAAAAGAGATAACATCTAAAAACATAAAAGAAATAGAATCTTCTTTAAAAGGATCTTTTGACACAGACGTCACAGGTGGTATGTCGCATAAAGTAAAGATGTTGCTAGAATTAGCTAAATCTGGCATCGAATCAGAAGTGATAAATGCAAAGAAACCAGATCTACTCAAAAGAGCTTTATTAGGCGAGAAGGGGTTAGGAACTATAATTAAGAAATAATTAAAACTTTCTCTCAATCAAAAATTTTGCAATCGATTCTAGTTTTTTTCTACCTTCTGTTTCAGGGATTTTTGATTTCATTTTTTCAACAGCATCTTCCATCATTTTTTTGGCATAGTTTTTCGCATAATCTATGGAACCGAGTCTATTCATGATACCGATTATTTTTTTCTTTTCTTCTAGTGTAATATCTTTCTTTCCGACCAATTCACGCATTCTATTTTTTTCATCTTCACTCGCATTCTGAAAAGTATGCACCAATGTCAGAGTTCTTTTACCTTCTTTTAAATCACCAGCAAAATCTTTACCGTATCCACCACCACCGGTTCCAGGAGCAACTTTAACTTCTTCTTCAGGCATAGTTAAATTCAAAATATCATCTTGTATCTGGAAAGCAATACCAATGGCGAAACCAAAATTCTTCAATGCTTTAATCTGTTCTTCGGTCCCATTAGCTATTATCGCCCCTATTGCACAAGGACTCCCACCAGAATAATATCCAGTTTTATTCAACGACATCTTTTCATACCATTCCATCGTGGCTTCTGATAAATTTCTGTCTCGTTGGTCGATTTCCATTGCTTGTCCTTCTCCAGTTACCTTGAACATCTCGGTCATTAACTCTGCGATTTTTAATGTTTTTTCAGTTCCCCACAAATCTTTCCCAGAGAGTAGTGTTTCATAGACTTTGAAAAAAAGATAGTCACCCATGTTTATTGCATGAGGAGTACCATAAGTCATATGCAAACAAGGATTACCCCTTCTGGTTTCTGAAAAATCTTCTATATCGTCATGTATCAGAAAAAAAGTATGAGCTATTTCCAGGGCCGCGCCAGCGATTGTTGTGTCCACTACTTTTCCTCCAAGAGCTTCGCATGATAGAGCTATGAGGGCAGGCCTGAATCTCTTCCCGCCATAATCAAAATACTTCCAACAACCATCAAAAAGCACTTGAGGCATCCCTTCCCTAGGAATATGTTTCTCTATTTCCCGATCGATTAAAGGTTTTATCTCAGTCAATACTTTCTTTATATCTTCCATTCCAACCAACTTCTATTTTAAACTATAATATTTTAAAGTAAATCCATATCCATGTATTCTAATAATCTTGTAAATTTTCCAGCTTTAATCAATGAGAACAATAAACTGAGTTGCCCATCGTTAAACGAATGAATTATTTTCTTCGCGGCCAAACCTTTCATTATGGGCCAGGCTAATTTATCTTTCCACATATAATCATAATTTTCCTTCAAGAATTCTTTCTCATAATTTTCTTCTTTCAAAGATTTTGCACATGCTTGAGCCGCTATTTCTGCCCCGATCAAACCATAAATTAACCCTCCACCGGAAAATGGTTTTACTTGGGATGCCGCATCCCCGACCAGAAGAATCCTATTCAGGATTGAACTATCTATCAAACCATATCTTATAGTCCCTGCCAGAATTTTTTTACATTTAATTTTTCGATTGAACCTCTTCAGGAAAAAATTATCCAGACATTTCATAATATTTTTGTTGGTTGCCAACCCAACTCTTGCCCAGTTTTTATTCTCAGGTATAACCCATCCAAAGAATTCTGGTGAAATATCAGAATCAAACCACAACTCGACAGTATTGGAATTATAGTTGGACTTTATCGTTGTTTGTACTCCAGTCAATCTACAGTCTGGTAGCTTTATCCTGGCGGCTCTTGCTACAGCTGAATTTGGACCGTCCGCTCCAATCAAGAGTTTAGTTCTAAGATTCCCTTTACTTGTTTTCACTTTCAATAATTTTTCTCTTTTATAACCCAGAAACTTTGTTGACATCTTTATTGTTGCGCCAGATAATCCAGCCTTTCTCATCATTTCTTTATCAAACTCTTTTCTATCTATAACATAAACACTCTTTCTTGACTTCAATTCCATGTAATTGTTCGAACAATAGAACCTTGATTTCCTTACTCTATTAACAACAACTTTCCGAGAAACTTTACTAAGCTCAAATATTCTGTGACTGACCAAACCAGCACATTGAACTGGTGTCCCGACCTCTGGATGTTCTTCAAGGATTAGAACTTCGAACCCATTTTTTGCAGTTAATTCACCGACTTTACAACCGACGGGACCAGCTCCAACAATGACAATGTCATATATCATGCTATTTTCCGAAATTTCTTTTCACATCGTTAAACCATTCTATCGCTCTAATTAAATCTTTCTTCGTGAAATCAGGCCATAGCGTTTCAGTCACGTATAGTTCAGCGTAAGTTGTTTGCCAGGGTAGAAAGTTCGATAATCTAGACATGCCACCAGTACGTATCACCAAATCAACATCTCCAGAAACGAGCAAGTTTTCTTCTATAGTTTTTTGCGTTATCTTAATCCTTTTCTTTAAGGCCCTCTTGACTAAATCCTTAACCGCCTTAGTCAATTCATACCGGCCACCATAGGAGATTAAGATGTTCAAGAATTTTTTGTTGTATTTTTCAGTTTTTCTCATTATCCTCCTCATGATTTTAACAAGACTTTCAGGTAACTTACTGAAGTCACCACAGAACCTAACTCTAATCTCATACTTATCTATTCTAGACGCTCTTTCCGTCTCGAATCTGTCCAACTCGTGTTTCAACAGTTTAAGGATTTCTAAGACTTCTCTTCTTGACCTGTTTAGATTCTCAGTCGAAAGAACATAGGCAGAAATTTGTTGGACGTTTAACTCTAGACACCAATCCAGGAACTTATCGAAAGTTTGCGTGCCATACTTATGCCCCTCCCATGGTTTCAAACTATGTTTAATAGCCCATCTTCTATTACCGTCCAATATCACGGCCACATGTTTTGGTATCATTAGACCATTCATATAATCACTATAACGTTAATTTAAGAAATATTAAGCTTTAAAAATATTATGTTTATCTATTGTAAATCAGATAGTAGGGGTCGTCAGATAGTCTGGTCTAGTCTGCGAGGCTCCAGCTCTGAATGGAGCGTTGATCCCAAGATGATAGAAGAAACCTCGTCACGGGTGTTCGAATCACCCCGACCCCATTATCTCAGAGGAACGAAAATAAAAGAACCCAAGTCTTTAGTCCTAAATTCTTTGTCGGAAACCTTTTCCAACAATAACATCTTCTGGCCCCAGGAATCATTCACAGGAGCGACGATTTTTCCCCCGACCTTTATTTGGTTGAAAATGGGTGTTGGAATTTCTGGGCACGCCGCTGTTATGATACATCGATCATAAGGAGCTTCTTTTTCATAGCCCCTCTTCCCATCCCACCTTATAACTTCCACATTCCTAACCTTGGCTTTTTCCAAATTTTTCTTTGAAAATTCAACCAATTTAGCTTCTAACTCCACTGTTATTACTTTACCTTTCGAGCCAACACAACGAGCCAACAACGCGGCTTGGTAGCCAGAACCTGAACCTATCTCTAATATTTTATTTCCAGGTTTAGGGGCAAGTCTTTCAGTCATTATCGCGACTGTGTAAGGTTGTGATATAGTCTGGCCATTGTAAGTAGGCAGGGGCACATCATCATAGGCATGAGAAAGATAATCTTTCCTGACAAACAAGTGCCTCGGTGTTTTTTTGAACGCTTCTATTATCCTCGGCGTTTTTAATATTCCCGCCGATATCAAGTGTTCAACTAAACGTTCATTATCCTCCAGAAGACTCATAACATCAATATAGTCTCCAGACTAATAAAACCATCGAAAAATAAAAGAAAAAGAAAGAGGGCTACTTGATTAAATGTATATCTATCGTGGAAACGTTAATCTTGTTTCCTTCCTCAACCTCTCTTTCTTCTGTTCCGATTTCTATCGATTTTACTTTAACGTCCCCCAAGAAACGGTTCCTGACGATCTCAGAAACGTCAACAGCTCTTGAGATCGATCTACCTCTTGCCTTAACGTGGACTTCTTTCAAGCCGTCAGTGAATTGCGTTATCACTGCTAAAACATAGGACATTGTTGGTTTTCGTCCTACAAAAACCACGTTGTCAGCGGCTTTTGTCCTCCTAGGGGCCTTAGTTTTTTCTGTTTTCGCTTTTTCTTCAGCCATCTATTCACCTCTTGTTTTTGAGCATAATTCGTGTAAAATTGAATTTCTGCGTCAACTATTAGTAGATATTTAACCTTTAAATCTTTTTCTGGGGCCTAACGTCAATATTTTATCTCAAGAGTAACAAATAATTAGTATGGGAGTCAAGTGGTTGTTGGCGTTTTTGATTTTAATAGTCTTCATCTCTGGTTGTCCGGATTTCAATGGGGGGGATGAGGTAAAACCAGAACTTAACGACAATGCTCTGAAGATGGATGTAAAGATAAGGGAGAAAGAGGAGGATAGGAGAATACTCCCCGACCAAACAATAAGAATGACCGTTACCTTAACCAACCAAGTTGAGAACGCAACTAAAAATGTCTATTTGAACATTACAAACCCATACGGCATTCACATTTCAAAAGTGGATTGTGGAGATGATTGTATCTGTGAATGGGAAGAGGGAGGATCCAGACGAATTGATACAAAAGGAGGATGTAATGGGGATGTTCAATGTGATTATAACAGATGTTATTTCAGGTCAATCCAGTCCCAAGACGAGATTGATATCACCTATGGATTGAAGATTCCTGATGAAGAAGAAATATCTGAGATGGGCAGGGATTTAAAACCTAAAATCGAGCTTGAGTATGAATATGAGGGAACTTCGGCTCTTTACCTTCCGATTTACAAATATGGAGAAAAACCGGTCGATCCTAAGAAAGAATCTACCCAGACGACTGGCCCCATACATGTTGACATAGATAGTGATGATTGGGTTAGGGCGGGTGATCTATTCCCGATATATATTGACGTAAAAGATGTTGTCCGTTCTTCAGAGAAAATTGTAATAGACAATGCTGCTTTCACTATGACAGTGGACCATGCCGATATTAATGACCCGGAGATAGGAAGATGTGATTTTAATCTGTCTGGTTCGGTTTATAATCCAGAAGAAGACTTGGAACTCCCTCTGATAAACCCGTTGGTGTGTACTTTAAAAGCGAGGGATGAAGAAACCGCACCACCGATGGTTAGGGCCCCCATCATAATCGGCTATTCCTATAAGTATAAGATAGGAAAGACTGAAACAATCAGAGTAGAGAAGGCTTTTCTGGGGATTTTTTAATTATTCAAGTTTTTTAACCAAGGAAAACTAATTTAAAGATAGAAGCGATGTTCCATGAGTTTTACAGACAGACTTAGAAATTTGGGTAAAAGGACAAAAGGTACTGGGGACAGATTTGCTAAATCCTTCAAAGAATTGAGAGCAAAATATTCAAAAAAAGATACTGCTGAAGCAGGTGGTGGAGAAGAAGGAAAGAAAGAAGGAGGTCAGCGATGGGCCAAAACAAACTTAACTAAATGTCCAAACAAAAAATGCGGCGCTGAATTTGACGCTGAACACTATGGAAAAAAATGTCCTCATTGTGGAACAAGCTTAGGATTTTTCGCTGGGTTAGGTAGGAAACTTAAAGGAGTAAGAAAAAAGAAAGAAAAAAAAGAAGAGGAACCTGAAAAAGAAGAAGAACCAGAAGAAGAAGGAAAATCTGGAGGAAAAAAATTTCGGATTAAAAAACGTGAGATTGGGAGAGGCACACAATTTAGTATTGCAGGTTCCGTGATTATCATAATCTTCGGAATTTTATACGATTTTCCTCTCATCTTTATACTCTTGTTTGTCGCGATAGTAGCAATCGGTATACTATCTATAGTACTACCTAAATTGGTTTCTCTATTTTTATGGCTTGGTTTTTTTGGCGTTGTGGTTTTTCTTTATATAGGCGGACAACTCCAACCAATTGAAGAATCGCTGGCTATGGCCATACCAGTAGCTTGGGCCGAACAAATTGAACAAGCCGTAGACGAAACCACGGATGGGATCATTAAGGCATATGAAACAAGCAAATGTTATAGCAAAATCAACCCCGATTTTGTTAATGCATGTTTGAAGGGTTTGGAGGAAAAGAAAGATGAGCAGGTTAAAAAATTGGGGCCCATTGAAACAGTAGAACTTAAATGGGGTAGAAGATTAAATGGTGATTATGATTATGATTTACCGGAAAGTGGGGAAGATTATACCCTTGACGTCTCCTTCATAAACAAGAATGACGAGGTTTACGAGATCAATTTCACTCTAATAAGTGCGTTCACAACAGTTACTGCCGATCCAGAGGAAGCAGACATAATGGCCGTGCCAAAATCAGTCTTTGAGAAATACACTCTAGACCCGAAAGAGGAGTTACCAATCAGACTCAAGTTCGAAATGGACGACACTGATATTGGATGGGATTGGGAATGTATAGGAAGTCAAACTTTCAAGGTTAATGTAAGTACAGAACAAAGAAGTGGTGGCTGGAGTGATTTTGGTGTGGCTCCTTCTAGTGAAGACGAATATAGAAAATTCATCCATGGTTTTAACCCAAACATAAACGCTGAACCAGGCCCGTTAAACATATACGTGTTCACAGACCCTTGGGGTATAGATGCATCAGAATTTATAGATATTACTGAGGAAAGAGATAAACTTGAAATAATAATCAAGATTCAGAATAAAGTTAAGAGTGGGACCGCTTGGATTAAACAACTCTATCTTGTCCAAGAATTTGAGATACCTAATAAAATTTTCGCTTTGGACATCACTGCCCCCTTTTTTTGTGATGGAACCAAAGGCATTAGACTCGGCAGAAATTTCACAGTTACTCAGGACTCAGACTTATGTTTAGAGGCTCAGGGTAACTGTTATGAATTTGATTTTACAACCGCGAACCCCGAAGGGATTGAGATTAAACCTCAAGATAAGATAACGATAGCATGCAAGGCTAATGTTATTAGTTCCCCGTCGTATGAATACACAGACCAAATACGCGTCTTCTCCAATTTTGAATACGTTCAAGATTGGACTAAACCAATACCTTGCTCAACCTAGAGAAAGAATATTAAATAAACGACTTTCTGGGGTTAGTATTTTACTGAAATTTAAGAGATACCACAGCACTGACTGCAAAAGGTTATTACTCCGTTAGTTGCCGCGCCATCATCACAATCGTCCCAAGCGGCTGGCGCGGTCCAATAATTTGCTCCACATGTTACCACGTCACTCGGCGCACCTGGTCCACCAGTCCAATCAACTGTACTACAACTAGTGCACCATGCGGTTGCTAATGTCCTACACTGTGTCTCGGGTAACATTGGATTCATTACATAACTGTAAACCAAGTAAACCACTATCCCAACCACTAGTACCCCTATCAATAAATACAGAATCGTTTGAATAGCTATTCCTTTGCTCATACCAATACTTTCCTTTTCCTTAAATAAATATTTTTCATTAGGTTAATTGTCCACAGAAGTCTTTAGTATCACCGGGAGTACTGTACGTTTGGTTACAGTCTATACCTAGAGGGTTGATAGTACCTGTGGCAAAAAAATCACTGATACACGTTCCTATATCACTATCAACCGCCTTGCTTCCAAAACCAGCGGGCCAGCCAGCTATCTGACAGCCATTACACCAGTTTTGAACTCTTGTTCTACAGTCCTGTATGTCCATACCTGAACCAGTCGCATAAGTGTAAACCAAGTAAACCACTATCCCAACCACTAGTACCCCTAAAAGCAAATACAGAATCGTGTTGATGGCTATTCCTTTACTCATGAAAATAATTTACACTTCCTTAAATAAATAATTTGTTATTAATTTGGCCTGCCTAAAAACACAATAACTAATTCAAACATTTGAGATGATCATGCATAAGTACACATGTCACTATAACTACAAGTCTCAGTACATGTTCTATCTGTCACACAACATGGCCACTCACACCATTCTCCTGGACCGCAACCAAATATAAGACACCCTAAATCATCCCATTTATCTGTCCATGTACAGGTCTGTGGTCCCGCCATATCCTCCCTTAAACATCCTGACCATGTCGTACAACTTGTTCCAATGCATGCTAAACAACACGTGTCACCACACGTTTTTGCAGGACAATAATATCCCTGCCAACAATTAATAGTATTTTTACATCCATACAGACATTCCTCAATAGAAGTGTAGGAACAATCAGGTGGTGTGCATGAAGGTTTACAACCACCACTTCCATCACACTCTCTCGCACATTTCACAGTAGCACCTACAGGGTCCCTGTATTCAAATTTGATATCTTTACATTCGCCAGGACATGACCTTTCATCTTCTCCGCAAGTATTGCCAGGAGGAATATAAGTATCAGGATGATTGTTCAGTATACACTCTGAATCTGGATCCAGTGGACGATCACAGGTCCAATACTGACAATCAGTCTTTGGATCAGTACAGTCAAAGACACTATCACATTCATCCAATGTACATTGATGAGTGCTCAACTTACATTTATATCCTGGACCAAACTTAGCTACACAATAGGTATCGTCGTTACATCCACAGTCCTCTTGAGCACATGCTGGAGGTGTGCAAACATCACAATTTCCAAATCCATCACAAGGATTAATACATTCTGTATCCGGAGGACCATCGCACATCCAAGTATCTCCAACACCCTGACAATTTTGTGTGCAATCCCCTGCAATCGGACAAGTCCTCGTCATTCTGTCACAATCATCCTCCGTACCCCAAATACCGTCTGTGTTTGGGGGGATATAGGTATCCGGTAAAGGAGGATTTTCACAATACGCATCATCATCGCCTGGATTCATACATTTGTCTATACCATTAAAGGCTTCAACTCCAGTACAAATCTTACCATCATCACAATCTGGATCAGAAGTACATGCAATTATACAGCCTCCATCCGTACAATTGTCTGATCCACATCTATACTCTATGTAATAACAGATTTCAGAAGTTGAATAGCAGTCATACTCGTAGAGACTCTCAGTAATACCATCAGCATCCGAATCAAAACATAGGTCTGTATACTCGCCAGTAAAATCTTCACACGTGCCCTCTATCGAGTATTTATTTGGGCTGAGAGAATCAGGATCATTACAAGTCTTTGGGTTACAGACATCATCGGACCCATTGAAGAAATCACAGATATTGCTCTTAGGACTTATTATTCCTAGGTCTGAAGCACAAGATCTGAATTCAGGTAGATTTTGGGCCTCTTCCTCGTCCGCATTACTGATTAAACCTGTATCTCCCACTTTAACCAGGAAATTCACACCAAGATATTTAACCGTTACTCTATCTGTTGGAAAATCATAAAGAGTATAATTCATAGAACTATCATAAATCGTAACGTTGATTATAGCTGCGGCCGATCCAGCCGCATAATTATAATTTGCGTCTGGTATCTTTAGTATCACTCTCATATTAGAATCTAACAGATCATTGGCCAATTTATCCAGTTCATCTTGAGCCATAGCCTGACTGCTCATATCGTGGTAATAACCCGGCGTTTCATTCCTTATCAATTTTCCGAGTGTATCATCATATATAATATTTTCAGCTGTTTCTACAATCTTTCCAAATTCTGTATACATCAAAGAATAAGGCCTGAAATGTCTTTTTATATCTATTTCACTTGTCTCTCCCTCCCACCCAAACTCTCCTGAAAGAGTAGCCTCGAGGTCACCCACGTTATCTGAGAGTTTCACAAGGATTGTACTATCAGTTATGTAACCAACAGTGAGTCTAGGGGCCCCACTCATCCTTACTTCCTCAGAGAATGAATCATAACTTTTCATGTAATTCTCGAGATAGCAACTTGAAACCCAAGCAGTTTTTTGTCTAGTCTTGTTAAGTAAAACCTCTCTGGGCGGTATCAATTTTGTGTCGTAAATTTGCCAATAAGACATATTGTAAGTGCGATGATAAGTTGAATCGAAATCATAAGGAAGGACTATCTGACTTGTGCCGAAAGCGTCCAAACCCTGAACAGATGAGAGGTCTGTAGCACCCATGAATGACCTGACGTAAGTTTCAACCTTGTCTGATTTGGATATCAAAGACGCCTCTAGCAACTGCCTGAGTTCTAATCTTTCTTTCTTGAAAACGGTGCTAACCACCACACCTTCAACGATTAGAACTATTGGTATGATTATAATTAAAATGACTGGACCAATACCTTTTTTCATCTTTATCACACATACTCCACAGCATCATAAGATAATCTAGCGGTGAATTCATCCGTCCCGTTGAAAGTTAAGGGAAAGGGATAAGATGCTGAATATTCTCTGCGTCCTATCACAAAACATAGGCTTGGATCTGGCACTATTCCCACAGGAAAAACATATTTCCCACAATAGTTGCCTTTTTTTGACACAGAGCAGTCATCATTACACGTATAAAGATTTTCAACTAATGGGTGGGGCATACACCCACAATTTGGGTATTGCGACTGACTCACAGTTGCATTTCCAATTGAAATAATATATCCCATGCTTTTTGCGTCGCCACCAAACATGAAATAGAGTTGATTATTAACTATATTTCTGACTTTTTTGAATTCGTCTTCTGGTTCAAACTTATAATAAACTTTATTCATCTTAGGGACAAAAGATTTCCCATCGATATCCATAGAAAGCAGATCTAAAGGAACCTCCTGAATTTTGTTCCATCTGTACTCATCCAAGACAGTAGTAGTTACGTGAAACTTGAAGAAGTAGAAAAAAACTAGAACTATAGCGACTGCAAAAAGGTATATGACTAAGAGTATTATCATACTCACAAATATTCCACCCTTTCGCCCTGTTCTTATCATCAACTCACCGCAACCTCCTGGAATTCTATATCCGTGACAATCCATGCTTCATAACACTTACCCACGATGTTTAATGTTGTTGGATCTGAGTCCAGTGTGGCATCGCTCGTTACGAATCTCTTACATGCTATTCTTCCACTAGAAAATTCCATACAAACAGTTTCTGGGTTTACACCTGTTTTATTCACAACAACCTGAATTATTTCTGGATCAATCGGAACCATGACTTCAACTTTCTTTTCATATTCTCCCACAAAATAGGCCATGGACTCGGGCCAATCAGGATCAGTTCTGATAAAAGAATGAGAAAGCCAGAAGCTTAAATCTGACAGAGTTGTTTTAACCAGTGTTATCTCTATGAAACCAGGATTGTAGAAACCAGAAGTATTGTGTATGACTACAGGCATATCTGCATAGCCAATGAATCTGTCCGGGTAACATTCAGAGTCTTCCTTGAATGGGAGGTCCGCGATGTTCCATCTGCGACCAGTCACGTTATCTCCAACAGTTATTGTATAATCAAAATCCAGGAATTGACAGCATTTGTGCAATTCATCATCTAAATTGTTTATATCGTACATATCATAACCAGGATTTTCATAAGCATCTAGCGCCGTTTCTTCCAGTATGAGTTTATTAGGTCTCCCATACATATCTCTCTCTACTAGAGGACTGTTCGAAACCATTAATTGTAGAAGGTTTAATGCATTCCTATGCGATTCCATCTTGTACCTTATTCCAGTCAGATCTAACCATTGTCCTATCATGAATAACAAAATTGCTGCACCAACAGCAAATGCTACTACAAGGAAAAATATTGTTGTCAGACTTAACTCCATCAGCACACCCCCACTGGTAATATCCACCAGCTGTCCACCAACAGAGTTGAACTGAAATCGTCATATTTTACAAAACATATATGAAAGTCTTGTTCATAATCAGGAGGAGGAGCAGGAGTCTTTAACTTATCTATAATTTCAAAAGGAGTAGAATAACAATTGATAGTTTTCAATGCGGTTGCCCCTGTCTCCACTTTTCTTGAAATCACACAGACCATTTTTCCACTGCTGTAGACGTTATAATTTATGTTTGATGTGATGTTCCTGTAGTCTGTCGTAACTTCACCTGTCGTACCACCCAAGGCAGTGTATTTACTTATTATATCCAGAGCAGTGGATTCAGAGGGTCTTATAGTCCAGAACATTAGGTTTGCTTCCGCATCCTGTATCAAGATGATTACAGCAGCAAGCACTACTATAGTGGTGAAAATTATAATTATGGTGTTGCTCGTTGTGCGCTCTGCCATAAATTATTATTTGTTTTTACTTAAAATTAACTTCATGTTGTACAATCAGTGCAAGTAAGATCGTTCGCCGTTATGTACAAAGTATACGTAACCCCCGTCACCATGTTACTCGATCCACACCCATAGACATTACTCACACCATTCCAAGGTATGCTAACGTTTACGGGGTAAGGTGTAGCAGTATACTTGAACTTTATCTCTACGTGTTGGTTGCCTGCGGTGTCATTATACCACATACATTCAGTACATACACCATCCAGTTTAATCTTTTCAACCTTTGGGTGCCCGGTTTTAAGAACTTCCTTGACCACATCGTTTATGTCATTTATAGCTTTAACTTGTCGTTGAACACATATCTGTGTTCGAAATCGGTCTGAGAGCCAAGTGACTATTGGGGCGAGACCGATTATTATGATTGTGATTAATATCAACATCAGCATATACTTGACAGAAATAGTCGCGATCATAAAAAATAATTATGTTTTTTCAGTTTAAAAATTACTGACACATGATTTTCCAATCACCATCATATTGTGTAAAACAGAGATTGAATTTATGCAAATGCCATGTAGGTGCCGGAATTGCTGCAAAAGTTGCGCCTTTACCACCAGCAGCTCCACATTCTTTTTGCCAACCACCATCATATGCTTTATAAAGAACTTTACCAGTACCAGTAGCAAGAGAACTGCCCTCGACCCCGTGATAGAATACGTAAAGTTTTTCATCATAAACAATTAGATGAGGATTCCCGTTATTGTTCTCATTGACTGCTATTTCTTCTTCTGCGGACCAAGAAGAGCCATCAAAATTTCTGTAATATATACTCCACCTACAGTTCCAAAAAATTCCTGGATCAGGGATGCATAACCCTATTTGTTTTGAGTAGCTTAAATGTAATTTTCCATCATATTCTATGGCAGAAGGATAAACATGCGTTCCTGAAGGAACTGCTTCTTGTTCAGCTCCCCAACTGCCTGGGGCACCACAATTAGATCCACATGTCATATATTTTATATGGTGATCTTCATGGTGATAGAATAAGTATAATTCACCGTCATAAACAGCAAAATATGACCCACCATCTTGCCCCACATTAGTACTTGTTAAAACTCCAACGTCAGACCACGTACCATCAAACTTCTTTACGAATATTTCCCAACCCCCGTTGAGGCCCGAATATCCTACGTATAGTTCATCTTCAAAAACGACTGCAGAAGGAAAACCATAGGTGCGTGTACCATCCGTTAATAGATTTTCAGGACCCCAACTCTTTCCATCGCTAGAGGTCCTATAGTATATATCATCCGTACCCTCTTTATGGTAGAACAAATACAGAATATCTCTATAAGATACTAATGCTATTGGTTCTGCCTCGTCCACCGGGTCATAAAGATCATCAGCCACTTCAACTCGTGGACTAAATAAAACAGAATAACCACACAAATTTGGACTATCAGGACAATTCGTACATCTAACATAGTCCTCACCAACTTCAAAATTATACGTAGTATCTTTCACCATGTTAGCACAATTTTCAGGCTCATTACAACTAACACAATTGGCCGCAACCCCTACCACGTTATAAGAAATACTCTTGTTTATCTCTGACTCATCTTTATATTTTATTTTCCACTGTGAATTCAAGGAATCATACCAAATACAATCGGTACAACTCATGACCATAAAACTCTTGTTCTCAACTGGTGAATCCCTTTCCTTAACCAATTCTATTGTTTTACTGAAACCGTTCAACAGAGTATGTTGTTGAATTATACACTTATTCTTTGCAACGTTTGAAAAAACCGGATATATCCCGAAGAATAATGCGATGACTAAAAATACTAGCAGAATTAATATGGTAACTGAGTCACTACCAACCATGATTATATATTGCAAGGGGTAATTTAAAAGGGAACACCCATTCCACTGCATGCATCGGGTGCTTCAGTATCTGTACATTTCGTGTCTTCATCAGTTCCTGACCAATATCCACAGCTACCAACACACTCAGACAAGTCTTCACCCAATTCATAATCAGCACTCCAAGGAGGGTTCCCCAAATAACACATCGAACACCATGTAGTGAACTGGGCCTTGCATTCTTGACAGCTCAATTTGCCTTCTGTAAAGGCCCTGTACATGAGATACCCGCCAATAGCCAGGATTATTATTGCCAGGACTAAAGCTATGATATAAGGTATTGCCAAACCCTTTCTCATGATAATATTTAGTATAAGATAGAATATGAATTTTCTGTTAAGTGTGAATTATTCAGTAAAGAGTATAAAGGGTTCACATGCAGTTTCTGCGTTTGTACAATCATCACCTGTAGCGGTTCCAGGCCAATAACCACAGTCATTAAGACATTTGGCCAAGTCTTCACCTAAATTACCCCCCAAACTCCAATCATCCTTACCTGCGTTAACAGTAAAACACATCGAACACCATGTCGTAAATTCGGTCTTACATTTTACACAGTCCCAGGATTCTGTTTTTGAGGCCTTGTATGCTAAAAAAATAAATATTGTCAGTAGGACTATACCAACAACCACAGCTACTACGAAACCAGTTCCCACCCTACCGATCATGATAATATTTAGTATAAGATAGAATATGAATTTTCTATGAATAACCAAAACTTGTGTTGAACCAATTGGACACTGTTTGGTCCAACTTATCAAAGAATGTATCAACGTAAGGAGTCGATCCACCCACCAAGAATATGATGACCAGTAAAATAATGGCTAAGAAGATAACCGTGAAAATTATTGCAAGAAAGGTTTTTTTATCCAATCGATCACCCAATCATCAACAAGGAGAAGTAGTCTCTCCAAGTCTAGCCTCACACCAATCACCATTATTATAATACATACCTACAAGACTAAGATCCGAAATATTAATTGTCCCATCTTTATTAACATCAGCCACAGGATCATAAGCAGCTTCGCCGCACACCGTAGAACCCGGAATTGAAGTTATAAGGTTGAGAAGATCTTGACAAGATACCGCACACGTCCCGCCATCAGAGCCGCAATTCTCACTTGGTCCACAAATTTTCCAATCTCCGCTCCACCCACCATTCTTACATGCAACATTATGGTAACACAATTCTTTACTCGGGCTCGAGTATGAAAAATTACAGTAACCTCGGCCACAAGTTACACCAGGATTATCACAGCCACATGTCCCACCTCCTACAGCGAAAGGACCAACTCCAGAACTCACTGGTTTACTAGTAGTCCAACCACTACCAGCAGGAGGACAATCCAAATCCCAATAACATTTTTTACCATTGTCGACTACTCTGTTGTAATCACCAGTACCATACGTACAATAAGGAACATTACCTGGGCTTAAAAGGCCAACATAATCTATGTCAATACACTGTCTTTGACTGAATCTATCGATTGCTAACATTACAGCATCTACATTGTTCCATGCCCACTCACTCGGTCTTACGTTAAAGGTTGTTAAACTATCGTCATCAGAAGTCCCTTGTTGATGCGCTAAAAACCAACCGTTTGAATCATGCATGAATATATTTAAACCAACCCAGTCCCCATCCCCACCACATCCCTTGTATCTTATTTGTAGACCATAAACTGGTCTGTAATCAGGGCTGATTCTGAAAAACAACCAGATACCATAATAGTTGAGAGGAACATCTGTCAGATAGCAATAACCACTAGCAGGAGGAACATCACATTTTGCCACTCCATCCAATAGGTCTGGTCTGACACCCCACCTCAGAAAACCGTCACAATCAAGATCGGACACACACCCAGGTAAGGCATACGGTCTGAATTCAGCATATCTTTCGTCCATCACCAAGATGTTTCTTGGGTTTAATACACGTCCAAAGTCACCATAGGTATCAGGACCCATGTAAGAAAAAACATCCGTTTTGTCGTGATGGGTGTTGTCATCTGGAGATAAACATGGCGCATCAGAAGGACCAGGAGAATAATAATCTTGACCACTCACACAACATAGATTAGAGGCAGAAGCATTGTAAGCCCTTCTATCTGAATTAGATTGTGGGTCACCATAGTCCGTACAAGCATACGCAGGTGGATTCATTCCACAAACCGGAACACCAAATGGGAATCTCCATTCGCCTTCATAATATCCGAATAATTCTCCCACACAATTCCCACATTTATCACATATATCTGGACCATCTGTAAGTATACTGCAATCGCCCCCAAAACTAAAGTCACATGCAAGATCATTTGGCCATGGATATGTATAAACACCTCCTGCCTGAGGAGGATCAACACTGATTGTAAGAGTTGTACTATTTATCCTAGTACCGATGGGTGGATCCATATCCATCTTGACATACATTCGATAATATCCAGGAGTGTTGGCCACGTGAGTCAAAAATGTACATTCATCCCCACTTCCAAGAACATCCACCAAGCATGTATCGACTACTAAGTCTAGATCAATGACAGACAAGTATATGGTTCTACCCTGGCAACCAGTGAATCCAGTGACGTAGACATCTACATCACCTCCTGATTCCACATCGTACGGCCCATTCATTATCAAGTCGCCACTGCAACCACTCACGGTCAAATATACATCATCATATTTTTCAAGGTCTGTGTCAGCATGTGAAGCTTTTACTTCTATCGTATAGCTGCCTAGATTGGGTGAACGGCACCTCATCGTTGTCGTATCAAATGTTTGAGGATTTACTGTCAACGGATTAAGATCAAAATCACAGGTCACGCTTGGGTCATTAGGTATATAAGACAGATCAAAGTCCTCTTGAGTGTTGAAGTTATTACGAATCTCAACAGTGTATTCAGCATCCACGCCTATATCTTTTGTGATAGTTTCAATCGGTTTGTTACCACTAACCCATACATCTAATCTCAAGTCAACAACTTCAAGCAGTGCTTGATCATTTCTACTTCCATATGCAGGTGTTGATACCATCACATCAATCCATTTCTCTCCCGACACCAGGTCTTCCCTATCATCATCACTGAGCTCAGAAGGATCACTGGAAGCTAAACACCTCAACTCTACTATTCTCGTTTCCCCACTGAATACGGTTTCAGAAGTTGAGCTGAATTGACAAACAGGATTGGGTCCATAAGAAGAAATTTCGTCTGCAAGACCAAACTCGAGTGTGAAATCAGCACCCGTCCCAAGGGAGTTGTGTATAGTTACAGTGTATATAGCCTCTTCATCCAATGTAACCATAACCTTTTTTCCTACTATCCTATCAGGCGGAGAAACAGGCTCTACTTCTACCCAAAACTCGCCAGGTTCAGGAGGTGTTGAATTGATGGTTACATCAGCACATCCGCTAGTTGTTTTTGTTCCCCAAAGGTACAAACGGCCCTTAAAATCACATTGATAATATGTATCACCAACATTACAAAGACTCGAGGCAAATATATCATCGTATGGTGATTGTGGAAAACATCCAAAGGCTTCTCTTGCTACGCCTTGGTCCAACAATATTGCCCCTTCACCGATATCATTCCTAGAAGCATCAACTATACCACCGAAAAGTCCGGTACCACATCCAGATCCTAAAAGTTCATCAGGTTCTGGAAAATCAGGATATCTACCTGCCGATGATGTTTCGGCGAATGAACCCGTGATACTGAGTGGAAATCCAATAATGTTCATTAGCCCTTGTGGGACCTCAATATATTTATATCCTTCTGGTCGACAAGGGGCAACCCGACCGTATTTCATAAAATCAATTATATCAGCAGCATCACTGCAAAACACACAGCCCTGAATAAGACTTTTATACCAAACTCTGTATACGCCCTTCATAATAACTCCACCCAAAGGCCCTTTACCTTGTAAAGAAAGTTCTATAGGATAATTTCTCCCACAAGCTGTATCTGGTCCAGGCGATCCCCAATTTTGACAAATGCTCTTACACTCTACATCACATGTCTCTGTATCTGTGTAATTTTCCAAACAAATTCTGTCAACTATATTATCTGGGTCGGTGCCGTCACAGCCCTTAGTGCAGATAGCCAGACTGCATGCATAATACCTGATCAACTTGGTTCTTTCAGGATACAGAATCGTGTTCTCAATCCAAGGCAGACCAAAAACAAACAAGGTAAGCATACCAGCAGCAACTATACCTAGAAATATGAGCCATACGACCCACTTTATACTTATCTTCATGCTACCAACTCAGCATTTCTCTTATCCAGTTCATGAATGCGTCTACAACATTCCCATAATTCATGTAAACCCAGTATAAGACCACAGCTAGAGTTATCACTAGCAGAAGAATCTCTATTATGAATTTTATCGTAACCATCTTATCCACACATCCCAGGTAAGAATAAACCTCCCCAAGTGCCGAGTATTTGACACAATGCTCCGTAGAAGGATTCAATTATCTTGTCGAACATGTCTCCAATACCTTCAGAACCTTTGGTGAGAAATATCCATACCAATGCTATGACGATTATCGCGATTATTATCGACATTATTATCGCCATCTGATGTCCTGTCATTCCTTTCATTCTCACCACGGTATCGTTATTATTATCGGTTTTATGGCATCAACTATTTTGCTAATCAACCCACCTTCACTGATTAATAATAGAATTACAATTCCTATAAAACCTATCGTCAATATGAGTATGACCTTCCAACTTATAGCGGCTCTGACATCTCCCTTACTCATGGTTCCATCCATATAAAACCTATTAGCCCCTTGAATATAAAATAAATTAGCAGGATTGCAAAACTGAAAATACACAGGGCTATAACAAGATTTGTACTTATGAGATAATGTCTGTCTAGAGGATCATCCCCATACTGCAAAGAATCTATGAAGCTGGCGAGCATAACTGTTATCTCAATCATGTATATACCAACAACAACCAAAAATATTTCCGCGGGCATTATGTTCTTTATGTCAACGATGGTTCCTAAAACATCCGGTCCTAACTGATCAGGATATGCTCCAGATAAACCAGTGACGTTTGCTAAGATGTTAACGATCTGGAATAGGACCATTATCATTATCGTTGCCATGCCGACTACAGCTCCTGATGCAATAGGGACTAGTAAGTTCATCATCATCTTCATGCTCGAAGTGGTCTCATCCAGAATTTCTTTCATATGTTCTTCAACAGAATGCATACCCTTAAGGTAGTTCGAAATGGATAGTATGGCTTTTGAAACACCAATAACACTCTTGCCGATGTAGTCCGAAATCATATCCATCGTCGAATAGATCATGGGAGAAGGATAATGTTTCATCGCACCATATTTTTTATCAAACAAAGCCTTTTTAAACGTAAAACCAAATTTCTTTATGTTGTTTAAAACCATCCTAAAAAGACTGGAAACGTTCAAATCCTTTGTTTTTTCGTAAGACTTCTCCAGAGCTGCCTCTATTGGTACACCACTAGACAACGTATAACCAAGTTGGAACAAAACTTCAGCGAATTCCTCTTCCATCTTTCTAATATCATCTCGGATATCGATGTTTTTATAGAAGTTGAAGAAAGAATAAAAGATGATTGCAAACCCAAAACCATACAACATCAACAACCCACCCATAAGTTTTGTTAACGAGACTGGATCACTCGGCAATGTTGTAAAATAATATCCGAGCATGGTGAATACTGACCCGAATAGTATGGAGATGATTACTGTCGATATCGATACACCCTTTCCAAAAATGTTGAATACGATTTTTTTCATTGGTCTAGCTTGAGGATGTTTTGATATATCGATGATCCCAAATGTAACAGGTCTTGTTTTCAAAGTCTCGTTCATCACATACCAAACAACGAGTGGCAGGACTAGATCATAGAAAAAAAACAAGAAGGCAGGTTCAACTGCGTCTGCCAAGAATATGGTCATTATCGGGAAGAGTATTATCGTCAAAACTGGAAGGGTGATACCTATAGTGGTTATTATCATCAGAGGATTTCTGAGTTGAGTAGAATAATGTTTCATCCTCTCCAAGTTTCCTTGTAACAATATGTTGATAGCCTCATCTAACATTACCTCTCTCCTCTCTTTCTTTTGAGCGATAGATGCTCTTATCAAATTCACAGCTTCATAGAACTCCAGGTTCTCTTGTTTCCATTTTCTCGCAAATTCATTCAACACTTCATCCGCACTACCATATTTACCTACTGTTATACCCCATGCCATCTTTCTCAGACTTCTCCCGACAACACCCTTTACGTTAGAAGAGGCAAACATCAAGGCTCTCTCTAAATTCGGAACGAGCCTCAAGGATATCACAAGATAGAAAGCGGCTTGAACTAGATCAGATGTCGCTCGAATCCTGTAATACTTGGTCAGTATCGTTGGATAGATTATTAGATAATAGGCTAAGCCCAAGAAAGAGAATATAGCGAATAGACCGTATGTTTGCAAATTGAGCAAAAAAAGTATTAGAGATAGAACAATTCCCATTATCGCAACCACTATAGTGGTAGTAAAGATGTAACCAGGTTTGGTTTCTATATCACAAAAATCTAATTTTTCTGACAGTTCTCTTGCTCTTTCACCCTTTGCAGGGAATTCATAGAATTTACCAAAATAGTTACATACAGCTTCATACCAATTACTCGCTCGTCTTTCCAATTTGGCCTTAAACTTTTCAGTTGGCATCATTTATAATTTATTTTAATATAAGATAAAATGAGATTAAATCACTGAGACTACAACTTGAGGACAAGCATAATAAGTTCCCCATGGTCTATCACAGCTAGGGATAAGACAAATATCAAAAACATATAAACACGCAAAAAGCCCATCTTGTATATTTTCAGTCCAAATTTCAACTTGTATCCCAGCTGGGATCGTACATTCATCGATAATAGGTATCCCCGTTCTGTCTTCATAATCAACGTATCCTGATATATCGCAATTATTAGTAACAAAAGTCGGGTCGGTATCATGTTTTATCCATATAGAACCAGAATCAGCATAACCATTACATCCTAGATAAATACCAAAATCACTAATGCTTGGGTCAAGACACATATCCTGGTCAGGATTATCATAGATAACTTCGTAATCATGAAGCCAACCTTCGTCACCACCCATATACCCGCCTGCTCTCCTACCGCAATAATCAAAACATCTTCCTCTTTGGATAAAAACCCCTTTCCATTTATGAACTCTTCTGAGGTCGTTGCTTCCTGTACTGCGGTTGGCAGTATATATGACAGGTTCCTGAAAAGTAAAATCAAATTTAACACTATCACCACAATAACGATCCTGTACTGGGAGGCTACGATTATCTCTTATCTCTTCACAAAGCTCTCTGCATCCTTTTACGACATCTTGACCGTCGTATTCTAGAGGTTGGCTCATCACATCTGCACTCAGACATATATCATTGCTCTCAGTCTGATGCAATCCACCGCACATAGCCACAGCGCAAGATATGTATCTTATGAACCTATTCTCTTCACTGGTATCCATATGGGTTATAGGTAAATCCTGCATCTGACCCATTACCCAAAAAAGGAATATACCAACTACTATCAACCCTGCAATTATTGGAACAACCCATCTCATAATATGGCTTTGCATTACTTCAGTTCCTCCTTAAACCATTCCACCCATTTATCATATATCATCTTTGAATCTAAAGCACCGACCTCCCTTCTAACTTCATCTGCTATCAAGTGAAACATCTCATTGCTTTTCGACGATGTTTCAGCTTCTAATATTTCTGGTCTTTTTAATTTATTTGCATAATCAACGATCGTTTGTTTCACCCTTCCCCTCAATTCAATGTTGCTCCAGACAGCATCCCAGTTACCATGCCATTCTTTCACCCTCTTGGCAATCTCATTTATTATGTATGATTCTCCGTTTAGCAGAGTACTAGTTGGTTTCAGCTTATCCTCTTTAGCAGAGTATTCCATCAGGTTTACAAGTCCTCCTTCTTCAACGGGATCTTCTTTCCAATGCTTCTTGATCTCAGTCAATTCAATAACTCTTCTGAACTTGCGTAACCCATCAGCTGACCTTAGCATTCCACACACCACTACAATATCTGTCGCCTTGAAACTGGTAGCAGGAACGCCCAGATCATTGACAACTCTGTCGAAGACACCGTAGGCAGATTCTCCATGAATAGTTCCAGCAACAACATTAGCTAAAGCACCAATTCTCATAGCTTCATACAGAGCCTTCGCTTCCACAGAACGAACTTCACCAACGATTAAACATGTATCCCCTAAACGTAATGCGGTCCTCAAAGCTTCTTCCGCAGGCAGTTCAGTTTCAACTCTCGTTATTACTGAGCGTGACTTCAGCCTTTCTATATTATAACCCAAATTTCTCAGTTGTACCACTGGTAACTCTAATGTGTCTTCTTGGGTTACAATCCTAAACTTCTTCATTATTTCGAGCATCGTGGCTGCGAGCAATGAAGTTTTTCCGGAAGACCTACCTCCGGCTATCAACAATGCTCTTGAACCGTCAATCAAGAAACTCATCAACCCAGCAAACAAAGAATCAAAGTATTTGATGTTCATGAAAAGAGGATAAGTCCATGGTCTTTCTCTGTGTCTCCTCAAAGCATAGCCCATTCCTTCAGGTGACAGAGTTCTAGTTATAGCACAAACCCTGGCCCTACCTTTAGAAGTGAACAATTCTGTATCCAATACAGGATTAGCCTCATCCAAAGGTCTACCAGACAACAACCTGAATCTAGTTGCCCAACCCTCTGCATCTTCTCTTGTAGGTATTAAGTTGGTTTCACATTCTTCAAACTCATCATGTCCGATAAAAATCGGCATCGTCCCAATCGGGGAATTAACGTAAATATCTTGAATTTTACTGTCTGCTAACAACACTTCCAGAATACCAAAACCAGCAGTGTACCTCGCCAGTATGTTTGCCATTTCATCGATTTCATCCGCCGTTAATTTTAAACCCCTACCTCTTACCAATCTTCTGACAACATTCTTACCCATATTCATGAAAACTTCTCTTGTCTTCTCTGGTTCAGAAAATTCCCTTTCAGTAGGTCTATGCCCAGCAAGATATCGCCTCGCGTCATCTATGACAGTATATTCTTCATCCGATAGTTTGAACTCTGGTGGAGAGATGTGATAATAAAACCTTACTTGTTCAGGAACTTTGAATATTTCCACTGTTATCCCACCAACAGTATACCTTTCGATCGGTATACCTCCTTTTGGCGGTATTGGCCTGTATCTGGTCAACATGAATTGAGGTCTTATCAGGGGATGAAAAACCATCCTGTACAAAGCCCTATCACCCAGTCTGTGTTTATACAGTTTGTTCTTGACCGATTGAATCAAGGTTGTTTTTTCAAGGGCATTTCTGATCGGCAGAAAAACTTTGTTAATGTAGAATTTAGTGCATGCACGGCACATAGGTGTTTCCTTCTCAGATTTTTTTGAGTAAGATTTGATCAATCTACCAGTTTTTATGTATGCGCCTATCGGATCTTTTCTAATCATCTCTTGGACTATGAATTTTACCGCAGACATTCTTCTGGGAAAACATTTATCACACTTCTGATTGCCGAACGAGGAATAGTTCAAAACATCCTCTCTGTTCACGAGCTTGTCATATACTTCAGCAATCTCGATCAACAATTTTGTCTGTTTATAATCATATTCGTACTCCCTGATACCAGAGAGTACTATCCTTTCAACATTTTTTACCTCAACGATTTTGTCTATAGTCTTCGCAAAACATACATCAAAATCCTCTAAACTTGAGCCAAATAGGCAGTTAGCACAATTGACTACCATCAATCCATTCTTCATTTCAAAAGTACAGACCAACCAAGCACCTAAGAATATTTAGTCCTTCTGGTTAAAATTGATTTCTAGTTATCTTTATTACAGAAAAAATCAAAATTACTATTGGTATCAATGGTTTTTGAGAAGGAAACTGTAAATGTTCAACCTTTTAGTAACGAGGCCGTGAAAATCATCAACACTAACACCAGAAGAATACGGGCACTCGAACAGAGACTAGATGCTATGGAGATGAGGATTGGAGGAATCCAAGAAAAAATCATTAACGAGATTGAAGCTATAAGGAGAGACTTTGAAGAAATCAACATAGCTATTAAAGACATCGTCAAGAATGTGTCTGAACTCAGAGGTGAGATTCTAAGAATCAATAAAACAATCGACAAAACAGCCAGAAAATCTGAAGTCAAAGAACTGGAAAGTTTGTTAGACCTCTACAGTCCCATTAAATCCAAGTTTACTACGAGAGATGAAGTGGAAAGGTTGGTGGATAGAAAACTCAGCAAAAAGACTTAATTACTCCTTGGGATAAATATAAATTGAAACAAATCGGAATTTTGTTTATAGGTGTAAAAAATGATTAAATTACTCGGTCTCGGAAAAAAAGCTGAAGCACCACCAAAACTAGGAAAAGGCTTTGTCCCGGCTGACAGAGTAAAAGAATTGAGCGAAAAGGGTTTCTCAGAACCAGAAATTATTGATGTTCTCAGGAAAGAAGGTTTCAGTGCTGAAGAAATTGACAGGGCTTTAACTCAGGCATTGGAATTAAAAATTTCTGGAGCACCTGGACCACAATCAGATTTACCTACCTTTGGGCGACCACAGTCACAAATCCCACAAATCCCACAAATTCCAGAACCCTCTATACAATATCCACAAGTCCCTGAAAATTATGGGACAGAAGAATTGGTAGAATCCATCGTCCATGAAAGAATGGCGGATGTTGATGAAAAATTGGCAGAATTCAGAGTTAAGTATGCTGATTTAGAAAGGAACATTTCAAACTTACACAATCAATTATTAGTCCTAACAAAAGGCACATCACAAACTGAACAAGCTATTGTCGCTAAATTAGATTCACTCAAGGATTCATTGACTGACATAAACGCAAGGATGTCCAGTCTAGAAAAGGCTTTCAAAGATGCTTTACCAGCTTTGATTGAAAGTGTGAGATCTTTAACAGATTTAGTACAAAGGTTTAAGAAAGAATAAGCATTCGGGTAAATATTTATTCACTCTCTACTAATTATTCTATGAGCACTCATGGCAAACCCGTTTCAACTCATCACAGAGAGACTCGTTGATTTAGGAGTATTCTCTTTCTTCCTACCATGGTTAATAACAGCGGCTGTGATGTGGGGTTTGTTAAAGAGGTCTAAAATATTTGACCCTTCTATCAACATCGTTTTGTCTATTGCTGTTTCATTCTTCATATGGGGGTACCTAGCTCAAAGTGCGTTTGAAATAGGAGGTCCATTGACAGCGTTCATAACCCAAGGTTTTGTGCTTATGTTAGTCTTTGTTTTTGGTTTGATTGGGGCGAGCATGTTCTACCCAGATTTTTCTAAAACTCTAACTGAAGCTTTTAAGAGTAGTGCGATGATATGGATATTTCTTGGTTTGTTTGTCGGTGTCTTGTTCTTTACTAGCGGCCTGTATAAAGTATTATATCCGGGCTATCCAAGCACTGGCGTTCGAGCTGATGTTGAGGCTATGATAATTATGTTGGCCGCGTTGATCATCGGCATTCTAATATTGGTCGGAGTTCAAAGGGGTGTAGGAAAGAAGGAGTGATGATATGCCAGATCTGTTCACACCGGTGATAGAAAGATTGATAGAATTAGGGTTTTTCAAATTTATGCTACCATATATATTGACGTCATCAGTATTCTACGGTCTTCTGAGGAAAAGTCAAATTTTTGGAAAACCTGATCAGAATGTTGCAGTAAATGCCGTTGTAGCTCTAGTAGCTTCGTTTATGGTTTGGGCATCACCTGTTATTCTAGGTTTAGATATTCAGACTCAACTAGCTGCCTTCTTCACCCAAGGGATAATAGTTTTCTTGGTTTTAATGATGGCCCTTCTATTTACTGGAATGTTCTTACCACCGAACTTAACTGAGTATCTTGCTAATAACTTATTTCAAGGCAATAAAGTTGGTGGTATACTAGTAATCCTCGTGATATTCGCCTTTATAATATTTGCAACTAGTGGTCTATGGTCTGCTATATTAGGGCCAGAACTATTCGAACAAACATCTGATGTGGTCGTTACTGTAGTAGTGATAATTTTATTAGCAATTCCGATAATATTTATTACATGGGGTGGAGGTGAAAAGGCTCCACCTGTAGAAACTCAAGAGGAGAAAAAATAAGGAGGTTAATTAATGGCATTAATTGATGCCCTGATGAGCAGTGCAGATATATACGCGCTATACTTACCGTTCCTCTTCGTATTCGCAGTGTTCTATGCGCTGCTAGTGAAGACAAAAGTGTTCGGTAAGGGAGCATACGTTAACAGAATAAACGCAATAGTAGCATTGATAATCTCATTGTACGTAGTGGTATTTTCGCCCTTTGCACCACAAATAAGCGTATTTTTCGCATCGATGTTTGCAATGGGTTCGATATCGATAGTGACACTGTTGATGTTCGTGATGCTCGTTGGTCTATTGCTAGGACCATTCGTGACAACAGAGGCTGGATGGCAAAAATTAGGGAAGAGGATGTTACCGATACTAGTAATAGTGGCATTCTTGTTCACCATAGGACTGTTCTTCTCTAGTGCAGCGATGGCAAGTTGGTTCGGTGATGTAGTGGCTCCAAGCTTTGGCATTGGAATAACCGGTGAAGACATGGCTCTGATAGCGTTAATAGTGATTACAATAATAATACTGTACTGGCTAACCAGTGGCGAAGAAGGAATAAAAGAAGTAAAGCTCTTCGGGGAATAAAATCTTTGAACTCGAAAAGAAGAAATCAGTAGTGCTTAGTTTTGCTTAGTTAGCTACTTCTTTCTTTTAATTTTATTTTCTAAACAGTTTTCAATAAAAAAGACTATAAAAAATAAGAAACACAATCTAAACCTAGTTGTTTTTTTCAACTTTGTACTCTTATTTCCCAATTAATGAATTTATTGTTTTTATGTATGATCCAGTTCCTTTCATATCTGTTCTCAATTCTGCTAGTGCTTCTGGAGTTTCTTGGTAAGCTTTTACGATTTGGTTGTGTTTTTCTACGCTCTCTCTCCCTTGGTGTTGCAAATATGCTCTGATATTTCTCAATTCTTTTTCGAGAATATCAATTCCTGCATTAATACCCTTCTCTTTTCTTACTTGCTTTGCAAGAACATAATCTGCTATGACTTGCTGAATTTGCTTTTCTGTGTAAGTTTTTTGTGCCTGTCTCAGTCCACCCTCTGCAATCTGTGTTTGTCTTCTAAGACTTTGCCGACTCGCATTGGCAAGTTTATTTATAACGTCAGTACCACTGTTAACTCCTTCCTCTTTCCCTTCTAGAGAGTACAATTCTTTTACCAAACATTGTACAGCCATATTTATCACTGCGAAGTAATACCATATTACTACTATTTATACTTTTCTATACTGTAGTAAATAGATTAAAAACGCCCATTTTATATGATTTTTATCGAAAAATAATCTTATATTCCTTTCTCCATAACTTCTATTATGTATATTTTTATACTTTTGGGGGTCCTACTCATCCTGTATTTTCTCGATACTTACTTAACACTAAATACATTCTCAAAGAAGGGGTTCAGAGTAGAAGAAAACCCGATCTTGAGGGATTTGTTAAGGGATGATTTCAGGAAGTTTATTTCATTCAAAATTTTTGATATTATCGTCTTGAGTCTTTTAGTATACTGGATAAACATGAGGAATGAAATTTTTGCCTATATATTAATAGGGCTTTGCATACTTCTCTACGGCTACATAGATTACAAGAATTTCCAGGTTCAATCTAGTTCTTGATTTTAGCCCCCGAAGGCATTTTTCATGTGTTCCATAGATTCTCTGAATTCATGTGCACGATAAATCATTTCCTCTCGAGTCACCTTGTCAGACTGGGCATCATAAAGAAAATCTCTAGCGAGTTGAACCCTCGTGAATGCTCTTCTTTGGTTTAACATTTTTGCATATTCACTGACACTTGTTTGTACTCCTCTCAAATGGTCCTGAACATTTCTTGAGGCCTGGCCAGCAAGACGACTAGCACGTTTAGCCGAGTCTAAAACAGCTTCAAAATATTCAGGGTCAGTTTCCAGCGCAGCTATACCTTTGTCTACTTTGTATACTTCTTGTAAAGCGGTATATAAAAGTTTCTTATCAAGTGAAACTGCTTCACCTCCGCCTCCTCCTCTTCCACCAACTAGTTTAGCTATGCCAATAATCGCTAGTATAAGAACTATTACTCCTGCTATTATTTCGATCATATTATCAGTATATAGTTTGATTTCCCGGGATTTATTATTTATTATTCTAACATTTTCAGGTCTTTACTTATAGTAAGGTATGCCCAGGCCCATAGACAGGCCTCCCAACTCAGAAAAAGGTCTTCTTTCCCCAAAAAATGTTCACAATCATTAACATAAGCATTGATATTTTTTAAGTACTCATTACCCTTCTCATTCTTTACTTTAACTTCTTTTAACTCGTTTTTAATCTTCTCCAACCATTTCAGAATTTCTTCCTTCGGTATCTTGTCTCTCATAGGATCATCTGAAGTTTTCTAAATACTCCTTTTCAGTAAAATGTAATTTCCCAGGTATGATCATTACAAAGGGGGATTCTCCAAAATCTTTTTCAATCAAATCCTTTACTTTTCCATAAACGATTGAAGGCATATCGCTACCGGCTCTGACAAAAACTATGATTTCTGTATCTCTTGTAAAAAACTTCTTACCCATTTTTAATAGAATTTTCATACCTTCTTCAGGTCTCATGTATTTTTTCTTCTCTGATATTACATCAAGGAGTAAGAGAGTGTGTAGACCCATTTTCATGTTTTTTTCAATGGTATCAGCTAGAGTATCAATTGATTCGATTTTCTCAGGGAAAGGGATCGTGACAGTACGGCCGAATTTATACAAATGCAATCCTATCTCACCAACAGCAGAGTAAATGGAAGCATTATGAACGACTTCAGTCTTTATTCCAACCTTTCTTGCTTCAGTTAATAGAGAAGTATGAGTAGTCGCAACTAGAGGATCTCCCAAAACAAAGATAACAACTTTTTTATCCTTAGCATCTCCAATAATCCTATTCGACTCTTCTTCCAAATCCTTCCTGTTAACAATTTCAATTTTTCTTTCAATCATTTTTTCCAATTTTTCAACATTACCATGCCATCTGGAAGTATAAAATTCTGCATAGACTTTGTCAGCATTCTTTGCTCTCTCCAACCCTCTAATGGTTAGATCTTTCTCATCGTACAAACCAAGACCGATTAGACTCAACATTCGAACACTTTATACTCTTAAAATCGTTTAATTTAAATAATGATACCATGATCAAAATACCGTCTAGTTACGAGATCATTGGTTCAAAAGAAAAAGCAGTGGTCATAATTGAAATCCCAGAAAATCTACGAAAAGAAGAAAAGAGAATAGCCAATAAAATTTTAGCTAGACATAAAAACGTTAAATCTGTCTTGAAAAAATTATCAGAACGAAAAGGCATTTACAGAATTACTGAGTACAAACTTTTAGCAGGTAATCTAAACACAGAAGTAATACACAAGGAGCATTATCGTAGTTACAAATTAGACCCAAAGTTGGTCTATTTCTCCCCAAGAGAAGGAACTGAAAGACTTAGAATAGCGAACCAAGTGAAACCAAAAGAAAAAATAATGCTGATGTTTGCAGGCATCGGGGCATACGCGATAATAATAGCTAAAAAACAACCTAAAGTTGATAAAATAATTTCTGTCGAAATTAACCCAGCTGCCTATGAGTACATGAGAGAGAACATCAGGTTAAATAAAGTAACTGAAGAAGTTATTCCAATCTTAGGAGACGTTAAATTAAAATGTAAGGATTGGTACGAAAAATGTGACAGGGTTATAATGCCTTTACCACATGATGCCCATAAGTTTCTTGGTTTGGCTTTCAAATGCTTGAAATCACACGGCACCGTTCATATGTATATAATTGAGAAAGAAGAAAACGTGAAAGAAAAAGTCAAAATGATCATCGAGAAATTCAGTAAAAAAAGCAAGGGAAAAATATCTTACAAAATAAAGAAAGTCTTGCCTTACGCACCGAGAACTTACAAGTATTGTGTTGATATTAAAATTCTATAAACCCAACTTGGGTTGGACATAATCCAAGATCCAATTTATTGAATAATAACCGGAATAAGCCAAAATTAAATAAAGTATTAATTTACCTATGAAAGTTGCTACGAAATACTTCTTAAAATCATACTTGATTATGCCACAAAAAAGTCCTGAAATATCATCAGGGAGCGGACTGGCACCAAGAATGATTATCCAGACGATGGAACCATATTTTTTAAACATCTTATTAATTCTATCCAACTGACGGCTATACCTTTTTTCTAAAATTTCTTTACCACCCAAACCAAGGAGATAACCAGTTGTTTCGCCGATTGCTGAGCCAATAGCAGCGAATAGCGCAAGTAAAAAAGGATTCAAAGTGGAACCAAAAGTAAAAATCAAAATAAAGTTTGGTATTGGCAATATAATACTAGCAGAACTTATTAAGGATACCAAAAAAATACCTATATACCCCCATTTACTGACAAAATCATGACTTTCTGTTGCAATAGAAATCAGTATATTTGACCAGTCCATCATATTCACTGAATAATTATCATTTCTGTAAATTAATCTTTAACTAATCAGAACACAAAAACAACAAGAACAGATACAAAAACAAGAAATATCCACGTAAACATACTCCAAACGAATATCTTACTCCCATCTAACGGGTTTATTGGTATGAGGTTGAACAAAGCGATCAAACCGTTGTATAGGCTGAGAGTTTGAAATATTCCTTGGGGAAACATCTTGAAGAAGACAGCCAAAAAAACATTTATTCCAGTACCAGCTAAAGCCACAAGTCCCAAATCCTTTGGTGTGACTCTAGCAACTTTAAACCCCATCCTACCAAACCTGTATGGTACTATATCTGCAAATCCAGGGGCAGCAAAAACAATATTCCAATCCCAAAAGTATTTCAAAAACATACTCATTATTCCTACCAAAATTCCCTGAGGCCACAATTTAAACGTAGACATGCAACCAAATTTCCTTGCCACGAATTTATGTGCCAATTCTCTAACAAAATATGAAAAAAGAACTATAAGGATCGAGATTAAAAAGAAACCTGAGAAATCTGGAAAAGATAATATAAAAGATAGTATCAATATTGCAATTATCAAGTCTCGCAATTCCTTATCCTTGAAAAGTTTCATGATAATACTTTAGATCGAGAAGTATTTTAATGCTTCCTGTATGTTACTGGCTTCTACTACTCCTATTCCAACCTCTTCTTCCACATCTACATCTTCAGGTTTCGTCACAGTACGACAAATTTTAGTGAGTAGATAGTCTTCACAACTTTTCTCCTCTGAATATACAGTATATGTCTTTTGACCAGCAGGTACAACCAGCAGATCCATATCAGCAGCTTCAATGGCTTTAGCTTTAGCTACAACCCCAGATACTTTCCCTATCTCACCTTTCTCGTTGAGAGTTCCTGTTATAGAAACACTTCCATCAAAAGTTCTGTTCTCCAATTCAAGTATAGTAGCGATAGCCATAGCTGCCCCGGCAGAAGGCCCTTCAATGACAGATGCGTTTGCTTGTATGGAATAAATGATATCATACTTCGACAGATCGATACCTGTCACGCCTTGGGCAACAGTTTTTGAAGTTCTAATCGAATCTTGTGTATCGGCCCAGAATAAAATTTGATTTATATCGACAAGAGTTCTCCCGATTCCAGGTTTGGCATCCACAGATAACGTTGCTATAACACCATTACCGTTTTTATCAACTGCTGGTACCCTTATAGTCGTTATCGAGCTGTCATTAACATAAAGAATCTGTTCGGGTTCAAACGCGAATTCTTCTGTGTAGCTTTTCTTTTCTATCCGTGTCTCAGTCGAGGTCATGATGTTAGTGATAAAAATGTAAACTATGAGAAGGATGAATAGACAGATTAAAGCCACGGTTGTTATTTTCATATTATCACGTAAATTGCAAGAGGCATGTCATCGGTGGGATTGATTTTTATAACCAGGTTAATCCAAGTCTCTTTCTCCACCCCGCGAGCTCGCAAGCACCAAATATAAGCCTTATGATTGCTTCCTTCCGGACCTGATCCGTTCGACATATAAGTGGTCCTGGGAGACGAGGCTTCTCAGTCCAAGACTTGGGCCTGATTACAAAACCAAACCGCCCTCAGACTATGGTCCCACCGTAAACCGGATTTGCGGTAACAGAAGACCGGTAGCCTTCCGACCAGAGGCCTCTTGCAAATAGTTTATACTTCTAACACTCTTAAATAGTTTTCTTTTGTCCTTTTAAAAAATTAAATCCCAGTAAAACAAAATACTCTTATGAAACAATTAGATTATTTCTTCAATCCTAAATCCGTCGCCATAATTGGGGCATCACACACTCCTGGGAAGATTGGTTATGCCATCCTAGCTAATTTCATCGGTGCTGGTTTTGAGAGAAAAATATATCCCATAAATCCCGACACAAAGCCCATACTCGGCATGAAAGTTTATAGATCTGTTTTAGATGTTCCGGAAGATTTGGATTTAGTTGCCATCGTAGTTCCAGCCGCGATCGTGCCGAAAACCCTTAAAGAATGTGTCAAGAAAAAGATAGAAGCAATAATTATAATATCTGCTGGATTCTCAGAGATAGGCGAAGAAGGAAAAAAATTAGAAATAAAATGTAAAAAAATTATTGAGAATGCCTATACAAGAATACTCGGTCCAAATTGTATCGGGGTCTATGATCCATACACACATGTCGACACCCTTTTCCTAGCAAGAGAAAGATGTGGTAGGCCAAAACAAGGTAATATCGCCTTTATCTCTCAATCTGGGGCGGTTGGCTCAACGATCCTTGATTGGTTATCTGAACAAAACATAGGCATAAGCAAATTCATCTCTTACGGAAATGCCATGGATATAAATGATTGTGATCTTCTTGAATACCTTGGCGATGATGATAAAAGCAGTGTTATAACAGCTTATCTTGAAGGTATAGAGGCTTCAGGAAAAAAATTCATGCGGATAGCTAAAAAAGTCACAAAGAAAAAACCAATCGTAATCCTAAAAGCCGGTGGAACTGAGACTGGTATGAAGGCTGTTTTTTCTCATACTGGTTCAATGGCTGGCTCTGAAAAAATATATTCTGCGGCATTCAAACAGACTGGTATCATAGAAGCAGATTCATGGGAAGAACTCTTCGATTTTGCTAGAGCATTCTCGACCCAACCGTTACCAAGAGGGAAAAAAATTGCGGTAATTACTGATGGCGGTGGTTTCGGCGTTTTAGCTACAGATGAAGCGGATAGACAAAAAATCGAGTTGCCAGAGCCGTCTGAAAAATTGAAGGGAGAAATGAAGGAAGTTATGCCTTCCTATGCTAGTCTCCATAACCCAATAGATTTAACTGGCGATGCTGATGCTGAACGTTATAAAGTTGTCACAGAAGCTTGTCTCAAGAGTAATGAATTCGATGGGGTTATCGCTATAACTCTGTTTCAGGTTCCAACTCTAGAGAAATCCGTTGTCGATGAGATAATAAAATTGCATAGGAAATACAAAAAACCTTTATTAGCGTGTGCTGCAGGTGGAAAATTCACAGAGGAATTGAGTGGAAAACTAATGACTGGAGGAGTTCCGGTTTATCCCACTCCTGAGAGAGCAGTTAAAACCATGAAAGCGTTGATTGAGTATAAAGAGTGGCATGACAAAAAATAATGTTTTCAAAATTATATTTTCCCTATTAGTAAAACTTTAATTTATTTAAACACATGAACTATTATGCCAACTCATTATATTTTTGTCACTGGAGGAGTCCTTTCAGGTTTAGGTAAAGGTATAACTACATCCTCACTCGGGAAAGTTTTACAATCCAAAGGTTTTACTGTCACGGCCATAAAAATAGACCCGTACATAAACATAGATGCTGGAACCCTGAGACCAACTGAACATGGAGAAGTCTGGGTCACTGATGATGGTGGAGAGATAGATCAAGACCTAGGACATTATGAGCGATTTTTAGATACAGAAATCTCAAAAGACCATAACATAACAACAGGTCAAGTATACCAAGCAGTCATAGAAAATGAAAGAGAAGGAGAATATTTGGGAAAAACCGTTGAAGTTATTCCCCACATACCAGATGAAATTAAGAGGAGAATAAAAAACGTAGCAAAAAATACCAAAGCAGATTTTGTTCTAATTGAAATCGGTGGGACTGTCGGGGATTATCAGAATGTATTGTTCGTAGAAGCAGCAAGAGAAATGAAGTTAGAGGGAGAGGATGTCCTTTTTGTTCATGTTGGTTATTTACCTGTTTTATCCTACTTGGGTGAAATGAAAACTAAACCCATGCAACATTCCGTGAAAGAAATTAGGACAATAGGAATCCAACCAGACTTCATAGTTTGTAGATCCGAATATCCGGTAGACGGAATTAGAAAGGATAAGATTGCACTTTTCTGCAATGTAAAAAAAGACGACATAATCTCAAATCCAAATTTAGAGAATGTGTATGAGTTACCTTTGATTTTCAAGAAACAAAAGTTAGGGGATAAAATACTCAAAAAATTGAAGATTAAAGCAAAGTCCTCCGATCTAAAATCATGGGCAAAATTCTTAAATAATATCAAGAACTTAAAAAAATCTGTTAAAATAGGAATCGTTGGTAAGTATTTCGATATAGGAAAATACAAGTTACCTGACTCATACATCTCAGTTATAGAAGCTATAAGGCATGCGGCTTGGAATAATAATGTTAAACCAGAAATAGAATGGATTGATTCGAAAACCTTCGAGAAAAATCCTAAGAAACTTTCTGTATTAAATGATATAGATGGTATAATCGTTCCTGGTGGGTTCGGTCTATCTGGTATTGAAGGTAAGATTGCAGCTATAAAATATGTCAGAGAAAAAAAGATTCCCTGTCTTGGATTATGTCTTGGCATGCAATTAGCAGTCGTGGAATTTGCAAGAAATGTTAGTAAGTTGAATGGAGCACATACCACTGAAGTTGATACTAAAACACCTTATCCTGTTATAGACTTCATCCCAGAGCAAGTGAAAATCGTTAGAGAGTCTAAGTATGGGGCGACGATGAGGTTGGGAGCATATCCTGCCATTCTAAAAAAAGGAACATTGATAAGAAAACTCTATGGAAAAGAAAAGGTATGGGAAAGACATCGTCATCGTTATGAAGTTAACCCGAAATATGTTGAAATTATGGAAAAAAATGGTTTAATATTCTCAGGAAAATCACCTGATGGTATATTAATGGAATTTATGGAATTACCCGGTCACCCCTGTTTTATTGCTACACAGGCCCATCCTGAATTCAAATCAAGACCGATGAGACCCTCCCCGATGTTCGATGGTTTAATTAAAGCTTGTATCAAGAAATAATAATCATGTTCGAGCTCTATCTCCTTAGACCAGACGCTATTAAAGCTTTAGACAATCCAATGATCAAAACAATCCTACCTAGGTATATAAAAGTAGTTAAAGACCAGGCAATAGCAAACTTTCAATTGGCTAGGATAATTGAATTCAAACAGACAAAGGAATCTAACATCGGGACTTTATGGAGAACTCATTCAAAATTAATGAAGAAATTTTATGAGACAAGGGATAAAGTTGACGAAGGTAAACTGAAGTTAAAAAAATTGAAAAAACCTTCATTACTTGATTTGAAGATCGAATTAACAGAAAAAATAATGGAATCATGCGAATTATGTGAAAGAAAGTGTCATGTGAACCGAATGAAAGATGAGAAAGGAGCCTGTAGGGTTGGGAAAGAATGTTTGATATCCTCTGAATTTATACATATGGGAGAAGAAAGTCACATCATCCCCTCTCACACAATTTTCTTCATGGGTTGTACTCTACATTGTCAATTCTGTCAAAATTGGAGCATTAGTCAATGGTTTGAATCCGGTTATGAAATATCCCCGGAAGAACTCGCCCTAAAAATAAATAGAAGAAGAAAAGAAGGTTCAAGAAACGTTAATTGGGTAGGGGGGGAGCCAACACCAAGCTTACTCTGCATACTAAAGACTTTGAAATCTTGTGAAGTTAACGTTCCTATCATTTGGAATTCGAATTTCTATATGTCTGAGAAAACCATGCAAATCTTGGATGGAATGATAGATATGTATCTATCAGATTTCAAGTATGGCAACAATGAATGTGGATTAAGACTATCGAAAATCGGGAATTATTTTGATGTATGTTCAAGAAACCATTCTATTGCTGTAAATAAAACAGAGATAACAATCCGTCATCTTGTCCTTCCTAATCACATTGAATGTTGTACCAAACCTATTTTAAAATGGGTAGCCGGCAACATCCGTGATAAAACTATTGTGAATATAATGGCACAATACAGACCAGAATACAAGGCCCATGAATATCCTGCTATCTCCCGTTCCATTACTAAAAAAGAAATGAAAGAAGTTATTGGCTATGCTAAAAAACTCAATATCAATTACGTAACTTAAGGAAAAATACTTAAAGATATTAGAGTTTTTCGGGATTTAACTCTTCTAAAGTTTTCAAAATCCTTCGATGATCTGTTCCAATTTTGTCTTAAGAGATTCGTGTTTCTCGTTCAGTTCGTCATAATCACTTTTGAGGCTCTCATACTTTGATTCCCACTCACCGACACTACCCTCGATATTAAATATTTCATTGATCAAATCTTCCTTCTCAGCATCACAGGTCTGAAGATTTGTTTCTATGGTTTGTTTCTCACTTTGACAGGTTTGGTAGTAATCTTTGAACGATTCCAAGTCAGCCCCAGTAGTCTCTAAGTCTGACAAGCATGAAGACATAGTGTTATTACACGCTTTCAACTGCTTCTCGTATATCGATATTCTAGAGTCATATTCAGTGATTTTTGCTGTATAAGATGCAAGACCAGTGTATGCTGTGGCGATTCCAATAATGACGATAGCAAGTATGACAAAGAGCCATTTGTTTTGCCTTAAGTTCTTAATTTTTTCTATCAACTTCTCTTTCAATCCCCCAAACTCAGCCTTGAACCCTTTACCCTCTCCGTATGGTTCGTACATGATATCTAAATCCTTTTTGGTTGAGGAATCTTAAATAGCTTAATTCTTCAAAGTCCTTTTAAACTCTTTTTCTAAACCTTTAAGTTTTACTTGTAATCGTTTCACGGTTTTCTGTAATGCGATCCTAGGGTTCGATTTTCCTTTCATTTTAACATATATCTTAGGTTCGGTCATATATGGGTGTTCTTTTTTGTAAGCAACCTCTTCAATGTTTTTATCATTCCACAGTTCTTCTTTGATTAAATTCGCAAACCCAACACTCTCTCCCCTTAACTCGATTTCAATCATGTTGTCATCTTCCTTTATTTTAATCAATTCCATAGTCACACCTTTGAGATTATGAACAAATCAACCTCATAACTAACATAAGGTTTTTTGTGAAACTTAAACATATAGGGTATTCGGAACTTAAATTTTATAATCTTTTCTAGTTTACCCCCATTCTTTTCAATGAATTTCGTTAAGAATTCTCTTGATTTCTTATAATGTCTGTGTAAAGAATATATTTTTTCTCCACATTCCAATGCTTTCTTGAGAAAAACTCTATCTGCATGTAACTTTTGGATACCGAAAGGAGGGTTTTGAATCACAGTATCAACTTTTCTTTTAATGTTAGATATATCCTGACACATGAACCCTACCTTGTTATGAATTTTTTCATTTGTTATCTTTTCAGCAATTTTCACGTTTTCCCTTGCAATACTTATAACTTTTTTATCTAGATCCACTCCAATGGCCTTCCTGGCGCCCATCAAGACCGAGCCGATAGTTAATCTTCCAGTTCCACAACCTAAATCCAAGATATTTTTATCTATTATATCACCTGACATACAAGCAACATTGATTATTTGTGCGGCCAACGCTCCAGGTATAGTATACTGTTCCAGTTCAACTTTAGGATTTGGATTTTCTTTTAATTGAGATAGTATTATTTCAAGCTGCTTTTTGTTCATAAAATCATCGTTTACAAATTAAATACAGCGAAAGTATAATATTAATTATGCCTTACGCAGTTACACATATATTAATCCCGATAATATTAGTCGATACAGTAAGAGATCATGTTTTTAAGATGATGAAAAAGTCCCTACCCAACAGATATATTTTACTGGCTGGTATAGCTGGTTTGTTACCTGATATAGATATGTTGTTTACACCATATTTACATCGTACGATTACCCATTCTATCTGGTTTCCCTTAATTTTCCTTTTTGGTGCTTTATTCTCCTATACTCTACAGAAGAAAAAACTCTACAAAATCTTTCTAATGTTGTTCACCGGCTTTTCTTTACACATATTGATGGATGCAATTTTGTTGGGGTCAGTCGTGCCTTTATTCCCGTTCAATTCCACTGAAATCGGGTTGAATATACTTTCTCCAATCATGTCACTTGGGTTAAATGCATTTTCGGCCATAGATGCAGCATTGTTATTCCTGTGGCTAATCCATGAAGAACTCGAGCACAATATTTCTGAGTACTTTTAATAATCAAAATAAATATCATAAAACCCATATCTTATTTGGTATGGACAATTTTTTCATAATACTCATCTTGATAATGTTAATTTTTTTAGTATCGATATTCCTATTCGTCTACTTCACTTCGGTTGGCGTTGAGAAAGATGTCGGTGATTTAAAGACGGAACTAGAAAGGGCTCGAGCACCTAGTTTTTCACCAATGGGAATCTTCGTTAGATTCATGGAGTTCTTTTTATCATTTTTCAAGACTAAATGAGTTCATCGTCCAGCCGCGGACAAGCAAGATTCAATAGAACATCGAATTTTAATCCTTCAATTTTTTCTTTCTTGAAATTATCGAACGCAAGGATGCTTACTTCCTTACCTTTGTCCTTCAATTTCTTCTTTAATCTTCTTGCCTCACTCATATTTTTTTGTCCCCATTTCCAACAAACAATTATCCCAACCTTTCTTGCATCTTCTAGTTTAGATTCACGCCAAACCTTTTTCTTCAACCATTTTTTCCTCTCCATTTCCAAGGAATAAAGTTTATTTTTCTCAAGGTCTAGACTAAAAACTGGCTTTTCAGTGTTAATAGCAACTCCAATGGGATGGAATTTACCCGCACCCACATAAAGAAAACAATCTATATAATCTTCTATCTTCTTTGCCGCATCAACATTACAACCTAGTATTTGACCACGGTATCTTAATGATTTGTAGGTATGAACTTCTTTACCCGCCGCTTTCAGATAATTTGTTACTTTCTCTATGGACTTAACAAACTGAACGCTGGTTATGAGTCCAATCCTTTTAAATTTATCCAACTTCCTTATCTCTTTCTTCAAAACCGGTATTGGATCGACAGTATAGAAGTATTCCCAATATATTACTGGAAGTTTAGACTTTATTTTTAAATCAGAATGACCTATATGTAAAATTGCATTACACCCCAATCTTTCAGCTTCAAAATCTCGTATATCACAAGAACCATAACAAGGTTCGCAGCATATTACACTCTCAAAGCCACTATCTTCTATCTTCTTGGCTATATCCTGTATCCTAAGTTTCAAACCTTCTGGATACTGAATAAAAATTCTCTTAACTTTCCTCCTCTTCAATTCTTTTATAATATCCATAAAACCACTAAAATATCAAAGCTAAAATGTATGGGAGTAACAATATCAGAATTAGAGTAATGATAAATATTAATATACTTCTCTTCCGGTTTTCAGACCAGGCTAAACCAAAAATAGAACCCACTATTATTCCCATCATATGAACAGGATAACCTATCGTTACATCTTCAGGCATGAATAAGTTCATGATCGTAGATAGAAAATACAAAACCCCGGCAACAACGAAGGGCAATGGTATAACAGAAGGAAATATAACTAACTTACTTGGACAAACAAATACCCCCAGACCAACTAGAGCAGAAATTGCACCTGAAGCACCAACACCAATAGTATTTGGAGAATATAAAAATGGGATCAACATAACTAAATTCCCGATGATTCCTCCAAAAAAATAAACCATCAGGTACCTCTCCTTACTTACTTTTTTTTCTAGAGAAGTACCAAGCAAAAACAATGCGATCATGTTAAAAAAAATATGCCCAGGACTGGCATGGATGAACATAGAGGTCACTATAGTGTGAACCTTACCTTCCAAAAAAGAGCTTGGTTTAAAACCGAATTCATTTACACTATAATCAAGTCCAAAAATTAATGTCAAGAAAAAAACTACCACATTTATAAGGACTAAAGTTACTGTAAGCTTCATAAACTAAAATTAAATCCTTTCTCTAATATATATGATTCAATGGCTTCCAAAAAAACTGAGCGTAAAGGATATTGGTTGTTCAAGGAAAATAAAGTCAAAAAAGAATTGGAGACAGATAAGAGGATACACTTTACTGTTAAAAGTAAATTAGAGAGCCATTCTGTTATATTCGATAAAAAAAAGAATGAGTGGATTTGTGATTGTAATTATTGGAGTCTAAAGTTCCAACCTTGCAGCCATAGTATCGCTGCACAACTGTTTAATAAGAATGAGGATAATCAAGAGGGATAAATCATGGAATTAAGGGCACAATTACATATGCATACTACTGAATCAAAAGGGACTAGAGTAAGGGTACACTCTAATATACATCCTAAGGCCGCCATAGATATTCTAAAGAAAAAAAATATCCATGTCGCGGCGATAACTGATCATGATAACACGCTTGCTTATCCAAGAATGAAGGATTATGCTGAAAAGAATGGAATCATACTTATCAACGGAATAGAGATTACTACTAGAGATGGCGAAATCATAGGATTAAACGTCGAACCTGGTATAGAAAAAGAATTGGATAGAAAAATGAGTGTTCATGAAGCCAAAGACGTCATTTTGGATCACAATGGAGAAGTTTTGATACCGCACCCGTTTAGTTTCATGGGAAATGGTATAGGGAGAAAAATTAAAGAAATAAAAGGCATTGTTGAAGTTTTCAATCCAGGTAATATTTTTAGTTTTGAAGACAAGTTTGCAAAAGTCGTTGCTAAAAAATTGAAGTTACCGATGGTTGCCTGCTCAGATGCGCATTATGCAAAAATGATTGATAGAGGAATTACAGTTGTTGATGCGGAACCAAGCATAGATTCCATCTTTAAATCGATAAGAAGAGGAAAGATTAGGTTTGAGAACTGCAACTATGTAACCTGGAGAGAAATAAAGGAATGGTCTTTCTTGAGAATTTCCAGTTCATACGAAGGTATAATGGAAAACCTAAAAGATGGTTGGGAAACTGATAAAATGTACATGAAATTAGCAGATCTAAGGTTTATGAGATTTATCGAGAAAAAAATGCTTAATCTCGGCGTTTCAAAACCGGATAGCAGGATATGGGGTTTAATGTCGTATATTATCTTCTTAATGACTAATTTAAAGGCCTGGCGTACAAAAAAATCATATAAACCATTTGTTTTTTCTCTGTGATTGAAAAAGTTATTACTTTACAAATGAATTATTTTTTTAGGTCAATATGAAAACTACTAAACAGGAAATCGGTCAAATTTTGAAAAAAGTGAATTTTCTTAAACATGAGAAAATCAATGAAACATTTGAAAGACCACCAAACCCCAAATTCGGAGATTTGGCTTCAAATATTTGTTTTTCTCTTTCTAAGAAGTTAAAAAAATCTCCTGCAGAAATTGCTGAAGAAATCGTTAAAAAAATTAAAATCCCAAAACATTCATCTGTAACTAAAGTAGAAGCTAAAGCTGGTTATATCAACTTCTTCTTTGATTATTCAAAAATTGCTAAATTCTCCCTAAAAAAGATTCTAAAAGAAAAAGATTCTTATGGGTCTTCTACTGTAGGTAAGAAGAAAAAAATCATGGTTGAGTTTGCCCATCCAAACACCCATAAAGGGTTTCACATCGGTCATTTGAGAAACATCTGTATTGGAGAATCTGTATCAAGAATCCTAGAATTTACTGGACATAAAGTAGTTAGAACTAATTATCAGGGTGACATTGGACCTCATGTAGCTAAATGTTTATGGGGTTTTACAAAATTACATAAATCCAAGTCACCGAAGCAGAATAGAGGCGATTGGCTTGGTGGGGTATACGCTGAAGCTGCTAGGAAGTTCAATGAAGATGAGAAAGTCAAGCAAGAAGTTATGGAAATAAACAAGAAACTATATAAGAGAGATAAAGAATATTTGAAGTTATGGAAGATGACAAGAAAGTGGAGCTTAGATTATTTTGATAAAATCTATAAAGAATTAAGAACCAAATTCGATAAACTTTATTTTGAGGCTGCGGTAGAAAAGAGAGCAATAGAAATTTCCAAACAACTCTTGAAAAAAGGAACAGCAAGATCGAGCGAAGGCGCGATAATAATCGATCTTTCAAAGTATGATTTAGGAATTTACGTCTTGTTAACGAAAGAAGGGAATCCCCTATACGAATCAAAAGACTTGGCTTTAGCCGAACAACAATTCGGGGATTTCAAGATAGATAGATGTATTCATGTAGTTGCTTCAGAGCAAAAATTCTACTTCAAACAATTGTTCAAGGTTTTTGAGTTGATCGGTTCTCCCGGGGCTGGGAAGAGTCATCACTTGGTCTACGAATTAGTTGTGTTAAAAAAAGGCAAGATGTCTTCAAGACTTGGAGCCATAATTCTTTACAGTCAATTGCGAGATGAAATCCTGAAAAAAACTATGAAAGAAATAGAAAAAAGGAACCCAAGAATGAGTAAAAAGAAAAAACAAGACTTGGCGAAAAAGATTGGGTTCGGAGCATTGAAATATGGCATGCTGAGAATAAGTTTTGATAAACTCTTGGTTTTTGACATGGAAGAGGCATTACAATTGGAAGGCAATACAGGCCCTTACTTACAGTATGCTCATACCAGATGTGATGGGATATTAAAAAAGGCTAAAAAATGGAAAGAAAATTTCGAGAATGAGAATCTCTCAAATGAAGAGAAGAAACTCATCAAGAAGCTCATTGAATTTCCTGATATGATCGAGCAGGTTTTAAAAGACCTCAAACCCCATTATCTCTGTAACTACGCATATGAATTAGCCAATATATTCAATGAGTTTTATCATGCTTGCCCAGTCTTGAAAGCCGATATAAAAAAATTAAGAGATTTTAGGTTAACTCTAGTTAAAGCAACCAAGATAACTTTGAAGAATAGTTTAAACTTACTAGGAATAGATACTCCTGAAAAAATGTAACTATTACTAAATATCCATTCTATATTAATTATAAGATTGAAATGAAAAAAATGAAAGTTTCTTTCCTAGTTTTTATTTTTATTGGAATTTTTTTAATTGGACCAATAAATGCATTAAGTCCATTACATACAGAAGGAAGATACATAAAGGACGAATTTGGTAATACTGTTATCTTACATGGAGTACATTATGGAACACATATAAACGTTCCAGCGGGTGGATGGGTCCCTGAAGGAGCAACCAACGACGAGCCCTGGGGATATACCACTTGGGATCCTGATGCAATTCAATATAATTTAGACAAAATGACTGAATATGGTGTTAATGCACTTAGGATACACATGCCAACTCTAGAGCGTTGGTATAGAAATAACGTTGAAGCAGGTGGTGTTGATGCTCCAACAGTAAGGGATGAAATCCACTATGTTATCCAAGAAGCAGAAAAGAGAGGAATTTATGTGATACTATGCCCGTGGACTCTAGCATATACCGAATCTGGAGAACAGACAGCTATTCCTTTTGACTATTATAACGATTCCAAGGGAAAATATGGACCTTCTGGAATTTACGGACCCTTCACTTATGGTGCTCAAGTCGGAATACACCCGACTCCAGAAGACTTCATTGATTTTTGGGTTGGAGATGTTGATTCCATGCATGCAGAGTATGGAAATTACACAAATGTTATCTATGAACTTTGGAATGAGGTTAATGGATGGGTTTCAGGTTGGGATTTAGAGCACGCATACTTTGATGTTTGTCAAAATATTATTGATAGATTACGGGAAAAAGGCGATGACCATCTTGTGGTTTATTCATTTGGTTATTCTGGTTATTTAAGCAACATGGCAATGGACAGGGGACTTGTGCTCAACGGAACCAATATTGTCTATAATATCCATGCTTACAGAATTCATAATGGTGCTCAACCACCCGATCAGATACCATATACTTGGCATTGGCGGGATGCAGCTTATGAATATGCTGACGTTGAAGCCAGATATTTACTAACTGGCATATACGGTCCTGCTAGCGAGAGGGGTTATTATATACAGAATGTAATTGATAGAAACCTTCCATTGATAAATGGAGAGTTTGGATACCATTCTCAAGGTGCTGATTTAGAACTTTCACTTTACGGCGAAGATCGGGAGGCTATGTGGTTCTATAATACCATGAAATTTTTGCAAAACCTTGGGTATGGTTACACAGCTTTTCAGTGGAAACATGCAGGTATGATTTTTACTCCATTTGAAGATTGTAACTCGACAAACCCCTGGATCCCACCTCTAAATAGAGGAGGCCAAGCTTTAATAAATGCAATAAATAATGTAACAACAATTACAACATCATCCACAACTACAACGATTCCTTCAGGTCAAGTATTAATCTCAGGTCAGTTATTGAATGCAACTAACTCTATTCAAGCCAATGTCGTCGTGTATAATCAAGGAACTAGTCAAGTCAATACTTCTGATACTGCCGATTCGGAAGGCAATTATAGCTTAGCAGTCTGGCCTGATGTGTATGACTTACAATACGATATCTTCTACATTCCAAACTTCTTCATCAAACTCATGTCATTTAATGTTTTTTCAAATCTACAAAATGTGGTTAACTACATTGATAAAATTGATAACAGTGTTTCATTTACTGTTGATATAACAGAAGATCAATATCTAGGATTTTATTCTGATGAGAAGCCAATATCAATAAAAACCAATGGAGTAAAGATGACAGAAGGGATTTTACCCTTATCATCGAACGAATGGTATTACGATTCTTCTGAAAACATACTATACTTAATTGCTAACCCCGCTTTACCGACTACAACAACGACTACACCCGCGACAACCACTACAGTAACCGTAACAACCACAACCTCTCCAGAAACTACATCTTCAACAACTGTTCCAGGCGGTAATACTTTTGGAAATACTGATGTTGGTAAGAGTTCAACTTATATTTATCAGCATAACATTGCTGGTTCTAAATTCTCATTTAGTGAAAATGGAATAGTAACAGGAATTAGTGTCTATTTAACATCAGGAGGTAGTGGCTCAAGAGAATATAGTGCCATGATTTATGATTCTTCACTTAATTTTATTGCCCGAAGTAGAAAAAGTTTAACTTTACCATTAAGTGGCTGGTATAACTTTTCATTTTCACAAGAATTAAATAGTGGTGATTATTGGTTACTCATTTGGGGAGAAGAAGAGGTTCCTACGACCTACATATACTATGATAGTGGAAGTTCGAACCAATGGGGGTTAAGATATCAAATATATAACGGTGTGCCTGACCCATTAACTTGGACTATTCCTCAAGAAGATTATAAAATGAGCATTTACGCAACTTATATAGCTACTTAATTTAGTATCAAACTACTACAATAAAGCTTATAATATTATCATTCTAATTAAAATACCTATGGAGTTTTTGGTCGAAGATACAAAAAAAGGTCAAAAGGCCTTCGAATCCCATCTTGTGAAAGATCCTAGACTATTCTCTATCCTCGGGAATGAACTAGCATTGAAAATCATTAAAGAATTAGGTAAGCGTCCCTCATGTCCAATGGATGTGGCCAGAAACTTGAGGGTTCATGAGCAAAAAGTTTATTATCACATAAGGAATCTAGAAAAATTGGGTCTGATAAAAGTTATCAACAGAGAAGAAAGGGTTGGAGCTATAGCAAAAATATACTCTCCAACATCATCCGTAGTATCTTTCAAACTCTTTGATGGAGAACATATAAACGATATCAGAACAAGAGCAGCAGAATTGAAATTTCTTAAACCATTCATACAAGATGGTAAACTAAACTCGATAATAATTGTTGGCAGTCCTGATCCTCATGGTAAGTACAAGGCCCCTGCTTCTGACGGATACTGTGCTATTGATCTTGGTATGTTCCTCGGTCAATTTATAAAAGATTCTGAAGCACCTTACTATAAATTAGATACGCAAGTCAGGGAAGAGGATTTAAACAGCAATATGATTATAATCGGTGGACCGAAGACAAACATCATAGCAGATAAAATTAACAAGCAATTGCCAATCTATTTCGATTATTCTGATGAATACTTGGAATGGAACATAGTTTCTAGTCTTTCAAAGACTGTTTATAGAGAATTTCAAATAGGTTTTTTAGCACGTATACAAAATCCATTCTCTAGTGGAAAAGAAATATTGATTTTTTCTGGAAAAGGTTTTAAAGGGACTAGAGCAGCTGTACTAGCATTCATAAAACATTTAAAAAAAATCATGAAAGGAAATTCTGTTAAAACTGATATTATTGCAAAAGTTGTCCAAGGCATAGACATAGATTCTGACGGGATTATAGATGAAGCTGAGTTTTTAGAATAGGTATAACTGAAACGATTTTATTACAGAAATTTAATAGAAATATATGGCTCCTGAGCCGAGAGAATACTTGAAAGAATTAAATTCCATTCATGAATTACTAAAACTTATTCAAGAAAAATCTATTCCAATCCATCCAGAAGATTTAAATTTTATCTCAACAATCAATGATCTTTTCAATCAATTACAATCAAGTTATTTTGAGACCAAGCTGATCGAAAGAAAAATAATAGAACCTCTTGCTTCCCATGAATGGCACCCAGAAACTGAAAAGTTAATAATCGATCTTTTTTTAACTATTGGTTCTCAAACTGAAGAATTTCTACATGAAATAAACGAAAGATTTAATATAGTTTTTCCTAGATGCAACGATCTTATAAAAAAATTGACTCGTAAAGAATTTTCATATACCCCCGACCTTTTTTTCATGGCGAAGGGAACTAAAGGTTTTATCGAAATTCAAGATAAAAACCTTTTTTTCCCACTAACTTTCTTCACTGCACCTAAAAAATATAGGAATTGCCTGTTAGCCCATGAATTATTTCATTTTTTCTTTAATTTACATGATGGTGAAAAAATTTGTGAGGCTGCACGTAAACGTTCATCATTCATATTTCAGGAGTATAAAGAAACCCAAAAATGGATTAAAAAAATGCTTGTCTCTTACTCTTACATACTAAGTATTGTGCTTGCTCGACTTGGACAAGAACACAATAGACCCGATCTCATTAAAATGGGAGAATCATTACAAAATAATGCAATAAATGTTTGTAATAAATTAGGTGATGAAATCACATCTTTTGAAATAGTATCTATTAGTTTTGCAGAGAAATTGGAACCAATCTTGAATAAAGTTAAAAACGAACTTGTGAGGTACAGATACAAGAACCTGAAGTTTCATATAAATTTTCAGAATTGGATAAATAAAACCTTAGAAAAATTTAAAACAAAACTTCGTAATTTGACCCTTAAAGACGTAGATCTAGTAATGCATGCAATCGAAGAAGGCTTTGCTGAACTTTTTGTTATATTATATTCTGATATCTATAAAGAAAAATTCAGATCACCACCTGCTTATAATATTTTCTGTCAAAAAGCATCTGAAATTTACAAAAGAGATCCAGATATTTTCTGCATTTTTCTCGATCAAAAAAAATTTGAAAAAATAATACCCGAATTTATTACATTTATGGCCAATCAAGCATTCTGGACTATTCGACTTAGGCAAGTCTATTCAATATCCACTCAATAAAAACACGTAAAAAACCCATAGTATTATAGAGATAATATTCATAAAAATCCCCGTCTTCACCATATCAGAGATCTTAATCTCTTTAATCCTGTAGACTATAGCATTTGGCGGAGTGCTTATCGGCAGCATAAAAGCCAAAGAAGAACAAACACCAACCGTCAATATCAAAAGAAATGGATTCATTCCCAGACTTTTTGCGAATATTAAGAATATCGGTATAAAAGTAGAAGCAAAAGCAGTGTTCGACATAAATTCTGTTAAAAATACAGATATAGTGGTTACAACCAGAATAACTAGAATAAAACTATTCGAAAATGTCGGCAACAAATCAACTATGTATTGAGCTGCTCCAGAAACTAGTAGAGTATGACCCAGAGCTAAACCACCACCAAACATTAACAGAATATTCCATGGGATCTTTATATCCCCCCAACCTAACAAAATTTTCCTTCCTGGTATTGGGATAGTAATTAATAAAATAGCTGTACCTAAACCGATCAAAACATCATCTATATCTTGAAGCAATGGTATGAATGGTTTTATAATCCAAACTATTATCGCAAAAATTATTATCAACGCCGTTACCTTTGCTCCAGTTTCTTCTGGGATCCTTTCAATCGTTACTTTGATTTCTCTCCGTTTCAATAAATTGAATTTGAACAGCATGAACGCCCAAAGGGCAAACAGCATTAAGAAACTGAAGGGTGCAACGAATTTTGACCAATCAGAGAAACCCAATTGGATACCCTCTTCTAATAAAAATTGTGCAGTGAGCAGATTCGGTGTCGATCCAATCAGAGTAAGTTTTCCACCAATTGAGGCCGCATAAGCAATTGAGAGTAAAATACAAATTCCAAGTTTCTTCTTAAGTTTTTTTGGTAGGGAATCTATAATCGATAGTCCTATGGGCAGCATAATGGCAGCAGATGTTGTGTTGGCTATCAGCGCTGAAATTAATGCAGTGGACAGAATGAGTATGAGCAGTACAAACCTAGAATCATTCGTAAATTTTAGCATCGAATAGGTTATCTTCTTATCCAACTTCCATTTTTTTATGGCTGAAGCAATGATGAAACCACTCAACAAAAGGAATACGACTCGACTCATGTAGTTGACTATTATTTTTTCGAAAGCCATTATCCCGAACAAAGGTACGAGTACAGCAGGAATTAAACCAGTTACTCCGCTAGGGATGGCTCCAGTCAACCATAGGATTATACAGAGAGCTAATATTGCTAATCCATACTTAGCCGGCGTTTGAATCGATGATATAGTTATTAAGAGAAATACAAAAACACCAACTAATAGCGAAACTACTTTTTTTCTCATTAATATTATTTGGTATTCCTAAAATCTATTATTATGGAAATAAAAAAGGCAATCATCAGCGTGGGAAATCCTTTGAAAGCAGATGATAATATAGGTAACTTGATACTGGATAAAATTAAAAACTCCTATAAGAACAAGAACTATTATTTCTTAAAAGGTGGAATGAACCCTGAGAATTTTATAGAACCATTGAGAAAAATTGATCCAGACGAGATATTCTTCATTGATGTTGCTGTTTTTGAGGGAGAAATAGGGGACGTGAAATTATTCAAATTGGAGGATATAATTGACATGAATATTTCGACCCATTATTTCCCAATATCAATTTTCAAGAAATACTTTCCAAAAGCCAGGTTACTCTTGATTGGCATTAAACCCAAACTTATAAACTTTGGTCAGGATTTAAGCCCAGAGTTGGAAGCTAGATTACCAGAAATAATAGAAAAAGTACAAAGAACTATAGAAGCTATTTGATTAATAAACCTTTTTTTGATTTACTGGTCAATTCAAATTTGTTCGTAAAAGATATGATTTTTACTGGGCAAATTTCTACGCATAAACCACATGATACACATCTACCCATGTTTATCGATCTAATAGGATGAAGAACTTTTTTGTAAGTTATCTTCCCAGATTTTATTGCCTTAATTTTCATCCCCAAAGTTATAGCTTCTGTAGGGCATATCATCCTACATAATCCACATGCCGTACAATCCTTCTTCTTAACAGTTAATTTACCTCTATACCTATCTGGTGGTTTTACCCTTTCTTTCGGATATCTTTTGGTGAATGGTTTTTTCAACAGATTTTTAAAAACCTCAATTCCTATCCCCATATCACCACACTATAAAATTAATTCTAATCAACTCAAAAACAGCAAAAAACAGAACGATTATCAAAATTTTGAGAGTTTGATCTAATCTATACCTGCAAGTTGTTGCTTGAGTGAAGGTTAGCACAAACAACATGACTAAACTGACTATTGAAAATGTTAGTAAATCCTCGAAACCGAAGAAAAGTAGACTGGTTAAAAACACAAAGAATGCCAGCCTCAAACCATTCGATATTTCAAAGAACGCCAAACTCCTCCCACTGAATTCTGTCTCTACACTACCGATTATTTCTGTATGGGCTTCAACAGTATCAAAAGGTGTTATTCTGGTTTCAACCAATGCGATTATAAACAAACAAGCACTGGCTATAGGCAATTTTAACAACATCCAGCTTTCATTGAATTCAACCAACGATTGAATATCCGCGAATACAACAAAAGTGAATATCACGATCGCAAAAATTATTTCATAACACAACATCAAAGTCATATCTCTCATTGAACCAAAGTATCCGTATGGAGAATTTGAAGTTATTCCTAAGAGTATATACAATGCCCCACCCAATATGAAGATATAAATGAAAAGTATGAAATCGAGATGAAAACTTATTATCGAAAACGGTAGGAAAAAGAATAAACTAAAGGTTGTTATCAAGTAAATCAATGGCATAGTTCGAAATATAATATTTTCCTTAGCTCCAGAATTACTTTCTTTCTTTTCGAACAGTTTGATGATATCATAGAATGGCTGCCGAATCGGTGGACCAATCCTGTTCTGCATTCGAGCCATCAATTTCCTCTTTATCCCTACAAAAAGTAAACTGATTGGTATTGCTAAAACCAAGAATAAAAATTCAAACATACTTATGTTTAAAATCATCTTCAGTCAACACCTCAGTTTTACCGTCCTTTATAACAACAACCCTTTCCATGCAAGCATAGCATGGATCAAAGGATGCCAGTATGACAGGAATATCTCCAATCTCTCTGCCTTCCAAAAGTTTTGTAAAAATACTCATGAAATTGAATGTTGGTGGTCTGATTCTAGCTCTATCAATCTTCCCATCTTTTATTTTTATCATGTGAAAGTTCTCTCCTCTTGGTGCTTCCACTCTACCAGCTTCCATACCTTCTTCAATTATAACAGGAGGGAATTTTGGTATCTTACCTTCAGGCATGTTTTTTATGATTTGTTTAACTATTTTTATCGATTCTAGAGTTTCATTCATCCTGACGAGCATCCTAGAAAAAGCATCTCCATTCCTTTCTGTGATCATGTTAAAATCTACTTCTTCGTAGGCTTCGTAAGGATCTTCCTTCCTTATATCGGTGAAAACCCCAGATGCTCTTGCTATAGGACCAATCAAAGAATACTTTTTGGCCGTTTTTTTTGTTATTGTTCCAACATCCACTAATCTGGCCTTGATGACTTTATCCTTCTCTATTATCTTAAGATAACTAGGAATTTTTTTCTCCACTTCTTCAATTTTTTTCTTAACGAATCGAATATCATCATCGTTTACATCGTATCTGACTGTCCTGACTTGATGTATAGCAAAGTGTACTCTATTCCCTGTCAATCTTTCTAAAGATTCTAAAGTATGTTCTCGATCACGCAGAAAGTATGCTAACATAGTTTCGAATCCGATCTCATGTAACATAAACCCGGCCCAAAAGACATGGGATTGAATCCTGCCCAATTCACTGACAAGAGTTCTGATATAATTTACTCTCGGAATCGGCTCGTAATTCAGCATCTTTTCAATAACTCTTACATAACAAGAGGGATGGGCCACTGAGCATATGCCACATATATGATCTACTATGTGAAGACCTTGCTCAATTTTTTTACCCTCGAGTAATTTTTCTATTCCTTTGTGTGCATATCCAAGTCTCAAGTCGGCATCGACGATGTAATTACCATCCATTGATATTCTCAGACAAGATGGTTCATCTATTGCCGGATGATGTGGTCCTATTGGCATCTTAAAATCATGCATTCAATCATCTCTTATCTTTTTGTAGTGGAGGCTTTCCCTCCCAACCATCTGGTAAGAACATTTTTTCATGTAGTCTTGGATTACCCTTGAAATTTATATCAAAAAAATCATGTATCTCTCTTTCATAGAATTCTGCCGACGGGAAAATATCTGTGATACTAGGAATTACAGGCTTCTTCTCGGGAATTAGTATCTTCAATGTTTTTATCCCCCCGATATCGAAGTGATATAACAAATGATAACATCCTCTTGAATCTAAAGCAGAAATAGTGATTAATCTAAAATCCTTCAACCCTTCGACTTCTTTCCTAAACTCTTTTAGCTTTACTCTCTTTTTTTCCATCTAAATCACCCAAAGCCTTTAACAAAGCATGAATTATCGCTTCTGGTTTCGGTGGACAACCAGGCACATAATAATCGGCACGAATGGTTTTGGTCACACCTTTATCAGTGTTGTAAGCATTCCTGAAAATACCACCGCTTATAGCGCATGATCCTATTACCAATACCCTCTTATTCGATACCATCTGTGAATAAACTCTTTTTAATCTAGCCTTTGCTTGTTTTGTAGCCACTCCCGTTACAAGCAAGATATCAGCATGTCTTGGACTCGGTTTGAGTAAACATCCAAACCTCTCGATGTCATACTTCGGTGAGATCAGCATAATACATTCTAACCCACATCCTTTACATCCGCCCGAATTGAAGATGGATACCCATGGCGACTTTTTAATCATCATATCAAACACCTATTGACAATGCTAACAACAATAAAAATACTATCCCCACTATCACAAAAAGTAATCTCTTGTCAAAAAATTTATCGAATCTCCTCGGCATTATTTCTTTCTGTTCATCCTTTTCTCCACCAATATAAATGCTCTTCTTCTTTTTCATCACAACACCTTGTCTAGTATGAATAGTTGGATTTGCGGCAATAGACCAAATATTAGACAAACGACAGCAAGAAAACCATTAATATAAGTTATGTGTTTCATAGAAATTTTAGATTGTTCAAAATTTCCAACTGATATGACGTTAATGATTTTAAAGTACATGACGAATAAAAGCAACGCGATAAAAATTCCGAATAATGTTATTACTGGGCTAATCAGGAAAGCAGCTTTAAACAAGAACCATTCACTCACGAAAATATTCAAACCAGGCAATCCAGCTAGAGATATGGCAGCAATCACAGCGAATAAACCGTTCAATTTATTTTCATAGAATGTTCCTTGTAGACTACTAATCTTCTTTCTTTTATTATCCCTACTCAACACGCCTAAAGTCAAGAATAATAATAGTCCAGCAAAAGTATAGTTGAATATTTGAATCGTTCCAAGAGTTGTGATTTTTTGAGTCAGTTTTGCTATCGTTAAATCCAATAAAACAAACATGAGTTGTATAGCATTAGAGTAAATCAGATATCTTTTCAGGTTGTCTTCGAATATGGCCATCACCGCCATTATGCACATCGCTAAAATGGATAGTATTGCTATTTGGAGTAAAAACGCCATTTCATACATGAGAAATAAATTCAGTAGAAAATATGCCATCAAGATTGAGCCGAACATACTAAAACAAACAAGTTGTGTATAACTCATTCTTCTGTAGAAGATTATCGGCAATATCAGAAACAGGATTGATATTAAAGAAAAGTACCAGTTCATTCTTATGATAACAGCTAATGAAACCACCAGTATGAACAGAAATATGATGTCTCCCTTCTCATAATAAAAAGAGTAAATACTCAATGAAAAAAAACAGATGGCCAATAAAACCATGAAAAAAACGATTATCATGAATAGGAATTACGATTTGTCCCGTATAAAGTTTATCATCTCTTACTGATTAAAATTTCCTTGAAAAACTCCCTCTGCTCAGCGCTTATCTTCCCTCTAGATGATAGATACAATAAAGGCATGAAATATCTAACTATTTCATCCCGTTCCCATTTGCTAACGATCTTCGAGAACATAACTTTATCTGCCTTTAACTTACCCAGCAACAAATCAATCTCAGACATCATATTTTTAATCCTTAGTTCAATATCTACTTCTTCACCGATTTCTGCTTTTATCCTTTTACCCAACTTCCTTCTAATACGTTCTTTCTTTTGTTTGACCTTCATCGCTTTTCGCAATGCGTCGATAAGCTCATCTATAGTTACTTTTCTTTTGACACGTCTCTCCATCGGCGGTTTCAATTCCATACTTTCCAATTCGAGTCTAATTTGCTCGTATTCATCAAGTGCTTCCATACCTGTGGGATAGTATTCTGTCCCTTCTACTTTCATCGGTGAGAGTATATTTGATTTTAGTTTCAGAAGGATTGCTGCGACTAACACAACTTTTGCTGGTATCCTGAAGTCTAAGGTTTTTAGCCCCTCAATATGCTTCAAAAAAGAGTCAGTCAATTTTATGATATCGATATCCCAAGGATCTAAACCCTCGTAAGAAACTATATTGTAGATTAATTCCTCCCAGGATTCCCCTTTCAGTATCATTTCCAACAGATTTTGTTCTTTCATGTTCATGCATCCAGATAGTATAGTTTTGTTTTTTTATTCAAGCTCCTGGTCAATTTACCAGTTTCGAAAATCATGGCTTCAACCAGTTTAATTTGAGCCTTGAAAAAATGACCGCCATAAGTTTTCCCATTCTTGTCTGCGACAACACCATGTAGGTGCATGATTAATTGATCATTTTCTCTTTTTCTGGATAAGTTGCCATAACAAGAAACTATCTCAACTTCTTTGTTAACGTTTATTTTTTTATAATCCCTCTCCTTCCAATCTAAAAACCCCAAAACAGGGTTACTCAAGAACCCAAGACAAAAAATCGAACCAGATTTAATTTTCTTTGAGTCTATAAAATCCTTTAAAGTCTTCATAAATTCTCCATCATCAAATCTTTTAAAATGTAATTCTTTGATTTTCAATTAATCAAACCGCTTTTGGTAGTTCTAATCCAAGTATCTTGGATTCGCCTCTTTCCATGCTAATTCCGTATACACGATCCCCCTGCTTAATCGTGTAGTCATTGTGAGTTATGACGATGAACTGTTCTTCCCCAGACAGTTTTTTTATCATCTCGACAACTCTTTTCGTGTTGGCCTTGTCCAGAAATGCATCAACCTCATCGAGGATGTAGAATGGTGCAGGTTTGTATTTCTGAACTGCGAACAAGAATGCTAGAGCCGTCAAGGATTTTTCTCCCCCAGACATGGCATCTAGATTTAACATCCTCTTACCTGCAGGATTGGCTTGAATTAGTAAACCACTTTCGATATCCAAAGGATTCTCCAACTCTAGTGACGCCTGTCCCTTTGCCATTTCCTTGAAAACGATTCTGAAATTTTTGTCTATAGCTCGCAAGCATTCGTAGAAGACTTCTTTTTTCTTCCCTTCAATCTTCTCAATCATTTCTTCAATGGATTTTTTTTCATCCATGATTTTATCGTACTTATGTTTTAATTCATCAAATTCTCCCTTGAATGCATCGTATTCTTCGATGGCTTTCATATTGACTAGACCTAAGGCATTCAGTGTGGTAGTAGCTTGCTCAATATTGAATTCCAGGACTGATGGTTTTTCATCCATCAATTCAACATCTTTATATTTTTCTGACTCGAGTTTCAAATTATTCAATTCGGCCTCTTTCCTGGCACTGTTTATTTTTAGTTTGTTGATTCTATTCTGTAGGTTCACCCTGTTATCTATGAGTGTTGTTCTTTGTGATTTTAAATTGATTAATTCATCTTCCAAAGTATCTTTTTCTTTTTCTAAATCAACAACTTCTTTACTCTCGGTTTCTTTACTCTTTCTTAACTCATCCATTTTTTTGTTCAATTGCCCTATCTCAACTCTGAGGAAGTTTATCTCTTCTTGAAGCTCCTTCTTATTGTTCTCATACTCATCTATCTCCATACCGCCGACAACTTCTTCTCTTTTCTGATAGTAACCACCTATCATCGCCCCAGATCTTTCGACTAAATCCCCATCTAAAGTAACCATCCTGACGTTGCCGATACCTATCCTTCTTGCAACCCCCAAATTCTCTACGACGAGAGTATCACCAAAAATATAATTAACAGCAGAAGAATATTTTTTATCAAATTTTATCAGATCACTCAACAGGCCTATAACACCAGGTTTCTTCAGTAAAGATTTTTGCTCTTTTTTGAGATTTCTGGGCCTTATTTTGTTTAACGGAAGAAATGTCGCTCTACCTATCTTACCTTTCTTCAAATAATTTATACAATCAGTCGCGGTTTTACTGTCCCTTACTATTATGTTTTGAAGTCTGGTACCACCAGCAATTTCAAAGGCTGTTCCATATTCTTTAGGAGTTCTTATCAAACCAGCCACCGTCCCGTGAATACCCGGCCTCTTCAGGTTTAATATAGTTTTAACGCCTTTCTTGAACAAAATTGGTTTTCTCTGTTCTATCGAGCCAAGCTTGGCGATCATTTCGTCTAGTCTCTTAATCTCCCTCTGATAAGATTCTATCTTGTCCTTATCCCTCAGGATTTTATTCTTAACTTCTTCAATATCTTCCCTTATTCCTGCTCCACTTGACCTAACGAAAATAGTTTCTTTTATTCCTTCTTCCTTCTTTTCTTTCAATACAATATTCTTGTCTATGAGTTTGATCTCATCTTCTAGTTTTTTGATCTCGGCTCCACAAGTCTTTATATCCCCTTCCATCTTGTCGTATTTTGATTCTTCCGTCTTGAACCTCTTGTATGCTAAAGATGCTTCCAGTCTCTGTAGTTTTTCTCTCAACTCTTTGTATTTTAATGCTGTGTTCCTATCAGTTTCTAATTCTTGGAGCCTTTCTAGTCTTTCAGTTAGGATAATTTCCACTTCTTTCAGTTTTTCACCGACGATTACTAGATTCTTCTGCGCCTTATCTCTTTTCTCATTGTATTGCGCTATACCAGATATCTCATCTATTATCCCTCGTCTCTCTTGCGGGTTCATCTCTATGACTTGACTGACATCTCCTTGCATGATGATGTTGTAACCCTCAGGATGTAGCTGGGCTGAGGACAGTAATTCGAGAATTTTTTCTCTTGTGGTCGTTTTCCCGTTAATCTTGAAGGCACTAACGCCTTTTTTGTTAATCTTCCTCTTTATTGCTATTTCCTGATCTTCAAAAGGAAAAATTTTGTTAGAGTTATCTAGCCATAAAGTAACAGAAGCATAATCCGATGGTTCGACATTACCATTACCATGGTAGATCAATTCATGCAATCTACCTGCCCTCAAAGCCTTCGTGGACGTACCTCCCAGCACAAAAGTAATGGCATCTAATATATTACTTTTGCCGACACCATTCGGTCCACAAAAGATGTTAAAACCAGAAAAAAGAGGTACGGATATCCTTTTCCTGAATGACTTAAAGCCTTGCAGGCTTATTCTGTTGATCTTAGTGTTCACATTCTCACTAGATTACGTTGCTCAGTAAAATATAAACGATTAACCAGACGAGGAAGTAAGTGATGAAAGTGTTGGAAAAGAGCCACTTACTTAGCTTATCTACGGTTACTTTTTTGGATACTGGCAAGACTGTTATGAAATAAATGGCTAAGACTAAAACCAGGACCGAGATGAAGTTATTAACTAAGAGTGAGATGTAGCCTACAACACAACCTAGTATTGTATACAAAACGGTTGCAGATTGTTCTTTTCTCATTTTTTATACCTTCCTGTAATATTTTTCCCATCCCACCCCCTCTATTAGAATAATTAGGTCTGGAGACTTAAAAAACTGTATGAAAAAATCCCCAATTAAAAATACATAGTGGGTATGAGCCCAGATATTATTGGTAATACAATCCAAGTTATAGCCATCGAAGCCCCACCAATAACTATGCCTTTCAGGTTCAATCCAAGTTTTAATGGTCCATAACTGAATCCACATGCTCTAGATACAATAAAGGATAGATTCACGATAACTGGTATAGTAAAGGCACCTATCACGCAAGCAAGAACTAAGTTTACCCATGATGAGAAATATTTCAAATCGTCCAACAATAGTTTCATACTAACGACAAACATTGCGGTAGGTATTAAAAGAACTGTGATCAATTCGGGAAGGTGTAAAAGTGGGGTTATATCATAAGGCCCAAGTACCATATGATTATATTTAATTTTTGTGTTTAAATAAAATTTAGGTTATCGGGAAAGTCTTATTAATTAAAGTTTACATAAATATTATATGGTTAACCTATCAGGCGGCATGGGAATTGCTAGATGGGTAGTTATCGGGGTTATAATTGTATCATTAATTATTGCAACAATTTTAATTCTACCTCGAGTTAACGTTCAAATTATAGAAGGAGAAGCAGAATGTGAATTTCCCACCCATGTTTGCGATTTCGCGACTGCACTAGGTTTTCCTACAGGTTGGCTAAGACCTGATACATTCATTTGGTACGCCTTTTTACCTCTTCTTGGAGTAACGATGGTCGTATATGGCCTTTTGACAGTAATCAACATATTTGGCAGAAATAGGCCAGGATTTTATTTTCTCCTCGCCTTTTTAATAGCCTTTTCCACGATTCCTATGGGGCTATTTGTGGTTTTCGTTTCTTTAATCTTTTCTTTCATCGGGACATGGTCAATGTTAATATTTGTGGCGCTATTCATTGGCGGTACAATATACTTTTTTATTGCTAGGACCAAATCTTGGAGGGCAGGGGAATTTGCAAAAGAGTCTTTCGATAAGGAAAGGGATAAAATAAGAATGGACATAGATTATGGTAGACAACTTCTGGAAGACACCGATAAGGAAGTAAAAAGAATCCAGAAATTACCAGCCAATCAACAGCAAACTATGCTTGTAGATGTGGCAAGAAGAAGAAAACAGGCCCAAGATATTATAAAAGCTGCTCAGGAGCGTTTAAAAATTGTAGGTGAACAAGAGAAAAAATATTTACAAAGATTGAAAAAATTATCTAAGTAATAATCATTAGTTAGTAAAAAGCAAAAAATTCTAGAAACCCTCCATGATACTTTTATAAGACTTGGACTTAATAATATTATTATGGCACATATGTCACATAGGTGGCAGGATTATTTACCATTTGCCCTGGTAGGGATTCTGTTAATTATTATGATTCTGGGGTTTTCAGGTGTATTTACAACTCCAGTAGTTATGCCTGAAGATGCAGAATGTAATTTGCCCGTTGCTGTCTGTGGATTTGGGAATGCAATCGGGTTTCCAGATGCTTGGCTAAGAACAGATACTTTTCTATGGTATTGCTTTATACCTATGGCTGGTGTATGGATGATTGTTTACGGTTTTCTGGAGAGAATCAGGATATTTAAAACCTCTATAAGTGGAGTTTTAGCCTTTCTCATCGCATTTTCTATGGTTCCACTGGGAATTTTTGTTCTTATTGTTTCGATACTTTTCTCTTTTATAGGTATTTATTCTATAATACTTTTCTTCGCCCTCTTTATAATTGGCACTCTTATGTATTCGAGAGGGCTATTTCGTTCTTGGAAAGATCTATACAAGAGTTATGATACGGCGATTGATAGGTGTGATGGACCCATAAAAGAAGCTGAGAAGCAAATAAACGATCTTAATATAGAGATCGATAGAGCGAACAGAAAAGTAGGAAAAAAATATAAAGGACTTACTGGGGCGGCTTTTACGAGGGAAGTGACGGAGCTTATAAGGCAAAGAGATCATTGGATTAAAAGACGTGAAGAATGGGTTGTAAGAAAGCAAAATTTGGAGCAACAAAAAAAAGATCAAGCTAGAATGTTCAGAGCAGAAGAAAAAGCTTGAGAACGAATCTTGTAATAGACTTAACTTATTTTAAAACCAAATAATATATCATGAAAAAATTGTTTTCGATCTTAGGATTCCTTTCAATTCTATTATTTCTCGTCAATGTTAAAGCCCAAATCGATATAGACCCTCAAGAAACTATAAGAAGTGTATTCATAGATACTTTCGGTTTCCCAGAAGAATGGATGAATTCAAAAGACATGATTTTTTATGGACTCATCCCATTCCTAGGGATATTTACTATTATTTATGGCCTCCTGGATAGAATCAGAATCTTCAAAAAAAATAAAATAAACGGTCTCTTGAGTTTTTTAATTGCATTTTCTACTCTTCCGCTGCGTTTGTTCATTCTAATTGTTGCCACACTTTTCGCGATTATGGGGATTTACTCAGTCGCTATATTTGCTGTAATTTTTATGATCGGTGTTTTTCTGTTCGCTAGAGGAATGGTATGGACTTGGAAAGGGGAATATGGTCATTATGACATGGCTGTGGCAGGAGCGGATGAACAAATAGAACTTTTAAAGAAAAGAATCCAAAAAATTGACGATGAGATAAGAAATATCGAAAATAACCCCCGTTTTGACAAAGATGATCCTAAATGGTTCTCATTGATAGATGACTTAGAGAGTGAAAAGAGAAAATGGGAAAAGAGAATAAATTTGCTAGAATTTAAGAAGGAACATATAGTTGGACAAAAAAAAGCGGCAAGAACTTTCGCAGAATTAGACGAATGAGTTTGATTTTCTATTCGATAGCAATATATTTAAAAAAGCCTATAATTAGATTATGAAAAAATATTCGCTGGCTATTTTATTACTTTTGTTGGTTCCTGTATCCGTAAATGCCCAATCTTTATTGACCGAATGGCTCAACATACCACCAGAATGGACAACGCCCCCAAACATAATCTATTATGTTTTTATACCGTTCTTAGGAACTTTTGCGATTATTTGGGGCACTTTAACTGCTACTCGTGCACCCATATTTAGAAAGTCAAAAGTCAATATTATTATATCATTTGTCTTTACGATCGCTCTATTTTATTCTAGCATTCTACCTGCCATAGTACTCTATCTTTTCGCTTTCGGCGGTTTCTTTGGTGTCATAGGTTTTTTTGCCTTGTTCTTTATCTTGACTATTATGTTTGGTAAGGGAAAGGTAAAAGCCGCACACATTAAAAATCTAAAATCCTATGATAAAGTTGCAAAAGAAAGAAGAAAGGAAATCCATAAAATTATAGACACTGATAAAGCAATGGATAAGTTAATCAAAGAGCATTCAAACCTTGAGAATGAATTAGATGATGCGGAAGATAATTTCCGTATAGTTAAAGAGTGGAATACCAATGACCCAAGAATAAGGGATAATGGTTTCAGTTCAAAAGAAAGAATGCTTCGGCACATCAGCTACAATGTGAAAAAATTGGAAAATGCCTTAAAAGAAAATTTAGAAGATCAAAATAGAGTTAGGAAAAGAAAGAAAAAAATGAGAGAATCATGATTTTCCCTTTAGATCTCCTTGGAATCGCTGCAACAGCAGCGGTAGCTATTTTTGTCATCGTCTTCATCTATCTCGTCACCAAATGGGCAATAAAAAGAACCAAAGAAATCTCTAAAGAGTTTGAACTAGAAATCAAGGAAAAAAGAAAGAAAAAGAAGACATGAGAAGATAACTGAATATTAGGCTCATGATTCTTACAAATCAAATTTGGTATGTTGATTCTCAGCTTTATATCCCCATTTACCTGATTCCGGATAACCAAAATAATCTTGTGCTATATCTAGTACACCCAACTCTCCCTGTGATGTTCTATATTCTGCCCAGGCGTGTCCTCCTAAACAAGGATGATAATTCCAATTAATCCTTGCTTTACCAGCTAGTAACCCTTCGTCTACCATTCTTTCTAATATGGCTGCACTTCCAAGAGCCTGATGTCTACAAACACTACCTTTATCATGACCAATAAAAAATCCTCCTAAAAGAACTTTTGCGCCATTATATTGTCGAGCTATCCTTTTTACATATTCTAAGTTGTATGGCATTGCCCTCTTTATCACATCAAAAGTATCATGAAGAATGAACTCTTTGTTGGATCCGCCCCTCAGTCTTCTATGGGTTTCTAACACTTCATCGTATAGAGACCTGAGAGCATTATCTTTATCAAAATCAACAACAGTAGCTTCCATAATCTTCAGTCCAGGCACGAATAAAACGCCCCTGTCAACTCTAGTATGACTGTTTATTAGGTTTCTACCGAGATATGTTCCACCAAGTTGTTCTTGAAGTTTTGTATATTCTTTTCTGAAAGACATCAAGTTAACACTGTTTTAAAGGACTATTTAAAGATTTCTATATTGTAGTCACTAAATCATAGTTACAATCTACTAATCCTCTAAAATCCAATCTAGAAGCTTAAAAGTATACATTCTAGCCGGGTTCATACCAGACCTATAAAAATCTATTGCTTCTACTACACCAACAGCTAAAACCAATGGCCAGAACAAATAAGGGTTTTTGTAGATGGTATAAACCAATAAACATAGGATAGTTAGAAATACTACAATTTTAATCATAGCTTTATAACCCATACTCATCAATGACTATTTTAACAACCTCTTAACTATTCTCACCACATTCTCACTCTTAACCCTACCCCTAACCTGACTCATTATCAATCCTATTATCTTACCCTCAGGTTTTCCTTTATTTTTCTTAATAACATCTCTAATGATTCTCATCAACTCATCATTAGAAATAACCTGTAAACCCAACTTTTTGATGCTAACTATCATAGGTTGTTTAGGATGGTTAACTTTATACTTCAAAACATCAGAAATAGATTCCTTCATCAACTTTCTCTCTTTCAATAGCCCAAATAATTCTTCGAAATCTTTATCTTCAAGTTTTTCCACTCGAATGTTCTCTCTCTTCTTCAAGTCCTTCAAAGTACTAACAAAAACATTGGCTGCAACAGAAGGATTAACTCTATACTTCTTAATTAATTCCTCAAACAACTCAAGATGATCTGACCTTATTATCTGTTTAGCCAATTCATCAGAGAGGCCCAGTTTCTCCTTGAGTCTTTTTATCTTTTTTATCCAGGATTCAGGTAAATGTTTCTTAACTCTCCGAATCATTTCTTTATCGATTGGTATTGGTGGAATATCAGTCTCAGGGTACATCCTTGCAGCTCCAGGTAAAGGCCTAGTAAATTTAGTAGTCCCGTCAAGATTAGCAGATCTAACTTCTTTCTTTACTTTTGGGATGGACATCTGTCTCTGAACTTCTAGTTGAATAATTTTAGATATCAAGCCAAGTTCTTGTATGCCTTTTATTTCAACCCTTGCTCCATTTTTTATACTGACATTTACATCCTGTCTGACAGTCCCGATCCCTCTCTTCACCTTTCCTGTTGAACGACAAGTCATCCCGATTAAGTAAGCTATCTCTTCAATTTCTTCTGGTGTATATCCAATCAATAATCCTGTTCCAATCTCAACCAGAGGAACGCCAAGCCTATTCAACCTGTAAACCCTGTTTTTTTTATCTCCCTTTACGATACTGGCGGCATCTTCTTCTAACGCGACATGAGTTATCTCAACCCCTTTCCCATTGTATTCTATATAACCTTCTAAACCAACGATTAATGTCCTTTGGAATGCAGATGTGTTGCTACCATCGATTACAGTCTTTCTCATTATATGGAGTTCTTCTGGTATTCTACAATTCAACAACAGAGCGATTTGTAGAACAATATCTAAAGCCTCTTGATTCAATGGTTGAATTGGTTCCTCATCACTTTCAACAAGACAATCTTCTTCTGGAAAAAACTGATAATGAAATGTCCTATCTTGTAAGAATTCATACTGAGCAGCAATATCAACTCTTCCTAGCTCCGACGCTACAGGATGTTGCCTTCTTTTTATCATCGTCAAAGGGGTTTTTTCAATCATCTTTGTGGAACAATTACAGAACAACTTATGTTCCGTGTCCAATTGTCTATGAATCTCTAAACCACATTTCAAAACAATTTTCTTATAATCCATCCCTACACCAGAAAATCTTTCGGACCGATTCTCGGATTGATCTCACCAACATAGTTAGTCAATATCATATCCCTTATTTTATCCAATTTTTTCGAATGCCCTAAAACCCACATCAATTTGACCAATGCAACTTCCGGCAGCATATCCTCTGCGAATATTGCACCTCTTCTGGACAATTCTCTGAGATTATAATATATTGTTGGATGGGTCCTTCCGTACAAACATTGAGAAGTTATGACTACTGGTAAACCCAACTGAACGATTTTTTCAATTTTTGGCAATAAAGAAGATTTTCCTAATGTTGGTACATGTCCCAATCCAGTACCTTCGATTACAAAACCTTTATATTTTTTATCCAGATAAAAATCAAATATTTCCGGATCCAAACCTGGGTAAGATTTTATTAACGCAACTTTTGGGTTTAATTTAATATCAAGTTTTAATTTTTTATTATCCCTCTTTCTGTAATTCTTGTTTTTAATTTCAATTTTTCTACTCTTCCAATGAATTTTTGCAATTGGTTGTTCGTTTATCGGTCTGAAAGCATCCCTTCTACTGCTATGCATCTTACGCGACTTCGTACCTCTTATAGCCAAACAATAATCATCTTCCGTAGTCCCATGCAGAATAGTACAGACTTCAGCCACGTCAGAATTAGCAACAAAATTTGCAGCACAAGCAATATTCATAACGGTATCAGAGGAACCCCTATCACTCGATCTTTGTGCGCCAACAACCGCAACTGGACATGGTAAATCTTTCAACATGAAACTTAAAGCTGCAGCAGTGTAATGTAACGTGTCCGTACCATGAGTCACTATTATTCCCTTGTAACCGGCCCTCACATCTCGGGCGACTTCCTTTGCAATATTTTCCCATCTTTCAGGGGTCATGTCTTCACTCATTATGTTCATTACTTCCTCAGCCTTGATGTTAGTTATCTCTTTCAATTCCGGTATCTGCATTGCTATATCCTCAGGAGAGAAGGAAGCATAAACCCCCCCTGTTCTGTAGTCGACTTTACTTGCAATCGTTCCGCCAGTGCCTAAGATAGAAATAATTGGCAATTTTTTATTAAAAATTATTTTTTTCGTTTTTTTCTTGTGTTTATGAGTTATTCCCAAACCTTCCTTGATTTTTTCGACTCTAACTCCTTCCTTAAATTTTATCCCGGTATTGTATCCGTTACTCAGTTTAATCACAAGACAGGATGTATCACCCAGTCCTATCCTCGGCATCAAGATTCCTTCATGAACAGTCTTGGCCTTTTCGATCCTGATAAAATCCCCAGTCTTGATATTCTTTTTCTTCAACATTTCTTGAATTCGTTTAGAATACATGGAATCACTAAAAATATTTACAGTTTTACCTATCTATAGTTTTCAGTTGATAATAATTTATACAGTCTAAATAGATTATTTATTGTTGATATGAAAGGTATATTTCCCCTATTGTCCTACGTAAGAAATTAAATCTTTAATTTTTTTCTCTTCCAACTTCTTCTCGTTATTGAAACCCTTCTGTTTCTAGCTCTCTTCAACCCAAACTTCTTAATGTCAACCCATCTCGGAGCCAACCTGACTTTACCAGCTTTTGTTTGTTTCAATTTCCTACTCAGTATTTTCCTTCCCATGAAATCACAGTAGTTTTCTTATCTCTTTGGACTTTTTCACAACAAGATCTATCATATTGTTCACATCTTCTAAGGATAAACCAGTTTCGCCACTCTTCTGTATTGCGCATATTTTTCCATCTTCCATCACTGCAATACTGATCTTAGAATCCAACACCTCTTCCTCTTCTTTGATTGGATCTATTATGAACTTATCAAAAACTTTCCCAACAGTAACAGTAATCGGTGTATGCGATAAAGGCAATTTTTTCTCGAGTTTTTCTCTGATGATTTTACCGTCCTTTAACTTTGGCATTTTTGTAGTCTTTAGAGCAGACACAGCAGCAAGAGCCGATGCGTCTATAAGATTACCGTCATGATTGATTATGCAAACATCGATGAAAATTTCCCAAGCCTCCTCACCTTCTTTTATACATAGTTTTTCTAAATCTATACATTCCGATTCTCTTATCCCCCTATCTACAACTCTGGCTAGTTCAGTTGCATCTTCCCTTGGTGGCCCAGGCTCAAAATCTGGTGACGCTATAGGTGTGAACTCAGCTTCAGTCTTTAGGATCCCCATATCTGGTGTATCAGGAAATGGTTCGCCAATACCTGTTTTTATACCGACTATAACATCAGTCTTACCAATCCTTACTCTTGCAGAACCTTCAGCTCTTTTAATGATGCCAGTTTCAATTTCTATATTCCTGAATGCATCCATCTTCCTTCCATCTACTCTTTCTCCATCCTCTAACAACTTTAATACATATTCAGGTCTCATTAAATCACTTTCCATATTTTTTCATCAAAGCCTCTTTTTGTTTTTTATAAATAGTTTCACCGGCTTTCAGTACATTCTTTAAAATATCTTTTACTTCTTGAGGAGTTAACTGACCATCCATCTGTAGAAGTGTGACCTCTTTTTTCCTAGGTAAGAGCACGATCGGTATATCAGCCTTACCATAATTATCCTCTTTTCCACATAAGTCTATTACAAGTGTATCATCGACCTTCCCGCCAGATAACGCAACAATCAAATCTTTCATTGGAACACCAGCATCAGCCAAAGCCAATGAAGCAGCATTTATCCCAGTAACTCTTGTAGAACCATCTGCCTGTAATATCTCTATGTAAACATCCACAACCATTTCTGGATAATCCTTTAAGAACAAAGCCGGTTCCAATGCCAGTCGAGTAACCTTTGAAATTTCTTTCGCCCTCCTCGACGGTCCTGGTCTTTTTCTCTCATCAACGGAGAAGGGAGTCATGTTATATCTGCATTGAACGATTGCTCTGTCAGATTTTTGTCGATGTTTGGGAAAAAGTTCTCTTGGTCCATAGACCCCAGCTATAGCTATGGTGTTACCAAACCTAACTTGAGCCGAGCCATCGGCATTAGGGATAACACCAACTTTCATCTCGATTTCCCTAACTTCATCCGGTTTTCTTCCATCCAACCTTTTCCCCTTCACGATTAATTTTTCATCACTTTTCATTCCCATCTAATCACTCAATAATTTTGTAATTTCATCAGTTAATCCGATGATATGAGATTTCTCTTCGATCAATTTAACAGCTTTAATAGCTTTATTTACTTTTTCACCAGAAATCCAAACAACACCGTTCTGTCCCACTCTAATAATAGTTTTCGTTTTTTCTTTTATGGTATTGATCATGCTGCCCTCCTTCCCTATAAGTCTAGGCACTTTACTAGGGGTAATTTTAACTGTAACACCACCCCTTAATTTTCTCGCTATCGGTGTATTCATCGTTAACTGAACGTCACTGCCTCTAACATCAGAAACTTGAGCATATATGACATCCCCGACATCATAAAACCTTTGGAGATTGGTTTTTTTCAAATCAACAAACTCATCTACTCCCTCAGATAATGAGAGGAATGATGTCCAAGGGGAATTGATATCACAAACCCAACCAACTTTTTCAACACTGATTACGAACCCAATGACCTTATCTTGTCTTCTCGGGGTATAAACACCAGAAAGAGGAACTACGGATAAATAACCAGAACTATCCTTTGGGATGCCAAGAAACTTAGATATGATTTTTCCATCCTCTGGAAATGTTCCATAACCTGATTTTTTTTCTTTCATGTCTCCCAGAACTTCTCCAGGCATAACAATTTTTCTCATCTCAACCATCATACATCAACTCTTTTTATTATGTTGGATTTAAAATTTCCTTTTGTAATATCACCAATTTTCTTAAATACATCCTCTTGGACCCCTGCAGGGATGTCAAGAGTGATCTGTAAAGATCCATCATTCAACCATCGTTCATCGAATTTCCCAACAGTCCTTTTCAGAACTGAGTATATTTTACCGCTGAACTGTGTTGGGATTATAATTTGAACTATAATCCTTTGGAATTTTATTGGCAGTAAAGTTTTTATACTTTCCACAATCTTATTGACCTGTAATTCTGCTTCTATGAGTGGATCAATGTGTACTCCTGCCTTTTCCATGGCATTCAATATCCTCTGTGGCGGATGTACGGTATTGGTCTGTGGGTTTATACCTTTTTTTGATATGATATCAGCTATTTCTCTTCTCTTTTCTTCGACAAACCTTCTTCTCTGTTCTGTCGTGAATTGTAACTCCCCTTCCACTATAATCTTTTTTGCTACTTGAAAAACATTTGTCGTGCCAAAATTATTCTGAAGTTCTTCTTCGGAAATGGCATCCCCCCTTCTGACATCATGGTAAATACCCGGATAAGCTATAATTTCTTCTATGTTAAGAGACTTTCCCTTCTTGAATTCTAAGGCCTTGTCAGGATCAACAAGGACCTCAAACTTCATACCAGCCTTCTTCAATCTAATAACCACGGCTTTATCTACATCGACCATAACGAATTCACAGGAGTTTTCTTATTTTATCTTCTGTCAACGCTTCAAGTTTTTTTTCCTTTTTCCTGATTACTGCAATCTCTAAAGACTTTGCCAAGTCACTAACTTTTTCAGCTTTCTTTATGGTATTTATCACCAATTTTAGAGCATTTTTTTCATCCATGTTTTCTCTATGTTTATCTCGGAAAATCTTGTTCGCTATCTGTGCACCCCTTCCTATCGCATAGGCGTTCCATTCGTATAACATGCCCGAAGGATCGGCCTCGACTAAATGTGGGCCTGTTTCATCGACACCACCCACAAGAAAGGCCACACCAAAAGGTCTTAACCCCGCATAAAGGGTAGATAATTGCATTCTGTCACCTAATATTTTCGCTAAAGACCAAATATCCATCGCTTCTCCATAGGTTATCCTGTTAACTTGAGCTTTGACCATGAGTTGATTAACTAAAACTCTGGCATCTGCGAGTAAACCAGCTGCTACTGCTCCGATATGGTCATCTACCTTGAACAATTTTTCAATCGTACCTGGGACAATCAATTTTACTATTTGCTTTACTGTTCCGAGTATGACGCCGTCTTTGAAAACTACACCAACTGAAGTAGTCCCTTTCTTAACAGCTTCCTTCGCGTATTCAACTTGAAAGAGCCTTCCATCCGGAGAGAAAACAGCTATGGTCCTATCATAACCCATTTCAGGTAATAGTTGTGGCATATTTTCACCTCATAAATTTCGTGCAATTATAATCATAATTTAGAGTTTAAATATTATCCTTTTTTTGATATACTACTTTTAATACTTTTTATCGTTCCCGAGATTTTTAAGATTTTAAGAGTTATTCGATTGTCACCTAATCTATCAATCAGACCTAAACTCGCAATAACATCTTGAGTTGATTTATGATTGCATCTCAAAATACCAGTTTGTTTTTTTTGGTTCCAAGAATCTTTAAGAAGCCAAATAGAAGTTTTGGATACACCTTCTTCTCCAAGAAAATCTAACATTGTATTCCAAATAGCAGATTCTAGATCAGAGTAAGTGAATTCTTCATCCATTTCTGAGATGACTTGAAACGCAATGTATCTATTTTTTTCCCTCAGAGTCGGTGCAACTATTTTTAATTTTTTCATTTAATCACTTTAACTCCAGGTCTCACCCACTTATTATCTTGCCTTTCTTCAACCATTCTTATTATGCTTTGAGGCGTTTCTGACAAAGCTTTCTTAGCTCTACTTAACTCCAATCCGAGTAAACATCCCATAGAGATTAAAACTTTAGGGTCCTTCAACTGCCAATGCGACACAGCACCGGAAGAAATAATAATAGGTGTTTTATATTTTTTACAGAGTTTCATATTATTCTGAATATGATGCATTATATAGGACCTAGTATTTTTTGAAGAAAACAGAATTTCCCTAAAATTTATTTCAATAGCGACTTGATTATTTGCTGCAAGTTTGGCCATGGTATGATTGAAACCAGAATCCTTTCTGTTATATTCAGGATGCGTTAAAATATCGACTTCTTTTGTTTGCACGGCTCTTCTGTTTAATTCCAGGTTTGTTCCTCTGACTAAGAGTATGTCATAATCCCTTCTAATGTTGACCAATTTTTTTAATTCTTCCAATGTTGTTGCCTCGAGTCCAATGAAAATATCAATCCCTGTTTTTTTCGATGCCTCAACTGCTCTTTTTTTAAATTGATCAACCCGTTTTCTATCTTTATAATAAATAGCAAAACCTATCCCTCTAAACCCTAAAATTTTAGCTCTTTTAGCAAAATCCTCCACTGAACTCTTCCCTTCTGAAAACTCTGAATGTAGATGAAGATCGTAGAGATGCATAATAATCAAAATTAGAATTGATATTAAAATAATTATTTAATGTCTTAGTACTCTCTTTTTGTGTTGCTTCTCTATAATCCATTTCATGTTTTTATCTTTTTTTATTTCTGGACTGTTAGGATCGACTAGAATTACTTCAAACCATTTGCTCTTCCCGTCCTCAGCAACATAATAACTTCCAAGGACTTCTAGGTTCAGATATTTTTTCTGTACCCTCTGTTCTACTATTTTTCGTAAGTTCTTTCTTGGGGTGTATCTCACCAATCCTGCCTTAGATGGTTTTCTCCCACGTTTTCCGTACAAGGGTCTTCTTCTCCCGCCGCGACCAATTCTTGCTCTGACTAAAATAAATCCTCCCTTTGCTTTATAACCAAGTGCTCTAGCTCTATCTAATCTAGTCGGTTTATCAATCTTCCTGAACCTAGGTTCCCTTCTCCATTCCACCATTCTATCCCTAATTGAACCTTTAGTTTTTTTTCCTTGATATACACTTCTGATATACTGATACATACCTTTTACCATTGAAAACACCGATATATACTTAAACACATACTACAGTAAATTTAAATATTATATTGTTTTAAAAAGTGTTAGGTGGTGAAATAATGCATCCGTTAGGCAAAATGTTAATCGGAATAATATTATTGCTAGTTCCACTCGGAGCATATGCATATGAATATACGACAGGAGTAAAAACAGTATATGGTATCACCGTACCACTATTATCATCTCTGAAAACGGTTTTACTAGGAATAATTCCACCATTCTTAATACTAATCGGACTATTCATCGTCTGGTTAGAATTGGACGAGTGGAGAATTGAGAAAGAATTGAAAGCAGAGGAAAAAAAAGAGAAGAGGAAGAAAAGAAAGAAAAAAAAGTAATCCTCAATCCTTTTAATCTTAATATTTCTTAGTCTTAATTATTGATTATATGGGAGTACAAATTTCTGTCATTATCCCAAAGACTGAGATTGAGCTTCGAGATCTGTCTGGAAAGAAAATAGCGATCGACGCATACAATATATTATTCCAATTCCTTTCGATAATTAGACAGAGAGATACTGGAGAACCTTTAAGAGATAGTGAAGGGAGAATTACTTCGCATTTATCAGGTCTTTTCTACCGTACGATTAAATTGATAGATACTGGTATTAAACCCATTTATATATACGATGGCAAGCCGCCAGATTTTAAGAAAAAAACTATTCAAGAAAGAGACCTAACTAGAGAAGAAGCGAGAAAGAAATGGAAGAAAGCTGTAAAAGAGGGGAGAAAAGAAGATATCATGGTCTATGCTCAGGCTGCCATCAAAATAACCGATGAAATGATGGAGGAGAGTAAAAAACTCCTAGATGCTATGGGTGTTCCATGGCTTCAAGCACCATCCGAAGGCGAGGCCCAATGTGCTCTCATATGTAGGAATGAAGATGCAGATTATACAGGTTCTCAGGATTACGACGCCTTGATGTTTTCCTCACCCCGTTTGATCAGAAACTTATCGATAACGGGAAAGAGAAAATTACCTCGACAAGAAGCATACATCGAAATAAAACCCGAGATTATAGAACTTGATAAAGTTCTGTCCAGCTTAGGGATAACAAAAGAACAATTAATAATCCTTGGGATATTAGTTGGTACAGATTATAACCCCCAGGGGATCAAGGGAGTTGGCCCAAAAACAGGTTTAAAATTGGTTAAAGAACATAAGACTCTGGATAAAATCTTGGAACAAATTGAATGGGAATTCGATATAAATGCACACAAAATATATGAATTTTTCTTAAACCCACCAGTAACCGACAAATATAAAATCGAATGGAAACAGCCAGATAGAGATAGGTTGATGGAATTAATGATAGAAGAACATGATTTTTCTAAAGTAAGAGTAGAGAATGCTGTTAAGAGATTGATGGAGACCAGAAGAGAAGGTACTCAATCCAGACTTGGGAATTGGTTGAAAAAATAATTATCTTTTCATTATTTTTTTGAAAAAACTCAGAATCCTCAATTGATTATACTCATTCTTAATTCTTTCAACAGTATCCCAAGTGTGTCTTACATAGTTGGGCAGTTTACCATGATTTTTTTCCGCCAGTCCATTTAAAAAATTTATAGTGCGGGGATCATGACAATAACCAACACCAAAATCTTCACCAACCCTTCCCTTTAATTCTTCTATGGCTTCATCCCTGTTAACTTTTGCTAATATAGATGCTGCAGAGACTACGGGATAGTTTTGGTCAGCAAAATTTTCAGAAACCAGTTCCACCTTCTTCTTCTCTATCTTCGAAAACAGATAATCCCTGAATTTATTCGTGTTGTGACTCGGTGCATCGACTATAACTTTGTCTGGTTCTAACATGTTTACTATTTCTGCCATCTTTATCGCTTCTATCTGATTGAGATTGATACCTCTTCTTCGATTGGCATCGATCTTTGAGGAAGGAACACGAATGATGACGATATGAATGCCTATATCTTCGATCTTTGATACAAGCTTTTCTCTTCTCTTCGGCGTTAATTTTTTAGAATCCTTAACCCCAATTTTCTTCAATTCTTTTTCATCCTTTTCATCTATGAGAAACCCGCATATAACTAATGGGCCAACGACTGCTCCTCTTCCTGCTTCATCAATACCTAATACTCTGATCAAAACCACCTACTTTTTCTTTCGATAAACTTTCCTACTATCGGAATTTTTTCTCCGCACTTAGAGCATTTATTATCTTTTGTCAAATTAAAACTTAAAATATCAAAACCAAACCTCTCTATTAATGTTTTTTCGCAAGAAGGACAATAAGTATTTTCCTTATGCCCAGGAATATTACCTACGTAGATAAATTTTAAACCCTCGTTTCTTCCTATCTTGAAAGCCCTTTCTAAAATTTTAACAGGTGTTGGAGGATTCGAAAAATGATAACATGGATAGTATCTTGATATATGCCAAGGAACGTCATCACCAACTTCATCATGAATTCTCTTTGCTATTTCTCTCAAACATTCTTTATCATCATTGACGCCAGGTATTACGAGAGTAGTTAATTCGATCCATGCTTTTTCCTTCTTGGCCCTTATAATATTCTCCCAAACAAATTCTACATCAGCATTACAGTATTTTTTAACGGCGTCTCTATCGCCTTTAACATCGATATTGAAAGCATCACAACCAGATTTTAACAGAAGTTTCAAAGCTTCAGGAGTGAAGTATCCGTTCGTGATGCAAGTATTGTACAAACCTTCTTTTTTTGCTAGTTTGAAAACATCGATTGAAAATTCTAAAAAAGTTGTTGGCTCCGAAAAACTCATACTAGTTCCTTGACATAGATTTTCTATTGTTTTATTGACGACTTCTTTTGGTGAAAAGATGAGAGATTTTTTCGGATCTGGTGCAATTTTGGAGATATCAAAATTCTGACACCAAGGACATACAAAAGTACAAGACCAACTTCCTATTGTTAGACAATTGCTGCCAGGCCAGAAATGAAATAAAGGTTTTTTTTCAATAGGATTAACGTTTATTGATGATATGAGACCATATTCTAGGCTGTATAATTTACCATTCCTGTTTTCTCTCGTTTTACAAAAACCTAGTCCGCCAGATGGGATAATACAATGTCTATTACAAGTGTTACATCTTACTTTTTTATTCTTGAGTTTATCGTAGATTAATACTTCTTTGATGTAATTTTCATGACCTTTCATGCAAACCACTATATTAGTATTTGTCGATTATTTATAATTGTGATTAAGCTTAATGAAATTAAGCAAAGAATTTTAGAAGGAGAAAAAATAGAAGGTATAATTCAGAATATGGATTGGAAGGAGTTTGAAAAACTAATAGCCAAAATTCTAAAAAAACATGATTTTAATGTTCGCAATAATTTCAGGTTTAAAACTAATCGACGTTTTGAGATCGATGTTTTAGCCACCAGAAATAAAATTTCTTTGTTGATAGATTGCAAAAAATGGGACAGAGGCAGATACAAAAAAACTGGATTAAAATATTCAGTAGAAGAACAGAAAGAACGTACCAGAAAATTTAAAAAATTCTTAAAGAATAATCCAACGATCCAATCTGAACTAAAAATTGAAAAAATTACAAAATTCATTCCACTCTTGGTTACTTGGTTTGAAGAAGAACTCTTAGAACATGATCATATATTCGTAGTACCGGTCTGGAAGTTCAACGAGTTTTTACTCAACATCAGTGAGTACATTTAAATAGTCCGATTTAAATACTTACTTTAAAAATATAATTATGCTTGTTTCAGGGAGGGGTAAAAAATGCCGAAATTTAACATTAAAATAGAAAACATCGTAGCTTCTGCAGCATTAGGTATTAGAATACCGTTGGAAAAAATAGTCGAACATCTTGAAGGAACTGAATACGAACCGGAACAGTTCCCTGGATTGGTTTACAGAATGAAAGACCCAAAAGCAGCCGCGTTAATTTTTTCATCAGGTAAAATTGTTTGCACTGGAGCCAGGAGCATTAGTGATGTCAAGAAAGTTGTGAAGAGAGTCGCACAAATGATAAAAACTGCAAAATTGGGTCAACCAAAAAAATATTCGATACAAATAGAAAACATCGTAGCTTCTGCAAAATTACCATCAAGACTCAATTTGGATAAAATCGCGTTTGAATTGGAAAATTCTGAATACGAACCAGAACAGTTCCCTGGATTGGTTTACAGAACTAAGGATCCTAAAGCAGCATTTTTATTATTCAGTTCAGGTAAAATTGTTTGCACTGGAGTTAGAAAAGTTGAAGATATTGAAAGTTCCGTAAGAAAAATTACCAAAAAGTTAAAGAGTATTGGCGCGTTAAAGAAGTAAATTTATGAAAAAGGAAGAAATAGTAGATAAGTTTTCGGAATTCTTGAGAGAGAACTATTATAAAGATTTAGTTAGCGCTGTCACTGAAAAAAAGAAATCTTTAGAAGTAGATTTTTCTCTAGTCGACAAATTCGATCCTGAGCTGGTCGATGAAATACTGAAAACCCCAGAAGATATTTTAAAACTTTTGGATGAATCTGTAGAGCAGATAGATCTTCCTAAAAAAAGTAATATTCACATAAGATTTTTTAACCTCCCTGAAACTACCGAAATAAGAATAAGAAATGTCCGAGCGGAGCATATCGGTAAATTATTATCTGTCGATGGAGTTGTGAAGAGAGCATCAGAAGTCAGACCAGAAATCTCTGAAATAGTGTTTGAGTGTCCTGATTGTGGTAAAAAAATAACAGTCATACAGACTGAAAAGGATAAAACAGTCCAAATACCGAGCAGATGTACTTCTTGTGGTGCTAGGAGAGGATTCAGAAAAGTCGATCAAAAATTATACGATGCAAGATGGGTCGCAATAGAAGAACCATTCGAGATAACTACTGGTGAGAGACCGTCTGAAATCATGGTTTATTTGAAAGAAGATTTGGTTTCTCCTAAAATGAGGAATAAAACTGATCCAGGAAATAAAATAAAAGTTATCGGTATACTGAAAGAAGTTCCTAAAAAGACTATTAGAGGCAGAAAGACAAGACAAATGGAAATACTATTGGATGCAAACAACATCCAAGCTGTAGAAGTGGAATGGGAAGAGTTAATAATCGACCCAGAAGATGAAAAAAAGATCAAGAAACTTGCTAAGGATCCAAAAATTTACAAGAAATTAATCGGTTCACTCGCTCCTTCCATGTTTGGCATGGATAATATTAAACTCGCGACAATATTCCAACTATTCGGTGGCGTACCGAAACAATTGAAAGATGGAACAAGAATTAGAGGCAATATTCACATTCTATTGGTTGGCGATCCTGCTGCAGGAAAAAGTCAATTAATGCAGCTTACATCAAAATTAATTCCTCGTGGGAAATATGTTTCTGGGACAGGCGTAACTGGTCCTGGTTTAACTGCAACAGTGGTAAGAGACGAACAATTCCTGGGCGGCTGGGTTCTGGAAGCTGGAGCATTGGTAATGGCTAATAGAAGTGTTTGTGCAATCGATGAGTTCTCAAAAGTATCGGTTCAAGATCAGGTTGCATTACAAGAAGCCATGTCAATTGGAACCATATCGATAGCAAAGGCATCTATTGTCGCAACACTACCAGCACAGACAGCAATACTCGCTGGAGGTAACCCAAAACTAGGAAGGTTTGACCCATACATACCAATAAGAGAACAAGTCGCAATAGACGAAGTTTTGTTGAGTAGGTTTGATTTAAGATTTGCTTTGAGGGATATACCAAATCCTGAATTAGATGAAAGATTGGCAGAACATGTCTTAACGACACGGCATACTGGCGCAGCTGAAGGAGTAAAGCCAATGATAGAACCAACTTTACTCAGAAAATACATTGCTTATGCCAGGAGTCATGTTCGCCCCAAATTAACAAAGACGGCTGGCCAAGCTATAAAAGATTTTTATCTAAAAATGAGAGCTAAGGCCACAGGTGAAGCTCCGGTTTCTATTACTCTCAGACAATACGAGGCGTTGATTAGATTGACAGAGGCTTCGGCAAGAATAAGATTAAGTGATAAAGTGACTATTGAAGATGCTGATAGAGCGATAGAATTGATGAAGACATCATTGAGACAATTTGGGTTTGATCCTGAAACTGGTATGATTGATATTGATAGGGCTGAAGGAGCGATGACTAGTGCGCAGAGGAGTAAGATAAGGATTGTGTTGGATATAATCGAGGAATTGACAGGAGTTATTGGAAAAAACATACCAGAAGAAGAAATAGTTAAAAGGGCGAAGGATGAAGACGTGGATGATGTTGAGGATATTCTAAGACGGATGAAGAACGAGGGATTAGTGTTTTCTCCAAGACCAGGTTATCTTCAGAAGATATAATGCGAAAAACAAATTTTTTTAAGGCAATAAACCAAATATTTCATATGGAACTGGTTAAAAAATTAGTTTTGATTTCTATCTTCTTTCTGATCATTCCATTTGTTAGTGCCAAATCTGATGAATCTTCATGTTCAGTGATCAGTCGGGGCCCTAAAGCAACTAGTTTTTGGGCCTATTGCATGGCGAGTGACGACAATCAACCCACTGTACCAGGAGAGACTGGATGTTTGGGGGGTGCGTGTGTAGAATCCTGTTCAGATCAATGGCATTTGTATTTTGAATGTTATTGCATACCACTAAATCCCTATTGTGTTCATGATGATAATATCGATTGCCCGATAGAATGTATGGATTATTTATATCCACGTACAATAGAATCGACATGCGAAGAGATGTTAATGAATTCATCTTTTTACGATCCTGGAAATTTAGTTGAAATGGGATACTGTGAATGTTGTAAAGCAACTGATGGTCCATATGGCTCATCTCCTCGTGACTATGGGGAGATAAGAGGTAATAATCCGTTTGTAAAAGGAGAGACATTTTGTAGGAGTGGAGGCCCGTGTATGGATTGGTGCCTAAACGAGACATTATTAGATGAATGTTATTGTGAAGGTTATGATTCCGATTGTAAACATACAGAAATCAATTGTATGTCACTACTTGGTCCAAATGGTAAGTGCATCGATGGAGCTTGTGTATTAGTTGAGGAGGAATGTTTTGCTGATGATCCACCATTCCCACCAATTTACCCACAAGGCAATGATCCATTCGTACCTGGGCATACCGAATGTCAAGGTGGACCTTGTGATGATCATTGTGAGGATTATAGGATTCTAGATGAATGTTTTTGTCCCGCCCCTACTGGTTTTTGTGATCATGCTTTCATCGATTGCTATAGTAGATATGACAAAGTTTGTATTGGTGGTGCATGTAGAGATCCTACTTGTATAGCAACTGATCCCCCGGACATTCCGAATTACCCACAAGGCAATGATCCGCTTATAGCAGGATCTACCATATGCATAGGTGGACCATGTATAGATTCATGTAGAGATGGTATAACTTTAGATGAATGTTATTGTTCTTCACCTACTGGTTTTTGTGATCATCAAAGTATTAATTGTGATTCAATATGCGGTACAAGAACTGGCGTTTGCAGAACCAACGAGTTCGGTGAGGGATATTGTCATTGTTATACAAACCTAGGTGGAGGAGGATGTCCAACCCTATTCGTCCATGATGGTAAAGGCTATGTGAAAGAAAGAAAATCTAAGATTCATTTTGAAGTTGATGTCATAGATGGAATATTGTTGGAGACAAAGCCAGTTGCTGAAGGAGGGGCTTATTCCTTACTATTGAAAGAAACAACCCTACCAGAACATTCTCATCTCGATAGTGTCAGACTATTAGTTGACGGTGAGGAAGTAGAATTGATAGCAGCTGTTCATTCTAGATACGGAGACGTTACTTCCATCCTTAAGGAAAGTGATGACATAAGGACTGATACTAAAGTCTTTGACGAGATTGAGTTGAAGTTCCTTGCTCCTGAAATAGAAGGTGAGTTCTTGTTCGAGATTGAAGGATACAATCGGATGTGGGCAGGGCCACCACTTCATATGATTAAGTTGGACGTATACCAACTCATACCGATAGTTATCATAGCAGTGTTGGTGATAATAGTAGTAATATTTGCGGTAATGAAATTTCTTCCTAAAAAATGAATTGTAAAATTGAAACAGATTAATAGTTATATTTTAGTTTTTATCCACACATATAAGAACCATGGAAACTTTGAGACAGACAACATCTCGTGCAAAAATATCTGACATAGTTACCGGTAATTTTATCCATAAAGAAGGATTTGAACCTAGTTATGTCTTGACTGATTTAGGTCAAAGAATTTCTAGAATATACTTGATTGGAACAATAGTCGACAAATTCATGAATGAGAATGGAAATTATTCCTCAATAACGATAGATGATGACTCCGACTCGATAAGGATCAAAGCATTCAAAGAACAAGTCAATATCTTTGATAATTTCAATGTAGGAGATTTAGTCATGGTAATAGGAAAAGTCAGAAATTATGCAGACGAGAATTACATAATACCTGAAATAGTCAAGGAAGTCACAGATCCAAACCTCGAATCTTTACATAAACTCGAAGTTTTAAAACAATTCATGTTACATAAAAAAGCTTTGAGAATCATAAAAAAAGAAAAGGAAAATTTTGGTGATGTTGAAAAACTCAAAAACTACGTTAAGGAACAATATGGAATCGATGAAGATGTTGTCGATTCAACCCTTGAGGTCTTTTCGATAGAGCAGGAAACAAGAGAAAAGGATTATAAACCCCTTTTACTAGAAACTTTAGATAGGCTTGATGAAGGAAATGGAGTGGAAATTAAAAAACTTTTAGAGGAATCCAAATTACCAGAACACACATTCGAAGAAACTATAAATGAAATCTTGTCCGATGGAGTCTGTTTCGAGCCGAAACCGGGGATAATAAGGAGAGTTTAGATGAAGACTTACGAACAAATGTTGAAAGAAGCTGAAAAGAAAATATCTAAAAAGACATCAAAAGAGAGTAGATTAGAAATTCCCCCACCTAATGTCATTATACAAGGTAATAAAACTTTCATTACTAACTTCACCGACATAACCAACAACATTAGAAGAGATCCTAAGCATCTAGCTAAATTCTTGTTCAGAGAATTAGCCAAACCTGGTCATATTGATAATAACAGACTTACATTACAGGGAAAGGTAATGAAGAATCTAATCCAGAATAAAATCACTTCTTATATAAAAGAATTTGTCCTCTGTAAGGAATGTGACAGGCCCGATACCCATATCGTGAAGGAGGACAGGATTGTATTCCTGAAATGTGAGGCCTGCGGAGCCAAACAGCCTTTAAGGCGAATTTAGGCTTTATAAATTTCGAATCCATTATTTTATTATATTCAGAGGTGATTATTTTGACTGAAAATCCAGGAAAAAAGCAAGAAAAAACCGAAACATTGCCATTTCCAATGGCACCGATAGTCAGACTGATGAAGAAGAATCTTGATAAAGAAAAACTGATTAAAAAGTCCGTTAAAGAAGAAATGAATAAATGGCTAGCAGATATGTGTGAAAAAGTAACCAAAGAAATGAACAAAGCCCCCTATGCTTCCGTTGATTTGCATACGTTCAAAGACGCAATTAAACTATATAACGATATAGAACATATGGAGAAAGATAAACAGAGAATTCTAGTGAGTTTAGAGAAAATAAAACAAGATTGCGATGCATTGATAAGAGATTTGGATAGAAAATTCAAGATTTAATCCTCAATTGTGTTTTTGAAATGTTTTGGTGCAAGACGTTTTCAGCAAAGGAGAAATTCGTAGTCGCTATTTGTGATAAAGACTTAATAGGTAAAGAAATTGGAAATGAACCAAAGATTACAGTTAAAGAAAGTTTTTATCGTGGGGAAATCGTTGACGAAAAAAAAGCATTAGAACTCATGGAAAGATCTAACATATGCAACCTTCTCGGGAAGAAAATAGTTGACTTGGCCTTTAAAAATAAGTTTATTACGAAAGAAAATATTATCTTTATTGGTGATGTTCCCCATGCCCAGTTCATCAAGTAGAAAGGCTCAATTCTTTATTCTGACAACGGTCGTTATCGTTGGCGTCTTCTACACGTTGAGTAAGTACATCAATCCTTATGCTTTCATAGATACTTCTAAAGCTGCATACGGAAGTGAAACCTTTTTCTTCGATAATGTAAAAGAAAAAGCAATAAAAACTATTCAAATCAGTAATCCTAACGAGGGCAATTTAACTGCTAACCTTGAAGAGTATAAACAATTTGTAGAAAAAATGGCCAGTGATAGGGGTTATAGTTTGATTTTTGTTTATGATGTGAATTGGCCAACCGATGTAGATTTTCACATGGTCCTAACATCTGAAAGAATGACTTTGAAAACAGATTTTACAGAAGTTTTGTCTTGAAGAAAGGTAAAAACTCTTCTCTTATTTTTTTTGTCGAACAATGTAATTTCTTTGAGAGTTCTGTCAGTTTTTCTTTTTCTTCTCGTCTACTCAATTTTGTCTTACCTAAAAATTTTATCTTATCCGGATATTGATATCTCGAGAATTTTCTGTACATTTCTTTCTTTGATATTGCCACACCACCAGTCATCAAGTCAATCATGTATTTTTTGTACTTCCAGTTCTGTCTGATGTTAATTCTATTCCTGAAAATATCGGCTCTTGAAAGCATATTATAAGCCTTTGCTATTTCTACTGGGTTTTCATATTCGTTAATAATGTTCTGTTCTATCCACCAAAAGATCTCATCAACATCTTTATCAACGCTTTGTATTGATAGTTTAGCTGCTAAAGCAGTTTTAGTTTTGAATATCATTTTTAGAGCGTCGAATACATTAGTTTCTTTTTCCCGTTCACCTAATTTTTCCATATCACTCAGTTTGATTTGTTTGCTTTCTCTCGCCAGACTCTCTAAATCGTTGATGGCTGAACGTAAATCTCCATTAGACCTTTTTGCAAGCTGTCTCAATGCCTCCTTTTCACACTTCAAACCCTCTTTCTGACAAATAAGATTCAATCTAGTAACCAAAGCCCAATAATAGACCTTTGTGAAAGGAATTAACAAACAGTAAGAACGAAGAGAACGAAGTTTCGGATTATAAGGGTTGTTTGCTGTGAGAACTATCGGATATTGAGATCCCTTTACGATTTTTATCAATTCTCTTGTACCGCCCCTATCTTCACGTCCAGCTATTCCGTCAATTTCATCGATGAGAAATATCTTTCCTTTTTTGAACAAGGACTTTTGTCTCATCGATTGACCTATCACTTCTTTTATTTGTGATGCAGTTCTGTAATCACTCGCGTTAAGTTCAATTATTTCTAATTTTTTTTCCCTTCCTAATGCTTCTACTAGGCATGTTTTACCAACCCCAGCAGGACCATGGAATAACGCGGCCTTTTTTCCCGGCTTCCATGCTCTAAACCAAGTTAAAAATTTCTCTACTGACTTCTTCTGTCCTACAATATCTGACGTTTTTTGAGGAGTATACTTTTCAGTCCAAGGCATAATAATCATTTTTCGGCGAATAATAGAAATTGAGCCAACAGGGCCTCAAGTTGAATTAAAGTAGAACCACCCTCAGTGATCCTAAAATCATATTCACCAGTCTTATCTATTAACTTAATCTTGTTTTCTTCAGAAATTCTCAAATCATAAATCTGTCTGTGTATTTCTTTTATTATATCCTCCCCAGCTAACCCTTGATTTAAAATCATTTCATGCAATTTTTCTCTGGCACTCTTGAAATTGCCCTTGAGGACTAAGTCAAGCATATTCTTGACATCCTCTGGTTTCGCTCTAGATGCAACATCATATACTGTATCTCCAGTGATTTTTTTACCTAAGGATGCTGAAGCTTGGAGTAAATTTGCGACTCTTCTCAAATCACCTTCAGAAAGTTCAAATATAGCATTTACCCCACTTTTATCCATCTTTAATTTCTCTTCTTTAGCTATTCGATCAGCGTACTCTTTCATCTCTTTGTCAGAGAGTTGTTTGAACCTGAAAACAGCACATCTACTTTGAATAGGGTCTATGATTCTGGAGGAATAATTGCAAATCAGAATGAAACGTGCAGTTCTGGTAAAATTCTCCATAGTCCTTCTCAAAGCCTGTTGGGCGTCTGGCGTTAAAGCATCGGCTTCGTCTAAGATTATCAGTTTGAATCTGATGTTGCTTATCGATTTTGTCCTGGCGAAATCCTTTATCTTCCCTCTTACAACGTTTATCCCCCTTTCATCGCTGGCATTCAGCTCTAAAGTATTGGCCTTCCATCCCTTTCCGTATAGGTCATTTGCCAGAGCTAAGGAAGAAGCCGTCTTTCCTATGCCGGCCCTGCCAGCAAAAAGGCAATGAGGGATATTCTTTTCCTTTACGAAAGCCTTCAATCTATCTACAACATGCTTCTGATTGATCACTTCTTTTAACGATTTTGGGCGATATTTCTCAGCCCAAACCTCAAATTCTGGCATTTCATCACGTTATTATCTTTAACGTTTACATAATTTATAAATGAAAAGATTTTGTGATTATATGAAGATTTCTATATCCGGGACACCTTGTTCTGGTAAAACAGAAGTTTCGAAACTATTATCGAAAAAACTGAATTACAAACTTGTACAAGTAAACGAATTTGCAGAAGAACTCAATGCCTTCACAGGTTACGATAATAAAAGAGAATGTAAAATTCTTGACATGGACAGACTAGAAAAGGAAATCGATAAAATTAAAGACGATATTGTCATAGAAGGCCACACTTCTCATCTTTTCCCTGTCGATGTAGTCATAATCCTAAGATGCAACCCAGACATATTGAAGAAAAGACTGGAAAAAAGATACCCTTCCAACTCTTTGAAAGTCCAGGAAAACCTTGAAGCAGAAATACTCGGAGTGATAACCTCTGAAGCTGTTATGAACAATAAGAAAGTCTTTGAGATAGACACCTCCGATAAGCGTGTGGAAGAATCTGTTAACGATATTTTGAAGATATTGGAAGGAAAGACTGAGGAGTTTAAAATCGGAAAAATTGACTGGTTAGAGAAGTATTCTGGTTTGATTGAATTGAAATAGAATCCTTAGTCTTCATCCGATTAATAAAACAATTCCCATTAAAATTATAATCAATCCTACAATAAATGGAGTCAGCATCCTTATCCTTTTACCGACTCTTTTTTCTACAATCGATAAAATACCTCGAGCCCCTATCCCAAATGGTATCAACGAAATCATTGTTCCTATGGAAAAAGAGAGAACAAGCAAAGTTCCGTATAAAACACTGCCAGCGGATGCCGCCCATAATAATATACCAATCTCAATCGGACATAATGGCAATCCTCTTACTAACCCAAACATGAGGATGGATTTTTTACTCTTTGATTTAATACCTTTAAACATCTTGATGTAGCAATGGGCTTCAAACATGTGAGATTTGAAAATGGTTAACAGACCGAACATTATCGTGAATAGGGCTGCACTTATTCTGAAATAGGGTTGAAAATTTTGGAGAAAGCCAACTCCTATGAAAGAAATCGAGAAACCGATTAGAGTATCTATGACAACCATACCCGATCCATACAAAAATATCATTACCAGACTTTCTTTCAATTTTTTGCTAGCCCATGCAACATAGATTGAGGCCACAGCCTTATCCTCGCATGGTTCTAGAACATGCATTAAACCGATTACGAATGCTGAAAGAAGAGTGTATTCTGTTAATTGTATCATGATTTATATTATCCTTTTAAGAATAAATTCCCCGAATCAGATAGATTTTTGCTTTTGAGAAGATTTAAAACTTTAATTACCAGTGATAAGAACATGCCAAATAAAGCCTTAGAATGGAGTCATAATACCTGTTGCAATTATGAAGGCATTTGGGATATATGCTACCATACCCGGTTTGGTTCTGGAAAATTATGTGTAGGGTACAAATCGAAGAGACTTGGAATTCATTATAATACTGATAAACCGGATTATCATGAACATGTGGTAATATTAGATGGGGAAATAATTGAAGTAGAGTGTATTAATTGTGTTACTGTTTTGAGAGGAAAATATTCACCCAAGACTATAAGAAATAACCTAGAATTAATAATGACAACCATACCCGATGAAAGAGCTAGACAACTTTTGAGACAAGTAAGTGCAGAAGAGTGGAAAAAAATCGATACCACATCATTCGAAGAGGAATTAGAAGCAAGTTTATTTGTCGATCCTGCTGCTTAAGAAAACTGAATTTTAATCTTCCTTGGTCTTTTCTTCAACTTCTTTCTCAAGGCCTAACTTCTCAACTAACTCCTTATAACGATTACGAATCGTAACTTCAGTTACGTTTACGATAGAAGCAACTTCCCTCTGTGTCCTCTTCTCACCTGTCAAAACACAAGCAATGTAAATAGCAGCTGCTGCAACTCCTGTGGGTCCCTTACCACTGGTTATATCCATTTTCTTTGCCTTTTTCAGTATTTTTATTGATTGTGCTTGAACTTTATCACTCAAGTTTAATATCGAACAGAATCTTGGCACATAGTCTTTTGGATTAGCAGGTAGTATTCTTATCTGGAGTTCCCTCGCGACATAACGATAAGTTCTACCGATTTCTCTCTTCTCCAGTCCTGAAGCTTCAGCGATTTCGTCCAAAGTTCTTGGTGTTCCAAACTGTCTTGAAACAGCGTAAACTAAAGCAGCGATAACGGATTCGATTGACCTTCCTCTTACCAATCCCTTATCCACAGCATCTTCATAGTATCTTGCTATTCTTTCATGGACTGGTTTGGGAAGGTTTAAGAATGAAATGATTCTTTGTAATTCCGATAAAGCAAAGGACAAGTTTCTATCTTTCGATTCGATCAATCTCTTATGCCATTTCCTCAACCTGTAGTATTGAGCTCTTTTCTTCCCTGGAACTTTATACAGTTCTCCTAAACCCTTTCCTATCTCAGTAGTTAATCCTTTATCATGTTTAGTGAAAGTCAACGGCGCACCCGTTCTGGCTCTTTTTGATATTTGCTCAGAATCGAAGGCCCTCCATTCCTGCCCTCTATCAATCATGGCTTCCTTAAGAATTGTTCCACATTTGGCGCATCGAAGTTCTCCCCTTGTTTTATCCTGAATGAACTGGTTGCTACCACATTCAGGGCATTCCTGCATCTTTTTTACGAACTTCATTTTTAATCACTTTAAAGTAGATATAGAAAAGTATTTAAATCTTTCGGTTCACCTTTTTAAACTTAACATATTTTCTGCGAGTTACTATTTAAACCTTTCTTTCATTTTTTTCCATTTTTTGTTACCATTTCTTCGATAGCCTCTGCAAGTTTTTCCACCATTTTCTGACCAGTAAGCCCCCTTCTCTGGCTTTTCTTAAAATCTACAACATATTCCAGATAATCAAGAAAAGCATGAGGATGCTCAAAACTCCCTTTAACAGCTCCAAATACTTTTTTTCGTCTTATTAAAACTTCTCTAGGCACCCTTCTGTAGAAGCTTGGAATTTCCAGAAAATAGCAATTTTCAATTTTCGCATCTTTAGAAATAATACCATAATGACCATCATCTACTGTAAAAAATATTGCCTCGTCAGTCGACGGGTTTATATCATCCGAAAAAATATCTGAAAATCTATGTCCAGATCTTAATGCTCTACGGTTATGAAATTCAATGATAGGACTTCCTTTGTACTCTTCTCTTAATTTTCTGATTGCTGGTTGTGGCAATCGATGAGAGAGGTTCCATTCCCAAATTTCGGAAAAGTCACCAGATGGGTCAGCTCTTCTGAGTTCCTCCTCAAATTCACGCCGCCTTGCCTTCTCATATCGAGTTGTTTTCATAAATCTACAATATTTTAAAATAACCCCAGGTTCGTGATCTGCCAGATAATTAAGACTGTAACTGTAAGGGAGTGTTTCCAAAGATACATCATAACCCCTTTGTCTTAGAAATTTTGCTACATCTATAGCTAGACTAAAAGCACTAACTTCATTGGGATGTATACCTCTTACAAATACTAAGTTACCATTTTCTAACATGGTTAAAGACATAATGGCCAGATATTTAAACCAGACCCAATAAAAGATTCTTTGTAAAAGGCTTTTTATTGATTTGAGCTTTTATCATCCTTTTTTGATCGAAAACTCCATTTTTTTAAAAAATAACGTGTATTAGAACTTCTTTTAACAAAAAACTTTAAATACTAACTTAAATAATTTTTATCTATTAAATACGGTTTGGGATTGGGGGTGAACTCATGGTAAGAACATTTCCCTTAGCACCTTTGGAAAGAATAGCGAAAAAAGCAGGTGCACCCAGAGTATCTGCTACTGCTGTAAAAGCGATGAGAGAAGCAGTTTTAGATGCAGCCGAATCCATAGCAACTGATGCTGTTGCCGCATCGCATCATGCAGGAAGAGTAACTGTAAAAGCGAAAGACATAAAAATCGCTTGCAGATGATTTTTTGTTTTGGTGATATTTTGGGGAAAACAACTGCTGTAATCAAAAGTTTGAAAAAGGGTTCTTTTATCCTCATTGATGAGAGTCCTTGTCGAGTTGAATCTATTTCTTCAGGAAAGAGTGGAAAACATGGGGCCAGTAAATCGCGCGTTGAGGCTATTGGATTATTCGATGGCAGGAGAAGAAGCATAGTTAAACCCTCTGGTGATAAAGTCGATGTCCCGATAATAAACAGGAAGAAAGCACAAGTTTTGGCTGTTTCAGGTAATCGAGTCCAACTCATGGATTTGTCAGACTATACCATGTTTGAGTTAGATATTCCGGAAGACTTGAAAGGTAGATTGAACCCAGGTGGAGAAGTCAATTATTACGAATTGGTCGGAATCAGGACGCTAAAACAACTGAAATGATCAATTCCTTTTGATGAGACCAGATTTCTCTAATTTCTCTAGGATTCCTTTTATCGCAGCCTTGACTATATCCCTGTTTCCATTAACAGAAAAAACATCAGTCATCTCCTCAACAGAAGTTTTTCCATCACACTGAAGCCAAACAAGGAATGTAATAGGATCGATAGTATGAGATTTTTTTGTTTCGGGATCAACAAGAATGTAGGTATTTCCCAGTTTTGACCAATCCATTCCCTTCGTTTTTTTAGGATACTTCACGCCTTTTCTCCTTCTTCAGGCAATGGTGTGGCAATGTGTTTGATGATGACGACATCGCCTATCGACTGAACCATAGGATAAGGAACTATTATTCCCTTTTTACCACCGACCATTTTCCCAAGAAAGGTTCCCTTAGCCGCAGATATAACTAAAGACCTGATTTTATACCTGTTCAAATCGAACTCTACGTCTGCCACTTTACCACAATAAAAACCTCTATCAGTAAAAACATCCTTACCAAACATCTCTGAGATATCCTTGACCGTTATCGGCATAGTAATCCTCCTAACATTATATATAGGATACAATATTCTTAAACTTTCACAAATTAATAATTAAGGACTAATACAAGTTTGCCGAGATCGCCTAACCCGGTATGGCACTAGTCTGCTAAACTAGCGGGCTTCGGCCCTTGTGGGTTCAAATCCCACTCTCGGCGTCATGGGTCGATGGTCTAGCCCGGTTAAGACATCGCCTTGACGTGGCGAGAATCGCAGGTCCAAATCCTGCTCGACCCACTTGCTCCCGTCGTCTAGTCCGGTCAAGGATATCGGCCTTTCGAGCCGCAGGCACGGGTTCAAATCCCGTCGGGAGCATAAATTTTTAAAGATTGAGGATAACTAAGACTGATATGTTAGATTACACTAACAGCGAGGAATCTGGGGTTCTATTAATAAATCCTTTGGTTGTCCCTCTTAGTTGGATTCGTTTTGACCCCATTTGCAACTACAAAAACCCCATTTGTGGGAAAAAAACACCCTTTGAACCCCCAGAACCATTTGCTAGGTCATATACTGAAGATTTAAATCGAATGAACACAGCAAGAGCAGTAAGAAAAATTCTTGAAGAAACTTTGGAATGTATGGAGCCGCCAAATGGAATCAAACTGAGTGAATATAAAAAAAATGTTCTAAGCAAACTCCCACTAATGGTAAATCTTTACGATCTGGACTGTTAGACTTAAAATTATAATTTTAAGTTCCTTATTTTTGAGTGTAAATTAAAAATAAATTAAGATATTAATAGCAGGCAGGGGTTGCCAAGTCTGGTCAAAGGCGCAGGCCTTAGGAGCCTGTCCGTTAGTCGGTTCGTGAGTTCGAATCTCACCCCCTGCATCCTTCTAACAAATTAATTTACAAAAACCCAAATAATTACAGATAGAAATGCAATTAGTATGCCCACGTTGCTCCAGTAAAGTCAATGAACTCATGGAATGTGATAGTTGTGAAACTATAGGTTGCATGAGATGTATGAAAAAAAGCTATGGGAAATGGATATGCCATAAATGTGAAGAACCTGAGAGATACTATTATCCTGAAACAGAATCAAAATCGGAAGATGATGTCTCAACAGCATTCTCGTCTATGTTTGGATGATTTCACCTGAAGGTACTTTCTCTTTGAAGATTTGACATTGGAACTTGTAGATTTTTACTTTCGAATTTAACCACATATCAGGAAGCAGGCCAGATTTCATGCATGTATGCTCTAAAAATGTTTTAACGTCCCATTTTGGTTCGAATTGTAATGGTACTTGTGGTAGAAGAAGACCTTTATGGCGATTGCATTCCATAATTAAGCCATCCTTGCCTATATCGATTTTTTTTAAGTATTCCTTTGGGTCTTCAACTTCGATTAACTTGGGTTCAGTAAGGATCGAAACCTCAAAAATAACATCTTTTAATTCCTCTTCTGATAATGGAAGGAATCTGGTATCTTGAGATGCCGCTGAAATAGTTGCTCTCTGTATCGCTTCTCCCAATGAAAGGGTTGGATAAGGATAACCTATGCATCCCCTGAGTTTATGGTCAGGGTGGGTGTGGATAGAAACAAAAACACCTCTCTTTTGTTTAAACTTTGTTTCTTTTATCGTAAACTCCTTGTCCTTAAAATAATTCGTTAAGGCCTGCCTAGTTAATTTAACTAATTCTATTCCATCAGATTTTGACAACATAGAATCAAGTTCTAGAAACTGGGATTGGAACTTTAACATCATTCCTTACGAATGTTGCAAGATTAGAAACAATCCTAAAACCACAATATATACATGCTCCATTTCTGGCCTTTAAATCATCTCTATCGTTCGGTTTTCCACAACCAGGACACTTAATGTTTTTCCAGACGGCCATTATTATTATATGTTTTCAGTATTTATTATTTTTTTGGAATTGCGATATTATTTTCCGACATAAATAAACGGATGGTTTGTGGTTGAATTAGTACCATTATGCACAATAACTACAGAATTGTCTCCCTTTGTAAAATGATCTGAGCCTTGTAAATCTATGTTTGTATACTTGATAAAAAGAGTTATATCTTCTGCAGAAATCGTGATGTTAATATTATCTCTTTGTCCGGATATTTCTAGACCTTCTTTCATCCTGTAAGTGAAGTTTATGAAATCGATTACTGAATCTACCCTGTAAGTTCCTTCCGTGACTTTCAAATTGATCGTCCTTTTCGAGTCTTCTGATTCTGAAGCAACTTCTCTTATCGTACTGTCTATTATTTCTAAGTTGTTGAAGGCCTCGTTTATTATAGCCGAATCTTTGGCTTTGTTTAGCGCTGGATTTAGAACTGTCAAACTAAGGGTTAATGCTACAATCCCTATGAGGATGACTAGTGCGGTTGAGATATATGGGCTTAAAGCTTTGTTTCTCATCAAGGTAAAGTATGTGACTCTTGGAACTTATCTTTATCAACGAACGTTGGTATGGGTATGATATTGTAATTGTGTTTTATGACCAGTTACAACCTGTACAGTATTCACAGTCCGGTTGAGTCATTCCTTCACAATTTCTTCTCACACATTCCGCTCCTGAGTCTGGGCAACATGTATTGTCGCAAACTGGCCAGTCACAACTATGTTTGTTCAAGCCAGAACATGCTCCTTCTGGTGTTGTTGTGGTAGTGGTAGGTGTCGTGGTTGTTGTTGTGGTTGATGTTGTAGTCGTAGTCTCATAACAGATGGCATAATGAGTTGTAGAACTTGGCAAGTAAGTTGAGTTCCCTTCATGATAGCCAGTAATATTATACCAAGTATCGTTTACAGCACATGACATAATTGAGATATTGGTAGTGGATGTTATTCCTGATTGGTCAGCCCATCCGGTCATATTAGTAGTTAGGTTGACTGGCAAGCCTGTTACGTTGACAATAGCAGTGAAATTGTATGCGGTTTGATTCACATAATACGTATTTGCCTCAGAATTATTCAAATACAAATTGACAAAAGTAGGTACACTCGTAGGAAGTGTCGTACTCGTACTAGTACTCGATGTCGTTGATGTCGTAACAACTGTAGTGGTCGTGATTACGGAGACTGGTAAAGTATAATTTTTCTGGAACTTATCTTTATATGTAGTTTCTGAACCAACAAAAGTAATGTCAAAGAATCCAACATAAACAGATTTGTTGACTTTTGTTCGAATGGTTATATTTTCTGAATAAGTTCCATTATAACCTATGGTTAGAATATAGGTTTGTCCCTGAGTGATTGTATAGTTTGTTGTCCAAGAAGTAGAATCTGTCATCTCAGAATAGTTTACTGGAGTGGAACTGTTTAGTTGTAGAGTTGCATTGATAGGCATGTTCAGGAGATTTATGTAAGTAACATTCATAGTGATAGAGCCTGGACTGGCAGGTGTCATGGCTCCAACAAACAGAAACTCAAAACCCTGCAACCTCTCAGTCATCTTTTTTCTGGTGAAATTCCCAAAATCAAAGACATTGTTGCTTATATCGTTAGATTGGTAATAGGAAATATCTATAACTTTAACCAGCTCATCGACGATATTCGAGAAAAATTTTTTTTCAAACCTAGATTTTAATTCTTTCTCCCCTTGAAGTATATCTGGCAGATTAACCCCAGTTTTCAACAAGACTAGAATGACTATTATTATTGCAGCAGTAATTAGGAATACCTGCCCTTTTTTTGAGGATCTAAAGGTGATTGCTGTCATATAGTTAAATTTCACCCCCAAACACACCCGCTGCATATTTCACATTCTCCTTTAGACATTTCGTTACATGGTTTCTCATCACAACCGTCTATCGTGTATTTGCAACAGTCTAATGCGTTACAAAATTCTTCAGTCAAATACTCATTACAAGTTTCTTGATTAGTTCCGGAACATGTTGGTGGTTCTGTGGTTGTCGATGTGGTGCTTGTAGTATACTTTTCTTTGTATCCCCATATGTAAACTCTAATATCTCTTGATTGATAATCATCAAAATCTCCAGCTAAAAAATAGCTGACCGATACAGAATCATTTACATCCTCTAAAAAAGGTTTTGTAGTGAGGTTAGTAGTGTCATTAAAAATCACGACAGCCCAATTTAGAAAACCAGGAATGTACAGGTTTAAAGATTCTTCGATCGCAGTAGCATTGTTATCAGCTACATATCTCCTCAATTCACCGGTTTGTTCCAACGTTTCAAGACCAGTGTAAGCATTCATCTTATAATTGATTATGTTGTATTCTGGTGAAGAAGGTGGGTTCATGAATAAAAAAATAAGAACTGACAGTATCATTAAAATTGCTATTCCAACCTCGAGAGTATAAAGTTGACCTTTCATCTTCCCTCAATTAAAAATTGTATTTATTATGAATAAAGTTACTTCCATACGCATAACTTAGGGATAATCTTCTTTATAGTGCCATTTGTATACTGAATAATCGATGGGTTTTGATAACATACAGCATTGGCAGATTGATTGACTTGTCCACCATACGTTTCTCCATCTATCTTCACACTTAACTTATATTCGCCTATAGTTTTTTTCAGTTCATCATAACTCAAATTTTTCATGGTATCAAATTTGTTGTAAGAAATTGAATTTGTGTATTCTTCTGGAAAAATTTTTACTGTTAATGGTTCTTTCTTGAAGTGTAGTCCATCGACTTTGAGTGTTCTCGTTAATCCAGATGAAGAATTATACAAGTTGAAATATAGATTATCAATACCATTTGAGGCATTAAAGGTACCACCACCTGTGACATCCCATTGATTGGGGTCTAGTATCTTCACAAAATGGTACCATTCAGCAGACGTCATGTTTCCCAAAACATCCGTGTACATCCAAGGAGATCCAGATGGCGGATTTCTCACATAAACTCGAAACTCACTCAGTCCCGATGTGTTATCTACATATAACCAAACATCTAGATACCAATAGTTAGATAATCCTGTAATATTGTCTGTTTCATTATAATTCAATCCAAACATTGAATTTGAAGGGAAAGTATCAGAAATATTTATACTGCTATTACCTCTTATTTTGTTTGTAGTATCATTGGTTATAAAACCTGATACCCCGTTATTCCTTGACCAATATGAAAAATTAGCCGTTTCGTTGTCGGTCCATTCATCTCTATCGCTTGGAATCCAACTAGACGTGTTGTAGGCCAATGGTATAAAATTCGGCTCTGTAACATTATCGTCAGGAGAATAGTATAAATAATATTTTTTGATTTGATTGGCAGATAAGTTAACATTCCAAGTAATGTTACTCACGTTCGAAAACTGGTTCGTACAGAAAGTAGTATTCAATATCTCTATGTTTACTTCATTATCATCTTCATCGTATAATCTCAAAGTTGTATTCCATGTTTTGTTCTGGCAATTCTCATCGAATGTAATTCTTACAGTAACTGGTTCATCAGTTCTGGCAGACCCGTTTGTCTCTTCAATTATAATTGGAACCATGTAAAGGTCTTCCATCAAACCCACCTTCACAGGAGATACAGAATAATTAAGGTCCCAATCTTCAGGGATACCCTTTCTTTTTAACAAAACATTGAAAAGACTCTCGGCAACAGGTCTCAATTCTGAAGTTTTGGTTAGACCTGAATAACGAGAGAAATAGTTCGTAGTGAACATGATGACCGCAGCGAAAAAGAATATGAACAATGAAACTGCTATGGCAAAATCAATGTAGTTCATGAATGATATTTGTATTCCCTCAGTAAATTACTTTATACTAGTTATTCCGATTATTATACTGGAATTACCTAGAATTATGATATCTTCTAAAGACCCGTTATAGTTATACCTTACCAACCTTAAAGTATCGTTTCCACCAGACCTGTATTTCCCCTGTAATTTAATGGGAACATTGGTAATGTCATACTCGTAACTAACAATAGGTTTTTGGGTGGTTTTTGCTATTATTTTTGTTCCAGAAGTGGATTCTTTTAGTATAGTTACATTTACATTGTTAATCGTTAAGTTAGTAATCATATTCCATATCCCTGGTGAGGACATGAGCTGAATCTCAAAATTTCTATCTTCAACCCGATTCGGATAATTTAAATCGATGTTCGAAAGTGTGGTAGAGGTTGAATTGACAGGACTTGCGTCTGATTCTTCTGCCTGTTCGTATAAATAAAGTATGCTATCTGCAGTTTGAACCGCGATCTGTTTCAAACTGACTTGGATGTTTGTCTCCAATACCCGATTATAATAACTGTATATTAATGTGGTAAAAAGAGTCAGTACGACAAAACTGGATAGAATGACTAGAGAATAAGTGATAAACCTGGATATACCTTTCATGATTATTATTATGTGGGTGTTTTAATATTAACGAAAGTTTTATCTTATTAAAAAATATATTAAGTATATGAAAGAGAGAAAGGGAATGTCACCCCTTATAGCAGCAGTTATACTAATCGCAGCTACCATGGTTATAGCTGCCATTCTGGCTTCATGGACTGCCCAGTTTACCGAACAGAAACTTAGACAGGCAGAAGAAGAAAGCATCACTGGTGGTGCCAGATGTTTAGGAGCACAATTCGAACTTTATTCAGGAGGTTTAGACGGTACTACTTTACAGCTAGTACTCAACAATAAAAAATCAATCGACTTATACTTAACAGACCTGTTTTTAATAGGCTCAAACAATACAGTGGACAATGTATCATTGGATGTAACTTTAAAAGGAAATGAAATCATGCAAATAGAAAGAGCCATTCCAAATGCTAACTTTTTAACTGGGGAAATTAAGACACAATGTCCTGATGTTTCGGTCTTCTTCACTCGCGATCAGGTGGCTTAATGAAAAAGGGTGTATCCCCTTTTATTGCTACAGTTTTACTCATTGCCTTTTCTATAGCTGTTGCAACTATATTCGGTGGATGGTTAACTTCTTTTACCCAAACAACGACTGAGGAAGTACAAGAACGTTCAGAGAAAAGAGTGACTTGCAATTATGGTGGTATAGCTCTAGAGGATTTAAACTATAATAAAACTACTGGCAACTTCAGTGGAAAAGTTGAGAATACTGATATAATCGTTCTGGGTAACATCGATTTCGAGATATTTTTTACTGACGCGAGTAGAACTGAACTTGATCTCAACATGGCTTTAGAGTCTGGGGAAAAAAATATTTTTAATGAAAATGTTATCAAAATGAATACTACTGGTTATGATAAAATTCGAGTTATAACGAATTGTTCTAATGTATACGATGAAGCTACTTCTAGTGATGTTGCTGAAGCTTACTAACTATATAAACTGAGAAAAAGTATGAATTATGATTCCTAATATTACTAGAATGAGGCTATGTTTAATCCCTCCAGCCATTGCCCCCTCAGACATTTTTCCGATAACCAAACCTGCGAATAGACCTTGGAGTATGACAAGGTTTCTAAAGATCTCACCATACTGAACATCAATATCCTTTGGTGCAGTGGTTATATCACCCACTGCAACTTCTGTCAGAGACGGTACCAAAAACCTCTGTAAGCCTATTATAACGATTAGAAAAACGAAGAATATTACATAACCAGTGATGAGCTGCGAGTTTATGTAGAGTTTTCTCTCTTCCCTCAATCTTTCAATCTCGATCGATGTTGTGCTTATTGATTCGAAGATATCAGTTAAGTTACCGCCAAACCTATGGCTCTCTATTATTGTAGATGTTATCCTACCGACTAATTTGGATCCTGTGTTTTTCGAGAAATTTAAAAGGGCCTTATCGAACGGTATTCCCCATTCCAACTGCGCATCTAACTTCTTGACATATGGCTTCAGATGTCCATAATCGTTCACAGAAACTGATTTTACTGCTTGAGGTAAAGTCATGCCAGATCTTATAACTTCAACCAAGTCGCGCATGAATTGCGGGAAATAATCTTCTGCTGCCCTTATCTTCCAAATTTCATAGTACCTGACCAGAGCGATAGGAACGACGAACATTATTGCTCCTAATATAATAATTGTTGAAAATAATTCTGTTACGTCTATGAATAGAAAATAACCCAATGACATGATTATTGCTACGATTATTCCGTTAACTATCGTTATTTTAATCAATCTTCTCATCTATATCTCCACCTGTGTCACCTGTAGGAACGCCAGAAAAGCAATATTTAACGCTGGAATGGCTATGTATATACTTATCCGCATCAACTGGAATATATCAAATCCACCAATCTCTGGTTGAATCATGTACATAACTGAGAATAGTGCGATCAAAAAGAGTGGTGCGGCTATCAGTAGTCCTGTGTAAAACTCGGCATAAGTGGAAAGTTGTTGGAGATATCTTTGCCTTCTTGTTCTCCAAACGAATAAAGACTGTTCACCAGCATTTTTGAGGTAAGTTTTCAAATTCCCACCACCTTCTATCGTGCTAGAAATACCTAGTAACAATTGCTTAAACTTTTCAGAAGGCGTTCTCTTCGCTACTTCTCTTATCGAAGTCATTGGATCTAGACCGAAAACTTCTATGTTTCTAGTTATTTTTTCCATCTCTTCTGCAAGAGCATCATATTCTTTGAATTCCGATAAAAGTTTGAAAATGGCCGTTGGTGGCACACCAGAAGAAGCTATTGCACCCATGTGTGAGATGGCAAACGGTAAGTTCATGCTTATGCTCTGACTCCTTGACACAACTTTTTGATAAGGATAGAAAACACCAAAGATAAAAACTGATGCGCCGACAATAACAGGAAAAAACACTAGAATTAACGCAGAAATTAAAATGTTGAATTCTAAAAAGGTAAAAATCAAGACTGATAAGGCTACCAGACTAGTGATGTAACCAATTAGAGCTGATAGACAAATCAAACTTATATAATTTTTTGGAGAAACAGTCCATCCAGATTTCGGTAGCGTTGTCTCGACGAGTTTAATTATTTCTGGATATTTTTTAGTCACCCATCCGAATTCTTTCTCAGAAAATTCTCTATAACCGTCCAACATCAAAATAAATTTAGTGTTCCATGGTATATTACTTTTCTGAGACTACTTTATACCCGAATATATCAGAAACACCGACTTTTAATGCCTTCTTCTCTTTCTTTTCTTTAGTTTTTTCTTCTTTTACTATTGGTAAAGCCTTTTCCAATGACGTTACGGTTCCTAACTGTTTCATGATTTTTTTAGGATTTTTATAATATTCATTAATGGTTTTTCTTACTTCAACAAAGTCCTTTTTACCAGTTTTAACCATCCATTCCAATATTGATTTCCTTTTTGTTATTTCTTCGATGATACTCTCAACATTTATTCCTTTATTTTGGGCTATTTTCTTCAGAAGGTGACTATCTTTGTTGAATTTAAATGAATCGCTTTTTGGGTCCCATTCAACTGAACGAAATACTTCTGGTGTAAAAGATTCATGTTCTACTGATATGATCTCATCGACCAACTGTATTCTCCTAGCAGATTTCCCCCTTTCCTTTGCATGAACCATAACAGCTATGACATCTAAACTCTCGACTAGACTCGAAGACAACTCTATGGGTGGTGTAGTCAGTCTCTTTATAGCAGTATCAACAGATCCAGCGTGGAAAGTACTCATGCATGGATGACCAGAAGACATCCCTTGGAACATCACATAGGCCTCTTTACCTCTAACTTCACCGACGATAACATAATCTGGGTTTTGTCTAAAAGATCCTTTTAACAGATCGAAAAGTGTTATTTCCCCATATTTTTCTCCTGTTGGCATAGGGATTCCAAAACCTATTCTTGTGACAGATGGTATCCAGTGTTCATGTGGGAGCCTTAATTCCCTAGTGTCTTCTATACTGACAATTTTTGCTTCAGGTGGAATAAACATAGATATGCTATTGAGGAAACTAGTTTTTCCAGTAGCAACACCCCCCGATATCATTACGGAAACCCCACTTTCTACTAAATACCAAAAGTATGCCATTACGGTCGGGGAAGCTGTTCCTAATAAAATCTGATCTATTGGTGAGAATGGTCTTTGAGCAAATTTTCTTATAGAGAATGTTGGTCCCCTAGTCGCGACATCCCCGGCTAAAGTGGCGTTCACTCTACTACCATCAGGTAATGTACCATCAAGAATCGGTTCAGCATAACTCACGTATCTACCACATCTCTCAGAAAGTTTAATAACAAATTCACGTAAAGTACCCTTTTTCTCAAAAACAATATTAGTCTTTATAGAACCGTATTTTCTGTGAACAACATAAATCGGTATATTGATACCATCACAACCAATGTCTTCGAGCCAAGGATCTCTTACTAGAGGTTCTATCTCATTCAGACCAACATAATTCCTGTATATATAATACATAATTCTAGTATACTGCTCTGGTCTTACTGGGATCGAAAATTCTTTCACAACTTTTTTTATCTGTTCTTCCAAGTATCCTATTGCTTTTGGCGTCGATCTCATGGATGAAAGACCAACCTCAATCACGTCAATCAGATTAGAAGAAATCTTTTGTAGAATTTGTTTTTCTTGCTCAGTTAATTTTGGTTCTTCTAAGATGTAATTTAACTGCTTCTCACTCGGGTTCCATATTATGTGAGCGTAAGCGAATGGCAATATCAAGGGATAACGAACATCCACTTTCGTCAGAACATCAGTAGGTGGTAGTTCTACGAATGCTTTAGGGAGTTCTATTTGAAAACCAGGTCGTTCTTCCTCCTTTTCAGGCTTTCCCTTCTTTAATTTTCTCCACAAAACTCCTTTTAGACCTTTAATTTTTTCTAATACCATCTGATCATTTAATATAAGTGTTTTTTTCTAACAGATTTTCCCCTTTTTACGATGTGGTAGAATCTTGCACACTTTGGGCATACTCTTAGTCGCCGATTCATTAAATGTAAGAATTTTCTGTTTATTTGTTGTAATATTATTGGGTCCCTTATTCTGAAGCCCTTACGTACTGTGAAGGTCTTCCATCTAGGAACAAGCCTACCGCATCTATCACATCTGATTACCCCTTCTTTCCCTCTGGTTTTAGTGTGTTTATATTTTCTTGTGTAAGGTGCTGTCGATACTGGCAAAAATTTTTCACCTCTTTACAATTATTATTCTTCTTTCCAGAGTTTAAAGGTTAAATTGTTTATGTTTTTGATAGAATAACAGGATTTGTGACAAAAATTTAAATACAAACTCATACAACTAATGATAGCGCGTACTCACTGTAGAATTGCAGAAATGGGTGCGTGCAGTTAATCCTGTACGTATTCAAATTTAGGTGATTTTATGGGTTTAAAGGAAAAACTAAAGAAGGTTGGGGATTGTCAGTATGAATTGTCTAAAGTAGCTAAACCAGGGATGAAAGTGCCTGCGCTACTTTTTTTATCAGAAAAATTACTCAAACAACTCGAAGAAGGAGCAATTGAACAGATTGCAAACGTGGCTTTTCTTCCTGGAATTTACAAACACTCCATCGCTTTACCTGATATGCATTTTGGTTATGGTTTTCCTATTGGTGGAGTCGCGGCATTGGATTATGAGGAAGGAGGGTTAAGTCCTGGTGGAATTGGTTTTGATATCAACTGTGGTGTACGTTTACTAAAAACTAACCTGATTAAAAAAGATGTTATACCAAAATTATCGGACTTGATAGAAAGTATTTTTAGGAATGTCCCAGCAGGCGTTGGTAGAGGAGGAAAAGTAAGACTATCTAATAGTAGATTAAAGAACGAAGTTTTAGAGGCTGGAGCAAAATGGGCTGTTGAGAATGGTTATGGCAAAGAAAGGGATTTGAAATTCTTGGAAGAAGGAGGTTGTATGAAAGATGCTAACTCAAATGCCGTTAGTGAAAAAGCTTTAACTAGAGGTGCTCCACAACTAGGAACTTTAGGAGCGGGTAATCATTTCTTAGAAATTCAATATGTAGAGAAAATCTATCTTCCCAAAATTGCAAAAATCTTTGGAATAAACAATGAGAATCAAGTATGCGTCATGATTCACACTGGCTCAAGAGGGTTTGGGCATCAGGTCTGTACGGACTATCTAAGAATTCTAGAGAATGCCTTCAGGGATAAAGTCAAGAAATTACCAGATCGAGAATTGGTTTATGCACCAGCAGGAACAAAAGAATGTGATAATTATTACCAAGCCATGGCTTGTGCTGTTAATTTTGCTTTCTGTAACAGACAGATGATAACTCATTGGGTTAGGGAAAGTATTATTAAAACCTTGAACATGAATGAAGAAGATGCCGGATTGGATGTAGTTTATGGAGTTGCTCATAATGTGGGTAAGATCGAAGAACATAAAGTGAATGGTGAGAAGAAGAAAGTATACATTCATAGAAAGGGAGCTACACGCGCCTTTGGTCCAGGAACTTCTGATATTCCTGAAATTTATAAAGATATTGGGCAGCCAGCTATAATTCCTGGTAGCATGGGGACAGGAAGTTATGTTTTGATTGGTACTGAACAGGCTAAAGATTTGACTTTCTCTAGCGTTTGTCATGGGGCAGGAAGACTAATGTCAAGACATAAAGCGTTGAAAAGATTCCGTGGAGAGACAGTAAAACAAATGTTGAAAGAAAGAGGAATTCTAGTAAGATCTGCGAGTTGGAAAGGGATAGCTGAAGAAGCACCAGGAGTTTACAAGGATGTGGATGAAGTTGTAAGAGTTTGTCAAGAAGCTGGTATTGCGAAAATAGTTGCTAAATTAAGGCCGATGGGTGTTGTTAAGGGTTAAATATCAACGATAACTTTTGCTTTCCATCCCCCATTCAATTTTTCGATTTCCATCTTATGATAAGTAGCAGCTTTAACTTCAGTTCTTACTTCATGTTTTTTTATATCTATTTTTTCTCCATAAAGAACAGCTTTTAATTCCATTTTTTCTTCGTCTATTTTCACTTCAAACTTTGAAAACGCAAGATTATCAGAGCCATAGAATATGAGAAGCTCATTAAGCCAAGCAAACAACAGACCCTTAAGATCGTCATTCTTAACTTTCAAAGTCTTTTTAACCTTTGGTTTGATTTGTTTTGTGTTAACCATAACCTCAAACATTGCCAAAGCAGCATTCTCAAAAAGTTCATTTAAACCCTTCCCATAAGCAGCAAAAGCAGTATCCGCCGTAGTTATATCCAAAAACTCAAACTTCTTCATAATATTAATATATCCTTAAAATTTAAAGAAGACAACAAAATTTTCTAACCGAAAACTCCTAAAATTAGTTCGAATATAACTACTGCTACGCAGATGGCTACGACATATTTAGGCTTAACTTTAATCTGATCTTTTGCCGCTTCTCCGTATCTGACTAATCCAGCCATACCTACAGGCATTCTGACTCTGTCTTTTTTAGCCATACTATCACTCAATAATTAACTCAGTGAAAATATAAAAATGAGTGTGTTGGTTTTAGTCCGTCTTCTGTTTTTAAGATAGCATTCGTCTAAGCGCTTTTCAGCTTGCACCTCATTGGATGTGACCGATCCGTTTCATCCATTTGCATGGTATCGTTTCTGATATCGACCACGAACTTCTCAGTTCGCTTTCCAGCATCCTAAGGTGGACGGAACTTCCTCACCTTTCTTTTGAAGGAAAGGCGAAGCTATCTAACCAACTCACTCAAAGGTTTATTAGAAGAAGTAGTATTTAAATGTTTAATTATTCTTTTGCAGTAAAATCTTCTAACTTGTACTTGAACTCCTTTTCTCCCCTGCCCTTTAAAATTTCTCTAGCCAGGAGCCAGTATATGACACCGAGTGATTTCCTACCTTTGTTGTTGCAAGGTATGACTAAATCAATATTTCTAGTCTCGTTGAAAGTGTCACATAGAGCGATTATCGGAATCCTACTGTTCAAGGCCTCCTTTAAAGCCTGATAGTCAGAAAGAGGGTCTGTTAGAATTACAATGTCAGGTTCCATAAACTTCTCATAATTCGGGTTGGTTAATGTCCCTGGCATAAACCTTCCGATGATAAAATCACATTTCACAGCTTCAGCGAGTTTTTTTATCGGTAAGTGTGAGTTTAACTTCCTGCCGACTACGAGAATTTTCTTTTTATCGGCTAAAAACTTCGCAGCAACACGGAGACGTTCATCTAGAGTTTTTAAATCCAAGACCGCTAAGCCGTCTTCCCTAACTTTGTATACAAACCTCTTCATATCCTTGGTCCTGGATTTCATTCCTATGTGTATACCTGCAGACAAATAATCTTGTTTCGGTATTAAAAACTCTTCTGGCATGAATTCACTTTATAAACGAGAAATCTTATAAGTTTATCCTATGTACTTCAACTGTTCTTTCGACGCGGGCGGTTTTTTCATTTGCTGTGCTAATAATTGCTTTATGGCTCGATGCTGAACCTTTTCTATTTTCTTCATGAACTCTTCCATCTCTTTTACTTTATCCTTGAGTTTTGACATGTCGATCTTAATGTTAAGGACTTTAGTTAATATCTTCAATACGACTTCTGCACTCCTTGGATCAGGAATTATTGGGAAGCCGGATGTTTCTCCTAAGAGGCATATGCCTTTCATTCCTCTGTATCTACCCAAACCCAAGAAAAGACCTGAAGCTCCAACAATCGTCCCAACCTTACTACCGGCTTGGAAATCGATGCCGTATCCTTTATATTTTTTCATAACATCTGGTTCACTGACTGCACCTATCACCTTAGGTTGTTTTTCTAGCTTACCCACATTCAAACCAGCTATAGTAACGATTTCTTTCACTCCATACTTTTCCAAAAAATCTAAAACCGTTTCAACGATCTCATAATGTCCTGTTGGATCGATGCTCTGACTATCACCGATTAGAATTATCAAATCCCTCTGGTTTTTTTTCTTAGCCTTCCAATAATAGAATTCATTTTTTAGAACATGGACAGCTGAACTCTGATGCAGGAGAACAAAAGGTAAAAAATGGGCTGAAAACAATTCAGCAAACTCTTGAGCTCCTAATTGTTCAGCTAAATAACCAGCAGCTATTCTACCAACATTACCAACCCCTGGTAATCCTTCTACGAACACAGGGTTGTTCAACTTTGGAATCTTTTTAAATACTCTAATTCTAGTCCCGTCCAATTCATTCACCTATCATCTTAAAACTTGCTTCGCCTTCTTTAAGATTTGAGATAGCAGCAGTTAAATTTTCTTTAAGTTCCTTCTTCGCCATCTTTGGATCTTCACTCACTATCTCAACACTGTATTTCGGCGCGCTAATATATTTTATGTTTACTCTATATTTATTGGTTAGGTTATTCAAGAACTTTTTTATGTGTTCGATGCCGTCGCCAGAGTAGGATTTTACATCTAGTTCAGCCTTTATCTTCACCTTTTTCCTCTGAATATTTTCCTTTGCGATTTTGTGTATAATTTTTGCCCATTTTGGTTCAATACCTTTACTTGTTAACGCTTCTTGGGACCTTGAAGCAAGGTCAAAGGCATTGAATATTTCCCCGAACTCTTTTTGTAGTTGAAAGCCAATCTCTTCATAGACTTTATCCAGAGTCATTTTTTGCTTCTTTGCTATCTTTTCGAGAATTTTTTCAGCCTTTTGTTCACGTTTATAAGCTTGCATTTTTCTAGTCCTGTCGATCCTAGCAACTCTCTTCAAACTCAACTTTATATGACCTTTGTCTTCTTCCACTGCCAGTACTTTGACGACATAATTTTTGTTCGGTTTAATGAATTTTCTGATATCCCTAACCCATTTTCCAGAAACTTCAGATATGTGGATCATACCCTCCTTCCCGGGATATTCATCTAATTTGCACATCGCAGAATAAGGAGTGATTCTGGTAATTGAAACTATGACGATTTCTCCAATTTCAGGAAAACCCTTTCTTTTTACCATTTTATCTAAATTAAGTCGTGCTAGGAAATTTAAATAAATATGCAGGGGGTGAGATTCGAACTCACGAACCGACTAACGGAGTAGGTTTCCCCAACGATCTTGAGCATCGGCATCATTTAATCAGCGCTCAATGACTCTACCGCCTTTGACCTGACTTGGCGACCCCTGCTTAGTAATATTCTAATAAAATTAGAAGAAAAAGAAATTTTTTAAGTTATCGTTTTTAATTCAGACTTAAGTCCCTCAATTTGTTTTTTAAGATCGCCAACTACTCCTTCCAAACCCTCAGTCTCAAAAGTTGCTGGTGGAAACTCTTCTTCCAAACCCTTCGGTCTCAAGAATTCTGTATCCAATGAAACAATTTTTTTATCTATCTTGTTTATTGCTAATTCTAAGAATTTCCTATTTTCATCTCTCAAACCTTCAATCTGTCTTTGGATATAGAGAGCGTTTTTGAGCATTATTATAGTAGTTTTAAGGTCGTTTATAGAGTTCAATACACTTCTATACTTATCTATCTTAACGAATAATGGAGCGAATGCTGGTCTTTGAGGCTTCGATACTGGAGTTGGTGGAACTTCTGAGATCGTTGGGCTCTCTTCCTCCACTGGTTGTTGTTCTGTGAGCATTGTCTCTGATGTTGATTCTTCTTCTGGTTTTTCTTCTACGTCTATTGTCATTTCGGGTTCGAATTTTCTATCTCTTACCATGTCTTTAAGTTCCTCTAAATCTTCCTCTTTACTCTTTCTTCTGAAAAATGCCATGTAAACCCTCCAAATAATTTATCAAATTTTTTAGTAAATAAAGTTATGGTTTTTCAGAAGATTTAATGCGGCTGCCGGGATTTGAACCCGGGTCGCAAGCTTGGCAAGCTCGTATCATAACCAGGCTAGACCACAGCCGCTCATCCAAAGATATCGCCGAATCCAGTCATTGCAGATTCTTCCTCAGATTTAATTTTTTCGATTATTTCTTTTGCAGCCTTTTCATTAACAACTTCAGCCAAATCTTTAGTTAATTCTATGGCTTTTTCACAAGCTTCATCCAAACCTGATATATAACAATAATAGTGATCTCCCACTAGACCTAGACCCTTCGATTCTTTAAAATTTATACTGGCCTTTGATACTGTTTCATCTTTTAATAAAATATCCTTAACCTTTTGCAAATTTTGCTTTTCGATTTTAAAGATAATTTCCATCATTATTCACCCGATTATTTTTTACAATTGATAAATTTATAATTTTTATATTTTTACCCAAGCCCCGGGTGGGATTTGAACCCACGACCCGCTGTTTTCTTGGATTTACGAGACAGCTGCTCTGCCGGGCTGAGCCACCGGGGCCTCATACAAGTTTAATACTCTGTTTTCACAATATAATATATATATGCATGAAGCCATGTTGTGGTCTAAAGAAGGAAAAAACATCAGGTGTTTTCTCTGTGCAAGAAGATGCTTGATACCAGAAGGCAGTGCTGGTTTCTGTAGAGTCAGAATCAATAAAAAAGGGACTTTGTATACTAAAAATTACGGAAAAATTGTTTCAATGGACGTTGATCCGATTGAGAAAAAACCTCTTTTCCATTTTTATCCTGGTTCGTCTACTTTATCTCTATCATCTGTCGGTTGTAATTTTAAATGTCTATTTTGTTTGAATTGGGAAATTAGCCAATCAAAAGCAATAAAAGGAAAAACATACAAACCCGATGACATAATTAAGATCGCCAACAAAAAAGATATCAAAATAATTGCTTATACTTACACTGAACCAACGATATTCTTTGAATTTGCATATAGGGTCGCTAGATTAGCGAAACGTTATAATATAAAGAACGTGTTCGTGACGAATGGTTACCTAACCTCTGATGCGATAAAAAAAATTGGTAAATATTTGGATGCTGTCACTGTCGATTTAAAGGCTTCCGGTAACCCCGAATTCTATAAAAAATACATGGGCGTTCCTAAAGTTGAACCGATATATGAAGCTCTAAAAAACTTTCAAAAACACAGAGTTTTCATAGAGATCTCAAACTTGATTGTTCCTGGGATCGGGGATGGTCCCGCAGATAACCACAAACTCGTCGAATGGATTATCGATAATTTAGGTTCTAGCGTGCCTTATCATCTTCTCGGTTTCACACCTTGTTTTAAAATGACTGATGTGCCCCCCACTTCATTGGGTGTTCTGGAAAATTTTGCTGAAGATGCGTCGAATGTTGGTTTGAGATACCCCTACGTTGGTAACATTTGGGGTAGCAAATTCGAGAACACATATTGTTACAATTGTAGGCAACCTGTCATTGAAAGAACAGGGATTTTTGTGAATGAGATTCATGTGGATGAAGATAGATGCCCTGAATGTGGTTTCAAGATTAACATAATAAAGGATTAATATATTTTTATAAGGTTAATTAGTTATTATGAAACGTTTCATATTCATCTTTTTGTTCAGTTTGTTGTTAATTCCAACAGCATCAGCTCAAGTCATGCGCCAGTTGAACATTTCCGTTGACGTTAACGACGATGTTTCGGGTGACGTAGAAATATCATTTAGGTTCACTGGAGAGATAAAGGAGATTGCCTTCCCTTTTGAAGGTGAAATCGAAAACATAAAAACACAATATGGAGAATGTTTTGTTACTCAGAGAGTTGAAAAAGAACTCCATTGTAAACCCCCATCACCGTTTATGATTGGTGAGGTGACTATCATAACGAGTTTTGAAGCGAAGGGATTGACTGAAAGACACGGTAATATAACTCTCTTTTCATTTGACATACCGTTACTTTGGGATACTGATAGAATATCCATGAAAGTTAAATTACCGAACGGTGTTTTTATCGCAGAAGAAGATCAAGTCACTTTACCTATTTCCCCTTCTGGAGAGAAGAAAGGGATAGAAGGGAGAAGAATTACTACATCATGGGTTTTTAGGAATAAAGAATCTGGCGATCTCATACCAATTAGAATATACTATGAAGGTTTGCCCATAACACCAATCGAAAATCTCATCTACAGATGGCTCTCTGTTTTTATTCTAGTTTTCATAGTCGTAATATTCTTCGTTTATAGGTCAATGTCAAAAAAATCAGAACTAATACTCTCGGTTTTAAATGAAGCCGAGAGAATAGTGATAAATATCATAAAAAAACAGGGGAAAGATAAAGTTGATCAAAGAAAAATAGTCGCTCAATCAGGTTTTTCTAAGGCAAAAGTATCCAGAATAATTCAAAGCCTTGAGGGCAGAGGCGTTGTTTCTGTTGAAAAGACAGGAAGAAAGAATCGTATCAGTTTGAAGAAGATTTCATTCAAAGAATAAGCTTTAAATCGTTTTATTTGTCTTTTAATGACTTAATTTCTTTTATTTTCTTATTAATATTATCTATTTCTTTAATGGAACAATTAAAACATTTTTTAGATTTTTAATCCAATAAAATACATTATTTTAACATAACCAATGAAACAATTGAAACTGTTTCACTAAAGGTTTATATACCTTTGAAAACAAGGTTTTTAAGGAAATATATTAGTTATTATTAGCCACTGATCAAAAGATGAAGTGGATTATATAAGGAGGAACTAAAAAATGAGAGAAAAAATAATTGCCTTGTTTTTAACGGCAATTATGGCAACTATGATAGCAGCGCCGATACTAGCAGCGACATACACGCTGGGTGATTATTCGAAACCTTTCTGTGCAGACGGTGATTGTTCAAACTTCCGCATTGTCTATGGTTCGAACGCGAAAGCTGAGGACCTAGCTGGTGGTTCAGATGTAATCGCCAGATTGAGTGGTGACTCTTACACATTAGTGTCAACCACAGGCGAAAGTGCAACAACCGCTACAGGAGGGGATGCGGCTAGGTTAGATACATCTTCTAACAGGCTAATCCCAGCGGAATGTATTAACAATGCTAGAACTACTATAACTGATACAGAAATGCCAACTCTATTAGAAGACGGAACATTGTATGGAGATGATGGAACTGCGTATGACTATACACAAGATATACAACTAAATGGTAACGCATGTCTATACCTCTCCGACAGTGACAACGATATAGAAGATCCAGCATACCACCTAGAAATGGTAGCAACTTCAGGTAGCCCAACCTATACGACAAGAATTACTTTCTCCAAGGCCGTGCCTGTCAACAGTACAGACATAATAGACAACTCTTTCACCATATTTGGAAACGAATACACCGTCGGTAGTAACTCTGACGGCGATACATTAATATTGTATGGTGGAGCTGATTCACAGGTAATAAATGAAGGCGAGGAAGTAACGGTAACGGTTAGTGGAACTGAATATACCGTTGGAATAGGTGGTGTTAGTGATGAGAATACGGCAGTCGTTTCTGTCAATGGAGTATCAGAACAAATGGATACAGGAAACACCAAGAAGATCAGTGGTTTGGACGTATATATGTCAGCCGTTTATTACTATCCAAAGGAAGGACAAATCAGTCAAGCAAAAGTTAGTCTTGGCTCTCAAAAATTAACTTTGGAGAACGGTGATGAGGTATTAGTCGGTACGAGTGATTACGTGGATGAGACAGCGGTTACAATTACTGGAAGTACAACTAGCAACACAGTTTCGGCTTTCACGATTGCAACACCAGCACAGGATTCCGAAGAGGATAGCATCCTAGTAGGAGAATCCTATACAGATCCTGTGTGGGGAACGTTTAAGTTGGAATTGTCAGGTACAACTCCAGCTATGGACGCTGATACAAACAGCGTGTTAACCATAGATGGAAGTTCAGATACAGCATCGATTAAATTCACTGATTACGGTGGTACAGAAAAAACTATCCCATTCGCATACGACAACAATACTGCTTCAGGAACGGTTACAGCGTACTTGATGACCAGTAGTTCGTATGAATATATCGTAGAAGAGGGAGAAAACGTAGTTTACAAAGACTATGTAATACTCGATAAAGCAGACGATACTCATCTATTACAGCTGACAAACGTACCAGCAGGAAAGATAAAGACAACTGATGTATTAAGGTTCACAGATGTCTTCTCTGGTACACTGTACGAACATACATTTACAACAAGCGAGATTGGTGCGAACAGTTGTGCTACTAATGGTGCTAATGTCACCATGAGAATAGGGTCTCAGGACTACTATGTAGCAGTCTGTAACGCCTCTACAAAAGCAGCCAGTTACGTCCAGATAACTTGGGAGGACTCAAATTCCCTTAGTACTGATACAGGTACAGGTGCAACCTATGAAGTGGCAGGGCAATACACGCTATTCCCACAAATCAAGGGAAAGAATGGTGAATACATAATATTCGTTAACAACTATACCACTGTTCCAAATAGTACTGTAATTGTGCCATATCAGGGATCTACTAAGGCCTCAAATGCAGTAACTACTGCGGGTGGTACATTCTTGAAAGGACAGTTAAACTATACATTCGATGCTTCAGGAACTCTCGTAAGAGTAGTACCAACACCGTTGAAGAACTATCGTAGCGGTATTATGATACTAGAGGAAGAGAGAGCAGACAACAACTACCATGCCATATACATCGGTATAACCGAAACAGGAACAACAACAAAGACAGTCAAGGTTGACCAACCTACATTCAGCGATACTGCCTCTACAAGAGATGGCAGTGGAGGAGTAGAATGGACAACTTGGGGAAGCGATACTTACTACAGTGATGCCATAGACGCATATGGTACGATGGTTAACTTCTACAATAAGGATGAAGCAAAAGTCATCGTTAAGTATCCATCTAGTCAAATGTACGCAGACCTCTTCATCCTAGGAGAAGGAGCAGCAACAACCACATCAGGAACTGGAACAGGAACTATCAAACAAGCAGTCCCGATAACTTGGTCCGTATCTTTAGTTGATACAGACATCCAGGATCCTGCAACTGTCGACTACGACCTCGTATTAGCCGGAGGTTCTTGTGCTAACAGCCTCGTACAAAAATTGGTGGACAACGGTAAGTTAGCCGCCAAGTACACTTGTGCGGGTGGATCTCCAGGTGAGGGATGGGTGGCAGGTAAAGGATACATTTGGTTAATCGAGGATGCTTTCAAGACAGGACAAACCGTTTTAGTCTTTGCTGGTACAGACAAAGAACAAACTAAGATGGCTGCCTCAGTGCTACAGAAATACGATACGTTGCTAAAAGGTAGTACAGCTGTTGCCATAGAGATAACAAGTGCAACCACAGCTGGTATAACACCGCTTTAGGACAATAGCCGTTAAAAAAATATTGCCGTTCTTTTTTTTCCTTTTCTTTTTCTAAAAAACTCTGATTATAATTTTTTATATATTGTAACCGTTCTTTGGTTTTGGTTCGTGAACGATTTCACTTCTTCAAAACTTGTTGTTCTTAATTCATCTAGGAAATAGTCTGGGTTTCCTAGTTCGGTAACATCGATGAGCACATAACTTATGTTATACTCTTCTATCAAACTGTAGAATTTTTCTTTATCTATCGGAGGTCTTATAGTCATCCTGCCCGCATAATAACTTAAGTAAGGATATGATTCGGACATTATGTATTCATTGATATCTGTTATTTGTTTGACATATAATGATCCTTCTTTCAGAACATTCGCGTCAACCTCTTCGTCAAAAATTTTTTTACAACCAATGTATAAACCAAGTATCAATGAAACGATCAGTAATCCATACGCGAAAGTCCTAAACCTTCTTGGTATTCTCTGTACGGCAAAAGCTGCAAGACAACTGAATCCTGGGAAGAAAGATACTAGGTATCTTGGTTCTTTATGGTGCATGAATGAAAAAAATAGAAATGGTATCAAAACATAGAGTAAAATCAACAGGATATTACTTTTTCTGTCTTTGAAAGCATAAAAAATTCCCGCCAGAATTAATATTGCCGACAGTCCAAAGATTTCCCAAGAATTTGTAAAGAAGATATAGAAAGGATGTTCTAGCGAAGATAGATAGATATCTACGTTATCGAAGATCCCACCAATAGGATTTTCATAGTAGATAGTATTGACTATAAACCAAGGCATTAGTGTAAGAGATAGAATGATTAGAGCAATGTAGAACTCTCGTTTCTTAAGAACTTGGAATTTCTTTCGGTATAAGATATACACGAGATAAACCATCAGAAGAAAGCCGCCAAAGTATTTCGTTAAAATACTAATACCAGTAAAAAAAGCTGATAGATAGAGAAATTTCTTTTTCCCTTCAACTCCAAAATAAAATGTTGTCACAGCTAAAGGAGTGAAAGTAAGAAATGTCATCTCAGCTAGAATCTTATTGCTGTTGAAGACAAACAAAGGAAAGCTCAACACAACCAATGATGCCAATAAACCGATCTTAACATTGAACAATTTTTTACCCATGTAGTATGTTGCGATGATACTAAAAATACTGAAAACCACAACCAAAATCCTTACTAAAACTTCCCCGTCTATTAAAAAACTTAAAGCAATTAAAAATGGGAACAGAGCTGGTCTGAAAGTATCCTTTCCCGGAACGATTTCATATCTTCCATTCAGTATAGACTTCCCTAAAGACAAATAGACAGCCTCATCCCACCATAGAATTCGGTTCATCCCAAAAAAATAGATTACGGGTAAAATGTTTATGAGAATGATTACACTGAGGATTAATTTTTGGTTCAACGTTAACACTTAAACCGTTTATGATGTCTTGGAAATTATTTTTTTCATTTGTTCCAAACTTTGGTAACCCGGATATAGCTTATCATCTATGATGAAAGATGGGACTTCTGTAACGTTGTAAACATTCTTAATAATCTTTACTATCGGTTCATCCAAGTTGAAATCAACTATGAAAGCAGAAAAGTTTGGGTTTTCTTCTTTTAGATTATCCAGAACATAACTTTGATCAATGCAACTATCACAGTCCCGAGAATAAAAGTAAAGAGCAGGTATTATTTCTTCTCCGCATTTCTCTTTCACATCTAAAGAGAGTAACCAAGTCCTTATCGATAACAAGGTGTAATCTCTCTTCAGTTTAACGTATTCTGGCTGGACTTCGCTGTATTTTTCATATACTTCTAGTTTTGATGGAAGTCTAGACCAGAAATATGCCAAGTTATTGTGCATCTCATCGATAGTAGAAACTAGGATTTTGCAGCTCAGCTCACCTTGATGGGTCGTTAAGTATAATTGTTCTAGTTGTATGTTCTCAAGGTTTTGATTATAATCATAGAATTCTTCTTGAACTTTTTCTAATTCTTCTTGTGTTCTTGAAAAGACTTTCACTTGGACAAAATAACCGGTCAAAATACCCATGAAGTAAAGGATGATAGTTGTTATACTCGCGATTATGAGCAATTTCTTCTTCTTCATCAACTCATCTCTCAATAGTCTAAATATTCATATTATAGGAATACATTAATACTTTTAAGGTTGTCATGAAAAAAATAAAAAAGAATAAAATAGTTGAATTTTTTAGACCTAATAAATGGAATTTGCTGCTCGCACTACTTCTTTTACTCACAAAAGATTTTTTCTTCCTGAGTTTTTACATGAATTATCCGATGAACTATATTTATTGGTATCATTTGCCGAAAGGACGAGTTTTCATGGCCTTTTTTTATCTGGTAAATTATGCCTATTTTTATATAATAGCGACTCTGATTATTCGGCTGATCCTGTAGAATAATACTTAAATAACTTATGGAATCTAAATTAACTTATGGACATCAACTCAATGAGTATTCTTATTTACGAGACAGCTTTATTGCCAGTTGTCTTCTTCTCAGTCTTATGTTACATGGCAGCAATATATAACATATTCTCAAAAAAAGTATATAAAAAATATCCAAAACCATCTAATTGGCCCTCTATCACGATTCAAATCCCAGTTTACAACGATCCTGTTGCTATAAGATGTATGAAATCCTGCTTGAAGTTCGATTACCCCAAGGATAAGTTTGAGATAATAGTTGCTGATGATAGTATTGATGGGACAAAAAAAGTTATAGATGACTTCGTGAAAGAACATCCCAAAAAAATAAGAGTTTTTAGAAGAAAATCGAGGAAAGGATTCAAATCCGGCGCATTAAATAACATATTGAAATATTCAAATGGAGATATACTAGTTATTTTTGATTCTGATTTTGTTCCATCGAAGACTTTCCTGAAGAAAATAGTGAAACCATTCTTCCAAGATGAAAAAATGGCCATAGTTCAGTCTAGGATGGGATACATAAACCACAACCAAAATTTCATAACAAAATTATCATCAACCCTGTTGATGATATACCATAACTTTTACTGTCCGTTCAGCAGCAAATTGGGCATATCATTTTTCTGTGGAACACACGGGGCGATCAGGAAAGATGTACTCATAGAGGCTGGTGGATGGAATGAGAAAAACTTAACTGAAGATGCTGAGTTGTCGATAAAGATATTCAAGAAAGGCTACAAGAGTGTTTATCTGCCGAATTTAAAAGTCAGGGGCGAATTACCGTTTACGTTTGAAGCATTCATAAAACAACAAATGAGATGGACTTATGGGATGACTAGAACATTCATGGATAATGCTAGATCTATCTGGTTTGGTGGACATTTCTCTTTATCTCAGAAGGCTCTAATAACTTATTTGACGTTTGGCGGTTTAATATTCCCATTCGTTGTAGTGATGACCATTGCTGGTTTGTTGGGAATGATAACAGGCATTCCTCATCCCCTCACTACACAAGAGTTATTGGGTACGATTCAAACCTTTGCCACCACTGGTGGGTTTTTCGCTGTTGCCCTCCTTGCTCTTAAAAAAGAAAACAAATTAAACATGTACAAATCAGCTTTCTTCTCAACCTTAACTTTAGGAGTCATACTCTCAGTATTCAATGCTAATGCTCTTCTACGCGCTGTTTTTAATCGACCCATGATTTGGTACAGAACACCAAAATTCGGTAGCATCAAGATAATAGAATTATTCAAGAAATACTTCAGGTTTTAATTATTTTTCTTTCTCCCATTTTACAAACTTCTTTGAACTCTTCATCTTATAGAAAAGCGTGAAAATCCTTAGTACAATAAGAATCAATGTATAGGGGAAAAAAAACACGAAAGCAATTAAGTGATAAATGGTTATTCTATCTGAAAATTTTATTAAAGAATAAAAAATAAAACTAGTGACTGACACAAAAACGAACATTATCAGGGCGGAAATGATATCAAAAGGATATACGCCGATGATTAACTTGTATGTGTAATCTGCCATCCCAAAAACTGTGAGCCAGTAGAAAAAATATTTCATGACTTCGAATGAGAGATAATTTCCTTGAAAGAAATAATATCTGAAATATCCATAGAATATCTGGTAAGAAACTACAGGCAAATAAATGAAAGAATGTATGTACCAGTAGATTTTTGTTGGAGTTGAGTAGAACCCAACACCCTTGTGTTTTCTGTTGAACACCATGTCAAAATGTTTTTTTATGACTTGGAATGTTCCTATTTCCCATCTCATTCTCTGTTTTATCCAGCCAGATACTGTTTGTGGCGCTTTGTTATAAGCTATGGCAGATGGCGCCATTTTAATCTTATAACCGGCCTTTTTTATTATCATACAGATATCATAATCTTCTGCGGCTGTATCTCCCCTAAAACCACCTATCTCGTCGATAACATCTTTTCTGAAGGCGCAGACCGGTGACATTACAGAAAGTCCACCAATACCACTACAGATATAATTCCAAGCAGTAGAAAGTGAGTATTCTAAACTTTGAAACCACGTGATAATGTTTCTCGTCAAATCTATCCTAGTGTTGGATGCAACAGCAGCAACTTTATCTTCTTGGAATGGTTGTAATAGATTTTTTAGAGTATCCCTGTTGACTGTTGTATCGGCATCAACGATCACCAGATAATCATTCTTAGCTTTTTTTACCGCTAAGTTCACTGCTCTTGCCTTTCCCTGATGCTTGCCTTTTATCAGTTTGACAGGATATCTTTTCGAGAACCTTTTAACTATATCATAAGTCCTATCAGTGGAGCCGTCATCTACTACGATGATCTCCTTTTCATCATAGTCTGAAGTGACTAAACTCTCCAGAACCTCCTCTATATTATCTTCCTCGTTGTGAGCAGGAATTATCATCGATATTGGAGGATAGAATTTTGTTTCCATTCCCTTTCTCTTTGGCCAGAATAACAGAAAAAGCCAAGAGGCGTATATGATAGTTAGAATTATCATTACTGCCAAGAATAGATTGTCTATTACGAATTCCAGCATAATTCTCAATATTGTTTATAATAATTTAAAGTAATTTCAACTTTCCTGTGGTCTTATCCAGGGCCTCTTCTCTCTCTGGACCGATGCCCAGGGCAGTTATAGTTCCAGGTTTTAGTTCTGTTAATCCAGCATCTTCAACCAAGAAACAAGGTATTTTTCCTTTCTTTAACTCCCTGTACAAATCCAGTATCTTTTCTTTAGAATCGATTTCTAATACGACTTTTTTCTGTCCTTCTAATTCCCATTTTTTGATTATTTTTTTATCAGTTTTTTTGTAAGCGCCTAAAGAAGCATGAGCTGTCTGAACACATCTTTTACCCACAGACATGCCCAAATCGTTTCTTATGATGATGATCTGTTTGAACATCTTCTAGCCTATATATCTCAAATCAGCCTTTTTCCTTTGCACAACTCTTGGAAAAATTAGAGGGGGAGGTAACTGCATGTTCTCTGATAGGTTGACGCCCAACGATAAACATTTTCTGAACAGAAAATTCTTAACTTCCATGTCCACTTCTTTCGGAAAAATTTTGGATTTTTTCCATTTTTTTATTAAATCCTTTGTTTTTTTGCCTAAATACAGGACGTGGCCACTAATTTTTATTTCGGCGACGTTAGGTTCATACCTTGTAGTAAACTCAAATTTTATGTTTATCGGTTTTTTCTTAGTAAACACTTTCATATCTGGCCAATCAACAGAGACTATCTTCGGTGTTGAACTTATGTCTATCCTGCCCTTCGGGACATTCTTTCTCTCAGCTGAAATCGACTTAATACCGAACCCTACAATCATTCAATCACGTTAATCGAGTGTTAAAATATAGTGTAACAACTCTTATATTTTTATTTCGTTGAACAGATGACAATAAATTCTCAAAAAACTATATAATAAAAGGAGGGATAGAAATGAGAGTAATGGTTCCATTGGCGAATGGGTTTGATGAAATAGAAGCTTTTACTGTCGTGGATGTCTTAAGGAGAGCTAACATAAAGACTGATACAATCGGTGTTATAGGTTCAGTAATTCAGAGTAAGAACGGAGTTAAAGTTATTGTCGACAGAACGTTAAATCAAATAAACCCCGAGAACTATGATGCAATAATATTACCTGGAGGTTCACCGGGCTATCAGAATTTAGGTAGGAGTGCAAAGTTGATAGAAATACTTAAAACCTTTAATAGTCAAAATAAACTCATCTGTGCTATCTGCGGGGCACCCACAATATTGGCAAAGGCAGGGTTGTTAGACGATAAAAAAGCAACCATATATCCAGGGTTTGAAAAAATGTTGCCTTATCCGAGAGATAGACCAGTGGTTGCGGATGGAAACGTGATTACGTCACAGGGTCCAGGAACCGCGATTAACTTTGCCTTGAAGATCGTAGCAAAGATCTTGAACCCAGTTGAAGCACAAAGACTGAAAAAAGAGTTAGTTGCAAATGTATGAAAAAATACAAAGAAAAATAATGACGCTGATGAAAGAGAAATTAGTAGTCAGGAAGAGTGAATTGATCGAACATGTAAAGAGGGATGTTACAGGCAACCCACACAGTCCTAAGAATGTTGTCGATTCTATAACAAAGACGCTCGTCCAAAGAGGTTTTATAACCCCATTATATGCCTCTGAAACAACGTTTGCGGTAACACAGAAAGGAATGAGAAGCTGAGTATACTATATAAGAGTTAACTTTCTAATTTTGCGTAGCCCGGTGGTGTAGATCGTTAATCGAGCAGAATGGTCAAGCATAGAAATGTTAACTAGATGGCTCTGGACCTTCAGACACAGGTTCGAATCCTGTCCGGGCTATAAATAAATAAAACAAAATATTATGAGATGATGATATGGTCTTCGAAGCAATGCTTACTTCAGCAATAGCATTATACGGACAGATTGGACTATTGGTCGTGATGATAATTCAGACTATAATCGCTCCCATACCTTCTGAAGCTTTATTGATTTTTTCTGGTGCTATTGGGATCGAAATTATCGATATAGTTATTTTTGGTGGTTTAGGTACGATAATCGGAGCAATAATAGCATTCTACATTGCCAGGATCGGGGGTAAACCCATAATAACTAGACTCATAGGAAAAAAGTGGGTCGGCCATGTAGACGGTTGGGTCGAGAAGAATGGTACATGGGGCATTTTTTTAACAAGATTAATACCGATAATTCCCTTCGATCTCATAAGCTATATGTCAGGTGTGACTAAACTGGAATTCAAGTATTATCTTTTAGCAACTGTTCCAGGAGCATTAATAAGATGCTTTATATTAGCAGTCGCAGGGGCCTTTGCCAAAGGAGTTCTGTCTTTATTTGGTATTGGTTTGGATATCGTATTTATAATCGGAATAATAGGTTTCATCATATTGGCATACTTGGATAATAAAGGTTACATCGATATAATGGGCAACAGCATCGTAAAAAGAGTAATCAAGAGAGAATAAACAATCAAACTTCAGCACATTTCAAGCAGATTTTCAGACCGTTCCTGACTATTTCCCTCTTCTTCACTAATTCTTTACATGATTGACAGACTACATAACTAATTTCTTTAGCATGTGGAGACCAAGTACCATCCATAAAAATCACCTTAATCCCAAATTCCAAGAGTTCTATGTGAATTATCGTGTGGACCCCAACAAACGTGCGTACCATCTTCTATATCCTCTCGCCTAGCCTGTTGGTTACAAAACGGACAATTTATGTATTCATCAGTTTCTGCCATAACACCCCTCCGATTATTTGGAATAGGGTGGAAGGACGCGTTGTGATGGAACACCTCCTTAAGGTTCGTCCCCACCCCGTATTCAATATTCTTCGTATCTTCATTATAAATATGTTTTTCGGAAAAAACCGAAAAACTTATTAATTCTTTATACAATTATTTTAATAATACGAAAATCTTTCGTATATGCAAAAGAATTTAAAAAATATATTTGATGATGCGATGAAACTTAAAAAAAAGGATATAGCCCTGTTGAACGAGCTTCAAAAAGATTGTAGACAGAGTCTAAAAAAAATGTCCAGGAAGTTAGGTATGTCTATAACAACCGTTCATGAAAAGATGAAGAAGTTTGAAAGAGAAGGTGTGATAAAAGGTTACAAAGCCATTCTAGATCCTGGAAAAACGGATAATGATGTTGTAGCATTTATCTTGGTTAGGATGGAATACTTCCATTCCCCAAATGGAGAACCATTGTCCCAGAGAGAGGTTGCAAAGAAAATATCATTAATCCCACACGTGCGCGAGGTCCATATAGTTTCAGGAGAATGGGACATCTTGATAAAGGCTAGAGGAAAAACAATAAAAGAAATCGGAAATTTCGTCATCGATAGGTTGAGGAAGATTAAAGGGATTGGAAGGACATTAACTTGTGACACTTGGGTAACGATCAAAGAGTCTCCAGAAATGTATCTAGCGAAGTCAATTTAACACTCTTGCTACTGAAAAAATTGAAGCCCGTGAACAAAAGATAGAGATTTAAATTTCACTCTATATATTTTTACTCCTCTGCATGAAAGTGTATCTCTATGGATAAAAGATTGTATAAAGTTCGCGAAATCCTAGAAGGAGAATATAAACCAGGAGAAGATGTTGCAGTTAAGGGATGGATCAGCGAGATAAATAAAGATAATTGGACTATGATTATTAGAGACGGAACAGGACTTATACGGGTTTCTTTCAATCATCCCAAATACACTGAACCATTTCCTGAAGCTGGAAGAGAATCTGTTGTGCTTATACAGGGGGCGGTTAACCCAAAAGAGAAACCCCCTTTAATAAACGCCAGTTATCATGACCTTTTAAAACCATCAGTGGATTATCCGTCTCCAGAAGAAATTTCACTACCAAAAAATAGACATCTGAGGATTAGATATCCAGAAATGCGAGCAAAAATAAAGATTTGGAATACTGCAGAAGATGCAATTCGGGTTTATTTAAAGGAACGGGGATTCGAAAAAATTCCCACCCCCTCAATTACTACAATGGCCGCCGAAAATCCCTTCACTTTGTTTCCCATCACATACTTCGATTATTATGCACATCTTGCTCAAACTGGAAAACCATATCTTGATGCAGCCGTACCTCAGTTCGAGAATGTATGGAGCTTCGTTCCCACATTTAGAAAAGAACAAATAAAATCAAGAAGACATTTATCAGAATTTAGGACAGTTGAAATCCTACAGGCCAACTCTAGCTATAAAGATATGATGCGTCTAACTGAGGATTTGTTCTTAAAAACTATCCGAACTGTAGCAGATGAAAGACCCAAAGAACTAGAAATTTTAGAAAGAGACTCATCAGTACTAAAAAGAGATATACAAGTGCCTCCTGATGAGCCCCTATTTATGGAACTTACTTACAATGAGGCAATGGCATCACTTAAGAAAGCTTATAAAAAACAGAAGAAAGAGGGCTTTGAAATGGAATCGGGAAGAAGGTTTACTCAAGCAGAAGAAGATATGCTATGCGACGTTACTGGGGCCCCATTTTTCGTTAGAGACTTTCCTTCAAGAATAAGATCATTTTATATCGAACCACATCCAAAAAACCCGGAATTATCAAAATCCTTTGATTTAATTGCCCCAATATCCGGAGAGTTAGCGACAGGTGGCCAAATGATTACAGATTATGAATTATTAAAAGAAAGAATAACAGAACATGGGTTTCTCCGACCATATTATAATTGGTTTTTAGATTTAAGAAAATTCGGTGAAGTTGAAACTTCGTTCGTGGGAATAGGTTTTGAAAGACTTTTAATGCATATTACAGGTTCCGAAAATATTACAGATGTGTCTCCCTTTCCAAGAACTTATGGTGAAAATCCAATACCATAATTTCAATAGAAATTAGAAATGTGTTGATCTCATTTTTCCCGAAACATATGCGTTATTTAACCCTGCCAAAAGAATTTTTTCTTCCCATAGAAAATTTGGTGTAATAGCATAATCTATGTTCGTGGAGTAATGGTGAACATGTGCCCATTCCTTTCTCTGTTCGGGATTTTTAAATAATAGTCCAGGCACAATGAATGCGCTGTCAATATCTAATGGTTCTACATTGAAAAGTTCTGCCACGTATTCTGTTCTGAATTTTATTTTTTCTTCATGACCTATACAAGTTGCCATTCTTATTTGAGCTTCTTTGGCGTTCAAAGTTCCAGAGTGATTTATTCCCTCTTTGTATAATGGTTTCGCAACTGCGTATTCATTTGACGTAACCAACCCTTCAGCTGTTACAACACTTACAGGTACGTTATAATCCTTTGCTGTTCTTAGCACCTTTTGCCATTTATCGTTCATTTTTAAATGTCCATAACCCACCCCCTCTGCTATAACACCCGTCCATGTACCATCTTTTATCCCTCCTATAAAACCCGATGGATCGCTGGAAACATCTCCAACCACAAGAATTTTTTCTAAGTTTGTTCTAGGATCAAATCTAATTTTTGAATCTTTCCAATAAACTGTAAAAATATCAGTGTCCATATCTAAATTTCCCAAGAGTTTTTCAACTTCAGTTAAGATCTCAGCTTTTTTTTCTGGGTTGTTTAAAAACGTGTTCTTAAGTCTTGCATACTTTCTTATTAAGTAGTTGATTTCACGTATTTTTCCCATAGGAGGTTCTGCCCCCCTAAAATCGAGACCCCTAACTTTTCCTTCACTTCCTGGAGAAATTAGAAATTTAGTATCAGCGCTCAAATACGTGGTTTCATCGTATTTAGGTCCAGTTGGATAACCAGGATAAATTTCATCTCCCCGAATTCTTGCAATACGTTCAGATGGTTCATGAAGTTCAATTTCAAGACCTTCAAAAATACCCTTTTTCCCGCCAATACGGAGTAATTCAAGAACTGGATCATGTAGTCTATAATAATGTTTGCCCCACAAAAAAGAAGAAAGGACATCTCCACCCATTACCACAAAAACCCCTGATCGATTATAGCCCCCCCAAGCAAAAAATACAGCATCCCGCTTGTTCGTATCAACATCGGACCCGATGAAATCCGGTGGGTATAAAGCACCCGTAAAAACTATTCTTCTATTATTGGCATACGTATTGTAATCTATTACACCTACAGTGTCAGCTAAAGTATCAGTGCCATGTAAAACAACAGGATTATAACCCCTCCTTGCTTGGTTTGCTGTAGTTGGTCCAATTTCCTCATTTCTAATTTTGTCATCAATACGAGTACTATCAAGTCTACAAATTTCATGTGTTCGGAATATGTAATTCCCGATTGATACGGGTTCAGATTTTTTCTTAGTTGGCACGATGCCATATGCACTTTTTTCAGATTCAATGGTTCCTCCAGTCGTATTTATTATTACGTTTCGGATGAGCTCTGGTTTCATAAATTCCACTGTATCTTATAAAAAACTAAAAAGATTTAAATCCGATTAATGCCGAATTTGCTCGGGAAAAAAGAATTGAAAACTATTCTATACGAATTTCATTGAAATGGTTTTTTCATAATGGTATAAACAAGCCCTGCTGCCTCCATTAGATCAATTGTAGATTTTACATCTCTTCTCGACATTCCAGCATATCTACCAATGTCTGAGGGTGTCATGGGTCCTTTTGTGTTATACAATGCCCCTGCGACCTTATCAATATCAGGACCTATTTCAGTACTATAATTTTGGGGTCTGATTGAAAACCTTCTTTTACCCCATTCTGTTAGAGAAACTTTTTGTTCAAAACGTCCAAATCTTAACATATTTGTCCTTTATTTCTTAATAAAAGAATTATTTAAATTTTTCTACTCTGCACAGTTAAAAAAACGTTTTATTAACACTTTTTCAATTTATTATATGATGATATGTCACCAAAAGAAATCTTCAAGAAAGTAAAAAACTCTAGAAGGAATAACCTGACAGAGTTTGAAGCCAGAAAAATCCTTGACTATTATGATATCCCTATTGTAAAAGGTGATATAGTCAAATCACTCAATGAAGCAAAAAAATTCGTGGAAAAGGTCAGATACCCAGTGGTTCTGAAAGTAGTTTCACGTCAAATCATACACAAGACAGAAGTTGGTGGCGTTATCCTCAACATAAAGAATGAAAGAGAATTGTATCAGGCCTACCACCAGATGATAAAAAACATAGAAAAAAAAGCTCCTAAAGCTAAAATAGACGGGTTCTTTATCCAAGAGATGCTACCAAATGACAGAGAAGTTATCGTTGGAGGAAAAAAAGACCAAACTTTTGGCCAGACCATTGCCTTTGGTATGGGTGGGGTTTTTGTTGAGATTCTTGAGGACGTTAGTTTCAGGGTTGTCCCGATAACAAAACAGGATGCTATAGAGATGTTGAAAGAGATTAAAGCCCTGAAGATTCTAAAAGGTTACAGAGGAAAACCCCCTGTGGATTTTGAAGCGTTAGTTGATATTCTGCTGAGGACTTCCAAGATGTTGGAAGCCAATCCTGAGATAAAGGAGTTGGACATTAATCCTATATTTGCTCTGCCTGACCGGGCTGTTGCTGGGGATGCGAGAATAATCGTTGAATGAAATGCCATCCTGGAAGACGCATCTCACAGTGAATTCCTTTCTTTTACTCCTTTGGATCGTGTTGTTTCTTAACTACAGTTTCATCGGGAACTATTTTTTATTATTACTACTGATTTTTTTCAGTTATTTTCTGTCGATATTCCCTGACATTGACACATGGAAATCTAAAATCAGAAGTATTTTTTCATTTATACTCGCGTCGATTGCGATTGTCTTCTTCTTCTTTAACATGAGTTTCAATTCAGTCTTTTCAATAATCATTAGTTTCATTTTTATCTATATCCTGTTCAGGTTCTTCCCGACAAAACACAGAGGAATTACCCATACATTCCCGTTTTCAATGTTCCCCTCTTTTATATTGACAATCTTGCTTTGGCTATTGTTCGATTTTTCGATGATTAGTTTTCTGGTTTATTTCGCAGTTATTCTTTCAGGTTACTTATCCCATCTGTTCTTGGACGCGTTATGAGAAAAGGGATAGCTCATGAGCTACCTCTGTATTCATTAAATCATACTGGAACGATTCAATCATCGCTATCCTAGAATTAAATAGGAAAAAAATTATTTACGTCTTCCCCTTCTTCTTTCCCTTCCCCTCTCTTCCCTCGGTCTATGAGTTATTTCCATCTTTGGTTTACTCTGCATCTTTATAACATCAACTATGTATCCAGCAACCTCATTCCTTATCTTCTTAGATTCGAGTGTAACGAGTTTGTCCAATTCCTCCTTGTTCTTTTCAAACTTAACTGTAAACCTGCCTGGATACTTCTCGACCAGATTTTTTGCCAAATGCTTGACGTATAGAGTTTTTACCTGTCCCATTTTTTCACCTGAACTTTAAGAGATTATAAACGTAGGCATTTAAATTTACCTTGTATTAGTAAGAATTAACTAAGGCAAGATTTGTTTAGCTTCTTAATCAAAACCAGATAGATTTTTGTTCAGGGAAGAGAAAATTAGATTATGAAAAAAATGGCTAAAAAAGGAAAAAAGAAAAAATCTAGAAAAAATCATCGAACAATGTGGTATAGAAATTGAAAACATATTGTCTGGAAAACCAATCCCCCCAGAGAGAATGACAAGCATAACTTCCTATCAAAATCCAAACGCAATTTTAGGTGAAGATTCCCATTCCTATGTAATATAAATCAATAACCATTTGAAATACCTCGAATCAGATACTATTGATGACAAAACCTAAGGATTAATTATTTGAGGACAATATAGACTTTATGAAATCTTCGATTTGGAACTATTATTCTAAGGATGACGTTCAAAAGGCTTTGATAGAGGTTGCCAAGAACAGGGAAGTTGTTGGCGTCTTTTCCAACGGTAATTTCGGGAAGAGGCCTAACGTCCTGATGTATCCGGATGATATTATCGAGATGATTAAGGAAGGGGTAGTATCCTTTCACGGATCTGTTGAGAGATGGTCCAACCCCATGGCTTTGGAGTCTGGGATGATCAAACAAGAAATGGATAGGGTTAGGATAGGTTGGGATTTGATAATCGACCCAGACTGTCCTGATTTTGAGATTGCTAAGTTAACAGTGAAGATAATACTCGATGCGTTGAAGGACCATAGCATTAACAACTATTCTGTCAAGTTTACTGGTGGTAAATCATTTCACATAGGCATACCTTTTGAGATATTCCCTGAAAAAATTAACTTGGTTAAGACTGTTGGCCTCTATCCTGATTTGCCTCAGAAGATCATAGAATACTTGAAAGATTATGTTAGGGAAAGAGTAAAAGAAGAGTTGATCGCTTTTGATAATCCTTTGGCTTTAGCTGAAAGAGTTAAGAAGCCAATAACCGAGATAACTGATAAAGACGGTTTGGATCCGTTTAGGGTTGTTCAGATAGATTCGATGGTCGTTGCTCCTCGTCATATGTTCCGTTTACCTTACAGTCTGCATGAGAGCAGTCTACTCGTCAGTCTACCTGTCGATCCTTCTAGACTGGACAAACTGAGTAAGGATGATGCAAAGCCACAGAGAGTAAAGGTTGAGAAAAGATTCTTAAAACGCGAACAAGGCTTAAAAGAAGCCAATATATTAGTCGTTGAGGCTTTGGATTGGGCTGAAAAACACAAGATAGTCGAAGAGAAAGTCCCGTATACAGGACCTAAGATGAGGATAAAACTGATAAAGAATAAGAAATTCTTCCCTCCATGTATTCTGAAGATACTTAATGGTTTGACTGACGGGAGGAAAAGATCTGTTTTCATTCTGGCGAATTATTTGAGAAACATGGGATGGGATTGGGATAAGGTCGAGAAAGAAATCTTGACATGGAACGAGAAGAATAAACCACCTTTACCGAGCAGGTACATAAGGACTCAAGTGAGATGGCACAAGAGACAGAGAAGGAATCTGCTTCCACCCAATTGCTTAAACCAGAATTTTTACAACAGTATGGGCGTTCATTTGCCAGATGAAATTTGTAAAGGCCAGACGAAAAAAGTAACGATAAAGAATCCTGTTAATTATCCGTTCAGGAAGATGAAGAAGAAATAGAAAATGAGATAGATTTTTGTTCAGGGAAGAGAAAATTAGATTATGAAAAAAAGTTTACAGGAATACCTTGAAGGTAAACTTTTAGATTTTTGTACGACTTGTCTAAGCGACAAAAAAAATGAAATAAGTAGCCCGTTGGGGAGAACAAGGAGAGAAGCCAAGACTATTGCTAAATATATAAAAAAAAGATGGAAGATTAAAGAATAAACCCAAACCTAAAGAATCAATTAGATTTTCTACCTAATAGAAAAAATTAGCTTAAATATTTCAGTTCTTACCTTTCTATAGAAATTGGGGGTGTACACCCTTGTTAGAAATGAAAAGAAAGAAAATAGTTGTGACAGTTGTAGCAATTCTTGTTGCTTTGACAGGAATAACAGCGATAAGCGTAGGTGCACAACCAGGAAGTCCATTGTATCCGTTCAGGAGCATAGTCGAAGCTATTCAAGGCCTAATAGTCAGAGTCTTGAATCTAGAAGCGAGAACAGCAGAATTGGGGGAATGTTTTGAGGTACAAGAGATATGTGACGGTACAGATCAACCAGATTGCTTCGGAATGACAGAAGATGATCTGATGCAGACTTGTGGGTTAGAAGAAGGAGAATGCCACAAAGGAATTCAGTTGTGTGAGGATGGGTCTTGGGGCCCATGTATCGGAGAAATTGGTCCAACATCAGAAGTATGCAACGGATTAGATGACGATTGTGACGGAGAAGTGGACGAGGGATGTGACGGACAATGTGAAGACGGAGAAACTCGACCTTGTTATACAGGTCCTCCAGAAACTAGGAATGTCGGTGAATGTACAGATGGTACTGAAACTTGTGCAGGAGGCGCATGGGGAGCATGTATCGGAGAAATTGGTCCAACATCAGAAGTATGCAACGGATTAGATGACGATTGTGACGGAACTGTAGATGAAGGATGTGAAGAATGTACAGATGGAGAACCCTGTGACGACGGAGACCCATGTACAACAAACGATATTTGTGCAGCAGGAACATGTTCAGGTCAACCAATAAGTTGTGATGACGGAAACGTATGTACAGATGATTACTGTGATTCAAGTACAGGTGTTTGTTTAAATGAAGCAAACACTAACCCTTGTGACGACGGAGACCCATGTACAGAGAACGATATTTGTACATTAGGAGTATGTGTAGGCGAAGAAGACCCATTAGTAGGTACGTTATGTGACGGAGCAGATTCAGACTTGTGTCCTGAAGGAACATACTCTTGTACAGATGGTATGATAGTTTGTTCAGATAATACAGGATCTACTGTTGACCTTTGTGACGGTTCAGACAACGACTGTGACCCAACTTCAGCAGACGGTTCTGAAGATCCATTAACAGGTATGGCTTGTGATGGAGCGGACAGCGACCTGTGTAATGAAGGAACATACTCTTGTACAGCTGGTTCAATGGTTTGTTCAGATAATACAGGCGACAATACAGAAGTGTGTGACGGTTCAGACAACGACTGTGATGGTTCAATAGATGAAGATTGGCCTAACTTAGGGAATCCATGTGACGGAGCAGATTCAGACTTGTGTCAAGAAGGGTCATACATATGTACGGTCGATGGTTTAGGAGTCGAATGTTCAGATACCACAGGAGACAATTCAGAAATATGTGATGACACAGACAACGACTGTGACGGAGCAACAGATGAAGGATTAACTTGTTGGACATGCTCTGGTCTTAAACAAGATCATCCTGACGTATGTTCAGGTCATGGAACATGTGAGTCACAAGACACGTGTGTTTGTGAGTCAGGTTGGATAGGAGCAGAATGTGAAACTCCATCAGCATAAGAAAGAAGCTAGAAAAATAAGAGAATTGCTAACTAATGGCCTCTTTTTTTTCTTTTTCTTTTATTTTAAGAATCAGGTGGATTTTCTACCTGATACCTGATAGGAAACCTTAAATCCTTAACTACTATACAGTGATGTTATGATGAATAAAACCAAAACAGTTTTGTTTGGGGCGATTCTAGCAACTGCGTTAATTCTAGCTGGAACAGCAATGGCAGCAATGCCACAAGAAGCATGTTCCAATGTCGCAACAAAATTAGACGAATGGGTTCAGAAGTGGGTAAAATATTCATACAACACACAATCGATAAATCCCTGTAGCGAACAATATGAATCAGCTGTGCGGTTTATGTCTGATTGGATACCAAGATACGAAAGATACGTCTTCTCTGATGGAAGCGTAAAAGGAAAAACATATCAGGGTTATTTTGGTGGAAAAGTAACCTACTATACGATATGTTCTGATGGAAGAGCAGAGGTATATGGACGCTCATTCGGCTATTATGGCTACGGAGATTCACAAGAAGTCTGTAACACGATGAACTAATTTTTTTCTTTTCCTTTTTTCAAATCAACTTACTAATTCTAAACCATTAACTCATACAATAAAATACCAATAACCAGAACGATTATACCTATCAAAACACCTATCATCAACATCTGCTGGGATTTAGGCGATACTTTTTGCGGTTTACCCCATTTGTCTTTATTCTTCAGACCGATAGATAGATAAACCAACCCCATTAGAAGAAACCACCCACCTATAATATTCTCAAAAATTATGAAAAAAACTATACCGACCAGGACCCATATTGCCCCCATGGTAAAATAATTTCGGTAGTCTACTTCTTTCTTCCATTTCTTCTTTTTCATGATTAAAATACCGAGTATTGCTAATACTATAGCTGCAAGGGCAATTGAAATGAGTATCCATGGTATCATTTTATCACAGCTATTTACGTTTTGAGATTTAGAGTTTAAGTCTTTTTGTGTCTTATAATAATCCTTCTTATCATCCAACCAGAAACCTATTTATTATCAGCCAAACCATTTTATTTCGAAATACTCTCCGTTGGTGACTAACCCATGAGATTGTGGAGTATAAATCCAAAATACCTTGACTGCAAAGGACTCTTAGCACTCTGGAGAGAATCCCTCCTAGCGAAAAAAGTGCTTGTAGGCAAAACAAAAGGATTCCAAAACCATCCTCAACTGGAAAGATTCAAGAATCATCCCAATACTTTATCTGCGATTAACGCTTACCTGTATCATGTTCTTGAAGAAGGATTAAGATGTGGTTATAATTTCAACAAAGAAAAAATATCTCTGCCCATCAAAACAATACTACCAATCAAAGTTACTGCAGGCCAAATCCAATTCGAGTTCAATCATCTTAAGAAAAAATTGCAGACAAGAGACCCAGAAAAATACAGACAATTAATCAAAGTGAAAGAAATAAAACCACACCCAATGTTTAAAATAGTTAAAGGTGAAATAGAAGAATGGGAAAAAAATGAATGAAAGAATGAAGATAACTATTCTAATAATTTTACTTTCATTGCCCGTTGTAACTGCACATATACCTGAACTAGTTATCGAGGACAGGAATTATACCTTAGAACCTATTATCGTAAATGAACCTGAGATAAGTTATGCTTACTATGGAAAACTTCATGGTTCTCCTCAACTATACAAAATAGAATCAGAAAAACCTTTTCATCTGTACGTAAGCCTGTTAGTCCCTTATGTTGGTCAAGAATCATCGGACGTTGAGTTCCACATAATGAAGGACGGCGAAAAGATAGTGATGATGCATGATTATCAAAATTGGACCAAGTGGTACGAAGAATATGGGAGGGATTGGTATCTTCAAGGTCCAGAATACGAAGCCGATGTAGAAGCAGGAACCTATTTGATCGAAGTACACAGTGATACCAATTCAGAAGATTATACATTGGCAATAGGGAATATAGAACGCTTTGGGGCAGTTGAAATACTTAAGACTGTTTTTGTCCTCCCACTGATGAAAGCCCTTTTCTGGGACAGTTTCTTGATGATTGTGATATATATACTGATACTAGTGATAATAGTTTTTGTAGTCTATGCTATAATGAGAAAACGCCATAAAAGAAAATCTAGGAGAAGAGAAGAGAAATGAAAATTAAAAACATAGCTAAACTCGTTGTCTCAATTGTAATATGCCAACTAGCAGGAGTAATAGGTTCGGTCTTCACTAACACTTCCGTTCAGACATGGTATGCAGAATTACAACTACCAGCTTTTGCTCCACCAGGCTGGTTTATCGGTACAGTATGGATCATTCTTTACACTCTGATGGGTATTTCCTTGTATTTGGTCTGGGATAAAGGATTTAGGAACAAACGAGTTAAGAATTCCTTGTATTTATTCGGCTTCCAACTGATATTGAATGCTGCTTGGTCGTTTCTTTTCTTCGGGTTAAGGTCTCCTCTATTGGGTTTAATAGAGATAGTCTTTCTCTGGATTTTTATTTCGTTCACGATTCTAAAATTCTATAAAATATCCAGAACAGCTGCTTGGCTGCTCGTCCCATACATAGCCTGGGTCAGTGTTGCTTTGACGCTTAATTTCTACATTTGGATATTAAACCCATGATTCTTGTTCTTTGGAAAGAGTAAAACAATCCAAAAATCAGATAAAATTTAATATTATCTACCACTTGTGAGCTGGGTTTTTTGGTACTATTATCCAAGCTATTATGTATGCCAATATACCAGAGCCATAGCCAAAAACGAACAATATCCAGAGTATTCTGATGATAGTTGGATCAACGTTGAAGTATTCGGCTATTCCCCCGCAAATCCCAGCTAAAATCTTCTCCTTTCCAGACCTATACAACCTCTTCACTTTTGCCATAATGTTAAATTGTTGATTAAGCTATTTTAATCTTTATTTCCTATTCTAAGGTATGCCAGAAGAACCAATAACCTTCGAATTCATCAGAAAAATCCAGAGAGAAGAAATGTCAGAGCCAAAACTATCCAAAATACCGAACGATTTTTACCAGAAAGCAAAAAACTATCTTGAACAGAAGAAGAAGATAGCAGAAAAAAAGCAGGACAAGTTAGCAGAAAGGGAGATCAAGAACGTGGAAAGACTCATAGAAAACATCTTCAACAGGAGAGAGAGGAAGATGCTCGACTTCGCGTTAATAACAGTCAGAACAAACCTCCCACCAGAAAATTTAATAGAAGACGAGAAAGAACTCTTCGAGTCAGCAGTCAACATGTTGAGGACTCAGAGAGATAGAGTTTTAAGCTTATTATTCAAAAAAACTAAACTAAAACTAGGCATTGAAAAAATAGAATTCAAAGATGATGTTGAGGAATTTGTTGGCATTGATCTGAACAAATACGGCCCGTTCAAAAAAGGTGATACCGCCAACATCCCAAAAGACAATGCCGACTTGTTGATAAGAATGAAAAAGGCTAAGAGAATATGAGAGTGCCAAAAACTCAGAGAATCTATTGTCCTTATTGTAAGAAGCATCAAGAACATACAATCGAACAGGTTAAGAAAAAACCAAGACGAAAGATGGCAAGAGGCCAGAGACGATTCTTAGAAATAATGAAAGGTTATGGTGGTTTCCCAAGACCCAAGCCAAGTCATGAGAAAGCGACTAAGAAGCTTGACTTGAGATACAAGTGTAAAGTATGCAACAAAAAACACAGCAAAGGAAAAGGGTTCAGGATTAAAAAATTTGAGTTGGTCAAAGCTTAGGTGATGTTATGAAAAAAGAACTCGTTGAAGCACCAAAATCAAGATTCCTGAAAGTTCAGTGTCTGAAATGCAAGAACGAACAGATAATCTTCAACAAAGTGGCAAAGAATGTGACATGTCTGGTCTGTGGCAACATCCTGGCCGAAGTAACTGGCGGTAAGAGCATAATCAAATCAAAGATACTGAAAGTTCTCACATAGATCTTTGTTCTGCCGGAAGAAAACACTCACGATAAAATATTTAATTCTAACTGTCTTAATTGTTGATTAGATATTATGGCATCAGTTGAAGGTGTTACGGCATCACCCGAAATACCGCGTTTTAATGTAAAATTAACTGGCGACAGGGTCGTAGAAGTAAGAAAAACTCTAACAAAAATCGTAAGCACATACAAACCAGATGATGGGGGATATAAAGTAACTCATAGAGATAGAGGTACAATTGGCGGTCCCAGAGAACATTATCTTGATGCGTGTGCCCTACCAAGTTGTGTCAGAGAAAGATTTGAAGGAAAATACAACAAAGAAGAGATACTGTAATTCACACCGAATTCAGATAGATTTTTGTTCTTAGTAACCTAATTTGATATCATGTCTAAGTTAGAAGAAATCCAGAGAATCTGTCTCAACCGTGGTATAGTCTTCCCTACCGCTGAAATCTATCCAACCCTATCTGGTTTCTGGGACTATGGTCCTGTTGGGACATTACTAAAGAAAAAATTCATCGATTACTGGAGAGAGTTCTTCGTTAAGTCTGAAGACAACATCTTTGAAATAGACGGTTGCACAATCCTTTCAGAAGATGTTTTCAAGGCTTCTGGTCATTTACAATCCTTTGTCGATCCTATTGCACAATGCCAAAAATGCAAAACCATGCACAGAGCAGACCAACTCATAGAAGAAAAGACTGGAAAGTTTGTCGAAGGCAAATCAGTTAAAGAATTGAGTGATATCATAAAAAAAGAAAAAATTAAATGTCCTAAGTGTGGCAATCCTTTATCAAACGTAAGAATGTTTAACTTAATGTTGGAGACTTATATTAGTCCTGTTGGTGGACAGACTGGTTATCTGAGACCTGAAACTGCTCAGAATATTTTCACTGCTTTTCCAAGGGTTTTTCGTGCAACTAGATCCAAACTCCCCATGGGAATAGCTCAAGTTGGTCACTCCTTCAGGAACGAGATTTCACCCAGGCATTTCCTGGTCAGAATAAGGGAATTTAGCCAGACAGAGATCGAGATGTTCTACGACCCTAAGAGGCCAGAATGTCAAAAATTCGATGAAATAAAGGCTAAGAAGCTGGTAATTTACACCCGAGAAGCCCAAAAGAACAATAGGAAGCCATTAGAATTAACGGCCGAGCAATCTCTGAGAAAGAAAATAGTCCCGAACGAGTGGATGGTCTACTTTTTGGCTAAGGAATTCGAGTTTTACCAGTCTTTAGGTATCCCAAAAGACTGTTTGCGCTTCAGGAACATGCTCAAAGAGGAAACTCCACACTATTCTTTAGGAAACTTCGACTTGGAGATAAAATTTGATTTTGGATGGAAGGAAACAGTTGGGAACGCTATTAGGACCGATTATGACCTGAAAAAACACATGAAATTCTCTAAGAAAGATATGACTGTGTTAACAGAAAAAGGAGAAAAAACCATTCCATGGGTCGTTGAACCCTCTTTTGGTGTTGAGAGAACTATCGCCGGGATACTATTGCATTGTTTTGTAGAGGATAAGAAAAGAGGTTGGAATTGGTTTAAGTTTCCGGTAAAAATTGCTCCTTTCACTGCTACTGTTTTTCCGTTGGTCAACAGAGATAATTTACCAAAGATAGCAAGGGATATATACAGAAAATTAAAGAAAAATTTTGATGTTTTTTACGATGAGAGTGGCTCTATCGGAAGAAGGTATGCTAGGGCTGATGAAGTTGGAACGCCCTTCTCGATAACGATTGATTATGATACTTTAAAGGATAGTACTTGCACTATTCGGGACAGGGATACGACTAGGCAAGTTAGAGTTAAGATTGATGAGCTTGTTCCTATCTTGAACAAACTGATGAATGGGGAAATAAAGTTTGAGAAAGTTGGAAAGTTGATAAAGTAAAAACCTAATGTTTTTCTTTCCTCATAACTGACAACATTTCTTTAAAAAAATTAATTAACTCAGGATTTTCAAGTGCTTCTTCTGTTTGCTGGTGATAGTGTTCTCTGATTACATTTTTATTACCATCTTTCTCATACTCTAAAGCTTGTAAAGACATTTCTAATTTCTCTACCTGCCTTACAAATTTAGCTTCTTTGGTTTTTCCTTCTTCAAATTCGAACCAAAGGTTAAAAATTTCGTCATAACCTTCTATCCCAGAAATCATTTCCTGAATAGCTTTTTTCTCTTTCTTTATTTTTTCCTCTCGAGAAGCAGCCTTTTCATATCTCCAATATGTGACGATATCACCTATTTTTGCTTCAGCCAAATCATGAATTATCGCCATTTTCATAACTTTTTCCATGTCTAGATTTTTATTCTTACCGAGAAAAATACACATTAATGCAGTTCTAAATGTATGTTCGGCAACAGTTTCAGGGTTTTCAACTTTATCGATAACCCAACCCTGTCTTTTCGTCTTTTTTAATTGGTTAACTTCATCAAAGAATTTTATGAGTTTTTCCCATTTCATATAATCAAATTTCTATCTTTCAACCGGCGGATAGGAGATTACTTAATCTCAATCTTACAATGAACCGGCAACTTCTTGCTCGCTCGTTTCAAAGCCAACCTTCCAACATCGATATTCTTCTTGTTCACTTTTAATGACATTATCTTCTGTCCTTTCATAACTCTTGCCGCTCTTCCACTCGGTTTTCCAAACGCCTTCCTCATGCCACTCGAAAACCTATCGGCTCCAGCTCCAGTAGCCAGAGAGTGTTCACGCAACACATGATGTGGAAATACCAGAATCTTGAGAAAATAATTATCAGGAACCTTCCTCTCAAGAAACTTATTCGTGACAACTCTAGATGCTTCCAAGGCATTATCCCTTATCTGGACAGAATGATCGGCAACCAAAGAAAGATGAGCATCAAACTTCTTATCAGGATTACCCATCTCGAAAACATGAATTTTCGAATAAGGAACACCAACTACGTAACTCTTCCTTGGCTTCCTCTTCGAGACTCTTGTCCAAGGTCTTTCCAATTTTCTTGTTGTTCTTCCTGGTCTCAATGCCATAAAAATCACTCCTAATTTACGTTCTTAATCTTTTTTAAGCTTTCTGTATAAGCCTTGCTATCCTCCTCAACCCAATCTCTAACATCATGTTTTATAATGTTGCCGTTTCCCTCCAATGTCACGACCTGTCTTATTCCTGCATTTATTATAAGTCTCTTACATCTTGGACATGGCAGACAAGGTCTTACTTTTTCATTGTTATCAACGCCCAGAGTAAACATCACTCCATCTAAAACTCTAGACCCATGTCTTGCAGCGTTTACTATAGCATTTTCTTCTGCATGAACTGATGGACAACTTTCATATGTATCGTTATGATTCAATTTCAACATGTTTCTGCTACAACCCCCAGCTTCTTTACAATCAACAACTCCTCTGGCCGGGCCGGCATATCCCGTGGAGACTATAGCATCGTTCGCGACTATTATCGCCCCAAAACCCCACTTTCTACTATCGATACAAATCGACCTTCTGGCCACAGACTTGGCTATCTGCAAATAATATTCGTCCTTTGTTATCCTTCCCATCTTATTCACTTAGATTTTCATTTTAACGAATTTATAATTTTCAGGATGTCTTCATGAACTTCTTTTTTACTCCTTTCCCCGTCTATCACAACCCATTTCCCAAGAACATTCTCATTTATTTCTCTCATGTACAATTCCCTTACTTTCCTCAAGAATTCTATTTCTTTCTCATACTTATCCAATTCCCCTTCACCCTTCTTCCTTTCCATGCTCGTCTCGGGTTTAATGTCGATGAAAATGATTGCATCGGCTCTGGGATACTTCAACAATTCAACTAATTTCATGGCATCTTCAAAAGGAAAGCCTTGAGAACAATGGTAGGCTATGGTGGATGTTATGTAACGGTCAGCTATCACAATTTTTTCATCCTTCAAACCAGCCTCTATTTTTGAAACGGAATTTAGTACATCCGTAGCAAAAGCAAGAAATGCCTGATCATTACTGAGTTCAAACTTTTCGTTCAGGTAATCAGATATCAATTGACCGATAGGATGATCATAATCCGGGGATTTAACGAATACTGATGGGATATTATTCTCAGCAAAGTATTCTTTTAACAGTTCAGTCTGGCTTTGACCTCCTGCTCCATCCAATCCTTCTATTACAATAAAACCCATCTAACCACGTACATAAATTTTTAGATAGTATAGATATATTTATGGAAGTTGAAATCAGGGCACGCATTAAAGGCTTAGACAGTCTCAGAAACAAATTACTATCTATCGGAGCGAAATCTGTAGATAAGCTATCCCAAGAAGACCATTATTATTATCCTAAAGATAAAGAAAAATCTAATTTCGTGCTTAGAGTGAGGTCAACTGACGATGAACACCAATTGGTCTATAAAGCATTAACTGATATAGACGGTGCTTGGCATGAATTCTCTACTGGTATTGACAAACCAGATCAGGCGATAAAATTACTACTTCATGCAGGGTTCAGGGAAATAGTGTTCATCAAAAAGAAGAGAGAAAAATTCAAGATGGACGAGTTCGAGATAAACCTGGATGAATTCGATGAACCGAGGGATTTTGGTAATTGGATCGAAGCTGAAGTTATAACAGACGATTCAAAACAAGGAAAAGAGAAGATAAAAAAACTATTCAATCAACTGGGTATAAAAGATGAGGAATTCGTTCACAAAGGGTATCCAAGGATTATTCTCAAAATTTAGGTAACCTTCCCGCCCTGATATTTGCCGTCATATAATCTCACGTTTCCTTTAACTGTCTCGAACACAATCTGTCCTATCTTCGAGCCAATCTCAATCTCAAAAGTAAATTCGCTCAAGTTCTTCATTCCAAACGTCAAAGTTCCTTGAAATCCAGGATCTACTACTGCTGTATGCAAACTAACTCCACACCTGAACAAACTACTTCTCGGCAGGATTATGGCCATGACATCTTTTGGCATGTTCACCTTTTCCACGGTTTCGACTAACACAAACTCATTTGGTTCAAGTCTGACCTTATCACCAGGCCTATCAGAAACATTCTCAACATCTGGCGTCTTTCTACCTTCTGTACCCAAAAAACCACCATCCCTTAATCTGTAGACGCATTTAACCCTGAGGTCGACCCCACTAGGTTGAACATTCCTCTCATCAACATTTTCGATTAAAGATGGGTTCTGTTTCACTAATTTCAATATATCTTCATATCCGATTACTACCAAAAAATCACCCTCTATAATTTTTTAGATATCATATTTATATTTCCTTCAATCTATTTTATTGTGATATCATGGACGCTGATTCAAACACTGTATTGAACTATTTCTTTACTAATCCAGATAAGCCGATATTCTCATTCCGGAATCTACCGCCAGAACTACAGAATTACATCTACTTAGGGATCAGTCGATTTCCAAGCGTAAGAGATAGGTTTCTAAAAATACTCAGGGATAAAGGCGTCTTAGAAAAGGTTGCCAACAACATAAGGGAAAATAAATTAACCAATACGATTCCTGCGGATGTTATTAAATTCGCGACTGAAAGGAATAGTGACATATATTTTAAATGGGGGCATGGTTCAAGCGCTGAAGGTGCATCTGTTTTCATAATCTCTGAGAATAACCCAATCTATGCTACTGGGGATCAACAAGATTTCTATTATCCGATGACTACGATGGAATTTTCGACAAGATATGGAACAAGGTTTGATATCGACCATGTTTACTGGGATTCTACTCTGATGCAGTCTGAATTTGCTGATGAAATTAAGAGTGTTACAACAAAAAATCTTGAAATCTACAAGAATGGTTTTGACTCTGTATTGCGAGTCGCTTCGAAAAAACAGAGGGACCTAACAGACAAGGTTTCTGCTTTGGACGCGATAAGGTTCATAATACCGATATCATCTTATACGACTGTCATACTTGGCGGTAATGTTAGGTCTGTTTTTGAACACTTCAGAAAATTGATGGCAATCGATGACAATTTCACGCGACATTATGTAAAGGAGTCATTGAAAGAATTATCAAAGGTGGTTTCTGGATATTTTGAAAGATTAGAACCGGATAATCATGTTATTGAAAGAAACAAGAAACTTCACGAATACGCGAATGGGGTTTTCAAGAAAGAGTTCAAGCCAGTAAAGGAAGATGTTCAAATTTTCCATGAATTACCACTCGAAGAACTGGCATTAACCCAGATCATCTATCCATTCTGTAGTTTACCGTTCAGTGATGTTTATGAAAAAATCTCTGGTTTTAACGGAAATGAGAAAAAAGAACTTTTTGAAAAAGCAACTCTAGGAAGAGAAGCCAAGAAAAACCCAATAAGAGGGTTTGAAACAAGGCATCTCGTCTTCGAGGTAGAATCTCCCTGGGCATACTGGAAGGATTTCAAAAGAAACAGGATGAATTTGAGATTCCAACAAGATATGCGTGGTCTTGCTGGGTTTGATACACCCGATCTCATCCGGGAATCTGAAATTTTAAAGGAATACGAAGATGCACAGAAAAGAACTGCAGAACTCGTTGAAAAGGTTTACAAAAAATTCGGCAGGATGTCAAGAATTGTTGCAAGCCAAGGCTGTAGAAAAAGATATCTACTATGTATGGGACCAAGACAACTAACAGTATTGGGCGAACTCAGAACATCTGGTGGGGGCGATATAGGTTATAGAAGGATCGCGAGTAAAATGATAGAACTCGCGAAAGAAAAGAATCCAAGACTCTTTAGTCATATAAAAAATAATTTTAAACCCTGATCCCTTTCTGTTTACAGTATTCCTCTACTATCTTAGTGATTTCTTTATGGATTTCTTCTGGATTTCTGTGATCGCCCCTAATGACGTGAGTGTTCTTGTGGTAGAACTTCAACCCAAGATAATTCTCCCTAATCCTCTCTAGTTTGTCAGCTGTTTCGAATATCTCGAAACCAAACCTATTCTTCGCAATCCTTTCGGCGCATACCTGTCCTGGAACGTTCAGTATAAATGTTAAATCCGGTTCTGGGAAATCAGAGTTTATCTGTTTTAACCAATCCAGATCTTCCTCAAGGGAACCAAAAGCTAAAGTTGATAACAGATAACGATCGGATATCACGTTGATGCCCTTTTTCAGGAACGGGATGATTTCTTTTTTTAGGTGATACGATCTATCAGCTGAGAATAAGAGTTGTAAAGTCTTCATGTTGACTCTCCATTCACCTTTTAGAATTGACCTGATTATACCCCCGATCAGACTGCTGGTAGGCTCTTTAGTCGAGAACACTCTGACGTTTCTTTTTTCGAACCATTTTTCCAATAAATCTGCTTGTGTTGATTGTCCTGAACCATCGGGCCCTTCAAAAACTATGAATATACCTTTCATAAAACCACTAGAAAGGAAACTTAAACTTCTTCTTCTTCTTCCTTGCCAAGGACTTAATTCTTCTGATGTTTTGTTTTATGACTTCATTAGCTTTTTCAACATCTTTTTTATTGTTTCCCACACCAGATGTGTTGCCCACACCAACAACGATTATCTTTCCTCTCTCTTTGGTCCTGTCTATAGAAGCATCCAAAGCCTGTGTTACTATAGGGACAGAATTCAATATCTCTTTTTTCATCGGTGTTATTGCTTCTTCTTGACTCATCTTGATTATGATTGAATCTAGTGGGAGGTTCTTTTTTACGGCTATATTTTCTATGTACGTCTTTTCTACACCTATGCCGCCAATCGCCACTCCAACGCCTTCGGCTATCGTTCCGGTTTTTTCTCCCTCTAATTTTAAAGCAGCATCGATGGTTATGATTTTAGCAATATTACCCTTCCTTACTATTCTTTCAACAACCCTACCAGGATTACCAACCCTACCCCCTGGCCCCTTGGCTTTAACTATTATGATGTCACGTTTCTTGTATTTTTTCCTGCATACAACAGTCTCATCATCTGCTTCGATTGTTTTCGAATCGCCTATGAGAGCTGCAGCAGTATAAGCTCCAATAGTATCTCCTACAGGCCAACCATTTGCTAAGGCCTCTGTCCCGTGCAATAGAGCTCTAGCCAACCTTTCGATTAAAGGAAGTTGCATTTGTAGTATCATGGCTAAGTTGATGCTCTTGGTCTTTTTGATCAATTCCACAAAATGTCGGACAAGCTTTGACAGCATGTAAAGACTTATGGCCCCAGACAAACCCATCATCGTGTTTGCCTGTTCTTCAGAGCTAAGTTTCGGAGCTACTTGATTCACAAAATACTTGAATCTATCCTTTTCCAAATCAACTAGATGTTCTAATTTTTTAACAACCCCGTAAGGGTCTAGGCTAACAGGAGAAATCACGAAGAATTCCAAAAACCTATTTACACTTCTCTTTAGTTTTGAGTCTGGTTTTTTACTGATTTTTTTCAGGACAGTTTTTTTCCCCTTGTCGGACATATTCTCGAGCAATTGAGCGCTCTTCTCTAATTTGAAGAGAATCTGTGTGACCATTATCCTCGAGTAGAAAAATATAAACACTAGAAAGAGGATCAAACTGATCAATTGACCCCATATGCCTTCTCCGAGTTGTGCCAATGTGATATCAAAACTACTCAAACCAACACCTATGCTTAAATTTATCACTGTATTATTATAAATATAGAGTGAATACCATGCGTCTTAAATTATTGCTGGGTTTATTCATCATAATTGTAATATTAGGTTTATTAATCTATTCCCCACAGGGTAGAGATTTCAGGATAAAGTATCTTGATCCTTACATGGGACCTGTTACTGGTTTCTTCAAGGGTATAACTGGTCGGCTCGTCAAACAGCAACCAGTTAACAGAACTCTTGATATTACACTTGAAACTGATTTTAATGCCCTATCAGGTCAAAACTTTGATGTCCAGAATTTTAACCTTGACGTAGAATTAGATTACGATTCTGCCACCATTTCTGATCTAGTCCTGAAAGACAGTAAAACTGCTAGTTTCAAAGCTACTGGCATGTCAGGAACCATTCAGATGTTAGGAGACAATAAAATGAATATTGTTGGTGATGCACCATCAGTAGAAATCGGGGGCATTGGCTTCTCTCCTAAACCAAATAAAGAAAAAATCGCTTTTTCCTTAGTAGGCACACCTATTAGCTTTTCTCTGGGTAACATAGGCAAAGATCAGATTGAAATATCTGGTGCTGATGGAACAGTAACAGTTAAAGATTTGGGTCCCCTCCCCTTAGAGGGTGACAAATTAACCATGCAAAAATTTCAAGGAACAATTAGTTTAAGTGATGATATTCTTAAGATGACAGGAAAAGTTGAAAGAGCTAATTTGAAAGGAATAGACTTGAGTTTAGAGATTTAAAGGAGCCTCATTTCTTCATTAACATCTCTTACTACATCACCAACACGTCTCAGGTATTCTAGGTCGGATTTATATGAAAATTTAGGTAAACCACATTCAGGGCTAGCGTCTACCACTCGTTCCCAACCAACGTTTTCCCCTATTCCAAGTAATCTTTTTTTCATTACATCCTCAAGTTCAAGAAATACGACAGGGTTAATTTCACCAGATTTTATTTTTTTCCATTCCCCAGCCATTAATTGACCCAAATATTTAGGTACTGTTTCACCTTTTCGTTGAAGTTCTGTTCTTATTCTTTGATCTATCAGAGTATTTGGATCAGTCTTGCAAATGCTTGCAAAGATTTTTTTATCTGTATCTTTTAGAAGTCCTTTTGTTTCTGGTGATGTGTAAAGATGGTCATCTACATGTGCTTGGACAACTTCTAACGAATCTACATCCCAAAATAATTTATCGGTTGTACTATGTAGATGCATAGACGTCGTAGCACCTTTTGACTTGGCCACGTCACATATAATTTCCCAGGATTTTCGTAATTCTTCTCTTTTAGGGGCATTTAAAATATCAATATTAAGATCATCAGATACACCTAACAAAGGATCATCTACACTAACACGTGCAGGACGCATATATTTGTTGCTGAATGAAGTTTCTTCTAAGATTTTTGCGAGTATGTAACCTAATTCCTCAAAATTTACTGAACTTCTATTAGCAAAGGCCCAAGATAAACAATGAGGATCTGTAAGACAAATACTGTATTCAACTGGTCTTCTACCAACCTTTTCGGCGATAAACGCTGAATTCTTCTCTAAGACGTGAACTTCAGGTATATAACAATTCAATTGTTTTAGATTTAATCGGCCAACAACTTCATAACCACCTTTGGACTTCTCAATACCATCGATGAGTTGAAGGAACATTTCATTCATACCCAGTTTTTCATTAGCAATTTGAGGATAAGTGGGTTCATCGATTCTCTTGGCTTTATCTATAAACATTTTTACTATAATTGATCCAACATACTCCAAAGCATCTCTATCACCAGAATACAATAATTTAGTTCTAGCATCAACATATTGGTCAGAATTTCCTTCGAAACTAATACTTCCAATATCGGTTGATTTAATCATAGAGATTATAGGTATGTTAAAATATTAATAAAAAAGAAATTTTTAGAATTTTTCAACCAAAATTTTCATTTTGAATTGATTACTTATTTTTCGCTGTTTAGAAATACTTATTAGTTCTTATCCTAAACAAAAGATTGGTGATTAAATTCGCAGAAATAGGTAAAACCTGCAAAAGATGTGGAACTTTCTTTCTTGGTAACAAATGCCCAAAATGTGGGAGTGAAACATTACCTGTAACACCAAACTCAATGACCAAGCAAGAGAAAAACCCAAAAGGCGTTTATAGTTAAAGCGTTATCCATAAATAACTAGAAAAATTCTAATTATACTTATAAAATTCGGGAAGAGGCGGTAAAATTCAAAGAAAAAATAATTGTAACTTCGGCCTTGCCTTATGCAAATGGTGAGATTCATCTAGGTCACATTACATCGACTTATTTGCCTGCGGATATTTTCACAAGATTTCAGAGACTGAAAGGAAACGATGCAATTCATGTTTGCGCGAGTGATGACTTTGGTACACCCATTCTGGTAGCAGCAGAAAAAGAAGGCAAAACCCCAAAAGAATTTGTTGATCATTGGCATAAAATCGATAAAAAAGATTTTGCTGATTTAGGAATATCGTTCGATATTTTTGATCATACGAGTTCAGAAGAAAACCTTCAAATGACACAATACTTCTTTACCAAACTCAATGAGAAAGGATTCATATTCAAGAAAAACGTTGAGCAATATTTCTGCGATAAATGTAAGAAGTTTTTACCAGACAGATATGTCGTAGGAACTTGTCCTTTTTGCCAAACAGAGAACCAGTATTCAGACGGTTGTGAAAAATGTGGAAAAACATTTCAACCCGGAGAAATACTAAACCCCCATTGCGCAATCTGTGGATCAAGACCAATAACCAAACAGAGCGAACATTATTTTTTCAAACTTTCAGAATTTTCTGACGAATTGAAGAATTGGCTAACAGTTAACAAGAATCTGCAACCTGAAGTCAAGAACTATGTTTTGAATTGGACAAAAGAAGGGTTAAAAGATTGGGACATTACTCGTGATATTCCATGGGGCGTCCCGATTCCATTGGAGGAGGCGAAAGGCAAAGTTCTGTACGGTTGGTTTGACAATCATCTTTGCTATATCTCAGCTGCATTGAAATATTTAACCGAACAAAAAAAAGATGGAAAAGCGTTCTGGAATTCATCCAAGGTATATCATTTCATCGGAAAGGATATAGTCTATCATCATTACCTGTTCCTACCATCTATGAGAATGGGTGTTGGTGAGTACAAGGTTCCAGATTTCATCCCGACCAGGGGTCATTTGTTGTTAGAAGGAAAGAAATTTTCTAAGAGTCGAGGATGGTACGTGAGTTTGAGAGATTCTCTCAATTCTTTTAACGCAGATTATCTCAGATACTACATTTCTATCATAACTCCTTACCAACAGTCAGACGTTAATTTCGATTGGTTAGATTTTCAATCAAGGATAAACAATGAATTGGTTGCTAACATCGGCAATTTCGTTCACAGGACTTTGAGTTTTATTCATTCCACATTCCATGGTGAAGTACCAAAACCAGCCGAAGATTATAATGACGAAGATGCAGCATTCCAGGAAAAAATCTGGAAATTAGAAGAAGAAGTCGGTCAACTAATGGAAGATTTACATTTAGATAGATCATTGAAAAAGATAAACGAGTTTTCTATCCATTGCAACCAATACTTCCAGAAGAATGAACCATGGTCTAATGAAAAAAGAGCAGCCAACTGTCTTTATCTATGCGTCAATGCCGTAAGATCTTTAGCTATATTATTAGAACCATTTTTGCCATTTTCTACAGAGGAATTATGGAAGTTATTGAATTACTCAGACTCTGTTCATGAGCAACAATGGAATTCTATATCAAAAATCCTGATAAAACCCGGTCACAGGATAAAGGAACCAAAAATTCTATTCAAGAAAATAGAAGATAAAGAAATTAAAATACAAAAGAGTAAATTGGAAGGAACGGGATAATTCTTCATTTTCAAGTTTTTAAGCTAAAAATCCTAAATATATAAGAGATGATATAAATGGATACAAAACTTGTAGTTGTTGCAATCATATTATTGATTGCTTTTATAGCGGTTTTGACAATATCAATACAGGGCAATGGTGGAGTTATCAACCTAGGAAAACCTAGCGGTTGTAACTACGATGGCTCTTGTCAAGGGTGGGAAGATCGAACATGTTCTGATTGTGCAGGTGGAGTAACAACAACTACTCCGACAAATGGGGAAACAAAACCAGAATGTAACGACAAATACGATAACGATGGCGATGGTTGGATTGACATGGATGACTCAGGTTGCTTTAAAAGACAGGACAATGACGAAACTGACTGTGGAGATGGAGTTTGCGAAGGCCCAGAATCATGTGAATTTTGTCCAGAAGATTGTGGGCAATGCCCAACTACAACAACAATCCCATGGACTTGTACTGATACAGACGGTGGACAGGTTTATACAGTAAAAGGAACAGTTTCAGGGCAAACTACAGAGCCTTTCAGTTACACAGATTATTGTGGAACTGGTAATGCCACTTTATTCGAGCATTACTGCCGTCAAACTGGCGATCCTGCTCCAATGAGTGAATATATTAGTTGTACATTGCTCGGTTACACTAGTTGTACAAATGGGGCTTGTGTATAACTTTTTTCTTTTTTTAAGCCTAAGAAATTTTTATAGTTAAATTTCTATAGTGAGTTGTATGATATCTTTCAAAGAATTCAAAAAAATGGAAATGAGAGTTGGAACTATAACCAAGGCCGAAGAGGTACCAAACTCAAAAAATCTTATAAAACTCAAAGTTGACATCGGCGGACAAGAAAAACAAGCGGTTGCAGGCATTAAGACTCATTATCAATCAAGTGAATTAGAAGGAAAACAGTTCGTTTTTATGACGAACCTGGAGCCAGCAAAACTCATGGGAGAACTATCAGAGATAATGATATTGGCTGCTGTGGAAGGTGACAAAGTAGTCCTGATCAAGCCCGAGAAAGAAATAAGCAATGGAGCAATTATCGAGTAATCATTTAACTTTAATACTTTCTTTTGATAAATATTTGTCAGAGAACATGAAAACAGTAAAAGATTTTATGAACGAGAATGTCGTATGCCTATCTCCTGATGACACTATCTTTGATGCAGCAAAAATCCTTTCTCAACTAAACATTGCTGGTGCCCCAGTAGTAAAAAACGATAAAATAGTCGGAATAGTTTCCATTTCTGATATGATTAAATTCATCGACATAAAACTAGGAAAACTCCCGAAAATAGATACACCTGGTCTATCAACATTATTGCTAGCATTAGTTCAGATGCAGAAAGTACGTTCTGATTTTAAAAAGGAATTAGAAAAAATAACTAAGACCAAAATAAAAGAGGTAATGACCAAGAATGTTATAATCATCTCTTCATCACAAACGATGATTGATGTGGCAGAACTGATAGAAAAACATGATGTCAATCGTTTACCTGTTGTCGACAACGGAAAGATTGTTGGTATCGTTGCTAGAGCTGATATAATAAAGGCATTGATCCGTTGATTTTAAAAGAAAGAAAAGGAAGTCAAGAACTATTACCATTCATCCGCCTCATCGTCCCAAGATTCGTTATCCCAGCCTTCTTCTTCCTCTTCCCAGTCTTCAGTGTCTTCCTCATCGTTCCATTCATCATCCCAATCTGTCATGAGTGTCCCTCGTAAGAGACTTCCTTTATTTATTTCATTTGCGCAAGTGGTATATAAAATTATCACAATTATTTTTTTTGTATTCGTAAGAAACTATTTTTTTACATTTTAAACCATAAAAGAGTAATCATTTTTTTCCGTCCAAAAATTTATTAAAATTATAAAACTTATAATCTTACCATCGAAAAACTTCAGTAGATACTATGATTACTAAAGATAAATTGAAGCCTAAATTCAGTAAAGAATGGGAAAAATATTATAAAGTTGATTTTCTCGCCGATAATGGCTTTGTTAGAAAGGTTTGTCCAAAATGTGGTAAAGGCTACTGGACTTTACAGACAGATAGAGAGCATTGTCCGGACCAACCATGCCAATTTTATGAGTTCTTGGGCAACCCTCCAACCAGTAAAAAGTTTGATTATGTACAATCTTGGAAAATCATAGAAGACTTTTTCAAGAAGAATGGCCATACGAGCATAAGACGTTATCCCATAGTTTGTAGATGGAGACCTGATTTGTTCTTCACTATAGCTTCGATAATAGATTTCCATCGTTTGGGAAAAGAAGGTGTTACATTCCAATTCCCTGCTAATCCTTTAATCGTGCCTCAATTCTGTTTACGCTTCAATGACATTCCTAACGTCGGAATAACTGGCAGACATTACAGTTGTTTTTGCATGGTCGGGCAACATTCTATTTTCAATGGGAAGCAAGGATACTGGAAAGATAAATGCATTGAATTAGATTTCAAGTTATTATCTGGACCGTTCGGTATCAAACCAGACGAAATAATTTTCCTGGAAGATCTATGGGTCGGTCCTGGGGCTTTTGGACCCTCACTTGAATATTTTGTTAGAGGTTTGGAAATAGGCAATGCTGTTTTTACTGAATTCAAAACAATAAATTCTGATGTAAAAGAAATGAAAGAAAAAGTCATCGATATGGGTGCGGGCTTGGAAAGATTTGCCTGGATAACTCAAGGAACTCCTACATCATATGATGTAGTGTTTGAACCCATATTACGATACTTGCGGAATAAAACCGGGATTAAGTATGATACTGAGTTCTTCCTAAAATATTCAAAATTAGCTGGTTCACTCAACCTAGATGAAGTAAAGAATATTAAAAGGATGAGAGAACAAATTGCTACAAAATTAGGAATTACTGTTGAACTTCTGGACAAAAATATCAAACCATTGGAAGCTATGTATGCGATATCAGATCATACAATGGGTTTAACCTTTGCTATAGCTGATGGGTTGCTGCCTTCGAACGTTGGTGGTGGTTATAACCTTCGTGTCATTTTAAGAAGGGCGTTGGGCTTCATAGACGATTTTAGATGGGATATCGATTTAACAGATGTTTGTGAATTGCATGCCAGACACCTCAGGTTAATGTGTCCAGAATTGTCTGAACATATAGACGAGATCCATAAAATCCTTGATATCGAGAAGAAGAGATTCCATGAGACAAAACTCAGAACAAAACGGACAGTTGAAGCAATAGTTGCAAAGGGAGAAATGATTGACGAAGAAAAATTAATCGAACTCTATGACTCAGATGGCATAACCCCAGAATTAGTTCAAGATTTTATGCCAGATTTGAAAATCCCAATCGATTTCTATGTTAAAGTAACTGAAAGGCACATGGGTGAGAAAAAGATTCCGATAATCGAGACGATTGATGTTAGTGGTTTACCTCCGACAGAAATCCTATATTATGAAGACCAAAAAAAGATGGAATTCCAGGCGAAGGTTCTTAAAATTATAGAAGACAAATATGTTGTTCTTGATAAAACTTATTTCTATGCTGAAAGCGGGGGTCAAAAATCTGATGTTGGTTTTATCGGAGGTTCACCCGTATCCGATGTTCAAAAGGTTGGAGATGTGGTTGTTCATAGAATTCTTGGACAATTAGAAGAAGGCAAGACTGTTAACTGTAGAATCAATGAGTACAGGAGAAAGATTCTGCAAATGCATCATACAGCTACACACATAGTTAATGTTGCTGCTAGACAAATTCTAGGGAATCATGTTTGGCAACATGGTGCAGAAAAAACTTCTGAAAAAGCCAGACTCGATATAACTCATTATGAGCCTTTAACAGATGATATTGTAGGAAAAATTGAACAAAAAGCAAATGAAATAATTAGAAAGAACCTGTCTGTAAAATCTGAATTGTTACCTAGAGCTGAAGCAGAAAAGAAATATGGTTTTAGAGTATATCAAGGAGGAGTTGTTCCTGAAGATAAGTTAAGGATAATCTCAATCGGTAATATAGATCATGAAGCCTGTGGTGGATTACACTGTGAGAAGACGGGTGAAGTCGAATACGTAACGATACTAAAAACCAAAAGGATTCAGGACGGTATTGACAGAATAGAATTTACTGTTGGACCTGTTGCCTTGAAACAACTCAAAGAGAAAGCATCTCTACTCGATGAAACCGCAAAATTACTGAAAGTAAAAGAGGCGAAAGTTCCTGAAGCTGTTAGAGAATTGTTTGAAAAGTGGAAAACAAAAAGGAAAGAATTGAGGAAATTGAGAAAAAAGTGATCGGATGAATGAAATTAAAGTTTTAATAGAAGGTTATGCAAAAAAAATTAAAAATGGTTGGATTGCAAACTCTACTGTTACATTAGTCAAGTCGAATGGTAAGAACATTATTGTTGATCCCGGCTGTAACAGAGGTAAACTAATAAATGCACTTAAAAAAGAGAATCTCAGACCATCTGATATTGATTATGTTTTGTTAACCCATGATCATACTGACCATGCTCTACTTGCTGGAGCTTTTGAAAAAGCTAAAATTCTGAATCCTAAAGAAATTTATGATAAGGATGTTCAGATAGAACATAATAATAAGATTCCAGATACTGATGTAAAAATCATCCAAACTCCAGGTCATGCTCATCAACATGCTTCTTTGCTTGTTAAAACTAAAAAAGGAAATGTGGTGATTGCTGGTGATTTATGGTGGTGGAAAGACAACGAAAAGCCAAGGACTGATTACAACAGTCTGATGAGAAAACATGATTCATATGTAAAAGAAAAAGATCTAATAAGCAAAAGTAGAGAGAACGTCTTGAAAATAGCTGATTATATCATCCCGGGTCATGGAAAAATGTTTAAGGTGATCAAATGACATCAGGAAATCAAATAAAAGAATTAAAAAGGAAAGAAAAAATCCTTAGACAGGCTGCTGAATCAATCAAGGTCCAAGAAAAAGATCTACCAAGAGTAGTGAAGAGATTCTTAGACGAACTGGAACAATTCGAGAATGAGATTAAATCTATTAAAAAATAAATTTTACAACCGCGTGGTTACACACCATACAGGTCTTTGCAACAAAAGATTACAAACTGCTTCTTGTGTTTCATTAATCGTCGGGTTGGTAATAGTTTTCGCTCCATTCAAGCTCGTAATCGTTACTCCGTCTGACCCTTCGGATAATATCTCTTGTAGGTAAATCTGTCCATCAGAATTAAGTGTAATTCGTTCCAACTCATTCTTCATACTAATACAATCCATGCATCCAGAAGAATAACGATATTCGATCAGAGTGAAATATCTTCTTAACAAGTATGTTTTCTGTTGTTCGGTCAATTCATAAGTTAAGATTTTATCTTGTGGTATTTGGATCTGATCGGTGGGTTGATTGAAGAGGCTCATTAAACCATAAGCGAAAGTAGAACCGAACATTAACACTATAAAAAATAGTGCTATTACCTTCATTTTTTTGGTTACCATAGATTAAAATCTAGATTAATCAGAAATAAATGTTTTCTCTAAGTCAAGATCTACTCTACTTTTGGTTCTATTTCCCCTCTGTGAATCTTAGCAGATGGTGGGGTTAATATCAGATAATCTTCGTCAACACCGATTATATCCCCATTCATAGCGACTGAGGTTCTTCTCAATCTTTCTACAGACCTCTTCAACTCGCCCAAATCCCTTTCTTTCAGTTTCTTTATTCGTAAGAATACAACGTTTCCTTCTCTCAAAAGTCTTTGAACTCCCTCCACATCCCTGTAATCCTGTAGATTTTCTATTCTGATATTCATTCTTCCTCTATCTTCACCCTCAGTTGTTATTTCAATAAACTCTTCTCTATCTTCAGGTTCATCCTTCCCGAATATCGATTCAAAGACCATCTTTTCACCTCAAATTTGGATTTGATACTTAAACTTAAATAATTATAATTCCCTCTTCACGGCCTCCAACATGCTCACGATGTTCCATATCTGTGTTCTAGTGTACATAGGCATATTTGGATCATTAATAATTTCGTCCAGCACAGATATGGCCGAACTCAGTCTTATATCCCAACCATTTTCTGTCCTTTCGGTCAAATCTTTTTTTGCTTCTTCAGCAGCACCCCTTATATTCCTTGGAACTGTTCTGTCCTCTATTATCTGTGTTAATAGTTTTACTATCGGTTCTAAGTCTCTCATTTGAATCACTCATTGGTTCATCATCTTTTTTAATCTCGGTTCCATATCTTTTAATCTTTTAGTAATCCTCTCTTCGGTTTTTTCAAAAGTTTTAGCTCTTAAATCAAAATTATCTTTTCTTTCTTTTAATTCTGCTTTCAATTTTTTTACATCTTTTTGTACCATTACTGGTCCTACTATTTTATATGCCTTTGTCCCCTTGTTAGTTCCCAATTCTTCTATCGCTTTATCTATCTCTAATGTCTGTAATTTTAAGTTTTCTTTCTGAATGAGTATAGCCTGTAACTGTTGCTGCAAAGCCTGGAATTGTTCTAAAAATTTCCTGTCATCTTCTGCTACCATTTTTGTCCCTCCATTTCTTTAAGTGTTTTTACTAGGGATAAATATGAATTGATAACCGCTTTTAAATAACTTATCTTTTCCGATTCGATTTTAATGATTAAATTCTTTTTGTCTGTACTCAAATAGATCTTTAAATCCTTCTTATTCTTTATATCGGGTAATAGACTTTTTCTAATGATTTCTGGGTTTTTGCATTCTATCCTTAAAGTTGCCTGCATTTTATCTAAAAATATATAAAATAAAAGAGGATTAATAGGTTCTTCTACCTGGCTCGCACTCTTTTAATTACTTCTGGTCTCATCTTGAACAATATCCTATACCCGCAATATGGACATCTAATCCTATCTTCGGCATTTTCAATCATTTTTTTGCATTTCAAACATCTGAAACTCATTAAATCACTCCATAACAATTAATTCTGTTGTCGGGGAGTATGCTCCACCAGAAAATTTAGCCTTACATTTACTACATACCCATATACCTGCAGATGCTCTCTTTAAGGCCTTTCTTTTGCATGAAGGGCAGGCATATACCATCCTCTGTTTTTCCTCTATTTTTTTTACAGCAACTTTTACTCCTCTGCCGTATCTTGCTCCAAACCTACCCGTAGAACCAACTTTCTTACCCATCGAATCATCTCACTATTTTGAAGTCTTTCTTCTTTACTATATTATCCAATATCTTTTTGAGCTGAGCATCATCTATAGTAGTCTTTATTTGACCGGATTGATAAAGTTGTAGAAGATAAAGTTCTAGTTGAGTGGCCAGTTCAGGTTTTACTAGTCTGATTCTCCCCAGCCTCTCTATCGCTTCTTTAGTCAATATCTTCCTCATCAAGACCTTTTTCATCTTCTCTAATTCGTTCATCTGTTCTGGGGTTAATTGATTCATTCCTTCACTCCCTTGGTAATGCTACTAATGAATTTTTTACCTTTATCACTGATCACTCGGCCTCTTTTCTTTTGGTTTTTACTCTTCTCGATCAGACCTGCTGCTTCTAGTTGTTGTAAACTCTTCCTTATTATACTACCCCCAGATTTCCTGAACCTCTCTGGTTTGTGTCCCCTGTCCTTCTTCCCTCCATAATGGGTTCTCAGTCTCTCAACTCCAACAGGACCATTCAGATAAATCCTTCTGAGTATCGAAGCTGTTCTAGTATACCACCAATCATTCTGTCGTGGGGGAAATTTTCTACTAGACCCAGTTTTTACAAAAATTGCCCACTCTGGCGGTTTTATCGCTTCTATCTTTTTCAACTCTTCCTTACAAATTGCTATGAACTTCTTTGAATCAACGTTTTTCATACTAATCACGTGCTCTTCCGGTCAACAGTATATACGCAGCTATGTTTAAAATCGTGATCAACCCACCAATCATCAGTAGTGCTATCAAAATCACCACTGGCAATGAACTAACACTACAGAAATTAAAGTTTTTATTCGTTTCGCATAGCACTGTTACCCTTGCAATATTATTAACAACGTAAAAAATACCGAAAATTGCTATGAATACTGTTATTAAACTCATGCCAATTATTTTCCAGTTGTAAGCCGCCATGTTTTATCTCCATAACATAAGCATGTTAAAAAATGTATAACTTCATCTTATTATATCTTTTTAACGTAGGGTTTCTTGTAAACATCACCACAATTCAAACATTTTATTTTCATAATTTTTTTTTGCGGGCCGATTCTGATTTTAGCGGTTTTTTTAGTTGTCAACAATTGGTTGCATTTCTTGCAAAACTTTCTTTTTTGCTCTTTAGTTAGCCTGACGTTACATTTCATCCCTATTTTCCTGGCAAGTTCTACATACCTTCTACTCCTCTCAGGATTTTTCTTCAGTTCTTTCTCTGCCAGATTAAGCAGTATTTCTATCCTTTCCTTAGCGATTTTCACCTTCTCTGGCGATAGACTTCTAATTCCCCGTCTTTTCATTCTAATCCAATATAAAATAGGCCTCTAAGAGGTTATAACCTTTAAAAACTCTTTCCGAAACCTTTAAATACTTAACGTCTATTGTTCACTATATGATGGTAAAACATGTCAAATTTATAGCTTTTTTAACCGCTTCCTTATTACTATTGCTAGGCTCAATTCCTACTGTTTCTGCTGTTGAAGAATGTTACCTTGACATCTATGTGTGGGATCAGGATGACAATGCTTTAGATGCTAATATATATGTTGATGGCTCCTACGAAGGTTATAACGATCATATAACTGTTGAAGTCGACGAAGGCACTCATACAGTCGAAGCAACAAGATCTGATTATGATTCAGATTCTGAGACAGTAACATGCTCATGCGACGAAACAAAAAGAGTAGATTTAAAATTAAACAGAGACTCTGATGAAATCAGGTTGGAATTAGGCAGTTTGGATGTTGATCCTGATAATATATGCAGGGATGAGGATGAAACCATTGATTTGTCAATCCGTGTGACCCTAGAATCCGGCCCCGATAATACAGAAATAACAACCAGATTCTACATTGAAGATGATTATGATGATTGGGATTATTTGGGCAAAGACGAACAAAATTTGGATGAAGGTCAAACAAGAACCTTTGAAATAGAGTATGATTATGATTATGATGATCTGGAAGAAGGTCGTCATGATGTAAAAGCCGTTGTGGCAGCTGGAGACGTAAAAATAACTGAGTATGCTGATTTAGACGTTGATGATTGTGATGGGGAAGCGAGAGTGAACGTTGGTTACATAAATTTAGAACCTTCAAATCCTGATAAAGGCGATATAGTCGAAGTAAAAGTTCCTGTAACCCTGGAATCCAGTGAAGACGATTCAGATAGAGTTTATGTCTATGCTTACATAGATGATGATAAATTCTACACTACCAGTAAAATCCTGGATGAAGACCAGACTTACAGGTTCAAGTTCACTTTCGATACTGATGATTATTCAACTGGTTCCCATAAGATAAAAGTAAAGGCAAAAGTTGATGATGAGACAGATACTTCAACAAGATCCTTCACTATAGGAAAAATATTCGGTGAAGAACAAGATCACTGCTTATCGATCGATAACATAAGAACAGATAAACCCTTGCAACCGGGTTTGAGTGTTAAAATACTCATTGATGTGATGAGTTGTGGAGATGCTGATGAAGATGAAGTTAAAGCTAAAGTAGAAGCTTTCTCCAAAACCTATTATACTGGTTTTTTTGATATAGTTTCAAGGCAAACCAAAGAAGTATTTATTCCAGTTTCAGTTCCTGATGATGCTTCGGGCAAGCAAACCATTAGAGTTACTGTATGGAATGACGAAACTACGGATTCATGGTCAAAGGATTTTGTTGTTTCTACAGGAATTCCATTCATTGAAATTAAGAAAGAGTTTGCTGTTGAGGAATGTGAGACTGAAGAAATCAAACTTACTGTTGTGAACATAGGTGAAGTCACAGATGCTTTTACTCTTTCAGTATCAGGTCCTGTAGCAGAATGGATAACTGGAATACCAGAAGCCGTTGAACTTGAACCAGACGAGAGAAAGACCATTACTGCTTATGTATCTGTTCCATGCGATACAGAATCAGGCTATTATGAGTTCACTATCACTGCTGAGAGTTCACCAAAATATTCTACTACTTCGAGTGTCCATGTTGTAAGACCATGGGTATGGCCTATGTTTTCATTACCGACAGGTTTCTTCTGGTTTACAGGAATTTGGTTATGGTTACCTTGGTTGTTACTTCTATTGTTCATAATATTCATCATATTCTTGCTGTTAGTTCTTGGTGGAAATTTTAACAGTAGACGTAGACCAATGTTTGACTGCCCTATTGGCAGTAACCATTGCTGATGAAAATGACCGAAGAACCTACCGAAGAACCTTATAGAGGAAAACATAGAAATGCACTGGCGGCTTTGGGGTATAGGTTTCCTTCTCATGGCGGTAAATTATTGGAAGCCCTACTTGGCGAAGTGCTGACTAATAGGATAAAAATAACAACTAATTGGGTTGAAAAAGAAAAAGCATTAATTTTAGATGTTCGAACAAAGCCATTCGAAGGGCCATCGGCTCATCTACAAAGATATCGAGTATCTGAGGAAACAAAAAATGGACAACCAGTAATACTTTTAGAAGAAATAGGAGTTGTTTATACCCAATCAAAGGCAACTGATTATGGTCGTAAAATATTGGGAATTCCAACCAAAGAACCCAAAAGTTAAGATTTTTTGAAGCCTCAGCCGGGATTTGAACCCGGGATCTCCGCATTACCAGTGCGGCGCTTTAACCAGACTGTAGCTACTGAGGCACTGATAAAGATTCTGATTCAAAACTTATAATTTTTTCCACGCTTTTGATTTTAAATCATCTTCACTATCCTATACAAAAAGTTTCTGGATAAAAAGTCTAGAGAATTGAAAAAGAAAAGCTTAAATCCTTAACTGTTATTCGCTTTTCTATGAGCAGAAAAAGATTCGCGCCACTCATAAATCTTGCTTATGCAGGAGTATGTACTATTGAATCAATTCTAAGATATCCTTTTGATCCACAAGGATCTAGTGATGCAGCATTAGCCGCTTTTTATCATTTACATTCAGGAGTAAGTCCCTATCTTGCTGAAAACGGTTTGATTAATGCTGGTAATGCGTCTGCAAATTTAATGTGGTTAGGAGTCGATTTAGCTCTATTAAACCGTAGACCTTCAACTTCAATAACTTATAATCTTTCTCCTTTAGTACAGGGTGTTCAGGTCGCAAGTAACTCAGTTGAAGCTTTACATAAAAAGGGAAAAAAATAAGTTCTCAATTTATTTAAGATTGATTTTCTTTCCTAAGAACAAAAATCTACTTGGTTCTGATTTATTTATGTCTATTTTCAGTAACTTTTTCTAGAATAATATTCTTGAAGATGATGACTTTATCCCCTTTACTCACGGAAACAGAGGGGTTGAGTTTAACATTAATTTTTCTGTTTTTGATATCTACGACTGCTTTTCCCCCATCGATATCAACAACTTTTCCTGTTGATGTCAAGCACATTTAACTCGCCTTAACATCTTTTTTCTTAAAACATAATATTTTGAAATCACAAAAATCACAGAGTCTTGATTCCTTTTTTGAGAATTCGCTGATCACAGGTTTCTTCCCTCTGATCAAACTTATATCGCCCTTTATTTCTTCAATGTCTCTTTCAGAAATGGGATAGAAAACGCTTTCTCCTGTCCTCAAGTAATAGAATGATATGTGCTTTGGCATCTCTTTGAACAGCTCGTTCCAAAGGAATGCATATGCTTTACCCTGTTTCAAATGGCCATCCGGAATAAAATGAGGCAATGCACATTTTGATGTTTTGTAATCCACGATGGCTATTCCCTTTCCGAATAAGCTCATCGTTTTATCCACGAATCCTTTTATATTTTCCCCTTCTATCTCTAATTTCATCTCCATGTCTTTCGGATAAAAAAACCTCTTTATATCCCGTTCAAACCATTTCGAATTTTTATCCAACTCCTTCATCTTATTCATTAAGGAATACGCCAATTTTATCGCATAGAAATCCAAGAACTCTTTAGTTTCGTTCAAAAATCTTGTCTTCTGGGTCTGATTCTTGAAACAATCATCATAAAGCTTTCCAATCTGTTTCCACTCAGTTTCTAAGAGAGAGAATAAAGCTTTCCTGAATTTTTCCCACACTTCCTGCCAATTGCTTCCTTCCTCGATATCAGTCAAATCAATAAAAGTGAAGAAATGTTCCAACACACGATGTACTATCTTACCTCTGACCATCGATGGTTTAGGTTTTTCTTTTATTTCCCGAATGTAGATGTAATAGAACTTTCTAGGACATTCATAGAAACATGCAATACCAGTCGGGGAAAGTCTAATGTTATTCTGCTTTTTCATAGAACCACGAGTATTATGTTATTATGTCTGAACTAATTAATATTATTGTCTGATGGCTTCAGCAAAATCGACTAAAACATCTTCTGGGTTCGCTGCCTTAACAACACCAGATGCTGGTATTACCCCCACAGTTCCTAACTCCAATGCTCTCTTAACATCCGCGCCTTTTGATATACCGGCCCCGCAGAGAATATTTATGTTTGAGTTGATTCTCTTAACTTCATCGACTACTTTTTTAACAACCTCTGGTTTTGTCTGTGATACAGGTATCCCAGTGCCGATGAGTTCTGGGGGCTCATAAGCAATAAAATCTGGATTAAACTTCGCTATCTCTTTACTCTCATCAACACTCGCAGAACAACAAACAGAAATCAACTTATAATTTTTCGTGAGTTCAACACATTTCCCTATCTTATCCAGATCTAACGTTCTCTCCGAATGGTTTATCAAAGTTCCGATGGCTCCAGCCTCTTTTACTGATAATGCCGTTATGTGCCCTGTATGAGCTCCTACCTCGATCGGGTCAATATGTTGAGAAAAAACTGGTATTTCTAGTTCATCTGCTATCGTTTTGATATCAACAAATTGTGGAGCGACTGAAATGTTTAACCCATATTCGAACGATATAAATTCACATAGTTTGGCTAGTCGGAATGCCTTTTCTCCTGTTCCTTCATCATAACATTTGAAATTTACTAAAATTATCGGAAGTTTCATATTATCACCCCATTTCAATTATTCTGGCCTCTCCTTTTGATTTTTTAATCTTCAACATATCCCCCTTCTTGATCGAGATCATTCTATCATTGTTATCTGCTGTGACTAAACCATGGCCCCTAAGAACTTCTACTTCGACAACGGAATCTCCATCCAATATCAAAGGTTTCCTAGCTTCTTTAGAGTTGTTGAATGCCAACCCCAAACCCTTAGCGAATTTCTTTTTTGTGATTGAGTAGAAATAACCAGTGCTCCCATAAGGAGTCGTGACTACGATTCCATCTCCGATCACTCTATCCCCCACAACTTTATTGTTTACTTTTACTCGCAACCTGATAGTCTTAATCGGAATTTTATGATGAATACAGATTTCGTTCAAACCGATTAATTTTTTTTCAGGATCGTTGTTGACAATACCTTCGACTTTAATTTCTTTGATTATTTTGTATTTCTTTTTTTTCAAGGCGTTCAACACTTTCGAGAAATCATGTTCCCCTACTTTGCATTTTTCACAGATTTTGCTGTGTCTTATCAGGATTCTTGGAATTCCAGGATAAATCCTCTCAGCATATAAAGCTGTTCCATCCCCACCGATAGATATCACAACATCAGGATCCTTCTTGTCTGACTTCAAACCATACTCTGACAATCTGTTTTCAATTAATTTTCTGGCTAAACCGACAACAGCTATTTTCATAAAATCATTTCATGGCTTTTTTCACTCTTTCTTGAGCTATCTTCATCGCAGCATCTCTCGGACTTAACTTTTCTTTCTTAGCTTTATCTAGGACAAGCTTAGTATTCTTTTTTTCCTTCTCTTCGACTAGTTTAAACATCTGTTTCGGCGTTCCACCACTGTACTCAACATAAGATGAAATCACACCGCCTGCATTGGCAACAAAATCGGGTATTACTAAAACCCCTTTCTGATGTAATATCTTTTCGATATCATGTGGAATCGGTATATTTGCTCCCTCAACGATTATTTTCGTTTCAACTCTATCAACGTTATTTTTTGTAATAACATCTGCAACTGCAGCTGGAATAAAAATGTCGGCTGGCAACTCCAAAATCATATCACACTTGTAAGTTTGGCCAGGATGCATGTCTCTTGATTTTACTGTCTTTGTTGAATAATTAATAACACTACCAGTTTCTTCTTTTATCTTGATCAACTTTTCAATATCTATCCCCTCTGGAACATTTAAACAACCTTTAGAATCAGATATAGAAACTATTTTTGCTCCAACTTCTGATAAGAATTTTGCCGCGAACATCCCAACATTACCAAAACCTTGGATAGCTACTGTGGCATCTCTTATATTCAAGCCATGATGTTTGGCAGCTACGAGTGTAGAATGAAAAACTCCAAACCCAGTTGAACCCAATTCATGTGGTATTCCCCCAAGCTTCTTTGGTTTTCCGGTACATGCTTTCATGGATCCGTTGGCCTTAGCAAACCATTTCATCTCTTCTTCTGCCGTGTTCATGTCAGGAGCAGCAACATACATAGAGGGACAAACAGGTTTTAAAGATTTTGAAAAAGCTTCAACTATTGCCTTTTTTTGTTCTTTCGAAATTTTTCTGTCGTCGCTAATTATTCCAGATTTTGCCCCACCAAACGGTAATTCAGCCAAAGCACACTTCCATGTCATTGCTCTCGCAAGTCTAAAAACTTCTTCAACATCAACATCGGGCCTAAATCTTATCCCGCCCTTCCCAGGACCTAATGCAGTATTATCGATTACAAGAATCCCCTTCATCCCTGTCTTAGGATCATAAGTCTGAACAATTTTTTCTGGTCCCCATTCATCTGCAAAATCATAACATTCCATACGATTAACCACCTATCTCCTTGAACTTTCTCCAATCTATTATTATCTCGGCCTTTATCCCATGCAAATAATTGTAAGCCATTAAACCAGCTTTAGCTCCTTCACCTGCCGCTACGACGATTTGTTTAAAGGGTGTGTTATCAACATCACCGGCGGCAAACACGCCTGGTCGAGAAGTTTCACAATTATTGTTGACTTTTATATAACCATTTTTATCCAGTTTCACTAAATCTTTAACAAAGTCGGTTTTAACTACAGAACCTATTTCGATAAACGCACCATCAACCTTTATTTCCTTTCTCCCACCAGTTTTTCTACTTTCGACTATCATGGATTTTAAAAATTTATTTCCTTTAAATTCTACCGCTATATAACTCAGAACTAGTTCAATGTTTCTCTTTTTCTTTACTTTTTCAATTTCAGCTTCAAATCCTCTAAATTCATCTCTCCTATGTACAAGATAAACTTTTTTTGCGATTTTACATAATAACAAAGCTGCATCTAAAGCAGCATTACCACCGCCTATTACAGCGACTGTCTTATCTCTGAAGAGTGGAGCGTCGCAAGTTGCACAGTAAGAAATACCCTTACCGGTAAATTTTTCTTCGCCAGGAATGTCTAAAGTTCTAGGAATCTTTCCGAATGCCAAAATCAATGTTCTTGCCTCATAATTTTTATTACTCGTTGTCTTTACGACAAAATTCTTTTTCTTCGGCGTTGCCCCAACAACTTCTTCGAATATTATTTTAACGCCAAAATCCCTTACTTGTTCCTCAAATTTCTGGATTAATTTGTAACCTTCAATCTTTTCAAAACCAGGATAATTTTCTATGTGTGGTGTTTCAGACACCTGATCACTCAAACCTTTACTCAAAACCAAAGTTTTCAAATTCCTTCTAGAGGCGTAAATAGCAGCTGTTAATCCAGCTGGACCTGCTCCTATTACAATGGTATCGTACAACATTTACCACCTATTTTAATTTTAATGTTTCTTTTAATGCTGTCACATTATATCCGACTATGATCTTACCATCCACATCTATTACAGGAACACCCATCTGACCAGATTTTTCTATCATCTCTTGTGCGGCCTTTTGATCTTTAGATACATCAATATCTTCAAATTTTACATTGTTATTTTTTAAAAATTCCTTCGTCATCTGACAGTATGGGCAAATGGGTGTACTATAGACCTTTACTACCATAACATCACGTGTCAATATTTAGGGATTATCTTATTTTAATTTTATTACATTAGGAATTTCATCTATTAAATCCGATGCCATCGAGCCTTCTCCTAATTTTTTGGCAACCATATCACCGGCTTTGCCGTTAATGTAACATGCGGCGCAAGCGGCTTCGAAAGGATCAATCCCTCTAGCCAACAAAGCCCCACAAATCCCAGTTAAAGTATCTCCTGTTCCCCCAACTGTTAAGAAAGGATTACCAGTTTTATTTATCGCTACTTGTTTTCCGTCTGAAATCACGTCAACGTAACCCTTCAAGAGAATGATACAACCTAACTTGGAAGCTCCTTTTTTAACTAAGTTTATTCTCTTCTTCGTATCTGAATCTGGTTTCTTACCGGTTAAAACATAGAATTCAAACGAGTGTGGAGTGAGTATAAAATTCTTTCTCAACACTTTTTTATCAGTAGCAACCGCATGAATCGCATCCGCATCTATGACGCAAGGTGAAGTCAGTCCTCTCAATATTCTTTTGATTGTAGTTAATGTCTCCTCATTCCTTTCCAAACCTCCACCTATAGCTACTGCATTAGAGTCTTCAGCTAGAATAAAAATGTCACCTAGGTGACTCTCATTCAGGTAATCACCTTCTAAGGGATAGGTAATCAAATCTGGAGAGAAAGATGCAATTATATCTGCAGCCCGTCTTGGAGCAGCTATCGTCACTAGATCTACTCCAGTCCTGTAAGCAGCTAGAGCATTGAATGTTGGTGAACCAGAATATCTTTTACTACCCCCTATTATCAACAAACTGCCAAAATCACCCTTATGACTCCATTTCCCTCTCGGTTTGAACATCTTTTTAATCAATTTTTTATCAACCGTTTTCATAGGACCACCTAATATATTAGTTGTTATTAGTTATATAAAATCTTGAAATTACTCAGGAAAAATTTTATAACCAACAAAAGATAAATTAAAATAGGGTATTGACCCTAAAAAATCGATTAATTTAAAAGTATGGTTTGGTTTATGGTTTTTATGGACAGCAAAATTTTACCCATCTTGATAGTAATCGGAATTATAGTCCTAGTTAGTGTATCCATTAAACCCGAGATCCCAGTAAAACCCGAACTGAAGAAGTTCTCTTCTTGTGATGAGATAGAAAATTTTATAAAAACAGGTGGAGAAATCGGCATGTATGGCGGTATAGGCATGCCTGTTTTTACTGATGGTCTTGTGCCAAGAGCTCTTGCAACTACAACTGGTGGAGCTGAGGCCGCCACAGAATATTCGACAACAAACATACAAGTTGCAGGAGTTGATGAAGCCGATATCGTAAAGAATGATGGAAAATACATATATGTTGTTTCCGGAAAAAAGGTTGTTATTGTAGATGCCTACCCAGCTGAAAATTCTAAGGTTTTATCTGAGATAGAATTCAGTGGATCCCCTCAAGAGATATTCATAAATCAGGATAAACTGATCATTTTTGGGCGTGAATCTTCCGGCAAAGGATACTATTCTTCAGAGACTTTTCTTCAAGTTTATGATATTTCAGATAGAGAAAACCCAACTGTATCGAGAGACATTCTATTCGATGGAAGCTATTACGATTCGAGGATGATAGGAGATTATGTTTACGTTGTAATAAACCAGCCTGTATATCACTATAGTGAAGAAGAACTAAATATCCCAGAAATTACATACGCGGGCGAATCTAGACCTTTATGCAGATGCCTTGATGTATACTATTTCGATGTTCTAGATTATTCCTACAAATTTACATCTATAACAGCGATAAACACTCAGGATGATGATGAAGATGTATCATATGAAGTATTTCTCATGGGAAATGCACAGAACATGTTCGTTTCTTTGAATAACATTTACATAACCTATACAAAGTGGTTGAGGCATATCGATTATTTGGAAAGAATGATCGATAAAGTTTACATACCCAACGTACCGATAAACATCGCTAATGAAATGCGTACGATAAAAAATTCAGACCTTGAAACTTATCAAAAAATGCAGGAAGTAAGAGAAACATTCGAAAATTATTACAACAGTTTGAGTAATGTCCAAAAAGAGAGTTTAATGAAGAATGTACAAGAAGATACGACAGATTTACTACAAGAAATCGCAAAAGAAACACAAAAAACAGCCGTTCATAAAATATCCATAGAAAATGGAGAAATAGAATATGAAACAAATGGGGAAGTTCCCGGGAATGTTTTGAACCAGTTCTCCATGGACGAATACAATGGATACTTTAGAATAGCAACCACGACAGGAGGTCTTTGGATGTTTACTGGCCAAACACCATCCCAAAACCATGTTTATGTTCTCGATAATAATCTTAACATTGTTGGAAAATTAGAAGATCTTGCTCCTGGAGAAAGTATTTATTCCGCTAGGTTTGTCGGCGATAGAGGTTATCTCGTGACGTTCAGAAAGATTGACCCCCTATTCGTGATAGACTTAACAAACCCATCCAACCCAAAGATTCTCGGAAAACTAAAAATACCCGGTTATTCTGATTACCTGCATCCTTACGACGAGAACCATATAATAGGAATAGGTAAGGAAACAGTAGCAGCGGAACAAGGCGATTTTGCTTGGTATCAAGGAGTGAAATTATCTTTGTTCGATGTGAGCGATGTTTCAAAACCAAAAGAAGTATCAAAGTATGAGATAGGCGATAGAGGAACTGATTCTTATGCGTTAAGAGATCATAAGGCATTCTTGTTCAGCAAATCAAAGAACCTTCTTGTCATTCCCATCTTACTCGCTGAAATAGACGAAGAAAAATATCCAGGTGGTGTGCCTCCTAGTATGCACGGAGATTATGTTTGGCAAGGGGCTTATGTATTAGATGTTTCCTTGGATGACGGATTTGTATTAAGAGGTAGAATAACTCATTTAGAAGATGATGAAGAGTTTTTGAAGAGCGGCTATTACTTCAGATCTGATTATTCTGTGAAAAGGTCTCTCTACATGGATGATGTACTTTATACTGTTTCAAACAAAATGATAAAAATGAATAATCTAGAGGACCTAGAAGAAATCAATAGAATAAGTCTTCCTTATGAAAAAGGTTATTACCCAGGTTATTGGGAATAATCATTCAATATCAATCTGTGCCTTCTGTAACTTACCAGAATAATCAATATAAACCGTTTTAGTTTCAGAAAACTCATTTATACCTTCAATCCCTGCTTCCCTAGTTCCATTTCCTGTATGCTTAACTCCTCCAAAAGGTAAATGAACCTCTGAACCAATAGTACTAGAATTAACATAAGTCAATCCAGCTTCTATATGTTGGATTGCGAGGAAAGCCTTTCTAATATCTTCAGTATAAATCGCCGAACTCAACCCGTATTCCACAGAGTTCATTGCATCGATAGCCTCATCAAAATCTTTCACAGGAATCAAAGAAACTATCGGTCCGAATATCTCTTCTTGTGCTATCCTCATGTCTATCGTACAGTCAGTAAACAAAGTCGGTTCGAAGAAGAATCCCTTCATCTTAGGAACCCTACCACCTATCAAGATTTTAGCTCCTTCTCGTAAACCAACCTCAACATAACTCATGCTTTTTTGTTGCGCTGCTCTGTTGACCAACGGTCCAACATCTGTTTTAGGTTTCAATCCATCTCCAAGTCTTAATTTACTAATCCTCTGAACTAACATCGTCTCAAACCTCTCTTTAATTTTCTCATGAACGATAATTCTAGAAGCAGCAGTACATCTTTGTCCTGTAGTTCCATACCCGCCCCATATCACCCCGTCTAAAGCAAGGTTTAAGTTGGCATCATCCATTACTATTATTCCATTCTTTCCTCCTAACTCTAACCCAACTTTTTTCAACCCAGCTTCTTTAACTATCGTTTCTCCAGTGGTTTTACTACCAGTGAAAGAAATCCCTCTAATCTTTTCGTGTTTTACTATCGACATGCCAACGTTCCTACCAGGACCAGTCACAAGGTTCACAACTCCCTTTGGCAATCCAGCTTTTTCTAATATATCTACAAATTTGGTGGCACACAGGGGGGTGTCGGATGAAGGTTTGAACACAACAGTATTCCCACAAATTAATGCGGGGAAAATTTTCCATGCAGGAATGGCCAACGGAAAATTCCAAGGACTTATTAAACCACAGATACCAATAGGTGTTCTGATCGTCATACAAAATTTATCTTTCAACTCAGAAGGAGTAGTGTGACCAAACAATCTTCTGCCTTCCCCAGCCATATATTCAGCCATGTCAATAGCTTCTTGAACATCTCCCCTGGCTTCAGCTATAACTTTTCCCATTTCTCTCGTCACTAGTTTTGCCAATTTTTCCTTGTTTTTTTTGAGTATTTCTGATGCCTTTAGTATTATCAACCCTCTCTTCGGGGCAGGTGTGTTACTCCAAGAACCGAAAGCTTTTTCTGCGGCCTCAACAGCCTTTTCTACATCATTTTCATTCCCTTTCTGGAATCGTCCTAAAACCTGCTTTGGTTTGGCGGGATTCGGACTAGGAAAGGTTTTTCCAGAATCAGAATTAACCCATTTACCATCTATATAGAGCTTATATTTAGACCCGAACATACCCTCTAAGAATTATTTATCTTATAATAAATTATCTTTAAGGTTAACTCAAAGGACAATCAGTCAGTTCACTCAGTTTTTCAAGCGGTTGTTCACCAACATAGGGAAGTCCGTTGATAATCCAAGTCGGATATCCTTTGATCCCTGCATTTAGGCAAACATCGGGGCTATCAGGACATTCAACGTAATTTATATGCTTAAAAGAACCATCGAACATTTCTTTCTGGTTTTTGCAATGTCCGCACCATTCGGCCCCGTACATTGTGGCTCCTTTATCTGAAAGACATTTGGCGAAATTATCTAAATCACTCAAATTACTATCATCTTCTACTAAATAACCACTAACAGACCAAGCAACTATACCTACTACTATCAGTATTATGATTACCAAAACCAGTTTTCCGCCTATCTTTATCTCCATTTCCATCAACTAAAATTAAAAAGGGGGTTTAGCATCCACCAGTCGAGGGTGCGTCCTCAGCTGCTGCTTCTAATGTTTCTGAACATTCCTCTGGTTCTGTTTCGAATCCACTGCAAATACCTTGCTTGAATGCTTCTGGAGTTCTACCTCCGCTATATCTTTCGCCGTTTATTATTAATGTTGGTGAACCACTTACTCCATACTGTTCTGTCAACTCTCCATCCGCTTTTAGAAGGTCTAAACCTTCTGAGCCATAAGCACATGTCTCTATTTTCTCTATGTCAATATCAAATTTCTCTGCAGCTTCTTTCCAGCAAGCATCCATTTTTTCTGAATCTCTGTAAATGGAAAAACAATTTTCGTTTATTTCGTTCAAGTAACTCCAGAAAGTTTCTTGATCGTAGTTTTTCATTACGCATATTTGTCTTAAATCTTCCTTTGCTTCTTCAATGCCATGTAAAGATTGTACAGACTCTACATCGTCTCCTTGTACATTGGCTATGAAACGTATCTTTATGTCTGCTTTATCTCCCAAAAGACCTATTACTGGTTCCATTGCATCTTCTGCTTGCTTACCGAACGGACAGAATGACATGACGTACAGGTCAACTTCTGGTCTTTCTGCGTCAGGAGCATCAAAAGTTCCCGTAGGTTGTTCTTGCTGTTCCGGCAATTCAGGCGTTTCCGTTAAATCTACTGCCGATGGAAACAATAGTGTTCCGTCCATCGTCGCATAAGAATCGTATACTCTGCCTGCAATGTTGAGCTTTATGTTATAGAGCCCATCCTTTTCTTCAACACTCGTGAAGCTTGCAGTTCCCTGTCCTGCTAGGATATATTTGTTTATGTAATCCACGGCTTTATTAGCAACTTCGTCACCCGATACTGTTGGTCTGGTTCCATCTGTTGATACTACTCTACCTGTCATGCTTGGATAAGCCAAGAGTATTGCTAGTATTATCAGCAAAATCAACGTAGATATTATCCAAGGATTTACTCTTATCTTTATACCCTCTTTTTTTTTAGTTTTTTCAGCCATTACATCACTCTATAACAGATAAGATGTGAACTTTAAATATATATTGATTTTCTAGGTTTTAGGACTTTTAACGCGCTAAATATTTATCAAGCTCCCATGGATGTACCTGAATTCTGTATGAATCCCAATGAGCCCTTTCAGCTTCAAGAAGTTTTTCTAAAACATAATCTCCTAGGGCCCTTCTCGCGATTTTACTTTTCTCTAAAAGATCCATAGCCTCTCCTAGAGTTCCTGGAAGTGTTTCTATATAAAATTCCTTAAGTTTAGCATCGTCAAAATGATATACGTCTTCTTCTACAGGATTTGATAATTCTAGTTTTTGTTCGATTCCTTCTAATCCCGCTTCTAACATTACAGCATAAGCTAAGAAAGGGTTTCCTGATGGATCTAACCAACGTGCCTCGAGACGCGTAGCATTTTCTTTACCAGGAAAATATTTTGGAATTCTCACGAGAGCTGATCTGTTTCTTTCAGCCCAACAAACATATACGGGAGCCTCATATCCAGGAGTTAAACGTTTATATGAATTAACAGTAGGATTAGTGACAGCCGTTATTTCCCTTGCATGTTTTAGTAATCCGGCTAAGAAATATCTAGCTGTTTCTGAAAGATGATAATTATCGTTCGGGTCAAAGAATAAGTTTTCACCCTTTGCATTGAACAAACTTAAATGAGTATGTGCCCCAGAACCATTTACACCAAATATCGGTTTTGGCATAAAACTTGCGATTAAATTATTCTCAAGAACTGCTGTTTTAACAGCTATTTTATAAGTTATAAAATTTACTGCTGCTTTAAACGCTGAATCATAACTAAAATTTATTTCATACTGGCCTTGAGCAACTTCATGATGTACCTTTTCAACATCGATTCCGAGCTCCTGCAGATAACGAACAGCCTTATTTACTGATATCGTCGCTTTATCCAACGGAGCATAATCAAAATAGCCATAAACATCTGTTTTAAGTGGCATCGTAGTCATGCTGTCAGCACTTTGAAATATAAAAAACTCTATCTCAGGACCTAAGTTAAATATTGTACCCACACCTAATTTTTCTTCCATTCTCTTTATTGCCTGTCTCAGAATATGTATCGGATCACCTTCAAATGGCCGACCTTCAGGTCTGAGTACATCACATATAATCCTGGCCCCAACCATTTCATCTACTTTCCAAGGAAAAATTCTAAAAGTGGGCAGAACAGGTTTTAAAACAAGGTCACTTTCAGCAATTCTTACAAATCCTTCAACAGAAGAACCATCAAAACCAATACCACTTTCCAAATAGTCTTCAAAATCTTTTTTATTTGTTTCAGTTTTTGTAGGTACAGCAACGCTTTTTAGATTACCAGGAATGTCAACAAATTGAAAAGAAACAAAATCTACATTTTCCTGTTTTATAAGACCAACGACTTTATTAATCTCTTCTATTCCCATTTTTTATAGATTGATGATGAAAATATTTATAGAGGATTTCAGGTTACTTTGATCCCACTCTTAATTTTTTTATTTCTTTTTCATTCAATATAGAAACAGTTATTGATTTGTTTAACTTTTCTTTACCGTATTTAATTTTAATTTTTTTCCCTCTCACATCAGAATAACGAGCAGTTAATGCAGCTGCTTTTTCTATCGCTTTTTTTGTTTTCGACTCTTGAAGTAAAGTTATGGGACTACCACAATCAGGAACTTCAAAAAAATAATCAGAAGCACCTTTTAGTTTTAACAACTGTTTGTTCTCATCTTTATTCCTGCCCACGATTATTTTGTTCTTGCCAAACCTGAAATGTCGACCAATTCTCAGGAGTAGAACATCTTTCATCTTTATTCTATTCTTGTATTTAAACAAGTCCCTGACTTTATCTGCGAATTCCTTGTAAGTCAGCAAGCAACCACCCGATGGGCAAGGATAATCATTTATTTTATATTTCTTTACTAGTTCGAACTGTCTTTTTCTAGATCTACCTCTAATATCCAATAATTTTTCTCTATTAACCCAGCCCTTTTCCTCAGCTTCTGTTTTTGGTAATAACTTAGCAGAAAGAGGTCTCAGAACCTTTCTTTTTAAACCAGCCTCTTCTTCTATTATATTTAAAGCCTTTCTGTGTTGTGACATTGGTCTTTCATCCAATACCTCTCCAGTAAAAATGAATGAGGCGTTTATCTCTTTGGCATACTTTTTTGCTTTTTTTAATATGTAAATCCTACAATCTAGGCATGGATTCATATTTTTTCCATAACCATGTTTAGGATTCTTTATAATTTTCAGATATTCTTCATCTTTTTTCATTATCTTCAGGGGGATCTTGAATTTTTTAGCTATTCCCACAGCCCCACAACCACCTCTCCCACACAGGCAAAAAGGGGAGGTGAAGTTTATTGCAACAACATCTATACTCTGATCTAAGATTAACTTTACAGCTAGAGTACTATCCAACCCACCAGATAACAATGCTAAAGCTTTCATACCATCAATCTGTTAATTGTTTCATTAATTGACAAGCATTGCATAAATGTCTGCTACTTGGTTCTCCACAAACCTCACAATAATTTATCTTTTTATCCTTTTTGGAACTTTTTTTGAACTCAGGTAATAGTTTTAAGAACTCTTTTATGATTTTATCTTTTGTTCTGGGATGGTTTTTTTCTATTTCATTAATGAATTTTCTGAAATATCTCCTATATGCATCCACACTGCAAGGACATCTTTCGTACAGGACTGGTAGACGCATCAGTTTAGAATATTTTGTTGTCTCTTCATTAGTACAAAAATACAACGGCTTTATCCTGGGAACAAATTTTTCATGTCTTATCACACCAGTTACCGGGCCCATCCTGGCAAGCAGATTAATATTACCATGGAAATAATTCATCAAAATCGTTTCAACTTCATCATCTAGATTATGACCAGTTACCAATTTAGTTGCTTTCAGCTCTCTCGCCTTTCTGTTCAGCAACCAACGTCTTAGAATTGCGCATATTTTACAAGACCTCATGACGATGTTCTTAGATTTCAAAACAGATCTCATATAACAAACAGAACATCCAAACTCTTTTCTAAGAGAGAATTCATGTAATTTTATTTTATTTTCCCTGCAAAACATTTCTATGTTCTTCAGGTTTCTTTTTGAATAGTTGCCTAAATGTAAATCAATATATATTGCTTCGACTTGATAGCCAAGTTTATTCAATAAAAAAAGTATAGATGTTGAATCCTTCCCGCCAGAAACAGCAACGATTAATCTGTCATCCTTAGAAATCAGATTAAAATTGTCTATAGTATTCTTGACTTTGTCATCGAAATGATTGACAAATTGGGTTTTGTTCATTTTATCATTGTCTACCTATTATTAGGAAATTATATAAATATTTAGGGAATAACAAGTTGTATAGTATGACAACTAAACAAATTGGTTTTATCATAATCGGGATCTCTGTATTATTGCTTCTTGTAATGGTATCTTTCATTAAAGAAATACAAGAAACAGCGATAACACAGTGTGGTTGTGTAGGTGGCACTTGTCCACATGAGGATAATTTACCCATACAAGGATACATAGGGATAACTCTATCTGGGGTTATTGGTATTTTTGGAGCGATACAGGTTCTCACCAGTAAAAGAACCGAACAACGTGCTATTAAAAAAAGTCAAAAAATTCAAAAAATGTTGAAGACCTTAAAAGAAGAGCAGAAAAAAATATACTACTTGATCGAAAATTCTGATGGAGCGGTCTTTCAGAGTGAGTTAGTTGAAAAGACTGATTTTTCTAAAGTAAAAGTTAGCAGAATTTTAGACAAACTAGAAGGCAAAGGTTTGATTATAAGAAGAAGAAGAGGGATGAGCAACGTCATCATCCTAAAACATCATTAATTCTTTGATGAAACTAGTTTCATACAAGTAGGGATAAGATGTTTTTTTCTATTAATAGATATGACAGAAAAAGAAAATACTAAAACTATCAGATTAAAGATGGGTAAAATGACTACAGTAATACTGATAATAGTAGCTTTTGGCGTCGGTTATTTTATTCGAGATATTATCCCAGACACCACGGGAGAACTTATAGGAACATCTTCTCCAGAGGGTTCACCTGAACCACAAGAACAGAAAGATGGATCACAAGAACAAAATGATATTGATCAATTGATCTTAGAATTAAAAGATGAAGTCGAGTGTACTTGTGGATGTGGTTGGACTCTCAGCGGTTGTGAAATAAACGACCCCGGATGTACCACAAGACCAGGCATAATTTCGAGAATTGAAGAATTAGCAGGACAAGGAAAAACAAAACAAGAAATAATCAACTTATTACAAGCACCGTCACAGCCATCAAAACCCCAAGCACCAACTGGGACGGTTGAGGTGAGCGCAGACGACGATGCAAGTAAAGGATCAGACAATGCACCCGTTGTAATGATAGAATTCAGTGATTTTGAGTGTCCATTCTGTACAAGATTTTGGAGAGACACATTACCACAAATAGAAAAGGAGTACATTGATACTGGGAAAGTTAAGTTTGTTTATCGTGATTATCCATTAGGATTCCATCAAAACGCTCAAAAAGCAGCAGAAGCAGCAGAATGTGCAGATGATCAAGGAAAGTTCTGGGAATACCATGATAAGTTATTTGAAACTGGTGCTTTGAGTGTTACAAGCTTGAAGCAACACGTAGTTGATCTTGGATTAGATACTGAGAAATTCGACGATTGTTTAGATTCAGGGAAATATACATCAGAAGTTCAAAAAGACTTTCAGGATGGTCAAGCGGCTGGAGTAACAGGAACACCGGCATTCTTCATTAATGGGCAGAAGATTACAGGGGCACAACCATTTTCAGCATTCAAACAAGTTATAGATACTGAACTATCAAAATAAAATCGATAACCCATCAGGACAAGAATATTTAGGGATTGATAGAGATGATTAGAAATAACAAAAAGAATATTGAACAAGAATCTGAGGACACTTATCTAGAGCTTGTTTTAAGCGAAAGACAGTTCAAAGCAGTTAAATACACTGGCTTTATTTTTCTTTTTATTGGTTTGTACCTTATCATGAACAGCATCGATATGTTTTCAAGCACAGTCATTGACCCGAATGCTGGTTTGGTACTCATTCTTATAACAGGCCTACTCACTAGTGCCCATTGTGTCGGTATGTGTAGCGGATTTGTTGTTGCGTATTCAACAGGAGATTCAGAAACTAAGATTTCAAAAAAGACACGCATGAGACAACATTTGCTCTACAACATTAGCAGGCTTGGTTCATATATATCCTTTGGGATTCTTGCAGGGTTAGTTGGCGCTCTTTTTATGATGACTGAACAGATTCGTGGTTATTTATCAATTCTTGCAGGAGTGTTCATGATGTTATACGGTCTAAGCACTTTCTTCCCATGGCTGAGAAGAATTACAACGATCAGAACACCGAGTTTAGTAAAATACACTAAAAATCGTGGGCCTGTTATTTTTGGTTTGTTAAACGGATTAATGCCATGCGGTCCTTTACAAGCAATGCTAATTTACGCAGCTTCAACCGGTAGTGCATTTCAAGGCGGGTTAACTATGTTCATCTTTGGTATAGGTACCATACCACTGATGTTTGTCTTCGGTAATGCAATATCTTTTTTCTCTCATAACTTCACACGAAAAATTATGGGTATTTCTGCAATTGTAGTCATAGCCTTGGGTTTAGTTACCCTAGATCGTGGTTTACTCTTATCAGGATATAACTTGCCTATACCAAGTTTAACTTTATTTTCTCCAGTTGAAAGTAGAAGTCCGATTACAGGTGCTGCTGTGGCTGCTGGCGATTACCAAGAAATTAATATGAAGGTTGATAGATACGGTTGGAACCCTGATACTTTTTATGTTAAAAAAGGAGTACCAGTAAAATGGAACATATATGTAGAAAAACTAACTTATTGCTTCAAAGGAATTCGTTTACCAAAATATGATTTAAGAGCTGATTTTGCAAAAGAAGGAGAAAATGTTACATTACAATTCACACCAGAAGAAGAAGGAACGATTTTGTTCACTTGTTGGATGGGTATGGCAAGGGGTGATATAATCGTGAAAGAAGATCTCACTCAAATCGAAGAGACAGATATAAAAAAAGAACCCGGGGTTGCTATACTGAAGGTAAGGGGTATGTGCTGTGCTGGCTGTGAAAGACGCATCGAGAGAAGACTTTTACAGATAGACGGTGTTAAGAATGCTGACGTGAGTTACGTAGAAAGGAAAGCAACTATTAATTTTGATCCAGCAAAGACGAGTGTAGAAGAGATAATTAGTGTTATAGAATCATCCGGAAGATATGATGCGGAGGAATTATGAAGGTGATTGAATGAAAAACAAAATAATCGTTTGTATGGTTTTGTTATTTTTAGTTGGTATTTCTTTGGGATCTTCAATTCTACCTCAAGACAGCAGATTTGAAGCAAAAAATTTTGAAGGAAAAAGAAATGAGATACTTTCGGAAATGGATTTAACTTTAAAAGAAGCAACAGAGTCAGGAAAGTATAAATGTTGTATTGATCCACCATGCAAAATGTGTTTCTTAGGCAACTGGATATGGGATGATGGAACATGTGATTGTGATACTCTAATCATTGAAGGAGATTTTGATAGGGTGTGTCCAGAATGCAAGTCAGGAATAAAAGAAGGAAGATGTCTATCTACAAAAACACTAAACAAGACTTGTCCTGTTATAAATGGGGGAAATTAAAATGTCTGAAAATAAAAAAATGACAATAAAGACGAAAGGCATGCATTGCGTCAGTTGTGAACATATAATAAAAGAAACTATCCTAGATATAGATGGTGTAAAGAATGCTAAAGTAAACTACGTGACAGAAAAAGTTACAGTAGAATTTGATCCAGAAAAAACAAATATTAAAAATATCATGAAAGCTATAAAAAAGGTCGGATACGAACCAGAAGAGATAGATCAGAAAGAATCAAATGGATTTTTTAAGAAGTTATTCTGATAATTAATAGTTGAAAACATGAAGAAAAAATCTACATTAGTTATAAGTGGTATGCATTGTGCTAGCTGTGCGATTAACATAGAAAAATCGTTAAAAAAACAACAAGGAGTTTCAACAGCGATAGTCAATTTTTCAGCAGAAGAAGCTACAGTAGAATACGATCCAAAATTAATCGGTATAAAACAATTTAAAAAAATCGTGAATGATTTAGGATACAAAGCTTTAGAGCCAGACGAATTGAACGAAAGCGACAAAGAAATTAGAAAATTAAAATATTTTTCTATAATCGGCCTCATTCTAACCATACCTGTAGTTATTATCAGTATGTTTTTGGAAATATCCAATGAGAATTACATACTTTTAATCCTTACCACACCAATCCAGTTGATTGTTGGTTATCATTTCTATCGTGGATCATGGAATTCTTTAAAAAATAAATTCATTAACATGGATTTTTTAGTTGTCTTGGGTACTAGTGCCGCATACTTCTATAGTCTTTTCACAACATTCTTTGGTGGTATTACTTTTTACGAGGCTTCTGCAACAGTGATAACCACGATTACTATCGGGAGACTGATGGAAATCATTTCTAGAGGTAAAACATCAGAAGCCATTAAGAAGTTGATGAAGTTACAGGCAAAAACTGCAAAAGTTATAAGAAATGGAAAGGAGGTTGAGATTCCAATAGAACACGTCAAAAAAGGAGATGTAGTAATAGTCAGACCTGGAGAAAGAATACCAGTTGATGGAATCGTAATGGATGGTTATTCTTCAGTAGATGAATCGATGATAACGGGAGAAAGTATACCGATTGAAAAGAAAAAAGGAAACGAAGTGATCGGTGCTACTTTGAACAAAAACGGGATGTTGAAGATAAAAACGACAAAAATAGGAGCAGAAACAGCATTGGCTCAAATAATAAAAATGGTTAAAGAAGCGCAACAAACTAAAGCACCAATCCAGAAGATAGCAGATATGGTCGTTTCTTATTTTGTTCCAGTAGTCATGTTAATAGCCATATCATCATTCTTATTCTGGTACTTATTCATGGGTCAACAATTCTTCTTTGCGTTGACCATCATGGTGAGTATCCTAGTGGTTGCTTGTCCTTGTGCAATGGGTATAGCTACACCTACTGCCGTGATGGTTGGTTTAGGGAAAGGAGCAGAGAACGGAATTCTTATAAAAAGTGGGGAATACTTGGAAAAGGCCCAGAGACTCGATACGATTGTGTTCGATAAAACCAAGACATTAACAAAAGGAGAACCGGAAGTTACTGATATAATCCCTTTCTATAAAGACAAAAAGAAACTGTTAATATTAGCCGCAATAGCTGAAAAAAATTCTGAACATCCTCTCGGAGGGCCATCATCAAGAAAGCTCTGGAACAAAAAATCAAGACACCAGAACCTAAACGTTTTCAAATTATACCAGGAAAGGGCGTTGTTACAAAATACTTAAACAGGAGATTACTCGTCGGAAACAGAAAGTTGATGAAAGATCACAAAATTGAAATGAAGTTTGCAGAAGAAAAGATGAAAGCTCTAGAAGAGGATGGGAAGACTGTAGTCGTTGTTGCGTTCAACAACAAGACCGTTGGAATAATCGGCATTGCGGACACGCTCAAAGAGTACTCCAAAGAAGCTGTTAAACAACTGAAAAAGATGAATTTATCTATAATCATGATTACAGGCGATAATGAAAGAACTGCAAAAGCTATAGCTAAGCAAGTTAGCATTGATGAAGTGATGGCAGATGTATTGCCGCAAGATAAAGCTAAAAAAGTGAAAGAATTACAGAGCCAAGGTAAATTCGTAGGAATGGTCGGGGATGGTATAAATGACGCCCCTGCTTTAGCACAAGCTGACATCGGCATAGCGATTGGAAGTGGAACTGATGTAGCAATAGAAACTGGTGATATCGTTCTGATAAAAGAGGATTTGAGGGATGTTGTCACATCAATAAAATTGAGTAAAAAAACTTTGAGTAAGATAAAACAGAATTTATTCTGGGCTTTCTTCTATAACACAGCGATGATTCCAATAGCTGCTGGTATTTTTTATCCATTCTTTAATATTTTATTGTCCCCAATGGCCGCAGGGATAGCAATGGTTTTTAGTGATATTTCTGTCATAGGAAATTCTTTGTTACTAAAAAGGTTTAAACCGACTGTTTAGATAGTGCTTCTTTTATTAACTGTTTTGGTGGATATGGATATTGTTTGCCCTTATAAAAATAGATTCTACATCCACATTTACATTCTTGTTTGACAAATTCTGTTGTTTCTTTGGTTTGTTCAGCAAGTTCTTCACACGGTAAACATTGACCTTTGCTAACTTCCTCCTGTATATCCTTTCCATTTATTCTGACGGTTGGTGAGCCTACAAATTTATACTTCTTTACCTTTTCATCTGTATCGATTAAAATTTCTTCTACTTCAGCCTTTATTTTAAGTTCTCCTAAACTCTTTTTTATTAACTCCTTGGTTTTTACACACCAAGGACAGTCCATTATATACAAAATCTCGATTCTCATCTCCAAAACCTCAACTTCTTCTTTAACATGTCCCTGAAATAACATCTTCTGCAAATGTATTTTCTTTTAGGACTATGTTTTGGAATTTTAATGTTTCTTCCACAAAGATAACAATTCGCCATGATATTATTGCCGCTTCCGATAAACTTAAATATCTTCTTTCAGAAAAAGAAATTGTTCAAGGCGGATCGGAATGGTCGGTGAACTAGTTTGCACCAAAGCTGATTAAATCAGCGCTTTCTTCTAGTCCTAAAACTTGTCAACAACTCCTTAAAATAACCAAACTCCCTGAAAGAACTTTAAGATATAACCTTGCAATTCTGAAGAGAAGAGGTTTTGTTAAAGAGATTTTTCTCTTATCCGACACAAGAAAGAAGGTATTTCTATGGAAATAGCATTGATTGATCTGAAGGATTTGAGAGAACATGAAGAGGTAGAACCAGTTTATCTCGAAAAATTAAAAAATCAAATACTCAAAGATGGAGCTATTAAGAGACCAATAATAGTGGATAAAAACAGTAATATTATTCTTGATGGTCATTTCAGATTTAATTCTTTGAAGCAACTGGGTTTTTCAAAAATTCCTGCTTATCTGGTTGATTATAATTCATCTGAAATTTTAGTAAAATCCTGGAATGGGGATGTAATAACTAAAGAGGATGTCATAGCAGCTGGTTTGACAGGGAGAAAGTTTCCACCGAAAACATCCAAACACATGATTGATTTGATTGATCACGAAATTCACATATCAAGAATTATGAAAAAAGTTAAAATCTCACTCAAAGAACTAGAACCTAATGGCAGTTTATTAAAAGTCGCAAATAGCGTTTTAGATCTAATCGGAAACACGCCTTTAGTTAGATTAAACAAGATAACGAAAGACATCGATGCAACAGTTTTAGTCAAACTGGAATATTTTAACCCTGGTGGAAGCATAAAGGACAGAATTGGAATTTCGATGATTGAGGATGCGGAAAGAAAAGGATTGTTAAGGCCCGGTGGGACTATAGTTGAACCTACTTCTGGCAATACTGGTATGGGATTGGCTTTAGTTGCTGCGATAAAGGGATACAAGATGATTTTTACTATACCTGACAAGATGAGTCAAGAAAAAATCAAGTTATTGAAGGCATTCGGCGCTAAAGTCATAATCACACCAACAGCCGTATCCCCAGGTGACCCTAAAAGTTATTACAAAGTGGCTGAAAGAATTGTGAAAGAGACACCGAATTCGTTTTCTCCAAATCAATATTTTAATCCTAAAAATCCAGAAGCACATTACCGAACTACTGGACCAGAAATATGGGAACAAACAGATGGAAATATTGACGTTCTCGTAGCAGGAATGGGAACAGGTGGAACGATAACTGGGGCTGGTAGGTTCTTGAAAGAAAAAAATTCTAATGTGAAGATTGTTGGCGTGGATGCCGCTGGTTCGATCTTTCATCACGAATTCTATGGAACTAAAGGTAAAATTCATACATACAAAGTCGAAGGGATTGGAGAAGACTTCATTCCCGGAACCATAGACCTTGGTATAATCGATGAAATAATAAAAGTAAATGATAAAGAAGCATTTTTAATGACTAGACGTCTAGCCAGAGAAGAAGGACTATTAGTTGGAGGTTCCTCTGGTGCTGCCGTTTTTGCTGCACTAAAAGTAGCTAAAGGTTTAGATGAAGATAAAACAGTAGTTGTTATGTTACCTGATACTGGTAGAAATTATATGAATAAAATCTTCTCAGATGATTGGCTGAAAGAAAACAAATTTTTGAATTAAGTGATTGTATGAAACTTGCAACAAAGACAATTCATGTGGGTGAAGAACCCAATTTAAAAGAAGGGGGAAGCGGTGATGTTGTCATACCAATACATCTTTCATCAACATTCGCAAGAAAGGAAGTCGATAAACCCACTGGAAGTTATGAATATTCAAGAACCGGAAACCCAACAAGATATGCATTAGAAAAAAGATTGGCTGCTCTTGAGAATGCAAAATTTAGTTTAGCCTTTGCCTCTGGATTAGCAGCCGAGACGACTGTTGTTTTATCCTGCCTCAAATCTGGAGACCATATAATCGCTTTTGATGATTTGTATGGGGGAACTCCTAGATTGTTCAATAAAATTTTTGCTTCTAATTTTAATTTGAAATTCACTTATGTAGATGCAAGAGACCCTAGGAACGTAGAAGGTGCAATCAAAGATAATACAAAAATGATATGGCTTGAATCCCCGACTAACCCATTGATGAAACTATGTGATATTAAAGCAATAACTAAAATTGCTAGAGAGAGAAACATCATAACAGTCGTAGACAATACTTTCATGAGCCCTTACTTCCAGAAACCTTTAGATCTAGGTGCTGATATTTCACTTTATAGCACTACCAAATATCATGGGGGTCACAGTGATGTAATTGGTGGTGCGATAATAACATCAAACGATAAATTATATGGATCACTCGAACAATCTGGATCACTAAGGTATAATCAGAACGCGGCAGGTATGGTACCTTCTCCATTTGATTGCTGGTTGGTTTTAAGGGGGATAAAAACTTTAGCTGTAAGAATGGAGAGACATAATTATAATGCTCAAAAAATAGCGGAATTTTTAGAATCCCACCCGAAAGTTAAAAAAGTAAACTATCCAGGGTTGAAGAGTCATCCCCAACATGAATTGGCAAATAGGCAGATGACAGGTTTTGGGGGCATGCTTTCGTTTGAAATTGATGGTGGTTTGAATGATGCTAAAGAATTCTTGAAGAACTTAGAAATATTTGCAGTCGCAGAAAGTTTAGGTGGTGTGGAATCGTTAATCGAGCACCCAGCTTTAATGACGCATGCTAGCAAATCAAGGGAAGAAAGGGAAAAGATTGGAATATTAGATACTTTAATAAGGATGTCTGTCGGAATAGAGGATGCAGAAGATTTGACTGCAGATTTAAAACAAGCATTAAAAAAAGTATAAATGGTGGGATAAAGGATAAATTTATTAGGCTGACGTGGCAGAACGGCTATGCGACCGGCTGCAGAACTGGTATGCTGATGAGATGATGTGTTGATACCGGTTTAAGCGAGTTCAACTCTCGCCGTCAGCTTTTCGGTGAAAGAATGAAGAAAATTTTTAAAGTTGCATTGGCTTTAATCAGAGACAATAAAGTATTGATGGCAAAAAACTATTATACCGACAAATACTATATCCCAGGTGGAACAATCGAGAAGAATGAGACTGACGAAGAAACGTTAGTCAGAGAAATTAAAGAAGAACTCAGTGTCGATATAATCAAAGATTCGATTAATTACATTGGGACTTACGAGGATGTAGCAACAACTCATCCCGATTCCATAGTTCAGATAAAACTATATCTTGGCGAGGTATTAGGAGAATTGAAACCAGATAGTGAAGTTGAAAAACTAGAATGGTTTGGAAAGGATGACGATTGGGAAATATTAGGATCTGTTGCTAAAACTAAGATCATGCCAGCATTGGTTCAAAATGGTTTAATAAGATGATTCTATGGTTTTGAAACTGTTCAACACAATGTCGAGAAAAAAGGAAGTGTTCAAACCCCTAGATAACAAAAAAGTCAAAATGTTCGTGTGTGGAGTAACAGAATACGATTACGTCCATTTAGGACACGCCAGAACATATGCATTCTACGATACCCTAGTTAGATATTTGAGATACTTAGGCTACAAGGTCACTTACCTCCAGAATATTACTGATGTCGGGCATCTGTTGGAGACCGGTGAGGATAAGATCATAAAGAAAGCAAAAGAAGAAAGAAAGGATCCAATGGAAATTGTTGAATTCTTCATGAAACACCATCTCATGATTTTTGAAAAGATCAGATTCTTGAGACCTGATTTATTAAAGAGGGCGACTCGTCACATAAAAGAGATAATAGAACAAGTCCAGACTCTGATAAAGAAAGGATATGCCTATGAAGCGAATGGTTCTGTTTATTTTGAGGTATCCAAATTCAAGGATTATGGTAGACTATCCAGTAAAGTTCCTAAAAAATTGATAGTGGGAGCGAGAGTCCAGATTAACCCTGACAAGAGGGATCCCCGTGATTTTGCGCTATGGATTAGAGCTCCACCTGAACACATTTTGAAATGGAAATCACCTTGGAGCATAGGTTATCCTGGTTGGCATATTGAGGATACGGCAATTGCAATGAAATATTTTGGTTCACAGTATGATATTCATGGTGGGGCAATAGAACTGGCATTCCCACACCATGAAGCTGAGATTGCTCAAGCTGAAGCCACGACAGGAATAAAACCTTACGTTAAGTATTGGGTCCACACTGGGTTGTTGACGATAAACAAAATAAAGATGGCCAAATCCCTTGGAAACTTTATCAAACTCGTCGATGCTTTGGATAAGGATGATCCTGAGACGTTGAGACTGTGGATGGCTTCAGCTCATTACCGTAAACCATTGGACTACAATGACACGGATTTGGAAGTGGCTAAGAAAAAAGTTGAGAAGATAGTTACGACTCTAGAAAAAATTAAAAATAATTTGAAGAAGGCTAAAAATGCTAAACCAGTGTTTGTTCCAAAGATAGAAAAAATGAGAAAAAAATTCTTTGAAGCAATGGATGATGACATGAATACTTCTCTGGCATTGACTAATTTCTTCGGAGTTATTTCACTCGTCAACAAACAAATCGAGAAGAAAAAATTCTCTAAAAAAGATTTGACTTATGCTGAAAAAATAATACATGAATTGGGTCAATTCTTCCAGATTATCCCGGAAATTAAAAAAGAAAAATTACCTGGTAATATTAAGAAAATGATTGATGAAAGAGAAAAAGCGAGAAAGAAAAAAGATTGGAAGGTTGCTGATGCCATTCGGGTTGAGTTGAAAAAAAGGGGAATAGTCCTTGAAGATACTCCTGACGGCGTTAAGTGGAAAGTTAAGAAATGAAAATTAGTTAAGTATTTAAGTATTACTATAAAACTCACCATCATGCCGTATGTAATCTTCGACATAAAAGGAATATTAATGCCCAAATCCTGTATAGAACAATTTGGAATAGACTTGACGCGTCATAACATCAGGAACGGCTCAACTAGTATTTTAAGGAACTTGTACGCTGGAGTCGCGAGTGTATTTGCAAAAGAATGTTGGAATGGATTGGCTTATCGTTTTGCACAGTATGCTTATAGAGGAGCTCCAAAACGGTTTGTGGAAGAATGTAGTGAAAACTATAGAAAATTGATGCCAGATAGGTCACAGAGAGTAATAAGACATATTAGAGATCTAGGTATAGATGTTAGAATTATCACTCATGATATTCGTTCACTCCTTAGAGGAATTTATGATGGATTGGAGTTTGATTTAGAGAGACTCAAATGATCTGATGGATAATGATTTTTCTTTTCATAATGATCGTGTGTCTGGTATAGTCCATGATAAGGATGGTTGGCCGCGTGTACATGACAAGGCTCGCATACTGAGAGATTATATGTCAAAAAAAGGAGACAGACCAGAAAATGGAGTTCTAGTCGTGCATGGGCCTGAAGAGAGATCGATGGCACGCATGTTTGGATATAGAATAATCGTTCCCAAAAAGGGTTCTTGTAAGGAATTGCGGAGAAATGCTAAAGAGACTTATCAAGATTTGGAATCAGTGCCTGGGATAGTCGCGAATATTTTTGATAGACAAAGAATTCTATAAAAAAATTAAACTAAGCAGATAGATTCCTATTGTTTAAAATTTTATTTTTTTACTTTTCAATCTTTTTTGAATCTTTTCACCCGTCAATTCTCGGAGTGCATCAGAGGCAATCCATCTAGCACTCCTCGAATCCGTTTTTTGAATCTCTTTGGCGGTTTTGATTGCCTTCTTGTTTAAATTTATATTGCGTTTTCCAATCTGTCTCAGCGCCCAGTTAACCGCCTTCTTAACAAAATTTCTGTTATCATTGACTTCTCTCTTTATAATGGGAAAGAATTTCTCGAATTGTTTATCCTCGGCTTTCTTATCATGAACAGACAAAGTTGCCATCAAAACAAATCCCGCACGTTTAACGAATTCTTCTTCTCTTGAACTCCATTCAACAGCTTTTCTGTATGCAAAAGGGGTCTTATCAAAAAGATTACCACAAACCTGGTCACATACATCCCATGAATCAAACTCCTTTACCCAATTTTCCATTTGCTTCTCAGTTACCTGTTTTGGGTCATCTATCATTCCTGCAAGAATGCGTGCTTCATGAATTTCTGAGATCCAGAGTTGTTGAGCTAGGTTGTGATCCTTTCCTATCTCCTTGGCCATTGGCCTTAGAGTGTATAGAGATACTCCATAGGCCCTTTCGGTATTAATACCAAATCGTGCCATGCCCGCTACTGCTTCTGGATTAGACAAGGATTTTAGTTGTTTCAAAATTTCTTCATGTTTCATAGAATTATTTCCATTTATATTTTGGGTTTCTTGATATTATGATCCAAGCTATGGAATAAAATAGATTCTTTAAGTATAAAAAAATTAAAATCAATTATTAAACCATGAAAGCAGCATACATCACAGTAATATTAGTTTTAATTGTATTAGCTGGAATAGGATATTATTACACCACCCCACCAATTCCTGAAATAACAACAACCACAAGTCCATTAACGACAACATCTCCAACAATTACGATCATAACAACTACACCAACAACCACAGGTGCCACAACAACTACTATAGAGTGTAATTGCCCAGATGGGTATATACAAGAGGGCGACTCTTGTAACCCAGAATGCCTTTTCAGCACGCCACCTTGTGCAAGTCCTACTATTCCTTGTGATGCAACTATAACAACAACCACTCCTATTGTAACTGAAGGAATTCTTGTAATGAAGATAAAAGATAAACTAGATTTGACAAACATTTCAGCAATAGATCTAATTATAAGTAAAGTAGAAGTTCATAAGACAGGGAATGACGATGAAACCGAATCCAATGAAACCTTTGAAACCAACGAGACATCTTCGGCAGGCTGGATAACAATCGTGGATGAAACCAAATCTTATAACCTTCTCGATCTAGTCGATGCACCAGGAGAAGTCATGGGAGAGAAAACCCTTTCGGCAGGAAAATACACACAAATTAGATTATATGTAAGTGAAGCAAAGTTAACATTAGAGAACGAAACTTATGACATAAAAGTCCCAAGCAAGAGATTCTACTGGATACATCCATTTTACATAGAATCAGGAAAGATAACAACATTAACTCTAGATTTTGATGCAGCTGATTCAATAAAAGAAACTGGTAAAAACAAGTTCATCTTAAAACCAACAGTGAAGATAATAGGTGAAATTTCAACAACCACGACGACTATTTCAACTTCGAGTACAACAACAACCATGACTACAACTGAAAGTACGACAACAGAATCAACTACAACCCTAAATGCTACAACAACTTCTAGCACGACTTCCTCATCTACAACCACTTCTTCAACAACGACTGTCAGTTAAACCAGAAAGAAATTAAAACACCCGGAGCTAGCTCCTTTTGTTGAACAAATAGGCCCCAACCAAGAGCATAGAAAAAGAAAATATTGAAACCACACCAAAACTCAAGACAATATTCATGCTAGAAAAACCGATCAATATTGAACGCAGCAATTCAACTCCATAAGTCACAGGATCCAAGTAAGTTATAATTCTTATCAAACTGGGAAGATCATTTATCGGAAACAACGCTCCTGATAGAAAGAACATTGGCATTATCACGAATTGCATTATCAGACCAAAACTTTCTAATGTATCAAGACTTGAAGCAAGCGCTATCCCAATCCCAACCAACCCTAAAGCAATTAAAACCATCATCGGAATCATCATTAAAAAAACAAGAACGTCCATTCTCACAGCTATAAAATATTCACTGGAAATACTCTTTATAAAAAAAACCAACAAGAGTAAGAATGTTGCTTGGATTAATGCAGTCGTGGCTCCACCCAAAGCTTTACCAGCAACTATCGACAACCTAGAAATCGGAGCAACCAGCATCTCTTTCATGAATCCTAATTCCCTATCCCATATAACAGTTATTCCAGAAAAGATGGAATTGAACATCAATGCCATGGTAATTATCCCAGGGGTGATAAAAGAAGTGTAATCTATGTCCATGCTAACGGAGGCTCTAATGCTACTACCGAATATCAACAACCAAAAAATAGGCATTGCCAATGAACCGATCATTCTCTCTCTCGCTCTAATATATCTCAGCATCTCCCTCAACCAGACAGTGTAGATAGCTTCTAATTCACGCATTCAATGGCCCCCCATCCCCCTTCTTCTCCTTATCTTCAACTCTTCTCTCAAACTGACAGTCTCCTCTCTAATCTCCCTTCCAGTCAAATGCAGAAACACATCATTCAAAGTTGGTTTCCGGATGTTAGCTTCAACCACTTCTATTTTATTTTTCTTGGCCCTCTCTAAGACTTTTTTTATCTCTTTGCCAGCATTCTTCACAGACAGAAGGACTTGACTGTCAAAGATTTTTGCATTCTTGAAAACCTTTTTTGCCTTCTCTACATCTCCATCCGGAATGTCAAGTATTATCGTGTCGCCACCGAGACTATCCTTCAATTTTTTCGGTGTGTCCATAGCGATAATTTTTCCATGGTCTATTATCGCCACCTCATCACAGATTTCATCCGCTTCTTCCATATAATGCGTTGTCATCATTATCGTTATCTTATAGTCTTTCTTCAATTTCAGTATGTAATCCCACACATGTTTTCTAGTCTGTGGATCCAAACCAAGTGTGGGCTCATCCAAGAACAAAACTCTTGGATAGTGTATCAAACCTCTTGCTATCTCTAACCTCCTCTGCATTCCCCCGGAAAAAGTTTTTACTATGGAATTCCCTCTATCTAATAATTCAACCAATTCAAGAACTTCGTCTATTCTCTTTCGTCGCTCAGGTTTTGGTACGCCATATAGTCTAGCATGCAATTCCAGATTTTCTCTAGCAGTCAACCTATCATCCAGAGTTGTATCCTGAAACACTAATCCAATACATTTTCTGATTTCATCCGGGTGTTTGATTACATCATATCGACAGACTGTTGCCTCCCCACTGGTAGGTCTTATCAATGTACACAACATGTTGATAGTCGTCGTCTTTCCTGCCCCGTTCGGTCCGAGGAAACCGAATATTTTCCCCGTTTCAATTTTAAAGCTTATATCATCGACTGCTTTGATCTCATTGTTGAAGACTTTACTCAAATTCTTTACTTCTATTATCGCCAAGAAAATCAACTAGAATATTTTTTTCCACAACTTCTTCTTCCATACAAAGAATACAACTACCAACACAACTATAACTATAATCCATGTCGGAAACGTGAATGGTATAACCCAAGACACATCCTCAGTTTGACTGTACTGTTTATTGTCTGGGCCTTCGTACGAAATCTCCAACTTCCCTCTCATACTATTCGGTAAAGAAAACTTCAAAGTACTCCTTTTGTCGATTTTAACACTCGTGACATAATCTAAATCAAATACCTTTTCATCAACCAACAACTTAGCGGCTATGGCTTTAGCCTCCGCATTCCCGATGTTTACTATCTCAAAAGTTAAATCAGAGGCTTGTCTGTCTGCCTCGACTTTGTAGACTTGAAGTTTTGGTTCCCCACTGATCAATACTCCCACATCAAAACTCTCTGTTAACTCATTCCCAGATTCATCGTCGTAGGTGACGTTTATTTTTCCTATGTAAATTCCGTATTCTGAATCTGAATCAGCCAGAATGGTGAATTCAGTTTGTTTACTTTCTGAAGGCCCTACATCACCTAAATAAGCTACACCACCAGATAAGACAGGATCTACATAATCAGAGGTTGATGTGAAAGTTACACTAGTTCTCCTTGCCTTACCTGTCCCAACATTCTGCAATTTTGCTGTTATATTCCCTTGATCACCCGGACTTATAGTATCGCTAACAACATCCAACAATTCAAACTTTGGTTCACCCTGTACACGGACCATCACATTCCTAACAAATCTTTTATCTCCATTATAAGTTACTCTAACTGGTATTTCATACAAAGCAGAAACTGCTGAACTATCTACATAAAGATTATAATCAACTATTCTCGTTTTCCTAATTTTAATTGAACCTACTTCCTTTTTAGAACCCTCTATTAAGGTAAACGGTTCAATAGGTTCTAGTTCTATTACTACGTTTGTTGCGTCTAAGCTACCATTATTAAGTAAACTTAAAGAAAGCACAAGATTATTACCAGGCTCGACCGGATAAGGATCAGTAAAAGTCGTCTCAACTACTAACTGGTATGTAAGTACTGGTGCACTTAAAATTCCAGGTAGACTAAAAACTAAAATTACCGAGATCAATGTCGTAAACAAAAATATTGTTTTCATATAGTCAACCCCTTAGTATTTTATCATTTTATATATTTTTCCCTCCACAAATAATTTGTTATTAGAGCCGCTATGACATAACTAAATATCATTATTAGCAATTCAACGAAAAACATCAAGAAATAATAATCAATTGTTTCTCCAGTCATCAACACTAATGTCCATATGAGAAACCATCTAGAAATACCAGAAATAATGGCTTGAAAGATTTTGAATTTTTTAAATATCAAACTGTAGATCAATGGAAACAAAACTGTTATAGCACCAAATAATGTCATATAAAAGATAGGACCAGTAAAAAAGTACTCAATGGGGTAACCAAAAATTATATAGTTCAACAAGAGCAACGGTAACATTATAACCCAGGCAACTATACCTATAGCGATTGTCTTCCATATGGAGATTCCTGGTATAAATTTTCTTTTCAATTTTTATGCCCCCCTGATATTTTACCGTCTTTTATCCTTATTATCCTTTCTGCTGATCTTGCTATCGAATGATCATGAGTCACGATCAGGAAAGTATAACCTTTATCATTCAATTTATTCATCAGATCTATAATTTCACCACCAGTCCTCGTATCCAAATTACCAGTCGGCTCATCTGCCAATACTATCAACGGCTCGTTCGCTAAAGCTCTGGCAATAGCAACTCTTTGCAATTCACCACCGGATAATTGTCTGGGAAAGTGATTTAATCTTTCTCCGAGTTTGACTATGTTTAACAGCTTCTTAGCACGTTCTTTCGATTCGTTCTTACTTAAACCAGCAATCCTCATTGGCATCTCAACATTCTCTAACGCAGTGAACACTCCAATCAAGTTAAATTGTTGAAAAACAAAACCAATTTTCCTTCTTCTTATCAGGGCTAACTCATCATCCGATAACTTGTATACATCTTCCCCTTCTATGAAAATCTTTCCTTTTGTGGGTCTATCCAAACAACCGATTATGTGCATGAGTGTAGATTTACCAGAGCCTGAAGGTCCTAATAATGCAATCATTTCCCCCTTCTTGATCTTCAAATCTATGCCCTTCAATACTTTCAACTCATTATGCATTCCAGGGTTGTAAATTTTTTCTACGTCTTTTACTTCGATTATGTTACTCATATCTTATCGCCTCTATCGGATCGAGTTTAGCAGCCTTCCAAGCGGGGTAGAATCCTCCAAATACGCCTAATACAGTTGTGAACATCAAACTACCAAGGACAAGTTGAAAAGTCACTTGTGCTCGAGCCATACCAATTGAGACAAATCTTAAAGAATAACTACCCAGTCCGCCTAATACCACACCCAATAACCCACCTATTAAAGTAATCATAATAGACTCGAGTAAGATTTGCGTTAATACAAATCTGCTTGTCGCACCGACCGCTTTCATTATACCAATCTCTCTCCTTCTTTCCATTATCGACATTATCATCGTATTCATTACACCCAGTCCTCCAACGACTGCAGATATCCCTGCCATTCCTAAAGTGAAAATCCTGATGGTATCAACAATCTGAGCTGCCTGATTTGCTATTTCTGCCTGGGTATGAGCACTCAGATCATCAAAATCTTCTTCTATCTCTTCTGCAAGAGATTCAATTTTACCTATATTATCTGGAACAACATAAGCTGCTCCATAAGAATCCATACCATAGACATCCATCATTGTCCCCAGTGGCATCACGATTATTTCATCTACTTGTTCTATATTTTCCTCAAAAATACCAATTACTTCAAAATCTTCTTCTTTGAATTCAAGCGTATCACCAACTTCGAGATCATGATCCTCTGCATATTTATAACCCAACATCACAGAGAATTCATTGTCTGATTCTAATTCTCTTCCAGAATCTAACTCAATTCCTTTACCAGTATAAAACTCTTGATTTGCAGGATCTACACCAACTATAACATACTCAGGTCCTTGCATTGCTGCCATCTCTCCAACAGCAAAACTGAGTGGAACAACTTCCTTAACACCCGAAAAACTTTCTAGTTCTTCTATTTGTTCTGATGTAATCTCTGATCCTTGAAATCCCATCATAAATCCACCAGCCTCTTTTTCAGTAACCATGATTGTTCCTCCCAAAAATTCTAATTCTTCATTTATCATCGCGTTTATCCCTTCAGATATAGAACCGAGAGCAACTATGGCAGTAATTCCAATTAGTACACCGAAAATAGTCAACCCAGTCCTGGTTTTTACTCTCAAAATATTCTTTAAAGCCAAATCAATCAAATCATTCACCAGCAACTCTTTCAAGTTTTTTTACAGTTTCTTTTAAAACTCTTTCAAGATTTTTGTGTTTGGTTTCATCTCTTGCAATATGAAATATCAACTTTCTAGATTTGAACAAATATTTTCTTAAACTTGGTGATAAAACAAAAATAATCCTTCTATTAGATCTGATATTAGATTCCATCATTCTTCTTAATTCTGATTCTTTGACATCTAATATTTGACTCATTACACCGACAAAATCTCGAAACCTATCTTTCATTTCGTTTAAACTTTTATCAAATTTCTCTATGAATATTTTTCCTTCTTTTGTGAGTTCGTAATATTTTCTCCTACCCTCTTTAAATTTGATCACAAGACCCTTTTTTTCTAGATCATGTAAAGTTGGGTATATTCCTCCAGGACTAGGTTTCCAGCCAGTTTCATTCTCTATTGATTTTATGATATCATAACCATGTTTAGGTCCAGATCTAAGTAATTTCAAAACATACGATTTGAGAAAACCGCGTGGTACTATCTTTTCTCCGACCATTATATCAATATTGATATATTAGCATTGATATATTTATATTTTTTAATCAAATCAACAGAAAAAATGCATCAATAAAAATAGAAAAAAAGAGGGGAATAATTCCCCACCAATTTAACAATCCCTTGATTTCAACGTCTTTCTTCCGTTTGCCTTTGCTCTATCACCTGCTCTTCTAACCATAGCAGCTACGTCTGCGTCAAGTCTCTTCAAGAATTCGTCACTGACGTTGAACCTTCCCTTTACTAACTCTCTTATCGCGCTTTTTACGATTACAGCCATTTATTTTTCACCCCCTCGTTTAAGGTCTAAAAAGCCTTAAAAAGGGCTTTTTTCTACTATTTTATAGCACATACTTATATAAAAAGCTTTGCTTTTTCGGGGGTTTTAGGTATTTTAGCATTTTGTTTTAAAAAATGCACTAAAACACATAAAAGAAGGCAGTATTTTTAACCTTTTTAACAAACTTCTATTTTTTTCCCTGAAACAACCTTTCCCTTGTTTTTGTTGCAATTTGGACACAATACTCTAAAAACATCTTCTGGATTTGATGTTCTAGTCTCACCAGTATAACCACAAGAGCATCTTATCTCCACAGGTATTTCCTGTACAAATGTTTTCACAGGAACTTGATAATGAATCAACATCTGTTTGAGTAATAGATCAAACTCTTTGATATGATGAGATTTTGGAACTTTTACAATAAAACTTTTTTTCCCATTCTTCGTCCACTCACCCATTATCTGGCCGATGGTCTCTGTCACATACTTGACTTCACGTGCCAATGAATCACCAAAAAACTTAACTAAAACACTCTCCCGACATAGTAATAATATATTATTTGTTCTTCTCGGTTATAAACGTTACTTACTGGTTGTTCTTTCCGCCTGGTAGAACCCTTATTCCTGCTTTGAATGGTTCCTCGTCCCCCTTACCGTATTTCTTCACGAAAGTAGAAGTTTTCATTTTTAGTTTTTTCGAACATTCCTCACAGACGTATGCAACCTTTCTCGTTTTTGTGTTGCCGAGTGTTACAACTTCTATGTTTTTCTTACAAACAGAACATTTGCCTGGATGCCTGAGTGAAATCATTATTTTTTTTATCATTGGTTTCGATTGCTGGGAGCGGGATTTGAACCCGCGATCTCCGGATTTCTTATCATCTTGAATCAAAACTCATTCCTCAATGAGTATGAGTCCGGCGCTTTAACCACTAAGCCACCCCAGCTTCAATAAAGAATTAGAGAATCAAAATTTATAAGTCATTTCTCATCCAAAATCTCTTTAACCATCTTCTCAAAATCTCTATGAGATTCTTCAAAACCCCTTTTAGGATACCTTTCACTTTCTGTCACAATATAGTATTCTGCTAATGCTATGACATCTCCTTGTCCCCAGCCCAGATCCTTTTCATCCTTTTTCACGAATTCTTTGAAATCAGACATTAATTGGTCTTCTTTCAGTTTTTCTTCAATTTCTTTTTCAATTTCTCTGGACGATTTACCTACAAAATCAAATCCTTTTTTTGGACGGGCATGTCTGTTATATCTAGACATCCTAGATGCAACGAAAGCTATTACGTAAACATTCTCCTCGCCGAATTCTTTATTCAAGAGTTCGATTTCTGTGGGCGATCTTAAACCAGATAAAAAAACCAGTTTCTTGTCTTTAAACCGCGTATTAACAATTTCAATTAGTTTTTCAGTTAAATACGAATCAGAGATTTTCTTCAATTCCAACGTCACTTTTTTTATATTTTCAATTGTAGCTTCTAAACCTCTTTTTTTTAACTCTTCATATAAAGGCGTATGCGTTTCCAATAATGGGAAACCATATTTTTCACCAAATTTTTTTGGATGGCTACTCTTACCGGAACCAGGCATACCTACGGTAACAACAATTTTCATTGGATCACTTAATCTGAATATTTTGTTTTTTGATGTTCTTAAATATTGAGTTTAATTGATCTTGGTCTATATAATCATAATTTTTAACATCTTCTTTGCCAATCCATGCAAAATCAACATGTTCATCTCCATCCACTCGAGTGTTCTCATCATTCAGAACCCTACAAAGATAAATTATACCAACAACACTTATGTTATCTGGTCTGACGAAATTAAAAACACTCATAGGTCTTATAATTTCTATATCCAAATTAACTTCTTCCTTAACTTCCCTCTTGAGGCCCTCTTTCGCATCTTCACCTTCTTGCAACTTCCCTCCTGGTATAGTCCATTTGCTAGGAAATGCTATTTCTTTCGCATTCCTCTTTATTATTAATAGCTTGTTCTTTTTGTTGAAGACTGCAGCCTTTGGTGTTACAATATGCGTCGGATATTTTCCCATTTCATCACAAAAATATTGAAGAATTAAATAAACATTGATAAATAAAAACTTTTTCAATAAGTTGGTTTTACTGTAACTGGACTAGAACCATCAATGTAGTATGAATATTCAAATATTATTTGAAATTGTTTATCCACTTTATTCGTAAAACTCCCTACTTTGGAAGGCATAAATGTACAATAAAGAATATGAGATTCCCCACTACTGAGTTTCATTTCTTGTTCGTTACAGCTAATAATGTCACCTACTATGCTGGTTCTTAAATAATATTTTTTCGCGTTAGTATCATCCTGTTCACAACCTAAACCAACATCGCAAATATAAGGATAACCCTTACCCACATTTTCTATTTTAAATTTCATGATTCTATCCCCTAAGTCAGTTGGATCAATAATAAAATGTCTACCACTAAAAGGAATCACAGATATAGGGCCATTTGTTAATTCAGAAGAAACTATGCCGCCAGAACTATATAATTTTTGTCTTTCCTCTTCATTTAACGATTGTAGATAATTATCATCGATAACTCTAATGATTCCAGAATATGTTGTGTTATAATTGTATTCCACTCTCACTCGGAAATCATAATCCGTCTCAGAAGTAACCCCTGAAGGTGCTCGCAGTTTCCACTCATAATAATCTGTAGCGCCCTCTATTTCTATAACAGGATCGGGTTGATACAAGTCTCCACCAGATGGCAGATTAGCTTGTATAAAACTTTTATCCAATTCTCGAAGACCATTTCCCCTTATAATCCAATCTCCTCCAGAAGACCCAAAATCAACTCCATAAACTTGAATTTTTTTAAGCTCAGCTCTGCTGCCGCCCACATTCTGAACCTCCAAACGCAATACAACATTATCTTTCCCATAGACAGGTGAATGATCGAATGAGAGATCAGTAATGGCAACACCATCTTTGGTAGAAACAGTAACTGTTCCATTATCATCTATACAGCCTGAAATAACTATAATCAGGAATATTGAGAGCAAAATCGATAAACGCTTCATACTACTATTTTAGAATTATGACTTTAAACAATTTTTTAAATGGGCCCACAGGGATTCGAACCCTGGACCTTGTGGTTAAGAGCCACCTGCTCTACCATGCTGAGCTATGGGCCCTGAGTTACATTCTTCAACCATTCTAAATACTTGTCGTAAACTTTTTCAACCTTTATTTCTACAATCTCTGGGACTTCATACGGATGAATTTCTTTTATTTTTTGGAAGACTTTTTGAACTAATTCCACCCTAGTTTTAAATATTATTAAACATTCTTTTTCTTCGTTGATTTTTCCTTTCCACCAAAATCTACTTCCCACATCTATTTTACTTGCACATGCTGCTAGTTTTAATTCTAAGATTTCATCTATCAACATCTGGGACTTATCTATTGCACATGTTGTTAATACTAATCGCATGTTTACACCTACTTTGTTGACCAGTAAGTTCCATTCCTCTTTTTCCACTTCAAATAATCAATAATAATTTTTTTATGATCGAATGAGAGCCCATTTAGAATTTTATCATCGATCTTGAACCAAGCGGCAGAAGCAGCATCATTCCCCCCCTTCACTATTCCAGTTTTAGGTTCTGCTATGAAAACTGTAGTCAACAAATGACCCCTAGGATCTCTGTCAGGTATGGAGTAGACACCTAATATTTCTTTTAATTCAACGTCAAGAGAAGTTTCTTCTTTTGCTTCTATAATGGCTCTTTCTTCAATCAATTCACCTTCATTAACAAAACCACCTGGTATCGCTAATTTACCTTTGAAAGGTTCGTTCTTTCTTGTGATTAGAACTATTCTATCATCTTTCTCTATTATAATATCTACTGTTGGAGTCGGGTTCTTGTACATTAAATCACGATGGGCCCGGCGCGATTTGAACGCGCGACCAACTGGTTAAAAGCCAGCTGCTCTACCATGCTGAGCTACGGGCCCTATAGTATTTACAATAAATATGAGAACAAGAAAAATTAAAGTTTTAAAAATAATGTTTAATACAAACTACCTCTTTCTGTTCCTGTATATATCTCTAGTTTGCCAGTTGAAATTTTTTATCTTAGAGTTTTCACCATATCCACAAGCAGAACATTTTCTCTTTCTGATATGAAAAGCCCTTCTCCCGCATCTTCTACATAAAACATGAGTTCTTTTCTGATGTTTACCAAAAGATGGTGTTCCCCTTGTCATTGCTATCACCTAATCTAAACAGGAGAAGCGTAGAGTATCGTGTCGCCTCTGATCAAGAGTGTGGTTAATTTTCTTTTGTTTTCTCCCTGTATTTCAGAATCCTCTAACCAAAGGTTGAGATGCAAGTCTAAAGCCACAAGCGTTCCTGTTATCTCTTCACCATTCTTCAATTTAACAAAAACCTTTTTCCCTTTCGCTTTGTCTAATGCATCTATGGGTCTATCTGGCATTTTTTCACTATTTTACTTTTGTCAACATCTATACTTAAATACTTTTTATACACCGTTTTAACTCACCGAACGAATAGTAATATTTAAGAAGATATGCTTAAATTTATCTAAGATAAGGTCATCATATGTCCAAATGGAATATAGACAAGGGCAAGAAAGTTACTGGCGGCGTAATACATTCGCATAGAAAGAAGAGAAGATTTCAGAGAGGATCATTACCCTTACACACAAAAGTTGGCGAAGAAATAAAATGGATTGATAGGAAGAGAGGGGGAGTAAGGAAAATTAAACTGGCCAGGGTTGAATTTGCGAATGTTATTGATCCCAAGACTAATAAAGCAAAAAAAGTAAAGATATTGGACGTTCTAAAGAATGAGGCCGATCCACATTTAGTCCGTAGTGAAATCATAACCAAAGGAGCCATCATAAAAACAGAGTTGGGTGAAGCCAAGGTTATTTCTAGACCTTCTCAGGATGGGGTAGTAAATACCCTCATTTTAACTACTGAAGAGAAGTAAATATAAACTAAGATAATTCTACCTCTTTTTGATCCATCTAAATTCGCATAATCATTTCACTCTTATTTTAGGTATATATCTTTTCATTGACAGTGAATTCGTCACAACAGAAACAGAGCTGAATGCCATCGCCGTCGCAGCGATCATAGGGTTCAACAAAAATCCAAAGAAAGGATATAATATACCTGCAGCTATTGGTATCCCTACAGCATTGTAGAAGAATGCCCAAAACAAGTTTTGTTTTATTTTTTTAATTGTATAACCACTCAAATCTATACCAGTTACAACATCCCTCAAATCGTCTTTGATGAGAATAATATCTCCAGTCTCCATTGCCACGTCTGTCCCAGAGCCAACTGCTATTCCAACATCTGCTTGAGCTAGAGCAGGGGCATCATTTATCCCATCACCAACCATTGCCACTATTTTACCCTCTGCTTGTAACTTCTTTATCTCTTTAGCCTTATCTGCAGGAAGTACTTCTGCCAAAACACGATCGATACCAACTTGTTTCGCTATAGCCCTTCCAACTCTTTCATTATCTCCCGTAATTATAGCAACTTCTTTACCCATTCTGTGTAATTCTTCGACAGCCTCTTTACTGTACTCTTTCAACGTATCCGCCACAGCTATTATTCCTATAATTTTTTTATTCAAGGCCAATATCATCGCAGTTTTACCTTGTTCCTCCAATCTTTTCATTTCTTCCTCAATGTGACTTGTATCGATTTTGTTATCCTTCATCAGCCCCCTGTTTCCAAGCAAGATCGCTCTTTTCTGATACATTGCCTTCACACCCTTACCAGTTACTGCTTTAAAATGACTTGTATCAGGAATCTTGATCTTCTTCCTTCTCACTTCCTTAACAATCGCTTCTCCAAGAGGATGTTCTGATCCCTTCTCAACGATTCCAGCAAATTTTAATACTTCTTTTTCATTGTGTTTTTCAACAGGAACAACATCTGTAACTTCTGGTTCACCTTTTGTCAAAGTTCCTGTCTTATCGAATACTACGGTTTGCAACTTATGTGAAGTTTCTAAAGCTTCGGCACCCTTCATCAATATTCCGTTTTCAGCTCCCTTTCCAGTGCCAACCATTATTGCAGTAGGAGTTGCCAATCCTAGAGCACAAGGACATGCAATTATCAAAACTGCGATAAAAACAGTTAAAGCAAAAACAAAAGATCGTCCGGCAACAAAATACCATAAACCAAAGGCTACTATCGCTATGACGATGACTGCTGGAACAAAATATTGTGCTACTTTATCCGCCAACAATTGTATTGGAGCTTTAGAGGTCATTGCCTCTTCTACTATCTTTATTATATGTGCAAGAACTGTATCTTTACCAACACCCGTTGCTTTAATCTTTAACATACCAGTCTTGTTCATCGTAGATCCAATAACCTTATCTCCTTTCTTCTTCTCAACTGGTATACTCTCTCCTGTTATAACTTTTTCATCAACCCCTGAATAACCTTCTATTACTATTCCGTCTACCGGTATTTTCTCCCCTGGTCTGATTATAACGATATCACCGACATCAACATCCTCTATTGGTATCTCTATCTCTTTACCATTTTTGATGACTTTGGCTGTTTTTGCTTGTAATCCAATCAATTTTTGTAAAACTGTAGAAGTTTTCCCTTTTGTTATAGCCTCGAGATACTTTCCAAGTAGAATGAAAACTAAGATGAATGCAGCTATTTCATAGTATAGATCCTCTACGCCATAGGTTCCAGTTCCTGACCAGATGGCTACAGAGATTAAAATACTGTAAATATAAGCTGCAGAAGTACCGATAAAAATCAATGAATCCATGTTTGGAGTTAACCTCAACAGACTCTTGAATCCGATGGTATAGAGTTTGAATCCAGCTATTATAACAGGAGTTGTCAGTATTAATTGAACTATTGCTTGATTGTTTTGGATAAGATCAGGGATAGGTAAACCAACCATCCATCCCATCGAAAAGTAAAGTAATGGAATTGAAAATATAAGGGATACTATGAGTCTTTTCTTCAAATCTTTAATCTCTTTCTCTTTAACCTCCCTTTCTCTGTCTAATGCTGTTTCTTCGATTGCTTTATAACCTGTATCTTCAATAACTTTTTTTATTTCGTATAGTTTTATAAACTTTGGGTCAAATTTGATTACTGCTTTTTCTGTTGTGTATTCAAGTTCAGCGTTTATTATTCCCTTAGTTTTTTCTAGAGTCTTTTCTACTATACCAGCACAATGAGGAGAAGCCATTCCGATTACTTTCAAAATAACTTGATTGACACCTTCTTCCTTCTCTTTCTCTTCAATGACATTATACCCAGTATCTCTAATAGTATCTTTTATTTCAGAAACATCGATTTTATCTGGATCATATTCTACAAAAGCCTTTTCAGAAGCGAAATTGACATTGGCTTTTACACTCTCCAATCTATTCAATGCCTTCTCAATCGATTGTGCACATGCAGCACAATGCATCCCTACTATGGGTAGAATAACTTTTTTCTTAGACATTTAAATCACATATTAATATCCTCTAAACATAATTACGAACTAATAATAAAATAACTACTTAATTCAGCCTTCTCAAGTGCATTTAAACAATTTTTAAGTTCATTGACTACTGTTTGAATGCTGGAGTACTCTTTCTTGACATTTGCTTTAAATGGTTTAAGTTGTTTTTCCAACTCTTTATTCAATAGATCATCTATTTCATTAAGACTAACAGTAAAAGGTTTATCTTCTCCTTTTCTAACTAATCGATCAAACCAACTCAAGGTATAACCTACATTTTATTTTTTTAAGTCTTCTAACCTGTTAAGTAAGTCTTTATCCACAACAACATCCACTACTTTTTTGTTTTGAATTTTTTTTCATCTGTGTCTCTAAAATATCCATTTTTTTCCTTTCATCTACGAATTGCTGTGCATGTTCTTCTGAACAGAAATGTTCACCAAATCTCACTATATCTTTATTCTTATCGACTTTCATCCCACAAATTTGACAATATTTCTTAAACAAACCGAACACAATTTTCACCATCTATATATCATATTTTGACATATTAATATTTTTCGGTATTTCTTTTGTCCAAATATCCGGCATTCATCCCACTCCCTAATGATTATACTAACCAATTATTCTAAATCCCAGATAAAAACTCTTTCTGGAATATCATATACGTCTTTGATGATAAGTTTCATGGATTTTGTTTGACCGTTAAGTTTAGGAAATGATAAAATTCCTCTTCTATGATGCCCTCCGGGTGCAGAGCCATCCCAATCAAGTGGCAATATTTTGTTTCCAGTATCATCTTCTAATACTGTTATCTCAGTTAAATCAAAATTCAAGGAACCAGTGTGTGTATTGATATCAATCTCAAAACTAACTGGTTCCTCATAACTAAAATCTATTGGAGTTACATCAAAAGTAACTCTACCTTCATCATTCGTCATTGTTTGTAAAGAAATTGTTTGACCCACAGTTCCACCTTCAGATACCAAATCAATTGGTAATGTAGAAGATTCAGTCGGACTTTTAAACATGGTTAAGCTAAGAGATATGAAAAAAATAATTATAGATAAAAGTATCGTTTTATTCCGAACTCCTTTCATATTATACTTGAACAGATTCTTGAAGGAACCTTTCTTGATATTGAAGAGTTTATGTTCTTGTATTATGCCAAGCATGAAGGTGATACCGACAAAGTTTGATAATATTCCTACGATCATGAACAATACTTGATACTCTGTCAAAAACACTGCTGCCGATAAACCAATTATTGGTAAAACATCAGTTAAGTGGTGTAAACAACAAGCTATCATAGATCCTGTAGAGATTCCACCAGTTGCAGCAATCTCTGTTGAAGCAATCGCGGTTTTAGCATGCATAGAAGTTCTTATATAGGAATAAAGACCAACCTGGATTCCAAAACCTGCAACTAATGCTACTATCCAATACCCCATTTCAATAAACTGAGCAATAGCATGAGAAAATGAGTTAGCTATAGTTAGAATTCCAAAATATATCAATAAAAGAATTAAACTGCCAAATATGCCTATTAATACTGGTTTTTTATTTTTCATTAGTAATCTCCATTTACAATTTTTGTAAAGCTTTTTATTGATTGATTCTTGTTTTTTTAATTTAAATCTTTTATGGTTCTCATTGACGCCATGAAACCCACTAATATTATTTGAACAAAATTCGAACACTTAAAAAGTTTGATTAGTCAATTTTTATTGATTTTTTGTGATTTCTAGATTACAACTATGATGTTCTTTGCACCATTCCTCACATTTTTCAGCTGTTTCTTTATTTAAATAAGCAAAACTACATTAATTACAAATAAAATATCTTTTATTGTCTCTTATTTTTTGTTTTACCATAATGTTAATAATTTCCCTAAAGTTTTAAAATAAGTTCTATCATCCGAATTATACAATCTTATATATGCCTCATATTTGCGAAAGAAACTGGTTTCCTTATTTTTTTGAGCATCTACGACAAGATTTTATGCTCTTGATTTTTAAATACATAGCAATTCCTAATATCCCAATACCAAAGATCCCAAAGACTGGTCTAAACGGTTCAATAAATGCTAGTATTGCTGAAGTACCTAATAGAGAAACTAATAAGGCATTACACAGCGGGCAACTGAAAGCTAATATGGATGGTAGTGCCCCGCCTGCAGCAGCATAATCCTCCTTTCCGTATGCTTTTTGTTTCCCATAAAAATATAAAGATAAGTAAGTTCCCAGCATTGCTGATGTCATGATAAGAAAGGTATAATCAATGATAGTGGGTGGAAACATTCTTTTGAAAATATTATTGGGTATGAGGGCCATCACTACGCCGAATATTAAAAATATCAATATACTAAATAACGTTCCAATGAAAATATATTTTAATTCATTAGCCTTTTTTTTCTTCATTTTAATTTCTTCCTTAATTCACTTTCCTTAGGAACTCCTGTGAACTCCAATTTTCCATCTATCACTATTCCTGGAGCAGTCAGTATCGGATACTTTTTTAAATACTCTGGATGCTCAACGACATCAATTACTTTATACTTTACTCCCATTTTATCTAGCATTTTTTTAACAGTTTCACAACCCGCACAACCGGGCGTAGATAAAACTAATATTTCAACCATTTCATTCCCTCATTTGTACACATCGTATGCAAGCAAAATGGATATTATTATATGTGATGTGAAAGTAAGTATTCCTGCCATTTCTGTGAAAGCATACTCCCATCCTAAAAAGTAAATCGGCAGATGAGCAAATATGTATGCTATTATCCAAACAAGACCGAAACCACTCTTGCCTTTGTAGATATAACCTAAACCCCAAACTATAAAGTTTAAAAAAGCTGCAATTCCGTTTTTAGCCATTCTTCCACCTCAATCATTCCACAAATTGTTTCGGATTATTCTCGAATGCCCATTGACAGGCTGGACTACAAAAATAATAAATCTTTCCTTTGTAATTCACTTTTGCTGCTTTCTTCTCGTCTACATCCATTCCACAAACTAAATCTTTTACCATTCTACCACCTTTCAAATTTTAATTCTAATATTTAATTCATCTGCTCTTCTACAGTTATATCGTACATGTCAGCGATTATTGATTTCAAATGATCCACGTGTTGTTCTCCTACTTTATGTGCAATAGCTTTTGCATAGTATGGTGCTAATGATTTAATGCCATGTCCTTCCAATATTTCTCCTATGCATTCACCGCATGGATGTTCTCCCGCCATCACATCATCTAGGCATGTACACTTCGCTCCCTCTCCATGCCCTGGAGTTTTTTGGATACAGTACCAACATGGTTTCTCTAGACAACATCTGTAATCTGTAGATGCTCTGATGATGTTGGCTTCTTCCATCCATTCTTCCCTCTGTTCATCAATAGTCATTGATCTGAAATTTTCAGCTGTAGTTCTCAATGAATTAATGAAAAAACCAATCAAAAGTCCAGCCACTAATACAAAAACCATACCAAATACGAGATTCTGTTTTTTCAATTCAGTTTTCTTTGTTATCTTTCTCACCTCCTTCTTAAATGGCTTCTTCCATAAATACCAAATGATCGGAATTATACTGAGAACTGTTAGTATCCCGAACGCAGGATACTGCGTACTTTCAGCTATATCATAAATACCTTTACCAGTTGCCAATCCAGATTTACATTCTGGACAAACCTTATCCATATGACCTTGTTCCAAATGTATTCTACATAAACATGTTTTTTCATCAAAAATCCATTCACCCCTTGCACACATTTGACATGGTGGCTCAATACAACACTCATATTCTGCCACTCCGCCAGAAATAGTACCAAATGCTCTAGTCCAACCTTTATGGATCGGAGTATTCAAAAACCAATAATGTCCGTACAATCCCCAAACTATGATTAATGCCCCAAAAAAGACAAGACCCCAACCAGTTGCTTTGTTGATGAATTCTTTTCTTTTAATAATTGCTTGAGTTGCGTTCACACCAAGAACACCAAGAATCGATAAGAATATTAGTGGCACTGCTCTGCCAATCCCGTTGACAGCTTGCAAAAGTAGACCTTGTATCACGCTACCAGCGGATGCGATGTACGTCAAAATAACATATGTTGCTGGGTTTGGACAACCTATTCCAGCATTGCCTAAGAACAGACCAAGAAGAAATGCTTTGAAATATTCTGGTTGTCTTTGAATAAATCCTGGCATTCCGGCATAAGATGGTAACTCGAAATGAATTAGTTTCAATTCTGATAAACCAAAAACAAATGCAAGAATACCTGCCAATATATACATGGTTTGAGTTACTCTTTGTAGACTGAACGCCCTGCCTGCTAAGGCAACAACTACACCGTATAAACTCAGAGTTATGATCAGTCCGATACTGAACAGAATTGCCATGAGAAAACCTTTCTTGTATCCTTTACCCATGCTCAACGGAACTATGACAAATACTAGAGGCAGTGTGCATGGTAGAACAATCATCGATAGACCAGCAGCATAAGAAAGAGTAAGAGAAACAGTTTCACCAGGATTAGTAGCCAACCAAAACATTCCTATCAAAAATATAGAAAAAAGAATGAAGAATGTCAATACCAAATAAGTCCTGATTTTTTTTTGAGACTCTGTCAATTCTGGCATTCATTCATCCTTTGAATGTTTTTTATGCATGTCTTTCATCATGAACACGTGGAGGAGAGGACACAGCAACAAAATTATCAAAAACAAGTATGTGTCACTCAGCCTAAAAAAATATATAGTCCCCACCAATAGGATTATAGGTATCAAACAACAGAGTACCATCAACAACGCATGGTTGTGTCTAACTCTCTCTATAAAACCCATTTTCCATCATCCAAGATATCTTTCAGTTTTTTTACATCAGTTTTTTAATTAGCAACATCCTCTCTTCTTTCTCTTTTTTGGACCCATTCAATCACCTCTTATATTATATCATATTTTGATATATTTAAATATATAATATTTATATTTTTATAAGTCTTGTATTAATTATGCGAGAAATCAAGATTACTAACTTAGTCAAATTCTACACATTGCTATTGCTGTCAGAAGAGCCAAAACATGGTTACGAGATTATTAAAAAGATTCAAGAGAGAATAAAGAAGAGAACTAGCCCTGGAGAGATTTACCCATTTTTGAAATTGTTAAAAAAACATGGTTACATAGAAATCAAAAAAACCGGTAAAAGAGAGAAGAAAGTCTACCATTTGACTAAAGAAGGAGAAAATTTTGTAAAAATTATGCTGAACAGGTTTGGTGATTTGATAGATATAGCCATCGAGCCAAAGTTAACTGTTTGTACTCATTGTGGTTGTAAAGTATACGAAGGTGGATATACAGAAGCTATTAAAAATAAGAAGTTAACATTTTGTTGTGTACATTGTGCTCATTCTTTCAAGAAGGGAATTTGAAACTGACCTTCAAGTAGTTTGAGTAGTAGGGTTAACTACTTCTCCAGTAGACAAATCTTTGTATGGACCCATTTGTCGTGTGCTTGTGAAGACATACCATCCATCATCTTCAACAGTACCAACTTGAGTCCAAATTTGTTGTAATGTTAGATAAACATTCGCTTCAGGAGACAACAGAACCGTAGGGACATTAATTATATTGTACTTATTGACTAATGCACTTCCCTCATCTGAACTTATATCGTATGTTTTTTCATCTTTGATAACAATCCCGAATCTCGGAAGAACATTTTTATGTGCGTTAACATCATAACATTCAAAACAAGATTCATCATCCAAGTATATTACACTAACCAAACCTACAATTTCTTTTGTTTCTAAGTCTCTATATGGGGGTGCCATTGCATGTAGCGTATAAAATCCATCATTCTTTGTGGTATTCAGTTGATTCCAAATTTGTTGTATAGATTCATATTCCAAAAGATTATCTGATATTATCAATGCGGGGATTTTCTTCACATCGTATTTTTGAATCAATTCTTGTGCCCCATCACTCGTATACTCCAATGATACTTCTTCAGTTATCTGAACTCCTGCTTGTTTCAATCCTTCAATGAAATCAGATAAATCCACACAACCGTCACAAGAAGAATCTTTGATATAAGTCAAAGAGACCCTTCCCAATATCTCTTTAGTTTCAGCGTCAACATAAACAGGAGTGAGTTTTGTAAATATGAATGTTCCGTCATCTTTGACTTCTCCAAATCTTTTCCACAAACTTTTGACGTTTGATTTATCTGTTTCACCGGTTATCACGAGAGTCGGGATTTTCTCAATATCGTATTTATCTATTAAATCTTTAGCCTCATTTGATGAGAGTTCTAACGTTGACTCATCAATTACATTGACATTAGCTCCTTTTATCGTATCGATAGTTTTATCAATATCAAAACAGTCAGAACAATCAGAATGAATAATCTTAACAAGTTTAATCTCAGCAGGTTTCGCCTCTTCTTCAGCTGCTGTTATTAAACCAGTTATTGAAATGGTTGCATCATTCAATGTTAATACATTGAAAATTCCGATTCCTATTAATAAAGCAAGCATTACCAAAGACATTTTCAACATTTTACTACTTTTAACTATTTGTTTTTCTGGGATAGTGACAACCTCCTAAAAATTAAAAAGGATCAGCAGCCTCCAACCATTTTAGGCAAATTCTGAAGATTTTGTGGCAACTGAGATCCACCAGTACCAGTAGGTGGGGTAGAACTGGCAGATGATGTTTTTTTTGCTGCTTCAACAAAAGAACCTATCTCCGCTCTCTTGCTTAGGATGTTTAATTGGATTGCCTGTACTGCTGATACTATAACTAACACTACCAACAAGATCGTCAACAATATTTCTTTATTTATTTTCATTTAACAACCTCCAACCATTCCAGGTAATTCTTCTAAACCTGAAGTATCTCCTCCCGCAACCGTCAAGGCAATTTCTACCATATCTTTCGGGAAGAATAGAGCCTTCCATTTGAGAGCCTCTCTTAAAATCTCGGCATCTGTATAATCAGTATTCTGTATAAGCCACATTGTAACACTTAATAATGCAGGGTTATGCTTACATCCACAGCTGCTAGAACCATCATCCCTTATTCCTACAGCTTGAAGACCGCAACAATATTCACATGATATACCAACAGGTTTTGAAGCCAAGTTAATAAATCTTTCCTTTTCTTCAGGTGTTAAACCTGCTAAAAGAGTTCTTTGAGCATTTGCAAGTGTTGATAATGAACCCTCTGGATCATCAAAAGTAACACCCATTGCTTCTCCATATCCAGGCGTTCCTGTTGGAACGATCATATCTATTGCATCTTGTGGGGTTTCTATGTTCTCAACTGGGAACAATGCAGCTATTGCAAAGCCAGTGCCTTTGATTTCAGATAAATCGACATCGGATATATCTTTTTCGCCCTCACTAGAAAATTTCACTCCCTTTATAGCAGCCCCTTTAATACCTAAATTAGAAGAAATATGAAATATCATAAACTGATTGTATGATAACAGTCCTATTGCAATTAAAACTAAAATTGAGGTAACAAATGTGTCTTTTTTTATTTTAATTGTTTTTTCAATCATACCATCATCTATTTTTCCACTTTTAAATACTATCTAACTCTTACAATTTTTGTAATAGTATTTCATATTTATAATACTTAAATTTAAATATTTTTCTATTTTAAGCTTTACAAAAACTGTAAAGTATTTAAAATCAAGCCATAAAATTATGGTATATGATTAGAATAAAAGATGAAAGTGACAGGGATATTTTTATAATCAAAAGGAGTACCGTTTATTTAGTTGTAGCACTTGTGATAGTTTCCGTCGGAGGTTTTTTAGCATATACTCTGTTATCTCCAACTTCAAACAATAAAAATCTTACAGGAGCAGTTTCTCTTGTTGAATCTGCCTCGGTTGAAGAACCTGTCTCAGCTGAAGAGATATACAAACTGTTTATCTGTACTTGTTGCGGTAGAACGATAGATACAAGATGTTGTGGAATGGCCAGAGACATGGTAAATTATGTTGATTCTCAAATCGATGCGGGACTTTCCAAAACTGATGTCATTATTCAAACTGTTAAAAAATATGGTTTAAATACTTTGATAAAATTAAAACAGGAAGAGATAAAGGCCGAGATACTAAAGAGATCTCCAGCAGACAGGCCAAAGATTGTTATTAGTCCTGAATTCCATGATTTTGCAGATGTATCTCAAGTTAAAGGCACAGTTAGTACTTTTTTCACTATTAAGAATGATGGTAAAAGTGATTTGATAATAGACGGGTTATCTACTTCTTGTGGCTGTACTACAGCTTCTATAGGCGGAAGTCCATTCTTTGGAATGGCCGGTCACGGAGGGGTTGGTGCAAGTCCTCCTGGGTGGACGTATAAAATCCCACCAGGTGAAACAGGAGAGCTTGAGGTTAAATATGATCCTAACATGCATAAAGATTTCAGGGGTGCAGCTACCAGGATAATCTACATAGCATCCAACGATCCTGTTGATTTTCGATATGAGGTGAGAATAGAACTTAATCAAATAGATTAATACCTATCATTAGAAAATTAAAATTAGAAGAGGTAAAAAATGGACGACCTCCAAAAGTTAAGTAAACAAGAAAGAAGAGAATTGAAAAGACAGAGGAGAAAAGAGCAGCGAAAGCGAGAAAAGTCAGAAAAAAAGCGTAAAGAAAGGAATAAGATATTGAAGATTTTGATTCCAATAATCATTTCAATTGGTCTTGTTGGTTTTTTTGTGAATTCATGGTTGCAAGAAAGCCCAAGAATTCAAGTTGAACCTGAAGATTATAATTTTGGTTTCGTGAGCGTTGCTGAAGGCACTGTTACTACTCTAATGACTGTGAAAAATGTGGGTAAAAGCGATTTAATAATAAATAATATGGATTCTTCATGTGGGTGCACTTCAGCTAGACTAATAGTAGATGGGAAGGAAGGTCCAAAATTTTCTATGTCCTCCCATGGTACTAATCCTAAGGATTGGTCAGCAACTTTAGCTCCTGGGGAGACTGCCCAACTCAAGGTCTATTATGATCCTACTGTTCACAGAGATCTTAGAGGGCCGGTGACAAGGACAATCACTATTTTTTCGAATGATCCTGAACGTGGAAAGGAAGTAAGAATTTCGGCCAATCAAATATAGAAGTGAAAATATGATAAAGGTTAACTCAACTCACATTATTTTCGTTGTAATAGTTATCATTATTATTGCTGCTGTCTTTTATGGATATTTTAATTTGCAAAATTCTGGGGGAGGAGGTCCAAGAATTCGATTCACACCAAGATCTTACGACTTTGGTGATATCCAACCTCAACTTGTCGAGCATACTTTTGTTGTGAAAAATATAGGTAACGCCCCTCTCTTAATTAAAAAGGTTACCACATCCTGTGCTTGTACTAAAGCAACAATAGATTCAGAAGAGATTTTACCTAATCAAACTGCAAATCTTTTAGTCACCTTTGATCCTAACCTAATGGAAGAAGAAGTTAAAGGAAATGTTTTACGGATTGTTTATATCAAGAGTAATGATCCTGAAAAACCGGAAGTGGAAATTGAGATAAAGGCTAATGTACTATGATACTTGAAAAAAATTACACAAGAAGTAGAAAAAAATTATTACTTAAATCCTCATTCATCGGTTTAGTTCTAATAGGGCTTATTCTGCCAAACATATTTGCTAAAACCGAAAAAGCTACGATTTATTACAATGAAGCTTGTCATCATTGTGTTACATATATAAACGAAGAACTAAACCCAATTCTGGAGGAATCGAGTATTCAAGTTATTAAGAAGGACTATATAAACAATAGACAATACAGGAAAGAGCTGAATGAGTTAAATGAAGAACTTGGAATTCCTCTCGAACTCCAAGGTCATTTCACCACTTTTATAGACAATAAAATCATATTAGAAGGCCATGTTCCAGAGCATGTGATAAGGGATATTTTAAACCAAGAAAACCGGGGAGAGTTTGATAGAATAGTCATTCTACAGGATGAGATGGAAGATGCTAAAAGCTATAAAGTATGGGCCTTTGAGGGTGAAATCAAGGAATATGAAATTGATATACCGATTACTGAGTATCTTGATTGGTTTGAAGAGAATAAAGATTCTTTGATGACGCCACCAGAGTTAGTGGATAAACCTCTAGATTTAATTACTTTACTCCCCACAGTTTTGCTGACCGGTCTTTTGGATGGTATTAATCCCTGTGCATTTGCAGTTATTCTATTCCTCATCACTTTTCTTTTTACAATAAGCAAGACTAGAGCCAGTGTTTTTAAGATGGGTGTTACGTACATCTCAGCCATCTACATGGTTTATTTTTTAATTGGACTGGGTATTTTGCAAGTTGTTCATCTCTTCGGTGTACACCATTTCATGGCTAAACTTGCTTCATATCTAATAATTTTTCTTGGTCTAATTAATGTGATTGGTTATTTCTTTCCGAAATTTCCTATTAAGTTAAAAATTCCTAGTGCTAGCAAAAAAACTATTCAAACATGGGTTCATAGGGCGACCACACCAGCTGCTTTTGTTCTAGGGATATTGGTTGGACTCTGTGTTTTTCCTTGTTCTGGGGCAATGTATGTGGCAATCATAGGATTGCTCTCAGTTAAGGTCGCCTATTTCCAAGCTTTAAGTTATCTTTTACTCTATAACCTGATGTTCGTTTTGCCATTAATCGTAATTCTACTCGCTGCGTCAAACAAAGTTGTGATTAAAAGAATAACCAAATGGGAACAGTCAAAAAGTGGAGCAATGCATCTTCTCTCCGGACTTGTTATGGTTGCTTTGGGACTTATTATTTTAATATGGTTTGTATAATGAAGATGAGAAAATGGAATCAAAAAAACGAAAAAGTTATTTCACGGCAATAAAAGTAATTCTCGTCCTGTTTTTAGTAGGTCTTACTATATCATTGAATTCGAAAATTAAGGAGTATGAGAAAAATCTTGAAAATGAATATATTATCGAAGGTTTTAAAGCCAGTTTCACGAAAAAAATAGAATCCAATAAAAATGATTGTCCAAATGCTATTGGTGGAAATGAAGATGCTTATTTGAGAATAAAATACTTCACTTCTCCATTTTGTCCTTGGTGTATTAGGGAGGAATCAATATTAAAAGAACTATTAAAAGAACATGGAAATTTGTTCAACATAAGATGGTATGATGTAAACTCTTGTCGAGAAGAAGTGGAGAAATATAAAGTCGGGGGAGTTCCGACATTTGTTTTTAGCACGAGTGATGAGGAAGAAAAGGAATATTCTCATTATGGGTTTATTTACAAAGAAGATCTTAAAGAATTGATATGTAATGTAACGGGCAGTTGTTAATGGTTGTTGAATTACTGTATGCATTTTTATTGGGTATATTAAGTATACTCAGCCCATGCACTTTTATAATAATTCCATTGATGACTACTGAAATACATTCTAGATTGAGTAGAATTTTAAAATTTATGATTGGAATAGTTATAACATTCAGTGCTCTTGGGGTTCTAAGTGGTCTAACTGGTAAATTATTGACTAACTTTATTGGTCCCTATCTTTATTTGTTAGCTGCTATAGTAACCTCAATTACTGGATTGAACATGTTGGATGTATTCAGATTAAACATACCTAGTTTGTTCCCAAGTTATAAAACGAGGAATCTCTTCATCCTAGGATTGATATATGGTGGGGTTATATTAAGTTGCATTGGCCCATTATTAGCTGTAATACTCGTTTATATTGTCGCCGAAGCAACTATTTTTTATGGTTTTATTATGATGTTATTTTATTCACTGGGATTTATAACTCCTTTCATTTTGTTTGGTATTTTGATTACTGATAAAAATATAGCTCTAAAAATGATGAAACATTCTGCAATTATAAGAAAGATAGGCGGTGTTTTATTGTTATTAGTTTCAGTTTATCTATTTTATTTAGTGAGTAGAGGATTGATATGAAATTGAAAATAATTCTAATAATAACAGCATTAATGGCTATTATCTTTTTAGTTTTATTTGGAACAGAGATAAAGAAAAGAGCCATTAGAGGTATTGCTGAACAAATCCCTAGTTATGAGTGTGATAAAGATGAAGTTTGTACTTCTTGTATAATTGAAGGCGAGGTTTGTAGTTGCACGGAACATGTTTGTCAGTGTGGAAATGATACAGTCGAAAAGGGAGAATGTGAAATGTTTAATTAAAATGATCCATGTAAAAATTGTTTTTCAATTGTTCTTTTTTTTAAAGATTCATGTATAGAGTATAATGTTTACTTTAAGACTTATTCTATCAGCGATTTACAAATCATGTAAGAAATACATAATTATTTATAATTTTTAGTGCAGTAACATCTATATGGTGAAACTCAAAAAAATGAAATTTGAAAAGAAAGGGTTAGAATCTTTCTTGAGTCCCTTGGAATCTCAAGTTCTGAATGTACTCCTGAAGAAAAAAACGATGAAAGTCAGAGAAATATACGATGTGTTAAAGAAAAGGAGGAAAGTCGCATTGACGAGTATCGCTGTTATATTGGATCGATTGTATAATAAAGGCATGGTTTACAGAAAAGTGGAAAGAGGCAGAGGAGGAATTCATTATATATATTCCCCTGTTGTAAACAGACCACAATTTGAGCGATCTATTATTGAGAATACTGTAGACAAGTTAATAAACACTTTCGGTAGATCTGCTGTTAACTATTTCAACGAAAGATTTTCAAAAAAAGGAAGGTGAAGATATGAATGGAGTAGATTGTTTTTATGGTTTCGTCACTGATTCTGGTCTATTAACGCTATCTGTATTTTCCTTTTTTCTTGCTATTACGACGCTGATAATACTTAAGAAGACTAAACTCTCAACCAAACAGAGGATATCTCTCATATATATACATCTTACAACGCTGTTCTTCCCATTCGTCTTGTTCACGGTTAAAATGAGTTGTGGTTTAATGTCTATTTCTTGCTATTATAGTCCAATACACTTAGTATCTTACGCACTTCCCGCAAACTTAACTATTGCTATATTCACTGGATTCATAATAATTCCGAACTTCTACATATCCATGAACAAGAAGAGAAAAATAAAGAATAAACACATCATCGATTTTGTTAGGAAATATTCAAAAAAATTGAATATACCAATGCCTAGGTTGTATGCAGTGGATAAAGCCAGTCCTTTGGCCTTTTCATTCAGGAGTTTTAGATCAGCGATATTCATGTCAGTTGGTTTATTCGATATCCTTAACAAAAAAGAGCTAGAAGCCGTGTTGTTGCATGAATTGGCTCACATAAAACAATATTCATCTATTTTAAAAGTTTCAAATTCATTTTTGAAATTCCTCTCCCCCCTGTCGATATTGACAAGATTTCACTATGATTCGAACGATGAGGAAAAACAGGCGGATGATTTTATGATTAAAACACAGAAGACTAGTAAGTTCTTGAAATCGGCAAAAATGAAGATCAATATATTCAATAGTTAAAGTCTAAATTTTAGTCTGACTCACTCTTAATGCATTCGTTTCATGCATTGTTAGTTGTTGTGAATAAAGGATAGGTCCTAAGACTGTTAAGAAAAGAAGGTAAGAGATAATTACTATCAGCACTATCAAGATTACTTTGATGGTACATCAAGATTTTTTAGAGTTTTGGATATTTTCATATGCTTCATTTTTTCACAAACAGATTCATATTTTTTTTCTCCACCCAATCATAAACCCAAACTACCGTACAAGAAAGTAAATACCAGTATATTATTAAAGACAAGATATAGTATACCCATCTTGGGATTTGAAAACCGAATCCTATAAATAATGAAGACAAACGAAGAGGAACACTTAAAAATAAATTCCATACCATCTGCAATAGTCCAACATATAGCCCGGAATAACTCAATAGGGCATATGAAGTTAAGATAAAGAATGAGATGGAATTTAAAAGGAACATCAAAATTATTTTTTTCTTTCTCAGTTTGAAGAATTCTTTTATTTTCTTTTCAATCATATTTATACCAACGTATCATCGTGTATTAGAAGAAATTTACAAACTAATCATTTCATCGCACTTGTAATCAACTTCATAAATTCTGACTTTATTCTCCTCGTATATCTTTTTAAAACAATATGATGTTTCAAACTTGTCCAAGTCTGCATTGTGCATGTTCCCTCCATACTCGTAATTAAATCTTGCATTTCTCTCCACGGCAAACCATCCCTTGTCTATCATCCTATCGCTCAAGAAGATGTGAGTAACTTTATACTTGTTGATTAGTCTTAGTGCCTCACCTAAATCAGGAGTAAAATAAATCGTCAAATGCTCCGTGTATATCGTACCAACAGGTAAAGATGCCCTTAGAGTTCCTCCATTGGCTACAGGTAAGGCTGTCACACCAAGAATCATCTCATTCGCTTCATAGTCACTGAGTATATTCACATCCTCAGACAAGTTTTCTCTCATCCAGACCGCCGCCTCATATTCTTCTGTAGAAATAAAACTAACCATTGCCCATTTCAACCAGCCATAACCGGAACCTTCATAGAATATAGATGAGTTAAACGGTAGAGGAATAGAGATGATGACTAAAAACAAACCTATCGCTAATAGAATTGTGGATATATTATACTTTTTTAATTTTTTGATTCCTCCTAAAAATTCAAAGATGCCAAAGAATAAGATTGCACCTAAAATGCTGATTGCCGGAGTCATGTACTCAAAATATCTAGTATAGAGTGAGGGACTGAAAACATATAGTAAATCTGGGTTCGATTTTAGTAGAGTATCGCTGAACAAAGCAGTAGCAATATCCCTATCCCATAACCCAAGAATACATGGTATCGCCCACGCTATGAGTAGTATGTGTCCAGTCTTTCTCTTGTATAACGCATAAGCTATACCAGCAAAACCAAGGAAGAATTGTGGTATACCCAAGTGTTTATAGAAATTCTTTACAGTTAAAAATCCTTCTCTTCCATATGCTTCTTTGACCACTATGTTCATTATCCCTCCAGTAGCCAATTTAATCCAGAATGGGAAAGATATTATTAGTCCTATGGCCAAAACGAACAAAACTTTTTTTATTTCTGAAAAACCCTTCCTTCTCTTAAAGACTAGTAAAAGGAATGAAAAGAAAACTAGAGAAACTATCATCACTGCCGAAGATAGATGGTGAGAGATTATAAGTCCTGCCAGTAGAAGACCTGATATTAACAGATTCCTGTCTTTCTTTTCTTTCATCCCCTTGTAAAGGAACAATAGAATGAGTGGCATGAGTAAATGCCCAAACAACTCGGAATTAAACCCTCCGCTCCTTGAAATGTATCTAACCGAAGAAGCGGCTAATAGTGCGGCGAGCAAACCCACTCTATAGTCTTTCGTGAGTTTTTTCCCTAGAACATAAACAAATATTGTCGTTAGAGCACCCAACCCAACCGCAACAAACCTACCAAGATAAACGAGTTCAACTCCAGTTATCTGAGTCATAACAGCAAAGAACAACATCAACCCAGGTGGATACTGATATTCTATTCCATTACCATACGTAGGTTCAACTTCTGGGATATAGTGTCTGGTTGCGAAATATCTAGCCATCCCAAGAAACCACCAATCATCCCCCCAGTTTGTTAACAACCTGATGTCGTATTCCATGAAAGGAATGTACCTGAGTATATAGGCGAAGGTAAATATTCCGATTAATGAGAGTACAATGAAAATATTTTTCTTATCTATTTTACTTCTTTTCACTTTACTTCCCTCTTTTGATGTATTGGGCACGTATAAATTAATTAATGAAATAAACATAATTATACTTAACATCGTTCTGCCTAATACTTAATTCAAAGAAATGACAAAACGGATTACTTGGTTGACCCTTAAAAATCGAGCCTGAAATTCGTATTCTATCGAACCCAAGTCAAAATCAATATTGACGTTAATATCAATGCCCTATCAGTGTGTGAACAATACACATTCAACCTATTGTCAATCCAAATCTTTATATTTTTGAAATTACTACAAATGAAAGAGATAGAAACTCGTATCCGATCTCCCCAAAAAGAAGTAGTAAATGCGTTCGTAATTGAAGAGAAATAATCTAACCTTCAAATCCACAACTATCGCATTTGATGTATTTTTTTGTAATTATCGATGATTTGCTACTGAGTATTTTTGTATGCCCTGTTCTGACTTCCATTGATCCACATCTGGGGCATTTATTGATTATAGTCTTTTCTAGTACCGCCATAACGGATTAGTTTATCTTTTAAATATAAATAAACAGCCTTAACACCAAATAGAAAAAAATTAAAACAAAGCCAAGAAAACTCTGTTACAATTCTTGACGCTGCCACACTTCAAACATATCTCAGTCATCGTTAAACCATGTGGAAACCTGTAACTCAAGTGGCCATTACAATATTTACACAACATCGAACACCCCTAACGTAAATTCATGTTTTATTTTTAAACGAATTTTTATGAAATGAAATTTAGGAATGGATAGAAAGATTATAATATGGTTTTTTTAATTTTAATTTTTCAAAGATATTATTATTTCAGCGAAAAAAACTTAAGTGATACTATAATCATGTGATGAAATGATTGATGTACATTGTCACTTGGAACAACCCGATTATAATCCCGATAGAGATAGTGTTATCGAGTCATGTAAACAAAGATTGAACGCTATAATAACTTGCTGCGCCAGTCCTGGCGATTTTGATTTGACCATGCAAATGTTAGAGAAACATAAGAATTTTGTGTTCGCCACTTTTAGTGTACATCCTATTTACATTAAAGAAATTAATGAAAAACAGAAAGATGAATTTTTCGATTTAATAATTAAAAATAAAGATAAAGTGAGTGGCATAGGCGAAACAGGTTTAGATTACCATCATGTTACAGAAGATATATGGCGTAAAAGACAAAAAAAACTTTTTATCGAGCACATATCCTTAGCAAAAGACTTGAAAAAACCTTTAGTCATTCATTCTAGGGATTCGTCTGAGGATATGATCAAAATTTTGGAGCAAGAAGATGCTAAAAATGTTCTCATGCATCTGTTTGGTGCGAGACATTTATTAAACAGAGTGAAAGATAACGATTGGTTTATTTCTGTTGGCCCTATCGCAATCCGCTCAAAGACCCATAAAAAAATCATAAGAGATACGCCGATCGAAAAAATTTTATTGGAAACTGATTCTCCTTGGTGGGGCCTCAAAGGAAAGAGGAATAACCCAACAGCAGTTCTACAAGTCGCAGATAGAGTTGCCCGAGTTAAAAAACTCGATATAAAAGAAGTTGATGAAATTACAACACGAAATGCAGTAGGATTCTTTGGTTTAAAGGTTTAATTATAATATTCATCACAACCTTACTCTCGCTGTGACTTTATATAAAACTTGATAATTAATAGACATGTTCAAACGAAGAAAATGGTTTAATTTGACAGTACAATGCGACTATGAGAAACATACTATTCCTATTTTTAGGGCCAGTTGTGGCGGCAACAGGACAGTTCCGTTGTTTAAAACACTTTTATCGAGTAAATGTAGGAACAACTGTAAATTCTGTGGATTGAGATGCGAAAGAAGAGTTTCTAGAGACAGTTGGAAACCAGATGAATTTGCCAAAATTGCAATGAAACTTTGGAAGATGAGAAAGATTAAGGGAGTGTTCCTTTCGTCATCGGTTGAAAGAGATCCTGATCATACTGTTGAAAAAGAAATAGAAGCTATCGATATTCTTAGACGGATGGGTTTTACAGAATACGTACATTTAAGAATAATGCCGGGAACTAACCGGGAATTAATAAAACGGGCAGCAGAATTATCTGACAGAATTGGAATAAACATAGAGTTACCGAGTAAGGAACATTATGAGGATATGAAGTTGTACCTGAATTTTGTTCAAGATATAATAAGAAGATTGAAATGGATTTCGAAAGAAGTTCAAAAACTACAAAAACAAGGAAAATGTCAGGCAGGATTAAACTCACAAATGGTTGTTGGGGCTTCTGATGAAACTGATAAAGAGATAATAAAGATTAGTAGTTGGATTTATCAAAAATTGAAAGCTCAGAGAGTCTATTATTCTAAATTCAAACCCGTTAAAAACACACCGTTAGAGAATAAAGAACCTGAAAATCCTTGGAGAGAATACAGGCTTTATCAAGCATCTTTCCTTCTCAGGGATTATGGTTTTAAGAATAAAGATTTTGTATTCAACGACAATGATAGATTGGATTTGAAAGAAGACCCAAAATTTTCTATTGCAAAAGACAACGACATAGTTGTTGATGTTAATAATGCTGAATTCGGAGAGTTAATAAAAATCCCTGGCATTGGTCTAAAAACTGCTCAAAATATTGTTGATAAAAGGCCGATTAAAAATATTAACATTTTAAAATCAACAGGTGTGATACTCAAAAGAGCGATGCCATTCATAGAAATAAATGGTATACATCAGACAAGATTATCTAAATGGATTAATTAACTGATAACCATACACCCAAAAATATCAAACAAATAGCTATCAATTTCAGGAATATAGTCTTCTTGTCGATCTCTTCTTGTATGTATTTCGGAACAAGTCGAGTTAAAATTGTGGTATATACAAAAAGGACAAAAGGCTGTATAGTAGCAACACCAACAACTAATGAAGGAGTACTTAATGATAAGGCAGTTTGGAGAGAGAACGATGCACCATAAGCAAATATAAAAATTATAATCGTTAATATCCAAACGAACCTGTCAATTTTTTTAATCATTATAAAGAAATCTTTTTTTATTTTTGGGAAAAAAAGTGAAGGAAGAGCCCCCATAGATAATCCTAGAAAAATCCAAACCACTAATGATAATGGATCTATGAATTCAAGTGTATATTTTTGTAGAACACTTAAAAAAGCCCAAATTGTTGCAATTATTAATACCGATTTTACAACAGATGGAGAAACAAATCTTCTTTTCTTTCCTATTTTATAAGAAATTAACATTGCTCCAGCGAGTATGAAAAATATTCCAAAATATTTTTCACTTGCCAATACCTCCCCAAAAAAAACATAAGACATAGGAATGATAAATAAGGCATCAATATAAGTCAAAGGAATTACTCTAGAAGCCTCTTCAGCAAGCATAACTTTGTTATACAACAGAAGTGAAAAGGCGTTAATAATACCGACGATGATGCCCAATAAAAACTCAGGATAACCAAAAGAAACTGGTAAAAATATTATAAGTAAAGTTGCAGAGACGCCACTAAAAATAGCTGTCCATGCCTGATAAGTGAATGGATCTTTGAATCTCTTTGTCAATAAAATTTTGTCTATAACATTACAACCGGCCCATAATATAGGAGCCAATAAAGCAAAGACAAACCATTCCATAATTTTAATTATTCGACTGAATATTAAAGTTTAGGAAATATGAAAATTAGTTCTTGAGGGATTAGTGGTTACCATACAATTACTATAAGGAATACATCCGGGGGTTATAACACTATCCTTTCTCAACGGCTGATACAGTTATTTTAGTTGAGGATTTCTTGGTCCTCCAATGATGGAAATGAAGAACTTGGAATCATCCCAAATTAACTTTTGGTGATCTTAAACATTGTTGTATAGACTACAGAAAACCAATTCAAAAACAAGTGGGGTTGACGACATGGATCTTCCATAGTCCATCAACTTTATATATAGAATTTTATTGTTAATAAACTTTTGTTTTTTAATTTTTTTTAAATTTTTCTAAGTTTTTATGATAATATTAAATACTGGAATATATAAAATTATTATCAAGGTGAATAAAAAATGGCTGCAAGAAGAAGAACAACTCGAAAAAAAACAACAAAAAGAGGAGCAAAGAGAAGAAAAAGAAGATGATGCCGAAAGTAAAGGCATCTATGGCCTTGTTATTAAATTAAATAGGGATAGTTCTATAGAGATTGTAAGATTAACTCTATGGAACCCCTACCAAGGCTGTTATGTTCATGCTAATTCTGTTACTTTACCCATTCACTAGTAACGTTCTTGATTGTTTTCTCGCCCCTTTGACCATATTCGATCGTTGATTCACCAAAATTGAAAGCCCTTCTCTGAATCTCGCAAATGATATCATCAGTTATGTCAATATCAACAAGATTGTTTTTAATATCGAATATTTTCAACACGATGCAACCACTTTTACAATGTTCACCTTCTCTTAAATTCGGGCATTTCTCTCCGTTGATTTGCAAAGAAACATGTTCAAACGTGATATTCTGGATTTGGATTGAAACAAATTTAGTGCTATAATTACCCAATCCTATATCTTTTATGACGTCAGAGAAATATGCATATTGTAATCCTTGAAATGCGATTACTGCAATGACAGATGCTATAATAGCTATTATAACGTTTGAAACTACATTAGCCATGGTATTCCCTATTTATCTTTAGTCATCCTCGATTAAATAACTTGATTGCACCGATTTTATCTTAATTTTTTTGAAAGTTCCTAATTCCCCTTTAGTTAACACTGGTTTGTATGCGAAATTCCTGCTTATGACGCCTCCCTTCCTCCCAACCTCATCGATCAATACCTCACCCATCCAATTTAACCATTTTTGGTTACCATCTAGTTTTATCCTTTCAACCAACCCAACAAGCCTTTTCGTTCGATCATTTATTGTTTCTCTGGGTAATTGCTCCATCTTTGAAGCTTCTGTTCCCGGTCTTGGTCCAAACTTTGAAATGTTCACTATATCTGGCTTAACCTCTTTAATTAGATCAAGAGTTTTTTGAAAATCATTATTTTTCTCCGATGGAAATCCTACAATCACATCTGTAGATAAAGTTAACAATGGAAATTCCTTCTTGAATTTTTTAACTATGTTTTTGAAATCTCTAGCACTATAACCACGGTTCATTCTTTTTAGTATTCTATTCGATCCAGATTGTACAGGTAAATGTAAAAACTTGAAAATTTTTTCTAGTCTGTATGAATCAATCAAATCATCTAACATATGTTTGACATGAGTGGGGTTCATCATCCCAATCCTGATGAAGAACTTTCCTTTAACTTTACAAATGTTTTGAAGTAACTCTGGTAAACTTGAATCCATGTCCATACCGTAACAACCACAATCCTGAGATGTAAGCCAAATCTCTTTACACCCTTGGTTCAAACTATTTTTAATCTCCTTTAATATCAAACCCTTTGGATAACTGAATAATTTTCCTCTGGCAAACTTAGTTTCACAATAACTACAACGGGATAAACATCCTGATGCTATTTCACAAATTGCTATAATTTGATTTCTTCTAACCCTTGGCATACAAAGTTTTGGTTTCTTTGAATCTTTTGTTAAAATAGTTTTCTCGTTTGATAACGCAGATTTAACTGCATCAGGAAATTTTTCTAATGAATTCGGTCCGATTAATGATGCATGTGGGTTTATTCCCTCGATGATATATTTTTCTGTTTTTGGCATACAACCTGCTACGATCAATGGTTTTTTTGATTTAGTCAATTCTTTTATTTTATGAATCATTCTATGAGCTGTTGGTGTTTTAACGATGCAAGTAAAAATGATGTTCAGATCAGAATCATTCACATCATCGACTATCTTATAACCTTCCTTTGTCAATGAACCCAAAGCTATCTCAAAATCAGATAGATTAGCACTACACCCATAAACTTCTGCAAAAATCTTGTTTTTCATCCCAATAATTAATGGGGGTAAAAGTTTATTTCTTATTAACTAAGCAAAGTTGGGTTAACAGACCCCACGAGAGTAGACAATTTATTCTCTATTTCTTCGCAGAGTTTTTCAGGTCTCCTTATTCCCTTCATTTTTATTTGAATTTTAGGCCCAGTAATTACTACATCCCCATAGTTTAAGACCCTACCGATTATACCCTTTTTAAGTCTGTGATCCGCTATAGCTCGGTATGGTATATCTACCCGTCTTTTAATAAAGACACCTTTAATTTCTGAAATATGGTCTGACTCTAGTTTGTATATTTTGTATATAATGATTCCTTCAGGCTCTAAAAATAGTAGCATCGCGACTATCAACAAGGAATAGGTAACAACCGCAGGAAGAGTTAGTGTTAAATTGACGACAAACATCAAAAACAACAGAGATATACCAAGAAAATAGTTTCCTATGAATGAAATTCTGGAGCTTCTAATTTTGTGTTTCATCATGATTTACTTGTTTTTTAAAAAAATAAATATTAGCTATCCCCCAGTTTTTGCCTTCCGTCCCCTTATAAAAGTAAGATATGGTATCATGATTAGAACTAATGCAATAACGATGACCACAATTGTTCCTAACTTTTCCCCACCAGTTATATTTCCGATACTTGGTTTTTCGATACTAATGTCAAAACTTTTTACTGTCGTTGTAGTACTAGTTGATGTAGTAGAAGTTGAGGTTGAACTTGGATTTGAAGTGGTAGTAGTAGTCGTAATTTCTGGATTATTCAATACTTTAACTCCCAAAATATATTTATCACTCTTAACTCGATTTTCACCAACTTTTGTCAATGTTTCTACCCAAAAACTCACATTATATGTATTCTTTTCAAGGCTTTCATTCACACACACATTCAAGTTTCCAGCAATCGTTGCTCCTGATGCCACTTGAGTATATTTATTAGGAAAAGATGTAATATCCATATTTAATGGTTTTTCGATCATATAATAGATAAGAACAGATTCATTGTATTGGTTGATTATGTGAAAAGGAGCTGCTTTACATTCTCCTTGCATAACTTCTAAAGGCGGTTCGAGATCAAATATCGTTATATTCAACATCTCATCTGCAAAACAAGATTTAGAAGACAGGAAAAATACAAAAAATAATATGAGAAAATTTAGTGTTAATCTTTTGTTTAAAGACATACCTTTTCATTGAATAATAGGAGAACTGTGATTTTAAACTTTCAATTTATTATTATTTGATCAACGCTGTAATTTTGTTGACGTCCATCGATATCATCGATTCTAAACCAATTAGAACCCGTACTCACACCTTTCACCTGCTTACCATCAGGTCCTGAGGAGAAATAAAGATAATCTATATTAGTTCTATCCGCATCTACTGGAATTTCTGAAGGAATCTCACTTTTATCGATAAAACTCTCTAGGCCGATCATATTATTCGTTTGACTCGAATATTTACTCTGGATCTCTATTTCCCCCTCTAATCTATCTAAATAACTGGCTCCTGTTATGCTAGGTTGATAGTACGAATTATCGACGTGTTCTTTGAAATTTTCTATATACCAAACCCTACCTGTGACGCCTGGGTTTACATCTACTAACACCTCCATTCCATCTGAGACATTGTTCTTGGCACCACTTCTAACGACATAAGGGATAGTTATCCCTACTGTAATGGGATTCTCAGAAACAACAGCCTTTGCTGAATTTAGATTAGCTACACTATCTGCGTCATCTACTACTAATATCTTATTTTGAAAATTAGGAAATGTAGTATCATTTGTGACAGTTCCGTATTCATAACAAATCACAGTACACCCATAGTCACTTCCAGTCAATAGCAATTGCGTATAATTTCCTATGTATGAACTTCTTTCAATCATGTTTGTCATACGACCTCCCGTGTTCAATGGATACAACGGGTCTTCTAATCCTTCAACAGATACGAGTTTTTCAACTAGAGTTGATCTATTTAATGCCGCAACTCCTTGCATATCAGTGATATTAACGTCCATTTGAGCTTCAGCCAACAGATTAAAACTATCATAAGGCCTAATTTCAAGCGTATAAAGAGTGATGTTGATGTAGAATCCCTTTAAAACACCAACTTGCTCGATTCTTTCGATCCAATAGGGAAATGTTGCATTTTCCATCAAATCTTCAGCTACTCCATCAAAGGTTCCATCCAGAACTAACTCTTGCAATGTATCATTAGCATTTCTTGACAATGGAATACCTTCAGCCGAAACATTGTTAAAAGCAGCATTCATAGCCCTTCGCAAACCAGTATCCAATGTTGATCCTGCATCTCTGACTAAACTATCGTACATATTATTGAGGCTTTTGATTCTCATCTCTATGTTAATTCGTTCTCTGCGGTATGAAATTAAACTTCTTTGAATGGCAATTAATCCCACTAAACTTACGGCCAAGAAAAATAAAATAATACTGAACATTATACCCTTTCTCATGCGAGGGATATTTGTCATAAAAATATCTTATTAAAAAAAGGAAATAAAGCTTATCTAATCATAACTGATAAACTAAAATAATTGGAAAAAGAATAGATTTTATAGATGAGAAAACTAGCGAAATGGATCTATATTATACTTTTTTTGGTACTGATAATGGTATTGGTGTTGTATGTAATGGATCGTTTCGGGGGTCGAACATCCTCATTAGATAGTAACAAACAATATTGTGGTGACCAAATCTGTCAGCTGAATGAAAATCATGATAATTGTTGCATGGATTGTGGATGTCTAAACAATCAAGTTTGCATAGACAATGAATGTCAGACAAGTGTGATAACATATACAACATCAATACCATCTGATACTATGCAGACAACAGTTGGATCTATGCCGTCAGGTGGAGGAACAGGATCATCTGATGAAACATCGTCTGAGTCGGGTGAAGAGCCAACAGAGACTACTCCAACTACTACTATATATAAAGAATGTTCATATGACTACTGTGAGTTATGTGAAAACAAAACGGCTTGTTATAATGTGGGTTGTGTTTGGTGCCTCTCAAATCGTTGTTTAAAAATTTGTAAGGGCCAAGCATCTATAAACTAAATTAACTCGTTATTCCACTGCTATTCCCCATTCCAAATTATTACTTTTAATAGACTCGGACCCCACAACCACTGGATACCCCCAACGTCTTTGGTGTTCATTTCGATATCATCAGTAGTTATGTTGACATAATCCTGTATTTCATCAATCAACCTGTCTATTGCATCATCATTCGCAAGTTCAGAACTATTAAATGTACTACCATAACCAACAGACCCTTTGACCCTCATAGTATAAACGAGTTTAGAATCTGGAGAACCACCAGTAGCATTGGTAACGTTGAAACCACTCCCCATACAGAACGAATTGTTACCAGAGTCTATCAAACCGATGGGCACTTGAACGATATAAGGGTCTCCCAGTATGAGATAATTATTTCCAAAATCACCGAGCCAATAAAATCTATTCCAATTACCAGTAGCACTCGAATTTATCGATAACCTGTCCGTCCAAAACTCAGCTGAGTAAGACGTCATTTTTGCGTCCACAACTTTTACATCTTGAGAGATGTCATACCAACCTTCCTTACATGGAATATCTACACTATCGCCAGTGAAATCACTGAGTCTGTTGCCATCTCTTGTTAATGAAATTTCTCCATATTCCTGAGGAATAATGACAGGTGTATAAATCAACTCTATAAAAGAATCTGGATAAAGACTAGAATTAACGTTTGTAGATATAACGGTCTGAAACTCGTAAACTACAGATAACCCTCCTATTTCTTTCGCGGTTTCATTGTAAATTTCTTCCAAACCAGTGTAGTTTGTACTCGCATACCATTTACCGCCTCCACAAGCTGCAATCTCCTGAAGCAATGTATTATTGGCATTCTCCCCAAATCCAATGGTGTAGACTTTAATGTTATGATTCTGATAAGCATCGCAAGCTTCATTAACAGCTGCTTGACCAGGATTTGTGTCAGGTCCGATTGGACATTGACCTACAGGTGCGGATGCAGCACTACCATCACTCATAAGGACTATGAATTTATTCCTCGAAGGATCAGTTAAAATTCCCGCGGCTTCGTAAATAGCGCAACACAAACATCTCTGACCAGGTTTGGCGCCATAACCATCTATTTCTGATTCCAAATGATCATTATCATTTGTTAAATCTGTAATCCAATCGGTCGGAACAGTAGACTTGTAAGAAACTAATCCTACTCTATTTCCTGAATTATTCAATATTACCTCAACAAAATTTTTATCAAGAACCTTTGCTAAATCTAATCTTACGTTTTGTACATCAGTTGATGTTGAATTACAATCAGGGGTAATGTTTTTTGGAGGAAAACTGTCTACATCACACAGGTTCATATCATCTACACGACTTGTAGTTAAAACTACATCAGTTACATATCCAGTCGTGTTCGTGTCATTTAACGAGTAATGACCGATTCTTATCGGTACAGTTCTCTGACTCAAATAACTATAATTCAATTTCGTGAAAAGAGTTGAATTATCCCTCAATATCGTGGTATTTCCCTGGTATACCGTTGTGTTACCTATATTCATGAATAATGGTGCATTAGTTTCGAAATCTAAAAATATTCTCATTGAAGACAAATCACCTGGAACATAAAAAGAATCGTATAGGTTGATCACACCATAAATTCCTGGGAGTGATATGTTGCTGACTCCCAAGACCTCTGTTGGTGCCATTTGGGTCGTGTTGTAAGTAACTTTTATATAACCCCCACCGATGTAAGATCTACCAGTGAAATTAATCGATACGTTGTTTTTACCTTCTTGGAAAAATGAAAAATTAGAAGAACTCAAATACCATTTATCAGCGGTCATGTTGCTTGATTGACTTAAATTCCGGGAGTAACGACCTGAAAAATTTCCATTTATGTATAGGTTGAAATCATCACCTACATAAAATTCCATATACGCACTCGATATCGAATCATAGGGGGGTAGAATCAACTCTCTACTTATATTACCTTCCCCCACATAACCTCCAAAATATACGTAAGAAGAGTCTCTTTTATTCGTTATACTGGTTAAGAATGCTCTGGCAATGTATCCAAAGCCAGGTTTACCAGGTTCATAGCCAGATTCTATCCTACTCGAGACTGCAACATCCTCTGATGAACTGCTGCAAGAAGAATACATGGTTTCTTTTTCGAGAGTCAAATTTAAGCAAAAATCATCTGTTAATCCTTCTAGAACATCTCTCGATATGTTCTCTGCTATAGTGTAGTTCCCTTTATACCAAAAACTGGCGATTAAATCCAAGACAGTCTTGTTCAAATCTCTCTTGGCTATCTCCCCTTTGCCTATCAAATCTTCGATGGTTGATGTATCTTGCACTTCATACACTTCTAAGTGTGCTAGCAAATTCATCATATCGTCTGCTACGAAGTTTAATTTTTCATATTTCTTTTCTGGGAGGACTGTTTCGAAACTAACAAAGGCTATAGTTAGAATTATCATTATCATAACACTCAACGCTATCATAGCGTCCATAGTAAAGATAAATCCCCTTTTCATACCCACACCATAACATCTACTGTGGTTATCTTACCATCTAGTATACCAACCCTTTTTATCTTGATTAGATTATCAGGGTTCGATGGGTTTTGACCAAAAGTGTAGATTACGTTGTTCGTCATGTTATAAGCTGTAAAATTGTATTCGTAAGCTTCAATACCAATTAACTTGGTGACATTTTCATAACCTAACATCGGGTCGTTCAAACTATTCATTTTTGTTCTGTTGAACCTACGATTGTTTGACAGACCTATATCGATAACATTCGTGGTATCCCAGTATTTTGGTATGCCTTCCCTAAACCAGATCTCAGAGATCAAATAAGCCTTTTCTATCATATCGTTTATTAGATTGGTCTCATCGATCCTATTCGTTGTGTAGGTCCAGTAAACGAATAATATTGATACGGCTAGAATAAAGACTACAGATGCTATCATAAAATCCGTTGAAAATACTTGACCCTTAGATTGGAGTGACATAAATATTCCCATCCCTATTCTCGATAAGATTGAATCCAGGACTTATCGTGTTAGTGTTTGCTAGCTCTTTGATAACAATGCTAGAACTTACGGAATTACGCGTCCAATCTACGTAAACGGAGTAATTACTTACTGATATTGCAAAATTTGAGACACCATTAAAATTATCATCTACATAAAATTTTCTACTATATCCGTTCCCAGACCTTACAGCACTGTTAATCTCAAAGGCTATGTTGTCACAAAAATTTTCAGCTTCTGTTATAGTTTTTATACCTATCTTTCTCTTTTCAAGAGATGCATTACTCCATATGAATATGGCTAAGATGAATGTTAATATGGATACATAAGTCATAAACTCAAGCGAAGACTGCCCTTTCATTAGACCACACTAATCGTAACATTATTTCCACTGGCAGTTATACTGATTGGATAGTAACCACTTTTAGTTGGTATAGAGCCATTTAAAGGTCCTATAGTTTGATAATAAATATCTGAGGTACCAGCAGATGTCTTAACTTTGAAAAGAATCACGTTGTTGTCAAGAGATATTTCTTCAATCCCTTCAGGGATATAAAAACTACTAAAAGTATACTTTGCTGGTGGACCTTGCGAAAAAACCCAATCAGCGGTTTCCCCTAATTCTTTCACAGCGTTCTTTGCATGGGATATTTTTGTATCGTCTCCATACTGGTAGAGAAGTTGGTATACGTAGACGCTCAGGGGTAATAATATCAGTAAAGCTATGGCCACGATAGTATAATACTCTATTGCAGATTGTGCTTTTTCTATCATATCTTAATTTTATTTACTTTTAAGAGATAATATAATATTAGCCTGTAGTAAAAAATTAATCAATAGGTAGAAAATTTATGCTCCAAAAAGAGAAGAAAAAGAAATCGTTGACACCAGTTCGTATAAGAAAAAGAGATGATTATGCCGTTTTAGAACCTTTCGACCTGTCGGAACCAAAAAAAACATCCATAGAAAAAAAAATTAAAGTACCTGAAAAAGTCAAACCAAAGCTCATTATTAAAAAAATCAAACCAGGAGAAGCTAAACCATCTATTCAAAGAGGTTCAAACAAACCCCCAAAAGAAATACCTAAACCAGTAACGATAAGTAAAATTCCTTTAAACCACATAGAAACTGATATAGATAAGTTACTGGAAATAATAAACAAAAAAAAGGTAGTTGGTATCGACTATCTGTCTAAAACACTTAAAATCGATATAGAAAGGTTAGAAGCTTGGGCTAAGCTATTAGAAGATCGTGGATTGATAGAAATTGAGTACCCTATAATCGGTTTACCCAAACTGAGGAAGAAAGAATGGAAGAAAGAATCTTAGATAAGTATCAGATACTGGCTCATAAAGTACGGGCTGATGTAGTAATTAAAGTCACTCCCAAAGACTTCGTTCCAATATATGATGTGAGAATGCCAAAATTAAAGGAAGCCACGAACATCCTCTTGGAAGAAATCAGAGACAAACTAATTACGATGATGCGTATCAAGGTTACTGAACTGATGGACCCGAGTACGTTCGAAAAAACAAAAACAAAATTCTATTCAAAGTCCCTTGAACTATTAGAAAAACAACTACCAGGACTCTCATCAGAAAAAAAGCAAGTCTTAGCTGGAATACTGCTTCATGAGATGCTCGGTCTTGGCCCGATCGAAATTCTATTGGCAGATGGGAATTTGGAGGAAGTAGTAATTAATTCTTCGAAGGAACCCATCTGGATTTATCATAAAAAACATGGATGGTTAAAAACCAATATCATAATACCAGATGAAATCCAGATACATGATTATGCTTCGAGTATCGGAAGAAAAATCGGCAGACAGATAACGACGTTGGATCCACTCTTGGACGCCCACTTGACATCAGGAGACAGAGTTAATGCGACTCTATTCCCTATATCCACTGTTGGGAACACTATAACCATCAGAATGTTCAGGAGAAAACCATGGACGATAACTGATTTTATTGAAAATAAAACAGTATCATCCGAAGTCGCTGCATTGATTTGGTTGGCCATTCAGTATGAAATGTCTATGATAGTCTCTGGCGGAACAGCATCAGGAAAAACCAGTTTACTTGGCTCTATTATGCCTTTCATCCAACCAAATCAGAGAATAATCAGTATAGAAGATACCAGAGAGTTGAACTTACCGTCATTCCTCCACTGGGTACCTTTGATAACAAGAGAACCTAATCCTGAAGGAAAGGGAGAGATAACTATGTTGGAACTCTTAGTTAACAGTCTGAGGATGAGACCAGACAGAATTATTGTCGCAGAGATTAGACGTCAAAGACAGGCGGAAGTTTTGTTTGAGGCCATGCACACCGGACACAGCGTTTATGCAACATTACATGCTGATACTGTGGAACAGACTTATAGAAGACTTGTTAACCCACCGATCAACGTTCCTGAAACCCTTTTGGAGGCTTTAGATATAATTGTTGCTATGTTCAGGGATAGAAGAACTGGTATAAGAAGAGTATACCAAATAGCAGAACTCATACCCCCTAGCGGAGCAAAAAAAACTTTAACGACAAGAGTCCTATACAAATGGAATCCTAGAGGTGACAAGATTGAAAAATTTCAGAGCAGCCACAGACTCATCAACAAACTGCAGATGTATACTGGACTGACTGGTGCAGAGATTGAAAAAGAGATAAAGGAAAAAGAAAAAATCCTGCTTTGGATGTTTAAGAACAAAGTTAATACTATCGATGGTGTCGGCAAAGTTGTTGCAGAATATTATAGAGACCCAAAGTATGTTTTGAACCTAATAAACAAGAATGAAAAAGCCGAGAAAATAATCCCGAAAGATTTGTTAAAAGGTTAGAGAATGATTAAAAGAATACCTTTTGTCCCGTTTCCATTAATGACAGCAAAGTTGATCGTTAAACCCTTCTTTGGATTAGGCACTAGACTCTCAAAAATTTTTCCTGGACTGGGTGTCAGATTGGACCAATCCGAGGTAGATATATCACCAAGAGAATATTTAGCGATAGCTTTCTTTGCTCTTTGGTTTTGGTCCACGATAATATTCGTTTTACTCTTGACATCTTCTCTATTCATTGTTTTACCTGAAAACTTTGTTTTCGTGTTAACCATCTCACCTCTATTTATTGGTTTTCTGGCCTTCTTCTATGTTGTCCACTACCCAATGTTGATTATTAGTAAAAAAGTTAGAAACTTGGATGGACATCTCCTCTTTGCTTTAAGACACATGCAGGTACAAATTAAATCTGGGATACCACTTTTTGATGGTCTAGTTTCAATTTCTAAGGGCGATTATGGTCTTATCTCCGAGGAATTCCAAAAGTGCGTCAAAAAAATATCAACTGGTTTGTCTGAAACGGATGCATTAGAAGAATTGATATTCAAGAATCCATCCATGTACTTCAGACGAGTGATATGGCAGATAACAAACGCTGTCAAGACAGGCGCCGACCTTGCTAACACTTTGGATGCTATAGTTGATAACTTGGCGAATGAACAGAAAGTTGCTATAAGAAGGTATGGTTCACAGCTCAATCCGTTATCTATGATGTACATGATGTTGGCTGTTATTCTTCCGAGTTTGGGAATAACATTTTTGGTCTTGTTATCAACTTTCTCTGGTTTTGCTGTCTCAGAAATAATATTCTGGTTCATACTCATTGTTTTAATCGTCTTTCAGTTTTCATTCGTTGGATTAATAAAGAGCAGGAGGCCGACGATCGAGTTATGAGAATCTATGAGATAGCTTTCAGGGCCATGCCCAAAGTCTACAACAATTGGGTAAAGAAATATATGACTTATGCTGGACTTAAGATTTCACCCGCTATGTATGCTGGATTCAGTATAATATATGGTGCCGTGCTAGGAGTTTCTATAACATTTATTGTTTATTTGCTGAGACTCAGCATGCTTGGTCTAACTACTGGGCAACTCATGATTTTTTTTGGTTTAGTTTCCTTCCTAGTATTCGAAGCGTTCATACATGCTGTTTTGATAGTCGTGTCAGATAAGATAGCTAATTTTACAGATGATATCTTGCCTGATGCCTTGAGGTTAATATCAGCGAACATCAGGTCTGGTTTCACACCAGACAGGGCTTTATTGCTTTCAGCAAGACCAGAATTCGGCCCGTTAGAAAAACAAATCATAAAGACTGCAAAATTGACATTCTCTGGTCAACCATTGGAGAATGCTCTTCAAATCATGCCCAAAAACATTAATTCTAGTGCATTAAAACGTAGTATCGATCTCTTGGTCGAGGGCATGCAACGTGGAGGAAATATAGCTAATTTATTGGATGGGCTATCGGACGATATAAGACAGACAAAAATATTGAAGAAAGAAGTTCAGGCCTTTGTGATGATGTATGCTATATTCATCTTCTTTGCTGCTGGCATTGGTGCCCCCTTATTGTATGGGATATCGTCTTTCCTGGTTGAAACGATGAAAGAAATCGGGGGTACAGTAGATGTAAGTGCGACATTGCCCGGGTCTATGACATTCATGACTTTTGCAAACATAAGAGTTGAAACACAATTCCTCATACTTTATATGGTATCTGCTTTAGCTATCACATCGGTCTTCGGCGGTTTAATAATGGGATTAATACAATCAGGAACAGAAAAAGCCGGTTTAAAATTCATTCCAATCCTATTTATGACCAGTATGAGCGTATTCCTTTTGGTGAGACTTTTCGTAACCCGAATATTCGTCGTCATCATTTAATACAAACATTTAAAGGGAAGAAAAACAAAAAAATATTAGGAGGTTTGATATGAAAAATAAAGCGCAAACCGCAATGGAATACTTAATGACGTACGGTTGGGCTATATTGATAGTTATAGTCGTGATTGCAGCGTTATATGCGTTGGGTGTGTTTACTCCCAGCGGAGGAGTGGGATGTAGTCCATGCTTCAGTAATTTTGCCTACGTTGACTATTCAGGTGGTACACTTGTATTAACTACTGGACCACAGGAAATAATCATAACCAGTGTTACAGGAGGAAGCCTTTCAGCAGGATGCACAACAGGTACAGCATGTGATGCGAGTACAGATATAACTATAGATAGTATTTCTACAACAGGAGTCGTAGACATAATAATAACCTATAATGTGACTGCGTCTGGCTTAGCGCACAACGATACAGCAAGAATCCACAACTAAGTAAAATCGATTTGTTGTTAACCGAAGGATTTTTTTCTATTTATCTTTCTATTTTATTTTTTTTAATCTTCTTTATTCACAATTTTCGATAATTTTTGATGAGGATTAGTCTTTTAATGATTTCATCTTCTCTTTTTTACAAGCCCAACTGTAGTGAGTCCAAACATTCCCGCTAAGACAAACGGCACTCCATCATGTTTATCCTTTCCTTTATCCTTGCCAATCCTTTTACCAGGTATGTCCAAATTTAGTTTCTTGTTTTTACCATTATGTTTGGTTTTTATTTCCATCGTTACATGGGGTGGTGGGCTCTGCAAATCTACAACATTGAATATTACAGTCTTGGTCTCACCAGAGACAAACACTTGAGTACATTCTCCCTCTACAACCACATAACCTTCAGGCACATAAACGCAAACATCAACACTCCAATCGCTGTCGCTGGTAAAGATGAAAGGATAGAGTTCTTGTTCAGATTCCCATATCGTGTATTGTGGATAAATGACTTCTAGAATTGAACCAGTGATCACTGTCTTTGAACCGGCTTTAAAGTCAGTCGTTCCATCATTTTTGATAACCTTTATGATTTGGAAGTCTTTGAAAGCTAGGTCAACGACACCGTCTTCATCTGTATCCACGAAATCATTTTCAGATTTTGGTTTACCGGTATAAACTACTTTGCCTGTTCCCTCGTCAACGTATTTGACGATAACCAGATAATCGCCAGTAGTTCCCTCGCCAGCAATGCATCTACCATCGCTTCCAGTAACACACGTTCCAACTACACTCGGATAGTTTTCAAAAATATCAGGATAATCTGTACCATCAGGATTCTTTGTGTATAAAGCTTGGAAATCAGGCTCGTTTCTATCAAAAACCTTTACTAAACCCCCTTCTAATGGCAATTTACAACTCCCTGCTCCACCGCAAGTCGTCTTCGGTCTATCAATTATATGCAATTCAACAAAGTTTTCGTCACCTACAGGACAGCCTTGGTATTCTATCTTCCCGAACGTGTATGGGCAGATATCCTCTTCATCGATCAACCCATCATAATCTGAATCTACTATAACCATATCTATGATTTGGTATTTGTCCGAACTCAAAGATACGTCGATTGTCCCAGTGTTTAAACCCCTTTCTGCTGTTACTGTAAATTCATCACCAGTACCCATTCCAGTCGCATATCCCCAAACAGCTTTGATATCAACAAGACCATTCGAGTCAGAAACACCTTCTTTTAACAAAGATCCTCCCTTTTCAAACAATTTCACAGTAACGCCTTCAACTGGGATACCATCACCTTGAGTCTCGAAGGTGAATGTCCTAGAAACATTACTGGTGCCAAACACATACAAAGTGGCTACACCACTAGTATCACGTTCTTCTTGAGTCATTTCATCAACACTTCTATCCCAATTTATTATCAAGACACGTAGAGAATTGAATTCTTCTAGTTCTTCTACCACAGAGTCATAAACCTCGGTGATAGAGGAATCATGGACGTACATACTCTCGACAGTGGCTGGCGAATCGAATATTTTAATGGCTGCATTATCATAGGCCCGTTGTTCATCTAGAGAACAATTGTAGACATTGGCTATTGAATTACCCTTAGCGAACAAACCACCACCAATAACACTGTTCGATATTTCTGTTTCCGTGTACCCACCGATAAAGAATTCTTTAATTTTGGAGTTTGAAATTGTATCATTCTTCTCAGGTATGACCCCACGACCAATACTTAAGACGTTTGTAATACTGGAACCGGAGATGTCTACTGTATCTGCCTCATCGAACGCTGTCATATAGAGGTTGGAAAGAGTTGAGTTCCTTACCTTTATGTTTAATGAGGAGCCGAACCTCCCTGATTCGAATGCAGACCATCCATTTACTTGTGTTTCTATTAATGTTATGTTGGCAAATCGAGAAGTATACTGTTCCCAGATACTACCGTTAATTGAAATCAAACTAGTATCCCACGTGTTAAAGTCAATGAAATAACCTGGATCAAGATTTTCTACTGACACATTGGTATCTCCATATGTTAACCAGCGCAATTCCACTGTTTCAACAGTTGAATTCACAACTGTCATCCATCCATCCACTTCTACAGATGGTTCCATAGACAAAGAATAGAATGTCGAATCTTCCAGTGTCGCGCGTATATCATCTCCAAAATAGAATTGCCAATTATCTATTTGTGTGTTCAGGAGGGTTATGTTCGGAGCATCAACATCGATCAACACTGCGTTACTGTAATAACTCCAATCCCCTAAAAGACCAGGGGCTATATTCTGTATAGAAACACTACCAGAACCTGAAAGGGTGAATATCATCATCCTATAAACTGTCGAATCTCTTATAGTACTGTTCATCCCTTCATAACCTTGAAAAATATGTATGTCTGAGGATGAAATATCCATGTTAGTTTCATGGCCGTTCAATATGTAAAACTCAGACTCGTCAACGAACAAATCCGATGCTGCCTGATCTCTTAGCACGCGTATCGTTGAGTTTGTAATGTTCACGAACGGGAAATAAGGATCATCTTCTGGGTATGGATCAGATGAACGAAGGAATGTCTGTGACTCATTCATAAAAGAGGCTTCCATCTGTATTTCGAAATCGTCCCGAAACCAATTTGTGTGTATGTAGTTTGAAGTTATGTTCGAGTTTATGATCTGAAGGTGAGGACGACCACCAGATGGATTACGAAGATTCAAACCATGTTGATAATTTTGTTTTTGTACGAATTCCAAATTTGCATTGTTCAAGTAGAGCGTTGCATTATCTTCAACGTAAATACTCCCGTTTATTTGAAAATCTTGATCAATTATTGTATATACCGTGTTACCGTTTATGATGAGGTCTCCTTGGTATATCGCATCTACTGAGACAATTTGAATTAAACCCAATGAAAACATTACAACAAGCAATAGAATTATTCTTTCATTCATCCCGAACACCCCCACTGAGATATTTATTGGATTTAAAGATTTAAAAAGATGTCCTAGACAAAATTTATAAATTTTTCATAATTACTCGCTATAATTTTCAAAATCGACCATTCCTTTTAAATATTACTCAATGCTAATTATAATTATTGTTAAACAATAGTAGTGACTATTTTTGATGAACGACAATGGTGAACGAATAAAGAAAGAAACTATCTTAATCCTGGAAAGGCATCCTGAAGGTTTAACTATACAAGATCTATCCGAGATGATCGGCGTACACAGACAGACTATCACAAAGTACATTGTGTGGCTGGAAGGGGCCAAAATCATTCATAGGAGAAGGGTTGGTTCTGCTACTCTACATTATCTGAAAAAACACTTTGAGGATTTTGGGGCTGGTGAGGAATGAAAGAGGGATTAAAATTTAAGATGAGAAAGAAATCTCTGATAAAGCTGAGTTTTACGCTTATAATCCTTTCTGGAATGATATTTTCCTTGTTCTATTTTATATCGACTGGGATTTCCATAAAGGTTGATATTCCTGGTCCAAAACTGATTGCGTATGATTCTGTAGTATTGAACGGCGTTTGGTCTAAGAAAGTGACAGTTTACAGTAATGAAGATGAAATATATTACAATGTTCCTGTTTCTATCGATATAACAGAGAATTTGGTTGATGTTGAACTTCACAGGTACTTAACTCTTGGTTTGATGAAGAAAATATCAGATGATCCAGCATATGACTTTAAAGTCATGGATACGAACGGCAATGGTTTGAGTGATAGGGTTTCTTGGGTTGTCCCAGAGTTATCAGAAGTTAGTTTTTCTGTGGAGGGAAAAATTACTGAAACTATACCAGAGATTACAACGACAACTTCGACTACAACAACTATAATGACCACCACCCAGACGGGAGTTATAACCACTTCAACTCCTTTTGAGGAACTATTGGAAACAACAACAGTCGCTGAAGAGCAAGAATATGAACCAACTAAAATATTAAACCCTGATGAATGGGAACAAGAGGTAGAAAAATCAGGATCTAAGGCATCTGTTGACAGTTCCTACAAGGTGGGTCTCTTCTGGATTAAAAAAATGAGTACAGCAAGTATAGAAAAAGACGACATAGAAGTAAAATTCGAGGATTTCAAGGAAGAAGATGCTGACTGGAATCGGGTAGTAGAAGTTACTGAAGATGTTGACAGGGAGAAATTGAATGAATTCCTGTACAGAAACAGCGTCTCGTTAAAGGATTTTGTCTGGATAGAACCAAATGGTTTCCTTCAAGAGGGAGAATATAAGGGAGAAATAATTCTTCCTTCAACCTATAAGACTGTTTTTGTGTGTGAAGGTACAGAAGAGAATCCTGATTGTTTTGTTATCCAAGAATGCGGAGAAACTCCTTGCTTTGAAATAGATAATGGGAAAACTGTCATCTCACTTAATCATTTCTCAGGAGCTGGTGGAGCGGACTTAACTATCATCAATGTTCAGAGCTATCCAACACTTAATGGAAACTGGACTGTTAGTTTTAACACAACTGGAACTGCCAATTTGACTATTACAGCTGTTGATGGCACTCAATTCGATGGGGATCTGGAATTTCTGGAGTTGAAATGTGGAGATAATATTTTAACGACTGAGCTCATTGATGGTATGATTTTTGTTGAAAACTATTATTGCGATGAGATTGGGTATGAAACTTCTAGAGTAGTGACACCCTTTAAACATACTTTGAAGTTTGTCTTTGGGGATGACGTTGAATACGCATATAATCAAGTATCTCTGTTTACGTTCTATGACACTTTTGAGGATGGCAGCGCGTTCGCTAATTTTACACAAAACCCAGGGCCAGAATGGGTAAACTCAAATGAAGCCGATTGTGATGCAGCAGAAGGAACTTGTCAATTCGGCACATACTGTGCATGTATAGAGAACGGAGACCCAGACTATTTGGAATTGACCAATTCTATAGACCTGTCTTCTGGATATGTTGATTGTTGGTTGTACTGGTGGGAAAGGATCGACAACGATTTCGACGCTAATAAAGATTATTGGTATGTTGATGTCTGGACCAGTGGGGATACTTGGCAAAACATAATTACCAATGATACAGGTGATGATACTTGGCGTGAGAGAAGTTACAACATAACTGCTGGCGTCGGTTTGCTCGATGACTTTCAATTCAGGTTTGGTGCGACTAATGGCAACAACGAAATAGTTCTCCTGGATGAAATAAACATAACATGTTGGTATATGCCGCCTTGGTATAGTAACAACGTGACCTCCTACCCGAACGGTACTGTATACGACCCGAACAAGAACTATGGATTCCAGATAAACTGGACTGATGACATTGGTTTTAACGCTGCAACATTCTGGACAGATTTAAACTTTACAGGTGGAGCAAATTTCACAACAACCAACGATTCTGCTGGTGGTCCAGATGTCTGGTACATTAACTTTACCAACATCGGAGCCGGAACTTACTCCTATCAATGGTTTGGCAATGATACTGCAGGAAATCAAAACTCAACGAACAGCATAACTTATATCATAGAAAAAGCAGCGAGCAATACCAGTCTTTTCTTGAATGAGACAGAAAATAACAGAAGTTATGATTCGAATCAAGCCGCCAACTTCACTGTGGTGCTGAATGTTTCTGGAAAAACAGTTTATCTTGACTCAAACTACACCGGATGGGTGATACAATCAGATACTGATAGCAGTCTGGAAAATATCACTATTCTCACAGTAGCCGGTGACTGGTGGAACATGACTGGTTACTTCGAGGGTGATGATAACTACACATCATCGCTAAGGACTTATTACTTCAATGTTTCAGACATAACATCACCAATCTACTCCGACAACACAACTTCAGTCGCAAACGGTACAGTTTATGATTCTTCAACCAACTATGGATTCCAGATAAACTGGACTGATGACATTGGTTTTAACGCTGCAACATTCTGGACAGATTTAAACTTTACAGGTGGAGCAAATTTCACAACAACCAACGATTCTGCTGGTGGTCCAGATGTCTGGTACATTAACTTTACCAACATCGGAGCCGGAACTTACTCCTATCAATGGTTTGGCAATGATACTGCAGGAAATCAAAACTCAACGAACAGCATAACTTATATCATAGAAAAAGCAGCGAGCAACATTAGTCTCTTCATAAATGAAAATGAAGGAAATGCTAGCATCACTAATAACACTGCAGTCAACATCACTGTCGTGAACAATGTCTCTGGAACAATTGTCAGTATGACGACGAACAGGACTGGTTGGTCTAACTCCTCAGGCGCAACTCCATACATAAACACCTCTGAAATGATGTACTCTGCCAATTTCTATGACCTGATCAATGTGACTGGATGGTGGGGTGGTAGTGATAACTATACTGCTGATTTACAGACTTATTACATAAACATAACACCATCCCTTAAGTTGATTGTCAACTTGTCAGATCCTTATCCTGACACATACACAGAAGACAGTCCTTTGGAGGTAACTGCAAACACTACATTCTGGGTCAATGCAACAATAACTTGTCAAGGAACCCCTGGTGGAACTTGCGGTTTAGTCAATGGGAGTGTGAGGTATAACGTCTCAACAGACCCAGATACTTTGATAAACACGACAGAGGGAGCAACTCCTTTGTATGTTGTGGAAGAGCCGATGGAGAAGGAAACTGAAGGATTGAGTTCAGATATGGATACAATGAGTGAAGGTTCTGCTGAAACGCAAGATACTCAACCTATGAGCCAATCCCCAGAGGAATATCATCTATGTGAAAGGGATATGTTTACTAACAGGTATTGCAATCCAAGTGGTGGAAAAAGAGATACGCTTTATCTCCTACCCCAGAACTACTGGAACGGGACAGAGTATACACCGATAGACACAACCATACATGAACTTCCATCAAGTCATTACGCCTATCAGTATGGTTATAGATATGGAGTAGATAAGGGAATTTATCAGGCATACTTCAAGCCGAACATGAGCCAGGGATGGGAATCCAGTGTGAACATTTCCAACATCGCTATCGGTTTCGACCTTCAGAGGGCTGGTTATCTCGATTACTCTGATAACTCATACCAAGTCTTGCAGCAAGCCAACACAAACAACATGATTTATGAGAATAATGAATTGAACTACACAGGAGTCTTCACTGGCATAGATGTTCAATACACCTACATCTCGAGCGGACTCAAGGAGAATGTGTTTTTAAACCAGACTTTCAGGGATTCTGCTCCAAACCCGAGTGATTATGGTATGACTCCGGCAACGACTTACTTTGTCCTGGAATCTCAGGTGGACTACAAAAACCTGAACGTCTTCGTTAACGGTACAGGACAAACCAGCAATTTTACTTCGAATGAAACGATTGAATTCAGGGATATTCAAGGCAATCTGAGAGCTTCATTGCCGGTAGGATATGCCATAGATTCTGTTGGAAACATAACTAAGGTGAGGATGAGACTAGTCCATTATGATGTCGATGCAGATGAGGAAAATGAGCATTTTCTGTTGTACGGGGTTCCTGTTACTTGGTTATCTGGTGCTGTTTATCCAGTCACAATAGACCCGACCGAGACCCTGCTCCCTAACATCACAGGCGGGGCATGGGAAGGGATAAATGATCTCGCGGCAACTACTCCTGACTATGCTGACGTAGCTTTCACCGATAATGATTACGATTTGATCAACAAGAGTGATAATAATCGCAAATCCACCACAAAAGGTGGAATAGCAACCGGCACCGAAGGGTCAGCTGCCCAGAAGTTCACATTTAATCTATCTTACATCAATAGGTTTGATATTGCAAACGTAACTTATACTCATGAAGGAAGTTATAGCACTGCCGACACTACGGTTACTGATCCAAGTATTATGCATGAGATTTTTTGGAAACCCTTAGCGTCAAAATGGAATCAAGATTTTGAACTACAGGGGGGCGAGACATACCTAACCAAGAATTTCACGGATAACATGACGAGTATTTTGTATTATGAGAATAACTTCACTTTTGGAATCCATGCGAATATCGAAGATTGTAATCCCCAGTTTGACAACTGTGCTATAACAGTTAAAACTGACTTTGTTAGACTAATAGTAACTTATGGTCCCAATCCTCCAACCTATTCAAAAAACACGACTAACACAGCAGAAGCAGGGCAACCAGCGAACTTTTCTTTGGAATGGACTGATGATGCAGCATTGCATCCACATGGCGGGTTTATCTTCTCGACAAACAACTCCGGAACTTGGGAGAATTCATCTTGGACTTCTTTTACGGTGACTCCTCAAAACGCGACGAACGTCACAATCCTTAACTCAACTGTAGGAGTCTTGGTTCAATGGTGTTTTTATGCGAACGATACGACTAATAAATGGAACGGGAGTTCATGTGACAACCCATTTAATTTAACGACTACTGGACTCACTGAACCTGTGATCTCAGTCACAGCAACCTCAAACACCACAACTGTAACAAGAGGCGACCATATTAACGTGACCGCCCAGATAAATTGTCTTGGTTTTCAATGTAACTTTACCAATGCAACCATTATTCTGCCGAGCATATTCGAATTAGCTGCTGGGCAGACAGCTACAAATGAATTAGGGAATTTATCTGTCGGTAATAACTACACGAGCTGGATTGTCAAAGCCATTCACAATGGTTCTGATGTCATCAACGTGACAGTCGAATCACTCAATTCCACAGGGGAGATAAATGATACTGATTCAACAGATACTATTACGGTGACTGAACCAGAAAACCCCAAATCTTGCGGTGTCATGAACCAAGGAGATTCTTGTACGATAAAATGGTTAATCAACGCGACTGGAGCCGTAAACTCTGCGTATAAGATAGACGTCAACTTCTCGTCAAGCGATACTGGCATTACTTCAAACGATACTGAAAATGCCATTGTCAAAATCGTTGCTGCAGCAGTAACTCCTTATCTGGAAGTCAATTTAACGAATCCTGCGGCTGGATCAACGACCATCGTGGATTGGAATACCACTTTTAACGTAAATGCTACTGTAACCTGTAGAGATACCAATTGTGGTAATGTTAACGGAACTATCAGGTACAATTTGACTTCAGAGTATCCTGACACACCGGTAAACTCAACACAAGGAGAAGGACCATTCTACAATACTTCCGGCACAATCACGCAATCCTGTGGAACCCTTAACCAAGATGATTTCTGTCAATTAAACTGGACTATTAACGCAACAGGAACCCCGATAGTTGAGTATAAGATAGGCGTTCTCTTTAACTCAAGCGATGGATCAGTAGCAGACAATCATACCGACAACGCAACGATAAGAATCATAGAGTGTATTGAATCATTTACTGTGAGATGGAACACGATTAATTTCGGTACCATAAACCCCAATACTGGTAATAATGCTGCAACTGGTAACAGTAATCTAACTTACAACATATCCAACACAGGGACTTGTAATCTAAGCATATGGCTTAAGGGGTCAGATTTGATAAATACTACATTTCGTGAATCTCCTGAAACCAACCATACTATCAATGTCGGCAACATAACCTGGCACAACACGACGGACGATTATTCGGGCGCATATACATTGGTAAAGGATTATGTTATACTCAACTCTACCTTTGTTCCAACTATGGGGAATATAACAACATATTATTGGTTAACAGTTCCACCAATACCTGCTGGCAAATACAACGGCACCATGACTTATTGTGCTAACACTTCACAACAAAGTGGTGGATCAGGGAGTTGTTGAGAATGGTAAAAAAAATCAATGTTTTCATCATCGCATTCATGCTAACTTACTTTTCTCTACAGATTGTTGCCTATGGCATTAGTATGGCAGCTTTAACTGAAAAAGATCATGTGTCAGTCATTAGAGGCGAAACAACAGAATTCTTTATTCTTTTTTGGAATCCTGAACCCGAACCGTTTCCTATTAGACTCAAAACAACTCAAGTACCAGAAGACTTTGTTGTAATAGTAACGCCCAATGATTTTATGTTAAACTCCTCGTTAGTAACTGGATCTCCTGTTGAAAGGGGGAGAAACTACGTAAACACTAAGCAAGGTCTGATGTTGACAACGCCTGTTAAAGTTTTAGTAAAAGTTCCAAAAACGATTGAACCAGGTAATTATGATCTAATCGTAACAGCTACAGCTGGAAACCCCTCAGAAGTAGTCTCAACTTTACTCGAGAAAAAGTTTAAGTTTACTGTGAATGTCACTTCTTTAACATTTTCCGAAAGATTGACTCAATTAGGTCGGCAACTGGCATCTGAATTAAATGATATTGGAAAAGGAATCACAGGAATGTTTGCTGCTGCTGATATAGATACACGTGTAGCACTTTTAGCCTCAGTAGTTATAGGTATTTTTGTAGTTTCTTTTGTAGTTTACAAACGCAAATTAAGATAATTTAGTTGTATTTCCATTGATGATACCTATTTTTGGAAATTCCACGAAATAATAAGTATGTATAGAAAATATTTTGTCTTGTTTTTCATTCTCTTAACATTCATTATTCTCTTCTATTCCAGAATTTTATTGAACGTAATAACTGGTCTAATGAGTACTATAGCCTTAGGTATAGCAACATCCACGAGTGGAGATTTTATTTATTTTTCGTATCCATCAGAAGTTACATTAGGATATTCTGCAGTGTTCGAGACCATATTCGAGAACGCAGGAAACCTTAACGTTTCAGTTGGAATTCAAATTCATGTTAAAGATTCTTCCTTGAACACAGTTGCTTCTTTCTATGATGATAACTCCACTCTGGGAATTCTAGATACGAGAAACTTTTCAGCAACTTGGACACCCACTGCAACTGGAACCTATTGGGTTATTGTGAACGCATCCTACAATTCATCGGTCGAGCCAAAAACTGCAGAACAAAATGCATCTTTTAATGTAGTATCTGGTGAGGTTGAACCAGTCATCGTTACTCCTGGATTTGGGGCCCCGTTTAGAACTACCATTTACAATTTGACGTTAGAATATCCTGAAGCAGTATTCTTAACACAGGGAGAATCTTCTATCATACCGGTTTACGCGACCAACGACGGGAACACTGATTTACATGACCTCTTACTATCCCTTGCTCTCGAAGATATAGAATGGGAAATTCAGCCAGAGAATATATCTGTTTTACCTGAAAACTCTACAGCGATTTTCTACATTTCAGTCTCAGCGCCCTCTGACATATTAAGTGAAGACTACACACTGAATTTTACGTTGAAGAGTGATGAAATTAGAAAAAGCGGCCAAATCATCATAACAGTCTATACAATTGAATTATGTTCAGAAGTTGAACAGGCAATCAATAACTATGAATCCCTCATTGACAGAGTAACTGCGGAAATCGAAAAAGCAGTTTCTGAGGGGAGGAATGCTTCATCCACATTAGAGTATTTGTTGAATGCCAAAGAGGAATTAGAATTGGCCAAGAAATCTTATGAATTGAATGATTGTGGAGATGCCAAATTACATCTAGAACTCGTGAAAGAAAATTTGAAAGAAGTTGCTTCGGAGCTAGCAAAATCTATCAAACCAAGAATAAGATTCGTAGTAATACAGACGTGGTGGATAATCGGGATAATACTCTTAATCATTGGGCTGGTTTCCCTCTTCATGCTGATAGCCAAAAGAAGGAAAAGAGTCAAAAGAAAAGAAAAAGATGAGGATTCTGATGAATTCTCAAAGTTGAAACAAAAATGGCGTCCAGGTTCTTTAAGAAAAAGAACTATCTAATAACCTCTCCATTATTGTAAAGAAAAATCTTTTAATCTGCTGTGAAAGTCACTGTACTGTTCGTTGCAGTTCCTGCAACTGTACCTTTACCTACATGTGGTTTAAGGTAAAAAGTTACACTTTCACTTGCCGAGAATGTACTTGAATCTATATACGTACAATTCGTACTCGTCGGCAGAGATGAGTTCTTATCGTATCTATAGATCATAAGATGCGTACAATCTACAGAAGCTAGTATACAGTAATCAGCTAATGGGCCGTTTGAGAGACCCCATAACGACCATTCTGAGCTATTAGATATATAATTAGCAGAAGTGGCACCGGACAGACTCGCAGAATCCACTGTTGGTTGGACTTTCAATCCTACCCCCTGATCATCTCCCTGGACACATTGCCCCCCCGAGGCATTTGGTACTAATTCCCACAACCATCTTTGGCTCGCATTGTTGTACCAACCCCATGAAATTGCTCCCGCTGTTGGGCTGGCTGGATTAGGATAATATGTTTCATTCCACGACATCTGGTTCACAAACCAGAATCTATCGTTTGGCCAGTCAGTAGAATTAGCTATGACTAAGAATGAACCTGCCATATAATTATGTGCAGCACTTCCCACCGTTGGATTGGTTGTTTTATTAGTGTATGAATCTACTTCAACATAAATTCCGTTAAGAAAAGCTTCTGAACCAGTATTTTCAACTGTTACTGTCTGGATTGAACCATTACCACCTGGAGCAACTTGATACCAGCTCAACCATTTAGGAGCTACTGTTATCTGGGCCACTGTCGAGATGTTTACTTCAATTACTGTCGTATTCGTTGCAGCTTGAATATCAGCCGGAATCATCAAAAAAACCATTAAGGCGATCAGTGGTAAAATTATTGCTGTTAATAATACGACACTGATATGTCTCATAGGTTAACCCTCTTTATAATATAAGGTTAATAATCATATTTAAATCTTACTATTAAGCAATAAATATATATATTATTACTTATCATTAATATATAGGGTTCTAACTATGCACTCTAAAAAATACCCTAAAAAACTCATCATAGAGACCTTAAAGAAGCATCCAGAGGGTTTAACACTCCAGAAAATATCCAATTTGACGAAGATGAGTAGACTGACTGCTACAAAGTATGTTCATGAGTTGATGGGAGAGGGAAAAGTCTATCAAAGAAGCGTTGGAATGGCTAAGTTATGTTATCTAAAGGAAAGATTTGTTCGACTAGTCAAACAGGAAGAAGTCATTGAAAAATTAAAGAAAAAATTTTAACTATACATATGTTATGAATCTGCGTTCTTCTAACTCATTCAATATCTCTCTTAGAGTTACCTTCACTTGATCTACGTTCATTTTTATTTGTTTTGCGATCTCTTTGGCGATATCATCAATCGTTCTTTTTCCATCGCACATCTTTAATACTCCAAAACTCGATTTATCGATCTCCCACATCGAATTACCATCTAACGTTGCATAAAGAGTATTGATGTAATCTATAACCTTCAAATGCTTGGCTTTTAATGGTCGCTTTTCATCCATCAAACCACCCCATCCCCAAATTTCTATACACATTACTAATACTTAAATATGAAAAATGTTGTTTATTACCCTCATTTACATACAATATCAAAAATCTTTTATTCTTGTTTAACTAATTTAAATTATGCGGAGAATAAGTTGTTTTGTTTTTATAATTTCATTTTTGTTCATAATACCAACATATAATGCTCAGCTCACAGTAGGTGTTTCCCCTGCAACTCTCGATTTGGGCGAAGTAGAACCTGGTACATCTAAAATAGCTAGGTTTTATTTGGTGACATCTTCTGAAGAGAAATTTTTTGTCTACATGAATCCCAGAAAAGGTCTTATTGATACTTTTATGACTAGCAAATACAAAGATTTTGTTAACAATTATTCCGAGGAAGATGTGAGTTCTTGGGTTGAGTTTTTGAGTAATCCTGTTGAATTAAAAGAGCCACGAGAAAGACAGAACACAGAGTCTGGTGTCCCAATAACAGGTGCAAGAGAAATCATTTTCATACTACAAGTTCCGGATGATGCTGAACCCGGGTATCATTCAGGTTCGATAAATGTGAATCCCACAACCTTTGAAGGATCACCTTCTATGATCGCAATAAAAGCCGTGGTACCCTTAAAGTTTATCTTCAAAGTTTCTGGTGAGGCAATAAGGGAAGGAAGAATATTGGGAATAACTTCTGGTAATTATGGGGTAGACGATAAACTACATGTAAATGTTTACTTTCAAAATACTGGCACTGTAACTATGGGCGTAAGACCGGGCTCAGTGACTATTTTTGATGAAAGAGGACCATTGGATTCTCTACCTACAAACTTTGATTATGTAAAACCAGGAGAAACGAAAACCTTTTCTGGGTTTTGGTTCCCTGGAGATATAGAATTAGGAGAATATAATACAACAGCTAAATTGGATTATGTTACTGGTTCTGCTTTTAAACGATCCACCATCGATGTTTATAAGCGGCCAACTCCACCTGTTGGAAAAGTTGTAGAGGAAGAATTTGTTTTTCCTTGGTGGGCAACAGTTCTAATATTTATCATTGTTGCCATAATAGCATTATATATATATTATAAAAGTTGATTTCATGGGACTTGTTTTCAAGTCTTTTCTAATAATTGTATTAATTTTATTAATTTTTGCCTTTCTTGAACTAACTTCCGATACAGGTCTTTTTACGAACTCCCCTATTAAGGGAACAGAGAAACTATTCTATATTTTTGAACTCGAAAGAGATTATGGGACGAAAGTTAGTATCATAGAATCACAAAATACTTCTGATATTTTTTTAGGGATGACAGCTGATAATCTAGAGTTCGGTATAGTACCCACAGGTTCTATCAGCAAGCGATTTATAAATGTAGCAAATGACGATGAAATAGATTATAAAATCCTGTTAATTGTTACAGGAAACATAAGCCCGATGGTAAAATTTGACAAGAATGATTTTGTTCTGCAAAAAGGTGAGAACGCTAAAGTAACAATTTCATTAGACTCATCCCTTGCCTCAGAGTATGGCAACTATACGGGAAAGGTATCTGTCATTTCAAAAATACCACGATTTTCGTTTTTGAATATCGCAGGAGGTTATTGATGAAGTTTTTATTCGTTTTACTAGTCTCGTTTTTTTTAATATTGAGTGTTTCGAAAGCACAAATGGTTGACGTAAACATAAAAGAAATAATCGAAGTTGAAGCCACAAGAATAGATTATAATTCAACTATAACTGACGGAAAACCTTTCAAAGTAGATATCGAACTCTTTAATTCTGGTAGTGTTGAGTATAAAACTAGAATCAGATTAGACATCCTTGATCAAGATAATTTAATTTTTACTGGTTGGAGTGATGAAAGATATTTTTCCCCAGGAAATCAAAAAATTTATAATCTTTACTGGTATCCGTTGAATGTTGAGGGTGAATTTAAAGCTTCTGTTAGGATCTACTATGCAAACGAAATAAAAAAGACTAGACCGATTAAATTCGAAATCAAACCTGGTGAAAAAACTCCAGAGAACGTATTCGAGATACTAGATTTCAGAACTTATGATGACGAAATAGAATTTCTCGTAAAGAGTAACACGACCACTGAAAACATTGTCTTTATACCATCCGATTATCCTGCGACGTGGATATTTGAGCAGACTAAAATAAACAAATTGGATAATGATAACATAGAGATAATAAATTTAAAATATGAACCCAGTTTATGGAAACGGACTAACATGACTATTAACATTTTCACAGAAGATGGAAACTATTATAGTAGTGAATCATTCGCGCTGGAAAGAGAGACTTTTTTCTGGAGATATGTTTATAAAATGATATATGGTTTGAGAGTCTTTTTCAAATTTTAATCATCCTGAAGCATTAATGTAATATGTCCGTAATATAGAAACCATATTTCATATATATACCTAAACAATAACTTTTAAATATGATGTTTATCTATATTAATAATTAGTATTGAGAACTTTCGTTGAGCAAATGACTAAATTTAGGTTAACTGAGAAGAACGATTTTGAGAAACAAATTCTAGATCTCTTGGGTAGAAAATTGATGTCAATTTCTCAAGTTGCTAAAGAATTGGGTATGAGAAAGGATGTTACTGCTGGTTACCTACAGGCGTTAAAAAATCAAGGGAAATTAGATTTTTTCAAAGTCGGGAGATCCCATGTGTATACTACTTCAGAAAGGTGGAAAAATGAGTAGAATCATAGGTATAGTTTCAGGAAAAGGTGGAGTAGGAAAAACAAGTACTACGATCAACCTTTCTGCCGCCTTAATGGGATTTAGAAAGAACGTAATAGCTATTGATGCCGACATAAAAATGTCTGGTATTGGATTACAACTAGGAATGTATTATTTCCCTCTGTCATTGAACGATGTTTTGAGAGGAGGGGGAAAATTATTTGAAGCTTTATATATTCATTCCTCGGGCTTGAGAATAATACCTGCTTCCTTAAATATCGATGATGTAAACATCTCTAATTTAAAACGAGTTTTAGAAGACCCATCGTTAGAGAATAACATTGTTCTCGTGGATTCACCGCCTGGTTTTGAGAGGAACTCCATTGCTGTATTAAAAGCATGTCCTGAGGTACTAATCGTTACTACACCTGAAATACCTGCAATAACAGAAGCTTTGAAAATCATAAACATTACTGAAATGATGGATTCAATCCCAATTGGTATTGTTGTTAACATGTATAAAAAAAGAGAATCTAGTCAAATCAACTTAAAAGAGATACAAACTATCTGTGATCTACCGATCATCGGAGTCATACCAGAAGATGATAACGTAAAGAGAAGCATCTTCAAAGGTGTGCCAGCAGTTCTTTTAAACCCTGATGCACCATCATCCATAGCTTTCAAGAAAATCGCTGCATCTTTAATAGGGGAAGATTATGTTCCTAAAAAAACGCCTTTATTGAAAAGAGTTTTTGGAAGGTTTAAAAAATGAAAAAAATTATTTTATTCACTTTATTGGTATTCACATTTTTGAATTTGGTTACAGTCCGAGCCGAAGACCTGCAAATAAACATTGAACCTTCTGAAATTTGGATCGGCGATAGTATAAGTATGGGTTGCTGGTATTCTGGCATTAACGGAACACCAGATACTCCATATGCGATCATAGAACACATCAACCAAAATAGTCTGTGGACCAAGAATGATTTCACTCCAGTGAACGAAACCCATTTTGATACAAATTTTAATCCACCCCTTCTAGGAAATTACAAGACAATTTGTACTAACGGTGTAATTAACTCTTCTGAAACAACATTCAAAATGAGCGAATTATCTTTTTCAATAACTGATTCTCCTGATGTTGGTTATCTGGATGATAAAATTGTAGTACATGCTAATGTAATCAAAACTAGTGACGCAGATGAGATGATTACAAGTAATGTTGATTTTGATTTATTTTTGAATGGTAAAGCTGTTCAAATCGACAACGACGCAACTTACTCATTGGCGGGCGAATGGATCATAACCACAGAGAAACTATTAGATTCTGAATTCAGTCCCTCAACATATGCACTTACTGTAAATGCAACATACATGGGAGAAAGTGCATCTTCTACTGAGAACATACAAATAAAGTACCCAGTGGAATTCGAATTGATACATATAGATAAAACTGAAGTTCTACCAGAGGATAACATCACGATTACACTTAAGGCTACAGATAGAGAAAACCCGATTCCTTTGCAAGACCTTCAATTAAAATTCCAAATAAGTGATCAACAAACTACGATACTGAGCACCAGTCAGATAGGAAATAATCTTGATATCATTATCTCTGCTCCATCGCTGTCTCCGGGTAGTTATACGATGTTGATAACGGTTACGTACGGCGATTATAGGTGGGAGCATAATTCAGCAACCATCGACTATGGGGTGCCAATAACAGTTAGCATGAAAGATAGTAGTAACACGGCTGTGGCCACACAGTTTAGGTTTTTAATCGATGGGATCGAAAAGAAGAGGTTTATTACAGGTCCAGACGGTTCCTTTTCCGGTTATATACCTCCAGACACATATGATATTGAATTATCCCTTTCCAACTCTCAGTTAATATTATATGGAGTCATAGTAAACGATTTTGATAATCCGATTAAATTTGATCATCCTTCCGCTGATGTCAATATTCCAGGAATAGGTGTTGGAGACGTATACGTTTTTGAGGTTGCTTTGAGTTACTCCGATGCTTATTTGGAATTCAAGTATGATAGCAGTAAGATCTTAGACGAAAATGAAATCACCGTATATAAGTGTGGAAACTGGAATTTCGGTAGAAGAATTTGCAGCGAAGATTGGAAAACCGTTAGCACAGAGATAGATACTATCAGGGATTCGATAAAAATAAATACTTCTAGTCTTTCGGCATATCTAGTAGGTTATAAAAAAGAAATGACTTTAAATTTTGAGACGGACAAAGATGAGTATTTTTTAGCTGATGTAATAAAAGTTACTGGTATAGTCGAAGACGAAGACGGTAAAGCCGCAGCCGATGTCCAAATAACTGCAAGCGTGATTGGCACTGAAATATCTGCTTCTGGGGAAACCGATAGTGGAGGAGTGTTTACTTTTGAGTTCATAGGACCCGATCAAGAAGATGATTACGACATCTTTCTCGAAGCAAAAAAACAACCATTTTCTAGTATCAATTCTTCTAAAACAATAAAAGTTGTTAGAAGCTCGCAACTTTCAATTATACTTCCTGAGAGTATCAAACTAAACCAAGGCGAAACTTCATCTATGTGGGTTTCTATCGTTAATATAGGACAAACAGATTTTTCGGATTTAACATTATCGTTGAGTGGGATACCAGAGGACTACTACATTCTATCAGAGATAAACGAGTTAAAAGCAGGTGATGAAATCAAGGTCGCCACCGATTTTACAATACCAGAAAATGCTGGTAAAACTACTCATACAGGTAAAATGAGAATAACTTACGATGATACTTATTTAGAAGAGCAATTCATTCTGTCGATATTGGGTGTTGAAGAGAATGAAACATCCACGGAAAATACTGGGGGTTTCAAATTTCCAAATTTGAGTTTTCCCACAGGTAAGATTGTCTTGCCAGACATGAATATCGAAATTTTGATCATCGCCATACCCGCTGTTTTCGTCTTCTCGTTTGCCGTTCTGTTTAAAAAGAAGAGAAGAATTACGGTAGAACCAGAAAGAAGTAATGTTAAAAACTTACTTTTAGACATTAAAAGAGAAGTGGGAAGACCCTTAGTGGATGTAAGTAAAACCGAGTCATTAAAAAATAGAGTGATAGAATTCAGGAAAACATTAAAAAATAAAAACCCAAATGATTTTTGAACAATATGAAAGCTATTTCTTCATCAGCGACTGCAGTTATTATTGCTATGGTGGCTATATCTCTAGTAGGGTCGTATTTTCTCTCAAAAAGAATAACAGGACCAACAGAACTGGAAAAACTTGGTTTATTTGATATGTCTAGAGAATTGCAGGAGGCTTCTTGTACTGTTTTGGATGGTGAGTGTTATAAAACTGGCGAGATAATTTGTGATCCGGGTCTTGGGGGGACCGATTGTTATAGACCAGATTCCTGTATAACAGGTTGTGAAGATAGGACAAATGCAGTTGTAATCGGGGATAATTGTACTGCGAGTTACTCATCTGGTTGTACTTGTAGATCGAATCTCAAATGTTCCGGCCGAACCGCCACTTGTACAGTTAGTGGATTTTGTAATTATACTTGTTTATCCGACTGGTATAATGATGATAACGATAGCACAAACGGATGCGAGAATGCTCCACCCAGGTATTCCAATCCTATAAGTTCAAGCCCATCAAACCCAAACCCTGGAGATACAGTTTATCATTGGTTTAATTGGGAAGATATTAACGGAGCAAGTTTGGATACAGCCATACTTGAAGTTAACGGTTCTGGGACCAACTGTGATCAGATTGTTAATGTTTCATTCTATGGTTTATCCGGGACTTCAGATCTAGCAAACATATCTTGGCAAGTTGGTTCAAATTGTGGAGGGAAAATCATCGCTTGGAGACAATATGCTAATGATACAGCTGGAAGATGGAATGTATCTGAATTACAAACCTATAATGTTCTCGTTCCTGCTGTTGATTTATCTTTTAATATCACACTACCAGGTTTGGATCCGATCGAATCTTCAGAAACAAGACCTGGAACTATGACAACACCTCTGGAGTTCAACGCGACAGCTAAAACTGATTATGATGTTGTACCATGTGTGTATGGGTATGGTTGTGACGCAGGATATATTCAGGATGCCACGACGCCAATATTCATTTTCACTAACACTGGTAATACTGCTGAGAAATGGAACATATCGTTAAGTCAAACACTCCCATCTTACATTCATCTCTATGGTGATACTGATAATTCAAGAACAGGGGCAGTAGAAATAACAGTGAATGGATGGGTAGCTGCAGATAATATTCCTGTTGGTGAATATAGAGAGGTATGGCTATGGGCAGATTTCGTGGACGCATTACCAGGACAGGTCGATATCGCTATAAACCACACTTCGATTAGTGCAGCTTAAAATCAAGACTTGTAGGAATATTTATTTAATAAAAAACGAATTAATTAATATTGGAGGGGTAAACCAGAGGTTTAAAAATGAAAAAAATGGGTTTAGTTTGTGCGACCTTATTTTTTATTGGATTCATTGGTCTAGTGTTTGCGGACGAATATGCCTATACAACAGCATACTTTTACACACCTACAGATGTCTCTTTCAGAGTAACTTTACTCGGTGAGACAACTGGAACAGATTCTGGTGATACAGAACCAGGTCCTTTAACTCCTTCATGGATTACGTTTAATCAAACGAGTCCATGTCAACCTAGTTGTAAGCAAGTCCAACCCAAAACTAATGATACTTTTGTACAGAACGGACTTACAAATCCAATAATAAAAGTACAAAACGTTGGTAATACTAATCAATTCAATTTTTACTTGAATGCTTCTGTTGATGGTGACACAACGATAGCAGTGTGCGCAAATGGTACAGTAGAGATTGGTTCATGTACAACCCCCCCACCACCTACATGCACAGATATAACTGAGGTATCATCATGGGTTACGTTTGCTCAAGCATGTGATGTAAACACATTGTTGGATATCACTTTGTATGCAGATTTCACGAGCACAGGAGCGGGTCAAACACCTGGGGCTATATATTATAGAAGTTCAACCAGTTAATGGTGTTTAATTGAAGAAGGAAAAAATCTTAATAATAGGTGTAGTTTTTATTCTTGGTATAATCTTCATTTTATTTTCAGCCGGGCCCCTTTTAACATCAATGGTTACAGGAGTTTCCAAATCCCCTTCAGATAAAAGACCCAATTACTGTAAGGTGATTGATGGAGAAAATAAATGTATCAACTCTGAGATATTCAAATATTTATCTCCTTATCCATCTGATTTTCAACAAATGTATGAATTGATTTTTTATGGGAAAATTAACGATCTTAGCAAAGTAGATAAAGAATACTGGGAACAAGTTGAAATATTACCTACATGGAAAACGAGTGGAATCGATCTCTATTTAAAAGACGAAGAGGGTAGGTTTGGTGCATTTGGTTTCGGTTGCTATCCGTCTGAAGCTTCAGTTAATTTAAAACCCGGTCAGGCGGTAAGATTAACGACTTGGCTCCACACTTCTTGGAAAATTCAAAACTTACAAGGAATGTCGTTGAAAGTGATTTATCCCAGTCATGCTGATGGTGAGCAAGGTATATCAGTTGTGCAAGATCCATCGACCTCTACCTATTTCGATTCTAGTGTAACTCCAGAAGTTATTTTATTAGGTCCTACATGGCCTTACTTTGAATCTGATATGTTTGATCATGATGGTTGGATAGTACCAGTGACTGTTGAGATAAGAGCCCATCCGGGAACTCCTTCAGGAACTTATGCTGCTGGTTTAATGCCCTATGAGCCACCATTAGATATGAACGATCATTGGACGTTAAAATACAAACTAAGATACACACCGATCCAATATTATCATATAGGTAAACCATATTTTACGGTCTTTTTAAATGTCGAGTAAAACAAAGCTTAGCATCTACATGATTTTTTTTTATTCTTCATATTCTCAGTCGTAAACGCACAAGAACATGCTTATTCTGAATCTTATTACCAGTCTGAAGCACCTCTGGCAGTTAGTATAATAGAACCAACTTATTCTTCACCTGTTGTAGATGTAAGAGATGGAGATTTTATTCATCCTATCATATACGTCGAGTACAATGGAACTAATGTTACTGACTTGAAAATAGATAACTTTACTGTTGATATTGGCATTCAACCAACTTCGATTAATAATGTTAGCTACAATGGAACGACAGCTTATTACACGTTGAACATTACAATTCCATCTAACCCAGAGGGTTCTAAACAGGATATCTGGGTTAATGTGAGTTATAAAGGGATATGGGAAACTGACATAAACATTGAGGCTGTTTGGTATTATGGTCCAACTACTACCACTCCACCACCTGCCCCTAGCCCAGGCCCTGGACCAAGCCCAGGTCCCCCAACACCCAAAATCTCAAACTTTACATTAGATAAGGATTTAATAAACGTCGAACTAAAACCCGGAAAAACAGATGAAAAATTGATAAAAATTTCTAACACGGGTGAAACAAAATTAATGATTACTGGAAAGATTCAATATTTGGATGAACTTTCATTCTTTACTGAAAATGAAACTGAATATGTTTTTGAATTGGATACAGATGAAACAGAAAAATTGGAAATAAATTTCATCGCAAAAGAAGACAAAGAACCTGGTATTTATCCGGGTAAAATAGTTTTTACTTCTGGTTTGATCGAAAGAACAGTTTTAGTCGTTGTTGAAATCGAATCGGAAACCCCCCTATTCGACGTTAAAGTTGAAGTATTACCCGAATACAGAATAGTTAATCCCGGAGATAAAGTCATGGCACAGTTGACTTTATACAACCTTGGAAGAATTGGAAGAGTAGATGCTGAGTTAGAGTATGGGATTAAGAGTTTAAATGGAACAGTCATAACGAACGAACACGAAATGATAGCCGTTGAAACGCAACTTTCTACTGTGAAGAGCATAGACTTGCCATCGGATATAAAACCAGATAGTTACGTGTTTTATTCTAAAGTAACCTATGAGGGCATTGTCGGTACAGGAAGTAGTACGTTTGGAGTCATCGAAGAAAAGAAACTATGGTTATACCTAATTCTACTTTTGCTATTGTTTATCATCATAATCACCATAGCAAAATATGTTGGTAAATTAGGTAAAATTTATGGGGAACGGCGATTCGAATAATTTTAATTAATTCTTGATTTTTGTGATATACAGGCCCAACTATCATTGAATTCTTTAAATACACTCAAAACCAATAATTATACAATATTGTTAAACACATGTATTAATAGACGGTGTTAATAATTAGACAGATAAATGATACAAAAGATCTGATAATTAAGATTCTTAAAGAGCATCCTGAAGGTTTAATGCTTAGCGAAATAGCAGAATTAACCGGTCTGAATAGACTTACTGTCACCAAGTATGTCCACGAGTTAATGGGAAGTAGGTCAATATTCCAGAAGAGAGTGGCTGCGGCTAGAGTTTGTTATCTCAGAGAACATTATCCCCGAAATAATGAGGAGGATGAGTTTTTGAGTGGTGAGGAATAGTGTTTTTAAATAAAATTTTACGGCTTGGAAACAAAGGAATTTCTTCAGCCGCTACTGTCATTTTTATAGCAACTATATCCGTAACACTAGTTGGAACAACCTACTTCTTCTCTCAGGGTCTTACTGGGACTGCTACAGTCGAAACCTTTGAAATCGTTGACATATTCCAGAATAGAGTAATTATCAGGAATACTGGGACTCAATCCATCGGTAAATTCAAAACTTTAATAGATGGAAATGAAGTTAAGAATGAGATTAAAGACCCACCCATTAAAACACAAAATGTTGGAACTGTAATCATTGACTTAGAGGGCATAAGTCCAGGAAGACATCAATTAACTTTGATATCCAGAAGCATGTCACAAACTTGGATGTGGACGTTTGAATATGTTACACCTTCTCTGCCCGAAGTTCCCCTACCACCTAAAGAACCTACACTACCGTCTCCTATGGAAAAAGCAAGTTTAGATGCTTACGTGGAAACAGAACAAGGAGGAGCAGAGATAGGAAAACCAGTTAAATGGACGAGTGAAATCGTTATTGATAACCCTTCTACTGTTGAAATTGAAAACTATAAGATTGGTTTAATTGTTCCTGAAGATGCGAGTAACGTCGTGGTCAAAGATCCTGAAGATAAAGTCGTGACCGAAAAGATGTCGCTCATGGTTAGTGTCGCTACTAAAGAAAATAAATCTTATTATGTCGAGTATGAAACTCCAGCCCCCTATAAAATTGAGACTGAACGTTTGAGTGGAGAATGGCTGAAAAAGGTAAGAGTGAAGAGTGATGCCTCCGTTCATTATAAGAATGTGAGTGTTACTTCGAGAATTTCTGAGGATATTACTACTTCAAAAATTTATCTCATTGAGAACGATAATAAAAAAGATGTGACTTTTGATCCATCTTATAACGTCACTTTCATCGATTCTGATGGGAATGAGAAAGTAGATACTATACATTGGGTTGTCCCTAAATTATCTGAAGTACTTTTTGAAATTACAGGAGAAGGGGGGGAAGGGGCTTGGTTAAATGCCACTCTATTAATTCCTAATCCATCCGAATGTACTGAATCGGATCCATGTATATGGAATCAAACCCGAACTTATCGGGTTAATGCTACTGTAGAATGTAAGGATGGAAACTGTGGTTTAGTAAATGGGACTGTCAGATACAATGATACTACTACAATGGAAGCAATAAGCACAACAGAAGGAGCAACACCATTCTATATACTTCTTGGGGAAACATTTAACTCTCCACCGTCAACGACACAGAAAGCATACAAAATTGCAAGTACGACTGGAACAACTCCTGATAGTGCAACTATTGTATTTACTGACAGCGAGTATGATTTGGTGAACACATCTAATGATCAAAACGTGACTGTTATCGCATCCGCAGATGGTACGCCTCAACAATGTTCTGGTGATACCTTTTTGTATTGCGGTATATATGAAGTTCAAGGACCTTGTGACGCCAGTCCTTGCTGTTATTGGTATTATGCTGAGTGCCGAAATCACCCTTGTACGAGTATCGACCCAGATTACTGTGTGTCTCCATGTGGTTGTGATGGTTTAACCGGCGGACCTCAAACTAGATATGCTCACTCCAGATTTACTTTTAATTTATCAGATCAAAATAAGTTTGGAGCCGATGGTTCCAATATTATAAACATGACTTATTATTACGAAGGTTATTACATTAAACAAGGAACAGGGGAGAATTGGAATGCCTGGATATCGTATAAGGATTCAGGTGGTTGGAATGAAGACCAGTCTTTGACAGAAACAGAAACTACTTACAGCAAAACTTTCACTTCAGGCTTTTCAGATTTGATAGACGCCAATGGATTATTCCAAATTGGTGCAACCGGTGAGATATCTTCCACTGTGAACCCAGTTAATATCACGATTTATGTTGATTATGTGAAACTAGTTGTACTTACACGAGCAAATCCAATTTCGTGCGGGGAAATGGGTCCAGGAGATGTTTGTAATGTAACATGGATCGTCAATGCGACAGGTACACCAATCCAATACAGGAAAATAGATGTTAATTTCGCTTCTGATTTAAATATTTTGGATGATACAGACGATGCAATCATTCAGATTGGTGGGATGGATCAACCGCCTCAGTGGTCTGACAACTCTACTTCTATATCTAGTCCAGCAACATATTCACCCAGTCAAAATTATGGATTCCAAATAAAATGGGAGGATCCGGAGCAAGGTGTCAATGGGGTCAGTTCTGTTATATTTGAATGGAACAATGACAACTCCAGTACTGTAAATAACAACCCCTTCGGTATATACTGGGTCAATTTAACAAACGTAAATCCAGGGAATTATTATTACAGATGGTATGCTAATGACACGAGTAACATTTGGAGTGCGTCAGATCAATGGATGTATAAGATAAACAAAATACCAACTCGCACTCGATTATTTTTAGATGGAATGGAAGGAAATAAAGTCTACGAGAATAATACTGTTGCAAATTTTACGGTAACAGTGAATGTTTCTGGAAAAACTGTTTATCTTGACACGAACATGACTGGCTGGGTTATTCAAAATGATATTACCCCTCTGGAAAATATCACAGTCTTAACTACGGATGTGTATGGAACAATATACAATATCACTGGATACTTTCCAGGAGATGGGAATTATTCTGATTCCAATCAAACTTACTATATTAACGTAACTGAATCTCCTGGACCCATCCTAGGTTGGTTGAATGTCAATTTAACCGATCCAGACCCCTTCATTTACGATCAAGATAATCCTAAAAAAATAGCCCAGAATAATAATTTTAGTGTTAGTGCAACAATTACATGTGAGGGAGAGACTGGAGCAACGTGCGGAGAAGTAGGAGGTTCAGCCAGATACGATAACATTATAATTAACACGACAATAGGATCAAAACCATTTTTCACATTTTCTGAAGATAAAACTAACAGTAGACCATATGGTTGGTTTCGAGTTCACACCGAGGGGACAGTTTGGAATCAAGAAGCCGCTTACGATCCACCGTTAAACGATAGCTCGACATACGCTGGAATCCAAGTCTTTAAGACAGGGTCACGTGAGGTATCGATAGCATATGATTTCGATTTAGCTGATGGTCTCGACAATGGTATTTTATATTATCGTTGGTCAACGACTGTTGGCATTGGAGGCAATGTAAGCATACGTTTTTGGAACTGGGGCACTTCAAATTGGGATGTCGTAAGAAGCATGAGTTCAAGTGAGGGTTCATCCGTCAGAACATTGAACATAAACTCTGATTATCTTAATTCTACGGGCGGGTTCCGTGCGTTATTCTTTGCTGGGAAGGGAGAGGAGCCCGACCCGACCATAATAAATCTTTATGATGTTTATGTGCACGCGCAAAAAGTAGGAGAGAATCTAATATCGTGTGGTCCTATGTCCAAAGATGACTTCTGTCAATTAAACTGGACTGTGAATGCTACTGGATTAGAGAATGACCCGAATCTTTGGGATATTGATGTTAAGTTTTCATCTAGTCAATTTGGTATTCAAGATAATGATACAGAAGATGCTGTAGTTCAGATAACAGGAATTCAACCACCACAATATTTCGGTAATTCAACCAATAGTACTTTTGCTGGAAAGCCAGCATTATTTTCTTTGGGATGGACTGATGATGATGGTTTAAGTCATGCTATACTCAGTTTTGATAACTGTACAGGAACTTTACAAAATATAAGCAGTACGAGTTTATCTGGAGATGAGGATTGGAGTAATTTCACAGTAACGATAAACTCAACTGTAGGATGTGAAATAAGATGGTGTGTTTACACAAATGATACATTAAATAGTTGGAATGGAACTTCCTGTATTAATCCTTTCAGTCTGATAACAACATCTCCTGATACAACTCCACCCCAATGGTCTAATAATAGAACAACACCAACTTCTCCGACTTCTTATTCCACTGGAACTAGTTATCAGTTCAATGTGTCTTGGATAGATCCAGATACTTCGGTGAATACAGTTCAGATAGAACACAACTTCACTGGAGTTTTGGATAATTATACTGTCACAGCTTATCAAGGTTCAGAATATTACTATGATTATCCGGACTTATCGGTTGGTACATACGTATGGAGGATGTATGCTAAAAATATTGGTGATTATGAAAACAGAACAGATCAATGGGCTTATACTGTTGTCAAAGCAAAACCTATTTTAATTTTGAATAACGGCACGGCCTCTGTTAATACTTCTAATTTGGTCGGATATTGGAGGTTTGAAGATGATATGTTAGATTCCTCTGGATATGATAATGACGGGAGTTGTACAAACTGCCCTTCATCAACGACTGGTAGATTTGGTTCAGCCTATAGTTTTGATAGAATTGACGATTGTGTAAATATTCCTGATGATGATACTTTAGACTTCAATGTAAACGACAGCTTCACAATTGAAATGTGGGTGAAATCTAACAATATTACTCAAGACTCTAGAACTGATCTTATATTTCAAAAATATCCAGGTTCCGCACCGGATATAAGAATTTATGTTCGTTTTGGGCAATTTCGTGCATATTTAAGAGATAAGAATAATAATTATGTTTTTCTCATGGGCCTTTTCCCACAAATTAATAGGTGGTATCACTTAGCTTTGGTGAGAGATGTTAATGAAGATAAAGTCCTATTTTATATTGATAATTCAATTTACGTTGCGGATGATACAACGAATTCTTCATTTATTAATTCTGTGCCCATCAAAATAGGATCATCCTGGAACGGTACAATAGATGAGGTTAGAGTATGGAACCGCTCGCTGACTAGTGATGAGATAAAAGAACTTTATGAATCCAAAGTAACCTATCCAACAGAAACAAGCTTTTCATACTCAGGCTGTCCTGCAGGTCAATCAGATATAACTTGTAACTTCTACAAAAATACTACTCCAGTATCTTCACCTGATACTGTTACTCTACCAACAGGATATTATTATTATCTCGTCAATACTTCCGGAGGCACAAACTACACTAAAAGAGCCTTATTGATACCCCTGAATGTAACCCTCGCCAATCAACCACCAGAAATCTGGAACCTAAAAGTAAGAAATGAGAATGATGTTGAGATTAATTCAATACAGACAGGGAGAATAGTTATAATCACAGTGAATGCATCGGACCCAGATGAAAACATAGATTATATCGAAGGTAATTTCACATGGCCAAACGGAACAATTGATTATGGTAACTTTACAAACTCTTCTGTTGATAAGCCTTACATGTACAACTGGACTTATGTTATACATCCTAACATGCCTAACGGAAGCGCGTCTATAAATGTAACAGTATACGATGAATTTGGACTCTCAAACAGCACGAACACAACACTTGAAATCCTTCCAACAAAAGAATTAGGACTCGAGAATGATCCTGTGAATTTTTCAACCGTTAATCCCGGTCAAAATGCGAGTGCAATTGAAAATCAAGGCTGGCCGTTGAAGGTTATTGTGGGCGGTAATACACCTCTAAATATATCACAAATGGGCGAGGAATATTTAACTGGGGCAACCATGCCTAGTATTAGAATTTATATTAGAAATATAACTTGGAATCAATCTGAAACTGGTATTTTCTCCCAGTTGTCTCCAAGTTTTATCATCGTCAATGATAGTATTAATCCTGGGGAAAAGCAGTTAATTTACTATAAGATATGGGTACCATCAGTTACACCACAAAAATACGGCGGAAATATAACTATTAAAGGAGAAGAAATATAGAATTAAGAGTTAATTCTAACAAGATACCGTTTTAGAATCTTTTGTATCTACGTCAGCACAGAGAGTAAAAGCATGAGTTCCAGTATAAGCTTCCCAACTACATCTCCATTTAGATTCGGGTTCATTGACGTTACCATTACAGACTAATATACCACCGCATTGATTGCCGCTAAAAACATACCACCTTTTTCCTTCACAATTTTTCATGTTAACATCAGCTTGTAAACTACATTTCCCTCCTTCTTGCGGGATTGCTGTAACAGCTAATTCGCCCGTGCAAAGGGTTTGTCCGCCCCCACCTAATATACCGAGACGGCCGATTCCTGTTTCACCTGGTGCTATCATATTTGCCAATATTCCAATAACAGATATAGCAGCGAATAGAAGTATCAAGAATATTCCCAATCTTTCATGAGCCATAATTTTATTTTGAATTAAGACGTATTTAAGTATTTTGTAAATTGGGTTTGAAAATTTGTAATTACTGAATAATAATAATTAATCAACTGGTGAAAATACTTAAGTCGAAATCTTAAAATAATATTATAAGAGTTTACGAAGGCGTTAATGTTGATACTAAACCAAAAAATTTTAATTTTTTCTTGTTTAGTCATTTTGATAATAATCAGCGTGTTTTTAATATCATCTGAATTTAGATCAGTGACTGCTCAGGCAACGCCTGTCTGGGAAGGTACTACTGCTAATGTTTCAGTTTCAGGTTTCTTGGATCAGATTAATGTTTGGCACAATCCTGTCAACTTCACAGCAGGTGCTGGACGACAGCCTGGAAGGAACGTATCGAAGGTAAATGCAGATGGAGTTGGCTATATCACGATCAATATGTCTCAACTCACTAATATAAACTGGAATGTTTCTATGAATGCATCGGATTTAATTCCATTTTCTGGTAACGGAGCACCAATAAATCCCTCTCAAATGGTAATTTGGACTCAGGGATGTCCAGTAGACCTATCAGAAACACCCCTTGATTACGGTCTCATACAAATATGTACTAATATACCTCGCGATGACAGCATCGATGTTTTCTTCAATTTAACTATCCCAATAGGTCAATACAACGATACATACGATGGTAATCTTTCTATTTATGCTGAAAGCAATCTCGCAACACCAGGTGAAGGCAGCAACAGGACATGGTATGGTCCAGACAACACTACTGTAACAATCATACCATACATTGAATTTTGGTGGAATACAGCTACTACACCGATCGACTTTGCAACACTAACGCCTGGTATATCAGCTAACGCTACCGGTCCAAGTGCTGGATTCCCGGCCAACATGACAAACGGAGATAATACAAACATTTTCATCGATATTTACATTTTAGGCACTGATTTAGAATGTCTGAATCCTACCGATGCATGCTGGGGAACCTACAACATATCGATCGGACTGGATGGAAATTTGAGTTATTCAAACGCAACTTCTGTTGCAACCTGGCCAGATATCATTAAATTTGTGAATTATTCTTACCAAGCTCCCCCTTACGAGGGTGACTTCGCAAACTGGAATCATATTCCAAACTATACAGATATACCAAGTTTCTGGAACATTAGCATCCCTACTGGAGCTGAACAAGGAAGTTATGGAGGTGATATAACTGCTAAAGCAGTTGATGAAGGAACAGCACCTTAAGATTTTAATAACTATGGTATTAGTTAGCATTTGTCTAGTTTCAAAAGTAGATGCCTTAGGACTCGGTCCTTTGAAGTTGGATATTACTATAGAAAAAGGAAAAGAAACCGAGTTGGTCGAATACATTGGTGTATTAAATCCGGAGACCAAACCCATCCATGTTACAGCTTCTGTCACTGGTCCAATAGCCGAGTTTGTTACTCTCGATCCTCAAGAATTCGATATGCCTGCTGGTCCAGGCATAGGAACCGGAAAACCAAGACCTGCTCAAGATGTTAAGGTAATATTTAAAATACCAAGAGAACTCCCCGAAAATAAATACACTGGTGAAATAGTTTTCACCCAGCAACCTGTCGAAGGTGGAGTCTTAGGAGCCGCTGTTCAACTCGGTGTAAAAATCGACATGAACATCGGTAAAATGGCCGCAGCTGAATTTCCAACATACATAATCGGATTGGCAATAGTTTTGATAGTAGTTTTGATTTCATCCATTGTAGTAACTATGATGAGGCGATATCGTGAGTAAAATATTCTACGGAATCTGGGTCTACAGCATTCTTTGTCTAATCTTAGTCTTCTTGTACGGTTATTACACAGAAATATTCGAAACCTCGATCTTGAATTACAACTTATCGCTTTGGTCTGCATTGATAGTTAACGTATTCTTGATAATATTTTCTATAATTTCATTGAAAGGACCTAAATTACTGCCAATAATAGGAATAGCAGCCACACCGATATCTACCTATTTATTCTATGCTAGTTGGACTCAATTGAACTACATATATTTAGCAGGATTCATAATCATACCTGTTATCCTGCTATCAGTAGCAACTATAAGAAAATTCTATAAGAAAGAGTCCGAACATGAAGTTGCTCCCCAGAAAACCTTTCTAACTGAACCGCAACCAGTTTCTAGAGAAGCCATTGAAACAGGGTATTAGTCTAAAACAAAAATAAAAGCAAGGAAGAGAAACATTATTCAGAAGCATAACCAACATTGCTGTGGAGGACATTGTTTTAATGAGTAAAATATTCTACGGAATCTGGGTCTACAGCATTCTTTGTCTAATCTTAGTCTTCTTGTACGGTTATTACACAGAAATATTCGAAATAAAAATCTTTGACTACAATTTATCCTTCTGGTCTGCTTTGTTAATGAACTTAGTCTTATTATCCATTTCTATAATTTCATTGAAAGGACCTAAATTACTGCCAATAATAGGAATAGCAGCCACACCGATATCTACCTATTTATTCTATGCTAGTTGGACTCAATTGAACTACATATATTTAGCAGGATTCATAGCAATACCATTCGTTCTACTTTTAATGTCGATATTGATTGAAAAAATACAAAAATATCCTGTCAGAAAACAAATATAAACCAGTGATACAGTGAAACTTAAGATCTTAGTTTTGTTGATATTCCTATCTCTCGGTCTGTTTAAACTTGTTGAAGCCAATGAAGCGGAAGAAGCTGCCACAGAAATAAGACTTAAAGTCTCTCCCCTTGAAGTTATTCTAACAACTCATATCGACGGCCAAACCTGTCCACAATACCCCATCCTCCCCAGTTACTGTTCTGGAGAGACATTAAATGTATCGAACAAACTGGAAAACCTTTTTTACTCTGTTATCACTGGTAATTTATCGACTTCTATTCTAAATACTACTTCCCAAGAAAAACAGCGGAATGATTGGTATGTAACTATCCCAAATGAAAGCATTACATATCGTAACACCTCATATACTGTTGGACAAGAGGATGAACTCGGCATTTTTGATGTGAACAGCATATATTTCTATGATGGAAACTATTCGGTTCAAAATTGTTCCTTTTGGGTTTTCAAGGGCATAGGACAGCCTGGAGAAACTCCTAGATTATCCGTATATGAGATCCTATTAACGATAGCACCGGGTCAATCAAGAGACTATACGTTGGACCTGTGGTTAAGGTATGCATGCGATAACACGACAGTTAAGATGAATACATCTTCTGATGCTCCAGGAAACTGGACTTCATTCAGCCCAGAAGAAATATTCCTGCTATCTGGTGGTGAAATAAATTCTACAGATATCACGGTGACTGTACCAAATGGTACTGGTTATGGGATATATTATGGATGGATTTATGCAAACGCAGAGGGTGAACAACGCGACATCAACTTAACAATTATAGTAGCCCCTGAAATTTTTTATCTCAGAACGATTATACCTCCAGACAAAAAAGAGGTTTGTCAAGGAAACGATGTTTACGCAGAAGTCAACATAACTAAACTTTTCTCAGGCCAGGCCGATGTAAATATGACCTATCAGATTTTGTACAATGGATCAGTTTTAGTTGAAACCAAGGATGATATTCTGACATTGAATGATACTTTTAATAGTACGATCAGGATACCAATACTAAAAGTTCCTTCTGATGCTGAATTAGATTATCATACATTCCTAGCAATTCTACAATCTGATGGGAATTGGACAGAGTCATCTGATACTTTTAAAGTAATTCCTTGTATAACCCCACCACCCCCATCTGAAGGCCCTGGTCCTAGTGCACCTTCGCCCCCATCGGCCCCCGTCAAGAGATTATTACTAAATCTATCCACCAACTTACTTTCTGTTGTTACAGGAAATAGAACGAGTTTTGTAGCAACAGTAGAGAACATTGGTACTCAGACCGTTAAATCCGTTGAAATATCGATCGAAGAGGTTCCATCGAATTGGATCGAGATTATACCCAAGGCAATAGACATCCCTGTTGGTGGAACACAAGGATACTTGATTGTGATAAAAGTACCTAGTGATGCAAAAACAGGAGTTTATCAATTAAAAATTAAAGCCATTGATGATGTTGAGAGTAATACTGAAATCTTGACTTTGGTCATAGGTAAAAACTTAAAAGAAATAACCGACCTTCTTTTGAGACAATATGATGAAGTTAAAACCCTGGCAGAGAAATCTCTCTTAGTCGAAGATTGTTTGGACATCACGGTTATAAAAACAATCCATGAGGATGCTGAATATGCATATAAAAGAGGTTTAGAAGAGTACAACAAAGAGAATTATGCCAAGGCAATAAATTGGTTCGAGTATGCGATACCATTAGAATATAAAGTAATTTCAAGAGTTGATATAAATCTGGAGATGGAACTGAGAGCATCTAACACATCAAAGATAATAATACCACCTTTCTACGCACCAGAGGAACAATTCTCAGAAGCTCATGTATACTTTGAAGGAAAAAACTATGAAGAAATATGCGATCCTATCGAGGAAATAAGAAAATTCATAATGGTAGGCTTAATCTTCTGGCCGTTGATTATGATAATAATCGTATTCGTGATAATCATTTTTGTAATCTTTTTCAGGAGGAAAAGAAAAGAAGAAAGAGGCGGTATCATGGAAAGGGTAAGGGAAAGATTAGGAAGGCCCAAATGAATAATTAATAGTACCTTATGCCCCTCAATTCTGCCAAGGCCTTTTCTATAGATCTCAACCTTTCGTTAATCGTCTGGTTCTGTGTTTTTATACTATCCACTTCAGTTAAGAGAAGATCGATTTTCGCTTTTATGTTGGACATCTCAGCTTGTTTTGTTTCAGGCATTAATTCTGATCCAAAACCACGTCTTGATAATGGCTCTGGTTCGAATGTTCTGGGTGGTAAAGGTCCTTTTCCTCTCAGAGGTTCTCGGGGAATCAAATCTGGAGTTAACGGTTCTCTCTCAAGGTCTTCTATCGGTGGAATATCAATATCTTTTTTTCTTCCAAAAATCCCTTTTATTTTCCCAAGGATACCCATATTATCCCCACATAAATTTTTAAATTCCTATTATAATATTGTTTTTTAAGTCTTATAAAAACGGAGGTAATACAAAATGGTTGAATTCGAGACAATAAAAGCAGAGGAAGTTGGATTCGGCAACTCGAATTTTATAGAGGTTGCTAGGAAAAAAGCAATAACAGATCAGGGAGAGAATGAATTCATTTCTTTGTCTAGAGGGTTTTACACTCTGAACAAGGAAAAAAGATATAAAAAATCTTTTACGATACCGGTTTCTGAGGATGTCGTAAATTTCATCTCTGAGAAGATAAAGGAAATGTTATAATTATTTTAACAGATCGAATAAGTCTGATTTGGTTAAAATACCTATTATTTTTCCTCTTTCTGTTACTAATATTGCGGGATGGTATTCTAACAGAGTTTTTATTACTTCCATTTCTTCCCCGCAGTTTACTGTTGGAAGAGGCTCTTCCATCACTTGCAGGATTTTAGTCGATCCAGAGATTCTATCTAAATTTCTTATTATAGTTTTATCACTTATGCTGCCCACACAAATACCCTCATCTATGACAGGTAATTGAGATACATCATTCTTTTTCATTAGTTTTACTGCACGATTCACAGAATCTTTTTGACTTACGTAAATCACTTTTTTAGTTGTAAATCCATTACATCCCAGAGTACTGTTCGATTTTAGAACAGACATGATTTTGTTTACTGTCGAAAGTCGAGGGTTGACCTTTTCATTCTCTATTTTTGCTACATGAGCTTGGGATATGCCTACTGTTTCCGCTAATTGTTCTTGGGTCATACCTATTTCCTCCCTCATCTTCTTCAATAGTTTTCCAGTTATCATAACTATCAGTTATATTTATACTCGATAATTATAAATAATTTTATATATTTCAAAATCCTAAAAAATGTCATGAAAATACATATCGAGAAGTTGAATCAAACTCCAGTTTCCAAACAAAAGATAGAGATGGTCGAAAGAAAAGGAATCGGTCATCCAGATTCTTTAACCGATGCCATATGTGAGGCCTCTTCAAGAGTGATTTCAAACTATTATATCGAAAAACAAGGTTTCATACATCATCATAACTTAGACAAGGGATTGTTAGTTGGTGGGGTTTCTAATCCCGTTTTTGGCGGTGGAGAAATTATAGAAAGACCAACAGCCATGGTCGCTGGCACTGCAACAATAATCGAAAGGATAGATGATATAAAGAAACTGATCTATGAAGAAGTTGACAAGTATTTAGATAGTGCACTTCGGTTCGCCGATAAACTTAATCCAGAGATTGTAATTAACATCCATCCTGGTTCTCCTGCTTTAGCCGATATATTCAAGAGGTTTGGAAAGGGGGAGATACCTCCAGCCAATGATACATCTTTCGGAGTTGGTTATGCCCCAATGTCTCAACTAGAGACAACCGTTCTCGATATTGAGAGATTTTTGAATTCTGAAAAAATGAAGAAGAAGTTCCCGTCTATAGGAGAGGATATAAAAGTAATGGGGAGTAGGAATGATAGTAATTCGGACATTACAGTGGCTATAGCCTTCATAAGTCGATTTCTTCCTAGTTTAGAAGAGTATTACAACCAGAAAGAAAAGATTGGGGAATTGTTGCAAAACAAGTTTAAGACAGACGGCATGAGTGTGCATGTCAATACTTGTGATGTGAAAGATAGTGTTTACTTGACTGTTACAGGGACTTCTTGGGAAAACGGAGATGATGGTCAGGTTGGTAGGGGCAATCGTGCGAATGGATTGATTACTCCTTGTAGAACTATGTCATTGGAAGCTGTGGCAGGTAAGAATCCAGTTTCTCACGTCGGTAAAATCTACAATTTGAAAGCACAGGAGATAGCGGATAAAATAAACGAAGCGTTCAAAGTAACAGAAGTTCAAGTCCAGTTGTTATCGAAGATAGGAAAGCCTATAAATGATCCTTTCATTGGTGTCAAGTACATATCCAATGGTGATGTCAGGCAACCAGAAATTGAGAATATAATATCTAACAGCCTATCACGAGAAGGATTTGAGAATTTAATACAAAGACTTTTGAAGGGTTCTATCTCTGTTTTTTAGGTTAACAAAAGTTTTAAAAGTTTAACTATCCTCCTATAAATCGATTACTATGGCCATAGAACTTAAACCCACTAAAGAGTATTTACTACATGGAGATGAACAGAACAGAGAACTATTGAGTAGACAGAAAGAGGATCAAAAATGGGTATATTATGTAATCGTTGGTTCATTTGGTTTGATAACTCTGCTGAATTTTTTAATGCCTGGTTTTCACCGGGTTAAACCAGAGCCAATAGACATAGAATGGGGTTTTATGGGGGTGATACTAACATTCTTCGGTTCAGTATTCTTTCTTAGGGCCTTCTTTTTAACTGGGGGAGGAGGTTGGTTTGATTCATACTGGTGGTTATGCGTTATACTATCAATAATCTTACTCTACTTTGGTTTACCCATACTTTTCGGATGATATCATGAGTTGGTATGAACATCAGCCATTCTATTGGATACTGAGGAATTTAACAGCAAGACAAATAACTACATTGATTTTTGGAGGCTTTCTGGTATGTATTTTCTTAGGATCATACTATGTTCATCTAGATACTGTGAAATCACTACAAGATAAGCCGATCTACCTCTCGATCTATAGATGGGCGGCCATCTTCATAATTGTATTACTTGCATTGTTTTTCTTACTATCGTTCGACTTAAGGTTAAAGTTAGAAATGGAATAACTAGAGTCCAGCTCTCTGGATAAGGTTTAGATATGCCTTCATTTCTTCTACAAAAAGACGTAGCATTGTTCTACAATCTTCCATATACTTAGTCCAGACGTTCACATACAATATCTTGTGGTATAGGACACGAAAGAATTCATACATTATGCTTCTCTGCCAGATAGTGTCTTGTGGATATTCGGCCCTTACTGCTCCTCGAATACGTATTCTAACATTACCTTCCTTACCAAATTCTTCGCTCGGTCTGATAGTCCCGTTTAATATACCCTGGATGAACAAGTGAGTGATTTTATCCAAGTCTTTCCTTGCTTCAAACTCTATCTCAAACTTCTCTTCTTTCCCACTCCTATCCCAGTTGAATATTTTTTCCTGAATCTCTGAATCATCGATTTTGAAAACCAACTTCAGCAGGTCGACATATTTTTTTACTGCTAATTGGGGGTTTGGACCCCTATAGTTCAGAGTTAGTACTACAGGTTTTTCCTCTAGGCAATAATCGTGTATTAAGATTTTTGACCTTGCAAATACCATTTTCTTCTATAATGAATTTCGTGCCTGAGAATAAAAGTTTTATTATTAATCCCTAAAAATAAAGTGAAAAACATGAAAAAAATAGCCACTTTTGGTGTATTTGACATACTCCATTCAGGACACGTGAAATTCCTGGAAGAATGCAAAAATTTGTATAAAGACTCTAAATTAATAGTTGTTATAGCCAGGGATTCTACTGTTATCAAAGAAAAGGGAAAAAAACCTATGATGTCGGAAGATCATAGAAAATATATCATACAATCTTTGAAACCAGTTGATAAGGCCATTCTAGGGAACGAGGGTTCGGATAGATTAAAGATAGTCGAAAAGATCAAGCCAGATATCATAGTCTTGGGTTATGATCAAACCTGGGACGAAGAGGAATTAAAAAGAGAGCTTAAAAAAAGAGATCTGAAGATTCAAGTCCTTAGATTGAAAAAATACAATGACTTAAGTTCTACGAGTATTAAGAATAAAATAAAGTTTTAATTACCGCCAGAACAATTATATTTTGAGGGAGATGATACTAAACAAGTTAATCGGTGCTGGATGCATTTTTTTAGGATTTCTATTCGTAGTTTTTTTCCCGGACTCAGAACAGTATCAGCCCCCACAATTCACTAAAATGTTCGTGGTATTTGGAATATTCCTGATTTTTTTCGGAATATATTTGTTAAAGGTGTAAAAAATGCCGGTGGAGTGGAGAAAACAAGGGCCTGGACAAAAATACTTAGCTTTCGATTGGATACACGAAAAAATTCCAAAGGCGTATGGCGAAGATATGAGTAGAGGATGGAGTTTAAGACACCCCAACACCACTTTTAGGTATAACCCCACAGTACCTGCTAGAACAGCTTTAACTGCTATCACCGGTCTGATGAATAATCTCGCCAACAGATGGGAATTCACAGTTAAAAAAGTCGATGAATGGATCGAGATATCACCATCACACCCAATGTATCAAAGCATAGTTCGACAAAAACAGGATATAATACGACAAGTAAAAGAAGGCTTGTCGCATGTTGACAGAGCAATTTCAGATGTTGAATTGTTGATGCATGATCAAAGAAAATACAAAATAATCATGGACTTTATCGCCAATGAAGACAACCATTCTTTAAAAGCAATGTTCATAGATCAAGTTGATGTCAATTTACCGGAAGGTGTTTCCTTGAGGTCTATAGCCCCAAGATGGCCCACCATTATAGCAGATTTCATGGAATTGGAAGACGATGATGATACAAAAGAGAAAGTCCAGAAAAAACTAGAAACGTCTATGGCTGAAGCAGTAGTTTTAGCCACAAAAGTTAAATTGTACAAGAAATGGAGGAAATATTTTGGGGATCAAGTAAAGGAAAGATACAAACACATACTAGAGCGTTTATTTGGAAGAAAGGCATCCATAGAAGAATACAGAAACTGGATCAGACCATTAATCAGAAGGATTCTACAGATTAGAGAAGTTGATGATAAGTTCCTCGCTATGCATAAAAATGTCCCGGTTGGAGCTGGTATGCCTGTCGCTTTTCAATACATAGAATATTGGGCATGGACTACTATGGAAGGTTTAGAACGTAGTGAGCATCATAAACCTCCAAGAGAATATTATGAAACTAAAGGAACAAGACAGACAGCAAAAGGATTTTGGCCAACTGTGAGAATTAGGGAAGGCGAAGAACCAAGGTTTCCAATCGAACCATACGATGACGTGGTCAAAAAATTCATTCCAGAAATTGAAAAACATCATGGCGTCAAGATAACTGAAGAAGATGTTTTAGAAGCCAGAAGAAGACTTTTTATGGAGGGCAGCCGAACATACTACTGGTATGTATTGGTTCATTTTCCCGTGTATATAATGCATTGGAAACTCCCTAGTGGTCTTGACGTTGAAGACATAGATTTCAATAGGTTATCAGTAGCTTTTCTTACTCAAAATATACTGCTGGTAAAGCTACTGGAGTTGATAGCAGAAGAAAACAAGATAGATGCTTACATAGACGAACTCCTAGGAAAAAAAGTTATGATGGAGAACGGGATTATAAAAGAAATCGACGAAATACTGCGTGAAGAATATCCAGATATCTATACTAAAGAGAAGAAGAAGGAACTTGAAAAATCGTCATTCTCTGAATTTAAGGCATCCTTGATTAAATCCATGACGAAATTGCAAGATACGTTGAATCGATTTTTTGGACTGAAGATGCTCTTTGTAAAAGGACCATACGATCCACATTTTCGTGATAGGATGACTTACACATTCGGCAGACCCTTTCTGAGAGAAGTTTTTAACCCCCTCATATGGTCGTATATGTTGAAAAATCTTGGCGGTGTATGATGTCTAAGTTAAACCTTAAAGTTGCAGTATCGACTGGTCTTTGGGGAATAGCACGCCCTGAAGATCTTGCAACAGTAGTCAGGAAAGTGGGATATGGTTTGACGAGGGGAACAGGTGCTATAGAGATTGGTGGAGATGTTCCTCATGAAGTGGATTATACTGAAGGTCATGAGATAAGATACATTGCAAACAAACAGCGTCTCGACATAAACATGCATGGGAGTCTAACTGTCCCGTTCTGCATCCCTGAGATGGTTCAGTGGCAAGAGGCAGATGATCATATGCATAAATCCCTTAAGTCCGCTGTTTATGCTGGGGCAAAGTACATCGATTTTCATGCTTGTCTTCACTTCTGGTTAGAAATGATGAGTTATGTTGGAGCTAGACTTGAAATCATAATGTGTGATTATGATGGTAGGTTCATCGGAGAACTACTATTCGAGAATGAGCTACTGAGAAAATTCTTCATAGAACATTATTGGGATAAGTACGATAGTCTTATAATGGGAGAAGAAATAAGACCAATCTACCATGAAGTTGAAATTGAAGCACAGAGGTTAGCCAAACAAATGGTCGACGCTGGAAAAATACCACCAGAAGAATATGGAATAGAAAACGGAAAAATACACGCACGCTTACTGCAAAAACGTATAAAAGAAGAATTATCAAAAAAATTAGGAAACGAAATTCCTAAAAAGAGGGAATGGTATTATCTCGGAAGAACCCGTGGAGATTATATCGATATCTGTGCATTCATAACCAACCATCTTTACTTCAAACAAGACCCGATATGGCTTGAAATGGTAAAAATATACAAGGACATGCTTACGGCGTACATAGATAAATTCGGTTCTATCGAAGATCCAAGTAAGAATATGGATTTCCTCAGAAATTCTCTTAAGTGGGCAAATGACAGAGGCGACTTGAAATTCAAGGAATTCTATTACGGGGTTATCGGAGCAAAGTTCTTACAAGGTCATCTGATAGCTGCATGTAGATGGATGGCCGAATCAACCCAAAAGTATAAGGATCGTGGCTTACCTTCAATCATTAAAAATGAATTGAGCATGATAAAACCTCCTAAGATGGAGAAAGAATATAAGGAATTGATGGATATTTTAAAGAATCTCAAGATTGCGGTTGAGATGCCTGATGCACGTGATCCAAAAGAAGCTGGAAGATACATGCTTTGGAAAACCAAGCAGATACATATTGCCATAATGCAGACTAGAAAAGAGTTAAAAAAGGAGGGAAACCCATATTGGGATAAGATACTCATGCTAGTGGATTTTGAACACATCGCAACACAAGCAATCGATCCTGTTGAAGAATTAACAGACTTAACTAGGAATTTCCCAGATGCCGGGAAATACATTGTGTGCGTTCATGCAAACAATCCAAGTCCTTTACATTCACACTTTCCTATTCAACTTGGCGATGACCGGATATACAGGTTATTGTGGATACTGAAGAAAGCTGGGATGGGAAAAGATCATTTGACATACATACTCTTTGAAAGGGGAGGCTTCAAAGACCCATTCCAACACGCAGTCACTGCCTTGAAAATAATGATAAGATTTTTAGAAAAAGATGTACCACCAAATAAATTGCCCGACGAATTTTATGGAGTATCACCACGCGGGTTGTTAGCAGAAGAGAGACAATGGGTTACTATCTTTAACAATGCTATGAACCCGTTAAAAGGTTTGTTGAAGATTCCAGAAGAGGAATACACAGCCTTGGGTAAAGCAGCGACAGAAGAAGGTAAGAGACCAGAAGAATGGAAGAAGGAGGAGTATAGATAATGTTTGTAGAGGACAAAAAAACTGAAATACCTGATATACGCCCTCACATAAGAAAGACACCAGTTACTAGGATTTATGAGGAAGCGGATTGTTTTACCCCTAGAAGAGTAGTCAGAATGGAATACTCTGGACCGAACATCAGAGAAGTGGCTAGAAGGGCTCCAAGAATCCTTAGAGAAGGAATGATGATTACTGGAACTAGGACGTTTATAGATGATTACTTCGTTGATGTCACAGACCCGAACAACATAGTCTTCCATATATTCTGGCATGGTTTCAGAAGCTTTGACGGCAGATCAACAATGTGGGGTTGGGTTAGATTAAAACATGGTGTCATACACCCTGATGGCACGGGTTCGGTTAGGATTGAATTCTACGCTAAACTTGTTACCACATGGGATAGAGATTCTGTACTCCAAAGAAACCCCATAAATTCTCTCCTCATGAGAATTTATAGGTACATCTATTACGATGAACAGAGGAGAAAGTTTTTAGATCAATGCAAAGAATACGAACAAGACATGGTAAGAAGAATGAAGAAGATGCTCAAATTGGCGGAGACTGCTAGATTACCTTATCCTTAATCGCTTTAACTCCTTCCCAGACCAATGATAACAATCTTTCATATCCTTCTCTACTTCCGTCCAGAGTTTGGAATTCAAAGAACCCGATAATTCTTGGTTTGGCCTTTCCGATATCCTCCTTTATTTTTTGAAAATTATTTTGTATGTCTTCTTCCCTGAGTTGACAATAGACTGAAGGGCTCAAGTAATCAACATCGATATCGAAAATACTTCCAGATGCTCCAGTTTCATCTACTAGTATTCTATCCATCAAATCGTGGTTTGATACCTCGGATGATTTTTTTAACGCTACAACATGTCTGAAATAACTCGTATGGAATGGAATGACGACTTCATAATCATCATCATGAACATCATAACGTTCTACTCGGCCTGGAAGATGGTACAAAAGATAGGCGGCTGTATGAACTCCACCGTAAAGAATAACTAGATCAATATCTTTTATCCGTTGTTTCAATTCTTGCGCCAATTCATCCAATCTTGTCTTAGGAATTCCAATTAGTTCATCCTTCTCTGATAAAACATTTTCTGAATCTATTAGTTCATCCAAATCTAAAACATCGATTTTCAAAGCTTTTTCCTTGCTTTTCCTTTCAATATACTTTTTCGTGCCTAAACGCAGAGAATCAGTTAAACCAGAAGAAAAAAATTCTTTTGTGATATTATGTTTTTTTTCAAGTTGAATTGGAATCCCTATGATGCCAATTGTCAATTTTTTCATATTTTTCGCCCTTTAATTATTTTCGCCACGTCTTTCGGGACTAAGTGTTCCCATTCTTTTCCTTCTCTCATTCGTTTTCTGATGCCACTGGCGGAAATATTACCGAACTTTGGATGTTTTTCCACTGAGATGTTAAAAATTTCAAAGCATCTCTTAACCCAGGAGTTTGTCGAAAAGACTGTATCAAATTTTGCCTTTTCAAGAATACACTTCACCCAAGCACCATCATCGTGTACGTCTGGTATTTCTATAATTTCATATTTTTCTATATTTTCAGTTCCCAATGTTTTGCTTATCATCTTTTTTCTTTCTTCGGCAGTAAACGGGTCGTTATCTGTCTTTGATTTGTCAGAACTGCCGATAACTATTATGACTTTGTCATATTTTTTTAGAATCCATTCTATGACTTTTAGGTGGCCGATATGGAAGGGTTGAAACCGACCGACAAAAAGTGCTGTTTTCATGAGTTAATTTTGATTTTTAATAAATAAAAATGGTTTGAAGAAATCATTCAACAGATCGATCGCAAAAAATACATTCATCCTTGCAATAATCGCATTGCTTCATTTGTATTATTATCAAAACATTCAGGTAGCCAACCCTCATAACAAAAATCTCTGTTCCTAAGCGCACTGTCTAATGCCGTATGAATGTGATTCTTTGCTTGACGTATATTCCATCCTTGATCGCGTCTTTGGATCGCAAGTTGAATAAGACGACCTATTTTTTCATTCCTATGAGGATCGATCCAATCAAGATTACCATTCCCACGGATTTGGGCATAGACATTATTCCATGGCCATACATTTTCAATGGGTTCTTGGAACAAGTTCCAGTGTGCTGCCGCATTACAATTCACCATACTGACTCCCTGATGTTCATATGTCTCATCACCTATACAACAAAGTCTTGCTATGCCATCATAGATACTCAAATTTCTCATTCCATTGAATTCATCAATATCACAACTTGTAACTACGAATCCTACATCATGTCTATGACCATAATTTTCTATTGTATTAACAAAATCCCTCGCATGGTAAAATGCAGGATATTGGGGTTGTATATCATTAGTCCTCATAAGATGTCTTAGATTCGATGCCCAATATAGAACACCTTTAGCATGCCTATTTTCACCCAGGAACTCACCACTAACAATTACTGTATCCAGACCAAGTTTCTTTAAAGTGTACGCAACTGCAGGAGCATATACACCATCGGGTGGATGTATCGTGACAGGGGTTTTATGAAAGACTTGTTCTGCACGGTCTCGGCTCCATCTGATCTGTTCTTCGATGAATTCTCTAAAATATTCACTCCATATATCTTGACTCCAAGGCTGTACCAACATAGCATGATTCGAAGGCATCATGCATAATTCTGATTTGTAGGGGCCGTTATTCCTCAACCTAGGATTTATGAAATAATTATCGCTCTGCATCTCGCCTATTAAATCCACCCCAAGTTCGTGTCTTATCCAATCTCTGTTTCTGCCTAACGCATTAAGCTCCTTCCCTGAGATGGCGTAAGTTATTGGAACACGTCTCTTAATCGAAACCTCATGGATAACCTGAGCATCTTTAAGAACTTCATAAGGTTCTTCATGATGACAAATTAAACATAATGACAAGTTTACGTGGTGAATCATAGAATCTTATTTAATTATTTCAAGAAACACAAATATGTCTATGATTTTTTTCTCCTTTGTACGGTATTCGCTTAACCCAGATCAAAAGCGGAATAATATTTAATTTCCCATCCGTATTAAGATATAAATGAAGTTCGAAATAGGCATTCTATCTGGGCTAATAATAGTCTTAATCATAGTTCTTTACTTCAAGAAATCTCCAACAAAGTACGCGATTGTAAAAATTAAAGATACGGAAGTAAGAGCAGAGATTGCAGACACTTTCACGGATAGAGCGAAAGGATTGATGTTCAGAAAAACTCTTCCGGAGAAGGAAGGCATGCTGTTTGTTTTCAATGATGAAGATTACCATAGTTTCTGGATGATGAACATGAGTTTTCCAATCGACATCATTTTCATCAACAAAGATAAGAAAATAATCGATATAGTTAAAAATGCTCAGCCCTGTGGACTGAGTTGCTCGACTTATAAGCCAAAAGAAAAAGTTATGTACGTTTTAGAAGTCAACGCAAACTTTACAGAAAAACACGAGATGACAATTGGAACAACTTTAGAGTTCGTTTTACCCTCTTAAACCGCTATTTTAAAGACGAACGAAAGTATAGTCAACAATAATCCAGCTAAAAGCATCTTGAGTCCAGATATTATAATGCTCTTTTTCGATACCTTGCCTAAATATGCCCCGAGCAAAAACAGTACGATAAGAATTATTCCTATGGAAGAATAAAACGCGTATAAAAAAGGGAGAAGATTGAATACAGATAGTATGAACGGAATTAATGATATCATTGCTATAATGAATGGGGACATTCCATCTATCAATGCGACCCAAAGAGTAGCAACCTTTTTTGCCCTACCTATTACCGATTTGTCAAGTTTTTTTAGCATTGATTTTTCGAGATTATTCAAAGTTATTGATCTTTCACTCTCTTCAGTAATATATGCCCCAAAGAACCCAGATAAACCCATAGCGATAGATACACTTATACCAGCAGAAATTATCCATAATGGATTAGTGGCACCAGATATATAAGCACCTATAATAATACCGAGAGCTGTCATGGCCCCATCAAAACCATTCTTAACAAAACATCTTCTACTGATGGGTGCGACGTTACTAATCTTAAAATAATTTCTAATTCTATCCAAGAATTTCGGCATGAACTAGTTCATCTCAAATAAGATTTATAGTGATCTTGAGGTGTTTCAACTTCTTCGATGATTTTATTACCGGCTGCAACTTCATCTATGGAATGTATAGCACCGCCAGAATCTTCCAGAATTTTTTTTACCTTGTTGAAATTAATACCCGCGCCTTCTAAAACTATTTTCACGTTCTCGACTTCTTTATCTATTTCAATAGTTATTATGTTGACACCATCAACACCTTTAACCTTACTCAACTTACTCGACAGATCAAGAATCGATGGATTATGCGGTTTTAAGACGTCTAAAACTAATCTACGTAACATAAAATCGAATGTGTATAGTATAGGTTAATATCTATTTAAAATTTTATACCTGGGACTCATCTTACCATCAAGTTCTTGAATATTTTTGGTTTTAGTACTAGAGCCATTAAAAAAGCAGCTATTATGGGTGTAAAAAAATAAGTTAGAATGAATAGCATCGAGAATGCCCTCCAGTATGGAATAGTCACAAAAACACTTTCAATGCCCGGCATAATCTTAGAATAAGACCAACCCACCATATAATCAACAGCTGCCCCTATTAGGGTTTCACCCTCTTTTATTATAAAAATTCCTTCTGGATTTATAGAAAAGGGGGCAATCCATATGTCTATTATAAAACTGATACATAGCCATGAAAATACACCCCCCCTTATAATTCCCCAGAAATGAACTTTTTTATTAAGAGTAAATCCTGTGGGCGTCCCGAATACAATAAAAGTTAGTATTATGTGGCCGACATGGTATATCATATATTTAATTGGGGGTATCAGATTCGCAAACCAATCAGAATGCATCATCATAGGTGTTATGAATATTATCCAAACAAAGGCAAATGCTAACACAGAACCTATTACAATCCATTCGTCTCTGCTTATCTCAAATTTCCCTGTTTCCTTTCTCTTCATATCATTACTTTGATTTCTGGAAATAACTTAATATCTCTATTATGGTTTTAGTCGCTAAAAAGTCTGTCGTTTGATTGCCTGGCAAGTACTTTTGACAGTTTAAATCCAAACCCGCTAATTCACCTTTTTTAAAAGGCTCGATTAAATCAACAAATTCATGGAAAAACATACCGTTCGGCTCTAAGTATTCGACTGCAGGAGCTATTGAAGGGTCAAAGACATCTACATCAAAACTCACATAGAATTTACTTCCATCCAAGAAACCGTTCAATTTTTCTCTGACATCATCCATATTTTTTCTTATCTGAGTTGGCGTAAAGGATAAGATATTCCTTTTTTTCATGTAATCGAATTCAAACTCGTCACAGGATCTCACACCCAATAAACCCACTTCATTCTTTCTCGATTCGCAGAACCTTCTTAACCAAGTAGCTCCGTTGAACTTAAACAACGTTTTTTTATCCTTTATTATTGATTTATAGTAGGAAGTCATCATCGGGTGTTCATATCTATTCTTTAGATCGGCATGGGCATCAAAAACTATAACTTTCACATCTTCAGAAAAGGCTTTCAAAGAAAACAATGAGGCCAAATGCCCCCTTGTTAACATCAAAGGTATTTTCCCTAGTTTTAAAATTTCTTCACACTTTTCTGTAATTTCATCCAGTTTTTTTAATTTCAGGTCTCCAGTATCAGCTGTTTTTACATTGTCAAAAATATTCCTTTTTTTATCTAAATCAAAAGTCTCAACAAAGTCACTCACTTTTCTTAAGGAAGTCAAAACTTTCTTAGAATTCGTACCAATAGGGACCCCAAAAACTATTATATCAGCCTCTTCAGGGGTGAATATATCACAGATGAATTTAAATGGCATAATATTTAATAATTAATAGGTTTTAAAAAGTTATGAAATCTCACTCCACTCCGACTCTTGGGCAATACTGGACTACATCATCTTCATAAACAGCTATCGCAACTGGGTCAAAGTTCCAATGAGCAAATTCACCTAGGCTTGGATCATCAACACATTTACTAACCCATAGATCCCAATTAGTTCCTGTGCTTAGACATGAGCATTTAGCAAGATCATTATTATCACAGTCTTGTTTTTTCCAAGCCGAAGGGCCCTTCAGTTTACATCTTGTACACCAGTCAACAACTTTACCCATGCAAGCTGTTGATGTCAAATTCGAATCAGTAGTAGTAGTATAAATCAAAAGAACTATGACAACCAGCACTATAACTGCAACAAGTATGAGAAGGATGGTTTCTGTTGCTATCCCTTTATTGATCATATCACCCAACACCTAATGCTTTACACTCCCTTTCAGTCTCTCCTGTTGCCGGTCCATCCCGGCAATTACCGCCAGCATTATCGATCCAAGTACTGAATTCAGAATATTTTTGACCACACTCTACCACTTTTTGAGGTGTTCCATACAGGTTACCAAAATCAAGATTTGCACACAAAGTACAATATTGTATTATCGTTCTTTTGCACTCTTGCATAGACAAAACAGGTGTAGTCGTAACATGGTAAACTAAATAGACAATGACCACGACTGTTATAGTCCCTACAACAAGTAACAGTATTGTATTAATCGCGATGCCTTTATTTTCCATAAAATTCACTCATGTAACTCCAATCAATTTACAAAGGTCTCTTGTAGTAGTATTATCACACCTAGTGATGCCAGCCCATCCAGAAAACTCATCGTATTGACCACATTCAGTTGTTAGTGTACTACCTATATCAATTTCAACAAAACCACTAAGGACGCATTGTGTGCAAACTTCTGTAAGTCTAACACGACACTCATGGGTAGACATTTGCCCCGCAGTTGTGAAATAGTAACGATATAACAAATAACTCAAAATTCCTATCACCACTATACCAACCAATAGTAACATTACTGTTCTAATTGCTATACCTTTACTCATGATTATTATTTAGAACCCCTTGATAAAAAGATTATATAAACGATGTTGATCCTTTCAATCTTTTATATGACTCCTGTACGATTACAACCAGTTCTAAAAGCTGCAACCCCACAGTTTGCTGGACTTGAAGGAAATGCACTAAAATCATCAAAATTCCTACATGTATTTATTACATTTTGATTACCAGTAGTTAAAGTAGCTGTAGCTGCCCACTCTCGTAAAGAGCACACAGTACAAATAGTGGTTAGCTCAGCCCTACAATCTGTGACGCTTAAACTGCTTGAACCAGTAGTATAACTGTAGACTAAATAGATCAAAATACCAATGACAAGGATACCTACAAGTAAAAGAAGAATCGTTTGAATTGCTATTCCTTTACTCATATCAATACATTCCTTTTTTTAACATATATTTTTAACTAACGAAATCTGAGCAAAAATCTTTGGTCCTGTCTGTACCACCGCCACCCTCATCATAACAATCACCACCTGTTGCCTCCCAGCCCGTACCAAAATAACTATCAATGCATGTTTCGATATCATCGCCACTATTGATTGTATTAAAACCATTTGCCCAGTTTGAAACCATACAACTTGTGCACCAGCTTGTTACTTTCGACAGGCAATCTGTGGTGCTTAAACTGGCTGAACCAGTAGTATAACTGTAAACGAAATAAATTAAGATACCAGCGATAAGGATACCTACAAGTAAAAGAAGAATTGTCCGGATTGCTATACCTTTACTCATGATTATTATTTGGATTGGGTTAATAAAAAAGTACCTTTCTAGAATAAGAATGCCCCCGCGGGGATTTGAACCCCGGTCTCAGCCTCGAGAGGGCCGTATCCTTGACCGGACTAGACTACAGGGGCTTAATTAATAAGTTAGAAGATGAGATTTAAAGTTTTTAAATAATAAAGAATTTCCTCTTTGTCACAAACTTCAGAACACCAAACATTCCAACAATTATTCCTAGTACAGCTATGATTACGATAGGTTGTTTCAGTGCACTTTGTACATCCCAAGCCATCATTCTAGGTTGACCGCCTCCGCCTCCACCGCCTCCACNNCCTCCATAATCTCCACAGGGCGCACCACACGCACAGATCCCACACCAACAACCATGACTACAGCATTCTGCGCCAGATGTACAACTCTGACCATTGCGTTTACATGATGTAGTTGGTGTTGTTGTAGTGGTTGTTTTACAGCCTGAACCGCAACTATAGTATCCAATATTCCTGCAGACATTATCATCTACACAAAAACAACTGGTAGAACAATCAGAATTGCAGCATACGTACTGGTCCTCATAACATTTTTCACAAGGGTCTGGTGGAGTAGTTGGAAGTGTAGATGTTGTAGGAGGCACGTAATTACAAGTAGCGTCACAATTACCGGTATCAGGCGTTATCTCATCACATTCTGGATCGGCACCACAAGCAGATTCACATCTACTTCGATATTCCTCATCACCATAAGAAAAATCAACTCTAATTTCCTTTCTGCCACTACACTCAACGCATGCTCTCTCGCTTACATCCCATTTTCCTTTAAAAAAAGAACTACAATCAGTAAAAGAAACGCCTGGAATGGGATTCCATCTTATCTCACATGTTTTACCGTTATAATAAGAAGTTGGTATTGGGGAGTTTGGATCATTTGTTTTATAAGAAGATCCGTAAGCATTAGGATAATTCTCCCACCAATTTGCAGGCTCAGGACCATCGTATGTTATCCAGGAAACGAGGTATCTTAGTTCCCGGTTTGTACCTTGGTTCTCTGACTGAAAAGAACAATAACCATCATTCATACAGCCACAACGGTATAGGGTCGCACATGAAATCCCCAGATCATTTACTATAAAGCAGGCCTTTCCAACAGGTAAAGAAATTAATAATAACAATAAAACTAGTGATGTCTTTTTTAGATGTTTCATTTATTTATTGTTATGGTTTTGCAAATAAAAATATTAAGAATTCAATCAGATTTTTATCTTATTTTCTTTCAATAATTACAATCAAGAAACATTGTCAAGAATATTTTCTTCAACCAAGGATTCATCCTTCTCTCCTGTCACAGCATCGATTGCATCTAAACTTCCATCCTCGTAAAAAATAAACCAATAAGGATAATAAACCTTCTTCCTCTCCACAGCCTCAGGGCCGAACAGGTCTAAAACCCCATTTGTTACCGATTGTTTAACCTTAAATGGTAGCAAATCCCCAGCATACTTGTAATTGACTGGATTATCAGGAATCTGATTCTCGATTATCTCTTCAAAATTCAAGTCCAGGTTACCCTCATAATTTTCATCTTCTTTAGAAATTAACTCCTGTTTTTGAAGTTTTTCCAATATTTTCGACAAGTCTTTCTCCTTTATCTTCAGACGTTTTGATATCCTCTCAAAGTTTGTTAAGCCATAAGTCGTTAAGTATAGTAGAACAGCCTTTTCTTTCATATCTAACCCTAAAAGTTTAGGCAACCCATCAGTTCTGGCCAATAGATTATCCCTGGAAAAAACTAGTTCCCCACTTATCCCATCTACAACCAGGCTATCCATCTTCTCCCCTTCTTCTGTCGAAAATTTACATCTCAACCTCCACAAAGGATAATACACGAGCTTAAACTGTTCAAACTTCTTCAGTATCATCTTCTTCACATCTTCTTCAAGAAACTTGGGATAATAATACAGGATATCACCTTCCTCCATTTGTTTGAGTTTTTCTGGCATCATCGCTGCAGCTCCTGTATGATGACTCCTCCTAATCCTTATATTAACTAGGAGTGGTTGATCTATCAAACCGACGACAGCACTAGTTCCTATCGGCAGAACTTTAATTTGAGATTCTATACCTCTGGTTATTCCTTCGACTGAATCCATTATCGACCTTAGATCGTTCGGGTTTGTTATACGCAGAAACAATTGGGTGTTGCATTGTGATAGAACATTCTTGTCAACTCTAGCAGGCCTTTGACTTATTATGGCTAAACCCATGCCGAACTTTCTTCCTTCTGATGCAACAGTACGGAGTATTTGAGAGCTTATAGCTTCTCCTCCGAAACCCCTTTCAGGACAAAAATTCTGTGCTTCTTCAACGACTAATAAGAAGTAAGGAATTTTATTGTGTTTTCTCGCTTCGAATAAATCCCTGACTATTTTGTAGACTATCAATTGTTGAACGTCTGGTTCTATACCTTTCAGGTTAATGACGCTCAACCTATTCTTTTTCACCAAATCAGTGGGTTTGATGTAACTCGTGCTGTCGAAGAGTGCACTCGTCTTCAAGAAATCTATAACAGATAAAACACCCCACTTGGCCTTACTCTTGGCTATCTGAATCTGTTTTCTCAGGTCATCGAGAGTATATTCAGGTTTTCCTATATCTTGAACAGCTGAGTAGATGACACTCATCTGGTTCGCGGTTAAACGGAATGGGAGCATGTGAAAAACTTCTTGATAGTTCAGTTTATCCTTAAACTTGAGTTTTTTTGCCCCTACTATCAAGTTCTTCTCGGGGCAATAGATCTGCAATTCTTTTTTGTAGGCCCTTGGTTTGACTTTGAACGTAGGCATGTACTTAGTTTCTTCTGGTTTCCTGTTCGGATCTCTCAAGGAAATATATTCCCCGTGTGGGTCGATGACAACAGCAGGAATATTATTCTCTATGAACTCTTCCAGTAAAACGCCGATGAAATATGATTTGCCAAACCCAGATTTGGCCAGAACTGCTACGTGTTTTGTTATCAGGAGTTTAGGGTCAAGATGAACCCTCAGGTTTTCTGACCCATCTAAAAGACCTACGTACAGGCCAGAATTTTTCAATTGTAGTACTCTTTTTATCAAACCATCATCGGCCTTATAGATGAATGAACCAGGTTTGAACGGCATTCTAGGTAGCCTAACAGTCCCTCTTTTATCAGCGTATCCTATAACCGCAACCCTTGCTATAGCCTTATCCTTCTCTTGGACTATGCTTTCTATTCTCCCCAGCACCCAGTGTTTTTCTGGGTCTCTTGTCGCTATGAAATCCATCTTCTTGACTATATTAGATACTTCAAAATCGAACCATTCTGGAGAGGTTTTACCGATTATTCTTCCGACTAGCATATGTCACTAATATTATTCTTAGGAGTTTAAATTTAAATCGAACTATCAGAACGGCTGATGGCATTTCCAAAATATTTAAAAGAAGAAAAATTATTATTTAAAGAAGGTCTAGTAGATTATCATCTAATGGGGGGAGAGAATGAAAAAAAATGAGAAAGAAGCTTTGGTTAAGTTGCTAGGCGCTATTGGACTAATAATCCTGTTAGTAGGAATATTCACGCCATTAGAATTTGTTTATGGACTGGTCATAGCGCTTGCTATATGGATATTAACAGGCGTTGTGAAAATATACCTTGGCGTTAAAAAATAAGATCCATACCAACAATCATGCTATGATTAGAGTTAAGTAGGCTACAAAATAGGTTTTCTACCTAGTATAAAAAAATATATTTAAGTTTAAAATGTTCCATTAAAACTGGAGATTAGATGACTGGTACTTTTGTAAAAGTTGGTTTAGTTATCATAATCATCCTTTTACTCGGAATTCTTGCATTTTTGTCTGGATTCGTGACAGCACCTGTTGGATTTCTAACGATACCCGGCTTTTGCGAACTGGGTTCTGGAAATGTAACGTCAGAAACAAGAACTGTAGATGCATTCCATAGTGTGAAACTCGGGGGCTGGGGTAATCTGTATGTAACCCAAGATGGAAAGTCTGAAATACACATTGAAGCTGAAGATAACGTTCTTCCATTGTTACAAACATACGTTAGAGACGGTGTGCTCGTTATTGAGCACGAGAGATTTAAATGCATTACACCAAGAAAACCTGTGGATGTATATGTTTCGATGGAAGAGGTGAAACGGTTGTCACTCAGCGGATCAGGTAAAATAATTGGTCAGACAGAGATCATATCAGACAGTCTAGAGGTATCAGTCAGTGGCTCAGGAGACATCAATCTTGAAGTTGAAACTGAAGAACTCAAAACTACAATATCTGGATCAGGCGATGCAAAATTGAAAGGTGACGCAACTACTCATGATATTACGATTAGTGGATCAGGTGATATAGAGAGCTATGAGTTAGACACAGAAAAATCAACCGTTAAAGTATTCGGTTCTGGAAAAACTGAGGTGTCTGTATCGAATGAATTAGACGTTACAATAGCTGGTAGTGGAGATGTATACTATAAGGGCGATCCTGCAAATCTTAACACACAAATATCTGGTTCTGGGAAAATGAAAAAGGTAGAATAAAGAAGAATTAATTCGGACCTAAGCTAAAAGGGGATTTTACGAGTTTTCCTTGATTGTTTAAACATCGGTATAATAAAACTACCGATCGCATGTATGACCCCGAATATTAAGAATAATATGAATATGAATATAAACAATCCAATCACAAAGCCTGAGTATCCGATGAAATTCAATAGATGTGCCAGGAATTCAAGGAACCATCCGAGTGGTCTTAATAGGTCTCCATATACACCACCAACAGTGGAAAATATGATACCCAAGCCCAATAAAATCATGAAAGCTAATGCATAATAGAAGCATCTCTTCTTAGTAACGTAGTATATAGATTTTTTGTTCTCTTTTGCAACAAACTTATTATTAATCCATCCAATAGGTATGAAGAACCCAGTAAGGATCAATGTTAAAATACCAATTCCGATGATAAATCCTGCCCATTTTAAGGCATAACCAGGTTCATAAACAACTAGTCTGTATTCTCTGTTATCTCTAAACTGAGCTATGATCAAATCCTCCATTTCGCTCGGGTACATAGATCTTCTCATTTTTGTCAAGAAGTATCTATCATCTAACAACTGGTTAAGGTAAAAATAAACATCTCTTCGATAATACTGAGGAACTTCAGAAACAGGCTTATCTCCATATTGTCTTGTGTATTCAAGGTAGCTTTCTGTTCTCACATCTTCGGGTTGAATCCACTTAGCATATTCTGTTTCAAACCCATCTATTTCTGTTTTATATTTTGTGAATATGTACAACAAAATCTCAGATGCACCCTTGTTTATCGACGACATCTTCAAGGGGTAAACTATTTCATAAGAGTGGAATGTTATCATCAGTGGTTGAACTGTTCCAGCAGTCAATTGTCCTTTGACCTGCTCATATTCAAAATAAACTACATTCTCTACAACTTCCTCCATCGCATCTCTAAGTTTAACTTCATCATGATCTCCTTCGTATAACCTATTGTAATTTTGATAGTCACCAGAAGTAATCAAACCGAAATCATAAATGTATGATTCTGAATACTTTTTTCCATCTTTAATATCTTGTAATGTTCTATCGGCAAAGAAATACGCAATACCATTTATATTACTAAAACTCATTCCAGTCTTCTGAGAGTATTCTTGAGACAATTCTTGTTCAAGTTGTGAACGTAGGTTGTTAGCATTCTGATTTAATTTCACCATTAATTTACTTCTGACCTGTCCATAGACGTAATCAAACTGTTGTTGAACATTCTGATACCATTGAGTTTTTGTTTCTGTTATCCCAAAATAGGTTTTGATATGTTCATCACCACTCATTATAGCATTAGCTGCCACGTATGCCAAATCATCTGCTGAATATTGTCCTTTCGCTAGAGAAATTCTAGAACAATACTGCCCACAATTAACATCCTTCAAGAGATTGTATTCCTCGGAGTCTTTTGTATAATACCAAACATAACAGTACGAATAGTTAACGTTCGTTTGCCAGTAATTACCTTGATAGCAATTATGAGAATAAGGAATTTCTATTTCTTGCCTGAGTTTATTCTCTATGTTATATTTTTGTATATCATTCCTTAAGTGATCATCCAAATATCCATTATAAGCTTCGTACAAATCAGTATACTTGGTCTCGTCAATCAATCTAGTGGGTGCCCTCTGATATTGTATATAAAGCCAATATGGATATTCTTGAATCTTTGTTTTTGTTTCCTCACCATACTCTATCTTCGTCTCCCTTATAGTGGTCAACTCGTCGTATAGTTTTTCATCCTTAACATAGTTGACAAGATCTCCCGTCAAGTACTGGATTGCATCTTCTTGAGTCGTGATTCTACTATCGATTTTTTTAAGAGTTGATATGAGATTCTCGTTATATGGTGCCAGATCAATTCTAATAGCAATAAAATACCAATTCTTGTCTATGTAGTGTTGGATTACTCCTCTTGCAGTCTGAGAAATTGAATAATTGTTTTGATTCAACCAATTGATTAAAGCATCAGGATCTGTTGCAGATAGTATGCTCACATCATAAATTCCAACTTGATATCTTTCATGAAGTTGAACCCCTGCTTTCTCTGACAACATACCAGCACTGAGAGTATATCCCCAAAACAAGGGCCAGTCAGGAGCTCTTCTATATTCTGGTTCAGTTAAAAAATGGAGTTCTTCAAATAGAAGAGGGTCTGATTTGTCGACAACAGGATAACCTGGAACTGGAACTACCCATGCAAAATCCTTCATTGAGCCTGTATAACCAACTTGAAGTATTATTTTCTCTTCACCTTGGTTATAAAATATTACGGCCTTTTGGGTTGGTTCAAACAAGTCCTCTTTATAATAAACCGGTGGGAAAAATCCACCATCTGCTTTTACTCTGGTCATCGAAAGAAATAGAATAAAAATCAAAATGAATAGTAACAATTTTTTTTTCTTCATAATTAGATTTTGATTTTTGTTACACTTAAATAATGGCGATAATCTAGGGTCGATAATATATTGGTCCTGATAGGCTCTATACCAAATAGGTTCGGAACCTTGATCCGTTAAACCATTGCTCATGCTCCTATAAATAACAGCACTCCGTAAACAAGGAAAGCTGGCCAGAGTAGCGCTTTAAAGAACCCTATGATTGCATCCCAAAAACTTGGAGCAGTGGTTATATAATATACCAACGCGCCAATAAAACCCAAAAAATAAAAGCAACCTCCGGTTCCTTGACATTGTATTTGTTCTTTAAATTTATGTTTAAATGATTTTTTCTCCATTTTCTTCCCTATTGCTTGTCCAATTTGATCCCAGGTAGGTTCTTTATCCCATGTAGATTTCTTCTTCTTTCTTTTTGCAACCATATCTACCACCTAGTTAATTCTTGAAATTTCAGACTTAAATCTTTCTAATGGGTCCGATGGGTTCCATGCCCAAATGGGTTTGGTCTATGATTCTAGGAATTCCACTAGGGCCGATTAAAATTAATAAGCCGCCCCATGAAATAGCAAACTTCAGAGCAAAGTAAATCATTAATGGATGTCGTTTGATGAAATTTCCATTGCTCATAATATCAATTTCCTTTCATTCGTTTTTCTTTTTCTGCTCGCAAAAGTACAATGGCCAGCATCAAAATCCAGAGCATAGCACTAAAGATATTGATGCGCTCAATAACTCCGAGCCACGGGGTTGGCTCATTTGCCCCAACCTTGGGAACGTCCATACTCATCCGAACACCAAACACAAGGAGGACAATGATTGTAACAATTGAATAGAGGCGGAATCGTTTGCCGAATGCAAAAGACCCGACGCCAATCATAAGCAAAAATAAGACGGAGTCGATTGCACTGATAATTAGGTGCAAAGTATCAGAAAATGTTCCACCACCTGCTGCCAGAACTTCACGTTGGTGCATTGGCCCGAATGGCCAGAGAAAGCCGATCAATCCGAATACGATTAGCAAGATTGCTGTGATGCGCAGAGCGCGATTTCGACCAGATGATTTCCAAACGCCTAATCCGAATGCAATTACTAGGAAGAGATACACGATACCAGTTATACTGAGGAGTGGTGCCGTCGGAGCACCGATAGCAGACAACTCACTGATAGTCTGATCGGTGTAGCTGTATCCCTCATAAAGCATGGCTGCAAGTGCGTCAGCACCATAGTAAAGCAACGAAGAGAGTATACCGCAGATGAGCAAGACTTTTTTCAACGAGCCTTTTTTTGAAAAGTTCATATCATTCACTTATTAAATTTAATATTCAAACCTTGGATTTTAAAAATGTTATTGTAGTGGGCCCGATGGGATTCGAACCCATGATCTCCTAGTCCGAAGCCAGGCGCATTATCCAGGCTCTGCTACGGGCCCATCAAAGAGTGTGGATAATAATTATTTAAATTAAGGATTAATTAAGAAAAATCTAACTGATTCAGGGTTTTATTACCTTTTCAAAAATAAAATTAACCTCAAATGCGTTGAATTCTTTTTTTAATTTTTCTTTTAATTTTGGTTTATGCTTCCTATATTTAAAGTAAAGAAATTTGATATTTCCTTCATCTCTTTCATCGATCACCCGATAATTTTTTTCTTTATAATCTGGCGGTAAATTTTTTTTATGAACTTGGAGCATGATTAGTCGTGGCTTATAGCCACTTTTTTGATAAAATAATTCGACATATCCTTCAGCTGAAGCAACACTAACAATATTACTATATTTTTTAGCTTGTTTTTCGAAAAATTCTAAGAGTTTTCTTCCTATGCCTTGTTTTTGGTGTTTATCCTTGGTAGCAATTGATTTTAAGATTACGATATTCCCCCTAACAAAGCCTGATATCTCTCCAATCAATTCATTATTGACATAGCAACCAATAAACAAGTCTGGATATTTAGCAAATCTATTACTTATTTTTTTTAATGATTCATCATTTTTTGTATAGTCTTTTTCAAATTTTAGGAACTTTGGAAGTTCTTTTTTTTCTATTGGTCTTATAATCCATTTCATGATTAACCTTTCTCTTCTGAGGATAAATCTATTTTAATCAGAAAACCAATCAATTATAGGACAGGCCCTACCATACATTTCATATAGGTCTGCTACGGGCCCACCAAAGAGTTTGGATAATAATTATTTAAATTAAGGATTAATTAAGAAAAAGAAAATAAAAAAAAGAAATTTAAGCATACAGTTCTGAAATTCCTGTAATATCTCCTGCTTCAAGTGATCTCTTCTTTGTTTCACCCAAACTTGCAAATCTGTACATGGTTTCTTCTGTGCAACTATCGTCAGGATGACCCATACCTGCTGCGTGACCAAATTCATGTGTTGCTATATTTTGATAATCCATTTTTCCTTCCTCGCCATTTAAGCTCCAAGCATAATCTGAATTAAATACAGCATCCCATTCGACTAATTCTCTTCCGCTAGGGGGTCCACGAAAGATTCCCCATACGATAGTATATGCAATTGTACTAGTTTCTCCTAGATCTTCGAACATAACTTCATTATCACCATCTGGGCTTACATCATCTGCTCCATTAGTAGTTCCTGCTGTTCCTGTTCCGAATATATTAAATGAAGGAATTTCTGAATCCCATGTTTCTAAACTTGTTTCTGTAAGTGTTAGGTCTATTCCATTACCAGTTACATACGGTTCTGTCGTTTTCCATCTGGCTCCTCTTGCAAGGAATTCATAGCAACTTGATCCGCCCTTTCCGCCTCCTGCCCATGGTGGCTTTGCAAACTCTTCCTTGTAATCGATGAATAAAAATCCTTGCACTATTCTTCCGTTCACATCTTGAGCTTCTCCTAAACTAAAGATTCCTGGGGCAAGTTCTATTGCATGTTCTGGTATTATGATGGAAACTGGCCCTTTTGGTGTATTTACATTAGTTGGAATTAAATCTGGTTTTCCTGCGATTACTGTTACTATACTTACTCCTAACATTAAAGTCAGGATTATTCCTAAAACAAGTAGTTTTTTCATTCATTCACCTACTTTTCTTATAATAGTTACATTTTTATGCTTAATTATTTTATTTCAAAAAACAATCAATTATAGGACAGGCCCTACTATACAATTTCATAAGGTCTGCTACGGGCCCGCCTGAGGTATTATTTCTAAATATCTATTTAAATTAAGGATTAAATAAAAAAATCTAACTGGTTCTGAACCGAAAAGTATTTATATTATTATGAATATATATTCATTAGATATTATGAATAATAATTCATAAGATAGGAGGTGAAAAATATATGCCTGGTGGAGATGGTACTGGACCCAGAGGAGAAGGACCTTTAACTGGAAGAGGATTAGGTCCTTGTGGTAGAGGTTTAGCGATTAGAAGAAGGTTTAGAGGTAGAAGTTTTAGATATCCTATAGCCCAACAGATAACACTAACAAAACAAGAACAAAAAAAAATATTAGAAGAAGAAAAAAAAGAATTAGAATTAGACCTCAAAACAATCCAAGAGAAACTTAAAGAGTTGAAATAATGCCGAGACCGAGAAGACGTAGAAAGGTTAGGTTCGAACCTAATATTACTTTCTTTAGACCAGAAGGTATTAGGAAGGTTGATTTAGAGGAATCTATATTGACTGTTGATGAATTTGAAGCTGTTCGTTTAAAAGATTTAGAAGGTTTAGATCAAGAAAAAGCAGCCAAAAAAATGAGTATATCACAGCCAACTTTTCACAGATTGATAAGATCAGCAAGAAAAAAAATTGCTGATTCTCTTGTTAAGGGTAAGGCGATAAAGATACAAGGAGGTGTTTATAGAATGGTGGGGAGAGGTAGGATGGGTGGATTTGGAGGAGGTCCTGGTGGAGAATGTGTATGTCCCGAATGTAGTCATACTATGCCACATAAAAGAGGTACCCCATGCTATAAGCTGAAATGTCCTAAATGTGGAAGTCCAATGACAAGAAAGTAGTGTAAAGAAGTTTGGAAAAATCTATTTCAATCAGAAAGGTAATTAATAATTAGAAACACTAATCGTGAGTTTAACCTATGGTCTCTGCTACGGGCCCGTCAAAGAGTGTGGATGATAATTATTTAAATTAAGGTTATTTCTTCTTTTTCATTATAGCTTCTTTCATCATCTTTTTCGGTGGATAAGTATATTGTTTACCTTCATAAAAATAGATTCTGCATCCACATCTGCATTCTTGTTTCACAAATTCAGTTGTTTCTTTTGTAGATTCTGTGAGTTCTTCACAAGGTAAACATTGTCCTTTGCTAACCTCTTCTTGTATATCTTTCCCATCTATCCTGACAGTGGGTGAACCAACAAAATTATGTTTTTTTGCCTTTTCATCTGAATCAATCAGAATCTCTTCTATATCAGCTTTTATTCTAAGTTCTTTCAAACTTTCTCTAATTAATTCTTTAGTCTTTAAACACCAAGGACAATCTAGAATGTACAAAAGTTCGATTTTCATGATACTAAATTCATTTATTCAAGAACAAAAATCTATCGATTCAAGTTACTTTTTTCCTTTCCTTTTTTTCTTATGTTTTTTCCTTCGTGCTACTCCCATTATTAAATTTTCTCTTCTCAGAATAAAAATCTATCTAACCCTGGTTGATTTATCCTCGGTGGGTCATTTGAAGAATGGCATACTTTACCATATTCTTATTTTCGTAAATAAACTTTCTCTTAACCATTAAAAACACCTTTTTGTTGAATGGAATAACAAGATACATATAATGCTATAAAAAAAGAAAGAAGAAGAGAGCTTAACAATCTCTTGCTTTCAGCGTCTTTCTTCCATTTGCCTTTGCTCTGTCTGCAGCTCTTCTAACCATAGCGGCTACGTCTGTATCTAGTCGTTTCAAAAAATCTTCACCGACATTGCATTTACCTTTCATCATTTCTCTTATTGCGCTCTTTACAATTACAGCCATTTATTTTCACCTCCTTGTATCATTTTTTAGATGTTTTCCATTGAAGTAATCCATAAGTTTAATTCTTCTTTGGAAATAAAAATCTATCGAATCTTTTAAAATTTAATCGTTATTTTTCCAGGGAATCCTTGTTCTTTCAATCTTTCTAGAATTCTCTTTTCCTTTTCTATAACAACTTCTCTCTCAGTTTTCTTCATTAAATTCACCCCTCAAATTATAACAGAAAACGATAATCTACTATTCAATAGTTAAAAATTACGGTTATCCGTATAAATTATTTGGTATTATGGAGTTAAATAGTGCTTAATTCAATCTCAGAAAAAAATTTTTCTGATTCTGGCTTATTTTGAAGGTTTTTTAAGTGCACCCATACTCTTTACTTTTTTGAACACAAAATTCATAGCATATTCTACATCTTCAATCTTCCTTATACCAGTACAGATAACTTTGCCTGAACCAAACAATAATAATGTAGCATTAGGGTTTTTTATCCTAAAAACCAGGCCAGGGAATCGATCTGGGCTGTACTCAGAATTTTCCGATCCAAACGCGATTTTATCCAAATTTAATTTTGCTGGAATTTGCGCTGAAGCAACTATGTTCTCTATTTCTATCTTGTATTTTTTTGGAACATCTAACTTTAGCGACCTTATCATCTTTGCAACTTTTGCCACGGCCTTCCTGACATCTACGATACTCCTTGCACCTGTACACACAACCTTCCCCGACGAAAAGATGAGCATAGCCGCTTTAGGGTCCTTTGCACGGTAAACCAGGCCAGGGAATTGCTGTGGTTCGTATTCAGTTCCCTCCAGACGTCTCACCATTTCTTCCAAAGGTAATCTAACATTAAAAGAGGCTGAAGCAACTATGTTCTCTATCTTAATATTAAAATTTGTCATTTTTTTCTCGCTCAGGTTTCTTGTAGGATAATATTTTGAATTTTGAGTTATTATACCGTTTTTCAAGAAGATAAATCTATTTTATTTGTAAAACCAATAAATTATCGACAGGCCCTACCATACATTTCATATAGGTCTGCTATGGGCCCGTCAAAGAGTTTGGATAATGATTATTTAAATTAAGGATTAATTAAGAAAACATATATGATTCTTTCATTTCTTATGAGATTTAGAGCATTTTTTACACAAGCCACCATTATGATGACCTTGAACAGGAGAAATAGGTTCCAAACATTTCTTACAAAGGGAAGTAATCATTGTTTTAACTATATGAACCACTTCTTTTCATTGAATTCTTCTAGGGATTTTATTTTCCTAGCTTCTTCTAAACAGTTACAAGTAGGTATGTTATGGACATCCATTCCTTTGTAACAACCGCAGTGTTCTGGTTTTGTCATCTGACCGCAATAAGCACAACGGATTAATATGTTAGACATAAAATTACCCGGATAATAGTAAAATTTCTTTTTCCAACATATTGTCACATTCTGCACATATCATCTTCCAAACCCAGTTATCAGTTTTTTGCTCTGTAGAATACGTTGTTTTTCTACTACCACAGTTTCTACATTTACCATTTTCGTCTTTTCCATTCAATTCTTTAGTCATATTAAACACCTCTTATGAGGAGCTAAACAGGTTAAAAGATTTCTTTAAGAGAAGTAAGAACGAATGCTTAAAATTCAAATTTCTTAATTTCCTCTGAAAATCTAATATTTTTTAACTCTTCTTATAAATACATGGTATGTTGAATTTATAAACTCATACGGGGTGAATCCAATCAGAAATCTATCCGAACCTTCTTCTGAAAGATCTTCTGGTTTTGAAATTTCTGTTTCTTCTATTTTGATATCTGTTGAACGGTAAGAGTCTGAAACCTGAAACTTCCATCTTTTTTACATCATAGGAAAAATCTGTTATTATCCTTCTGAATGAATTATGGTCATCTTTAATCAAAAGTGATATAGCTTTTCCTGATTCTCCAGCTCTGGCCGTCCTTCCTATCCTATTAGTATACTCTTCTGCGTTCTTTGGTATATTGTAGTTGAAGATGTGAGTCACATTTTTTATGTCCAATCCTCTAGCAGCTACATCTGTCGCAACTAGAAATTTGGTAATTCCTTTATGAAAATTTTCCATAACGCTTTCTCTTCTTTGTTGTGATAAACCACCGTGTAAAGCTGTAGCATCTATATTATTATCTTGTAGATTTCTAGCGACGAGGTCTGTATCTCTTCGAGTATTGCAGAAAATGATTGCTAGGTTGGGTTTCTCTTTTTTGATCAAATGGACCAACAATGAGAACTTTCTTTTATAATCAATATCACAGTAATATTGTTTTAAAATATTTTCTGACACTTTGGCTTTTGTTTTAATTTTCTTTGCGTTTCTTGTAAATCTTTCCCTGATTCTCATTAAACTTTCTGGCATTGTCGCACTGAATAGTAATGTCTGTCTGTTTTTCGGTATATTTCTTTCAATCTTTCCTATGTCATCGATGAAACCCATGTCTATCATCCTGTCTGCTTCATCTAGAACAAATATCTTCAGGTTCCTTAAATCCATATTCCCTCTTTGCATATGATCTAGAATTCTTCCTGGTGTTCCGACAACAATCTCAGCTCGTCTAAGACCGTTGATCTGGGGACCGAAAGAAACTCCTCCGTATACTGTCTGTATGTAAAGCTCTTTAAAGCGTGAAAAGTTCTTTATATCATCAGCTATCTGTAATGCCAACTCCCTTGTTGGAGCTAGGACTAACGCTTGGATCCTATTACCTTTGACAACTTTCTCTACCAATGGTATACCGAAAGCTGCTGTCTTACCTGAACCTGTTTCAGATTGACCGATAACGTCATAACCCTGTTTAATTATAGGTATAGTTTCAGACTGAATTCTTGTCGGTTGTTCAAAACCGATATCATTCAATGAACCCAATATACTCTCTTCAATATTCATATTTTCGAATTTCATTATATCATCTCTTTATTTTTTAAAAGTCACAAAAGCAACAGAATTAGTATAATCAACTAACGCTATTTGTCACAACTTTGTACTTCCGATTTAATCTATATGGAATAGATAAGTATTTAAGCTTGTTAAAAAAGCGAAAATCTATCTGATTTGGGTTATTTCTTTTTTACCTTCTTTTTTATCTTCTTACCGAAAAATTCGTTGGCCGGGCAACATATCCGTCCCTGGTTACAGTGCGGACATGCTAGTTTACCGTATATGATCGGGTTACCGAATACCCATGTCAATATGGGTATTGCCATAAGCACTACAACTATCCAACTGAAACTCTGCAGCAGCAGGTAGCCGCCGATCACAATCGGTAGTATCGTAGTCATCATAGTAGGTAGTAGGTTCTTCCAGGTTACCTCTTTCTCGCAGAACCTCTTCGGGTTATCTTTCTTGAAAAGCAACGGGGCAATCATACCCCGGCCCATGGCACACCTCTTGCCGTAATACCAACAGCAAACACATCCTTCCTTATATATACTAATCTCGACAATGAGCACGTATATCAAATAGAGCCATACAAACAAGGCGTTAATCTGATAGAATAGGTATACACCAATTGCATAGTTTATCAGAGCTATTATGTTGAATATGAGCACAGTAGAAATAGGGTATTTTTTAAAGACGGCTGGTTCCTTTTTCATAAGAATCAACCGTATTTACCTCTACTGATTGCAATGATACAGTCACAGTGAGGGCAGATATACATTGCTTCTTGTCTTAAAAACCCAATTCCCTTTTGTTTCATCTTTAGATTGTCAAAACTTACTTCTTTTTTACAATGTGGACATTTTGCCATAATTAAAATATAGAAGAAACAAGAACAAAAATCTATCTGATTTATTTCCACAACCAACCGAACAATCCTTTACTCTTCTTTTCATTCTGTGCTAATTCTTGCAATCTATTCTGTTCCTGTTCCATGTTCTTTATTTGCTCCTGTAACATAGCTTTTATTTCATCGTCGCAATCACATTCTTCCACCAATTGCTTGAGTTGTTGAATTCTCACTCTATTTTGGTTCACCTCTTGTTCCATCTCCTGTGCGGCCTCTTCATCACCACCTAAAAAGAATCTTAGAAGCATGTTTCTGGTCTGTATCCTCTCTTCCGTCCTAATAGTTGCTTGAACAGAATTGTTAAATTCTCTAGCGATTTGGGAAACGTTACGACCGATGCCACTCGTTAGATTTTCCATGGTTAGCAAGACATGAACTGCCAATCTCACTCTATTTTGGTTCTGGTAAACGTTTTGGATTTCTTTTCCTAAAGTCTGCATTTCTTGATTCATTTCTTGTTGTCTCTCTTGTATCATCTGTCTCACTTCTGTAGCATTTCCGACTCTCAATTGCTCTCTTTGCTGAATCGTTAAATTTCCTTCTTCTCCTTGGTTTTGTGTTTCTTGTTCAGTCTGCACCTGTTGACCTTGACCAGTCTGATTTTGTTTAGTTCCTTGTCCCTCTCCTTGAAATCCAAGATTTTCTGTTTCTGTTCCAGGGCTTTGGTTGCAGGGACAAGCAGCAAGAACTGCAGAACTAATCATGATTAAAACCAATAACGGGATTATTATTCTTTTCATGATATCACGGTAGTCATTATATTGAACCGATTCAACTTAAATCTATCTTTCTTTTAGGGTTATGTTTGAATCTGTTAATTTTTATTTCTTTTTCTTCCTGGGTAGAAAATTAATAAACCATACAAACCAAAGGAGCCAAACAGCTTCCAGATAATCTCCAGAAATTAACCCTATTATTCCTTTAATACCGAAAAGTCCAAGAAATCCAAACACCCATTTTTTCTCTTTATTTTTCATAATTAATATTATCCTTCCAAGAACAAAAATCTATCTGATTCTGGGTTATTCAATTAAAATCCAAACACAGTTATTATAAGATTTATACCCTCACTAGCGATTATTAAGCCCATTATCTTTGAAATGATCCTTAAATTCGCTTCTCCAAGTTTCTTTTGTACACTTTCCGCTTGTCTGAAAAGAATCCATATTATTGAGATAGATAAAAATGCTGATACCGCGGTTGTTAAGATGCCAATTTCAGTCGCCAATAAAATCGCCATAGTAATAACACCAGGTCCGGTTATCAATGGTACTGATATGATGGAAACCGCTACACTGTAATCGATAACTTTCTTTTTGTGAATTTTAAATCCCAGTATCATCTCTAATCCAAGAAGAAAGAGAACTGCCCCCCCAGCAATTTTAAAACTGCTAAATGTAATTCCCATTAAATCCAAAACATTCTTCCCCAAAAATATGAATATAAAGGCTAAAACTCCAGCCACCAAAACAGCTTTATTTACTGCCCTTCTTTTTTCTGTATCATTGAATTTTTTTGTTAGTTCGATGAAAACGGGAAGTGACCCAATGGGATCAAATACTATAAAAAACGTTACCAAAGCTTGTAATAAAACTATTAATTGCATAAATAATATTCTTATTCCCAGAAGAAAAACTTATCTGATTTCCATACTAAAGAATCTTAAGGTGATAAATTGTTTAGTTATACGAATTCGAGAGGACAAAAGTACTATTTGCACACTAGAGAGGTAAGGTTAAGGGGTGGTAAAATACAGGTAATATTTTTCTTCTCTAAAGATCCAACTGGATCAATAGGTATGCCAGAAGGTTATGAAGTTATAGAAAGCAAAAGAACTGGTCTTCCATTGTTGAAGAAAGTTTAAAAACAAAAAACAGCTTGTATTTTTTTAATTGTTTTACTGTGTTTACCAGTCCTCTTCTTCTTCCTCGAAGACTATTCTCATTTTAAACCCTCCATAGGTTTAATGTTTATTGTTTTCCTTACAAGTATTTAAACTACATAGTTGGATAGCCTTGATTCATGCCATCCTCTTTATTAATAAACATTTCGTTTTTTTAGATCCTGATTTGAACATCGTTAGTACTTAAACCTGTCTTCATCTAAAAACCAGAGAAATCCTTAAGTATTCCATGTAATATATCATTTTGCTCAACATGCTTGAGGTAGAGAAAATGGACAATATGGAAGACGATTGGGAAGAAGAAGAGGAAGATTGGTCTGCTGAAGAGTATTGATTTATCATGCTCTCCTCAAAGAGTTGAAAATGAACAGGGGTGAGAACTATGCCAAAGAAAAAAAAGAAAACTGAAGTAAGTGAAGAATAAAACAACTAACCTATTTAACTAATCAACACGATTCAAACTTCATTTCGTTTTTTTCGTTTTTTCAACCTTTTTATTGAATATGGTCGACTATCCTTTCATAAAAGCCTTAACCAATCCAATTTTCAAGAACATAAATCTATCTGACTCAAATTGTTTTAACCAACTGTTTCTTCGCAGCTCTTATATCATTCACCATAACGGTTTTTCTCTTCGATATTCTTGCAATCTCAATAGCACCTCTCAAAACATCCATTGCAAATCTTTCTGTCATATTCCTTATCTCCCTCTTACCCCTATCCGATACTTTGAAGTCAGGTCTAATCTTTCTCAACATTCTTTTGAAAGGGGCAATAGCAAGTTCTGCCATTCAAATCACCATCCTTAAATTCCATTACTCACGTTCTGTAAGTCTTAATTCTCAATTCATTAATATCATATATTAAAACTTTCAATTTATAAGTTTTACGGTTTCTAACAAGATAAAAATTAGCGATAAGTTTAAATAATACTAAATCAATAATCTCACAACCAATAAAAAGGTGATTGGAGTGCTAGAGTGGAGAGAAGATTGGGAAGAAGAGGAAGAAGACGTGGATGAAGGGTCAGACGAAGATTGGTCTGCTGAAGACTACTAAAAACAAGCTGTATGCTCATAGTCAAATTTAAAGAGGTGAAAAAGTTGCCTAAGAGGAGAAAGAAAAAGAAATAGGATGGAATTAAAAACCATTGACCTTTAAGACGTTTTTTTGTTTTTACTCATTCTTTCAGCGGTGGTTAATTGACAGCGGTTAATGAATTCCCTCAAATCAAAATCAAATCGAAGGACGTAATCGATTTGAATAGAGTCAAACGGTTAAAAAAAGATCTAAGAAAATTGAGGGGCGATATTCTTGAATACTCTCCTTCTGATTTTAATTCTGGTAAACTCAGTAGATTAAGGTTCAGAATATTCAAATTCTCAAGAAAGGAAAGATGTAATGAATTCTTCACAATAGATTGGAACAGGAAATACGTTTGTCTCAATAGTTGTATGTTGAATAGAAGGTATCATGCAGCTCTATTGCATACTTTACATGGGATTGTCCATTCTTACTGTCATTTGAAAGATGAGATAGGGGAAGAAGCATTTTGTGAGTTTGTATCTTATTCAATTTTAAAGGAATTTTTGAAAAATAAAAAGAGATTTCGTAGAAGAATCATTCGTGGAATTATGAAAAAGTCCCCGAAGAACTATAATAAATACTACAGAGCTGCCAGAAAACTGGAGAAGAAGACTGAGGGCGCAATTCTAAGGATGAACAACCAATCTAAAAATAGGAAATTATCTAAGAAAAAACAAAAAAAACTATTCTTTAAATTAACCAGGGTAAAACAGATAGAAGATGATCTAATAGACACGCCCGAATTGGAAAGAGGTTTTAGAAAAGTTTAGGATGATTGCATGTTCAAAAAATGTCAACATTGTGGAAGTATTTTTAAAGGTACAGAAAATTTTTGCTCTGATATGTGTGAAATTAAAAGCTATACACCTATGGTTGTGAAATTAGAGGCAGAAACTATCTCTCTTGAAACTAAAGAAGAATTAAACCAAGCTACAGAGATACATACTGAAATACCTATTCCAACACAAAAAATCATTGAAAAAAAAGAGAATCAATTCATAGACCATTTCACTCCAAAAACCAATTAATTATAGAATAGACTCTTGCATATAATTTCATATAGATTTGCTACGGGTAAATATATCTAATAAAAGAGGTGATATCGGATGAAAGAATTTATGTGTATGCAAGTTGATGACCATAGAAATGTCGCTGAAACAATTGCTGAATGGCAAAGGAAAGGGTGGCATCTCCATACATACCAAGCGACTGGTCGCGACATTTGGATCAAACATTACTTACTCTTTGAAAAGGGTAAGTGATTCTTGAAAACAAAAATCTATCTGATTTCTATTTAAAAATTCTCTCATACCATGGTGTTGTTTGATATGCAATAGATTTCATTCCAAATACCAACCAAAAAACAAATAGAATTATCCCATGAATTCTCGTTTCCCTATCTTTCAAGAGATAGAGACTCAATACAAACCAAGCGAAATAACATATACTGCCCCCAATAGCTAGAAAATTTTCCAAAAGAGTTGGTATGTCAGTTAGTCTATCAGAAAGGATTATGTTCGACATAGGAAACAGAAAGAAAAATATCATCACTAAATACCCATAAATGGCTTTATTTAGCCTTTTTTTCTCT